>Ga0181522_10000003_pt1 | contig 230546 bp, 234 predicted proteins | sample PEATcosm2014_Bin_27_FD_121103 | JGI IMG/M metagenome (GOLD analysis project Ga0181522, IMG submission 121103) | Peatland microbial communities from MTU Mesocosm Facility, Houghton, MI, USA - PEATcosm2014_Bin05_10_metaG | ecosystem: Environmental > Terrestrial > Soil > Wetlands > Peat | place...
ACAGGCAGGCAGTGCGTCGGTTGGATCCCCGCGCATGCGGCATAGAGTGAGAGCTTGCCAACCGGAATACCCATGCCGTTAGCGCCGAGGTCACCGAGACCCAGGATGCGTTCGCCGTCGGTTACCACGATAAGCTTCGCCGGATACGGCCAGTTACGCAGTAATTCGGGGATACGCCCGCGGTCATTGGCACTGATGAATAGTCCGCGCGGCCGCTGAAAGATGTGGCCGAACCGCTGACACGCTACTCCTACCGTTGGTGTATAAATGATCGGCTGAATCTCATCGATGTTGTCAACAACAATGCGGAAATACAGCGCTTCGTTGCGATCATGTAACGCGTTAAGTGCCACATATTTTGCCAGATCGTCCGGCAGGCTGCGCAGATTGGTCATCACGCGCTCGGCTTGTGCCTTCATCGAAAGCAAGTGGGCAGGCAACAGGCCACGCAAGCCCAATTCATCGCGCTCCTGCTCCGTGAAACCGGTGCCTTTGTTGAAAACCGGATCCCGCAGCAGAGCCATGCCGTGAAGTGCTTCTGTAGCACGGGTGCTAACACGCGGCTGGTGAGGCATACTCATGAAACAGTCCCCAGCAAAAAACAAAAATGACGTGATGCCTAATGGATACGGAATGCAATGCAAGACGTTGACTTAGATCAAAGGGGGCGGATTTTTACCCGTTGGCCAACCACTGGTGCGGGCCGGATCTACCCCACGAAAACTCTACGAAGGTAAAAATGGCGCTGCTCGATCGAAGCCAGCACCATCTCGCCAGCGCCAGTTCCCACCAAGATCCCTGTTACGCAAATAGCGGACATCCGAGTCTGCGATTGCATTGGCTATGGGCAATCGCGGCAGCGCTGGCAAATACATCATTTGGCGATTGACATGGATCAAGACGGGGAAAAATCGACGCAATATTATTATTACTTACGATTGGAGACCGTCATGCTCGTGCCAAGCTGGGCGATACTGCCAGAATTCGAGAACGCTTGCTGCCCTGCAAATGCTACGCCGCGAGAGTGCGTTGACCTGCGAGAACGGCCCTGAAGGCAAGTGAACTGGATTATATATGCGCATCGTCGCTCAATTTCGGAAGAAATTCGCAACGATTGCAAACTTCGTAGTGGCGAGGCCATTGCGGCGCTTCAATTGCGGAGATTGCGAACGGAATGCACAATGCGGTTTTCCACCGCACGATGACTGCGTCGAAAGGCTAACACAAATCGCCCGCGATGGTGAAAATCAACCGCGCCGTCCCAATCTTGTTTATCCGGCAGTTTGGCCGCGTTGATGCATATCAATATCGTTTCTTTATTCTCTTTCTACAAAACGGAATGCCAGAAGAAAAATACCACCATTCGAATCGGTCTGGATGGCTGCGTGCAGCCGTTCTAGGCGCCAACGACGGCGTTGTGTCGACCGCCAGTCTTATTGTCGGCGTTGCATCTGCCGCGGCCACACACAGCAGTGTATTGCTCGCGGGGGCAGCGGGACTAGTGGCCGGAGCGATGGCCATGGCAGCTGGCGAGTATGTTTCAGTCAGTTCGCAGGCTGATGCTGAAAAGGCCGATCTTGCACTGGAAAAAAAGGGACTTGAGGCCAATTCAGAAGCGGAGCATCGGGAATTGGCAGCAATTTATGTCAAACGTGGATTGGACATCTCACTTGCGATGCGGGTCGCAACCGAACTTATGGCACACGATGCTCTAGGCGCCCATGCGCGAGATGAACTTGGTATCAGCGAATCGTTTCGAGCAAGACCTCTGCAGGCTGCGGTCGCATCGGCCGCGGCTTTCAGTGTAGGCGCCACGGCGCCGCTGTTGACCGCGACGCTTGTTACGGAATCGAGTTTGATACCGCTAGTCGCTACTATTTCGATAGGTTTTCTCGCGGTTCTCGGTGCGCTTGCAGCGAGAGTCGGAGGTGCAAGCATGATGACGGGCGCTGTGCGTGTTTTATTTTGGGGAGTTATTGCGATGGGTCTAACCGCGGTCGTCGGTACACTACTCGGAAGACCACTGTAGTGAATACCGCGCGGCCGATTTCGCCTAGCCAGCGGAGCGCCACTAGCGGCGTAGGCCAACACGGCAAACTCCTCTCACAGGCCTCAACGGGTATCGCGATTAGTGCGCCCGACCCATCTGGGTTAATAGGGCGTCAAGAGTGAACGCGTTGGGACAAAATTCGTGGAAGTGTTCGGATGCGGTGCCATCTGCCAGTTCACGCGCACAACGTTTCTTCTCGGCACACACAATGCATAGTTTCTGCAAATCGCGCATTGTTCCTGGCTCACTATCCGCAATGGCTTTTTGATCGACCTGAAGAGCCGCGAGCATTTTTCGCAACGAATTAGCGCCATCAGGACCCTTTCGCACCATCGCGGTGAGTTCGGTCGTTGAAATGCCAAGATCGCGAGCTATTTGCATAACTTCATTCGGACCGCAGCGTCCAAGCTCATTTTTTGCAATCAACGTGTCCCGATAGCGGTTAACCCAGTTCGCAATCGCAATAAAAATATGTTCGACCCGCGAATGGTGCTGTTGTTGATCAAGGTTGGTCATGGCGGCCTCTCAGATTTTGAAATTTAGAAATAGACACGTCCTCCCCTGAAAGACATTGCGCTATGTCAAAAAGGCAGCACTAATTCTGCTGCAGTATAATTTGCAATCAAATGGCATTGTTAGCGAATGATATGAGGCCCGCTTGTGCAAAAACCATCGAACCCGCCAAAACCGTGCCCGGCCTGTAAAGTCGCGATGCAAACGGAAGTGACAGAGAAGGGCAGCACGCATAAGTGCGGAAATTGCGGCCTCGTCATCATCGTCAGCGCAGCGCCTCCAAAGAATAACAAAATAGACCGCTGAACGCATATGCCCGGCGCTATCGAACCGCTCCAGATCTTTTTGATTGCGGCATCAAGCCGGGAATAATTCAGCCGATATTCCGTAACCTATCATTCTGCGAATCTCGCCACCTTAAACAACACTGGCAACCCGGCCATCCAATGTAATTGAACCCAGTCTCCGACTGGTTTCTCCATAAAACGGCCGCCTGCCGAAAATGCGCGGAGATTTTCGGCACAGCAGCACGGAAAATATCAAATTCGGCACCTAGAGATTCTCTACCAAAAGCAAGAAGCCCGCCAATGGCGGGCTTCTCCACGATATTATAGGGGAAATCTCTAGAGACTGGACTGGTTGGCTGGGGCGGGAGGAATCGAACCTCCGAATGGCGGAATCAAAATCCGCTGCCTTACCGCTTGGCTACGCCCCAAAAACACACCGAGGAAGCCGCAACGAGCATGATTTCGCGTGCGGCAGCCGGACCATAGCGGCGGCGGCCTGCTCGATCAACTCAGGCGGCATTTGGGCCCGCTTTGACCCGCACCGGGCCCCGGCTACATTAGCCGTATGACCTACCGCGCCCCGGTCGCCGACATTGCCTTCGCGCTCAAACATGCCGCCGGCCTGAAAGCCGCGATTGCCGAAGGGCTCTACGGCGATCTCGATGAAGAAACGGTCGATTCGGTGCTGGAAGAAGCCGGCCGCTTCGCCGGTGACGTGATCGCGCCACTCAATCGCGTTGGCGACAAATTCGGTACCCCGTTCAAGGACGGCAAGGTTACCACAGCGCCCGGCTGGAAAGAGGCCTACACCGCCTGGGCCGCTGCCGGCTGGAATGGGCTGGCCGCGCCGGCCGAATGGGGCGGACAGGAGCTGCCGCATGCGGTCAACGCCGCTTGCATCGAGATGTGGAACGCAGCTTCGATGGCCTTCGGCATCGGCCCGGTGCTGACCATGGCGGCGGTCGATGCGCTCGCCGCCTACGGCGCCGATGACCTCAAAGCTCGCTATCTCGGCAAGCTGATCAGCGGCAAATGGATGGGCACCATGCAGCTTACCGAGCCGCAGGCCGGCTCGGACGTCGGCGCCTTGCGCACGCGCGCAACCCGCGCGGACGACGGCAGCTATCGCATCATCGGCTCGAAGATTTTCATCACCTATGGCGAGCACGACCTGACCGACAACATCATTCACTTCGTGCTGGCCCGGCTGCCCGATGCGCCGCCCGGCACCAAAGGCATCTCGCTCTTTCTCATTCCGAAATTCCTGGCCGACGGCACGCGCAACGACGTGCGCGCCCATTCGGTCGAGCACAAGCTCGGCATCCATGCTTCGCCCACCTGCACCATGGTCTACGGCGACAAAGGCGGCGCCACCGGTTTCCTCATCGGCGAGGAACACAAGGGCATGGCTTGCATGTTCACCATGATGAACCGCGCGCGGCTGGCGGTCGGCTTGCAGGGCGTGGCGATCGCCGAACGGGCGACCCAGCTGGCAATGGCTTATGCGCGCGAGCGCAAGCAAATGGGCAAGGCCATCATCGACTATCCGGACGTCAAGCGCATGCTGCTGACCATGCGCACACTCACGGGGGCCGCGCGCGCGATCTGTTACGCCACCGCGGTGGCGCTCGACCGCTCGCATCGCGGCAAGACTGAAGCCGCCCGCCAGGCCGCGCATGAGCGCGCCTCCCTGTTGACGCCGGTGGCGAAAGCGTTTTCCACCGATATCGGCACCGAAGTAGCCTCGCTCGGCGTGCAGATCCATGGCGGCATGGGCTTCATCGAGGAGACCGGCGCCGCCCAGCATTACCGCGACGCCCGCATTGCTTCGATCTACGAAGGCACCAACGGCATCCAGGCCATCGATTTGGTGACGCGCAAGGTTCCGCTTGCGGGCGGCAATACGATCCGACTCTATCTCGGCGAATTGCGGGAGACCGTGAAAGCGGTGCAAGCGAGCAACGCGCCGGCCTTTGGCGAGACCGCGGCGCGGCTCGGCCAAGCGGTCGACAGCCTCGAACGCGCGACGCAATGGTTGCTGGCGCAAAAAACGTCTGACGCAACGCTCGCCGGGGCGACACCTTACCTGAGAATATTCGGCCACGCCGCCGGTGGCTGCATGTTGGCGGACCAGGCGCTCGCGGCGCTGCGCGACAATGGCGACGGCGCCGGGCGCACCGCGCTGGCGCGATTCTTCGCGGAGAACATCGCGGTGCAGGCCTCTGGCCTTGAGCGCAGCGTGACCGAGGGCGCCGACAGCATCACCGGCGCGCAAGCCGCGTTGGCCGAATGACCGAGCTGGTCATCATCACCGACGATGGACCGGTTCGCACGGTGCGGATGAACCGTCCGGACAAGAAGAACGCGCTGACGCTCGCCATGTACGACGCTATGGCCGCAGCCATCGAGACCGCGCCCAAAAATCCGGCGCTGCGTTGTCTGTTGATCGCCGGCACGCCCACGGCGTTCTGCGCCGGCAACGACATCGGCGATTTCCTCAAGATGGCGACCGGCGAAGGTGCGCTCGGGACTCCGATTTTGCGCTTTCTTTATACGCTGGCGCGCTGCGAGCTGCCGCTCATCGCGGCCGTGCAGGGCAACGCCATCGGCGTCGGCACCACCATGCTGATGCATTGCGATCACGTGGTGGCCGGCAGCGAGGCGCGTTTCTCGACGCCGTTCGTCGGCCTTGGCCTAGTACCGGAAGCAGGCTCCAGTCTGCTCGCGCCACGGCTGATGGGACATGCGCGCGCGTTTTCTCTTTTGGTGATGGGACGACCGCTAAGTGCCGACGATGCCAAAGCCGCTGGGCTGATCAATCGCGTGGTCGCGGCGGAAGCGGTCGAAGCTGAGGCCATGAAAGCGGCGCGCGAAATCGCCGCCCTGCCGCCGCAAGGCGTGCTGGCGTCGCGCCGGCTGATGCGCGGTTCGCCCGACGAGATCGTCGCGCGCATCGACGAGGAAGCCGAGCTGTTCAAGACGCGGCTGGGATCGGCCGAGGCGCGCGCCGCGTTCGAGGCGTTTATGATGCGCAAGCGCTAGCGCTAAATCGCCTTCAGCCCGGCTTCGATCCGCTTGCGGTCAGCCTCCAGGAACGGCGGCAGCACCAGCGTCTCGCCCAACTTCTCTATCGGCTCATCGACAGCGAAGCCCGGCCCGTCAGTCGCGATCTCGAACAGAATGCCGTTCGGCTCGCGGAAATAGAGCGAGCGGAACCAGTAGCGGTCGATTTTGCCGCTGTTCGGGATGCGCAATTCACGCAGGCGCTCGGCCCAGGCGTCGTAATCCTTGTCGGGCGAGCGGAACGCGACGTGGTGCACGCCGCCGGCGCCGGGATGCGCGGGGGCGATGTAGGAGCGCACCGCCACGTGCAGTTCGGCGGCCGGGCCGCCCTCGCCCATCTCGTAGACATGCACGCGGTCGTGGCTCGATTCCGGGTGCGCATAGTCGCGGACATGACGGGCGTTCATGACTTGGGTGAGCACCAGATCCGTCGGCCGCAGCTCCGGCACCGTCATGGTAATGGGTCCCAGTCCGCGAATCTGATGCTCGGCCGGCACCGGGCTCTTGGCCCACGGATGGGCCGCGCCCTTGCCGCCATCGTCGACCAGCGCCAGGCGCTGACCCTCGCCATCCTCGAAATCGAGCGTCAGGCGGCCGTCGCGCTCGGCCAACTCGCCATGGGTGACGCCCATTTCCTTGAAATGCTCGCGCCACCATTGCAGCGTTTTCTCGTCGGCAACGCGCATGCCGGTGCGGGTGATGGTGTTGTTGCCGCGCTTTTCGCGCGCCGTGGGAAAATCGAAGAAAGTGATGTCGCTGCCGGGCGAGGCGAGGCCGTCGGCATAAAATAAATGATAGGCGGAAACGTCGTCCTGATTGACGGTTTTTTTGACCAGGCGCAGGCCGAGCGCCTTGGTGTAGAATTTGACATTGCCGGGCGCGTCGGCCGACACGGCGGTGAGATGATGGATGCCGGAAAGTTGCATGGGAGCCCCTTGGACAGCGCGCCAGAGCGGCGGCTGTGCTATCGATTGATCGCTATTTAGGAATTCAGGCGCAAATTGCGAGGGCGGCCATGTCGTTGCAGGGCAAGACGCTTTTCATCACCGGCGGCTCGCGCGGCATTGGGCTGGCGATCGCGCTGAAAGCCGCCGCCGACGGCGCCAATATCGCCATCGCCGCCAAGACGGTCGACCCGCACCCCAAGCTGGAAGGCACTATCCATACCGCCGCCGCAGCGATCGAGAAGGCCGGCGGCAAGGCGCTGGCGCTTCAGGTCGACGTGCGCGAGGAAGGCGCGGTGAAGGCGGCGATGGACGAGACCGCGGCGCGCTTCGGCGGCATCGACATTGTCGTAAACAATGCGAGCGCCATTCAGCTTACCCAAGTCGCCGCCACCGACATGCGGCGCTACGATCTGATGATGGGCATCAACGCACGCGGCACCTTCATGGTGTCGAAATACGCACTGCCTTATCTCGCCAAGGCGGAAAACCCGCACATCCTAATGTTGTCGCCACCGCTCGACATGCAGGCCAAGTGGTTTGCGCCGCACACCGCCTATTCAATGGCCAAATTCGGTATGAGCCTGGTGGTGCTGGGCCTTGCCGGCGAACAGCGCGGCAAGATCGCGGTCAACGCGTTGTGGCCACGCACCACCATCGCCACGGCCGCAATCAAGAACCTGCTCGGCGGCGACGCCATCATGCGGATGTCGCGCACGCCGGATATTCTGGCCGAGGCGGCCTGCCGCGTTTTCCTTAAACCCAAGAGCTTCACCGGAAACTTTCTGATCGACGACACGTTCCTGGCCGGCGAAGGCGTCACCGATTTCGACCGATATCGCGTCGACCCAAGCCAGCCGCTCCAGGTGGATTTCTTCGTGCCCGACAACATGCCGGCGCCTGCAGGCGTCAGCCTGAAGGCGAAAACCTAGCCAAGGGGTTTGCGCGACGGCCGCACCGCGTTAGAAAGCGTCAATGTCCACTCTCCTGCTGTCCCATCCCGCTTGTCTCAACCATTTGACACCGCCCGGCCATCCCGAGCGGCCGGACCGCTTGCGCGCCATCGAGCAGGCGCTGGAGGACGAACGCTTTCATTTGCTGGCACGCGAGCTGGCGCCGGAAGCGCCGCTCGACGCCATCGCGCTGGTCCACCCGATGGAATACGTCGAGGCGATCCGCAATGCCTCGCCGGATGAAGGCCGGGTGCAACTCGATGCCGACACCTCGATGTCGCCCGGCAGCTTCGAGGCCGCGTTGCGCGGCGCCGGCGGCGCCATGCGGGCGGTCGACGAAGTCATGAACCAGAAAGCGGCGAACGCATTCGTCGCGGTGCGCCCACCCGGCCATCACGCGGAAATGGCGCGCCCGATGGGCTTCTGCCTGTTCAACAACGTGGCGATCGCGGCGCGCTACGCGCAAAACCGCTATCAGATCGAGCGCGCGGCGATTGTTGACTTCGACGTGCATCACGGCAACGGCTCACAGGATATTTTCTGGGCCGATAAATCGGTGATGTACTGCTCGACCCACGAGATGCCGCTTTATCCCGGCACCGGCTCGGTGAGCGAGCGCGGCGAGTACAATACCATTGTCAACGCGCCGCTGTCGGCCGGCGACGGCGGCGACGCTTTCCGCGAAGCCTTTGAGACCGTCATCCTGCCGTGCCTGCGCGCATTCAAACCGGAATTGCTGGTAATCTCGGCTGGCTTCGACGCACACACGCGCGACCCGCTCGCCAATCTCAATCTGGTGGAAGCCGACTTCACCTGGGTGACCAAGAAGCTGATGGAGATCGCCGACGACAGGGCGCAAGGTCGCATCGTTTCGGTGCTGGAAGGCGGCTACGATTTAGAGGGACTGTCGCGCTCGGTCGCGGCCCACGTCACCGCGCTGATGCACGGCTGATTTTTTATCGCGCCGTCAGCCCGCCATCGATCGGCACATCCGCGCCGGTGATGAAGGCGGCCGCGTCGGACAGTAGATAAACGCAAAGCCCGGCGATCTCCGCCGGCTGGCCGAGGCGGCCAAGCGGAATATCGCGCGGCAGTCGCTCGCGCGCAGCATCCGGATCGCGCGCGCCTTGCACGATCGCGTCGACCATCGGTCCGTCCAAGAAGGCGGGACAAACGGCATTGCAGCGCACCCGCGGCGTCAGCCGCGCGCCGTAAAGCGCTACCGATTTCGACAGCAGCGACAGACCACCCTTCGACGCGTTGTAGGCGGCGAGATTGTGCCCGCCGACCAGGCCGGACACCGACGACAGATTGACGATGGCGCCGCCCTTTTTCCGCAGCAGCGGCATTGAATATTTGCAGCCGAGAAACGCGCCATCGAGATTGACACCGAGCACGCGCCGCCACGCGGCGAAGTCGAGTTGCTCGATCGTGCCGACCGCCACAATGCCAGCCGCATTCACCAGCCCGTCGAGCCTACCATGTTGACGCTCGACCTCGGCGACGATGCGCTGCCAGTCCGCCTCGGCGGTCACATCGAGGGCGTCGATGCCGTTGCCGGCTTTGAGATCGGTGGCGATGACCGCGCCACCGGCGGCATTCACCGCATCGGTCATGGCGCGCCCGACCGCGCCGGCGGCGCCCGTCACAAGAATGATTTTTCCCTTCAGGTCGGCCATAATGCATTCTACGCGCTGCCGCGCCGTCTTGCGCCCTCTATCTTCTTGCGTCCGGGGGCGCTAATGATGCGCCCTCCAACCGATCCCCGGGCTTGCGCGATGGCCGACAGTACCAATACCGATGTAAAGAAAATGCCCTTCGAGCGGGCGATCGAGGAACTTGAATCGATCGTCAAGCGGCTCGAGGAAGGCAAGGTGCCGCTCGAGGAATCGGTGGCGATCTACGAGCGCGGCGAGGTGCTCAAGAAACGCTGCGAGGAATTGCTGCGGCAGGCGGAAGCGCGGGTGGAGAAGATCACGCTCGACAGCGCCGGCAAGCCGACCGGCAGCGAACCCCTCGACGTGGATTGAACCCGCCCGTGCAAGTCCGCCGCCGGCTCGTCGTGTTCGTGCAGGGTTACGACGCTCGCAGCATCGCCGAAAATTTCCAAGACTTCCGTCGCGAGTATCGTCTCACTTGCGAGCATGAGGGCTTGACCGGCGAAGTCGGCGCCATCAAAGAGACGCCGAAAGAATTTTCCGCCAGTTGGGATGTCACGACCCGCGGCGACGGCTGGCAAGTTGAGACCCGTTATAGGCTGCTGCGCTGGAACGACCTTGTGCAAAAGGATTTCGCGCGGCCAGCGTGGTGGAAAATCGTGCAGATGTATCGCACGATCGGCGTTGCCATGCTCAACGGCGCTTTCATGCGCATGCTGCACTTGAATTGGCGCGTCGCGCTGATGTCCGTCGTTCCGATATTGCTGATCACCACCTGGGTGCTGTTCGGCACGTTCATCGGCATCCTGTGCATGGGCCTGGTCGCCCGGCTCGGCGCGCCGGAACTAGTCGCAAGATTTGTCGGCATCGTCACGGGGCTTGGCAGCTTCAGTTCCCTGCTCTGGCTGACGGAGCCCTTGACCGGGCTCCTGAAGCGCTGCGACCAGGCCGCTTCCATCGACGAGTTCATCAATGGCAAACGCAAGGATTGGAACCAGCGGCTGGACGTGTTCGCCGCCGAGCTGGCCGATGTGGCGGACGACAGCAAAGCCGATGAGATGCTGATCGTAGGCCATGGTTTGGGCGCGATGTTGAGCATCAACTTGGTTGGACGTGCACTCACCCGCGATGCTGGACTCGGCGACCACGGACCCCGCGTGGCGCTGTTGACGCTGGGCGCGAGTTTCCCGGCGGTCGGCTTCAACCCAGAGGCCAAGGGCTTCCGTAACCGCCTGCGGCAACTGGCCGAGGCGACCAAACTCGATTGGGTCGACGTGCAATCGCGCGACGACCTCCGGAGCTTCGCCCCGTTCGATCCAATCGCCGGTCACGACATTGTGCTCGACCCAGTGCCGCGCAATCCGCATGTCGTCGAAATCCGGCTGCGGCCCTGGCACAAGGCGCACGCGCGGTTCCTCATGGCTAATGCACAGCCAGGCATGATCTATGACTACTATCTAATCTGCTGCGGCCCATCCGGCCTGATCACCCGGATGACCAAGCCGTAGGTCGCGATTGCGCCGGTGACGGCGAAAATTGGGCAAGCTTAAGGCGGTGCGATCCTTCGTTGAATTGCCGGACGGCGCGGAACTGGTGTAAGCCCTAATAGCGCCCGACCCCGCCGTGGAGTGCCGTTTGTCCGAGGATTCCAAGACCCCCCTGCTCGACCGCATTCTGCTACCGCGCGACATGAAGAACCTGTCGGCGGAGCAGCTTGCCCAGTTGGCGCGCGAGCTTCGGCAGGAGACCATCGACGCGGTGGCCAAGACCGGCGGCCATCTCGGCGCGGGGCTGGGCGTGGTCGAGCTGACCGTGGCGCTGCATAACGTCTTCGACACACCGACCGACAAATTGATCTGGGATGTCGGTCACCAGAGCTATCCGCACAAGATCTTGACCGGCCGGCGCGACCGGATTCGCACGCTGCGTCAGGGTGGCGGCCTGTCCGGCTTCACCAAGCGCGCCGAGAGCGAATACGATCCGTTTGGCGCCGCGCATTCCTCGACCTCGATTTCCGCCGGCCTCGGCATGGCGGTGGCCCGCGATCTCAAAGGCGAAAAGAACAACGTCGTGTGCGTGATCGGCGACGGCGCCATGTCGGCGGGCATGGCCTATGAGGCGATGAACAATGCCGGCGCGATAAATTCGCGGCTGATCGTGATCTTAAACGACAACGACATGTCGATCGCGCCGCCGGTCGGCGCCATGTCAGCCTATCTCGCGCGGCTCATCTCCGGCAAGACCTACCGCACGCTGCGCGACATCGGCAAACAGCTCGCCCATCATTTGCCGAAATTTTTCGAAGAGAAAGCCGGACGCGCCGAGGAATTCGCCCGCGGCTTCTGGACCGGCGGCACGCTGTTCGAGGAGCTCGGCTTCTATTATGTCGGACCGATCGACGGGCACAATCTCGATCACCTGCTGCCGGTACTGCGCAACGTGCGCGACGCCGAGGCCGGGCCGATTCTGGTTCACGTCGTAACGCAAAAGGGCAAGGGCTACGCGCCGGCGGAAACTTCCGCCGACAAATATCACGGCGTGGTCAAGTTCGACGTCGCCACCGGCGCACAGATGAAATCCAAGGGCGGCGCGCCGCAATACACCAAGGTGTTCGCCGAAAGCCTCACAAAAGAGGCGCGCAAGGACGACAAGATTGTCGCCATCACCGCGGCGATGCCATCGGGCACCGGGCTCGATCTCTTCGCCAAAGAGTTTCCCGGCCGCTGCTTCGACGTCGGCATAGCCGAGCAGCACGCGGTGACATTCTCCGGCGGGCTCGCCGCCGAAGGCTTCAAGCCGTTTGCGACGATCTACTCGACCTTCCTGCAACGCGCCTACGACCAGGTGGTGCACGACATTGCCGTGCAGCGGCTGCCGGTGCGCTTTGCAATCGATCGTGCCGGCCTGGTTGGCGCCGACGGCCCGACCCATGCCGGTGTATTCGACGTCGCGTATCTCGGCTGCCTGCCCGGTTTCGTGCTGATGGCGGCCGGCGACGAGGCCGAGCTGGTGCACATGGTGGCGACCCAGGTTGCGATCGACGACAGGCCGTCAGCCTTGCGTTATCCGCGCGGCGAGGGCCTTGGCGTGCCGATGCCGGCCGAGGGCGTTGCGCTCGAGATCGGCAAAGGCCGCATTCTGCGCGAAGGCCACAAGGTGGCGCTGCTGTCGTATGGCGGACGGCTCGGCGAATGCCTCAAGGCGGCCGACGAACTGGCCGCGCTCGGCCTCTCGAGCACGGTTGCCGACGCGCGCTTTGCCAAGCCGCTGGACACCGATTTGCTGCTGCGGCTTGCGCGCGACCACGAGGTGCTGGTGACCATCGAGGAAGGTTCAATCGGTGGCTTCGGCGCTTATGTGCTGCAGGCTTTGGCCGAGAGCGGTATGCTCGATGCCGGCTGCAAGGTGCGCTGCATGGTATTGCCGGACATTTTCATCGACCAGGACTCGCCCGCCGCGATGTATGCCACCGCCGGGCTCGATGCCCGCGCCATCGTCACCAAGGTGTTCGAGGCATTGGGCAAAGACGCCACCGCCGAGACCGTGAAGCTGGCTTAAGTCTGCTTTAGAGCCTTTTCTTTCTCGGAACCTTCTTGCCCTCCTTGCGCGCTTCTGACAGGCCGATGGCAATCGCCTGCTTGCGGCTCGTGACCTTCTTGCCGCTGCGGCCGCTCCGTAGGGTGCCTTTGTTGCGTTTTTTCATCGCGCGCTCAACATCTTTCGAAGCGCCCTTCGAATACTTTCGTGCCATACTCATCCTCCTCAATCAGACAATGACGACGGCCGCTGAAAATCTCGCGGCCTGAGGATCATAACCACTGCGCGGTGAACTTTGTTCCGAAACCTTGAGACGATCTCATGACCGCCCGCCAACGTGCCGACCGCCTGTTGGTCGAGCGCGGCCTATTCGAGAGCCGCGCGAAGGCGCAGGCCGCGATCGCGGCCGGGTTGGTCATCGCCAATGACGTTACCGTGCGCAAGGCGTCGGAGACCATCGCGGTGGATGCCAGATTGCGCGCGACAGCGGCTTATCCATATGTTTCACGCGGCGGCGTCAAACTCGCGGCGGCGCTCGATCACTTTGACTTTAATCCGCGCGGCCGCGTTTGCCTCGACGTCGGCGCCTCCACCGGCGGATTCACGCAGGTGTTGCTGGAGCGCGGAGCCAGACACCTCTACGCGATCGATGTGGGAAGCGGGCAATTGCATGAATCGCTGCGCAAACGCCCAGAGGTCGTCTCGTTGGAGGAGACCGACATCCGAACCTTCTCCCCGACCCGCCTGGACACAGCGCCGGATTTGGTCGTCGTCGACGTCAGCTTCATCTCGCTCAAATTGGTGCTGCTGGCCGCGCTCGCCTTGGCGAAACCGGCCGCGCAGCTGGTTGCACTGATCAAACCGCAATTCGAGGCCGGCCGCGGCACCCCCAAGAGAGGCATCGTGCGCGATCCGGCTGTTCACGCCGCGGTATGCGCCGACATTTCGGCTTTTGTCGCCTCGCTCGGCTGGCGCGTCCTCGGAGTTATGCCCTCCCCGATCCATGGCGGCGACGGCAATGCCGAATTTCTACTCGGGGCCACGCGTGACTGAGCAACTCACCATTGCCCGCCTCGGCCACCGTGGCGACGGCATTGCCGACACAGCCGCAGGACCGGCTTTCGTGCCCTACACGCTGCCGGGCGAAACGGTGACGGTCGAGCCGGTTGCCGGCCACCCCGACCGGCGGCATCTCGTGCATGTCGACAAAACCAGCCATGAACGCGCGGCACCGATCTGCAAGCATTTCGGCGTCTGCGGCGGCTGCGCCATGCAGCACTGGTCGCTGGCCGAATATCATCTGTGGAAACGCGATCTGGTGGTGGCGGCGCTGAGCGACGCCGGCGTGATTGCGCCGGTCGCACCGCTGATCGACGCCCATGGACAAGGCCGCCGGCGCGCCACGTTGCACGCCCGGCGCGGGACAAAAGACGTACTGGAAGTCGGGTTCACGGCGCCGCGCGCACACCATATCGTCGCCATTGACCGCTGCCCGATTCTCGCGCCCGGTCTCGACGGCGCGATTCCCGCGGCCTGGACCATCGCCGAGATTTTGAGGCCGACGGAGAAGCCGCTCGATATCCAGGTGACGGCGGCTGACTCCGGGATGGACATAGACGTACGCGGTTCGGGCGCGCTTTCCTCCGGGCGCAACACCGCGCTGGCCGCCGTCGCCGAGAAATACAAACTCGCGCGCATCACCCGCCATGGCGAGCTGGTGGCGCAAAATGCGCAACCGCTTTTGAAAGTGGGCCGTGCCAATGTTCCATTGCCACCGGGCGCGTTTTTGCAAGCCACCGCTGAGGGCGAGGCGACGCTGGCGCGGCTGGTTCTCGATCACGTTGGCGGCGCCAAACGCATCGCGGACTTGTATTGCGGGATCGGCACCTTTGCCTTGCGGCTGGCCGAGCACGCACGGATCACGGCCGCCGACAGCGACGCGGCCGCAGTAAAGGCGCTGGCGCAGGCCGCGGCCAAAACCAGCGGCCTTAAACCGGTGGATGCGCAAGCGCGCGATTTATTCCGCCGCCCGCTCATGGCCGCGGAACTGAAAGGATTCGATGCCGTGGTGTTCGATCCGCCGCGCCAGGGCGCCGAGACGCAAGCGCGCGAATTGGTCAAAAGCGCCGTACCGGTCGTGGTCGCGGTGTCGTGCGACGCAACGACTTTCGCGCACGACGCACGCATTCTGATCGATGGCGGTTACAGACTCGCCGGCGTCACGCCGGTCGATCAGTTCCGTTATTCGTTCCACGTCGAGATGGTCGGAAAATTCGAGCGCTAGCCTTCCAGCGCTTCGGTATCGACAATCTCGATGCCGAAACCGCCGAGGCCGACATAGGTGCGCTTGCTGGAGGCGAGCAGCCGGATCGACGAAATGCCGAGATCCTTGAGAATCTGTGCGCCCAAACCGATCTCGCGCCATTGCCGCGAGCGTGCCGCGTCGGTGCCGGTGTCGCCTTCATGCGGAATTTCGGAAACCGGGACGCCGGCCGTGCCGTCCCGCAAATAGACGATGACGCCGCGACCGTCCTTCTTGAAACGAGCAAGTGCGGCGCGGATTGACTTGGCGCCGCCGAACACGTCGCCGATGACGTCGGCACGGTGCAGGCGCGCCGGCACGTTCCTGCCGTCGCCGATCTTGCCGTAGACGAAGGCCATGTGGTGCACCCGATCGAACGGCGTCACATAGGCATAGCCGTTGAGCGGCCCGATCTCGGATGCAACCTGAAATTCGGCCACCCGCTCGACCAGCTTGTCGCGGCTCTGTCGATAGGCGATCAGTTCGGCGATCGAAATCTGCGCGAGCTTGTGTTTCTGCGCGAAGGCGGCCACCCCGGGCCCGCGCGTCATGGTGCCGTCCTCGTTCATGAGCTCGGCCAGCACGCCGACCGGCGGCAACCCTGAGAGCCGGCAGAGATCCACGCAAGCTTCGGTGTGGCCGGAGCGGATCAGCACGCCGCCCTGCCGCGCGACCAGTGGAAATACATGGCCGGGGCGCACGAAATCGGCGGCGCCGCTGTTGTCATTGGCAAGCGCGCGCACCGTGTTGCAGCGCTCTTCGGCGGAGATACCGGTGGTCAGTCCGTGGCGCACATCCACCGAGACGGTGAAGGCGGTGCCGAGCGGCGCTTCGTTTTGCGTCACCATCGGATCGAGATGCAAATGACGGGCGTGTTCGGCGCCAAGCGGCGCACAGACGATGCCCGACGTATTGCGGATGATGAATGCCATCTTTTCCGGCGTGCAGAGCGAGGCGGCGACGAACAAATCGCCCTCGTTCTCGCGGTCGTCGTCGTCGGTGACGACGACGATCTCGCCTTGGGCAAAAGCCCTGATCGCCGCATCGACGCGTTTATGGGTATCCGGCACGTGCTTTACCTCGAACGCGGCGTCAAGCCGGCGGCCTGAACGGCCACGCCGTCCCCTCGCCCATCTGCCCGCGATGCATCAGATAATGATCAGCCAGCACGCATGCCACCATCGCTTCGCCGATCGGCACCGCGCGGATGCCGACGCAGGGGTCGTGGCGGCCTTTGGTCGAGACTTCCGCATCCTTGCCATAGCGATCGACGGTCTTACGGGGATTGAGGATCGACGAGGTCGGCTTGACCGCGAAGCGCGCAACGACTGCCTGCCCGCTGGAAATACCGCCGAGGATGCCACCGGCGTGGTTGGACAGGAACACCGGCTTGCCGGCGTTTCCCATCCGCATCTCATCGGCATTGTCCTCGCCGCTCATGCCGGCGGTCGCGAAGCCGTCGCCAATTTCGACGCCTTTGACCGCGTTGATGCCCATCAACGCGCCCGCCAAGTCGCCATCGAGCTTGGCATAGACCGGGGCACCCAGACCGGCCGGCACGCCTTCGGCCACGACTTCGATGACGGCGCCGCAAGACGAGCCCGCCTTGCGCACCCCGTCCAGGTATTCCTCGAAGAATTTCGCCTGCTTGGCATCAGGACAGAAGAATGGATTGTTGCCGACCTCGTTCCAGTCCCAGCGCGCGCGATCGATCTTGTGCGGACCCATCTGGATCAGCGCGGCGCGCACGGTCAGCCCCGGCACGACCTTGCGCGCGATGGCGCCGGCGGCGACGCGCGCGGCGGTTTCGCGCGCCGAGGCGCGCCCGCCGCCGCGATAATCGTGAATGCCGTATTTGACGTCGTAGGTGTAACCGGCGTGGCCGGGCCGGTACTTGTCCTTGATCCCGGAATAGTCCTTCGAGCGCTGATCGACATTCTCGATCAACAGCATGATCGGCGTGCCTGTCGTGACCTGCTTGCCGTCATCGCCGGTGAACACGCCGGACATGATCTTCACCGCGTCGGGTTCCTGGCGCTGGGTGGTGAAACGCGATTGGCCGGGCCGGCGCTTGTCGAGATGCTGCTGAATGTCCTCGACGGTCAGCGGAATCCGCGGCGGACAGCCGTCGACCACGCAGCCGATCGCCGCCCCATGGCTTTCGCCGAAGCTGGTGAACCGGAAAAGATGGCCGAATGTGTTGAACGACATGGGGTTAGGTAGCCCGCAAGCCTAGCGGGGGTCAAATACTGCTTAACGGGGCCGTTAATTCACGCGTAGCGCGTCATCCGGTCGTCCTGAAATACATAAACAACGCCCTGCGCGATATCGACCAGTGGGGCGGCCGCCGGCTTGGCGATCCCGAGATACGCCATCAGGCCGCGCGCGGTGCCGCCATGGGCAGTGACAACCGTGTCGCGCGCGAGGCTGCCATACCAGCGGCCCATGCGCTCCGACACGTGTTTATAGCTCTCGCCGTCCGGCGGCACGAAATTCCATTTGTCGTGCTCGCGCTGGGCGATGCGGGCGGGATCGCGTTCGTGCAATTGCGCGATAGTGGAGCCTTCCCATTCACCGAAAGAAATTTCCGCCAGCCGTTGATCGGCCGAATAGCCTTCGGCCGACAAACCAAGCGCGGGCCTGATCAAGTCCATGGTCTCGCGAGCGCGGCCGAGCGGGCTCGATACATAATTGAAGTCCGCGGGATTGCGGCCGTCACGTGCGAATAGGTCGCGCAGGATTCCTCCGCAGTGAATGCTTTGCGCGCGGCCATGCGCATTGAGTGGCACGTCATGCAGGCCTTGCAGACGGCCGGTGACATTCCACTCGGTCTGTCCGTGGCGGATGTAATAGATCGTCGGCCGCGGCTTTGCCGATGCAGCCATGGATTAGTCTTCTAGTTTGCCCACCGCGAAGTCCGGCGCGTCCGGATGCTTGATGCCGACGATGTGGTAGCCGGCGTCGACGTGGTGGATCTCTCCCGTCACGCCGCTCGACATGTCGGACAGGAAATAGACGCCGGTCTTACCGACATCGTCCAGCGTCACGTTGCGCCGCAGCGGCGTATTATATTCGTTCCACTTCAGGATATAGCGGAAATCGCCGATGCCCGAGGCGGCCAGCGTCTTGATCGGCCCCGACGAAATGGCGTTGACGCGGATGTTCTTCACGCCGAGATCAGCGGCGAGATAGCGCACCGAAGATTCGAGCGCGGCCTTGGCGAGCCCCATCACGTTGTAGTGCGGCATCCATTTCTCGGCGCCGTAATAGGTCAGCGTCAGCATCGAGCCGCCGTTCGTCATCAGCTTCTCGGCGCGCTGTGCGATCGCCGTGAACGAGTAACAGCTCACCAACATTGTCTGAGTGAAATTGTCCGCGGTGGTGTCGACATAGCGGCCGTCGAGCTGGTCCTTGTCGGAGAATGCGATCGCATGCACCACAAAATCGAGCGAGCCCCAGGCCGACTTCACGGCCGAAAAAACCGCGTCCAAGGACGCCGCGTCGGTGACGTCGCAATGGCCGACCACCAGGCCGTCGACTTCCTCCGCTAGCGGCTCGACGCGCTTTTTGAGCGCTTCGCCCTGGTAGGTAAAGGCGAGATCGGCCCCATGTTCGCGGCAGGCGCGCGCGATGCCCCAGGCGATCGAGCGGTTATTCGCCACGCCCATGATGAGACCGTGTTTGCCGCGCATCAGGCCCGAGGTTTCCGGCATTAACTTTCCTGTTATGCCGGTATGTGCCGGCCACTTTCGTATGGCATATGGTCGTGGGCGCCATCAAGCAGTGCGCCCGCTTCTACCGTTTGTCACCGCTAATTCAATTCGTTTATGGGAATATGTTCGAGATAGGGGGGTTTTATAGTGATTGGCGATGTCCGCGGGCCGGCGAAGGGGTGCTGATTGGCCACGTTCGGGAAGAATGTCGAGGCGACGATCCCGGCGCTGCGCCGCTACGCTCGGGCGTTGACGCGGGATTCCGATATCGCCGACGACCTTGTGCAGGACACGTTAGTACGGGCCTTGCGCTCGGAGCATCTGTTTCACGGCGGAGACATACGAAGCTGGCTGTACACGATTTTGACCAATCTCAACCGTAACCGCCTGCGCTCTTTGGCGCGGCGGCCGGCGCTCTCGCCGCTTGAGGACAATGACGCGCCCGATCTGGCGGGACCGGAAGCGGGCGGACGCGACATCGAGCGCGCGCTGGCGACTTTAGTGGAAGATCAGCGCCACGCATTGCTGCTGGTGGTTTTGGAAGGCCTCACCTACCGCGAAGTCGCGGAGGTGCAGGGCGTACCGATCGGTACCGTAATGTCGCGTTTGGCGCGTGCGCGCGTACAAATCAAGAGCTATCTCGACGGCGAGCGCCCTGCGCTTCGCCGTGTGAAATGAAGGAGAGAAGGTGAACCTATGATCGATCGCGATTCACCCGTGACCGAGGATGAACTTCACGCCTATGTCGACGGCGAAGTGCCGGCCGACCGCCTGGAGGCTGTGACAGCCTGGCTTGCCGCGCATCCCGAACAGGCAGCGCTAGTCGCCGTCTGGCGGGCGCAAGGCGAGGCTATCCGCGCCCGCTATGGCGCGGTCGCCAATGAGCCGGTGCCGGATCGGCTCAAGCTCGACCAATTGACGCGGCAGCAACGTTCGACCGGGCGTTCCTGGGCGGCGCTGGCGGCGGCGGCAGTGTTCGCACTGATCGTCGGCGGCGGCGCCGGCTGGATGGCGCGCGGCGCGTCGGCCGCCGCGCCGACCGGCTTCGATGCTTTCACATCCGACGCGCTCGATGCGCACAAGCTTTACGTGGTCGAAGTCCGTCACCCGGTCGAAGTGCCGGGAGACGAACGCGCGCACATGACGCAATGGCTGTCGAAGCGGCTCGGCGTCGATCTGCGCATTCCCGATCTGCAATCGATCGGCCTCAAGCTGGTCGGCGGCCGGCTGTTGCCGGGACCGACGGGTGCTGCGGCCTTCTATATGTACGAAGGCCCCTCGGGCGAGCGCTTCACCATTTATTGCTCAAAGGCGGGCGTGCCGGAAAGCGCGCTGCACTTCAAGGAAGGTGAGCGCTTTGCCGCGTTTTATTGGGTGGACGATAAGGTCGCCTTTGCGGTGAGCGGCCCGGCCGATCGTGAGCGACTCGAGCAGGTCACCAAGTCAGTCTACGAGCAGGTCGACCGCAGCGGCGGACGCAAGTCGTGATCCGAGCTCTCATGGCCGCAAAGGCCGTGAGAGCGCTTACTCCAGATCCTTGCGCGGATCGTAGGGCTTGCTCTCACGCCACTTTTTCATCAATTCCTTGAGCTCGTCGTCGCTGCCTTCGGGCAGCATGATGCGCACCGTTGCGAGCAGGTCGCCGGCGGCGCCTTTCGACTTCAGTCCCTTGCCCTTGAGCCGGAAGGTACGGCCTGAATTGGTACCCGCGGGAATCGCCAATTCGACCGCGCCGTCGAGCGTCGGAACCCGAACTTTTCCGCCGAGCGCCGCTTCATAGAGCGTAATGGGCAGATCGAGCCGCAAGTCGGCGCCCTCCGGCTTGAACAGCGGATGCAGCGCGACATGAACAGTGATCAGCGCATCGCCGGCCTTGCCGCCCGCGGTCGGCCAGCCCTGCCCCTTGAGCCGGATCTGCTGGCCGCTGGTGAGGCCGGCCGGAATTTTCACTTCGACGTCTTTGCCGGTCGGCAGATGCACGCGCGTCTTGGCGCCCTTGGCGGCCTCCGGCAGGGTGATGGTCAATTCGGCATGCAGATCCTGGCCGGTGCCGGGCGCGCCAAATTCCTCCGGCTCGAACTGGGTACCGAATCCGCGCGCACCGCCGCGCGTCGCGCCGCCGAACATGCCGCGCAAAATATCTTCGAAGCCGCCACCGCCACCGCCGCCTGCGCGCTGGAATCCGTCATGGCCGAAGCTGAAGCTTTCAAAATGACTCCCGTCCGGCCGCCGCCCGCCGCCCGGCTGCGCGCCGTAGCCTTCGAAACCGCGGAAGCGCGGCTTGCCCTCGGCGTCGATCTCGCCGTTGTCGAAAGCCTTGCGCTTCTTGTCGTCGCCGGCGATCTCATAGGCAGCGTTAAGCTCGGCGAAGCGCGAGGCTGCCTTGGGATCGTGCTTGTTGGCGTCGGGATGCAGCTTCTTGGCGAGCCGCCGGTAGGCGCTCTTGATCTCGGCCTCGCTCGCACCCTTCGATACCCCCAGTATTTCGTAGGGGTCGCGCATTTAGTTTGATCTCCGTAAAATTCCCCTGGCCGCCAACGGAACACCGGCGACTCGCTCTTTAATGTGGGGTTCAAACGGCCCGGATGCAACGCAGGTGCCGGGCAAGGCCGCCCGTCAGGATCGCTTCCAGAGCTTGAGCGCGCGTACTTCCCAGCCCTTGTCCCGCTTGCAGGCTTCGCCCTGCATCCAGGACTGGGACGTGCCGCTGACGTAACTTGCCAGGAAATCCCGGCAGGTCTGACCGTCCTGGGTATAGGCGGAAGCGATCGGCGTGACCGTGCCACGCGCGCCGGTGTTAGGATTTTCCCAGGGCGCGCTGGCGTCTTTGCCGCCGCGGCTGAGCACGTCGGAGGCGGCCGCGCGCGCATAGACGAGGTCGCCGTCGGGCGGCAATTCGACGACCCCTTTAGCGCCCGGCGGCGGCGTGATCGAACCGGTAACGTCGGATTTGTCGGTGCCGCCGAACAGCGCGTCGAATTGGCCGGTTGAGATACTGCAACCGCCAGCGGCAAGCCCCAGGGTCAGGGCCGCGGCCACCGGCAAGGCGCGCCATAGGCGCGCAGGCGCGCTTACATTATAAAGGCGCTTGCGGGAATAATGGGTAATGGCACCGGCCAAGCGAGCGCTCCGAACACGATGTCAGATACAGCTCCGATAGAACACCCAAGTTGGTTAACGAGTGGTGATTTCACCTCGGCGGACGAGCCTTTGCGGCTGTTTGGCGCCTGGCTGACGGAGGCGACCGCCACCGAACCGCGCGATCCTACCGCTATGACGCTGGCCACCATCGACGCCGACGGGCTGCCGAATGCTCGCATGGTGCTACTCAAGGGCGTCGATGAACGGGGTTTTGTGTTCTACACCAACATAGACAGCCAAAAGGGCAAGGAATTAGCCATTCGCCCCCAGGCAGCCCTGGTGTTCCACTGGAAATCGCTGAACCGGCAAGTCCGGGTGCGCGGCGACGTCGAGCGCGTCACCGATGCCGAGGCCGACGCCTATTTCGCTACCCGCCCGAAGCAGGCGCAGATCGGCGCCTGGGCCAGCAAGCAATCCTCGCCGCTGGAAAGCCGGCTGGCTTTTGAAAAAGCCGTCGCGGTCTATGCTGCCAAATACGCGCTCGGCACAGTGCCGCGGCCGCCCAATTGGTCGGGCTACCGGATTTTGCCGCTGCGCATCGAGTTCTGGCACGACCGGCCGTTCCGGCTGCACGACCGCATCGAGTTTGTCCGAGGAAATCTGGGCGGCCCGTGGAGCAAGACGCGGCTCTATCCGTAGCGTAAAGGGACGCAATGCCGAGTTCGCAGTCCAACCAACCCAGACGAACGCTGCTTCTGACCGGAGCAAGCCGTGGCATTGGTCACGCCACCGTCAAGCGGTTCTCGGCCGCCGGCTGGCGCGTGATCACCTGCTCGCGACACCCGTTTCCGGAAAACTGTCCGTGGGAGGCCGGCCCCGAAGATCACATCCAGGTCGACCTCGCCGACGAAGGCAACACCAACGAGGCGATCGCCGAAATCAAGCGCCGGCTCGACAACAAGGAACTGCACGCGCTGGTCAACAACGCGGCAATTTCGCCGAAAGCGGACGGCGGCAAGCGGCTCGGTTCGCTCGATACCGCAACCGAAGTCTGGCGCCAGGTGTTCCGGGTGAATTTCTTCGCGCCGATCATGCTGGCGCGCGGGCTGGTCGATGAACTCAAGAAGGCGCAAGGCTCGGTGGTCAACGTCACCTCAATCGCCGGCTCGCACGTGCATCCATTTGCGGGCGCTGCCTATGCCACCTCGAAAGCGGCTTTGGCTTCGCTGACGCGTGAAATGGCGAGCGACTTCGGCCGGCTCGGCATCCGCGTCAACGCCATCGCGCCGGGCGAGATCGACACCGCGATTCTATCGCCGGGAACGGACAAGATCGTCGAACAGATTCCGATGCGGCGGCTGGGCACGCCCGACGAAGTGGCCAAGATCATCTACGTGCTGTGCACGGACACGGCGTCTTACGTAAACGGCGCCGAGATCCACATCAATGGCGGCCAGCACGTTTAGCCGGATATCCCTAGGCTATAGCCACTTCTTCCACTTGAAGTACACTAGCGGCAGCACCGCGACCACGACCATCAGACACAGCGCGAGCGGATAGCCGAACGCCCAGTCGAGCTCGATCATGCCGTTGTGGAAATTCATGCCATAGATCGACACGACCAGCGTCGGCGGCATGAACACCACCGCCGTGATCTGTCTTCCTGCGCAATCGGCGCGACCAGATCGATCCACACCGCGGCGTCCGGCGGGATGTCACCCCGGTTCGACCGCTATTCGCTCAAGCGATGTGCCGCGTGGAACGTAGACCGAAAACATAATACTGGCGCCCCCAGTGCGCCTCCCATGCCCGACCACGCGGCGTCGTGCAAGGCATAAATGCCCTGCAGCACCGCGCGTCGATCTTGGCAGTGAAATGGGAGGCCCGGCCGGCGTTCGCGGCCGCGGGTCTTAGTCGCTATCTTAATCGCTATCTTGCGCGTCGAAGTGAATCTCGATCGGGCGGCGGCGCTTGTCGCCCTTGTGGCAGACCGCGGCGGCGACCGCCGAGATGCCGATCTTGCCATAACGATCGTCGAGGCTCTTGATCTGGCGCTTGGAGTCTTGGCTTTGCTCCGTCGCTCTTGTCGCTTCCATTTCAAATTCTCCCGTCCGTCCTTGGGTTTCCTTAAGGGCCTGATGTGGCCCTCGAGTGGGGCAAAATTGCGCGGCAATTCGTGTCCTATCGTGACATTCGTCGCGCCGGGAACCGATTTCGCGTCAATTTCGCCGATATACCCCCTGTTATGGTAAACCATCTCTTAACGTCTTGACGGCAAAGTCGTATTTGACGCTGTCCACGTCGCTTCGAAATCTGCCAAGGCCGCCTAAAGTCGAGTGCGGCATTCGTGCAACAGATTGCGAGAAGCTGCTGTGGACATGCTGGAAAACGTGGCAATGGCGCGGCTTTTTCGGTTAATTGCCGCCTCATGATTTGCAATGCGGCCGCGCTTCGGAGCGGCTGGGAAAGAGGATGGCAATGTCGGCACGGGGGTTATTGGGGGCACTGTTCGGCGTCAGCGTTTTGCTCGGCGGCTGCATGCAGTCCACACTCGAGCCTTCGTCGGAAGCCAACCTGACCCCGCGGGACAAGAAGCTCCTGGCGGCGGCGCCTTACGAGAAGGCGGCGATCCCGGAGCCCTATAAGCGGCACATCGTCGAATATCACCGCAAGGAAGCGCCCGGCACGATCCTGATCGATTCCGACGCGCGCTATCTCTATTACGTGCTGCCGGAAGGCAAAGCGATCCGCTACGGCGTCACCGTCGGCGAGGAAGCGCTGGCCTGGTCGGGCGTGGCGAAAGTCGGCCGCATGACGGAATGGCCGACCTGGACGCCGACCGCCGAGATCAAGAAGCGCATGGACGTGCCCGATTTCGTCGGCGCCGGCCCACAAAATCCGATGGGCGCGCGCGCCATGTATCTGTTCGAAGGCAACAAGGACACGCTGTACCGCATTCACGGCACCAACCAGCCAGAATATATCGGCCAGGCGATTTCCTCGGGCTGCATCCGCATGACCAACGAGGACGTCATCGACCTCTACAAGCGGGTCAAGACCGGCACCGTCGTGGTGGTGCTGGCGCCGCACCAGGGCGACTCGCCGTTCAATCCGCGGGTGGCCTCGAGCGGCGGCATGTTCAACTAAGATCGGCCGCAGCGAATAAAAAACGGCGCCCTCGGGCGCCGTTTTTGTTTGGGCTAGGCGCCGAGCGTGACGCGCACGATTTCCGGCGGCACGCCGAGCCGCAGCGGCACGTTGCTGCAACCAAGCCCGCCGGACACGATCATGTGGCGGCCCTGCTCCACGATATGGCCGTAGGCGAAGCGCGGGCCGTATTCCGACGGCACCCAGAGCGGCGGCATCATCGGAAACACGATTTGCCCGCCATGGGTATGGCCGGCCAGCGTCAGCGCGACGCGCGGCGGCACCTGCGTGAAAATATCCGGCTCGTGCACCAGCAGGATCACCGGATCGTCGGTGGTGATGCGCTTGAGCGTGCCGGGCAGATCATCGACGCCGCGGAATCGGCTGGGGCCGAGCCGGTAGGCGATTTGATCGCCCAGCCCGGCCAACCAGAAGCGGTGGCCGCGGTCATTCAGCAGCAGGGCGTCGTTTTCCATCACCCGCAGATGCGCCCCGGCCAATGCGGCACGGATACCTTTGATGTCGGACCACCAGTCGTGATTTCCGAGAATTGTGTGCACACCGAGCCGCGCCTTGAGGCGCGCCAGTTCGCCTGCCCAAACCGGGTGGGGTACGTGCTCGGTGATGAAGCGATGGGTCGCGATATAGTCGCCGAGCACGACGATGAGATCGGAGCCGAGCGCATTGGCGGCATCGACCACCTGGCGCACGCGCTCAAGCCCCATGTTGGGACCGCCGGCATGCAAGTCGGCAACCACGGTAATGGTGAGCCGATGATTGTCCGGCCAGCCCGGCGGCACCGGGCTGTAATCGGTGATCAGCAAATCGTCGGCGGCTTCCACCGCCGCATAGGCCACGGTGCTCGGCATGATCAGACCGGCAACGCCGGTCAGTCCGAGGCCGACCTTGAGCAGGCCGCGGCGGCTCATCCCGGGCCGGGGCGTAGGACCGACAATCTGGCTGGGCGCACTGATCGTCATGGCGCCAGTGCTACTCCGGAACGGTGAATGGACAATGGATGGGCACCTATAATTTCCGGCCATCCTTAACGGGCGCGTCCGGAATAACCGGCCGCGGCACTGGCAAAGGCACCAGAACGCTAGCGATTTCGGCCGGGGTCGGCGGCTCGCGCACGTCCCACTGGCAAATGCGATAGCCGCCCCGGCGCTCGGCGATATCGAGATGGATGTGGCCTTCGTGATGACCGTCCGAACCCGGTCCAAGCACCGTGGTGAAGCGTTCGCAGGCGCTCATGCGCAGGCCGTCGCGCAAATCCTTGTCGACCTTCATGTCAGTCAAGCCGAGGACGCGGCCATCGGCGAGCGTGAACGCGCGGACGTCGATGGCGTTGCCCTTGCCGTGCTCGCTCATCTTGGCGCCGAGCACGCGGTTGCGGCCGCGGCATTCGAAATCGTCGTAATTCTCGACGCCGCGCAAGGACATGCCGGCTTTATCAAGCCGCGGCACGGCTTCGTCTTGAATCCAGGAAGCGAGCGATTCAGCCGTCTCACAGCGCAGCACCGCTGCGGGTCTGATCTCGATACGGACGTGACCGGCTTTTTGCACGGCATTGATCTGAACCATGTCGCGGCCGCCGCACGCGCCCGGCCCGATCAACCGTGGCATTGGCTCGACCACGGCAATCTTATCCAGCCTCAATCTGCAATCGGATGGCTTGGCCGTGACGTCACTGGTGTCGAAATCCTTGCCGGCCGCCTCGCGGAAGGACTGCGGCTCGACCCAGAGCGCGGGGCGCGGACGCGGCAACGGCACATCCTCGGCGGCGGCGAGGCCGCAGCCGAAACCGGCCAGCAAAACGGTGGCGATGAAAGCCCTCACCGGGGTGATGGTGGGTACGATTGCGGCATTAATACGGGACCCGCCGTGAAGCCAAAAACGGCCGCCGGCCGTAGCTAGGCAAGAGGTGGTTGCGCTGTTTGCCACGGCGGCTAACCTTAACACCGGCTGGCGAGGGGCCGGCCCAAAAGAAGCGTCCAGGAGGGGAATTCCATGCGCGGGCTGATGCAGGATTGGCCGATGCTGTTGCATCGGATCATCGATCACGCCGCCAAATTCCACGGCGATCGCAAGGTCATTACCCGGTCGATCGAAGGCCCGATCGTCGAGACCAATTACAGGCAGATCCGCGCCCGCTCGCTCCAGGTCGCGCAGCGGCTGGACCAAGACGGCATCAAGCTCGGCGACCGGGTCGCGACTTTGGCCTGGAACACATGGCGGCATCTGGAGGCCTGGTACGGCATCCTCGGCATCGGCGCGATTTATCACACCGTCAACCCGCGCCTGTTTCCCGAGCAGATCGTCTGGATCGTCAACCATGCCGGCGACCGCGTGATGATCACCGATCTGACCTTCGTGCCGCTGCTGGAAAAAATCGCCGAAAAGCTGCCCACCATCGAGCGCTACATCGTGCTGACCGACGGCGCGCATATGCCGAAGACCACCTTGAAGAACGCGGTCGCCTACGAAGACTGGATCGCGCAAGTGGACGGCAACTTCGAATGGCGCCAGTTCGACGAGAACACCGCCGCCGGCATGTGTTACACCTCGGGCACCACCGGCAACCCAAAGGGCGTGCTCTATTCGCACCGCTCCAACGTGCTGCACGCCTTCATGGCTGCGCTGCCGGATTCCAAGAATATTTCCTCGCGCGACGTGGTCATGCCGGTAGTGCCGATGTTCCACGCCAACGGCTGGTCGCTGGCATTCTCGACGCCGATGATTGGCGCCACGCTGGTGTTGCCCGGCGCCAAGATGGACGGGCCGTCGATCTACGAATTGCTCAATACGTACAAGGTGACCTTTACAGCCGCGGTGCCGACGGTGTGGCTGATGCTGCTGCAGGATCTGGAAAAGACCGGCGGCAAGCTGCCTTATCTCAATCGTGTCGTGATCGGCGGCTCGGCGTGCCCGCGCGCCATGACCAAGACCTTCCAGGAAGTCTATGGCGTCGAGGTGATCCATGCCTGGGGCATGACCGAGATGAGCCCGCTCGGCTCGCTCTGCACCATGAAGCCCGAGCACGCCGCGCTCGAGGGCGAGGCGCAGCTCGACGTCAAGATGAAACAAGGCCATCCGCCATTCGGCGTCGACATGAAGATTACCGATGACGCCGGCAAGGATCTGCCGTGGGACGGCAAGACATTCGGGCGCCTGAAAGTGCGCGGGCCGGCGGTGGCGAAGGCCTATTACAAGGTCGAGAACGATCCGGTGTTCGAAAAGGACGGCTGGTTCGACACCGGCGACGTCGCCACCATGGATCGGTACGGCTACATGCAGATCACCGACCGCGCCAAGGACGTTATCAAGTCCGGCGGCGAATGGATTTCCACCATCGATCTGGAGAACCTGGCAGTCGGCCATCCGAAAGTCGCCGAAGCCGCGGTGATCGGCGTCACGCACCCGAAATGGGACGAGCGGCCGCTGCTGGTCATCGTGCTGAAGAAGGGCGAGGTTGCCAGCAAGGAAGACATCCTCGCCTTCATGCAGGGCAAGATCGCCAAATGGTGGATGCCGGACGATGTGGTGTTCGTGGAAGAAATCCCACACACCGCGACCGGCAAGATTCAGAAAATTACGCTGCGCCAGCAATTCAAGGATTACCGGCTGCCGAGCGTGCAGGCGGCGGAGTGAAGGCGCGCGGGAACCCCTTTTGCGCTCAAGCGTTTCCTTGCGCACGTGCCGGGTGGCAACCGGCCGTAACGGAGACGACGGACGCAGTTGATTTTGCCGGTTTCTGACTGCGGCAGCAACGCATCGGTAGGCGTGGCGTCTAACCCGTTCCCGGCGCGCGCACTGCTTGCCTGCCCTGCTGGCAGCCTCTATCCCTTCTGGCCATGATCGAATCTGAAACGGCGGCGCGTTGACCCATGGCGCGTCGGCCCACATTTGGCGATGAACCGAAGTCGCGGCTGGCTGCATGGTCCGGCCGCTTCGCGCTATTTGCGCTCGCGGTCGCGGCGCTCTCGGTCATTATCGTGCGCTCCGGCTTGCTCGAGATCGGGCCTGCGCTCGCCACTTTCGCTGCTTCTTTGGTATTCGCAGAACTGGCGGTGCTGTTGTCGTTCCTGGCCTTCATCGTGATTTGGCGCCAGGGCCTTTCGGGCATCGGCTCGGCGGTCTTGGGGCTGTTCCTCGGGCTGTTCCTGCTCGCCTATCCGGGTTATCTCGGCTATCGCGCCATTAAGCTGCCGGCGATCCACGACATCACTACCGACCCGGCCAACCCGCCGCGCTTCGAGGCGCTGGCGCGCCAGCGCCCGCCCGGCACCAGCGACTACCCCGGCGCGGCGACGGCGCGCGCGCAACAGGCGGCCTATTCCGATATCGGACCGCTGCAGGAAAGCGCGCCGGTCAAAGTTGCCTACGACATCGCGCTGGCGCTGGTGGCCAAACGGAAATGGCACATCGCCGACGCCCGCCCGGCGGCGGCCGGCCGGCGCGACGCTGTGATCGAAGCGACGGCGCGCACGCCGATCATGGGTTTCCGGGACGACATCGTGATCCGCGTCAGCCCGGCCGGGCAAGGCACGCGCATCGATGTGCGCTCGGCCTCGCGTTACGGCGTGCACGATTTCGGCGCCAACGCGGCGCGCGTCCGCAGCCTGCTCGAGGATCTCGACGATGCGGTGAGCTCGGCGCCCGAACCGCGGTCTGAGGCGGAGAAGCCCGACAAAAAGACGCCGCCCAAGCGTCAGCCGGATAAGCGATAAATTCCGTCGACCGACGCCTGCCCTTCGGTCATGACCTTGCCGCGCGTCACCAGATCTTCCAGATGCGCCAGCACCGACAGACCGGCAGCGCCGGTCAGCCGCGGATCGAGCCCGATATAGATCGCACGCACGATCGAGGGAATGTCGGTATCGCCATTCGCAAGCCGGTGCAGGATCGCCGCCTCGCGCGCCTTTCGATGCAGGATGAAATAATTGACGAAGCGCCCGGCATCGCCGATCGCAGGGCCATGGCCCGGGAAATAGACGCGTTCGCTACGCCGCGCCAGCTTGGCAAGCGAGGCCATATAGTCGCTCATGGCACCGTCAGGCGGCGCCACGATCGAGGTGGCCCAGGCCATGACGTGGTCGCCGGAGAACAGCACGTCCTGCTCCATGAACGCATAGGCCATGTGATTGGCGGTATGGCCTGGCGTCGTCACGGCTTCGATGGTCCAGCCCTCGCCACTCACAGTCTCGCCGTCCTTGAGCGCGACGTCGGGACGGAAGTCGCGGTCGGCGCTGGCGTCGAGCGGATTGTGCTCGCCGATATGCAAGGGCCGCGCGGCGCGGTGCGGGCCTTCGGCATAGACCGTGGCGCCGGTCGCCGCCTTAATCGCTGGCACCGCCGGCGAATGATCGCGGTGCGTGTGGGTGACGAAAATATGTGTCACCGTCTCGTTGCGCACGGCATCGAGCAGCGCGGCGACATGGGCGGGATCGTCCGGCCCCGGATCGACAATCGCGACGCGGCCCTTGCCGATGATGTAGCTGAGCGTGCCCTTGAAGGTGAACGGCCCGGGATTGTTCGCCATGACGCGGCGTATGCCCGGAACGGCCTCGTCCACCGTGTCGGGCGCGAGCTCGAGATTTTTATCGAAGGGGATGTCGTCGGGCATCGGCCCAAGCACATGACGACTGCCTTGGGCGGCGTCAAGTCGCCCGCATCAGCCGGGTCGCAATTATTGGACGACCAGATAACCTTGGGTTTCCTGGTGGAAATCGTCGAAGAACCGATAACGCCCGGGATCGAGCGGACGGATTCGCAGACTGATCGTGCCGCCGCCAGTGACGACCTTCTCCACCCGCAGCATGTTGCTCTCGAACTCGGCCGGCGCCGGATCGAGGTTCTTTACGACGATCACGATCGGCTTGCCGGCCGGCGCATGCAGCTCGGCCGGTTGGAAGCGGTGGTCCTTGATCGAAATATTGACTGTGACCGCGTCCTCGGCCCGCACCACCGGCACCAATACAAACAGGGCGAGCGTTAGAGCGGAAATCCCGAGCCCGCATCTATTGATGAGCAACCGTTTCATATCTTGCCCCTTTCAAACGAACGCGACGCGCGAACCGCTAGAATTCAAACTCAAGCTTCAGGTTGGCGCGGTATTGTTCGAAGTTTGTGAGATCCAGCGGCCGCGGATCGTCGACCGCGTGACCCGCGACCTGCGCCATGAATGCCGCGGCCAAGAGCACTTTCCCAGTGAAGTTAATCTGCAATGTGGGCCCGACAAAGAGCGCGTGCCCGTTGAAGGTTTGCAGTCTCAGCCCATCATAAGCCCGGTCATATTCCGCTGCGACGCCCATCGCGAATGTCGGGGTGATACGGTAAGTCAGCCCCGCCCCCAAACCGACCGACGAACTGCGTTCCCACATACCGGTATCGGCCGGCTTGGCGACTTCCGGCTCGTAAATCAGGTTGAGCGCGGCATAGAGACGGTTGGTGATGAGCTCGGTATCGGCCACGATGCGAAATTCCGACGCGTAGGCCTGCACCTGGGTGCCGTCGGTGCCATCAATCCGCGACCACTCAGGCTCGGCCGAAACCGTCAGGCCGATCGGAGAACCGGGACCGCGGCCGATGATGAGATAGCGCAGCTTGGCCGACGCGCCGCTGAACTGCGCGCTATTGCGATCGTCGAGACCTTCGACACCGCTGATCGAATGCTGAATTCCGTGAGCACTCAGCTCGTAGGCGAAATTCTGCGTCAGCACGTGCTCGAATTCCAGCTCATGCTCGATGGCGGAATAGCGACCACCGCGTTTCTGGAACGATCCCGTGGCCTCGTATTCAATCGCCTTCTCGCCTTCGTTGCCGATGTCGGCCCCGTCGATGAAGCCGAACATGTATTTCGATTCGGCCTCGTGAAAGACGTCGGCTACTGATTGTGGGGTCGTATTGCCCGCTGGCTGCGAGCTCTGCGCGTGGGCGGCAAAACCCGTCGCGACGAAACAAAGCGCGGCCAACAAGTATGCGCGCGCATGACCGATACGCATTTTATTCTTTCCTCATTTGTCGGGTTCAAGGCCCGGACACAAGTTCGCCATCGCGCACGACGCGCATGATAGACTCACTACGAAAAATTTCAGTGCGGATGTCAATCAGCCGAGGCAGACATTGGAGCGGTTCTACTTCAGAGCTTTTCTAAGTTACGGCGGGCGCACGCACCGCGCGCGATTCCATCTCGATGTAAAGCGATGCGGTTTCGATCGGCACAATGCCGAGACGCCGATAAAGCCGCATCGATGAACGTTTTGCGAGGCCACTTTGAGCCGCACCGGCAGGCTCGCCGCGGCCGCCTCATCCCTCATCCATGAGCGTCCGCATGATCGCGGTGCCGATGCCCTTATTGCGCTGTTACGGAATGATGGCTTCCCGCGTCAGGGTCAGTTTTGAGCCGCAGGCGCTCGCCGCACCCTGACTTAGTGGATTTCCGGCTCCGGAATAGCGCCGCCGGCCTTGAGGAAATCGAAATCGCAGCCCTGGTCGGCCTGCCCGATATGGTCGGAATAAAGCGCGCCGTAGCCGCGCGGATATTTCGGCGCCGGCTTTTTCCAGGCGGCCTTGCGCTTGGCCATCTCGGCGTCACTGACGTGCAAATGGATCATGCGCTTGTCGACGTCGATCTCGATCTCGTCGCCGGTCTGCACGAAAGCGAGCGGGCCGCCGACAAAGCTTTCCGGCGCCACATGCAGGATGCAGGCGCCATAACTAGTGCCGCTCATGCGGCCGTCGGAAATGCGGATCATATCGCGCACGCCCTGCCCCAGCAGACGCTTCGGAATCGGCAGCATGCCCCATTCTGGCATGCCCGGTCCGCCCTTCGGCCCGGCATTCTTCAACACCAGAATGTGGTCAGGCGTGACGTCGAGATCGTCGCGCTCGATCTCGCGCATCATGTGGTTGTAGTCCTCGAAGGCGATCGCCTTGCCGCGATGCTTGAGGAAGCGCTTGTCGGCCGCCGCCGGCTTGATGACGCAGCCGTCCGGCGCGAGATTGCCCTTGAGCACCGCGGTCGCGCCCTCGGCATAGACCGGATCGTTGAGCGAGTGGATGACGTCGGGGATGTGAACCTTGGCGCCTTCGATGTTCTCGCCGAGGGTCTTTCCCGTGACGGTGAGGCAGGACAGATCGAGCTTTTCGCGCAGGTTCTGCATCAACGCGCGCAGGCCCCCGGCGTAGAAGAAATCCTCCATCAAATATTGTCCCGAAGGCCGCACGTTGGCGAGCACGGGCACCTCGCGCGAGAGCTGATCGAATTTATCCATGTCCATGGCGACGCCGGCGCGCCGCGCCATCGCCACCACGTGAATGATGGCGTTGGTCGAGCCGCCCATCGCCATGTGGACCTTGATGGCGTTATCGAAGGCGGCGGGCGTCAAGATCTTGTCCGGCGTGAGGTCGTCCCATACCATCTCGACGATGCGCCGGCCGGCATTGCCGCACATGCGCGGGTGATTGGAATCCGCGGCCGGTATTGAGGAGGCGCCGGGCAGCGACATGCCGAGCGCCTCGGCGATCGCCATCATGGTCGCGGCGGTGCCCATCACCATGCAGGTGCCGAACGATCGCGCGATGCCGCCTTCGATCTCGTTCCATTCGTCGTCGCTGATGTTGCCAGCGCGCTTCTCGGTCCAGTATTTCCAGACGTCCGAGCCGGAGCCGAGATACTGACCGTTCCAATTGCCGCGCAGCATCGGGCCGGCGGGGATATAGATCGCCGGAAGGCCCATGCTGATCGCGCCCATCAACAGGCCGGGCGTGGTCTTGTCGCAGCCGCCCATCAATATCGCGCCGTCGAGCGGATGGCTGCGCAACAATTCCTCGGTCTCCATCGCCAGGAAATTGCGATAGAGCATCGTCGTCGGCTTGACAAAAGTTTCAGCGAGCGACATCGCCGGCAGCTCGATCGGGAAACCGCCGGCCTGCAGCACGCCGCGTTTGACGTTTTCGGCGCGCACGCGCAGATGCGCGTGGCACGGATTGATCTCGCTCCAGGTATTGATAATGCCGATGACCGGCTTGCCCTGCCAGTCCTCGGCGTCGTAGCCGATTTGGCGCAGGCGCGAGCGGTGCCCGAACGAGCGCATGTCGGCGACGCCGAGCCAGCGGTGGCTGCGCAGGTCCTCCGGACGCTTACGGTTTTTCATGGATGGAACGTCCGGTGCTTCACGTGAGCGTCACTCGATCGACAGGTTGGTAGCGTGGACGACCTTTTCCCATTTGGCGGTGTCGTCGGCGAGCAGCTTGCCGAAATCGGCGGGCGAGCCGCGAAACGACGTGCCGCCGAGATCCTTCAACTTCGCCTGGATCTTGGGGTCGTTAAGCGCATCGTTGACGTTCTTGTTGATCAGGGCGACGACTTCCTTCGGTGTGCCGTGCGGAGCGACCAGTCCGAAAAACGCCACCGCCTCGTAGCCGGGCACGGTTTCGGCGACAGTCGGAACGCCAGGCAGTTCTTTGGAAGGCGTCGTCGAGGTCACGGCCAAAGCGCGCAGCTTGCCGGCTCTGATATGCGCGATCGACGACGGAAGGTTGTCGAACAATACCTGGACCTGGCCGCCCATCAGATCGATCAGCGCCGGCCCTGCGCCTTTGTAAGGCACGTGGGTCATTTTGGCGCCGGTCATCATCATGAACAATTCGCCGGACAGATGCACCGAGGTGCCGTTGCCCGACGACGCCAGATTTACCTTGCCCGGATTGGCTTTGACGTAAGCGATGAACTCCGCAACCGTCTTGGCCGGCACGTCCGGATTGACCTCCATCACATTGGTCACGCGGATAAAGCCGGCGACCGGATCGAGGTCTTTCAGAAATACAAAATTGAGATGTTTGTAGAGCGTGGCGTTGATCGTATTGGCCGGATTGGCGAGCAGCAGCGTGTAGCCATCGGGCGCAGCCTTGGCGACCGTTTCGGTGGCGATATTGTTGCCGGCGCCGGGCTTGTTCTCGACGATGAAGTTCTGCCCGAGCTTCTCGCTGAGGTATTGTCCGAAGATGCGCGCGAGAATGTCGGTCGAGCCACCCGGCGGATAACCGACAATGATACGAACCGGGTGATCGGGGTAACCCGCCGCCTGCACGCTGCCAGCCGCGAACGGCACCAGGCACGCCAATCCGAGCAGCAGCTGCGATAGTCTGATCTTCAATGGCATGAGCTCCACCCTCCCCAACCGGCCGGGTAGACCCGGCCCCGCTTTTTCTGGGCGCGACGTTACGCGGCGCGGTGGCCCTCGCCAAGGGCGGCTAGCGGGAACCTCATATGCCGATCGTGTCCGCCCGGGACAAGGGAAAAGGGTCTGAAATATCGCGCTTAATGGTCGGAGTGGCAGGATTTGAACCTGCGACCCCCTCGTCCCGAACGAGGTGCGCTACCAGACTGCGCTACACTCCGACTGATGGCGGCCTTATAACCCCGGCACCCTGAAAGCCGCAAGCTTGAGAGCCCTATGACTGCCGAGCCGGGAACGCGGGTAATGAAAGCCGACGCGCAAGCGGTCGAGGCGGCCGCGCGCTGCCTTGCTGCCGGCGGGCTGGTCGCGTTTCCAACCGAGACGGTCTATGGCCTCGGCGCCGACGCCGGCAACGGTGAATCCATCGCCCGGCTTTATGCCGCCAAGGGCCGGCCCAGCTTCAATCCGTTGATCGCCCATGTGGCCGATGCCGCGGCGGCGCGGCGGATCGCGCATTTCGATGCCGCCGCCGAGAAACTGGCCGCCGCGTTCTGGCCGGGACCGCTGACGCTGGTGTTGCCCAAGCGGGCTGACGGAGGTGTGGCTGATTTGGCGCTCGCCGGTCTCGACAGCCTGGCGGTGCGCGTGCCGGCGCATCCGGTCGCCCGCGCGCTGCTCGCCGCGTTCAAAGGCCCGGTGGTGGCGCCGTCAGCCAACCGCTCCGGTCATGTATCGGCGACCAGCGCAGCGCATGTGCTGGCCGACTTGAGCGGGCGCATCGACATGGTGATCGACGCCGGACCCTGCACGGTCGGACTGGAATCCACCATCGTCGGCCTGCTCGGCACGCCGACGCTGCTGCGTCCCGGCGGTCTGCCGCGCGAACAGATCGAGCGCGCGCTGGGAGCGCCGCTGGCGATCGCGCCGCAAAGTCTTGAAATAATTGCGCCCGGCATGCTGTCGTCGCACTACGCGCCCAAGACGCGGCTGCGCCTTAACGCCGAGGCCCCACGCGCGGGCGAAGCGCTGCTTGCTTTCGGGCCGGCATCTCCTGCTGCCGGCATTACGCTCAATCTGTCGCCGTGCGGCGATCTGATCGAAGCAGCGGCCAATCTGTTTTCGCATTTGCGCGCGCTCGACGCTTCCGGCGCCAGTGGCATCGCGGTCATGAAGGTGCCACATGAGGGCCTGGGCGAGGCGATCAACGACCGGCTGGCGCGCGCCGCCGCGCCGAAAGAAAAGGTAGCGACATGAATCTGCAGACCAAGCATCCGGCCAAGCGCGCCCTTAGCCCCGACTTGCTCGCCCGCTTCATCGCCATCGTCGGCCAGAAATACGCGGTGACCGATGCGCAGGCGCAGGAGCCTTATCTGGTCGAGATGCGCGACCTTTATCACGGCCAGACGCCGGTGGTGCTGCGGCCCGGCTCGGTCGAGGAGGTGGCGGCGATCCTCAAACTCGCCAACGAAACAAGAACCGCGATCGTGCCGCAGGGCGGCAACACGGGTCTCGTCGGCGGACAAATTCCGCATCATGGCGAGGTCGTGCTGTCGCTGACGCGGCTCGACAAAATCCGCGAGATCGATCCCGTGTCCAACACCATGACGGTCGAAGCCGGCGTCACGCTGCAGCGCGCGCGCGAAGCGGCCTCCGCCGCCGACCGACTCTACCCGCAACTGCTGCCGTCGGAAGGCACCTGCACCATCGGCGGCAATCTTTCCACCAATGCCGGCGGCGTGGCGGCAATCGCGTATGGCATTTCGCGCGCGCACGCGCTCGGCCTTGAAGTGGTGCTGGCCGACGGCCGCATCCTGCACAATCTCAACAAACTGAAAAAAGACAACACCGGCTACGATCTCAGAAACCTGTTCATCGGCGCGGAAGGCACGCTCGGCATCATCACCGCGGCGGTGCTGCGCCTGGTGCCCAAGCCCCGTTCGGTCGAGACCGCCTTTGCCGGCGTGCCATCGCCGCAGGCCGCGGTCGATCTGCTCGGCATCGCCACCGAGCGCACATCGGGCGGCGTCACGTCGTTCGAGATCATGTTGCGGGCGGGCATCGACGCGGTGGTCAAACATGATTCCGGCAGCCGCAACCCGCTGGCGGCGCCTTATCCCTGGTACGTGCTGATCGAACTGTCGTCGCAGGCGCACACCGGGCTGCATGGCATGATGGAAGAAATTCTGGCGGAAGGCCACGAGAAAGGCCTGGTGCTTGACGCCACCATCGCCGAGAGCGTGCAGCAGGCCAAGGCGTTCTGGCGCATCCGCGAAATGTTCGGCGAAGTGCAGCGCCACATCGGCGCTTCGATCAAGCACGACATTTCGGTGCCGGTCGCAGCCATTCCGGCCTTCATCGCGGAAGCCGATGCCGCCGTGACTAAATTCATTCCGGGCAGCCGGACCTTGCCATTCGGCCATGTCGGCGACGGCAACATCCACTACAACGTGATGCAGCCCGAGGGCGCCGACAAAGCCAAGTTCCTGGCGCGCTGGGACGAGGTCAACGCCGTGGTGTTCGCGGTGGTGAAGAAATTCGACGGCTCGATCTCGGCCGAGCACGGCGTCGGCGTCATGAAGCGCGACATCCTGCCGAACTACAAGGATCCGGTGGCGATCGATCTGATGCGCGGCCTGAAGAAGATGCTCGATCCCAACGGAATACTCAATCCGGGCAAGGTGCTGTAGCGCACCTCAAAACAGCGCGCCCTGCGCGCCATTTTTCTTGACGCGTTTGGCGCGCGGGCGCGGCGCAGGCGCCTCGACCGGCTCGGCCTGCAATTGACCCGCGACGACCGGCTCCAGCAGTTTCGGGCCGTCATTGGCGGTGCGGTTGACCGCCGTGGAAATCTCATTAGCCTCCAGCAGGTCGTCGGGCGCGGGCGCGATCAGCGCGGCGGCGGCGGTGGCGTCAACGGTTGCGTTGTCGAGCCAGAGATCGAACGCCTCCGGCGGCACGATCACCGGCATCCGGTCATGGATGGCGCCAAGTGCGCGGTTGGCGCGCGTGGTGACGATGGCCGCGGTTTCCAGTTCCTCGCCATTCGGCCCGGTCCAGGTTTCCCACAGTCCGGCAAAAGCGAGCGGTGTTCCCGATTTGGCGTGAATGAAAAACGGTCGCTTGCGGTCGCCGGCTTTTTGCCATTCGTAGAAGCCGTCGGCCGGGATCAGGCAGCGCCTTCGTTTCATGGCCGCACGAAAAGCCGGCTTCTCAATAACGGACTCGCCGCGCGCATTGATCACCAGCGCGAAGGTCTTCGGGTCCTTGACCCAGGACGGCAAGAACCCCCAACGCACCAGCGCGAAGTGACGCTGGCCGTCCACCAGGCGCACGATCGCGATCGGCTGGGTGGGGGCGACGTTATAACGCGGCGGAAAATTGGGCTGCTCCAGATAGCGGAAGAGCTGCCGCATGGCTTCCGGCGCCGAGGTGAAGGTGTAGCGGCCGCACATGCTTTAAGCCTTTTAATTGCACTTTAACCGGGCCAAACGACACTGGCGGCCTGCCGGGGGGCGGGGCCTGCGATGAAATATCAGGATTGCGCCGAAACGTTGCAAGCCGACGACGGGGCCGATGGCGCCGCCGGCGCGCTCGCCGACGCCAACATTAATCCGGCGACCGGGCTTGCCACCGACTATCTCAATCATTTCAATGAAGCGATCATGCTGCTCGAAATGCTGCAGAGCTGTCCGGACTGCCGCGACGATCTGCTCGCCTGGCAGCCGATGAGCTATCGCGAGCATTTCGAAGCCTCGCGCTTCAAGGGCCGCGCCATCGCGATCGCCGCCTATGATGCCGCCGATCCGAACCTGCGTGATTGTCTCGACGCCTTGGCCGGCGCCATGACCGCGGTACTCGAAGCGACCTGCGCGACGATCGGCAGCGATCTGCCGGCGGAAGCCGCAGCCGCACTGGCCAACCGCGGCGCCGCGCTGCTCAAGCCGCTGATCGCGCGCACCGGCGCGCTGATCAATGGCGAGGATTTGACCGGCGCCGGCGATCCCGCGGCGCCGCAGATGGCGATCGACGCTTTGATGAAGCGATAGATCGCGTGACCGATCCACGAACTTATCCGCAGCGTCCCTTTCTCGCAGTCAGCGCCGCCATCGTCCGCGACGGTAAAGTGCTGGTGGTGCGGCGCGCCCGCAATCCAGCGCTTCATCTTTACACTCTGCCGGGCGGCGCGGTCGAAGCCGGCGAAACGCTCGTGCAGGCGGTGACGCGCGAAGTGCGCGAGGAGACCTCGCTCGAGGTGGATCCGGTCGCGCTCGCCGGCAACCGCGAAGTCATCGTGCGCGACGCGCAAGGCCGCGTCGAGCGCCATTTTGTCATCCTCTGTTTTGCGGCGCGCTGGCGATCGGGCGAAACGAGCCTCAACGAAGAACTCGACGACGCGCGCTGGCTCGACCCAGCCGAGCTGTCTGGCCTGCGGACCACCGAAGGTCTGGCCGACATCGTCACGGCCGCAATCGGCCTTCTGACCTGACCTTGCGATTGCCTGGCGGCACGCGCATATCATCCCCGCATGAAACGGCTGCTCACCATCGGTTCTCTCCTGCTCTGTCTTGCGGCACCCGCGCGCGCGGAAACGGCGCCGGCCGCCTTCGACGGCGATTTGCAGCGGCTGGCCGAAATCATGGGCGCGCTGCATTATTTGCGCGCGGTCTGCGGAGCCAATGAAGGGCAGAAATGGCGCAACGAAATGCAGGCGCTGATCGAGGCCGAAGCACCCGATGGAGACCGCAAGCGCAAGATCGTGGCCAGCTTCAATCGTGGTTACCGCGGTTTTCAACAGACCTATCGCACCTGCACGCCGGCGGCCGACGTTGCGATTCGCCGCTATCTCGACGAGGGCGCCAAAATCGCCCGCGAAATCACCGCGCGCTACGCCAATTAACCCCGCCGTTATTAACCTTTCCCCGATGTGCGGCTTGGTCGCTTGCGGCCCCGTGCTAACGTCCGAATCGGGAATTGGGAGCGGCGCCCTGAACCGGACGCCCGGGGACGAAGGTCAAAATGACGACAGCGGAGCGATCCACGCACACGCGTGAGGCGGTGCCCGACCACGAACAAAAGCGCGTGGCGCTGGGTTACCTGCAGGAAGCCTGGGCCGAAGCGCGCCTCGACGGCATCGACGGCGATTGCCTGGCGCAGGCCTGTCTGTTCGCTTGCTTCGCCGAATTCGTTACCACTTATGGCGAGGAAGCCGCCGCCACCTTCGCCGAAGGGCTTGGCAAGCGCATTCGCAACGGCGAATTCTCGCTCGATCGATCCCGGCAGTAAGCCGCCTAGCTCTTCTCGTGCAGGCCGTAATAGTGCTTGAGCACGGTGTCGATGTCGGCCTGATAGAACGGCTTTTTGAGCACGAGTACGCGCGCCAGACGGTGGCGCTCGGCGGCGGTTTTTCCGACTTCGTTGGCCATCAGCACGATTTTCACGTCGGGGTTTTGCCGCTTGATCGCCATCAAGGTGTCGACGCCATTGAGGCCCGGCATGTTGGCGTCAAGAAACACCATGCCGACGCTGCTTCGGCGTAATTTCGCGAGCGCGGCGCCGCTGTCCCCGGCCTCCTGAACATCCAATTCGAACCGGCTCGCCTCCAGAATTCTGCGCAGGATGCCGCGCAACGCGTCGGAGTCGCCGGCGATCAGAACGTGGGTAGGCATCTTGGCGCGGATGCAGATTTCGATCCGCTTGCACGCATCGGCGGCATCGCCCGGGGGCCGCAGCACGCCATCGATATTGTCGAGCGCGCTGCCGCGCGACGCCGAAAGAAACACGAGCGGCGCCGGATCCTTCTGCTTTCGCGCGGCCCTGATCACCGACGCCTTGTCATCTTTGGACAGCGCGTCATCCAGCACGCAGATATCGACGCCGCCTTTGGCGAGCGCGACCCTGCAGGCGACGGCATCCACGATCTCGAATTCGATCGGGACCGACGCCATAGCCGCGCCCTCGCGCCACAGGACCTGCCGCGGCTCGGGAGCCCCAACCAGTAGCGTGCGGAGCGAAACGAGGTCGCCGCCCATGTGAACCCCTGACCACCACTTTTCCGAGCACCCCGGCCCTTCGGATGGGTGTTGTGTTACGGTTCATAAACACCCGCGATGACAATTCAATTCCACAGAAATAACCTGAGCAAAAGGGCTGGGGAAAACTTTCGCGACGTGGAATTACCGCAACCTCAGGTCGCGCCGGCGCACGAGCTAAGCTCTAGCGCGTCAGGCTTTCCAGAAAGCGGACCCGCTCGCCCTGCGCCGGCGCGGTCAGGGTGCCTTCCCACATCACCTTGTGGCCGCGGACCACCGTTCCCACCGGCCAGCCGGTGACGGCGACGCCGTCATAGGGCGTCCAGCCCGACCGCGAGGCGATCCAGCGGTCGGTGATGGTTTCCCGCCGTTTGAGATCGACCACCGTCAGGTCGGCATCGTAGCCGGCGGCGATGCGGCCTTTCCTGGCAATGCCGAAAATCCGCGCCGGACCGGCGCTGGTGAGATCGACAAACCTCAGCAGTGACAGCCGGCCGGCATTGACGTTGTTGAGCATCATCGGGACCAGCGTCTGCACCCCCGTCATCCCCGAATGGGTCTTGGGATAAGGATGCGCCTTTTCCTCACGCGTATGCGGTGAATGGTCGGAACCGATGCTGTCGATGACGCCCTGTGTAATGCCGTTCCAGAGGCCTTCCTGGTGACTGGCATCGCGGATCGGCGGATTGAGCTGGGCCAGCGTGCCGAGGCGCTCGTAGCATTCGGGCGCGGCAAGCGTGAGATGGGCTGGCGTCGCCTCCGCGGTCGCGACGTCCTTGTGATCCGCCAGAAACACCGCCTCTTCCTTGGTCGTGACATGCAGCACATGGACGCGCTTGCCGGTTTCGTGCGCTAGCGCGATCAGGCGCTTGGTGCTCATTAGCGCGGCGGTGGCGTCGCGCCAGACCGGATGCGAACTCGGGTCGCCCTCGACCCGCAGGTTCATGCGTTCGCGCAGGCGATATTCGTCCTCGGAATGAAACGCGGCGCGGCGGCGGATGCTTTTGAGCACCGCGCGCACGCCCGCGTCATCCTCGATCAGCAGCGAGCCGGTGGAGGCGCCCATGAACACTTTGACGCCGGCGACGCCCGGCAGCATTTCTAGTTCGCCGAGGTCCTTGGTGTTCTCGCGCGTGGCTCCGACATAAAACGCGAAGTCGCAATGCATCCGGTGATGGCCACGCTTGACCTTGTCGGCGATGGTCGCGGCATCGGTGGTGAGGGGATCGGTATTCGGCATCTCGAACACCGCGGTGACGCCGCCGAGCACGGCGCCGAGGGAGCCGGATTCCAGGTCTTCCTTGTGGGTCAACCCCGGCTCGCGGAAATGCACGTGGCTGTCGATCACGCCCGGCAGCAGATGCAGGCCCTTGCAGTCGATCACCTCAGCCGCCGAGGCGCGCGACAGGTCGCCTATGGCGGCATACCGGCCAGCGCGGATGCCGAGATCGCGCAAGCCCTCGCCATCGTGGTTGACCACGGTGCCGCCCTTGAGGATCAGGTCGTAGGTTTCAGTCATATTTGACCGGCTCTAATCGGGCCTTGAGGCTCGCGCAACAGCGCTTACGTTTCGCCGCGAGTTCTGGCAAGAGACTAGCCCACAGGAACCTTCATATGCAGGCAGCGCTCCTTCCCGACCGCGGCGTGGTCAAGGTCACCGGCGACGACGCCCGGCGCTTCCTCAATGGGCTGGTGACCAACGATACCGGCAAGGTCGCGCCCGGCAGCGCGCGTTACGCCGCCCTGCTAACGCCGCAGGGCAAGATCATCGCCGATTTCGTCATCGCCGAGCTCGATTCCGCGGAGGGTCACGGTTTTTTCCTGGATTGCCCCAAGGCGCTCGCCCGCACGCTGGTGGAAAAACTGAATTTCTACAAATTGCGCGCCAAGGTCATGGTCGAAGACCTGTCGGAAGTGCTGGGCGTGATGGCGGTCTGGCCGGGCGATACATTAAGCGAATACGGGCTGTCTTATGCCGACCCACGCCTGCCGGCGCTCGGTTCGCGCAGCATGCTGCCGCCACATCTGGACGCCGAGGCCGCCGTCGATCTGGGCGCGACGCCGACCGATGCCGACGCCTATGACGCCCACCGCATCGCGCTCGGCGTGCCGCGCGGCGGCATGGATTTCAACTATGGCGGCACCTTTCCGCACGAAGCCGACATGGACCAGTTGGCCGGCGTCGATTTCGACAAAGGCTGTTACGTCGGCCAGGAAGTGGTCTCGCGCGTCGAGCACCGCTCGAATGCGCGCAGCCGCGTGGTGCCGGTGGTCTATGACCAGGTGCAGCCGATGCCGGGCCTGTCGGTCATGGCGGGCGAAAAATCCGTCGGCACGATGGGGTCGGCGGCCGGCGGGCGAGGCCTCGCGCTGTTGCGACTCGATCGCGTCGCCGACGCACTGGCCGACGGCACGCCGCTGATGGCCGGCAACATCGCGCTGCGCGCGGTGAAACCGGATTGGGCGACGTTTCCGTGGCCCGGCGAGACCAAAGCCGAGTCATGACCGCGGCGGTTCTCCATCCCGATGGCATACGACGTTGCGCATGGGCGACGCAGGACCCGCTTTATGTCGCTTATCACGACGTGGAATGGGGCGTGCCGGAATGGGATGACCGCGCGCTGTACGAAAAGCTGATGCTCGACGGCTTCCAGGCCGGATTGTCGTGGATTACCATTCTGCGCAAGCGCCAGAATTTCCGCCGCGCCTTCGACGATTTCGATCCGGAAAAAATAGCGCGTTACACGCCCAAGAAAGTCGAGCGGCTGATACAGGACGCCGGCATCGTGCGCAACCGCGCCAAGATCGAGGGCGCGGTGAACTCGGCGCGCGCCTATCTCAAGATCATGGACAGCGGGCCGGGATTCTCCGCCATGCTGTGGGATCATCTCGACGGCAAGCCCAAGGACAGCCGCGTGCGCACGCGAAAACAGGTGCCGACCGAAACCGACATCTCCCGTGCGATGTCGAAGCAGCTCATTGGCCACGGCTTCAAGTTCGTCGGGCCGACCATCGTCTATGCCTTCATGCAGGCAGTCGGCATGGTCAACGATCATCTGGTCGCGTGCCACCGTCACGCGGCCTGCGCCAAGCTCGCGAAACGAAAATGAGCAAAGCCATAAAAACCGGTTCACGCGCAAGTTCTGCAAGAGCTTGGCAGCGCATGCTGTCGGGACGCCGGCTTGATTTGCTCGACCCCTCGCCGCTCGACGTCGAACTCGAAGACATCGCGCATGGCCTTGCCCGCGTCGCGCGCTGGAACGGGCAGACCAAAGGCGCGCATATTTTCTCGGTCGCCCAGCACGCGCTCTTGGTCGAGGCGCTGGCGCGCGCCAAGACGCCGCGGCTCGATACCAAGGCTCGCCTCGCAGTGCTGCTGCACGACGCCCCGGAATACGTGATCGGCGACATGATCTCGCCGTTCAAGACGGTGATCGGCGATAACTACAAGGCGGTAGAGCATCGCCTGCTCGCCGCCATCCACCTGCGCTTCGGCTTGCCTCCGACTTTGCCCGACACCCTGAAAACCTTGATTAAGACTGCTGACCGCGCCGCGGCCTTCCTGGAAGCCACGCGGCTGGCCGGCTTCGAGACCGCCGAGGCACGTAAATTCTTCGGCCCGCCGCCGAAATTCTCCGCGGCCATCGAGCGCGACTATCTGACGCTCTGGCCGGCCGGCACGGCGGAGGCCAAATTCCGCGAGCGTTTTAAGAAATTGCTGCGCGGCTGACGCTTCCCATCCGCTCCCCTCCGCCATAGATATGATGTAACAAACCGATTGATTGCCCCCATGATTTACGTTTGCTCTCTCGCGCGACTTTACGCCACGGTCGATGAGACTGGCGCGCAGCATATCGTCACGCTGTTGCGGCTGACCGACCGCGTCGAGCGGCCGCTGCATATTGCTCCGGAAAACCATCTGGTCATTCCGGTTGACGACATCACTCTGCCGATCGAGGGATATATCGCGCCGGCCGAAGAACACGTCGAGCGGCTGATCGAATTCGTCGGCAAATGGGACCGCGCGGCGCCGATGGTGGTGCATTGTTATGCCGGCATTAGCCGCTCGACCGCCGGCGCCTATGTGGCGGCCTGTGCGCTCAATCCGGCGCGCGACGAACAGGAAATCGCCCAGGCCATCCGGCGCGCCTCGCGCACCGCGCAGCCGAATTCTCGCATCGTCTCGATCGCCGACCGCCTGCTCAAGCGGCAGGGCCGCATGGTGCGCGCTATCGATACCATCGGCCCGGCTCATCTCGCCGAGGAAGGCGTGCCGTTCCGGCTCGATATTAGGTAAGCCGTTCAGCTAGACTGGCCGTGGATCAATTCGGGGGCGTGCGTGACTGACATAAAATATGGCGTGGTGACGCCGGACATCCTCAAATCCTATGACGGGCTCGGCTTTCTCAAAGCCATCATTGCCGGCACGCTGCCGCAACCGCCGATTAGCGAGCTGTTGCACTTTCACCTGGTCGAGGCCGAGGAAGGCCGCGCCGCATTCGAGGGCAACCCTGAATTCCGCCACTACAATCCCATCGGCACCGTGCATGGCGGCGTCGCCGCCACGCTGCTCGATTCAGCGCTTGGCTGCGCGATCTTTTCCACGCTGGCCAAGGGCGACACCTGGACTACGCTCGATCTGAAATTGAATTTCGTGCGCCCGATGACCAAGGACACCGGACCGGTGCGCGCGGCAGGCCGCATCATCCACCGCGGCCGCACGGTCGCGACGTCAGAAGGCGACCTGAAGGACCGCGCGGGCAAGCTTTACGCCCACGCCACAACGACCTGCATGATTTTTCCGGCGAAAGCTTAGTGGGCGTCAGCCGTGAGCGAGGGCCGCAGCGCCAGCGGATCGTTGTTGCGCGATGAGCGCACCATGTGCGCGCGGCCTTGATTGCGGGTGAACTCGCAATAGGCAAAGCCTAGGCCTGAAACCGAGCCGCGGAAGCTGTTGGCGTCGATGCGCTCGAGGTTGAAGCAGGGCTCGACCGGCAAACCGCGCAGCGAGGCGCAGACCGACTCGCCCTTGACCTGCAGCGTGCCGGGCGGCAGCAGCGCGTAGCGCATCGGGCCCTGGCCTCTGATCTGGATGGAGCCGACGACGGACCCGTTGGCATTGACGCGGCCCTGGCCGCGCGTGCCTTCGAAACAGGTGTATGAAAAGAGTTTTCCAGTGACGAAACGGCGCGCTTCTTCGGCGCTCATTTCCCCGGCAATGGCCGGCACCGCGGCCAAGACGCCGACCAGCAACGCAACCCCACGCAACATGCTCACAACTCCGACTGACGCCACCAACTCTAGAGAATTCGCGACAACCTGTTCAAGTGCGGCGGACTGTACCTGCCGTTCGTCGCTAAATTCTGAAGATGGTTACCCGATTTTGACCACGATCCGGCCCCGCACCTGCCCGGCCATCAGCGACACGGCAGCCTCTGGAACCTCGGAAAGCCCTATTTCCCGCGTCATGGACGCCAATTTTTGGCGGCCTAGGCCGGTTTCCAGGCGTTTCCAGGCCTCCCGGCGGCGCTCGATGGGACACATCACGGAATCGATGCCGTAAAGACACACGCCGCGAAGAATAAACGGCGCCACCGATGTCGGCAGGTCCATGCCCCCGGCCAGCCCGCAGGCGGCCACCGCCCCGCCATAGCGGGTCATCGACAAGAGGTTCGCCAGCGTGGTCGAGCCGACCGCATCCACCGCCCCCGCCCAGCGCTCCTTGGCCAGCGGCTTGGGCGGGCCGGCCAACTCCTTGCGCTCGACGATCTCGGAAGCGCCCAGGGCCTTGAGATAGTCGGTCTCCTGCGGCCGGCCGGTGACCGCGTGCACCGTGAAGCCGAGCTTGGCCAATATAGCGGTGGCCACCGAACCGACGCCGCCGGCCGCGCCGGTTACGGCGATGGGCCCGCGTTCCGGCGTCAGTCCGTGGCCCTCAAGCGCCATGACAGCCAGCATGGCGGTGTAACCGGCGGTGCCAATCGCCATCGCCTCGCGCGCGCTCATGCTGGCCGGCAAGCGCACCAGCCAATCGCCCTTGACCCGTGCTTTACCGCCATAGGCGCCGAGATGGGTTTCGCCGCAGCCCCAGCCGTTGAGGATGACCTTGTCACCCGGCTTCCAAGCCGCATGGCTGGAGGCTTCCACTGTGCCGGCAAAATCGATGCCTGCGATCATCGGGAAGCGGCGCACCACCGGCGCCTTGCCGGTGATGGCGAGCGCGTCCTTGTAATTGAGGGTGGAATATTCGACGGCGACGGTGACGTCGCCGTCCATCAGATTGGCCTCGTCGAAATCGGCGAGCGCGGCTTTGGTGCCGCTCTCGGCCTTCTCGATCACGATCGCTTTGAAAGTCACGACGCGCGCCTCATCGCTTGAGTGCTGGAAGCGCATTCTTGGCGCGCCGAGCCTCGTGGCGCAAGCGTGTCAGGCCGGGATCGGCGCCAGGCGTTCGATCGGCCTTTCGATAATCGGCAAATTGATAATCGCCGACACGATGCCGAGCACGATCGAGAGCCACCACACTACATTGTAGGAGCCGGTGGTGGTGAACAAGACGCCACCCAGCCAGACGCCGAGGAAACCGCCGACCTGGTGGCTGAAGAAGGCGAAGCCGAACAATGTCGCCATCCAGCGAGTGCCGAACATCAGCGCCACCAGCGCGGACGTGGGCGGCACCGTGGAGAGCCACAGCAGTCCCATGCAAGCGCCGAAAACGATCGCAGAGGTCGTCGAAATCGGCAGGGTGATGAACACGACCACCGCCAGCGAGCGCAGCAGATAGATGATCGAGAGCAGATAACGCTTTGGCATGCGGTCGCCGAGCCAGCCGGCCGTGACCGAACCGATGATGTTGAACAACCCGATGGCGCCGAGCGTCCAGGCGCCGGTATCGGCCGACAGCCCGCGGTCGACCAGATAAGACGGCAGATGCACAGTAATGAACAGCAACTGGAAGCCGCAGGTGAAGAAGCCCAGCACCAGCAGGATGTAAGAGCGATGACCGAAGGCCTCGGTCAAGGCGTGCACCAGCGATTGGTGCGCGACGGCGCCGGGCTTGACCGTCATATCCATCGGCGCGGTGCGCACCGCGAAGGCCAGCGGGATCACCAGCAACGTGATGAAGCCGAACCCGATCAACGCCTGCTGCCAGCCGAACCAGCCGATGAACCCGACCGCCAAAGGCGAAAACAGGAACTGCCCGAATGAGCCGGCGGCGGTGCCCGCGCCGAAGGCGAGCGTGCGCATATGCGGCGGCATCAGCTTGCCGAAGGCGGCGATCACGATCGTAAACGACGAGCCGGCGATGCCGAGCCCGGTTAACACACCGGCTGTCAGGTCGAGCGTGCCCGGCGTGGTCGAGTGCGCCATCAGGAAGAGGCCCGCGCAGTACAACACCGCGCCGGCCGACAGCACGCGCAAAGATCCGAAGCGGTCGGCGATCGCGCCGACGAAAGGCTGCGCCGTGCCCCAGACCAGCACCTGAATCGCCAGCGCCAGCGCGAACACTTCGCGGCTCCAGTGATTGGCCGCCGACATCGGGGTGAGGAACAGTCCGAGCGCGGCACGCGGTCCGAAGCCGAGCGCGCCGATCAGGCAGCCACAAATGAGAATGATCATCGGCGTGCGCCAGCCGCCGCCCATGCCCGATTTGTTTGTCGCTGATTGCATCGACATCGCGCTATCGCTCCGACCGGATTGCTGTCTGCGCCCCGTTAAAACCGGCGCGACGGAAGGCGGAACATATAGACGCGTCCGCCCAACCCCAAACGAATTATCGTGATCCTAGCCATTTGCGCCGCACATAGCATGCGCGGATGCAGCTATTGGCGGGCGTTTTGACGGGTGTAGGCCTTGCCTTCGTCGGACTGGAGCCATTCCTTGCTGTGGCTAACCGGCGGCCCCTCTTGTTCTTCTTTGGCCACCTCGGCTTGCGTCAGCTTGGCGTCGCCCCAGGTCGGCTCGTCCGAGCCGTCGCCCCAATTGAGCGGGCGGTAGAAGGTGTGCACGCCGAGTTTGTAGATCTTCTTCATTTCGTTGACCCAATCGGGGTGCACCCAATAGGCGTGATAGTGGGTGGCCTTGGCCACTTCCGGCATCCACAGCTTGCCGTCGAGCATGTCGCGCGCGATGCGCTTGGCGCGCAGCCACGCATCCGGCTCGGTGACGACGTCGGGAATGCCGTCGCAGGCGAAGGTGAACTGGCAGGCCAGATGACGATTGGAATTCTGGTAGACGGCGCCGCAGACCGTGTTCGGGTAGAACGGCGAGAACACCCGGTTGAGAACGACCTGTGCAACGGCAATTTGCCCGCGCACCGACTCGCCGCGCGCTTCGAAATAGACCGCATCGGCGAGACACTTTTCCTCTTTGACGCGCACGGGTCCGCTCAGCCCGAGCCGTTCCGCCGGCGATTTCGGCCGCGCATCGACGCCGGTGACTTCGCCCTTGCTGGCGATGGTCTCGCCGGCGTTGCCCTCGCCGTTCTGCCCCGGCGCCGCCAGCGCCGACTGCTTGATGTCGGGATCGCTCGACTCGCGCGATGCCAACACCACCGGCGCCTCGCCGGGCGCCCAGGGCGTGAGCGGCTGTTCCGCCGCCAGCGGGTCGGTGCCGAAATAGACGCGGGTCCCATCCTTGACGGTGCGATGGCCGGACGCATCGCCCGATGAAGGCAGATCGGGCGATGCCATTTGCTCGTCGGAAACCGAGGCGAATTCATATTCCGAATAGGGCTCGAAGCGGCCGCCGGCTTCCGCGTTCTTGGCCGGCGCGTCGGCGTCCGCCTGCACAACCGGGTCGACGGTTACGAGTGGCGGCATCGGCGGCAGCGGCTCGCGCGACCGCGCCAGCAGCGAGTCGCGCTTGGTCCTGCGGTTGACCGTCGGAAATTGCAGCGGCGAATTTGGGTCGCCGAGATATTGCGAGGCGATCGAGCCGGTGATTTCAGTCGGATCGAAATTCGCCAGCGCATAAATCGGCGGATGCGGAATGCCGGTACCGATCGGGCGCGGCAGGCTGAACATCGCGGCGTGGATGGTGCCAAACGGCGAGGCGATCAGGTGCTCACGCGCACGCATGGCGACGCCCGGCTGGCGCACAAGCAGCGCGCCGAGATCCTGATGGGCGACGGTGTTGGGAAGCAGCGCGAGAACCAGCGCGCCAATGCCGATCGGCGCAAATCTCCGCCGTCGACGCCCACACAAAACTGCCATGTCCCCACTCACGCCAACGCAACAAAACCCTGGCGCCGGCCGCCGAACCGGCGGCATGCGTCGTGTTTTTTATGGACTGATTAACCTTGCGAACGCCTTAACCGCCGGCCGCGGCAAGCCGTTCGAATCGCAAGTTCCATGAGGGCTTCGCAAGTTGCCGGGCGTTTTGGCCGCAACCACTGGAAAACATTTGTTAACTATATCGCAATTGCTCCGGGCCAATATCTGCACAAATTTCCGTCACGCGCGGGGCCGCATGTCCTCTTTCGCATTGTCATCGACAGCGATGCTGCTCGCGGGGCTATGTGTCGCCGCGCTGATGCTGGTCGCGATCGTGCATCGCCGGCTGCGCGCGCAAAACCGCCGGCTTTCGACGGCGCTCAACAACATGTCGCAAGGGCTGAACATGTTCGACCAGCAGGGTCGCATCACTCTGCTCAACCGGCGCTATCTCGAAATGTACAAGCTCTCGGCCGACATCGTGAAGCCGGGCTGCACGCTGTACGAACTGATTCAACATCGCAAAGACACCGGATTGCTTTCCGGCGAAGTCGCCGCCTACTGCAAAAAAATCATGGACGGCGTCCGCGCCGGCGGCAGTTCTCAACATTACGTTCAGGCCAGCGACGGCCGCATCGTGCTCGCGAAAAACGAGATGCTGGCCGACGGAGGGTGGGTTTCCACCCATGAGGACGTCACCGAACAGCGTCACGCCGAGGCCGAGCGCGCCGCCATCCGCGACCAGGAGCAGCGGCGCGCGATCATCGACGCGGCGATCGCCTCGTTCCGCCCGCAGGTCGAGAAACTTCTCTCCAGTGTGAGCGACAGCGCGACCGCCATGCGTTCGACCGCTGACGCATTGCTTGGTTCCTCCGATCAGACCTCGCAGCGCGCCGAAAGCGCCGTGCATGCCTTCAACGAGGCTTCCGCCAATGTGGAAACGGCGGCGGTCGCGGCCGACGAATTGTCGCACTCGATCGCCGAGATCAGCCGCCAGCTGACCCACACCAGCAGCGTGGTGGGCTTGGCGACCGGCGAGGCGCGTGCAACCGACGACCAGATCGCGGGCCTGGCCGACGGCGCGCAGAAGATCGGCGACGTGATCAAGCTCATCCGCACCATTGCCGGCCAAACCAATTTGCTGGCGCTCAATGCCACCATCGAAGCCGCGCGCGCCGGCGAGGCCGGCAGGGGTTTCGCGGTGGTCGCCTCGGAGGTCAAATCGCTGGCGGTGCAGACCGCCAAGGCGACCGAGGAGATCGCGAGCCATATCATGGCGGTGCAGAATTCGACCGCCGGCGCGGTCGACGCGATCCGGCAGATCGCCACCCGCATGCAGGAAATAAACGAGTACACCACGGCGGTTGCCGCCTCGGTGGAAGAGCAGAACGCCGCGACCGGCGAAATCTCGCACAACGTGGCGAGCGCCGCGCAGGGCACCAGCCAGGTCGTGGCGGTGCTGGGCGAGGTCGCAGGGGCTGCTACCGAAACGCGTTCTTCGGCAAAGATCGTGCGCGACGCCTCGGAGTCGGCGGAAGCGGCCGTCGCCAATCTGCGGCTCGAGGTGGAAGACTTCCTCGCCAAAGTGGCGGCGTAATCCGGCGTCTCAGAACATCTTCATCTCAATTCCCGCCGCCATGGGAATGAGCACCATCAGCGCCAGCGCGATCGCAAAGCCGATCAGCCGCGTCGGCATGGTAATCGGCGGCCCGGCCGCCCCACCGCGCCGGAAATGGGCGATGCCCTCGAACAGCGCGAAGGCGATCAGCACCCAAAAATAGGGCGCCAGGCCGATGGTGCGGCTTTGCGGCACCAGCTCGATGACGCCGCCGACCGCAATCCCGACCAGGAATGCAAAGGTGAAAAATATGCGGTTGATGTCCGTCACGCCTGGCTGGCCGCGGTTTTGCCCAAGGCGGCTTGCGCCGCGGCGAGCCGCGCGATCGGCACCCGGAACGGCGAGCACGACACATAGTCGAGCTTGATCGCGTGGCAGAACGCGACCGACGCCGGGTCGCCGCCGTGTTCGCCGCAAATGCCGACCTTGAGCTTTGGCCGCACCTTGCGGCCACGCTCAACGCCCATTTTCACCAACTCGCCGACGCCCTGCTGGTCGATCGACACGAACGGATCGCCCGGCAGGATGCCGCGCGCGGTGTAGATGCCGAGGAAGCTCGCCGCATCGTCACGCGATATGCCGAAGGTTGTCTGCGTCAGATCGTTGGTGCCGAAAGAGAAGAACTCAGCGGTCTGCGCGATCTCGCCGGCGAGCAGCGCGGCGCGCGGCAATTCGATCATGGTGCCGACCTGGTAGGTGAGCTTGGCGCCGGTCTCCTTGGTGACCGCCGCCGCCATGGCGTCGATGCGCGCCTTGACCAGATCGAATTCCATCTTGGTTGCGATCAGCGGCACCATGACTTCGGGCGCCACGCCTTTGCCGGTACGCTTTTGCACTTCGACCGCGGCCTCGAAAATGGCGCGCGCCTGCATCTCCGCGACTTCCGGATAGGCGATGGCGATGCGGCAGCCGCGGAACCCGAGCATCGGGTTGAACTCGGCCAATTCGCGCGCGCGGTCGGCGAGCTTGCGCGGATCGGCGCCCATGGCGGCCGCGACTTCGGCGATCTCTTTGTCCCCGTGCGGCAAGAACTCGTGCAGCGGTGGATCGAGCAGTCTTATCGTCACCGGCCGGCCGCACATGATCTCGAACAGCTCGACAAAGTCATTGCGCTGCATGGGCAGGAGCTTCGCCAAGGCGATACGGCGCGATTTTTCGTCGTCGGACAGGATCATCTCGCGCACCGCCTGGACGCGCTGTTCGTCGAAGAACATATGCTCGGTGCGGCAGAGCCCGATGCCCTCGGCGCCGAACCGCATGGCCGCCTTCGCATCGGCCGGCGTGTCGGCATTGGCGCGCACGCCGAGCTTGCGCACTTTGTCGGCCCAGCCGATCAACGTGGAAAACTCGCCGGACAGCGCCGGCTCGACCATGTCGACCTTGCCGGCCAGCACCTGGCCGGTCGAGCCGTCGACGGTGATGAATTCGCCTTGCTTGTATGCCTTGCCGCCCACCGTCATGGTGCGGGCGGCATAATCGACGCGCAAGCTGCCTGCGCCGGAGACGCAAGGCTTGCCCATGCCGCGCGCGACCACCGCGGCGTGCGACGTCATGCCGCCGCGGGTGGTGAGAATGCCTTCGGCCGCGTGCATGCCGTGGATGTCTTCCGGCGAGGTTTCCACCCGCACCAGAATAACCTTGCGGCCGTCGGCCTTGAGTTCAGCGGCTTCGTCCGACGAGAAGATGATCTCGCCGCTGGCAGCACCCGGAGACGCCGGCAGGCCTGTCGCGATGACGCGCCTGTGCGCGCGCGGATCGATGGTCGGATGCAGCAGCTGATCGAGCGCCAGCGGATCGACCCGCAGCACGGCTTCGTTCTTGGTGATCAGACCTTCGTTCGCCAGCTCGACGGCGATGCGCAGCGCAGCCTTGGCTGTGCGCTTGCCGGAACGGGTCTGCAGCATCCACAATTTGTTCTGCTCGACCGTGAATTCGAGATCCTGCATGTCGCGGTAGTGGCGCTCCAGCACGCCATAGATACGCTTGAGCTCGCCATAGGCCTTGGGCAGCGTATTTTCCATCGACGGCTTGTCGGAGCCCGCCTCCATGCGCGCCGCCTCGCTGATTTCCTGTGGCGTGCGGATGCCGGCGACCACGTCTTCGCCTTGCGCGTTGATGAGAAATTCGCCGTACAGTTTCTTCTCGCCGGTCGACGGATTGCGCGTGAAGGCGACGCCGGTCGCCGAGGTATCGCCCATATTGCCGAACACCATGGCCTGCACGTTGACCGCTGTGCCCCAGCTTTCCGGAATATTGTGCAGGCGGCGATAGGTATTGGCGCGCTGGTTCATCCACGAACCGAACACCGCGCTTATTGCGCCCCATAATTGTTTGTGCGGATCCTGCGGGAACGGCTCGCCGTGCTCCTGCGCAAGGCGCTTCTTGTAGCGTTCGACCAGTTCGACCCAATCGTCCGCGGTCATGTCCGTATCGAGCGTGTAGCCTTGCCGCTCCTTGTGGTGGTCGAGCAGCCCCTCGAAATGCTCGTGGCCGACGCCGAGCACGACGTCGGAATACATCGTGATGAAGCGCCGGTAGCTGTCATAGGCAAACCGCCGGTCGCCGGACTTCGCCGCCAGCGCCACGACGGTTTCGTCGTTGAGGCCGAGATTGAGCACCGTGTCCATCATGCCGGGCATCGAGGCGCGCGCGCCGGAGCGCACCGACACCAGCAGCGGGTTTTGATTGTCGCCGAAAATCTTGCCGGCGATGCGGCCGACTTGGGCGAGCGCTTTCTCGACCTGGCTTTTTAGGTCTTTCGGATACTGCTTCTTGTTCGCGTAGTAATAGGTGCAGACTTCGGTGGTGATTGTGAAGCCGGGCGGCACCGGCAGGCCGAGATTGGCCATTTCGGCAAGCCCAGCACCCTTGCCGCCGAGCAGATTGCGCATGTTGGGTTTGCCTTCGGCGCGGCCGCCGCCGAAGCCGTAGACCCATTTGGCCTTGCCCGGACGCGCCGACGCCTTCGGCTTGGCCTTGGCGGCCTTCCGGTTGGTTTTTTTGGTTTTTGCGGGGAGTTTGCGTTTAGCCATAGGTCAAAAATGTTGGGTGGACGAACGATCCCTAAAAGCACCCCCGGAGAGCATGGCGCAAGCCCGCATTAAGCCTCAGTGGATTAGTCCGAGGCCGAGCACCCCGACGATGATCAAATAGGCCGCGACGATGAAATTGAGCAGGCGCGGCACCAGCAGGATGGCAATGCCTGCGATGAGCGCGACGATGGGGGCGAGATGTGTGACGCCGATGACCATAACGGTGTTCCTTTGGGTTGGGGGTGAAAATGAAACGGCGAGGCCGGTGAGTTGTTCCGCGCTGATTTATTGCGAATCGACCGGCCCGCACCAGCCCGGCAGATAACGGGCGTCCTTGCCCTTGGATAATTTCAACGCCTCCTTGAGCGCACCTGAGAAATTCTTCGTGACGCCCCCGATATTCATGCGGCGGCGCAGGAAATCGGCCCACAGAAATTCGCTGAACGGCGTCGTGTCCTTGGCGAAGCCGCCGGCCCGACGCAGCTCGCCGGCGAGGCTGCGGAAGGGGTCGTCCTTGAGCTTGTCGATCGATTTCGGAATTTTCGCGAAGTCGCGGCGGCGTCCTTTCTCGTCGTAAGGATGCACCCAGCTATGATGGTCGAGCACCAGCCAGAAGTCGTCGGGTGCAAGCTCGCTCAAATCGGCAACCACCGTGACCAGCACTTTCTCGACGCCCTCCAGGTACAGCGAAAGTGCCAGATGATGGTGGTCGATGACGTAGTGGCGCTGCTTGGGGCCCAGGATGACCGGGATCAGGTGGTCGCCGAGAAAGTTTCCGATTTTTTTCGGGCCGTGCTTGCGTAGTTCCTTGCGCTTCTCTTTCACCTCCTGCATCCCGACCGTGATCTGGGTCGGCCGCAGGCTGGCGATGGCAACTGGTTTGAGAGTGGGATCGCGGGCAAAGGCGGACATGAAAATCCCCTCACGCTTTTGAACAAGATAAAAGTCTAGCCTTCAATCCTGGAAAAGTCCGCCACCGCGCGGGTGGCTTCGCGGATTTCATTGAGCAGCTTGAGGCGGTTTTCGCGCAAGGGCGCGTTGTCGGCGACGTTGACGGTGACCTTGTCGAAGAATGCATCGACTTTGGGACGCAGCTTGGCCATGGCCGTCATGGCGGCGGCGAAGTCCTCCTTGGTGATGGCGGCAGAGGCTTCGATGCTCACCGTAGCGATCGCAACAGCCAATTCTTTTTCCTCCGATGCAGCAAGTTTGTTTGGATGCGGTGGGTCGGAGTAACTCTTGCTATCCTTCTTCTCTTCAATACGGAGGATATTCGAGGCGCGCTTGACGCCGGCTAATAAGTTCTTTCCGTCGTCAGTGTCGAGAAATTTTCCTAGCGCCTCAACTCGTCGCGCGACCATGAGCAAGTCATCCTGAGCGCCAAGGGCAAAAACGGCATCCACGAGATCGTGACGCGCGCCCTGTTCGCGAAGCTGGACTTTCAGACGATCGGCAAAGAATAAAAGCAAGTCGTCTGCGGAAAACCCACCACCAAAATTTGCACTTCTCTGTTCTCTATAAATTGCTATTGATGCGGCAATGCGCGGCCTTAAAGGCAACCGTATTTTATTATCGACGATGATACGGATTATACCGAGCGCGGCCCTTCTAAGAGCATACGGATCCTTCGACCCAGTTGGCTTCTCATCGATCCCCCAAAAGCCCACCAACGTGTCAATTTTATCGGCAAGTGCCACCGCGATGGAAACCGGGTCAGCAGGAACAAGATCGCCCGGCCCCTTTGGTTTGTAGTGATCCTCAATGGCGTGGGCGACAGCCTCATCCTCGTTCTGAGCTTCGGCATAATAGCGCCCGATTAGGCCTTGAAGCTCGGGAAATTCACTAACTACTTCGGTAAGTAGGTCGGTCTTGCATAGATGTGCCGCACGTCGAACATTTTTCTGAAAAAGCTGCGAGCGTTGATTTAATTCATCAGAGGCACTGACAACGGCCTTATCGTTAAATCCAACCCAAAGAAATTGGGCGCTTTCCATATCGCCAGCAATTATGGCGGACATCTTTTCAATGCGCGCGATGCGCTCGGCCTGCGTGCCGAGCTTCTCGTGGAAAATGATCTGCTCGAATTTCGGCAGACGGGATTCGAGCTTGATCTTCAAGTCCGTCTCATAGAAGAACTTGGCATCGGACAGCCTCGCGCGGATGACGCGCTCGTTGCCGGCGATGATCGCCTTGCCGCCGTCGCTCGCTTCTTCGTTGGCGACCAGAATGAACTTGTTGGCGAGCTTGGCGGTCTGCGTATCGCGCAGCACGAAGCATTTCTGGTTGTTGCGGATGGTGGCGCGGATCACTTCCTCGGGGATCGCCAGAAACGCCTTGTCGAACGAGCCCATCAGCGTCACCGGCCATTCGACCAGGCCGGCGACTTCGGCCAGCAGGCCGTCGTCCTCGAGCAATTCGTAGCCTTGCGCGAAAGCGAGATTCTTGGCGTCGGCGAGAATGGTCGCGGCCCGGCGCGCCGGATCAAGCACCACCTTGGCGGCTTCCAGCTTGCCGGCGTAATCGTCGAAGCGGCGGACCTTGATCGCGCCAGGGGCCATGAAGCGGTGGCCGCGGGTTTCGTCGAAAGCCGCGATGCCGTCGACGTTGAATTTGACCACCTCGGGCTCTTCTGTTTCCGGCCCGAAGGTCGCCAGGATCGAATGCAGCGGCCGCACCCAGGTGAGCCGCCCTGCGCCCCAGCGCATCGACTTCGGCCAAGGGAAGGTTCGCACCACCTCGGGGATCATCTCGGCGATCACATCGATCGCGGGCTCGCCGGCTTTCTCGATCACCGCCAGGTAGAAATCGCCCTTCTTGTCGGGCTGCACCTTGGCCTCATTGATCGACTTGAGGCCCGCCGCCTTGAGGAAGCCAGCGATGGCGTTCTCGGGCGCGCCGACACGCGGACCTTTCTTTTCTTCCTTGATATCGGGTTGCCGCGCCGGCACACCGTGCACCGACAGCGCGAGCCTGCGCGGCGTCACGAAGGCTTTGGCGCCCTCGTAAGTCAGCCCGGCCGCCACCAGTCGGTCGGTCACCATCTTCTTCAAATCGCCGGCCGCCCGCGCCTGCATGCGTGCCGGGATTTCTTCGGACAGGAATTCGAGCAGCAGGTCGGGCATTGCGGACTCGTGGTGCGTGCGAACAGCCCGCACCTAGCAGGGACTGAGGCTCCCTGTCACCTGCCGGCCGCTACCAGCCGCCGCCACCACCACCACCGCCTCCGCCGCCCGAACCGCCGCCGCTAAAGCCGGACGAGCCGGAGGACACCGGCATCGCATCGGCAAAGGCGCTGCTGACGCTTCCAACGGTCGCGCCCACGGCGCTGCCGAAGCCGCCGCTCGACCAGTTGCCGCCGCTGTACCAGCCCGGCTGATAGTGCTGCGTCGGGTCGGGGTCGTCCGGATGCGCACGGCGCAGCGCCGCGGCAAAGGCATCCGCCCAGGGCTTCTCGACGTCGAGGGCGACGGCATAGGGCAGCAGGGTCTCGAAGTGCTCGGTGGTGACCTCAGGCGCCTGCATATTGAGGCGGTCCTTGTCGGCGGTCTCCAAATAAAGCTTGAGACCGTCGAGTTGATCCATGATCGGGCGGCCAAGCGCGGTCGGCGCGCGCATCAGGTAGAGGAACAGCCCGTTCACCCCGGCGAAGGCCGCGACCAACAAGAAGGGAAACGGGTCGTCGGCCACGAATTCGCGCAGCGCCGGCCAACCCTTGCTCAGAATGGCGCCGAGCGCGAAGTGCAGCCCGTTGATGAAGAGCGAGATGAACACAAGCACCATGGCGGTCCACACGACCACATTGAGCCGTGCACTGCCGCTGTGCGCGGCCTGCACCACCGGCCTAATGAACATGCCGATAAAGAAGCCGGCGACGCCGAGCGCCACGAGAATCGAGATGTCTTGGTCGCCCAGGCCGCCGAACGCGATCTCCCAGGCCGCAACCGCGATGGTGATGGCGAGGCCGAGCACGACATAGCCGAGGTTGCGGCGGAAGTAGCGATTGCGGTTGCCGGCTTCGACCGCGGTTTTGAACTTGGCGGACAGGTCCGAGACCGTCACGGCGTTCTCGCGGTTGATGACGATAGTGCCGCCTTTGCCGTTCAACTTGGTCACGATGGCGCGCTCTTCCGGCGGCAACGGAATACGGCCCTCGGGATCGTTTCCGGTCAATTTCAGCGTCAGCGTCTTGCCTGTCTGATCGAGGCGGATGAGGCCGCGCACGCCGAGCGACAGCGCCGCCGCGGTGAAGGCGCGCCATTTCTCGCGCGTGAGACCCCAGTTGTGGATGTAGTTGGCGAGCGCCGGCGAAATGCCTTGCGGCGGGTGAAACAGCGGAATGATGGCGCCGCCCTTCGGGTCGCGGCCGACAGAGCCCCACGCCACGGCGTAGTAGATGAGCACAACAAGCAAGCCGACGCCGCCGATAATCCATTGGCGGCTATCCAGAATCTCGTACCACAGCAGCGTGTTGGCGCTGGGCGGCTCGACGGCGCTTTCCGGCAGGGCGGCGACCACGGTCAGGCCTTCGCCGGGCGCGAGCCGCCGCGTTGTCGCGACGGCGAGCGTGCCGAGCGCGCCGATGCTGCCCTGCCAGTCGGCGCCGCGCGCGCCAAGCCGGCCGGTGAACGCGGTCCAGCGCAGCGGCGTGGCGCCACCGAGCAGGTGCAGACGGTAGGTCACGGATTCGATCGGGAAGTTCCAGAAATTGCCGGTGACGTTCCAGTTGAGCTCCGGCTTGCCGTCGAACCAGCGCATCTGCCGCCCGGTGCGATATTCGAACACATATGTGTGCTCGCCGGGCCGGATCAGCGTGTCCTTGTCGCCGGCGTAAATGCGGATGACGCCGTGCATGCGTTCGGTGTGATAGGGCTCGGCATTGCCGTCGCGCGACACGCCGAGCGGGCTGAAGGTCACTTCGCGCAGCGTCCCGCCGGCGTCTTTGAACGTGAGCGGGAAATCGCGATAGATGCCGTGCCGCATCTGGTTGCCTTCCGCGCGCACTTGCAGCGTCTCGGTGACGGTGAGCTCGCCGTCCTTGGCGACTTTCACATCGGACACGAAGGAATGGATGACCTCGGCGGCGCTCGCCTGGCCGGCGCCGACCAGCGCCGCGAGCAACAGCGCGGTACACCAAAGCCCGGTCATCGCGACGCCAGATTGACTTGCGGCGCGTTGCGCTCGCCGGCATCCGACAATTCGAAGAAATCGCGCACCGAAAATCCGAGCGCACCCGCGATCAGATTGCTTGGGAAGGACTGCACCAGCACGTTCAGATTGCGCACCGTGCCGTTGTAATAGCGCCGCGCCATCTGCAGCTCGTTCTCCAGATCGCTGAGCTGTTGCTGCAGGGCGAGAAAATTGGCGTTGGCCTTGAGGTCGGGATAATTCTCGGACAGCGCAAACAAGCGGCCGAGCGCGCCCGACAGCGCGCCTTCCGCCTGAGCGCGGGCGGCCACGTCGCCTTCCGGTACAGCGCGCGCAGCCCCGCGCAGTTGCGTCACCTCATCCAGCACGCCGCGCTCGTGCGCGGCGTAGCCTTTGACGGTCTCGACCAGATTGGGAACGAGCTCGGAGCGCCGCTTGAGCTGCACGTCGATGCCGCTCCACGCCTCGTTCGCCACCTGGCGCGTGCGCACCAGACTGTTGAAGATGACGATCGCATAGACGGCCGCGGCCGCGACGACTGCGAGGATGATCCAGAGCAGCATGGGTGTTGGTCGCCGCCCGATTCGGGAAGGTTCAACTATAGCTTCAGATGGCTGCCGTCGCACAGCGGCATAGTTTTGGTGCGCTTGCAGGTGCAAAAGAACACCCGCTTGGTGGCCGGCGCGGTCCATTCCATCGGCGTGAAATCGGTGGGCTTGTGCGAACCATCACAGAATGGCTGGCTCCTCGAGCGGCCGCAGGCGCACCACCAATATGTTTCGCCGGCGACGACGTCGATCGGCAGCGGCGCGCGTCCGCCAATGTCGGGTTCGCTCATGTCGCCCCTCCGCCTTCGGTAGCGAGCCAAGCTTCGCCGCAGCCTTTCGCCAGCTCGCGCACACGCAAAATATAACTCTGCCGTTCGGTGACCGAGATCACGCCGCGCGCGTCGAGCAGATTGAACACGTGGCTGGCCTTGATGCACTGGTCGTAGGAAGGCAGCGCCATCAGGTGGCGCTTGCGGTCCTTGCTCCAGCCTTCGGCGAGATATTTCTTGCAGGCCGCCTCCGCCATCTTGAATTGCTCGAACAGCATCGCGGTGTCGGCGAATTCGAAATTGTGCCGGGAGTATTCCTGCTCGGCCTGCAGGAACACGTCGCCATAGGTCACTTTCTTGTCGTCGCTGCGGCCGTTGAAATTGAGCGCGAACACATTGTCGACGCCCTGCACGTACATGGCCAGCCGCTCGAGCCCATAGGTGAGCTCGCCGGCGACCGGATTGCATTCGAAGCCGGCGACCTGCTGGAAGTAGGTGAACTGCGAGACCTCCATGCCGTCGCACCAGCATTCCCAGCCCAGGCCCCAGGCGCCGAGCGTGGGGCTTTCCCAGTCGTCTTCGACAAAGCGGATGTCGTGCAGCTTGGAATCGATGCCGATGGCCTTGAGCGAGTTGAGATAGAGCTCCTGGATGTCGGGCGGCGACGGCTTCAGGATCACCTGGAATTGGTAATAGTGCTGCAGCCGGTTCGGGTTCTCGCCGTAGCGGCCGTCCTTGGGCCGGCGCGAGGGCTGCACGTAAGCCGCGTTCCAGGGCTTGGGTCCGAGCGCCCGCAACGTGGTCGCCGGGTGGAAGGTGCCCGCCCCGACCTCCATGTCGTAGGGCTGCAGAATGACGCAGCCCCAGTCCGCCCAATATTGCTGCAGCGCCAGTATGAGCCCCTGGAAAGATCGCTTCGGATCAAGATTATCCGTGTGCGAATCGGCCTTGGCGCGGAAATTTGCTTCAGCCATTGGGCTAATTTCTAAGCGTTAACAAAGGGTTGGACCATTGGCGGCCCCCGAAGGGGTCCGTCCAATAAAACTTTATCGGGTTTTGAACCGGAACCGAAATTGGCGCGACCTATAACAGTAAGCAACAGGGCGCGACGGAGAAATCCAATGATTACTTTCCAACTGATCGGGCTGGCCTTCACCGTGATGTTCTTCGGCTCGCTCGTGACCGCCAAGCCGGCAGCCGCCCGCCGCTAAGCGGCAGCGGCTTCTGGCTCCCCCAAATTGAGGATCGGCTAAAGGCGATAATCGCCGGTTCTCGAATCGCGCCGCAAAGTCGGCCGAACTTCAAAGTCGGAAATCCGCACCTTCGCGCGCTTGGCCGCGTCCAGTTCTTCGTTGATGCGGCGCGCTTCCTTCACCACCCAATGCACGACCATCGCGCCGCCCAAAGCGGCGAGCGACCATTTCAGCAGCGGCGAGAGCAAAAGCGGCGGCATTCGGCGTCTCCGAACTGGCGTGAAGGCTCAAGTTTGGCGTGGAACAAGGCATTTTCGGGGCCGGCACCGGCTGCAACATCCGGCATCGATGGATTATGATAACGGGGGGTTATTCCCGAATGAGCCGGAAACCGGCCTGATCCTTTGGGTGGAGGAAACCAATGAAAATTCTCGCCAAAGCCACATGGGTTTTATCGGCGCTGGTCGCGGCATCCCTGCTGGCGCCGGCCGCGGCCGAGACCTGGCCGAACCGGCCGGTGCGGCTGATCGTGACGCTCGGGCCCGGCAGCGGCGTCGATATCGGCGCGCGGCTGTTCGCCGACAAATTGGCGCAGCGTTGGGATCAGTCGGTGGTGGTCGAAAACCGCCCGGGCGGCGACGGCATGGTGGCGATCACCGCGTTCCTCGGCGCGCATGACGATCACGTCTTGCTGGTGTCGCCGGTGAGCTCGTTCACCGCGCATCCTTACTTCCACGACACCCTGCCCTACGACCCGAAAGACCTCGTGCCGATCGCCCGCATCTCCAAGACCGTGGTCGTGGTCAGCGTGCCGGCGTCGCTCGGCGTCAATTCGCTGAAAGAACTCGATACCTTGGCGCGCGCCAAGCCGGGGCAATTGAACTGGACCACCGCCACCGGCTTTACCGACTTCGTGTTCGCCGGATTTCTGCACACCGCCGGCCTGACCATGGCCAAGGTGCCCTACAAAAATCCGGTCGCCGCCGTCACCGACCTCGCGGAAGGCCGCATCCAGGCCTACATGCCGGCCTACGCGATCGTGCGACCGCAGGTGCTGGCCGGCAAGGTCAAGGTGCTGGCCGTCACCAATCACGAGCGCGCGCCGGCGCTGCCCGACGTTCCGACGGCCGTTGAAGCCGGTTATCCGTCGCTTGATTTCGACGGGCTGGTGGGCCTGTTCGGTCCGCCGGGGATTGCCGATGAGGTACGCGCCAAGATCGCCGCCGACATCGAGGCGGTCGCTGCCGATCCGGACATTGTGCAGAAGCTGACCGCCACCGGACAGATCGTCAGCCCCGGCGACGCGACCGAATTTGCCACATCGATTGCGGCGCAAAAGGCGCAGGTGGCGGCGGTGGCCAAGCTGTTCGGCAACAAGCCGGTGGAATAGCCGCTACAGCCCGTAGCGCGACCACAGCGCGCGCGATTCCAGCGCCGAAATGAAATCGTCGGCCAATCCAGGCCGGCGCGCGAGATTTTCCAGCGCGCTCAAGCCCGGAATCCTGCGGCTCAAAAATCCGCGGCTCTCGGAAATCAAAGGTGTGCGGACTTTCTCGCCATAGCGCTCGCGCAGGGTCGAATGCAGATCGCCGATGGCGTCGGCAAGACCGAGCTCGATCGCGGCCCCGGCGGTCCAGAACTCGCCGGAAAACAGCGTCTTCTCGTTGCTCTTGAGCTTACCGGCGCGTCGCTCTTCGACCAGCGCGATGAAGTGCTGGTGGATGTCCTTCTGGATCGCCTTGATGCGTTTGACGTCCTCCGGTTTTTCAGGCTGGAACGGATCGAGCATCACCTTGCGTTCGCCGGCGGTGTAGAGCCTGCGTTCCACGCCCAACTTCTCCATCAGCTTGGGAAAGCCGAACGAGCCGCCGACCACGCCGATCGAGCCGACGATCGAGAATTGATCGCAGATGATCTCGTCGGCGGCGCAGGCCAGCATGTAGCCGCCGGAAGCGCCGACATCCTCGACGAAGGCGATCACCGGCAATTTCTTTTCGGCGGCCAATTGGCGGATGCGGCAGAAGATCAGATGCGATTGCGCCGGCGAGCCGCCCGGCGAATTGATGATCAGCGCCACGGCGCGAGCATTGCGCGTTCCGAAGGCGCGCTCCAGCGAGCGGGCGATCGAGGACAGAGACAATCCGGGCCGCAATGGCGTCACCGCGCCAATCACGCCCGAAAGCCGCACCACCGGCACCACCGGGATATCGGCGCGAAAGCGCGCCGGCACCAGCTTTCCGAGAAGCTCGAGCGTCCGCTTCAGAATGTCGGGCATTGGTTTGGTCGCGGCGGGAGCCATAGAACGCAGTTAGGCATCCTTGGAACCCAAGTCAAAGCCCTGTCGCGGCCAGATTATCTCTGGGTGCGATGCAGTATATTCTGCGTAAAAATCCGTCAAAAGGCCTCAAATTGGCTGTTTCTTAACTTTGGAATGCTTTTTGCATTGCACCAGACGCCGGCGGCTAGCCGGTCTTTAAAAGAGGCGGATCGATGGATCCCAAGCTCACCATACTGTTCCTGCTTATCAGCAGTGTTATTGGGCTTTCGCATCTCAACGACGACAATCTGGACCGCATGCGGCGCCAGTTGGTCAGTTGGCGCTGGCGCGAATTCGTGCCGGGCTGGCGTAAATCCTAGGCAATACCGCCCGTCTTCAGGTCTCGTTAATCTTTAGCGTCTCACCGCCACGCAACACGGCTTCCGCCGCCGCCGTTGGATTTCCCTGCTCATCATTCAGGACGAGCGCGGGATAAGTCGTCGGCGTGCCACGCCCGGATTTTACCGCACGCACCAGCATGCGGATTGCGTCCGCGCCGGCGCGCGGCAGCACAGGCAATACCGCTATGCCACCGAACTCGGCCGCGAGCGCGCTCTGCACATCGGACAGCGCGTCCGCCCGCCAGATCAACGTCAGCACACCCTGTGGCTTGAGCAATCGCGCCGCCGACGAGACCCAGCGCGGCAGCAGTCCGGGCGCGGCAGCATGCGCCAGGCGGCGACGCGGGTCGGGCGACAAGTTCTGCTTGGTCGCGTCGTGGAACGGCGGGTTCATCAACACGCGGTCGGCGCTGCCGGGGGGCAAACCGGTGTCGGCGGCATCGGCCGCCAAAACATCTACCCGCTCGGCCAAGCCGTTGAGCCGCGCATTGCCGTCCGCCAGATCGCAAAGCACTCGATCGATCTCGACCAGCGTGACTTTCAATCCCGGCACTCGCGCCGCCAGCGCCAGGCCGGCCGCGCCGACGCCGGCGCCGAGATCGACCGCATGCTCGCCGGCCTGCCCGCCGGTCGCGGCCGCCAGCAAGATCGCGTCATGGCCGACGCGATGGCCGCGCAGCGGCTGGCGCAACCGCAGACGGCCGCCGAGCACGGCATCTTCGCTGGTTTCAAGAATGCCACCGTCCGTCATTTCGGACGCAGCTCCTTGGCGAGCCCGGCGTCTTCCATGAGCTGCCGCGCGCTGCGCTCCTGGCCTTCGGCCACCAGAATACGCCGCGGCAAGACGCCGAGCGAGCCTTCCAGCACGCTCATGTTCTGGTCGAGCACCATGTGACGGATCCCGGCGCCGTCGAGCAGCGCGACGATGGCCGAAACCAGGACCATGTCATTGGTGCGAACGAGTTCACGCATGAATATCTGCCCCGCTTCCGCGTCTCTCACATCATTGAACAAACATTGCTCGCCTCAGTATTCGATTATATGGTGTTTTTCCCGCCCCAACGATCTGAATTTACAATGAGAATCCAAGGCCTCCGCACGTCCCCGCTGTTCGTGACGGCGAGCGCGGCCGCGCAACGCCTGGTCGCGCTCTGGAATGCCTTTGCGACACGCTGGAATCCGGTCGCCGTGATCGTCATTGCCTGGGCCGTGCTGACCGTGCCCTTGGTTTTCCTGCGCGGGTTCCATTCCGACGAGGGCGTCGCCGTTACGGTCGCGCGCTCCGCAGTCGATGACGGTTATTGGCTGACGCCGCATATATTCAACGTCCGCTTCGTCGAGCGCCCGACGCTGCTGTCGTGGATGATTGCCGCGGTCAGCGCGCCCTTCGGCTCGGTCAGCCAGTTCACCGCGCGGCTGCCCGTCATTTTGTTTTTGCTGGCCGGATGCCTACTGATTTACGCAATGTTGCGGCGGGTGTCGTCCAGCGTTCCGGCCGCGCTGCTCGGCGCCGCTTTGTTTCTCGCCTGCCCGATCGTGCTGCGGGCTTATGCCATGGCGACCGCCGACATGGTGCTGGCGGTCTTGTTGTTTATCTCCTTCGTCATGTGGTGGGACGGTTATCAGGCCGGCCGCGTCAGTCTCGCGAGATGGGTTGCGATCGGCGGCGTGCTGGCGCTCGCCGGCCTGATGAAAGGACCGCAGCCGGTCGGCTACTTCGCGTTCGGCATCGGCTCGTTCATTCTGATTACGCGATCCTGGACGCAAATTCCCGGCATCGTTCTCGGGGGCGTCGTTTGCGTCATCCCGATTGCCGCTTGGTATGCTTGCGTCTATTCGCCCGGTGACGAAGGCCAATGGGCGACTTTCATGCGCTTCTCGCCAGCCGCGCCGCTGGCCGGTCCGGTCGAAGCCATCTTCAATTTGTTCGCCGAGACTTTGCCAGCCGCGCTGTTGGCGATCGCATTTTTCGCAGCCAAGGGGTTTAGCGACACGCGCATTCCGCCGGGCTTCATCAAGGCGCTGCTGTGCTATGGGCTGGCGGCCACCATCGTCATCTTGTTCTGGCCGGGCGGATCGTCAACCCGCTACTTCTTTCCTTTGATCCTGCCGATGTGCGTGCTCGGCGGCCTCGGCTACGACGCGCTGATGAAACGAGAGCCGCTGGCCGTCGTGCCGGGCCTCTTGGTGACGTTCGGCGTGCTGGCTTACGCCTTCATCTATTCAGATATCGCAGTGCCTTTGATGCCGAGACAATTCCGTGCAGCGCAAATCGACGCGGCGCGGATCGGCGAGCAGGTCAAGGCCGCACCGGCAACGATCTATCGCACCGGCGCCGTCGGTTTGAACGTATTTCCGCTGGTGCCGGGGCACATTGTCGAAACCGACATTGCCGAAATCAAGAAAGTGTCCGGGCCGGCGTGGATCGCAGTGCCGCTGGAAGAGGCGCAGGTGCTGATTGCCCAGCGGCCGAATGCGCTGCGCATGGTGCTGCAATTCGGTCAGGACGATGAGTGGCGGCTGCTGCGACTGGAGAACTAGCTCAAGCCGCGCCAAAGCCACGCCAGCGCCAGCGCACCAACAGCGCCAGAAGCCGGCGCATGTTGCTGCTCACGGCCATTTTGCTTGCGGTCGGTTTGAGATCGTAGCGCAGGTGAAGGGGCACTTCCGCGCAGTGCGCGCCCGAAGCGTTGAGCTTGAGCAGCACTTCCACCATGCAGGCAAATCCGGCTTCCTCGACTAGGCCGCCGGGAAAACGCGCCGCGGCATTCTTTAACAGCCCAATGCGGTAGGCACGGTAGCCGCAGGTGTAGTCCCAGACATTGCGCACCGGGTGGACCAGCTTGAACAAGATGACCGCGCCCAGTGCCGTCAGGCGGCGCAACAGCGGCACGCCGCGCACGGTTGCTCCGCTTTGAAAGCGCGATGCGATCACCAGGTCGGCGCCGTTCGCCATCGCGACCAGCATCTGCGGGATCTGGGCGGGATCATGGGTATCGTCGCAATCCATGATGATTAGGACGTCGTCGGCCGCGCTGGTGGTGACGGCGTAATCGATCAATGCGCGCAGACCGGCGCCCAAGCCTTTGTTGACCATGCCGTCCAGCAGCACCAACGGCACGCGTTGCGGCCATTGCGACGCGATCGTCGCCGTCCTATCGGTGCTGCCGTCGTTATAGACCACGACCGTGATCGCCAATTTCGAGGAATCCGCTAGGCCTTCGATGCGCGTGAGCAGACGCGGCAGCGCGATCTCTTCGTTATAGGCGGGCAGCCCCAGATATAAGCAGCCGGGCGTCGTCATCCGGCGCAGACCGGCGCTTTGACCAAGCCAAAGGCTTCAGCGATGCGCTGCGCCGCATAGCCATCACCGTAAGGCGAGCCGCCGCTCGCCATCTTGTCATAGCGCCCCTGGTCTGTGAGCAGGCGCCGCACCGCGTGGACCAGAGCCACCGCATCGGCGCCGACGATCGCGGCAACGCCCATCTCGACCGCTTCCGGCCGTTCGGTCACGTCGCGCAGCACCAACACCGGCTTTTTCAGGAACGGCGCCTCTTCCTGGATGCCGCCAGAGTCGGTCAGGATCAAATAGGCGCGCGCCATTTCGGACACCAGCTGCGGATATCCGAGCGGCGGCGATAGATGGACGCGATCGTGATTTTTGAGCAAGTCGAACGTGGCTGCGACCGCGGGATTCGGATGGACCGGGATGATGAACTCGACGTCCTCGAACTCGCGCACGATGATCGTTACAGCGCGGCAAATCGCCTCCATGCGCGGGCCCTGATTTTCCCGGCGATGCGCGGTCAATAGAATGCGCCGCAGACCGCGGCCACCCGCCGGCGCCTTGTTGATGCGCGCCAGCGTCAAGCGCAGTGCGTCGATGCCGGTATTGCCGGTGATGAACAGTTGCGCCGGGTCGACGCCTTCCGCGCGCAAATTGGCGGCGGCGCGTTTGGTCGGGCAAAAGTGCCAGCGCGCAAGCTTGCCGGCCGCGACCCGATTGAACTCCTCTGGAAATGGCGCCTGAAAATTGCCGGTGCGAAGACCAGCCTCGACATGGGCGAACGGAATGCCGAGATAAAACGACGTCAGCGCGGTGACGAACAGCGTGGTGGTGTCGCCCTGCGCCACGACTACGTCCGGCTTGATTTTTCCGATCATGCGCTCGATCGGCGCGAACAACGCCCCGGTGAGGACCGCCAGCGTGCGGGCTTGCGCGTCGATTTCGATGCGCTCGTCCGGCTTGATGCCGAACCAGGCGAGCGGCTCCTCGGCGAGTTCCGTGTGCTGGCCCGAGCACAGCGTCGTAACCTGCGCATGGCGTGCGAGCTCCAGAATGACCGGCGCCAGCTTGATCGCTTCGGGCCGCGTCCCCACCACACACAGAAATCGCATTTGTCCTCACGCCAAGGCCGCAAAATCGCGCCCTTGTGGCATTAGTTTTTTACCCTGTACAGAGGCGGCAAAGACGCGATTTATCGGCCGCGGCGGCGCTCTTCGCCCGGCGCGCGGTGCGACAGATAGGCCAGCAGCTTCATCTCGCGCCGCCCGCGCGTCACGGTGTCGAGCACCAGCCCAATGGCCGCCGACATGAACGCCAGCAGCATCAGGCCGAGCGACAGAATGGCGGTCGGCAGCCGTGGCACCAGGCCGGTTTCGAAATAGGTGACAAAGACGGGAATCGCGAATCCGATCGCGGCGATCGCCAGCGCGATCCCGACGCCGGTGAAGAACGGCAGAGGGCGCTCGGCGCGATAGAGCTTCACCACCGTGCGCAAGATGCGGAATCCGTCGCTCCAGGTGTTGAGCTTGGAGGCCGAGCCTTGCGGCCGCGCGTAATAGGGCGTGTCGATCTCGGCGACCGCCAAGCCCAACTCGAGCGCGTGAATGGTGAGCTCGGTCTCAATCTCGAAACCGCCAGACAGCACCGGAAACGATTTCACGAAACGGCGTGAGAAGACCCGGTAGCCCGACAGCATGTCGTTGAAGGTCGGCCCGAACACCTGAGCGACAAACGAGGTCAGCAGCCAGTTGCCGGTGCGATGGCCGGCGCGATAGGCGGCCTCCTCGCGGTCGACCCGGTTGCCCACCACCATGTCGAGGCGGCCGTCGAGCAGGCGTTCGATCATGATAGGCGCGCTCGGGGCGTGATAGGTGGCGTCGCCGTCAACCAGCACATAGATGTCGGCTTCGACGTCGGTGAACATGCGGCTCACCACGAAGCCCTTGCCCTGGCGCTTTTCCTGGAACACTTCGGCGCCGGCCGCGCGCGCGGCCGCGGCGGTATTGTCGGTCGAGTTGTTATCGAACACGAAGATCGCCGCCGTGGGCAGCGCGGCGCGGAAGTCCTTGACGACCTTGGCGACCGCCACTTCTTCGTTGTAGCAAGGCACCAGTACGGCGACGGTATATTGGCCGAGGCGGTCCGCCTTTGCCCCAGCCTTGCCCGCGGCCGTGAGAGAAGTTCGTTTCGCCAATCGCAAGCCCCTTGTGCCCGTGTGCTGCGTCACTTTGCCGTGACACCAAATCAGACGCAGTTTAACGCACTTGCCCCCTTAACACAGCGTTTCTATGCTCGCGTAAAGCCGTGACCGGGAGAAGTATTTTGGCCGTCGTCGTTCCGTTTGAAAGTCCGCATCCCGCCTCGATCGAGCGTCTTGCCGAACTGGTGGCTCCGGATATGGAGCGGGTCAACGCGGCCATCCTGACGCGCACCGGCTCGGACGTCGCCATGATACCGGAGGTCGCCAACCACCTGATTACCTCGGGCGGCAAGCGGCTGCGCCCGATGCTGACGCTGGCGATGGCGAAGCTTGCCGGCTACCCCGGCGACGGCCACATCAAGCTCGCCGCCGCGGTCGAGTTCATGCACACCGCGACGCTGCTGCACGACGACGTGGTGGACGAAAGCGACATGCGCCGGGGCAAGCTCGCCGCCCGCATGGTCTGGGGCAACGAAGCGAGCGTGCTGGTCGGCGATTTTCTGCTCGGCCAGGCATTCAAGATGATGGTCGAGGTCGGCAATCTGCACGCTCTCGATATTCTTTCCTCGGCCGCTTCCGTAATCGCGGAAGGCGAAGTGATGCAGCTCGGCGCCGCCAAAAATACCGCCAGCAACGAAGACGAATACATGGCGGTGATCCGCGCTAAGACCGCCGAGCTGTTCGCCGCCGCCTGTGAGGTCGGTCCGGTGCTGGCGAACAAGGAAAAATCGGAGATCGCGGCCTGCCGTTCGTTCGGTATGAATCTCGGCATCGCGTTCCAGCTGGTGGACGACGCGCTCGACTACGGCGGCAAATCGGCCAAGCTCGGCAAGAACGTCGGCGATGATTTCCGCGAGGGCAAGATCACGCTGCCGGTGGTGCTATCGTTCCGCCGCGGCAGCGAGAGCGAGCGCGCGTTCTGGAACCGCACGCTAAGCGAAGGTGACATCCGCGACGGAGATCTCGACCAGGCAATCGCGCTGATGGCCAGGCATCATTCGATCGAGGACACTGTCGGGCGGGCGCGCCACTATGGCGCCATCGCCACCGATGCGCTGGCGCTGGTTCCGCAATCGGCGATCAAGACGGCGCTGGAAGAAACCGTCGCGTTCTGCATCGCACGCGCCTACTAGCGAATTAGTACGGCCAATAGCCGGTCTGCGGATCGCGATTCAATTGCTGGCGGATATAGGGATCGGGATCCTGGCCGACATAGCGGCCATAGGCGTAGACCGGCGGCGCGCAACCGTTCGGCTGCGGCGCCGGGTTGAAGAAAAAGCCATACAGCGACGGCTCGTTGGCCGTCTGGCCGCAATGACGGGCGACCTTGTGCTTGACGCGGGCGAGCGCAGGCTCAGCCGCGGCAAGGCTCAAGCCCGCGGCTAGGCTGAGGGCGGCGATCGCGATCCAGCTAATTCTCATAATGCTCTCCTGCTGCGCGCTGCCTAGCTGCAAATCGCCAGGCAGGCAACGGTTCACCGCGAACGGGGCATTTTCAAGGGCGTTTTTCCATAGAACCGAGCGTGGTCGGGCAAAGCCACCAGTCCTGGCGCTCCGATTGCAACCGCCGCGCCGCTGCCGCAGCTTCAGCGGCCGACGCAAATAGCGCGAAACAGGTCGCCCCGGACCCCGACATTCGCACCAGCCGGGTGCCTGGTGCCGCCTGCAAACGCTCGATCACGTCGCCGATGACCGGCGCGCAGGCTATCGCCGCCGGCGTCAGATCGTTTCCGTATCGGCTAAGAAAATCGATTGTCGCGTCAGGTTTGTCCGGCACGTCGCCGATAGGCTTCTGACCAACTTGCCTGGCGGTGAATTTGGCGAACACGTCACGCGTCGACAGCGCGATGCCCGGATTGACCAGCAGCGCCGCAAGCTGCGGCAGATCGAGCGGACCTGAAAGCTGATCGCCGATGCCGCGCATGATGCGCGCGCGCGGATCGAGGCAGACCGGCACGTCGGCCCCAGTGGCGCGTGCCGCTGCCATCAGGCGCGGATCGTCAAACGCGATCTCGTTCAAGCGGGCCAGCAGCCGCAACGCGGCAGCCGCATCGGCCGAGCCGCCGCCGAGACCGGCCGCGACCGGAATATTTTTCTCAAGCACGAAGCGGCCGGCTTGTAACCCGGCGACACGCTCGCGCAGCGCGACAGATGCCTTAAGCACCAGGTTTTCTGCAACGGGCCCGCAAGAGCCTGCGAACGGCCCGGCGACCGCGAACGTGGGCTCGCCGCCCGGATGTAATGTGAGCGTGTCGGCCAAACCGGCGAACGCCACCAGGCTTTCAAGTTCGTGATAACCGTCGGCGCGGCGGCCGAGCACGCGCAAGGTCAGGTTGATCTTGGCGGGAGCCTGTTCGACCGGCGATGTGCTCACGTTAAGACCCGGGAGTTAGCCGCCGTCGCCGCTTTTCTTCTCGGTCTTGACAGCCTTGGCCTGCGACGAAGTCTCGTCCGGCAGTCCGTCCTTGAGCTTGGCTTCGATCTTAGGCAGATCTTCCGGATCGGGCTTGAGGTCGCGCGCATGCGCCCACTGGAACTTGGCTTCCAGCACGCGCCCGACGCGCCAATAGGCGTCGCCGAGATGGTCGTTAATGGTCGGATCTTCCGGCTTGAGCTCGATGGCGCGTTCGAGATTCTTGACCGCTTCATCGTAGTTGCCGGTCCGGAAATAGGCCCAACCAAGCGAATCGACGATGTAGCCGTCGTCCGGCCGCTGTTGCACGGCGCGCTTGATCATTTCCATGCCCTGGTCGAGATTCACGCCCTGATCGATCCAGGAATAACCGAGATAATTGAGCACGTGCGGCTGCTCGGGAAACAGCTCGAGCGCCTTCTTGAGGTCGGCTTCCGCCTTCGGCCACTGCTTGGAGCGCTCGTAGCAGATGCCGCGGAAATAGAAGATCACCCAGTTGTTTTTATCCGGCTGCGCGATCGTGGCGACGCCCTTGGAATAAACGTCGGCGCACTCGGCGAACTTCTTGTGCCCGCGCTGAATGTTGCCAAGCGCCATGATCGCTTCGAGATCTTCCGGATTCTCCTTGATCAAGGCTTCGAGGTGCTTTTCCGCCTCGTCGGAGCGATCGAGCGCATCGAGATTGGCCGCCATCTGGATCGCGGCGTTGCGATGCAGCGGCGAACCAGGCGGAATGCGCTCGTAAACCTCGATCGCCAGCGCCGGCTTCTTGAGCGATTCATAAAGATCGGCGAGCGAGAGCAGCGCCAACGGATGGTTGGACGCCAGATAGAGCGAAAGCTGGAGATAGACCAGCCCGAGATCCTCCCCGCCGCGACGGCCAAGCGAGGCGCCCAATCCGTAAAGCGCTTCGGCGGCGCCGGCCTGCGGCGTCGTCGCCAGCGGCTGCAGTTTTTCGCCAGCCTTGAGTGCTTTCATCGACTCAACAACCAGCGGATGGCGCGGGAGCACCTTGTCGAACGCCTCGTAGACGTCGAGCGCATCCTTGGCCGAGCTGTTGCGCGACTGCCAGCTGCCATAGGCCTCGACCACGCGCAGCGCGGATGAATCGAGCTTGTAGGCGTGCGCGAAGCGCGTGCCGGCTTCCTTCTTGTTGCCAGCGAGATCGTAGATCATGCCGGCGTGCAGTTCCTTGAAGATGGCGTACCAATCCGGACCGGCGAGTTTGTCGATGGAAGCGACGGCGCCCTTAGCATCGCCGGCGCCATACATCGACCAGGCCGAAAGCAGAGTGGCGGTGAGATCGGTGATCGGCCCGCGGATCGACTGCGCCAGGTCCCGGCGCGCCACGGCATATTGCTTGTGCTTGAGCGCCGCTACGCCGAGGACCAATTGGGCGACGCGATCGTCCTTGTCGGTCTGCGAGATGCGCTCGGCATATTTTACGGCTTCGTCGATGTTGCCGTCGACCAGCAGCGACAGGAAGGCGCGGTCGAGCAGCTCGCCGTTCTTCGGATCGTATTTGAGCGCGCCGCGGTAATAGGCGGCGGCGGCTCCGGCGTCCCGCTCCTGCCCGGCATGGCGGGCGGCGAGATAACTGCCGGAGGCTGTCATGCCGGCAACGTCCTGAGCGGCCGGCGCCTGCGCGGCAAGCTCTATCGGCGCCGCGACCAGTAATGCAGCAAGCGCGGTGCCGATGGCGCACCGGTACACAATCGAAGACGTCACGGGCAATGCTCCAATGAGGCGGCCGGCCGCAAATTTCGCGCGAACCGCCGTGGTTGAGCCGAGAATGGCCTTTTTGCGCCGCCCCCGCAAGAACGGCGGCCATAACACTTCAGTGTGAGGTTGAAAACTCCGATGTGGCAGCATCGTGGCCGCGATGCCCGCCGCACATCACATATTTGGATAGTTCGGCCCGCCGCCGCCCTCGGGCGGAACCCAGGTGATGTTCTGATTGGGGTCCTTGATGTCGCAGGTTTTGCAGTGGACGCAATTCTGCGCGTTGATGACAAATTTAGGCGATCCCGCCTCTTCCACCCATTCATAAACTCCGGCCGGGCAGTAGCGCGCCGAGGGGCCGGCATAGACGTCGTGCTCGGACGCCTTTTGCAGGCTCATGTCCTTGACGTGCAGATGCACCGGCTGATCTTCCTCGTGATTGGTGTTGGACAGAAATACCGACGACAGCCGGTCGAAGGTCAGCTTGCCGTCGGGCCGCGGATAAGAAATCGGCGCGCATTCGGCGGCAGGCTTGAGCGTGGCGAAGTCCGGCTTGCCGTGCTTGAGAGTGCCGAACAATGAAAAGCCGAACGTGTTGCACCACATGTCGAAGCCGCCGAGCGCGATGCCGATCAGCGTGCCGAGTTTCGACCACAGCGGCTTGGCGTTGCGTACCTTCCACAAATCCTTTCCGATCGGCGACGAACGCCATGCGGATTCGTAATCGCTGAGCACGTCATGGCTGCGCCCTCCGGCAATAGCCGCGGCGGCGGCCTCCGCCGCCATCATGCCCGACAGCATGGCGTTGTGGCTGCCTTTGATGCGCGGCACGTTCATGAAGCCGGCGTCGCAGCCGATCAGCGCGCCGCCGGGAAACGCCAGCTTGGGCACCGACTGATAGCCGCCTTCGGTCAAAGCGCGGGCGCCGTAGGCGAGCCGCTTGCCGCCGGCGAAAGTGTCGCGCACCAACGGATGGGTCTTGAAACGCTGAAATTCCTCGAACGGCGACAGGTAAGGATTCGAATAATTGAGATGCAGCACGAAGCCGACCGACACCAGGTTGTCGTCGAAGTGATAAAGAAACGATCCGCCGCCGGTCGTGCCGTCGAGCGGCCAACCGAACGAGTGCTGCACCAGTCCCTTGCGATGCTTGTCGGGTGCTACCTCCCAAAGCTCCTTGAGGCCGAGTCCGAATTTCTGCGGCTCACTGGCGCCGGCGAGATCGAATTTCGCGATCAGTTGCTTGCCGAGATTGCCGCGCGCGCCTTCCGCGAACATCGTGTATTTGGCGCGCAACTCCATGCCGCGCGTAAATGAATCCTTGGGCTCGTTATTTTTTCCGACGCCCATGTCGCCGGTGGCGACGCCGGCCACCGCGCCGTTGTCGTCGAACAAGACTTCGGCCGCCGCAAAGCCCGGATAGATTTCGACACCGAGCGCCTCGGCTTTTGTCGCGAGCCAGCGGCAGACGCTGCCGAGCGAAACGATGAAATTGCCGTGGTTGCCCATCAGCGGCGGCATCATGAAGTTCGGCAGCCGCAAGGCGCCGCCAGCGCTGAGCCAATAGAAGCGGTCGTCGGAGACCGCGGTCTTGATCGGCGTGTCTTCGCCGCGCCATTCCGGCAGCAACTTGTCGATGCCGACCGGATCGATGACCGCGCCGGAGAGAATATGCGCGCCGACCTCGGAGCCCTTTTCCACGATGACCACGGCAATATCGAGATTGATCTGCTTGAGGCGGATGGCCGCGGACAGGCCGGCAGGGCCTGCGCCTACAATCACAACATCGAATTCCATCGCCTCACGGGCGGGCAGATCAGCCATGGCACTCTCCTAACGCATGATCCACTTTTGCACACGGGTCGGCAATCGCGCAGCCGTCATGCGCAATTATGCTAAGATGCAAACATGATGCCCTCCGGCGACAAATCCGCCCGCGAATTGCTCGACTTCTATTTGGAAGCCGGCGCCGACGCGCTGGTCGGCGAAGCGCCGGTCGACCGGTTCGCCACCGCGGACCCGGCGCCACCGCCACCCCGCCCGCCCCAGCCGGTGGCGCTGCCCCGCGACCTCGAAATCAAGGGCCGCGCCAACCCGCCCACGGCCCCACCCGCGCTCGACGAGGCCGCCATGGCGGCGCGCGAGGCGGCCCGCAACGCCAAGACGCTCGAGGAGCTGCGCACGATACTGGAAAAGTTCGACGGCTGCGGGCTGAAGGCCAGCGCCACCCAACTGGTATTCGCCGACGGCAATCCGAAAGCGCGCGTGATGTTCGTCGGCGAGGCGCCCGGCCGCGACGAAGACATCGAGGGACTGCCCTTCGTCGGCCGCTCCGGCAAGCTGCTCGATCGCATGCTGGCCGCTATCGGCCTCGACCGGACCTCGGTCTACATCGCCAACGTTGTGCCCTGGCGGCCGCCCGGCAACCGCACGCCGACGCCGCAGGAAACCCAAATCTGCCTGCCGTTCATCCTGCGCCAGATCGAGCTCGCCGATCCCGACGTGCTGGTCTGCATGGGCAACCCTTCGGCGCAGACGCTGCTCGGCATCAAGGAAGGCATCACCAAGACGCGCGGGCGCTGGTTCACCTTCAACACCGGCAAACGCGACATCCGCGCCATGCCGACGTTCCATCCGGCGTTCCTGCTGCGCAGCCCGCTGCAGAAGCGTTTCGCCTGGCGGGATTTTCTGGCGATCAAGAAAGCGCTGGCGCAATAGGCCCGGCTATTCGCGGCCGAGGAAGTGCAGCCACTCGCTGCCCATGTTGTCGTCGGTGACGACCGCCTGGCCGGCCGTGCGGGCGAGCACATCGGCACAGGGCTCGATCGGGCGATCTTCTTCATGTCTCGCCGGCGCAAGGCTGCTCTGCCAGGACGTCAGCAGATCGAGTTTCGCGCGGTCTGGTGCGCGCGTCAGATCGACGACCGGCCGGCCGTCGATGCGGTAGGAGGTCAACACGCGGCGCCAGCGCTGGAAATCCCAGGCGATGGGCGCGTCCGACACCACCATGTGGTTGGTGAAGCGCGCGCCATGCGCGAAGGTGAGGCAACCGGTGCGCTGGACGCGATCGGAACTGGTCGTGTTGTAGAAGAAGATGCCGCCTGGATTCAGATGCCGGCGGACCAGATCGAGAAACTCGACTGACAAGAGGTTGGTGACGCTGGCGCGGAAGTACCAGGTGGTATTGGAGACGACGGCATCGAAATTCCGGTTCGGGTTTGCGCGCAGCCAGCGGCGGCCATCGTCGGTGACGATCCTGACCTTGGGGTTGTTCAGCACGGACGCGACCTGCGCGTCATGCGCGATCAAGGTGAGGTAGCCGGGATTGATCTCGATGACGGTGAGCGAGGCGACATCTGGATTGTTGGCGATGACCTGCGCCCACGAACCAGACGACAGGCCGATCATCAGCACCTCGCGCGGCGCCGGATGGAACAGGCTCAGCGCATAGGGGCGCACGATGCCGTTGATGTCGTGCACCAAATCGGTGTTGAAACGGCCGTCATACATGCCGTGGCCGTAGACCACGCCGCCCTCGGTCACGGTGATGATGCCGCTGCGGTTCTCCACAACCTCGGTGAAGGGCTCGGCGTCCGCGGAGCCTTTCCATTGCAGGCTTTCCAGCACTCGGCCCGACAGCGGCGGGATGGCGAGCGTCGCCGCGAGCGCAAGCGCTGCAGCCAAGCCGATGCGCCGGCGCTTTTCGCTCGCCGGAAGGTCGAGCGCGGCAAGCAACAGCAGAACGCAGGCGATGCCGGCCAGCACCAGCACCATTTGGATCGCGACCAGGCCGAGATAATTCATTAGCAGAAAGCCGGTGAGCACGGAGCCCGCCGCCGAGCCGAGGATGTTGGCGAGATAGAGCACGGCGGTGCGCATGCCGGCGCGGCTATCGCAGGCGATCGAGACCTCGGCGAGATAAGGCAGCAGCGAGCCCCAGAAACGAGCCACCAGAAAGACCATGAACATGGCGACGCCGACGATGCCGCTGCCGAGCCAGGCGAGATGGTCCAAAAGCGGCAGGAAGAGAATGCCGAGTACGCTCGCGATCAGGAGCGCGTCGATCATACGTCGCACAATCGCTTCGCGCGACGACGTCTCGCAATATTCGCCGGCCTGCCGCGAGCCCGAAGCGAGGCCGACCAGGAACGCGCTCAGCGTCACTGCGAAGGCGGTGGCGCTCGAACCGGAGGCGTAGGAGACGGTGCGGAAGAAGAATATCTCGTAGGACAGCGAGACGAAGCCGCCGGCCGCCGCCAGCACCGACGCCTTCGCCAGCCCGAGCGAGGGCCCGAGCCGTTCCATCGCCGTCGCCGGTTCCGGCACGGCGGCTTCGGCGTTGCGGCCGTCGAACCAATGCGCGACCAGCGCTCCAATTGCCACCGTGCCGTTCATCGCGGCGGCGACGTAGATCGAGCCGCTCATGCCGAGGAACGGAAACAGCAGCACCGCACATACCAGGCAGGCCGCGCCGGCGCCGAGCGTGTTGACGTAGTAAAGCAGCCCGACCGCGCCGCCGATATTGCCGGAACGCCGCACCAGATGGCTGACCAGCACCGGCAAGGCCGCGCCCATCAACAGTGTCGGCACGATGACGAGGGCGAGCGAGAAAGCGGCGGTCGTCGGCAGACTGAGCCCGATCATCCATTCGCCGACCTTGTCGAAGATCGTCAGCGACACGACGCCGAACGCGCCGGTCAAGAGCTCGATCACCGCCAACAGCGGCAAGGGCGCGATGCCCGGCCGCTTCGACAGCCAACCACCGACGAAGCTGCCAAGACCGAGGCCGAGCATGAAGGCGGTGACGACGATCGTCACCGACTCGATATTGACGCCGAAGATGAGGAACAACTGGCGCTGCCAGGTCAGCTGGTAGATCAGCGCCGGAAAGCCGGAAAAGAAAAACAGCACGCAGAGCACGCGTGTCCACTGCGCGAGCCGCTCGCTGCGCTTCGCCGCGTTCAAAGTCGTGGTCATATCGAGGCTGGTCAACGCAGGGCCCGGTTTGCTGAGCCGCCAACCTAGAGAAAAGACGTTACCCGACCCTCAACACCGGACTAAACCGATGGCCGGACAGGAGAAATCGCGGCTTTGCTAGCGATAGGCCACCAGCAGCGCGCCGGCGGTCATCAACGCCACGCCAGCCCAATTCGGCGCGGTGAGTTTCTCGCCGAGAAAAATAACCCCAAACAGCGCCACCAGCACCACGCTGAGCTTGTCGATCGGCGCGACCTGCGCGGCTTGGCCGATTTTCAGCGCGCGGAAGTAACACAGCCACGACGCGCCGGTGCCCAGCCCCGACAGCAGCAGGAACAGATAGGTGCGCGGCGAAATTGCCCCCGGCGCCTGAAATTCTCCGGTCACCGCCAACAAAAATCCCAGCGTGACGATGACGACAATGGTGCGAATAAAAGTGGCGAGGTCGGAGTTGATATTTTCAACCCCAACCTTCGCGAAGATCGCCGTCAGCGCCGCGAATATCGCCGACAGCACCGCCCAGGTTTGCCAGGACGAGAAGGCGTTCATCCCGACACGGCGAACTTGATCGCGAACAGCACCGCCAGCACCATCACCGCCGGCGAGGCCTCCTTCACCTTGCCGGAGATCAGCTTGGCCAAAGCGTAAGTGATGAAGCCGAGACCGATGCCCGTGGCGATCGAATAAGTCAGCGGCATTGTGATGGCTGCGACCACCGCCGGGGCATATTCGGTGATATCCTCCCAGTCGATTTCGGCAAGCCCGCGCGCCATCACGCAAGCGACGTAGAGTAATGCCGCCGAGGTGGCATAGGCCGGGATCATTCCAGCGAGCGGGGCGAACAGCAGCGCAAGCAGGAAGAAGATCGAGACGAAAACCGCGGTCAGGCCGGTACGGCCGCCGGCCGAAACGCCGGCCGCGCTTTCGATATAGCTGGTGGTGGTCGAGGTGCCGATCACCGAACCGAACATAGCGGCGAAGCTGTCGGAGATCAGCGCCTCCTTCATGCGCGCCAGCTTGCCATTCTTCATCAGCCCGGTGCGGTGGGTGACACCGATCAGCGTGCCAGCATTATCGAATACGTCGATGAACAGGATCGAAAAGATCACGATCAGGAACGTGCCCTCGAACACGCGCGAGAAGTCGAGCTGCAGCAATGTCGGCTTGATCGAAGGCGGCAGCGACACGATGCCGGAATAATGCGCCAGGCCCAGCGGCAGGCCGATGATGGTGACGGCCAGAATGCCGATCAGCGTGCCGCCGATGACGCGGCGATAATTGAGCGCGATGATCAGCACGAAACCGAGCAGCATCAGGATCGCCGCCGGGTTTTTCAAATCGCCGAGCGTGACCAATGTCGCCGGCTGCGCCACCACGACGTGAGCTTCTTCCAGCGCGATGATGCCGAGGAACAGCCCGACGCCGGCCGAGACCGCGAGCTTGAGATTTTGTGGAATCGACTCGATGACATATTGCCGGATACGGAATACCGAGATCAGGAAGAACAGCACGCCGGAGCAGAACACCGCGGCCAGCGCCTGCTGCCAAGTATATTTATAGGTCAGCACCACGGTGAAGGCGAAGAAGGCGTTGATGCCCATGCCGGGCGCCAGCGCGATCGGATAATTGGCGTAGAGCGCCATCACCATCGTGCTGACGGCGGCGGCGACGCAGGTGGCGACGAACACCGCGCCCAAATCCATCCCCGCCTTGCTCAGGATCGCCGGGTTGACGAACACGATGTAGACCATCGTCAGGAACGTGGTCAGACCGGCGATAAATTCGGTGCGGATGTCGGTGCCCTGCTCCTTGAGCCCGAAATAATTCTCCAGCCATGCCGCGGCCGGCGTTTCGCCCGCCGCCGATTTCTTTGCCTGCTTTGCCATAGTGACCCCCTTCGCCGGCTGCCCAGGCGCAGAGTCTAGCCCGGGCGAACGCGCGCCGCAGGACGAGCTTGTGGATGATGTGGATACCGCCCCCGGTCCACGTTGCGAAATTTCGCGGTGCGGAACTGGATTGGCTCGCTAAGGCTTGATGTTTGGGGCTACATTGCGCCACGGGGGCGACGGCACGGAGGCCGCGATGGATTTTGATCCTGTCTTGCTGGCCCGCCTGCAATTCGCCTTTACCATTTCGTTTCACATCATTTTCCCGAGCTTCACGATCGGGCTGTCGGCCTATATCGCCACGCTCGGCGCCATGTGGCTGGGCACCGGGACCGAGCGCTATCACCAGCTGATGCGGTTCTGGACCAAGATCTTCGCGGTCTCGTTCGCCATGGGCGTGGTGTCGGGGATCGTGCTGTCCTACCAGTTCGGCACCAATTGGAGCCGCTTCTCGCTGATCGTCGGCAACGTGGTCGGCCCGCTGATCGGCTACGAGGTGCTGACCGCGTTTTTCCTTGAAGCGACTTTCCTCGGCGTCTTGCTGTTCGGCTTCAACAAGGTGCCGCCTTGGCTCTATGTATTGTCGGCGGCCGTCGTCGCGGCCGGCACCGCCATGTCGGCGTTCTGGATTCTGTCGGCCAACAGCTGGATGCAGACGCCGGCCGGCTACGAAATGAAGGACGGCATCGCGTTTCCGACCGACTGGCTCGCGGTCATCTTCAATCCGAGTTTCCCATACCGCTTCGCGCACATGCTCAACGCCGCCTACCTCACCACCGGCTTCGTGGTGCTGGCGGTGGGGGCGCGCTATTTGATCGCCGGAAAGCATATCGAGGAAGGCCGCACCATGCTGCGCATGGCGCTGGGCCTGATGGCGATCCTGGCGCCGCTGCAATTATTCATCGGCGACCAGCACGGCCTCAACACGCTCAAGCATCAGCCGATCAAGGTCGCGGCCATGGAGGCGCATTGGGACGGATCCAAGCCCGGCGACTTTGAGATTTTTGCCTGGCCCGACGAAAAGGCCGGCGTCAATCGTTTCGCGATTTCCATCCCGCATGGATCCTCGCTGATCCTCACCCACAGTTGGGACGGCTTGTTCCCCGGCCTGGCCAGCGTGCCCGCATCCGAGCGGCCACCGGTCAAGAACGTCTTCTTCGCCTTCCGCATTATGCTCGCCATCGGCTCTTTCATGATCGCGGCCGCGCTGTTCGGCGCGTTCTTGTGGTGGCGCGGCACGCTGTTCGATACACGCTGGTACCTGCGCGTCATGGCGCAATGCTGGTGGATCGGCTTCGTCGCAGTGATCGCCGGCTGGATGGTGAGCGAAAGCGGCCGGCAGCCTTGGATCGTCGAAGGCGTCTTGCGCACCGCCGACGCTATTTCGCCGGTGCCGGGCGCCACCATCGCCGTATCGCTGACGCTGTTCGTGTTCGCCTACGGCGTCGTGTTCTCGTTCGGCATCTACTACATCAACCGGCTGATCGCGCAGGGCCCGCAGGGACCGCTCGCCGAGGAGACCGGTCACTTCGGCTCAAGCCCGATCACGGCCGCGCACGACGCCGGACGGCGCGCCGTGCAGAAAAGCTGACGGGGGGAACACCTCATGGAATGGTATCTTCCCGTGATCTGGGCTGCCCTGATCGGCACCGCCGTCGCGATGTACGTCATCCTCGACGGTTTCGATCTCGGCATCGGCATCTTGTTTCCGTTCGCCCGCAACGAAGGCGAGCGCGACCAGATGATGCGCTCGGTAGCGCCGTTCTGGGACGGCAACGAAACCTGGCTGGTGCTCGGGGGCGGCGGTTTATGGGTGGCGTTCCCGCGCGCCTATGCGGTGGTGATGCCGGCGCTCTACCTGCCGGTGATCGTGATGCTGCTGGCGCTGGTGTTCCGGGGCGTGGCGTTTGAATTCCGCACCGTCTCGCACAGCAAGACCTGGCTCAACGTCGCTTTCACCACGGGATCCACGCTGGCGGCGTTTGCGCAAGGCGTCATCCTGGGCAGTCTGATTGACGGCATCCCGGTGCGCGACGGCGCCTATGCCGGCGGCCCGCTGCATTGGGCGACGCCTTTCGCGCTGCTGTGCGGGCTGGCGCTGGTCGCCGGCTACGCGCTGCTCGGCGCCACATGGCTGACGATGAAGACCGAAGGCCCAGTCGCCGCGCGTTCGCGCGCCCAGGCCAAGACACTGCTGCTCGTCGTGCTGACCTTCATGGCGGCGGTGAGCCTGTGGACGCCGCTGGCCCATCCGCGCATCGCCGAACGCTGGTTCTCGCTTCCGAATTTCTATTTCCTGTGGCCGGTGCCGGCGGTGACGGCGCTGGTGGCGTTCCTCCTCTGGCGCTGGCTTGCGAAGGGACGCGAGGTGCCGCCGTTCCTGGCAGTGATCGCGCTGTTTCTGCTCGGCTATCTCGGGCTGGTGATTTCCAACTTCCCCTATCTGGTGCCGCCCTCGCTCACGGTCTGGCAAACCGCCGCGGCGCCCGCGAGCCAGATCTTCATGCTGCTCGGCACGGTGGCTCTGCTGCCCTTGATCCTCGGCTATACCGCTTTCATCTACTGGCTGTTCCGCGGCAAAGTGCGCGAAGGCGAGAGCTATCATTGAGGCGCAAGCCTCAACGCGTCTGCGGGCGCTCCACGGCCCAGCCGAGCCGGATTAGCGGCAAGATTCCCTGCACCGTGCGCGCAAACGAGCGCGGTACCTCCGGCACCATAGCGGGAAACTGCGTCTTCAGGCTCGGCGGCGGATCACCGGCCGGCCACACCATCAGGCCGCCGCCCCTGCGGACATCGGCCGGGCTAGCCCACGGGCTGCGCTGCGGCGCCCAGTTGAAATAGACGTGCGGCCGGCTCGGGCTTGCAAGCGCCACCAGCGGCGCCAACTCCGCATCGCCGGTGACGAAATTGAGCGGCTTGCCGGTGCGGCGCTGGAAGTTGTCGGCGAAGAAGCGGCCCTCGGTATTGGCGGGCTGCGAAATCTTGAGATCGACGGCGAGCGTCCACGGCAGCAGCGCGATGCCGGCAACCATGAGCGCAGGCGGCGCCACCATCAGACCGAGCCAGGTCGACGACACCATGCGCTCGCGGTAGAGCGGCACGCGATCGCCGGCCGCCACCACGACGGCCAATCCCGACAGCACCACCAGCGGCGCGATGCGGTCGAGCGGCCCGAGCCGGCCACTGGCGAAGACGATGACGATCGCGGACACCGCCGGCATCAGCGCAAAGAAATAGACGAACAGCCGCGCCAAGGGCTCGACCGGATTGCGGTCGATCAACGGCGCCTGTTCGCGCGGCCGGCGCGGCCAGCCGCTGGCGAAGGCTACTAGTAGGCCCAAGCCGACATGCGTCAATATCAGCGCGACGCACAGCCAGACAGCGGGCGGCAGGCGGCCGGGAGCGTCAGGGTCCTTGAGACCCGCGACCACAAGATTGCGCGCCTGCTGCAGCCACGCCAGATGCGGGAAGATGACGATGACGAACAACAACAGCGCGATCCACGGCTCGGGATTGAGCAGCGCCTGCCGCCCGCGCGGGACGGCAAGCGTGAACACCATCATCAGAGCGAGCAGGATCAGTCCGGCGTAGCTTGCCAGCAGCAAGAGGCCGAGGTCGATTGCCAGCAGAAGCCAGTAGCCGCGTTCGCTCTCGCCGACCGCTCGCCAATAGTGCAGCAACGCCAGCGCCCATAGCGGCGCGGCCATGATCGCCGGACCGAAATTCGGGCTTGGCACCGTGAAGGCCGCGATCCCCACCATCAGCAGCACGGCGAGCACTGCGTGCCGCGTGCCCGCGATGCGGCTGCCGAGTTTGAACACTGCCCAGTAGGTGACGACGATGCAGGCCTGCGCCAGCGCGTAGAGCCCGAACGTGCCGGCGAGACGGAACGCGATCTCACCCAGCCAGAACGACAGCGGCGGCCCGAGATAGCTGCCGAGCACGAATTCATGACCGATGGCTAGGAGTAGCGGCACCTCGCCGGGCGGCGCGCTGTAAAACAGCGCGGGCATCATCGTCCAAAGTGCTGCTTGCGTAAGCGCGACGGTCCAGAACACCACCGCCGGACGCCCGCGCAGGAATTCAATGATCAAGGAGACGTAATGCATTGGCCCGGACGGGGTATAACCGGAAGGAACCGGGCAGCGATAGCGAAGCCGGGCTAAAGAGGCAACAACTCAGCAATGATCTCGCCGGAGGCTCCGCCCAGCGCGGCAAGCTTGGCCGCCACCGGCGCGAAGGACTTGCGGTGGTGGACGGTCGGCCCGAGGCGGGCCAGCGCCGCGAAATGCTCCGGCACGGAATAGCCCATGTGGCGCTCGAAGCCGTAGCCGGGATGGGCTAGGCCGAGCCGGGCCATCAGCCGATCACGGGTCACTTTAGCGACGATCGAGGCCGCCGACACCGACAACACCAGTGCGTCACCCGACACCACCGCCTGGCAGTCGCAGCCGCAATCGATCTTGATATGGCCGTCGACGAAAACCAGCTGCGGCCGCACCGGCAGCGCCTTGACGGCGCGCGCCAGCGCCCACAGCGAGGCGCGCAGGATGTTGTCGCGGTCGATGCGCTCGGTCGAACCGAAGGCGACGGCAACTTGAGCGGTCGCGCAGATTTTCTCGTACAGCTTCTCGCGCTCGGCAGCGTTGAGCTTCTTGGAATCGTTCAAGCCCCGTGGAATGCGCTTGGGATCGAGGATCACCGCCGCCGCCACCACCGGACCGGCGAGCGGTCCCCTGCCCGCCTCGTCGCAGCCGGCCACCGGAAAGATGCCTTTGTTGAGAGCGCGCCGCTCGCGCCGGAAGGTCGGCCGCAGGATCGGCTCGGCAAGTGGAAGGCGCGCGGCAACGGCTTTGCGGGGCATGACGCGCAGACAATGCGCGGGAGGCTGAGCAAGTCAATCGCAAGGGACGGGGTATGTGGATGAGGAAACGGCCCTTGCGCCCAATCGCGGCCGAATTGCTATTTCTCGTTGCAGTCCGGACGCTCACGATCCGGACGCGACAGGGAGGCGATCATGCTGACAAGACGGGGCTTCACCGGTTGCGCGTTATGTGCAATTACCGGCTTCATCGCGAGCGATGCATCGGCGCAGGGCGCGCCGCCTGCGGCAACACCGGGCGTCAAGCGAAAGGTTCTCTCGCAAATGGACGGCCCGACGCCGGGTTATGCGACCATCATTGCGGAAGCAACGGTCGATCCCGGAACGGTTGTGGCGCGGCATACGCACCCGGGAATTGAAACGAGCTACATCCTCGAAGGCACACTTGAGCTGCCGATTGAGGGGCAGCCGACCCGCACATATACCGTAGGCGAAAGCTACCAGGTGCCAACCGGCACGCCGCATGCCGGCGGCAAGGCCAGCGACAAAAGGATCAGGATCGCCAGCACCTACGTGGTCGAGAAGGGCAAGCCGCTCGCGGCTCCCGCCTGATCGGATCAACGGCCAAGACGCCAAGGCAGATTCGGAAAGCGTCGCGCTTTCCGGCAGCTATATTTGTGCGCCTTACAACAGGCTGAGCTGTTCCGTCGCCGGTTGCGGCGCGCGGAATTGCTCGGTCGAGAGCGATAGCTTGTTGGCATTCAAGCCCAGCTTCTCGCAGGCCATCTCGAATCTACGGCCGATCATCCAGGCGTAAGGCCCGGTGCCCTTCATTCGCTTACTCCAGGTCGAATCGTAATCCTTGCCGCCACGCGTCTCGCGGATCAGCTTGAACACGTGGTTGGCGCGGTCGGGATAATTCGCCGTCAGCCATTCGCGGAACAGGTCGCGCACTTCCAGTGGCAGGCGCAGCAACACGTAGCCCGCTTCCTTCACGCCGGCGGCCGCGGCAGCGTCGAGGATGCGTTCAATCTCCATGTCGTTGAGCGCCGGGATCACCGGCGCCACCATCACGGTTGTGGGAACGCCAACCTGCGCCAGCCGCCGCAAAGTTTCCAGCCGGCGCATCGGCGTCGCGGCGCGCGGCTCCATCTTGCGCGCCAGTTCGGCGTCGAGCGTGGTCACCGACAGCGCGACCTTGGCTAGCTTGCGCTCCGCCATGCGGGCGAGAATATCGAGATCGCGCAGCACCAATGCCGATTTGGTGACGATGCCGACCGGGTGGTTGGCGCGGTCGAGCACTTCGAGGATGCGGCGCATGACTTTGTAGCGCCGCTCGATCGGTTGATAGGGATCGGTGTTGGTGCCGATCGCGATCACCTTCGGCTCATAGCCGGGCGACGATAGTTCCTTTTCCAACAGCTCGGCCGCTTCCGGCTTCACGAATAGCTTAGATTCGAAATCGAGCCCCGGCGACAGGCCGAGATATGCATGGGTCGGGCGCGCGAAGCAGTAGACGCAGCCATGCTCGCAGCCGCGATAGGGATTGATCGAGCGGTCGAAGCCGATGTCGGGCGATTCGTTGCGGGTGATGATCTTGCGGGTGGCGTCGGTCGCCACCGTCGTTTTGAACGGCGGCAATTCGTCGAGCGAGCGCCAGCCATCGTCGAAGGCTATGCGCGCCAGCGGCTCGTAGCGGCCGGAGGCATTGGTCTGCGCGCCGCGTCCGCGCCGGCGCTCGAATTCGACCGCCACGCCGAGCAGTTCGGTCGCGTCGTCGACATAGACGCCCGCCGGCGTGGAGGGCAGCTCCTTTTCCGGCGGGCGTCTCAGAACTGCGGTATTTCGAGCCATGACGGCACCTTAGCTGAATATTGAGAACATAACAAGAACAATCTAAATGGCCTTGTCCAGCTAACGTTTCAAGAGGCTGGCGGGCTGTGGATGGCGCCAAAAAATGTGGTTCGGCGGACACACCCCAAAGGGACTGGGTTGGGGTCGGACCGGACGCCGGAACCGAACCTGTCGATGGCCGTTATGCGTGATGAACGGCCGACGTGAATTCGTCGGTTCGGCAAAAGGAAAAACGCCATGCGCCGTCTTGGATTGGCACTGCTCGCATCGACCGCATTCGTCGGTGCCGCCGCGGCTGCCGACATTCAGGCAGCACGACCCGTCTACAAAGCCCCGGTACTCGCGCCGGTGCCGGTTTACAACTGGACCGGCTTCTATGTCGGCGTGAACGCCGGCTACAGCTGGGGCCAGCAGGATAATTTTATTGGCGGCGCCCCCATCGGCACCAACAACGTCAACGGATTTATCGGCGGCGGCCAGATCGGTTACAACTGGCAGGTCAATCAGATCGTGTTCGGCCTCGAAGCCGACTTCCAGGGCTCGGGCCAAAAGGGTGACGGCAGCTTCACCGGCGCGCCCGGCATCATTCCTGCCAGCACCTTCACTTACACCGACAAGCTCGATTGGTTCGGCACCGTGCGCGGCCGCGTCGGCTATGCGTTCGATCGCTGGCTGCCTTACGTGACCGGCGGCTGGGCCTATGGTCATGGCAGCCTGAGCGGAGCGGCGACCGGCGGCGTGACCGGGGCAGGCAGCGTATCCAATACGTACAGCGGCTGGACGGTCGGCGGCGGTCTGGAATACGCCTTCCTGAATAACTGGAGCGCCAAGATCGAATACCTCTACGTCGACTTCGGCAACGGGCCGTCGGTCACGCTGGCGCCAAGCGCCGCTGTTCTTTCTAGCGGCAAGCTGACGGATAACATCGTGCGCGTGGGCCTGAACTACAAATTCTGATTTCCGACTAGCGCATCCAATCGGGACAAGGCCGCCGCAAGGCGGCTTTGTTTTTGCGAGGCGGCATAACCTCCGAATAAATCTGCCTGTAATTCGGGCGGATCGAACAAATCCCGCGTGATAGGGTGCTGCCCGATCAGACCCGGGCCTCGACAATGTTGAGCGCAATCATTGCCACGCACGAATCGGAACGCGCCTTGGTGCCGACGCTGGCCGCGCTGGTGCCGGGCGCGACCGCCGGTCTGCTCGGCGAAGTCATCGTGGCCGATGCCGGCTCGCGTGACGCCACCGCCGAAGTGGCCGATATCGCCGGCTGCCGCTTCATGGCATCAAGCGAGCCGCTCGGCGTGCGGCTGAAGGCGGCGGCCGGCTCGACGCGTTCGCCGTGGCTGCTGTTCCTGCGCGCCGGCTGCGTGCCGGAGCCGGGCTGGGTCGAGGCCGCCGAACGCTTCATCGAGGACAGCAACCGTCGCGACAAGCCCAGCGCGGCCGTGTTCCGCCCACCCGGCATTGCCGACCTGTTGCGGCCGGGTCTGGCCGAATTGCTCGAATTGCTGCGCGTCACGCTTGGCGGCGGGCCGAAGCCAGAGCAGGGCCTGCTGATCGCACGACTGCACTACGACAGTGTCGGCGGCCATCCTGAGGGCTCGCATGCCGACGCCGCCTTGTTACGCCGGATCGGCCGGCGGCGGATCGCCATGCTGGGAACCGGCGCCCGTTTTGCGCGCTGAACAATACTTGACTTAGTCAAGCAACTCGCCGACCCTGCCTCTATGCCAAAAGCGCCCCAGCAAGCGACCGCCGCCGTGCGCCGCTTCAACCGCTTCTACACGCGCCAGATCGGCGTGCTGCGGAAAACTTATCTCGACAGTTCCTATTCGCTCGGCGAGATGCGTGTTCTGTACGAGATCGCCCATGCCGGCGCGCACACCGCCAGCGATATCGCGCGCGCGCTCGACCTCGATGCCGGATATTTGAGCCGGGTGCTGCGCGACTTCGAGAAAAAAGGGCTCATCACCCGCAAAGCCTCCCGTGACGATGCCCGCAAAAGCCAGCTCGCCATGACGGTGCGTGGGCTCAAAACCTTCGCGCCCTATGAACGGCGCTCACAGCAACAAGCTGGCGCGATGCTCGGCAAACTCGCGCCGGCGCAGCAGATAAAGCTGGTTGCCGCCATGCAGACAATCGAAGCCCTGCTTGATGGCAATGCGGAGCCCGTACAGAAACCGGATTACATCCTGCGCCAGCCCAAGCCCGGCGATTTCGGCTGGATCGTCACAAGTCACGCCGAGCTCTACGCGCAGGAATACGGCTGGACCGAGCCGTTCGAGGGCCTGTGCGCGCAAATCGTCGCCGACTTCGCCAACAAGAACGATCCGGCCTGCGAACGCTGCTGGATCGCCGAACTAAACGGCGAGAACGTCGGCACCGTCATGCTGGTGAGGGATTCCGAAGACGTCGCGCGGCTGCGTCTGCTGCTGGTCGATCCGAAGGGACGCGGGCTGGGTCTCGGCTCCCGGCTGGTGGACGAATGCGTGCGCTTCGCGCGCGCCGCCGGCTACAAGAAGATCACGCTGTGGACCCACAGCATCCTCACCGCCGCCCGTCACATTTACGAAAAAGCCGGCTTCCGGCTCACCGCCAGCGAGCCGCGCCACACCTGGAGCAAGGACGTGGTGGCGGAGTTCTGGGATTTGGAACTGTAGCTACGCGGTGGCGCCTTTGGCTTTCGCCCGCCGCAAGTGCTCATCCAGCCGCGGCAATATCTCCACGAAATTGCACGGCCGGTAGCGGTAATCGAGCTGGTGCGCCAGAATCTCGTCCCAAGCGTCCTTGCAGGCGCCGGGCGAACCCGGCAGGCAGAACACGTAAGTCGCGTTGGCAACGCCAGCGGTGGCGCGCGTCTGGATCGCCGAGGTGCCGATTTTCCGCTCGCTCAGCAGCAGGAACATGGTGGCGAATGCGTCCATGCGTTTCTCGAACAACGGCTCGACCGCCTCCGGCGTCACGTCGCGTCCGGTAAAGCCGGTTCCGCCGGTGGTGATCACCACATCGATGAATTTGTCGGCGATCCATGCCTTTACGCGCTGGCGGATCGCGCGCACGTCGTCCTTGACGATGGCGCGCTCGGCCAGCTTGTGGCCGGCGGCGCGGATGCGCTCGATCAGCGTATTGCCGGACTTGTCGTCGGCGAGCTCACGGGTATCTGACACCGTGAGCACCGCGATCTTGAGCGGAACAAATTGGCGGGTTTCGTCGATGCCAGGCATGGATCGTCTTTCTTGCGCGCCGCGCAGTGTACAACACGAAACTCATCTTGGCGCATTACCGCCGATACCGCCGCGGGAACTTTGCGCAGGCGTTTTTCGGCACCAAAAAGTGACTCATTTTGCGACACCGCGATGCCGATTAAGTCCCGGTTAAATAGGCAGAATTTGCCGAGTCGAAGACGCGTTCGATAAACCGTTTCTTCACCTTGCACGGACATGATGACGGCCTGTCGGTTTGTAGGTCCCGCGTCGCCGACCGCGTCGCCTGAGTCAGAGTTCTGAGTCATGGTTGTGTCGCGTCGCGGGGCGCCCTCACGGGCGCCCCGTGGAGTTTCAGAGACTCCATCCCAGCACCGCATCCTGGTCGGCGACTGCGTCGCCGAAATGAATAAATTGCCTGCGGGTTCGGTCGATCTGGTATTCGCCGATCCGCCCTACAATCTGCAACTCGCCAACAACCTGAAGCGCCCCGACGATTCGCATGTCGATGCGGTCACCGATGACTGGGACAAGTTCGCGAGCTTCCAAGTCTATGACGATTTCACAAAAGGCTGGCTCACCGCCTGCCGCCGCGTATTGAAACCGGCCGGCACCATCTGGGTGATCGGCTCCTATCACAACATATTCCGCGTCGGCGCGATCATGCAGGACCTCGGCTTCTGGATCCTCAACGACGTGATCTGGCGCAAAACCAACCCAATGCCGAATTTCCGCGGCCGCCGCTTCACCAACGCGCACGAGACCATGATCTGGGCGTCGCGCGACGCCGCCGCCAAGGGCTACACGTTCAATTACGAGGCGATCAAAGCCGGCAACGAAGACGTGCAGGTGCGCTCGGACTGGACCTTTCCACTGTGCACCGGCGAGGAACGCCTGAAGGGCGCCGACGGCAAGAAGCTGCACCCGACCCAGAAACCTGAAGCGCTGCTGGCGCGGGTTATTCTCTCTGCATCGCGGCCGGACGATCTAGTGCTCGACCCGTTCAACGGCACCGGCACAACAGGCGCTGTGGCCAAGCGTCTCAGCCGCCGTTTCATCGGCATCGAACGCGAAACGAAATATGCCAAGGCTGCGGAAAAGCGTATCGCAGGCGTGCAGGTCGTGCCCTCGCCGTCGATCGCACCTTTCGTGACCGCGCGCGAAGCGCCGCGGGTGGCCTTCTCGCTGCTGATCGAGCGCGGGCTGGTATCGCCCGGCGCTTTGCTGGTCGACGCCAAGAAACGCCACAAGGCGACCGTGCGCGCCGACGGCGCGGTGTCGCTCGGCGACACCGTCGGCTCGATCCATCGCATCGGCGCGCTGGCGCAAGGCCTCGAAGCTTGCAACGGTTGGACCTTCTGGCATCTGCAAACGCCGAAGGGTCTCAAGCCGATCGACGAATTGCGCGCCGTGGTGCGCTCCGAGATGGCGGAAGCGGCCGAGTAGCTCGCGCTATTTTCCGGACGATATCGTTTCCAGAAAAAGCTCCAGCGCACGCTCGGCGAAGGCATCCATGTTCGCCCGCCGGTCGGCGTTGCCGGTTTCCAATGTGATTGCGCGATCGCATGGACCGGCGACGCTCAGGCAGGTGTGACCCGCCGCGTCGCCATAGCGGTTGCCGGTCGGCCCCGTCGCTCCGGTTTCCCCAAGGCCCCAGGTCGCGCCGTGCCGCTCGCGCACGCGGCGCGCAATCAATAGCGCATAGATTTCGGTCGAGGCTCGCAGGCCTTCCATTTCGGCATCGCTGATACCGAGTAGCGCCAGGCGCGACGAGCGCGTATAGACTACCGCGCCGCCGAGAAAATAGGCCGAAGCGCCTGGAACGCTAAGCAAAGCGGCCGCGATCAGTCCGCCGGTCGAGGATTCGGCAACCGCAATCGTTTCCTTGCGCGCGATCAGAACGCCAGCGATTTTTTCCGCGATCGGCACGAACGACTGCATTCAAGCTCCTCCATTGCCCAACTGGCACAGCACGCGGAATACGCCGACCTCGGCGCTGGCGAATTGCTTCGCCACGCGTGCGCCGAGCTTTTCGGCGTCAGCCTGGCGCAGCGTATCGACCATCAAGCAGGCTTTGATCTTCTTGTCGCCGCCGCGCAATTTTTCTTCCATCGATACCGGCTGGTCGGCCGGATCGACCGCGGTCCAAACTTCGCAAGCCGCGATGGCGGTATCCTTTGTCAATTCATTCGCAAGCCTGGTCAGGCCGCCGATGTCTGGCGCATCGTTGAACCGCACCGTGACCGCGCAGGCGCCACGAAAGCCGCCGGTCCGCAGCGTGCGGTGGCAGACCGTGCGGTTCATGTTGATGAAAACTTCCGACATGATCTTCTTGGTCATCGGCGTCGGATTGTCGAGGCGCTCCAGATAGAGCTTCGACGTCAGCACCGCGGGCTGTTCGACCAGATAAAAATTGAAATAGCCGCTGCTGCCCGAAATCGCCTGGTGCCGCCGCCCGAACAGGAAGCCGGGCACCGCCAGCCGCTCGAGCAGATGCTCGCCCTGGAACCATTGCTCGAATTCGGCCTCGCGGCCGGGGCGGCAATCGTTGAAGATCGCCAGGATGCCTTGCTGGGCAGCCACGGTTACGCCCCCATCCGACGCTCGACATTGGCGCTGCGCGCGGGCACGCCGAATTCCTTGCGGCAAATCTCGGCCAGCGCCGCAATCCCCTCGCGAATCTCTTCATGCGTGGGGCTCGCAAAACATAGCCGCACCCGGCTCCGGCTATAGGCCTTGTCGATCGACCATTCCGGACCCGGATTGATGACGACGCCGGACTTGAGCGCGGCGTCGCGCAATTTCATGGCATCAACGTTGTCCGGCAGCTTGACCCAAAGAAAGATGCCGCCCGGCGGATAGTCGAATTCCGCCGCCGTGCCGAATTGCTCGTTGAGCGCCGCCACCAAGGTATCGAGCTTGGCGCGGAAACGCTTGCGCAACTGAGGCACATGGTCCGCAAAATGAGCCTCGCAGTATTCCGCCAGCATCATCTGCTCCAGACCGCCCGAACCGGCATCGGTTTTGAGCGGCAACAGACGCGACATCAGCGACCACGGCGCGACAATGAAGCCGACGCGCAGCGCCGGTGCGATTGTCTTGGAAAATGAGCCCAGATGGATGACGTTTCCCGTCGTGCTCATCGAATAAATCGACGGCGGCCGTTTGCCGTCCCAGGTCAGGTCGGCGTAGCAATCGTCCTCGAAGACCGGGACGTCGTATTGCCCGGCGAGACTCAGCAGCGTCTCGCGCCGATCAAGACTGAGGATGGTCGCGGTCGGGTTCTGCACGGTCGCGATCGTGTATATGAATTTCGGTCTCACGCCCTTTTTCTTGAGATCGGCGAGCGCCTTCTCTAGCGCATCCATCCGCATGCCGTCTTTGTCGAGCGGCACGGGTACGACGTTGATGCCGCGTCGCGCCAACCGATTGATCGTGCCTTCGTAATTGTCGCGCTCGCAGATCACGGTGTCGCCGCGTTCGAGCAGCGCAGCGTTGACAAGGTCGAGCCCCTGCAGTGAACCCGACAGCAGCAAAATATCGTCCTCCGTGCAGTCGATCGCGGCATCGCGCTTGAGCTTCTTGACCAGAAACTCGCGCAGCGGCTTGTAACCTTGCGGACCGGTGTGAAGACGGTAGTCCGAGAGCCTGCGGCCTTCGCGCGACAGTGCGGCGTCCACGGCCTCCTTCAGGTCTTTGACGGCCAATCCATCCGGATCATTGTTGCCGAAAGTAAAGTTGTACTTCCCCGGCGGCTGCCATTTGACGGCGGGCGCCGGTGAACCTGCCGCAACGAGCGATGTGAAATCGAATGCCATGACTGATTTTTCCGAACCGGGAATCTATTTAGCAGCCACCACCATGATCTCGACCTTGTAGTCGGGCGTCGCGAGCTTGGTCTCGACCGTGGCGCGCGCCGGCGTATTGCCGGGCGATACCCAGGCGTCCCACACCGCGTTCATCTCGGCGAAATTGGCCATGTCGGTGATCCAAATATTCGCCGACAGCAATTTGGTCTTGTCGGTTCCCGCTTTAGCCAGGAAGCCGTCGATCTGCCCAAGGATGCTCTTGGTTTGCTCGGTGACGCTCTTGCCCTTGGGATTATCGGCGACGATGCCGGCGAGATAGACGGTGTCGCCATGCACCACCACCTTGCTCATGCGGGCGGCGACGTCGTGACGTTCGATTTTCATGGGGCGCATGTCCTTTTCCCGGAATTGAACGCAATTACTAGCGGTCTTTCGGCTTTTTGGGAACTTGCGGCCGCCGAAAGATTTGACTTGGCACAGATCGAAAGGGAGCACGCGGCCATGGGCTGGTTTTCATCCGATATCGACACGTTCGACGAGCTGTTCGTGCACACGTTGCAGGACATATATTATGCCGAGCATCAAATTGTGAAAGCGCTGCCGGAGATGGTCGAGAAGGCCTCCGACGCGGAGTTGAAGAAGGGCTTCCGCACCCACCTCAAGCAGACGCATGGCCAGATCAAGCGGCTCGACCGTGTCTTCAAGCTGATCAAATCGGTTCCGCAAGGCACCAAGTGCCCGGCTATCGACGGCATCATCGAGGAAGCCAACGAGATTGCCGGCGAAATCGAGAACAAAACTGTTTTGAACGCGGCGCTGATCGCAGCAGCGCAGGCGGTCGAGCATTACGAGATGACGCGCTACGGCACGCTGGTGGCCTGGGCGAAACTGCTCGGCCGCAACGACGTCGCCAAGTTGCTCCACATGAATCTCAACGAGGAGAAGGCCACCGACAAGAAGCTGGGCGGCATCGCCAAGCGCAAGATCAATCGCAAAGCCGCCAACAGCAAGCTGCCGAAGCCGGACCGCACCGAGCGCGCGGAAAATGCCATGCTGGCGGCCGCCGCGGGCATCCCGGCGATCTAGCTATCAAGCGCGTGCGCCAGCACTTTGCGCATCACCGTCGGCAGCGCTTCGCCCGGCAATTCGGCAAGCTTGACCCAGCGCGCGCCTTTGGGCGCCGCCGTCGCGCGCGCGACCGGCGCGGTGAACACCACAAGTTCGAGCGGAAAATGCGTGAACACGTGCGTCACCACGCCCGGCAGCTTGCGCCATTTCGCTTTCAGCGGCACGGCACGCAGCGATTTCGTTAGATCGAAATCATGCGCCCAATCGCTGCCCGGTACTTCAGTCATGGCGCCGAGCAGGCCCTTTTCCGGGCGCGACCGCAGCAGCACGCGGCCGTCGGCACGCAGCGCCACAAACGCCGCGCCGCGGCGCAGCTTTCCTTCGCGTTTTGGCGCCTTGCGCGGAAATGTCTCCTGGTCGCCGCGCGCCAGCGCCACGCAGGAATCATTCCACGGGCACAGCGAACAGGCGGGCCGCTTCGGCGAGCAGATCGTGGCGCCGAGATCCATCAGCGCCTGCGCGAAATCGCCGCTGCGCTTTGACGGCAGCAGCGAGGCCGCCAGCCGCTTGATCGCGGGCTTGGCCGCCGGCAATTCGTCCTCGACCGCAAATAGCCGCGACACCACGCGCTCGACATTTCCGTCGACCGGCACGGCGGGCGCATCGAACGCGATCGACGCCACAGCCGCGGCGGTGTAGTCGCCGATGCCCGGCAGCGCGCGCAGGCCTTCGAGCGTTTGCGGAAATTTCCCTTCGTGTTGCTGGACCACCGCGCGGGCGCAGGCATGCAGATTGCGCGCGCGGGCGTAGTAGCCGAGCCCGGCCCAGGCGCGCAGCACGTCGTCGAGGCTGGCGCGGCCAAGCGCTTCGACCCTCGGCCAGCGCGCCAGAAACCGCGCGTAATAGGGACCGACCGTCTTCACCGTGGTCTGCTGCAGCATGATTTCCGACAGCCAAACCCGGTACGGGTCGGGTGTCTCGCCGCGCCGCGCCCGCCACGGCAAGACGCGGCGTTGACGGTCGTACCAGGCCAGCAGATCGGCCGCCTCCGGCACGCTTGCTTTCTTCCGCCGCGGCAATCGGACTGCTAGGTTCATCGCGCCAGCATGGCATGAGAGTGCGCTTCCGATGAACAAGCCCTCGCGCAGTTTTCCCCGGCCGCTTTCCGAGCTGTTGGGCGCGACCCTGAGCGACGCGCTCAAATCGCAAGGTTTCGCCTCGGCCGAGATCATCGCCCGCTGGGCTGACATCACCGGCCCCGAGATCGCCGCCCATAGCGAACCGATGAAGATCACCTGGCCGCGCGCCGTCGGCGAAGACAGCCCGGAACCGGCGACCCTGGTGCTGCGGGTCGAGGGCCCCGCGGCGCTCGAAATCCAGCACCTGTCGGCTGTCATCCTGGAACGGGTCAATCGCTTCTTCGGCTGGCAGGCGATCGGGCGTATTGCTCTGCGGCAGGCCCCCTTGCGCCGCCGCGAACCGGCGGCCGCGCCGCCGCCGCTCGATCCCGAAATCGCCTCCCGCATCGCCGCCAGCCTGCCGATCGAGGACGAGTATCTACGTCAGGCGCTGGCCCGGCTGGGCGCCTCGATCAAGCGAAAGTGACGTTTTTCGAGACCTGGGCGGAACGGCCCGCCATTGCCACAATTGTCCTATCCAGCTAGCCAGTCCCTTTGGGGCACCGATATCAAGCCAACGGAGCGTCAGTTGCACATCACCCGACGTGAATTTTGCCAGAAAACCGCCACGGTGGCGCTCAGCCTCACGGTGCTCGGCGTTTGCGCACTGCCGCCCTTCCCGGGCGTCGCGGCGCTGGCGGCGGACGTGTCCACCGATGAATTGATGAAGCCCGAGGCTCTGCCCGACATCGTGATGGGCGACGCCAAGGCGCCGGTCACCATCGTCGAATACGCCTCGATGACCTGCCCGCACTGCGCGCATTTCCAAGAGACGACGTTCCCCGAGCTCAAGAAGCGCTACATCGACACCGGCAAGGTCCGCTACATGCTGCGCGACTTCCCGCTCGACCAGTTGGCGGCTGCGGCCTTCATCCTGTCGCGTTGCGCGGCCAAGGACGACAAAGACAGGTATTACACACTGATCGACACGCTGTTTCGCCAGCAGCGCCAGTGGGCGGTCGAAAAACCGATCCCGCCGCTGATGGCGATCTTCAAGCAAGCGGGCCTCACCGAGGAGGCCTTCAACGCCTGCCTGGCGAATCAGAAGGCCTGGGATGCGCTTGAAAGCGTGCGCGACCGCGCCACCAAGCAGTTCAAAGTGGCGTCCACCCCGACTTTTTTCATCAATGGAACGCAGGTCACCGGGGCGCTGTCGATCGAGGAATTCGCCAAGGTTATCGACCCGCAACTCAAGGGTGGATAAGGGTTTTTCGGCTTAGGCGCAGGCGCCGCCAGGCGTTATTTTCGCCAGCGGCAGACCCGAAAGGTCTGGAAAACAGTGGCCGCGCGCCACTGGCCTGTTGCTCAAGCGCCCGCGCCGATTCATTCTCCCGCCGATGCTGCACAAGGTAACTGGGTTTCGGGGCTATCCCCCGGACAGGATTACGATTCTGCCAAGCGCGTGATGCCGAAAATTGGCAACCGGTTTTCGGAAAAAGATCATGCGCAAATACAAAAAGTCGAGGCCTGAAGTATGAAGCTCACGCGTCTCCGCCTGCTTGGGTTCAAGTCGTTCGTTGAGCCGACCGATTTCCTAATCGAGCCGGGTCTGACCGGCGTGGTCGGGCCGAACGGCTGCGGCAAATCCAATCTGGTCGAAGCACTGCGCTGGGTGATGGGCGAGTCCTCCTACAAGTCGATGCGCGCCTCCTCGATGGACGAGGTGATCTTCTCCGGCACCAATAACCGCCCGGCCCGCAACAATGCCGAGGTCGGGATTTCGATCGACAATGCCGCGCGCTCGGCGCCGTCCGCGTTCAACGACCAGGATTCCATCGACATCGCGCGCCGCATCGAGCGCGAAGCCGGCTCCACCTACCGCATCAACGGCAAGGAAGTGCGCGCCCGCGACGTGCAGATCCTGTTCGCCGACGCCTCGACCGGCGCGCGTTCGCCGGCGCTGGTGCATCAGGGCCGCATCGGCGAGATTATCCAGGCCAAGCCCGAGCAGCGCCGCCGCGTGCTGGAGGAAGCCGCCGGCGTCGCCGGCCTGCATGCCCGCCGGCACGAGGCCGAACTTCGCCTGAAGGCCGCGGAAACCAATTTGTTGCGGCTGGATGACGTGATCGGCCAGTTGGCCGCCCAGATCGACGGGCTGAAAAAGCAGGCCAAGCAGGCGATCCGCTATCGCACGGTCTCGCTGCAAGTGCGCAAGTCGGAAGCCACGCTCTATCACCTGCGTTGGACCGCCGCGACCGCCGAGGTGGCCGAGGCCGAGCACGCCAAGGACCTGTGCGTGCGCGAGGTCGCGGCCCGCGTCGGCGCGGAAGCCGAGGCCTCCAAGCGCCAGGCGCTGGCCTCGGCGTCACTGCCCGAATTGCGCGAGGCCGAGGCGCGCGCGGGCGCGGCGCTGCACCGGCTTAACGTCGCGCTGCAGGACCTCGACCGCGAGGAAGCGCGCGCCAAGGACCGCATGGCCGAGCTCGATCTGCGCCTCAAGCAATTCGCCGCCGATGGCGAGCGTGAATCCAAGCTCGCGGCCGACGCCGAAGCGGCGCTGGCCAAGCTCGCCGCCGAGGAAGACACGATCCGCAAGGAAGCGCGCGAAAGCGCCGGCCGCCGCAGCGGCGTCGACGCCAAGGTGGCCAAGGCCGACGGCGAGCTGACCGCCGCTGAGAAGATTTTCTCTGATCTGACCACCGCGCTCGCCGATCTCACCGCGCAGCGCAACAGCCACGAAAACGCCGCCCGCGAGCAAGGCGAGCGCGCCACCCGCATCGCCACTGAAATCGCCGAGATCGAGCGCGAACTGGCCACCCTGAAAACCGCCGACAGCGCGCCGCTGACGGCCGCGGTCGAAGGCGCGCAGGCCGCACTCACCGAAGCGGAGGCCGCCGCCGTCGCCGCCGAGGCCGCGCACACCAACGCGCGCGCCGATCTCGAAGCCGCGCGCGAGGCGCTGGCCGAATCCGAAAAGCGCGCGCAGCGGCTGGAGACCGAGGCCAAGACGCTCGCGCAAATGCTCTCGCTCGAGACCCGCAATCTGTGGCCGCCGGTGATCGACCACGTCTCGGTCGACAAAGGCTACGAAAAGGCGCTCGGCGCCGCGTTGGGCGACGACCTCGACGCACCGGTCGATGAATCGGCGCCGATGCACTGGTCGAAGATCGATGCCGCCGGCGGCGATCCGGCGCTGCCGCAGGGCGCGCAGGCTTTGTCTGGCTTCGTGAAGGCGCCGGCGCAACTGGCGCGCCGGCTGGCGCAGATTGGCGTTGTCGATCGCGAAGCGGGAGCCACGCTCTCGGCAACCCTCAAGGCCGGCCAGCGGCTGGTGTCGCGCGAGGGTGACCTGTGGCGCTGGGACGGTTTCGTCGCCGCGGCCCATGCCCCGACCGGCGCCGCGCGCCGCCTGGCGCAGCGCAGCCGCCATGCCGAGATCGATGCCGAACTCTCAAGCGCCCGCGCCGAGGTCGAAGGCAAACGCAAGACGCTCGTCAAGGCGCAGGCCGCCTTCGATGCCGCCAGCACCACTGAGGCCGAAACCCGCACCCGAGAGCGCGACCTCAACCGGCAGGCCGCGAGGCTGTCGGCGCTGGCCGAGGCGCGCACCCGCCTTTCCACCAGCCGCGACGAGGCGAGCGCGGCCAAAAAGGAAGCCGAGCGAGCTTTGGCCGCGCTGGCGCCCGCCGCCAACATCGAGACCAAGCTCGCCGCCGTGCGTGACGACATCACGGGAAAACGCGCCAAGCTCGCCGAAGTGCGCGCCGAGCAGCAGGCGATCGTGCGCGAGGCGGAACTGGCCGACAAGCGGCTTTCTGCCTTGGCCAGCGACAAGGCCGGCTGGAACGAACGCCGCGACGGCGCCCGCGCCCAGATCGCCACGCTCGAACAGCGCATTACCGAGGCCAAGCGCGACCGCGCCGAGCTCGAAAACGCGCCGCAGGTTTTCGCGGAAAAACGCAAAGGCATGATCGCCGAAGTCGCCAAGGCGGAAGCCGCGCGGCGCGAATGCGCCGATCGCCTGCAGGCAGCCGAAACCGCGCTGTCGGAAGCCGACCGCGACGCCCGCGCCGCCTTGGAAGCGGCCAGCGCCGCGCGCGAGGATCTGGCGCGCGCCGAGGAACGCTTCGAGGGCGCCAAGCGCCGCCTTGCCGACATCGGCCGCGAAATTCACGACATGCTGGAGATCGAGCCGTCGGCGGTCGCGGAACTGGCCGGCATCGAGCCCGGCAAGGCCTTGCCCGATCTCGCCGACATCGAGGCGACGCTGGAGCGGCTGCGCCGCGAGCGCGAGCGCCTGGGCGCGGTCAATCTGCGCGCCGAGGAAGAACTGCGCGAGATTGAGACTCAGCACAATAATCTGACCACCGAGCGCGACGACCTGGTCGAAGCCATCAAGAAACTGCGGCTGGGCATCCAGAGTCTCAACCGCGAGGCGCGCGAACGGCTGCTGGCCTCGTTCGAGCAGGTCAACAAGCACTTCCAGCATCTGTTCACGAAATTGTTCGGCGGCGGCACCGCCGAGTTGCAACTGGTCGAGAGCGACGATCCGCTCGAAGCCGGGCTGGAGATCATGGCCAAGCCGCCGGGCAAGAAGCCCTCGACTTTGTCGCTGCTGTCGGGCGGCGAGCAGGCGCTGACCGCGCTGGCCTTGATCTTCGCGGTGTTCCTGACCAATCCGGCGCCGATCTGCGTGCTGGACGAGGTCGACGCGCCGCTCGACGATCACAACGTAGAGCGCTTCTGCGACCTGCTGGACGAGATGACCAAGTCCACCGACACCCGGTTCGTCATCATCACCCACAACCCGATCACCATGGCGCGCATGAACCGGCTGTACGGCGTCACCATGGCCGAGCGCGGCGTGTCGCAACTGGTCTCGGTCGATCTGGACGTCGCGGTCCAGTTCCGCGAGGCGGGCTAGCCCGCCGTTCCGGTCCGGCGCCGGCCGTTGCGCGGCTCGTCCGCCAGCCAGGCGGTGGCCGTCGCCCAGACATGCTCCTGGCCGCAGACCGGGCACAGCATGCGGGCGCTCATCTTGGGCAATTTACGGAATTCGCTCGGCTCGACCTCGATCGCGGTCGAGACCGGTTCGCCGGTGATAGGGCATCTGATCATCACGGAGCTCATCGCGGGACCCCCCGTTTGATGTGCGTACGCGATACCAATGGAACTTTGGACGGCATGGAACAGGGGGATCGTGACCGTCTTAAGACGGCCCGGTTCTCCCTGGGAAAAAATTTCCGGAACCCGCATTTTTGCCAGGAACCAACTCCGGGTGATCGCGTTATTGGCCCGAGTGTTTCAGTCGGGCGGCTCCCCCCTTACCCCCCGAATAGCCGTCTGACGAAAAGACCTCGAGCTTCGGCTCGGGGTCTTTTTTTATTCAAATCAACCGGTTAGGTGGTCTTTCCCCGGCGGCGGCGGGGCCGGCGGGCCCCCCACCCGGTTGCCGTTGGCCGGCGCCATCCCATCTAGGCTAGGCTTGTTCCGTTCAAACTATTTTTGTGAGGAGCCGTTTCATGTCCACCACCGGCTGGGTCGTTCTCGGCGTCATTGTCGTGATCGTTCTCTGGGCAATCAGCGTCTACAACGGGCTGGTCGCCATGCGGCAGAGGACCAACCAGGCCTTCGCCGACATCGACGTGCAACTCAAGCAGCGCCACGACCTGATCCCCAATCTGGTGGAGACCGTGAAGGGCTATGCCGCCCATGAAAGCGGAACTCTGGAGGCGGTCATCCAGGCCCGCAATGTCGCGGTCGCGGCACCCGGGGTCGAGCAGAAGGTCGCCGCCGAGAACATGCTGACCGGCGCGCTCGGCAAGCTGTTCGCGCTGTCGGAGAACTATCCGAACCTGAAGGCCAACGCGAACTTCCAGCAATTGCAGAGCGACCTGTCCGACATCGAAAACAAGCTCGCCGCCTCGCGCCGCTTCTTCAACAACGCGGTCCAGGAATACAACACTGGCATCCAGCAATTCCCGGCGGCGATGTTCGCAGGGATGTTCGGTTTCAGCCAGCGTCCGTTCTTCGACGTCGGCGGCGACCGCGCGCAACTCGAGCAGGCGCCGAGCGTGAAGTTCTAGGGCGCGGGCCCCCGCGCCTTTCGCCGAAGGACGGACCATGGCCGCCTACGGGCTCTACACGCATATTCAGTCCAACAAGCGGCGCTCCATCGCGCTGCTGATCGGTCTGTTCATTCTGGTCTACGTGATGGTGTTTGCCGGCGCACTGCTGGCCGAGGCGCTGTCCGACTATCGGCATACTCCGCTTGAATTCCTGATCCGCGCGGCGGAATTCGATTTCATCAAGGCGCTGCCCTTCGCCACCGCCGGCGCAGTGCTCTGGATCGCCATCGCCTATAAATTCCACCAGTCGATGATCGACGCGGTGACCGGCGCGCGCGTGGTCAGCCGCGCCGAGGAGCCCCGGCTCTACAATTTGCTGGAAAATCTCTGCATCTCGCGCGGCATCACCATGCCGACGCTGCGCGTCGCCGACGACGAGGCGCTCAACGCCTTCTCCACCGGGCTCAATGAGAAACAATATTCCATCACGGTGATGCGCGGGCTGATGGAGGCACTCGACGACGCCGAGCTTGAATCGGTGCTCGGCCACGAGCTCACCCACATCCGCAACGGCGACGTGCGCATGCTGGTGATCGCGGTGGTGATCGCCGGCGTGATCTCGTTCTTCGGCGAGCTCGTATTCCGCGTTTTCTTCCAGAACGTGCTGTGGGGCGGCGGGCGGCGCTCGAGCCGCGACGACGGCAAAGGCGGCGCCGGCATCGCCATCGTCATTGCGATCGTCATCATCGTGGTGGTGTGGATATTGTCGATCGTCATCCGCTTTGCGCTGTCACGGCAGCGCGAATATCTCGCCGACGCCGGCTCGGTCGAGCTCACCAAAAATCCCGACGCCATGATCTCGGCGCTGCGCAAGATCGAGGGCCGCGGCGACATGCCCGGCGCCAACTCCGCAGTGATGGAAATGTGTATCGACAATCCGCGCGAGGGATTTTCCAATATTTTCGACACCCACCCCTCGGTCGAAAAACGCGTCGAGGCTTTGGTGAAATTCGCCGGCGGGCATGATCCGGGTCCGCTGGAAATCGAGCCGCCGCAGAAAAATGCTGACGACACCCAGCAAGCCGACGCGCCAACGCCTGGCCCGTGGAGCGACGAGACGCCGAAGCAGCCACCTGCGCCGCCAGGCCCCTGGGGCCCCGGCCGCGGCTAGTGCCCCTCGAATGAAATCAGCGTCCTGACCGGCACGTCGAGCTTGCGCAGCCGCGCGGCGCCGCCGAGCTCGGGCAAATCGATGACAAAGCAGGCCGCCACCACGTTGGCGCCCAGTTGTCGTAGCAATTTCACCGCCGCCTCCGCAGTGCCGCCGGTGGCAATCAGGTCGTCTACCAGCACCACGCGCTCGCCCGCGACCAGCGCGTCGGCGTGCATCTCGATCGTGTCCTCGCCGTATTCCAGCGCGTAAGCGACGCTCACCCTCTTGTGCGGCAGCTTGCCTTTCTTGCGGATCGGCACGAAGCCGGCCGAAACCTGGTGCGCCACCGCGCCGCCGAGGATGAAGCCGCGCGCCTCGATGCCGGCGACCTTGTCGATCTTCATGCCGGCCCAGGGCTGCACGAGCGCGTCGACGGCGCGGCGAAATGCCCGGGCATCGCCTAAAAGCGTGGTGATATCGCGGAACATGATCCCGGGCTTGGGATAGTCTGGGATCGAGCGAATCGAAGCACGCAGGTCGTCATCCAAGCTGGGCGGGGTCATGGCTCTCCGGAGGACAAGGCTGCAAATCCTGTTGCCGACGGACGTACTCTGGCGAACCATGGACTTTGGTGCAACCGGGGAGGGCTAAAGCCCATGTCCACGCAGCAGACCACCGGACCGGTGGAACGAACCGTCATCACCGACATCGACATTCCGTTCTGGCGCCTGGTCGCGATCATCATCAAATGGACGCTTGCCGCCATTCCGGCCGCGATCATCGTCTGGCTGATCATCATGATCATCGCTGGGCTGATCGGCAGCATCTTCGGGCTGGGCTGGATGATGCACCGCCCGAGCATCTAGCGGCTCAGTCCGGCAGCCAGCGCCGCGGGCTTTCGCGCTTGTCGTCGTAGGCCGCCTCAAACACCGGCGCCGCCAGCGTTGACTGGATGTGCAGGACGGCGGTGCCGTTGTTGGAAAAGCCGTGCTTGCGTCCGGCCGGCACGATCGCCAGTTGCCCGCCGGTCAGCGTGGCATGGCTATCGTCGATCCAGACATCGGCGCTGCCTTCCAGAACGTGCAGCACCTCCTCGACCGCGTGCAGATGGGTCGGCGCGCCATGCCCCGGATCGCACCACTGCTCGAACATGCAGAGTTGCGACGCGCCGTTGGCCGCCGAGGCCTTCATTCGCGTGCGCACGCCCGGTCGCCATTCCTCGCACGACTGTTTTTCCAGATCGATCGCGCGCATGACTTATTTCTTCATGCGTTCTTCAAACGTCTGCCCGCCCTTCATCTTGTCGTTGGGACGGGCCTCGTTGATCTGCACCACCACGGCCTCGGCGGGAACGTTGCAGTTCTTCACCACTGCCTGGGTAATTTCCAGCATCAGATTCCTTTTCTGCTCGTTGCTGCGGCCGGCGACGAGGCTGATCGTGACTTCGGGCATTGGCTCCTCCTGTCGGGCTTCAGACGCTTGGTTTCAAAACCCTGCCCGCCACCGCATCGAGCTTCTTGATCAGCTCCGGGTCGCGCGCCTCGGGCGCGGTGATCAGCGCGGTGTCGAGCGCGCGGTCGGAGCCGATGGGGCATAGCTCGTGCTCACGCGGAAAATCCTTCGCCAGTTGCGCCACCAGCGCCTTGGCGCGGCCGGCGTTCTCCATCAGCACCTTGATGATGTCCTGCACGGTGACCGCGTCGTGCGCAGGATGCCAGCAGTCGAAGTCGGTCACCATCGCGACGGTGGCGTAACAAATCTCGGCCTCGCGCGCGAGTTTGGCCTCCGGCATGTTGGTCATGCCGATCACCGAATAGCCCAGCGTCTTGTAGGTGATGCTCTCGGCGTATGTCGAAAACTGCGGCCCCTCCATGCACACATAGGTGCCGCCGCGCACCACCGGCAGGCCGATCTTGCCGGAGGCCTCGTCGATGTGCAGCCGCAACCGCGGCGACACCGGGTGCGCCATCGAGACATGCGCCACCAGCCCTTTGCCGAAAAACGAGCTCTCGCGCTTGTAGGTGCGGTCGACGAACTGATCGATCAGCACGAAGGTGCCGGGCGGCAATTCCTCCTTGAACGAGCCGCAGGCCGACAGCGACACCAGGTCGGTGACGCCGGCGCGCTTGAGGACGTCGATATTGGCCCGGTAGTTGATGTCGGACGGCGACAGCCGGTGACCCTTGTCGTGGCGCGGCACGAACACCACCGGCAGGCCGGCGATCTCGCCGATGCGCAGCGCGCCGGACGGCTCACCCCAGGGGCTTGCGATGCGCTGTTCGCGCACGTTTTCCAGGCCCGGCAGGTCGTAGATGCCGGAGCCGCCGATGACGCCAAGAACTGCTTTGGTCATGCCTGCCCAATCCTCCAAAACAAAGGGGCCCCAAACGGGGCCCCAGCGTCAAGACGTATTGCACCCAATCAGTGCACCACCGACCACACCTTCTTCTTGGTGAAGTAAAGCAAGCCTGTGAGCACGATCAGGAAGATCATCACCTGGAAGCCGGTGCGCTTGCGCTGCACCAGTTTCGGCTCGGCCGCCCACATCAGGAAGGCCGCCACGTCCTTGGAATACTGCTGCATGGTCTGCGGCGAGCCGTCGTCGAACGTGATCTGGCCGGCCTGCAGCGGCGGCGGCATGGCGATGTTGTGGCCGGGGAAATATTCGTTGTAGTGGCCGCCATCGGGCAGCTTGAAGTCCTTGGGCGGATCGACATAGCCGTTGAGGATCGCCGCGATGTAGTCCGGGCCCTGCTCCTGGTACTGCGTGAAGGCATCGAACACGAACCAAGGGAAGCCGCGCGAATAGCTGCGCGCCTTGGCCAGCGTCGACATGTCGGGCGGCGCGACGCCGCCATTGGCCGCCTTGGCGGCGAGCTCATTGGCGAACGGCGACGGGAAATGGTCCGCCGGGCGTCCGGCGCGCTCGGTCGGCTCGCCTTTGTCGTCGAGGTCCTTGATCTTGTATTCGGACGCCACCGCCTCGGCCTGGACTTCCGAAAATCCCGGGCCGCCGGCGTCGGCGAGATTGCCGAACGTGAGCATTTCCATCGAATGGCAGTTCGAGCAGACCTCGCGGTAAATCTTGAAGCCGCGCTGGAGCTGCGCCTCGTCGTATTTGCCGAACGGACCGGCGAACGACCATTTCTGCCGCTGCGGTGAAACTTGCTCCTCGGCCGACGCCGGCGATGCAACCGCGGCCAGCGAACCGGCAAGGGCAAGGGCGAAAATCGTGCGCTGCATGTTCATGGCCATTCTCACGCCTTGGCGTCCAGAACCGATTCCGAAATCGAATTCGGCAGCGGTTTGGTTTTCTCGAAGATGCCGAGCAGCGGCAGCACGATCAGGAAGAACGCGAAATAATAGAAGGTGAGGATGCGCGCCAGGATCACGTAAATGCCTTCCGGCTGCTTGGTGCCGAGCCAGCCCAGGCCCACGCAGGCGACCACGAACAGCCAGAAGAACTGGCGGAACAGCGGCCGGTAGCGCCCCGATTTCACGCGCGAGGTGTCGAGCCAGGGCAGGAAAGCCAGGATACCGATGGATCCGAACAGCGCGCAGACGCCGAGCAGCTTGTTCGGGATCGAGCGCAGTATCGCGTAGAATGGCAGGTAGTACCACTCCGGCACGATTTCCGGCGGCGTCACCGCCGGATTGGCCGGGATATAGTTGTCGGCGTGGCCGAGATAATTCGGGATGTAGAATACGAACCACGCAAACAAGATCAGGAAGCACGACATTCCGAACGCGTCCTTCATGGTCGCGTAAGGCGTGAACGGCACGATGTCCTTGTCCGACTTCGGGTCGATGCCGGTCGGATTGTTCTGGCCCGCCACGTGCAGCGCCCAGACGTGCAGCACGACCACGCCGGCGATCACGAACGGCAGAAGGTAGTGCAGCGAGTAGAACCGGTTGAGCGTCGGATTGCCGACCGCATAACCGCCCCACAGCCAGGTGACGATGGTGTCGCCGACGCCGGGAATGGCCGAGAACAAATTGGTGATCACGGTCGCGGCCCAGAAGCTCATCTGGCCCCAGACCAGCACGTAGCCCATGAAGCCGGTCGCCATCATCAAGAGATAAATGATGACGCCGAGGATCCACAGTACTTCGCGAGGCTCCTTGTAGGAGCCGTAATACACGCCGCGGAACATGTGGATGTAGACGGCGAGGAAGAACATGGCCGCGCCGTTGGCGTGCAGGTAGCGCAGCAGCCAGCCATAATTGACGTCGCGCATGATCATTTCGACCGACTTGAACGCCACGTCGACGTGCGGCGTGTAGTGCATCGCCAGCACGATGCCGGTGATGATCTGCACGCCGAGCATGAACGACAGGATGCCGCCGAAGGTCCACCAGTAGTTCAGGTTGCGCGGCGTCGGGTACGCGACGAACGAGGAATGGATCAGGCCGCCGATCGGCAGGCGCTTCTCGAACCATTGCATCGCGCGATTGGTCGGCTGGTATGTCGAGGGTCCGCTCATGATCAGCCTATCCGGATCTTGGTGTCGGAGAGGAAGGCGTAAGGCGGCAGAAAGAGATTCTTCGGCGCCGGACCTTTGCGGATGCGGCCGGCGGTATCGTATTGCGAGCCGTGGCAGGGGCAGAACCAGCCGTCATATTCGCCCTGATGGGCGAGCGGGATGCAGCCGAGATGGGTGCAGATGCCGATCACGACCAACCATTGATCGTGGCCCTGCTTGACGCGTTCACTGTCGGGCTCGGGATCGGGCAGGCTGGCGACGTCGACCTTCTGCGCCTCCTCGATCTCTTTCTTGGTGCGGTGGAAGATGAAGATAGGCTTGGAGCGCCAGAATACCTTGACGATCTGCCCGTCGGCGATCGGCGCCAGGTCGATTTCGACCGGCGCGCCGGCCGCGATGGTCGAGGCGTCCGGGTTCATTTGCGCGATCAGCGGCACCAGGGCGGCGGCCGCGCCCACGGCGCCGACGGCGCCGGTGGCGATGTAGAGAAAGTCGCGGCGCGAATGCTCCGCCGAAGACACGGTTGTCACGTCTAAAACCCTCTCCCCCGGCTGGCTTAGTCATCCGCCCGCGGCTGGAGCCTGGGACCGAAGTCCCGCGGCGGCGGGGCGGACCGCTTGCGGCAACCCTGGGAAAGGCAGGACGGCGCGGCGGCGGCGTTTTATTGGCACCCTTGCGGTATTAGCGCAAGCCCGCTAGCGGCCCAGTTCCCATGTGTTGCATAAGTCGTTCGTCTAGAGCGATTTAACCCCGGCCTCCGGGGGAAAAAACCGACAGGCCGGCCGATGCGGATCGCCCTCTACGAGCCGGACATTCCTCAGAACACCGGGACGATTCTGCGGCTTTGCGCCTGTCTCGGGATCGAGGCCCATATCATCGAGCCGGCCGGATTTCCCGTGACCGACCGCGCCTTCCGCCGCGCCGGCATGGATTATCTCGACCGGGTCGTCATCGTCCGTCATGCCTCATTCCAGGCCTTCGAGAACTGGCGAGCGACCCAACGGCTCGGCCTGGTGGTGCTGACCACGGCCGCCGCGCGCTCGTTTCTCGACCACGCCTTCAAGAACGACCAAGTGCTGCTGTTCGGCCGCGAAAGCGCTGGCGTGCCCGAGGCCGTCCACAAGGCGGCCGACGCCCGGCTTCGGATCCCGATCGCCGAGGGCCTGCGCTCGCTCAATGTGGCGATGGCGGTTGCCCTGGTGGCCGGCGAGGCGCTGCGGCAGACGGGCGGTTCTGGCCGCCTCTGACGTAGATCAATCCGCGCCGATGCGGGTGCGCTATGGCTGCGCCCGCGATATAAATTCGTCAGGAGCCGCCAATGGACGCCGGACAGTTGGAAGCCCGCAAGACCCGCGCACGAACCTGGTTCGAGGCGCTCCGGGACGATATCTGCGCCGCCTTCGAGGCCGTGGAAGGTGCCCTGCCCGCCAAGGCGCCGCTTGGCGACAAGCCCGCCGGCCGTTTCGTGCGCACGCCCTGGCAGCGCACCGACCACACCGGCCAGCCCGGCGGCGGCGGCACGATGGCGCTGATGCGCGGCCGCGTGTTCGAGAAAGTCGGCGTACACTGCTCGACCGTGCACGGCGAATTCGCGCCGGAATTCCGCAAGGAAATTCCCGGAGCCGCCGACGACCCGCGCTTCTGGGCCTCCGGCATTTCGCTGATCGCGCATCTGCAGAATCCGCACGTGCCGGCGGTGCACATGAACACGAGATTTGTCGTGACGTCGAAATCCTGGTTCGGCGGCGGCGCCGATCTGACGCCGGTGCTCGACAAACGCCGCACGCAGAACGATCCCGACAGCATCGCCTTCCACGCCGCCATGAAAGCGGCATGCGACGCGCATGCCGGCGTCGCGCCTTACGACAAATATAAAAAATGGTGCGACGACTATTTCTTCCTCAAGCACCGCAATGAAATGCGCGGCATCGGCGGAATTTTCTACGACTATCTGGAAACAGATTGGGACGCGACCTTCGCCTTCACGCAGGACGTCGGCCGCGCGTTCCTGAACGTTTATCCGGGCCTGGTACGGAACAATTTCGCCACGCCCTGGAACGAAGCCGAACGCGAAGAGCAACTGGTGCGCCGCGGCCGCTACGTTGAATTCAATTTGCTGTACGACCGCGGCACGATTTTCGGCCTGCGTACAGGCGGCAACGTGGAATCGATCTTATCGTCCATGCCGCCGATAGTGAAGTGGCCGTAGATTACTTGAGCGCCCCGTAAACCAAAAATATCCCGCCGATCAACACCACCGCGTCCAGAATCGCGGTGTGGAAATGCACCGGCATGCGTTCCACAAAGGCCTTGGCCAGGAACGCGCCCGGTAGCGCGATGATCCCGATCAGAAGCGCGAAGGCCGCGACCTGCGCGGTGATCACGCCGGCCAACCCGAACACCGAAATCTTGACCACGCCGATCACGATCGACATCGCGGCGTCGGTCGCGACCACCGCGGCGCCTTCGAGCCCGACCGACATCAGCAGCGACAGCATGATCACGCCCGAGCCCGCGGTGCCCCCGACCACCACGCCATAGCCGACCGCGCCGAGCGCATAACCGCGGTCGCCGATCTTGATGCCGTGATATTTCAGCAGCCGACGGAACGGCACGCTGAGTATCAGCATCGAGCCGATGACCAGCGCGGCGCCGGCGCTGGAGAGCTTGGTATAGCCCCAGGCGCCGAGCACGCAGGTCGGCACCGCCGCGGCCAGCCCGATGCCCGCGCGCCGCCAGTCGACATATTTCAGGAACGCGGTCATGCGGCTCGAATTGGAAAACAGCGCCGAGATCGCGATGATCGGTACCACCGCCTCGGCGCCGACCAGCGGCACCAGAATCAGCGGCATCAGCGCGCCGGTGCCGTAACCCGAAACGCCGCCGAGCACGGACGCCAATAGCGCCACGCCCGCGACCAGCGCCAGTTGCCAAAGCGAAATGTCGGTGAAACCGGAAAGAATAGACATGCCGCGCCGTTATAGTGGGAAACTATTCGAGTCGCTGCTGTGCCGCGATCGCTATCGCATCGAGCGCCTGCGCGTCGTCCGGAAACTCCGCCGCGATCCAGCCCTCTTCCGCGGCTTTCAACGCCGCGCCAAGCGCGGGGCCCTTGTCGACTCCGCGCGCGATAAAGTCGGCCGCCTTGAGCGGGAACACCGGCATGGTCCAGCGCTCCGGCAGCGCCACCAGCGCGCGCCAGCTCTCGTCATTGGCGCTGGCTTGCGAGCGCGCCCAGGCTAGCAGCACGCGATCGGTGTAGCGCTCGCCTTTGAGCCGATAGAGCAGCGCGCGCGCGGCGTGCTCGCCGGCCGCCGGCGCGATTTGCCGCCAGCCCTCACCCATCGAGGTGAGCCGCTCGTGCTCGTTGTTGGTTAGCCGCAATTTCTGCCACAGCCGCCCGGCGTCCTCGGCGACCGCGACCGCGAGCGCGCCCAGCCGACGCGCCGGATCGGGCGCAAGTCCTGATGCCGCCTCCACCTTCGCCATGTTCTCGAAAGCCGAGAGATGCGCAACGCCGCCGAGTACCCGCAGCAGCAGACCGCTATCGGACATCGAGATCAGCGTCGGTACCACGTGCGGCGCCACCACCAGCTTCATCAACTCCATGCGCACGCGTTCGCGCGACAGCTGATCGAGCCCGGAACGCCCGGCGATGCAGGCAGCGATGCCCTCGGCGTAAGGGTGATCGCTGGTGCCGTAGGCGGCGTGGAAACGAAAAAACCGCAGGATGCGCAGATAGTCTTCCGCGATGCGCTTGGCCGGATCGCCGATGAAGCGCACGCGGCGTTCCTTGAGATCCGCCAGGCCGCCAGCATAATCGTAGACCGTGCCATCGCGCGTCGCCGACAGCGCGTTGATGGTGAAGTCGCGCCGCTCGGCGTCCACCTTCCAGTCGCGGCCGAAGGCGACCTTGGCGTGGCGGCCATCGGTCTCGACGTCCTTGCGCAGCGTGGTCACCTCGAACGGCTGCTTGTCGATCACCACCGTGACCGTGCCGTGCTCGATGCCGGTCGGCACTGGCTTGAATCCGGCGGCGGTGACGCGCTTGACAACCTCGTCCGGCACCGCCGTGGTGGCGACGTCGATTTCCGTGGTCGGCATCTCGAGCAGGGCGTTGCGCACCGCGCCACCGACCACGCGCGCTTCCTCGCCGTCGCGGTCAAGCACTTCCAGCAGCCGCGGCAGTGCGCCGCCCGTGAGCCAGGCCGAGCCGGAGAGCGAGCTCGAGGTCGCGCCGGCCGTCATCGGTTTTGCCCCGGCACGAATTTGCCGTTTTCCATGTGCGCCGGCACGTAAGTCGAGCCCGGCTGGGCGCCGGTGAACCCGGCGAAATAGACAAAGCTGCCGACCACCAGCAGCAGCGCCGCGATCGCCAGCGAAACGATGCGCGACACCGGCCAGGAATCCGGGTGCAGCACGCCGGCCTTGGTCGCCCACAGGAAAATCACGTAGAGCACGAACGGCGTGATGAACAGAGCGAGTTCGGTGAAGACCGGGCGGATCATCGATAAATCCGTTCGTGCAGATTGCGCAGGATACCAGCGGTCACGCCCCAAATGTAGCGCTCGCCGAAGGTGCTGGCGTAATAGTGCCGCGTCATGCCCTGCCAGTCGCGCGAATGACGCTGCACGTTAGCCTGATCCATCAGAAAAGCGAGCGGCACCTCGAAGGTGGCGTCCACCTCGCTGGTGTTGAGCTTGAGCGTGAAGCCCGGCTTGATGCGCGCGATCAGCGGAACGATGCGGTAGCCGAGCGTGGTCATGTACAAATCGAGATAGCCGAGCGGCTCGACGGCGGAACGATCGAGCCCGATTTCCTCCTCAGTCTCGCGCAACGCCGCGGCCATCGGGTCGGCGTCGGACTTTTCGATCTTGCCGCCGGGAAATGAAATCTGGCCGGGGTGATTGGGCAAATGCTGCGCGCGCTGCGTGAGCAGCACGGTCGGCTCGGCATGATCGACAATCGGCACCAGCACGGCCGCCGGGCGGATCGGCCGCACCTCGGCGATTTTCTTCATCACCGGATCGGCGTCGTGGTCGCCGCGGGCCGGCGTGACACTGGCGTCGTCGATGCCCGCCGGCACATTGAGCGTCAGCCGCGCGCGCGCGCGGGTGAAGAATTCCGCCGCCGAAAGCTGCGCCACCGCGTCCATCAGGCGAACTCCCGCACCGCGCTGGCGTCGGCCATCGCGAAAAACTCACCGCCCGAGGCGATGCCGAACATCGGCCTGCCGTCAACCACGCGCTCCTCGCCGAGCTCGGCCAGATCGTAAAACAGCGCGCGCGTCACCTTGGCCCACAGCTCGCTGCGGACATGCAGATAGGGACGCAGGCCGCCGGTGGCTTCCAGCTCGAAGCGCAACGCATGACCCGGGCCGACATCGACCCAGTCGTCGACGTTCGTTCGAAACTTAAGGACATGCGTGGCGGGAACGTCGCGAAGAACAGATTGCTCTGGTCCGACAACCTTCATCTCCACGGCGAGAAAAGGCACATCTTCGACCACGACGCCCACTTTCTCCACCGGCGTGACCAGGAAGTATTTGTCGCCCTCGCGCTTCAAGACTGTCGAAAAAAGCCTGACCAATGCGGGTCTGCCTATCGGCGTCTTCTGATAGAACCAGGTACCGTCTTTGGCGATCCGCATGTCGATATCGCCGCAAAATGGCGGATTCCACAGATGAATAGGCGGCAGGCCCTTGCCGCGGGGCAGCGCCGCCGCGATCCCTTCCAAGCCGCTCTGCCCTTCCTTCGCCATTGTTTTCCTTACGATTTCAGACCGTGCTTAGCCTGTTCGCAACTTTGTGACTCACCCGCTCAGGCTGTGGAAGATAGCGTAAGCTTGTCCGCAGATTGAGGCAGATTCGGCAATAACCGCGCAGCAAAATCCGCTCTGGTGCGTTTGTTGCATAGTGCCAGATAGGCCCACGTGCGGGCGATGAAAGGATCCGGAATCATGGCATCGGCAAGCGGCGAAAGCCTTGAAAAGCTGGAAGATATGATCGTGCGCGCCGCGGAATCGACGGCCGCCCATGTGCGCGCCGCGAAAGCCGCCATCAGTTCGGTCATCTTCGGCCAGGATATTGTTGTCGAACGCGCATTGGTGACCGTGCTCTCCGGCGGCCACGCGCTTTTGGTCGGCGTGCCCGGCCTGGCCAAGACCAAGCTCGTCGAGACCATGGGCATTGCTCTGGGGCTCGATGCCAAGCGCGTGCAATTCACGCCCGATCTGATGCCCTCCGACATCCTCGGCACCGAAGTGCTGGAGGAAATTCCCGGCGGCAAGCGCAGCTTCCGCTTCATTTCCGGTCCGGTATTCGCGCAATTGCTGATGGCCGACGAAATCAACCGCGCATCGCCGCGCACCCAGTCGGCGCTGTTGCAAGCCATGCAAGAGCAACATGTAACGGTTGCCGGCGCCCGCCACGATCTACCGAAGCCGTTCCACGTGCTGGCGACGCAAAACCCGCTCGAGCAGGAAGGCACCTACCCCCTCCCCGAAGCCCAACTGGACCGCTTCTTGATGGAAGTGGACGTGGATTATCCGGATCTGCAGGCCGAGCGCAAAATTCTGTTCGACACCACCGGCGCGGATGAAACCCGCGCCAAGGCGGCGATGACCGCCGACGACCTGATCGCCGCACAGCGGCTGGTGCGCCGGCTGCCGGTCGGCGAGTCGGTGGTCGAAGCGATCCTGACGCTGGTCCGCTCGGCCCGTCCCGGCCCCGAAGCCGGCGACATCGGCAAGCTGATCTCCTGGGGTCCCGGCCCGCGCGCCAGCCAGGCCTTGATGCTGGCGGTGCGCGCCCGCGCGCTGCTCGAAGGCCGCTTCGCGCCATCGGTCGACGACGTGCTCGATCTGGCCGAGCCGGTGCTCAAGCATCGCATGGCGCTGACCTTCGCCGCCCGCGCCGAAGGCGAAACCATTACGAACGTGATCGGGCGGCTCAAGGCGCGCATCGGATAAACACGATGGCCGAGCCCAGGCTCAGCGACATCGAGGCCAGTGCAGTACGGCAGGCAACCGGCGGCGGCCGCATGCTCGCCGACGCGATGCCGCGGCTCATTCTCGAAGCTCGCCGGGTCGCCGCCACCGTCATTCACGGGCTGCACGGAAGGCGACGCGCGGGACCGGGCGAGAATTTCTGGCAATACCGCCGTTTCATGTCGGGCGAGCCGGCCTCGGACGTCGATTGGCGGCGCTCCGCGCGCGACGATCATCTCTATGTGCGCGAGCGCGAATGGGAAGCCTCGCACACGGTCTGGATCTGGCCCGACCGCTCGCCCTCGATGGCCTTTGCATCCGCGATGGTCACGGACAGCAAGCTTGAGCGCGGGCTGGTGGTGGCCTTCGCGCTTGCCGAAGTTCTGGTGCAGGGCGGCGAGCGGGTCGGCATCCCCGGCCTGCTGCGCCCGACTGCGAGCCGCAACGTGATCGAGAAAATGGCGCAGGCGATCCTGCTCGACCCGGCGGAACGCGCCAGCTTGCCGCTGGCCTTTGCGCCCTCGCCACTCGCCGAGATCGTGATGCTGTCCGACCTGTGGAGCCCGATCGGCGAGGTGCAGAAAACCATCGCCCAGCTGGCGGCCACCGGCGCCCATGGCCATGTCGTGCAGATCGTCGATCCGGCCGAGGAAAGCTTCCCTTATTCGGGCCGCGTCGAATTCATCGAGCCGGAAGGCGCCGGCAGCATCACCGCCGGCCGCGCCGAGACCTGGCGCAACGACTATGAGGGCCTGGTGACGCGCCACCGCGCGCAAATCCGCGCCGAAACGGACCGCCTCGGTTGGAGCTTTGCGGTCCATCGCACCGACCGGCCGGCCAGTGAACTGTTGCTCGTGCTGCACTCGCGCATGGGCACGCATATGCAAACTTCTTCCGTCAGCACCCGTTATGCGCCGGCGCAATCCGGGAGGGTCGCTTGATCGGCGGACTACCGCTCGGCTTTGCGCAGCCGCTGGTGCTGCTCGGACTGCTCAGCCTGCCGGTTCTGTGGTGGCTGCTGCGGCTGGTGCCGCCGCGTCCGCGCCGCGTGAATTTCCCGCCGACCCGGCTGCTGTTCGAGATCGCGCCCAAGGAAGAAACCCCGTCGCGCACGCCCTGGTGGCTCGTTTTGCTGCGGCTGACGCTGGCGGCCTTGGTCATCATCGCAGCGGCCGGCCCATTGTGGAATCCGCCGCTCGCCTCGTCGAACCGCGCCGCGCCGCTGTTGATCATGATCGATGACGGCTGGGGCGCGGCGGCGTCCTGGGATGCGCGGTTGCGTACTGCCGACGAATTGCTGGCGCGCGCCGATGCCGACAACCGCGGCGTCGCGGTACTGCCGCTGTCGGAAACCGCGCGCGATATTTCACTGCAGGTCGCCGGGGCCGCGCGCGTGCAAATCAAGCAGCTCAAGCCGAAGCCCTATACCGTCGATCGCAGCGAGGCGTTGCCGCTGATCGGCCGTTTCCTCGCCGGCGCGCCGGACGTCGAAGTCATTTGGCTCTCGGACGATGTCGATCTCGGCAAAGGCGGCGAATTCATCACCGGCCTCAACCGCATTATCGGCAGCCATCCGCTGACCGTGGTCGCCGACGGTCTTCCGGTTGCCCACGCGCTCGCCGCGGCCGACAACGCAGCCGGCGCGCTGACCGTGAAAGTTCTGCGCGTGCAAACCGGCAGCGCCGAAAGCGGCATTGTGAGCGCCATCGATCTCAAAGGCCTGCCGCTCGGCGAGGCGCCGTTCGCGTTCAAATCGCGCGCGCGCGAAGCCGACGCGACGATCGATTTGCCGGTCGAAATCAGAAACGACGTGGCGCGGCTGGAGATTGCTGGTGAGCACTCGGCCGGCAGTGTTCAACTGCTCGACAAACGCTGGCGCCGCCGCACCGTCGGCGTGGTGTCAGGCTCTGCCGCCGACCGCTCGCAGCCGCTGATCGGCGCGACCTATTATCTTTCGCGCGCGCTCAATCCGTTTGCCGACGTACGGCTTGCCGAGGGCGTCGGTCCGGCGGAAGCCGTGAAGCGCTTCCTCGATCAGCGTCTGCCGATGCTGATCCTGGCCGATGTCGGCAATGTCGCCGAGGCGCGCGACAGTTTGAATAAATGGATCGACGATGGCGGCGTGCTGGTTCGTTTTGCAGGGCCGCATCTTGCCGGCGCCACCGACGACGACTTCGTGCCGGTCAAGCTGCGCCGAGGCGGCCGCGTCCTGGGCGGCAGCCTGAGCTGGGAAAAACCGCAACAACTCGCCGGCTTCGCTCGCGATGGTCCGTTCGCCGGCATGACCGTACCGAACGACGTCACCGTCGGCCGTCAGGTGCTGGCCGAACCGGATTCGCAGCTCACCGACCGCACCTGGGCAACGCTTGCCGATGGCACGCCCCTGGTCACCGCCCAGCGCTTCGGCAAGGGGCTGCTGGTGCTCTTTCACGTGACCGCCGACACGCGCTGGTCCGATTTGCCGCTGTCGGGAACCTTCGTCGACATGCTCCGGCGCATCGTAGCGCTGGCGGGTTCGACCGCGACCACCGATAACGAAAACGCAGGTGTGGCAAGCGGCGCCGGCAACCGCGCCAGCCAAGTGGTGCCGCCGACCCGCGTGCTCGACGGCTTCGGCGCCTTCGCAACGCCGCCCGCAACCGCCCGCCCGATCCCGGCAAATTTCAACGCCCGCGCCAATGCCGACCACCCGCCCGGTTTTTACGGGCCGCCGGAAGGACTCGTGGCGGTCAATACGCTGGCGTCCAATGATCGCCCGGCGCCGCTCGATTTCTCAGCCCTCAATGCCCGCGTCGATATCTATCGCCATGGCGAGCCGCTCGACTTGCGCGGGCCGATCTTCCTCGGCGCCTTGGCGCTGCTGGTGCTTGATGCGTTGGTGGTGATTGCGCTATCCGGCGGTCTCGTCAGCATGCTGCCGCGCCGTCGCGTGGCAATGATGCTATTGGCGGCAGGTCTCACGGCCGCGCTGTCGATGCACTATCCGGCGCAAGCGCAACCTGCACAACAGCAACCGACCACACAGGAACAGGACTTCGCCATCAAGGCGACGACGCAACCGCACCTCGCCTACATCATCACCGGCGATGCGGAGGTCGACTCCGTCAGCAAAGCCGGTTTGCAGGGCCTTACGTTGTTCCTAGCGCAGCGCACGGCGCTCGAAGCCGGCGATCCGATCGGTCTCGACCCGGCGCACGACGAACTGGCCTTTTTCCCGCTGATCTATTGGCCGGTGTCGGCGAGCGCGGCCAAGCCCTCGCAAAAAGCGCTCGACCGCATCGAAACCTACATGAAACGCGGCGGCACCGTTCTTTTCGACACGCGCGACGCGGTCGATGCGCCGCCCGGCCCCGGCGGCGAGATGCAAGGCCCCGGCATGGTGGCGTTGCGCTCTATTCTTTCGTCGCTCGACATCCCCGAGCTCGAGCCGGTGCAACGCGATCACGTGCTGACCAAAACCTTCTTCCTGCTGCACGACTTCCCCGGCCGCTTCACCAGCGGCCAACTCTGGGTCGAAGCCTTGCCGGCGGAAACCGAGGAAGACACCAACAAGCCGGCGCGTGCCGGCGACGGCGTGTCGTCGATCTTGATCACGTCGAACGATTTCGCCGGCGCCTGGGCCATGCGCCCCGACGGCCAGCCGATGCTGCCGCTGGTGCCGGGCGAACCGCGCCAGCGCGAAATGGCCTTCCGTGCCGGCGTCAACATCGTGATGTACACGCTGACCGGCAACTACAAGGCCGACCAAGTGCATATCCCGGCGCTGCTCGAGCGGCTGGGACAGTAGGAGTCTGATTTGAACCTCGGCGTCTCATTTGCCCCGCTGGTGTCCGACTATGTCGTATGGGCGGCGTTCGGCGTGGCCGTGCTGATCTCGGCGCTGTTGCTGCTGGCGCGCAGCCGCGGCGCGCCGATGCGGGCCGTGGCGCTGGCGTTGATGGTGCTGGCGCTGGCCAATCCGTCTTTGACGCGGGAAGACCGCGATCCGATCCCTTCGGTCGCCGCCGTCATCGTGGACAAGAGCCCGAGCCAGAATTTCGGCGACCGCAACGCCCAGACCGACGCCGCGCGCGCAGCACTCGTCGAGCGGCTCAAGCGCATCCCCGGCCTGGAGGTACGCGTCGCCGAGGCCGGCGAGGCCGACGGCGAGACCGACGGCACGCGGCTGTTCTCGGCGCTGTCCGCGACGCTGGCCGACGTGCCGCCCGACCGCGTCGCCGGCGCCATCATGATCACCGACGGCCGCGTGCACGACGTGCCGGCCGATGCCGCAGCGCTTGGCTTTGCCGCGCCGCTACACGCGCTGATCACCGGCCATGCCGACGAAATCGATCGCCGTGTCGTACTGACACAGACGCCGCGCTTCGGCATTGTCGGGCAATCGCAGACCATCGGCTTCCGCGTCGAGGACCAGGGCGCCAAAGTGGGCACGGCGCAAGTCACCGTGCGGCGCGACGGCGATGTCGTCGAACAACGCTCGGTCGCGATCGGCGCCGAGATTAAGATCAACGTGCCGATCCCCCATGCGGGGCAAAATATCGTCGAGGTCGAGGCGTCGCCGCTCGATGGCGAACTCACGCAAGTCAACAATCGCGCGGTAATCTCGATCGACGGCGTGCGCGACAAGCTAAGGGTGCTGCTGGTATCCGGCGAGCCGCATTCCGGCGAGCGCACCTGGCGCAATTTGCTCAAGTCCGACGCCTCGGTCGACCTGGTGCATTTCACCATTTTGCGACCGCCGGAAAAGCAGGACGGCACGCCAATCAACGAACTTTCTTTGATCGCATTCCCGACCCGCGAGCTGTTTCAGCAGAAGATCTCCGAATTCCAGCTCATCATCTTCGATCGCTACGCCCGGCAAGGCGTGCTGCCGATGATCTATTTCGACAACATCGCGAAATACGTGCGCGACGGCGGCGCCGTGCTGATCGCGGCCGGCCCCGACTATGCCAGCCCGACCAGCATCTGGCGCACGCCGCTCGACGCTATCCTGCCGGCCGAGCCAAGTGGCGACGTCACCGAGCAAGCGTTCCGCGCCACGCTCACAGAGGCGGGAAAGCGTCATCCGGTGACCCGCGGACTGGAAGGCTCGCAGAGCGATCCGCCGCATTGGAGTCAGTTTTTCCGCCTGGTCGACATCAAACACGCCGACGGCACCAGTGTGATGCAGGGGATGGACGGCAAGCCGCTGCTGGTGCTGTCGCATGCCGGCGAGGGCCGCGTCGCGCTGCTGCTGTCCGATCAAATCTGGCTGTGGGCGCGCGGCTACCAAGGTGGCGGCCCGCATCTCGATTTGCTGCGGCGGCTGTCGCATTGGCTGATGAAGCAGCCCGAACTCGAAGAAGAAGCGCTGCGGCTGAACGTGCAGGGCCGCAACATCACGATCGAGCGCCAAACCATGGCCGACGGCGTCAGCGACGTGACGCTCACCTCGCCCTCTGGCGCCAACCGCACGCTGACTTTGCAGCCGGTCGAACCCGGCGTGTGGCGCTCAGCGGTGACCGCCAACGAACTCGGCTTGTGGCGCGCGACCGACGGCAAGCTCACGGCATTGGCCAATGTCGGGCCGGCCAATCCGCTTGAATTCGCGCAAGTGACCTCGACCACCGACGTGCTGGGCGCGCTCGCCAAGGCTACCGGCGGCGACGCACGACGGCTGGCCGACGGCAACCGCCTCGACGTGCCGCGCGTAGTGCCGGTTCGCACGTCCACGAATTTCAAAGGCGACGACTGGATCGGCCTGAAGATGCGCGACGCCAGCGTGGTGCGCGGCATCGGCGTGTTGCCGATCTTCGCCGGCTTGATCGGATTGTTGCTGTTGATTGGATCGCTCGCCGCCACATGGGCGCGCGAAGGCCGCTAAACTTTATCCCAGTCGGGTCTGATGAGGCCCGACACGCCTTCAAACGCCCCGGCTTGCAACTCCGCCACCAGCAGGCGCGCCGGATCGACCGGGCCCGGCATCTTCACCTGACCCTTCGGAATGAGCTTGAAGCCGGACTTGGCGTAAATCGGCTCGTCGCCGACCAGTACCACCAATTTATGCCCGGCGGCCTTGGCGTCCTTCAGTGCGCGCTTGACCAACGTGCTGCCGACGCCGCGTTCGCGAAACGGTGGCTCGACCGTGAGCGGCCCCAACAGCAGCGCCGGCGTCTCGCCGATGCATATAGGCGTTAATCGCACAGAACCTATCAGCAGCGAGCCAATGCGTGCGGTGAACGACAGCTCGAGCATATGACCGCGGCCCTCGCGGATGCGATAGGCGCTGCGCGCAAAGCGCCCGGGGCCGAAGGTGCGCTCGTGCAGCCGGTCGATCGCCGGCGCGTCGTCGGCCGTTTCGGCCAGGATTGTTAGCGCAAGTTCGTTCATGCGTGCCGATTAGCACTTAGGCCGATTCTGGTCCATCGCCGGTAGCGTTTTGACCCGCGATTGCATAGATAAATGACGCAAAATGGAGATTATCGGCATGGGACTGCTGGTTGACGGCGTGTGGCAGGAAGACGCTTCGCGCACCAAAGACGGCCACTTCATCCGGCCGACGCCACGCTTCCGCAACTGGGTCACGCCCGACGGCAGTCCTGGCCCGTCCGGCGAAGGCGGCTTTGCCGCCGAGGCCGGCCGCTATCATCTCTACGTCTCGCTCGCCTGCCCCTGGGCGCATCGCACCATCATCTTCCGCAAGCTCAAGGCGCTGGACAACGTCATCTCGATGTCGGTCGTCTCGCCCGACATGCTCAAGGACGGTTGGACCTTCAACAAAGAAGAGGGATCGACCGGCGACGACATCAACGGCAAGGGCAAGCTGTCCGAGATATATCTGCTCGCCGATCCGAAATATTCCGGACGCGTCAGCGTGCCGGTGCTGTGGGACAAGAAACGCAAGACGATCGTCAACAATGAATCGCCCGAAATCATCCGCATGCTCAATTCGTCGTTCGACGCTTTCACCAACGTCCGCACCGATTATTACCCGGAAAATCTGCGCGGCGAGATCGATAAGATCAACGACCTCGTCTATCCGAACATCAACAACGGCGTCTATCGCGCCGGCTTCGCCACCACGCAGGCGGCCTATGAGGCGGCGTTCCGTAATGTCTTCGACACGCTCGACGAAATCGAGCAGATGCTGTCGCAACATCGTTATCTGGTCGGCAACACTCTCACCGAGGCGGACTGGCGGCTGTTTTCGACGTTGATCCGATTCGACGCCGTCTATTATTCGCACTTCAAGTGCAATTGGCGGCACATCTACCAATATTCGAAATTGTCGAACTACGTGCGCGACCTCTACCAGGTGCCGGGAGTGGCCGAGACCGTGAGCCTCGCGCAGATCAAGCGGCATTATTACTTCAGCCAGCGCCAAGTGAACCCGACCGGGATCGTGCCGGTCGGTCCCCAACTCGATTTCGCCGCGCCGCACGATCGGGCGCGGTTCGGCTAGCGCACCGTCGCGTCAGTGCATCGGGAATTGGCCCTTTGCCATCGCCAGATGATGCGGCTGGTGATGCCCGCCTTCCACCATGATCCCGACAAAGCCAAGCGCCTTGAGCTTGGCCAGCGGCTGCGCGTCGGAAGCCGTCACCGTGAGTTTGACTCCGTTCGGCAACTCCGCCGTCTTGGCATTCCAGCCGGTGTTTGCGAGTTCGGCCGTATGCGCCGCCACCATGCGCTTGATTGCGGCGAGCGTACGGCCCTCGCCAGTTATTGAGAATTCGACGCCATTGTCGAGCACGCGTTCGGCCGTAACCGCGTGCAAGGTGACCTCGTTCATGTCGATGAGATGCTCGCGCAACGCAGCGATATTGACCTTCGACCAATCGGTCGCGGGATCGCTCTCCAGCATCTGCACCACTTCCTGGATGGCGCCGAACGCATCTTGTCCCGGCATTGTCGGCACGCCTGCCGCGCCGAACCGCTGACCGTTCATGGCGCCGTGCTGGCCCATTCCGCCATGCATGCCGGCCCATACCACCTTGGTGCCGCCTTGTCCTTGCATCATCTGCTCGTGCATTTGCGCCATTGAGCCGCCGTTCACGCCGCATTGCATCATCTGTCCGTGCATACCCATCGCCCCGTTTCCGGACGAGAGCTGCGCGTAGGCGAAAACCGTTGCGGCGAGAATCGCCGCGCCGGCAATGATGGTCTTCCAGGGAAATTTCGACATCGGACGCCTCTTTCGCTTTTTGCCCGCTGTTCTGTTAGCGGGTGTCGCGAAATCCGTATATGATCGAGATCATATCTTGCGCGGCCGGGATAGCGCGATCTTGCCTTTGCCGCGCTTGATTTCCCTGGAGCGTTCGAGCGCGGCCAGCGTTCGGTAAAGCGCCTCATGGGTCAGCCCGAGCTCGGCGGCAAGGTCCTTGAGCGTACCGCGCAAAGTAACCGTCCGGCCATCGGCGTCGGCGTTGACCGCGAGAAAATGGCGCACGCGTTCGCGCGCCGAGCGGATATTGCGCTGCTCGATGCGGGTGCGCAAACCCATGACCTGCCGCGCCAGTGTCGCGGTGAAGGCCTGCGCAGCTTTTGGATCCTTGTCGAACGCGGCGAGCACCGCCGCCTTAGGATAGATGCGCACCTGCGCATAGGTGCTGGCGATAGCGTCGCAGTGGTAACCCTGAGAAAACAACGACGCCTCGGCGATCGTTTCACCGGCGCCGGCGACAAAGAGAATGACCTCGCGCCCAGAACGGTCGACGCGGGCAAGCCGTACCCGGCCGGCGATGACTTCGACGAGGCCGGCGGTTTTGTCGCCGAGCCGGAACAGCGCCTCGCCGGCTTTTAGTTTGCGATCTATCGCCACGGCCCGCACGGTGGCGGGCAGCCAATCTTTCACCGGCATCGTTTACCTCACAAAAGCTCCAGTGAGAATGAGCAAATCGGTGCAGCTCCCATAGAGGCTCGGACATGACAGAACGAGTCAGCGGCTCGCGCCGCCGCCCGCTTCGACGCTGCCGCCAATCTTGATGCATGTGTCCGAGCCTCGGAGCTGGATAAAGCCCGGCCCGTAGGCTGCGCAAGGATTGTCTTTCGGCGGACGTAGCGTACCGGACTTTGGAGATTGTTTGGGCTGCTGGCCCGCTTGCTGAGCGACCGCAGCAAATGTCGGCAGTGCCACGACAACAATCGCAAAAAAGAGTTTCTTCATCAGTTCTTCTACCGTGCCTGACGCGCTTTGTCGCTTGTCTCAGGACCAAGCTCTCACCACACCTCACTCACCGCCACGCCTTCAAACACCTCCGCAACCCGCGCACGGGTGGCGCGCGTCGTGCCATCCGGCAAGTTGTCCGGCGCAAAAAATCCGTGCGCGATGATTTCATAGCCGGGAACCGGGACCGCGTCCTGGCGGAATTCGCGCACGATGTAGAGCACGACGTGATCGCGCCGCGACGCGCGGCTGTTGAAAAATATGCCGTGCAGCACCGGCGGTGCGGTAATCACGATGTTGCCCTCCTCGGCCAGTTCGCGCGCCAGCGCGGTAAGGAAGCTCTCGCCGGTCTCGACGCCGCCGCCCGGCAAATGCCAGCCGTCGACGTAAGAGTGCTTGATCAGGAATATGCGCCCTGTGCCGTCGATCACGATGGCGCGCGCCCCCAAAGTCGCGCCGCGCGCAAAGCGCCAGTAGAAATGCAGCAGCCGCCGGATCAGCGGTTCAAGCGCGCGGCGCAGGCGGTCCAAGGGCATCCCCTCTTTTGACATCTAACGGCAAAGCGCCGTGTAGCCGCCGGCAGTTGCTAACAGCATTAGATGGGCCCCTTTCGGGTTTGGAACGGTTCTAATATATGAATTAGGTCTGCCAGCCGAGCATCAGAGGGGCGCCGTGAAGCAATTTTCCGACCTGAGCGAGCAAGAAGTCCTGGCGCTGGCAATTACCAACGAGGAGGAGGATAGCCGCATCTACCGGGGCTTTGCGGAAGGCCTGCGCGAACAGTTCCCCTCCTCCGCCAAGGTGTTCGACGAAATGGCGGAAGAGGAAGTCACCCACCGCACCATGTTGTTCGACCTCTATCAGCAGAAATTCGGCGACTACCTGCCGCTGATCCGGCGCCAGGACGTCAAAGGCTTCATCCAGCACAAGGCGTCGCCGCTCTGGCTAATGCGGCCGCTCGGCCTTGATGCCGCGCGCAAGCATGCCGAGAACATGGAATTCGAAGCCGAGCGCTTCTACCGCAAAGCGGCGGAGACCGCGCGCGACGTTTCGGTGCGCAAGCTTTTGATCGAGCTGGCCGAGGCCGAAGCCGGCCACGAGTCGCTGGCGCATAAATTGACCGAGACGATCCTCACCCCCGGCGCACGCGAAAAGGAAGACGCGACATCGAAGCGCGTCTTCATGCTGCAATACGTGCAGCCGGGATTGGCCGGGTTGATGGACGGCTCGGTCTCAACGCTGGCGCCCTTGTTTGCCGCGGCCTTTGCCACCCATAACACCTGGCAGACCTTTCTGGTCGGCATGGCGGCGTCGATCGGCGCCGGCATATCGATGGCTTTCGCTGAAGCGCTGTCGGACGACGGCTCGCTCACCGGCCGCGGCTCGCCGGTGATCCGCGGCATCGTCACCGGCGGCATGACCGCCATCGGCGGGCTAGGCCACACGCTGCCTTACCTCATTCCGGATTTTCATATCGCGACGGCGGTGTCGTTCGCCGTGGTCGCGGTCGAGCTGGCGGCGATTTCGTATATTCGCCACCACTATATGGACACGCCGCTGTTGCGGGCGACGTTCCAGGTGGTGGTCGGCGGCGTGCTGGTGTTTGTCGCCGGCATATTGATCGGCAGTTCGTAGCGGGTTACGCGAAAGCGTGGCGTTCACCCTCGCCCACCTCTCCGACCCGCATCTGGCGCCGCTGCCCAGGCCGCGCTGGCGCGAACTGATCGGCAAACGGATCACCGGCTACGTCAACTGGCAGCGCAGCCGCCGCTTCATTCACGAACCGGAGGTGCTGGCCAAGATCATCGCCGACATGCGGGCGCAGGCGTCTGGCCACATTGCCCTCACCGGCGACATCGCCAATATTGCGCTGCCGGCGGAATTCACGCACGGCCGCGACTGGCTGCAAAGCCTCGGCTCGCCTGCGGACGTAAGCTACGTCCTCGGCAACCACGACATCTACGTGAATGAGGCCGCGCCGATCGCCATGCGCGAATGGGGCGATTACATGAGCGGCGACAACGGCGCGCGCGGATTTCCCTATCTGCGCCGTCGCGGGCCGCTGGCTTTGATCGGATTGACGACCGGCGTGCCGACCGCGCCGTTTCTCGCTACCGGCCGGCTCGGCGAGCGCCAGCTCGGCCAATTTTCCGCGTTGCTCGAGCAGCTGCGGGACGAAAGCCTGTTTCGTGTGGTGATGATCCATCATCCGCCGGTAAGCCCGCGGCCAGCCAACAAGCGTCTGGTCGATGCGGCCGCGTTCCTTGCGGTCATCGCCGAGCGCGGCGCCGATCTGGTGCTGCACGGCCACGATCATCTGCACATGCTCAATTGGCTCGCTGGCCCGAAGGGCGTCCGTGTGCCGGCGGTCGGCGTGCCGTCGGCCTCGGCCGCGCCCGGCACCAGCCATGACGCCGCGGCTTACAATGTCTATGCCGTCGATGGCTCGCCCGGCGCCTGGCGCTGCGAGATGACCTCGCGCGGCATCAATTCCGCCGGCGCGGTGATACAACAACGGCGCGTTAAGTTGAGCGCATGATCCCGAAAAGTGGGAACCGGTTTTCGGATAAGATCATGCGCAAAAAAGATCAAGGATGCGGCGCGCTGAGGAGCGCAATCGCCACCAGCACGACGACCGCGACGATCACGCCGTAGCAGAAAGTGCGGATCGCGCGCAGACGGCCGCGGCGCTGCTCGTGCTCGACCATTTTCAGCGAGCTCGCCTGCCCGAACGGCACGTCGTCGGCCAAAGCGCGTTCGCGCTCGACCATGCGGCGCGCCACGTAACGCGTGACCGCCTGCACCATCTCGGGCACCTCGTAGGATTCAGCCATCACCGCGCGGCCGTAGCGGGTGTCCTGCACGAAACGGTATTGCCGCTTGTCGCGGCCCATCTCGACATGCGCGATCACGTCGACCCATAGCCGCGGCACGTCGCCTTTGCTGACGCCGCGGTCGAACAACTCGACGTCTTTGGGAATGTCCTTGAACAACGGATCGAGCGCGTCGTTGAGCAGCTCGAGCCGCGCCACGTCGGCGTCGCGCAAATCGACCACAACGGCCGAACGCTCGGCCGCCTCGATGCGCGCCTCGCGCACCGCATCCTTGAGCGCGTTCGGCGGCTCAGGCGGCGGCGCTTCGGCTTTTTTGCCACGTCCCCACATGACTCGAATTTAGCAATGCACGGGGCCGCCGCAAAGCAAAAAAATGAAGGTTATCAAGAAGTTTGATGGTTAATTGCGTCTTAACGGGACGCTTTGAGGCCGTAGGCCTTGCCCCAGCTCAAGCCTTCCTCGGTTCCCTTGCGCGGCCGGTATTCGGCCCCGATCCAGCCTTTGTAGCCGAGCCGGTCGACCGCCTCGAACAGGAAGGGATAGTTGATCTCGCCACCGTCATCGGGCTCATGCCGGGACGGCACCTGCGAGCACTGCATATGGCCGATGATGGAGAAGTAATTTTCCATCCGTAGGATCAGGTCGCCGCCGGCGATCTGCACATGATAGAAATCATATTGCAGGCTGAGGTTAGGTTTGCCGACCTTGGCGATGATGTCGGCGGCATGCTCGACCTGGTACAAAAAATAATCCGGCTGATCGCGGTGGTTGATAGGTTCGATCAGCAATTTGACGTTCTTGGCTGCCGCCAGATCCGCAGCGCGCTTCAGGTTCGCTACGTACACTTTTTCCGCGGCCGGGCGTTCGCCCGGATCGACCTTGCCGGCAAGGCAATGCACCGCGCTTGCGCCCACGGTCGTGACGTAATCCAACGCTTCGGCGAACGAGGCGTCCCATTTCTTCTCGCCACCCGGCACAGCGGCGAAACCGAATTGGTTGGTGTCGCCGTGCGGAGAATTAATGCCGAGAATGCTGACATTATTGCGTTCGGCCGCGCGCTTGAACTGATCTGCCGGCACGTCGTGCGGAAACCGGCATTCGAGCGCCTTGAAGCCCGATGCGGCCGCGGCGTCGATGCGCTGCAGAAACGGGCGGTCTACAAACAGATAATCCAGATGGACCGAGAACCGAGGCATCGATTGCTCCCTTGCGCACAGGCGCGGCGACGTATTCATTAGCCACCTTCCGCCCGCGAGGCCACCCCCGGAAACGCCGTCCATGTCCGCCAACACCGCCTTCCATATCGCCGTGCTGCCGGGTGACGGCATCGGCCACGAGGTGATGGCGCCGACACTGGATATATTGCGCCGGATCGAGGCCACCACGCCGAGCCTGAAATTCCGCTTCTCGGAAACGCCGGCCGGCGCCGAGCATTACGAGGCGACCGGCAAGTCGATGCCGGAGCGCACCGTCAAATTATGCGAGGAAGCCGACGCCATTTTGCTCGGCGCCTGCGGGCTGCCGAGCGTCCGCTATCCCGACAACACCGAGATCATGCCGCAGGTTGAGCTGCGCTTTATTTTTGATCTCTATGCCGGCGTGCGGCCGGCGCGGTTGGTGCCGGGCGTGCCTTCGCCGATTGTGGGCGCGGTGGAGCACGGCATTGATTTTGTGCTGATCCGCGAGTCGACCGAAGGCCTGTTCGCCTCGATCGGCAAAGGCGTCACGACGCATGATGAGGCACGCGAAACGCTGGTCGTGACGCGCGACAAGACCGAACGGCTGTTCGACTTCTCTCTTAAGCTCACTGCGCGGCGCAAGAAGCGCGGTAAACCCGGCCGCCTCACGCTGGTCGACAAGGCCAATGTGTTCAAGGCTTTCAATTGGCAGCGCGACATCTTCAACGAACGCAGGCCGAAATTCCCCGACGTCAAAACCGACATGCTCTATGTCGACGCTTGCGCGGCCATGATGGTGAAGAAGCCGTGGGACTTCGACGTCATGGTGATGGAGAACATGTTCGGCGACATTCTTTCTGATCTCGCTGCCGGTCTGATCGGCGGGCTCGGCATCGCGCCCTCGGCCGATATCGGCGACAAGCACGCGGTATTCCAGCCCTGCCACGGCACCGCGCCCGACATCATGGGACAAGGCAAGGCCAATCCGACCGCAATGATTTTATCCGCCGCAATGATGCTCGATTGGCTCGCCGACAAGCACGACCATACACCGGCGGCGGAAGCGGCGCTGCGCATCGAGCGCGCGGTCGATAAAGCTTACGCCGGCGGCATCAAGCCGATGGAATACGGCGGCAAGGACGGCACAACGGCCATTTCAAACGCGGTGATGAAGGCGCTGGGATAAAACGGGAGAGAAACATGCTTTACGCGGTCTACGCCATCGACAATCCGGACGCCGGCACCAAGCGGCAAGCCGTGCACGCCGACCATGTCGCGCATCTCAAGACCGCGAAGGATCAGGGCGTGACCATCACCGTCGGCGGGCCACTGATGGCCGACGACGGCAAAACCTCGATCGGCAGCCTGATGGTGCTGGAGGTGGCCGACCGCGCCACGGCGGAAAAATTCAACAAGGCCGATCCGTTCCATAAGAACGGCATTTGGTCCAAGGTCGACATCCAGCGCTTCGACCGCCGGACCTAAAGCACCGTCACATTCCGATAAAGTCTTTGATCGCGGCCAGGAATTGCTGCGGCTGCTCCAGCGGTGGGCAATGGCCGCAGCCGGGCAATTCGATATAGCGCGCGCCAGCGACTTTCTCGGCGATAGACTTGTTGAGCGCCGGGGGCGTGGCCTGATCGAACTCGCCGCACACGACCAGCGTCGGCACGTGCATGCGATGCAGCAGCGGCTCCAAGTCAGCCTCCTGCAAAATCTTGCAGGCATGCTGGAACGCCTTGGGATCGATTTCCAGCAGCACGGCCTTGCGCTCCTCGATCGCCTCCGGATGGGCGGCGAGATAGGCCGGCGAAAACACCCGCTTGGCGGCAATTTCCGCGATCGAGCCGAGGCCCGCTTCGGCGACCTTCGCCGCCATTACCTCGAACGTCTTGCGGCCTTCGGGCGGAAAGCAGGCGGCGGCATCGCTCAGCACCAACTTGGCGACGCGCTCGGGGTGCGCCATGGCGAAAGCGAGCGACACCGTGCCGCCGAAGCCATTGCCGATCAGGATCGCGTCGGCGGCGACCTTGAATTCCTGAAATCCGTCCTCGACCGCGGCGACGTAGGCATCCATCAGCGGCAACATGCACGGCTGCGAGCCGTGGAAGCCCGGCAAGTTGATCAGCGTGACGCGAAATTTGGCGGCCAAGGCCGGCAACACCGGATCGAAGGCATACCGGTCGCTCAGCAGCGAATGCAGCACGACCACGTCGCGGCCTTTGCCGGTGCGCACCGCCGTCAGCGCGCCCTTGCCCGCGGTCAATTGTTCAAACTGCATCATATTCTCCGTGCTCAAAAACGAACGGCCACGCCGCAGGCGGCGCAGCCGTATTTATATAAGAACGCCGCGACGAGCGGCTAGTTCCCCTCGCGCCACAGGCCAAGCGATTCCTGCGCCGGCCGGTCGGAGATCGAGAACAGCACCGCTTCGCTCGCCGCATTGTGGAAATAGCGCTTCCACGGCGGCACCACGAAGACGTCGTTGACGCCCCAATCGTATGGTGTGCCGTCGATGATGGTGGTGCCCTGGCCCTCGGCGACCGCGAACACGGTGCCGTCGGTCGAGCGGTAGGGCTCGCCCTTGAAGCCCTTCGGCAGCAACGCGAGATAGGCGCCCATGGTCGGCAGCACCGGCCCGCCATTGATCGGATTCGCGTAGCGCACGCGCGCGCCGTGACGCTTGTCGATATCGCCGGTCTTCTTCAGCCGCCCCAGGATCGGCCGCATCTTGGCGTAGGGATAGTTGATCACCGGGCTGCGGTTCATGTGAATCGGCGCGCCGTCCGGCAGCACGCCGGAGGCATAGCGATCGAAAGAATCGCCGTCGGCATGGCTGGTCTTCTGCATCTTTTCGTCGGGATGGCTGGCGAACGACGCATCGAAATGATTGACCGTCGGCAAATCGAGCACGTCGAGCCACATCACCGGCTGCTTGCCGGGATTGCCGTGATCGTGCGGCGCCCAGTTTGCGGTGATGATGAAGTCGCCATGCGACATCATGGTCTTCTCGCCCTCGACCGCGGTGTAGGCGCCCTCGCCGTCGAGCACGAAACGGATGGCGGAGGCCGAATGCTGATGCACGTCGGCAATTTCGCCGGGCAGAATGAGCTGGATGCCCGCGAACAGCGAATTGGTGATGCGCGCCTTGCCGGTCTCGCCGGGGTTCTCCAGCACCAGCACGCGGCGCTCGGCTTCTTCGGCGCTGATCACGTCGCCGGCCTCCATCATCAACTTCTTGACGTCGGAAAATTTCCACATCGCCGGCCGGCAGTCGGTCTTCGGCTCGGGCGTCACCAGATCCTTAAGCACCTCCCAGAGCGGCGCCATGTGGAACTTGGAAATCTTGTCGTAATAGGCCTGCCGCGCAACCTGCACGTTGTGCTTGGAGCCGGGCGTGGTTTGCGGGGTTGCGGTGACGACCGCCATGGGCATGTTCCTTCCAGTCGAAGGTTTAATTTGAAACTTTATACCGCAGTTCCGGGACAACAGGAATATGCCCGCAAAAGCTGCAAACGCATGCCTGATAGCTAATCACTGCCGCCGCTGCCGTCCACCGCGCCCCGCAAGGACCTTATTTGTTGTTTAGTTCCCGGCGTGCGACAATGCAGTTGCATCTTGACGCCGGGCATCGGCCGCGGGGTACTTCAGTTGGCGTCAAAACGCCGGTTTCAGTTGGTTCTTCTGAAACCCTCACATTACAACGACGATGGCTACGTCATCCGCTGGTGGCGGGCGCTGATCCCGTCAAATTCGCTCGCCGCCGTTTACGGCCTGGCGCTCGATTCGGCGCAGCGCAAGGCGTTGGGAGACGACGTCGAGATCGACATCGACGTCATTGACGAGACCAATACCCGCGTCAACGTCAAGAAGCTGATCAAGCGCTTCCGCAAGCACGGCAATTTCGGCGTGCTCGGGCTGGTCGGCGTGCAATCGAATCAGTTTCCACGCGCGCTGGATATCGCCAAGCCGTTCCGCGACGCCGGCATCCAAGTCGCGATGGGCGGCTTCCATGTATCCGGCTGCCTCGCGATGCTCGATGGCACCGCCATCGACCTCGACCTTGCGCGCGGCATGGGCATCTCGCTGTTCGCCGGCGAGGCCGAGGGCCGTTTCGACGATTTCCTGCGCGACGCCGCCGCCGAGCAGTTGAAACCGCTGTACAATTATATGAACGATCTGCCGAATCTGGGCGGCGCGCCGAGCCCGTTTCTGCCGCGTCAATTCGTCAGCCGCACCGCCGGCACCAATGCTGCTTTCGACGCCGGCCGCGGCTGCCCGTTCCAGTGTTCGTTCTGCACCATCATCAACGTGCAAGGCCGCAAGTCGCGCTATCGCACGCCCGATGACATCGAGAAGATCGTGCGCGCGAACTGGCAACAAAAAATCTCGCGCTTCTTCATCACCGACGACAATTTTGCGCGCAACAAGGAATGGGAGCCGATTTTCGACCGCCTTGCGAAATTGCGCGAGGTCGACAAGATCCCGCTCGGCCTGATGATCCAGGTCGACACCATGTGCCACAAGATTCCGCGCTTCATCGAGAAGGCCAAAAAGGCCGGCGTCACCCGGGTCTTCCTTGGACTCGAAAACATCAATCCGGACAATCTGATCGCAGCGAAGAAAAAGCAGAACAAGATCACCGAATACCGCAAGATGATGCTGGCCTGGAAGGAACAGGGCATCTTCCTCTACGCCGGCTATATTCTCGGCTTCCTCGGCGAGACGCCGGAATCGATCCGGCGCGACATCGAGATCATCCAGCGCGAACTGCCGGTCGACCTTCTTGAATTCAATATCCTGACGCCCCTGCCCGGCTCCGAAGACCACAAAGTCATGTGGTCCAAGGGCGTCGCGATGGACAGCGACCTGAACAAATACGATCTAGAGCACCCGGTCACCGATCATCCGAAGATGAGCCGGCAAGAGCTGCAGTCGATCTACGAGGAGGTGTGGGACCTTTATTACACCCGCGACCACATGAAGACGCTGATGCGGCGCGCCGCCGTCACCAAGGTTCCGATGCTGAGCCTTGCCAAGGTGCTGATCCAGTTTTCGACCATGATGCAGCTCGAAAAAGTGCATCCGCTGCAGAGCGGCCTGATTCGCATGAAGCACCCGTCCGAGCGGCGGCCGGGCTTGCCCGCTGAGAATGCCATCGCGTTCTATGCCGGCTATCTCCGCGATCTGATCGTGCACAACGCGGGGTTTGTCCGCACGATGATCTGGGTCCTGCGCATGACGCGCGGCATCGCGCGCGATCCGAACCGGCATCTTTATGTCGACCAGGCGTTGACGCCGGTGCATGACGACGAAGACGAGACGTTCGATTATTTGACCAAGACCGACGGCGCCAAGGCGGCAATCGACCATTTGAAGAAGGTTGCCGAGTTGACGCACAAAGTGCGCGAACCACATGTCACCTTGAGCCCCAGCCAGGCCCCGGCGGCCCCGGTTCCCCCGCTCTAGTTGTTGACCGAGCCGCCGTCCACCACGATCGACTGGCCGGTAACGAAATCGCTGTCGCTGGAAGCGAGAAACACCAGCGTGCCAAGCAGGTCTTCCGGGAAAGCGTCGCGCTTGAAGGCGCGGCTGTTGCGCACCGGCATGCGCTCTTCTTCAACATGCGTTGAATTCTCGAGCCCGGTGTCACTCAAAATAAATCCAGGCGACAGCGAGTTCACCGCGATGCCGTATTGCCCAAGTTCGCGCGACAGCGAGCGCGTGAAGGCGAGCATGGCACCCTTGCTGGTGACGTAAGGCAGCATGCGCGGCACGCCCTTGTAGGCGGCGCCGGAGGCGATGTTGATGATCTTGCCGCTGCGGCGCTCGATCATATGCGGCGCGACGTGGCGCACCATCAGATAAGGCCCGCGCACGTTGATCGCCATGACCTTGTCCCACAGCTCCGTATCCCACTCGTTGAAGTTTCGCGGGCTGAGCGTCGAGTACAGCGCGGCATTGTTTACCAGGATGTCGATCTGGCCGAAGCTCGCGATGGTCTGCGCCACCAGGCTCTTGACCGCTTTCTCGTCGCTGACGTCAAATACGATGCTGGCAACAGAATTGGCGCCGTGGCTGGCGGCGATTTCAGCCGCGATATCCTTGCCGTCGGCAATATCGGCGATCATCACACGCGCGCCTTGCGCCGCGAGCGCCTGCGAATAGTGCCGGCCGATGCCCTTGGCGCCGCCGGTGACGATCGCGGTTTTACCTTCCAATCTTGCCATGTCCGGCTCCCCGCCAGTAATCGTCATGCCCGCACTTGTTGCGGGCAGCCACGTCTTGCATGATCGGACCATAAAGACGTGGATGGCCGGTACAAGCCCGGCCGCGACAGGGAGAGACTATGCCGAGCGACACCGCCGACCGCCTGGCCATTCGCGCGCTGATCGAGAACTGGGCGCTGTGGCGCGATGCGCGGATGTGGGACCGCTTCCGCACCGTCTGGCACAGCGACGGCCATATGTGGGCGACCTGGTTTCAGGGCACGTTCGAGGAATTCATCAAGGTCAGCCAGGAAGGCTACGATCGCGGCGTGCGCATCATGCACATGCTCGGCGGCATGAGCATCGACATCAAGGGCAAGCGCGCCATCGCGCAAACAAAGATGACCATCTCGCAGCGCGCAGCCGTAGAGGGCGTGATGTGCGACGTGGTGTGCACCGGCCGGTTCTACGATTTTCTGGAAAAGCGCAATGGCAAATGGGGCATCGTGCTGCGCCGCCTCGCTTACGAAAAAGACCGCATCGATCCGGTCGATCCAACGGCGCGGCCAGTGCTCGACAAGAATTTGCTGGCGCAATTTCCGGACGGCTACCGCCACCTCGCCTATCTGCAGACCAAGATCGGCTACGTGGTCAAACGCGACATGCCCGGCCTCGATGGGCCCGATCTGGACGCGCTTTACGCCAAGGGCGCGGCGTGGCTGAAGGGCAAGAAGCTCTGAGTTGGGCAGACGCGGGCAGTGCCTAAGGCGGCCCGTTGCGCGCGCCGCCGGATTGGGCGCAAGATTGCCAAAATAATATCACGGGGAGGATCCGATGCCGCTTCACGTCAATCGCCGCAAATTCTTGAGCGGCACGGCCGCCGCGGCGGGCGCCGCGACGTTCGCGATGCCCGCGATCGCACAGAACGCGCCGATGAAGATCGGCCTGCTAACCGTCAAGACCGGCCCGCTCGCGGCCGGCGGCCAGCATGCCGAGGAAGGCATCACGTCGTTCCTCAAGGACAAGAACTACACGCTGTCGGGACGCAAGATCGAACTCGTGGTCGCCGATACCGGTGGCAGTCCGGTCGGCGCCAAGACCAAAGCGCAGGAACTGGTCGAGCGCGACAAGGTCAATATCGTGCTGGGGCCGTTCGCCGCGTTCGAACTGCTCGCCACCTTGGATTATCTGGCGCAAGCCAAGATGCCGACGCTGGCCTTCGCCGGCGCCGAAGATGTCACCCAGCGCAAGGGCAACCCCTATCTCACCCGTACCTCCTATACGTCGGCGCAGGCACTGTTCGCGCTCGCCGATTACGTCAGCAAGGACATGAAACTCAAGACCGCCGCCACGATGGCCGACGATTTTGCCTTCGGCTACGAGCAGATGGGCGGCTTTCAACGCGTGCTCGAGCAACAGGGTGGCCGCGTTGTCGAGAAGCTGTGGTCGCCGCTCAACACGCCCGACTATGCGCCCTATATCGCGCAGATTCCGGCCTGCGACGTGGTCTGCGTCGGTCTCGCCGGTTCAAACCCGATCAAGTTCATCAAGCAGGCCAAGGGCCTCGGCATCAAGCAACAGCTGGTGGGCGGCTCGACCACCGCCGACGACACCATCATCGGCGCCTATGGCGATGAGGCGCAGGGCCTGATCAACACCAATCCCTATTCGCTCGACATCAAGAGCGACGCAAATCACCGCTTCATCGCCGCGATGCAGAAAAACTACGGCGCCGATGTGAAGATCGGTCACTACGCCGCCTGCTTCTACATCGACGGCCAGGTGATCGAGGCGGCGCTCGCCAAGACCGGGGGGAAATCCGAGGATCCCGACGCCTTCGTCAAGGCGATCCGTTCGGTGACGCTGGCCGAGACGCCGCGCGGGCCGATCAGCTTTGACGATCATGGCAATGTCGTCATCGATGTCTACGTCCGTCGCGTCGAAAAGCAGGGCGACAAGATGGTCAACAAGACCATCAAGACCTATCACAAGGTGAGCCAGTTCTGGACCATGGACCCGAAGGCGTTCCTGCAGGAGCCGGTGTTCTCGCGCAACTATCCGCCGATGAAGAGCTGATCGAGGCTGCCCCTGCCCGCGCCGGCGGGGGTTGGCCTTTGCCCGCGGAAATGCCATGAATTCCACCGGCCAAGGCCGGGGGAAACAATGTCGTTCGCCGATAAATTCAACCTGTTCAACGAATTCAACATCCTGCGCATCATCTGCGGCGCCTTCTTCATCCCGCACATCGTCGGCAAGATCACGGTGCCTGCGACGCTGGAATTTTTCGTCGCGGCCGGCTTCAAGCCGCCGGCCACCTGGATGTATATCGCGGGCGCCATCGAGACCGTGCTCGCGATCTGCTTGATCTTCGGCATTTACACCCAATATGCCGGAGCAGTTGCCTTCATCCATCTGCTGGTCGCGGCGGCCGCCACCTACAAGGTCAAGAACTGCTGGATCTGGGTCATCGGCGGCGTCGAATATTGCGTGTTCTGGGCGATCTGCTGCCTGGTTGTCGCGATGCACGCCATCCGCTGACATCCCCCTGAAAGGAAAATCGTAAAATGGCTAGCGTCCTGTTTTCTCCACTCACCATGCGCGGGCTCACACTGCCGAACCGCGTCGTGGTGTCGCCGATGTGCCAGTACAATTCCAACAACGGCTCGGCCAATGACTGGCATCTGATGTGGCTCGGCAATATGTCGCTCGGCGCCGCCGGCCTGGTGATGACCGAGATGACGGACGTCAACCCGCAAGGCCGCATTTCGCCGAAATGCGCCGGCATGTATTCCGACGACAACGAAGCGGCGCTCAAGCGCGTGCACGACTTCTGCCGCCAATATGGCGTCGCGAAACTTGGCGTGCAGCTGGCGCATGCCGGCCGCAAGGGACCGACCACCCCGCCGGGAGCCGGTGGCAAGCCGATCCTCGAAGGTCCGGACGCCTGGACGCCGGAGGCGCCCTCAGCCATTCCCTACGACACCGGCTGGCCAATGCCGCATGCCATGACCAAGGACGACATCAAGCGCTGCATCGGCGAATTCGCCGCCGCCGCCGAGCGCATCGACCGCATCGGTTATGACGTGATCGAGCTGCACGGCGCGCACGGCTACCTTGCGCATCAATTCTTGTCGCCGCTCTCCAACAAGCGCACCGACGAATATGGCGGCTCGTCCGCAAATCGCATGCGTTTCGCCATCGAGATGTACGAGGCGGTGCGCGCAGTTTGGCCGGAGCAAAAGCCGATCGGCATGCGCGTCTCGGCCACCGATTGGGTCGATGGCGGCTGGACGCCGGAAGAAACCGTGGTGCTCGCCAAGGAACTCAAAAAGCGCGGCATGGACTACATGGACGTGACCACCGGCGGCCTATCGCCGGCGCAGAAGATTCCATTGAGCGCCGGCTATCAGGTGCCCTTCGCCGATCTGGTGAAGAAGGAAAGCGGCATCACCACCATGACCGTAGGGCTGATCGCCGGTTTCCAGCAGGCCGAAGAAATCCTCGCCACCGGCAAGGCCGACCTGATCTGCATCGGCCGCGCCGCGATCTACGACCCGCGCTGGGCCTGGCATGCCGCCGAGGAACTGGGCGCCGAGGCGCCCTACGCGCCCAAGACCATGGCCGGCCATCCCAAGCTGCGGCCGCAACTTTTCCCGAAGCGGGCGCAGCCGGCGGGCTAAGCGCCGGCCTTCATCCGCACGATGAACTTCGCGAAAGCCGCGAGCTGCTTGGTGATGATGTCCTTGGTCGGCTGATCGGTCAGCGCCAGCGTATCCTTGTCGAATTTGGTCGCCGCCGAGCCGACGAAAATCTCCGGCGTGCCGAAGATGAAGGCGCCGAGGAACGTCATCGACATGCGCCAGTGATATTGCATGCGCGCGCCGCCGAGCGGGCCCTGGCTCACCGATTGGATCGCCACCGGCTTGCCTTCGAACGGCTGGTCCTTCATGCGCGAAACCCAGTCGATGGCGTTCTTGAGCACGCCCGGCATCGACCAGTTGTATTCCGGCGTCACGAACAGCACGCCGTCGGCATCGCGGATCATGCCAGCGAGATCGTTGGCGGGCGCCGGAAAGCCGGCGGAATTCTGAACGTCCGCGTTGTAAAGCGGAAACATCTCGAGCGTCGGCGCGTTGATCAATTTTATTTCCGGCGGCGTCAGCTTCGGCAGTTCGCGCGTCAGCGCGGCATTGTAGGAACCCTTGCGCAGTGAGCCGCAGATAACGAGTACTTTCAATTCGGCCATGTCACCCTCTTTGATTGTTCAAACAATAACGTCCTGCAGCTATTTCTGTTCAATACCGGCTTTTTCACGCACCGACTTCCATTTTACCACTTCGTCCTCGACGAACTTGGTGAATTCCTGCGGCGTCGAGACATGCACGACGGCGCCGACCTTCAACAACTGTTCGCGGATCGCCGGCATCGCCAGCACTTGCTTGAGTGCGGCATTGGTCTTGTCGACGATCGCTTGCGGCGTGCCAGCCGGATACATCCAGCCATACCAGCCGGTTACCGCGTAGCCCGGTATCCCGGATTCAGCGACTGTCGGCACATTGGGAAGGGTTGGCCAGCGCGACGGCCCGCCGACCGCGAGCAGCTTCAACTGCCCGGCCTGCACCTGACCCTGCACCGCGTGCGCGAGCTCGACGCCGTAGTCCACCTGGCCCTGGAGCAAGGCGGTAATCACACCCGGCGTGCTGCTATAGGGAATATGTTTGACATCGATGCCGGCCATCTGGCGCATCAATTCGCCGGCAAAATTCTGCGTCGAGCCGACCCCAACGTCGGCAAAATTGAGCTTGCCCGGATCCTTCTTGGCCAGCGCCATCAGTCCCTTGATGTCGTCGGCGAGAAAATCCTTTTTTGCAACAATAACGAATGATGAGTCGGCGACCAGCGAGACGTCGGCGAAATCCTTGACGGCGTCGTAGCGAATCGACTTGAGCATCGCCGCCGCAACGGTATGTGCGGGACTGGTCATCAGCGCGGTGTAGCCGTCCTTGTTGGCGCGCGCGACCGTTTCGGCCGCGATCGTGCCGCCGGCGCCGACCTTGTTTTCCACCACCACCGACTGGTGCAGCAGTTCTCCGAGCGGTTGGGCGATAATGCGGCTGACGATGTCGGTGCCGCCGCCAGCGTTGAAACCGACGATGACGCGGATCGGCTGATCCGCCGGCCACTCGGCTCTGGCCGATGTTGTCATGCCACTCGCGGCAACAGCCGCAGCGATGATCAATCGTTTCATGACTGCCCTCCCCTTTTTTTGGGCCGCTTGGTTTAGGCCGTCTCGTCTTCGATCGGATTGCGCAGCACGCCGACCTTTTCGATCTCGACTTCGACCGTATCGCCCGCTTTCATCCAGACCGGATCGGGCTTGCGCGCGTGGCCGACGCCGGAGGGCGTGCCGGTGAACAACACGTCGCCGGGCTCCAGCGTCATGCCTTCGGTGAGATAGACCAGCGATTCCGCCACCGGGAACATGAAATGATCGGTGTTGGAAGATTGCATAATCTTGCCATTGAGCCGGCTCTCAATCTTGAGGCCCTTGCCGCCTTTCGGCAATTCGTCGGCGGTCACCAACCACGGTCCGATGCTGCCGGTACCATCGAAATTCTTGCCCATGCCCCATTGTGTGGTGTGGCGCTGATATTCGCGCACCGAGCCTTCCATGCCGCAGGCATAACCCGCGACGCAGTCGGTCGCGTTTTGCATCGTCAGGTGCTTGGCGCGCTTGCCGATGACCACCACCAGTTCGCCTTCGTAGTCGAGCTGGATCGACTTCATCGGTCGCATCAGAGGCGTGAGATGTGGCGTCAGCGACGTCAACATGCGGAAAAAGATCGACTGGAATTTCGGAATGTTGTCCTTCTGCGGCCCTTCCTTGACGTGGTCGAGATAGTTGAGGCCGAGGCAGACGATCTTGCCGGGCCGCGCAACAGGGAGCCCGAACTTCAATCCGGCGAGCGGACGGCGCGCCGAGGCCGGCGCCTTTTTGGCGAGTTCGGCGAGCGGTTTCAGGTCGCCATTGTTCTTGCGCAGGACTTCGCCGAGATCGGCCGGAACGCTTGCGTCCACCGCCTGGAGATCGATGACCGCGTCGCCCTCAACCAAGCCCAGCCGCAGGCCATTATTCGCTTCAAAACCGACGATCTTCATGAATTCCCGCCTTTGCCATTTGCGCGTGGCGCAAGGCTTAGCGCAGGCGGGCGCGATGCGAAAGATGGCTCAGGCTTTGGGCGCCGGCCCATCGGCAAGGGTGAAGGCCTGGATCGAGAAATAGTCGCGCGCGTCGGTCCAGACGCCCGCAGGCTGCCAACCGGCGCCACGCGCCAGCGCGCCGAGCGATGCGATCGAATATTTGTAGCTGTTCTCGGTGTGGATGGTCTCGCCGGCGCGGAAATCGACGGTCTCGCCCGCGACCTTCACCTTCTGCCGCTTCAGGCTGGCGAGATGCATTTCGACTCGATGGCGCTCGCGGTTGAAGAACGCGTGATGCTCGAAAGTATCGAGCTTGAAGGTGGCGCGCAGTTCGCGATTCATGCGCACCAGAAGATTGAGATTGAACTTGGCGGTGACACCGGCGGCGTCGTTATAGGCGGCGTTGAGAGCCTCGACCGGCTTGATCAGGTCGGCGCCGACGATCAGCGTCGCGCCCGGGCCCAGGATGCGTCCCGCATTGCGCAGGAACGCGCACGCTTCATGCGGCTCGAAATTGCCTATGGTGGAACCCGGAAAAAATCCGATCCGTACCGGCGCGGCAATCGCTTTCGGCGGCAACTCGAACGCCTTCGTGATGTCGGCCCGAACCGGCAGCACTTTGAGCCGCGGAAAATCCGGCTGCAGGTCGATTGCTTCCTGCTCCAGCATCTCGCCGCAAATATCGACGGGCACGTAGGCCGCGAGACTCGGTGCCGCTTCCAACAGGATGCGCACCTTCTTGCTCGAGCCCGAGCCGAATTCCACTAGCGCCGCGCCTTGCGGAATGAGTTTTGCGATTTCGGCGGCGTTGTCGCCCAGGATGCTCATCTCACAACGCGTCGGATAGTATTCGGGCAGTTCGGTGATGCGCTCGAACAGCAGCGAGCCGGTGCCGTCGTAAAAATATTTCGCGGCCACCCGCTTCGGCGTCGCGCTCAAGCCGGCGAGAACGTCGACCTCGAAGGCGGAGGCTTCGACATTTTGCGGCTGAACGCGGTGGGAACGTGCTAGCGCGACCATTACTGCTCCTTAAGAAAACTCGGCGAGCCGCAGCCCGCTGAATTGCCAGCGCGCCGACGGATAGAAAAAATTGCGATAGCTGACGCGCTCATGGCCTTCTGGTGTTGCTAGTGAAGATCCACGCAACACCATCTGGCTGACCATGAACTTGCCATTGTATTCGCCGAGCGCCCCTTCGGCCGCGCGGTAGGCTGGGTAGGGTAGATAGGCGCTGCGCGTCCATTGCCAAGCGATGCCGAAGGCGTCGGCGATCAATTCCGCGCCGGCCGCGACTTCCCATTCCGCCTCGCTGGGCAAGTGTTTACCGGCAAAACGGGCAAAGGCCTCGGCTTCGTAATAGCTGATATGCGTGACGGGAGCCGCGGGATCGACGGGCTTGAGGCCGCCGAGCGTCATCGCGTGCCAGCCGCCGTCGTGTTGGCGCCAATAGCCGGGCGCCTGCCAGCCCTCGGCCTGCACCGTAGCCCAGCCATCCGATAGCCAGAGTGAGGGGGTGCTGTAGCCGCCGGCCGCGATGAATTCGAGCCATTCGGCGTTGCTGACTAGATGGCGGGCGATCCGCACATCGGGAATGAGCTCGTCGTGCCGCGGCGTCTCGTTGTCGAAACAGAAACCGTTGCCTTCGTGACCGATGGTCATGATTCCGGACGGCACATCGACAAAGCCGCCCGTCCCTTGACTCGCGCGCGGCGGTTGCCACGCGGTGTCGTAAACCGGGTCGGTCGGGTTCTGCGCAAAGGCGTGCAGGATGTCGGTGATCAGCAGTTCCTGGTGTTGCTGCTCGTGATGCAACCCGATTTCCAGAATGTTGAACACGTGCGCGGCATTCGCCGCCGGCACGTTGTCGATCAGCCGTTCGACCGCCGAGTCAACATGAGCGCGATAGCCGGTCACGTCGTCGCCGTTCGGCCGCGTGATCAAGCCGCGTTGCGGACGCGCGTGGCGCGGCCCGGCGGCGACGTAATAGGAATTGAATAAAAATGGAAAACGCTGGTCGAAGATTTGGTACCTGGGATCGTTCGGCACCAGCAGAAACTGCTCAAAGAACCAAGTGACGTGCGCGCGGTGCCATTTCGCCGGGCTGGCATCGGCCATCGACTGTACGATCTGGTCCTCGGCCGACAAATGCGACGCGCGTGCTTCCGTCTCGGCGCGCACGCGGCGGAAAGCGTCGCGCCAGTAAGCCCGCGCCTCGTCCGGCGATTCCGCTACCGAGCGTGGTCCGAGGCTGCCGCCGCGCGGAGCGTGCGACATTGCGGTGCGCGCCATTGGGGTCTCCGTCGCTTTATTCGAAGGTAGTTGGCAGTAGATTTACGGACATAGACGTCCAATGGATGCAATTGTTCCATCGGCAGGGGGTCGGGGCAACCTCGAATCGGGCCCGCGCCCGTAACCTGACGGGGTTGTGATGCCGGCGTGACGCCCGGCAGCGCCGAAAGACAAGCGTTTCGCACGGTATTTGCCGTGAAAATTGGCCTCAAGGTCCGTATCGGGGGATTCGCCCCCCAAGCGCCGCATTATGCGCGGCTACTGCTCGAGCGATTTCAGGAAAGCGATGAAGTCGCCGACCTGATCCGGCTCCAGCTTGAATTCCGGCATGTTTTCATGGCCGGTCACGATTCCTTCGCCGAGCGCCTCCTCGAGCGTTTCAACCGGATAACGCTCATGCAGCGTTCGAAACGGCGGCGCGACAGCGAGCGGGCTCGGACTGACTTTGTCGACGGCATGACATCGCGCGCAATTGGCGCGGGCAAACGTCATGCCCCGTTGCGCGCCGGGCGACAGCTGCGCCTGCGGACTGACAACCCCGCTAAGAATTGCCAATGCGGCCAGCACACATGTGAGAACGCGGCGACGTCTGGCCGTCACTGCGTGGCTCCAACCATGAACTGCTGCTCGATTGCCGCGAGCGAGGATCGCACCTGGCTTGACACTTCCGCGGCTGCTTCGGCGCCACGAAACAGCACGCCGAGGCTGAAGCCATCATCGGTCAGCGCCGCGGCGGCGGCGGCCGCCCGGTCATTCTTGACCGCGACTGCGTCGTGCCGAACTTTGCCCTTCCAATCGAATTCTTCCGGCCGAAACGTAATGCAGGGGCTCAGCACTTCAAGAAAGGCAAAGCCCGGCCATTTGATGGCTTCGACGATCAAGTCAGCCAAGCCTTTCGGATCGCCGGAAAACCCGCGCGCGACAAAATTGGCGCCGGCAGCGATAGCCATCGATATCGGATTGAACGGCCGGATGCCGATGCCGCCCGGCGTCAGCGAACTGTCCCAGTCCGGCTCGGTGGTCGGCGACGGCTGGCCCTTGGTCATGCCGTAGACGCGGTTGTCCATCACCAGATAGAGCATGTCGACATTGCGCCGGCAGGCGTGAATGAAATGATTACCGCCGATCGAAAAGCCGTCACCGTCGCCGCCGACGGTGATGACCTCAAGATCCGGCCGCGCCAGCTTGAGGCCGGTCGCAGCGGCCAGCGCGCGGCCATGAACGCCGTGGAATCCATAGCAGCTCATATAGCCGGGCAGCCGCGACGAGCAGCCGATACCCGACACCAGAGCGACTTCATGCGGCGGGCGGCCCAGTTTCACCAGCGCGCTTTCCAGGCCCGCGAGCACGCCATAGTCGCCGCAGCCGGGGCACCAGATCGGGTGTGCGCCCGAACTGAAGTCCTTTTCCACGAGATCCCGGACGCAGTGCGTTTCAACAGTGGCGGTGTCGCTCATGATTTTGCCCTCAAGCGATATGAGCTGTTATTTCAGCAGGACGGAACGGCAGCGGGCCCGGCCGCGCGATGCTCTCGGCCGACACCGGAAGCGCTTTTTGCCCCAACAGGTGGCGATAGAGCTGCCCGCTATGATTTTGCTCAAGCACCAGCACGCGGCGCACGTCTTTCAACGCGGCAGCCAGCGGCTTGAACGGCACCGGCGATAGGACGCGCAGCGCGATGACGCGTGTCGGACGCCCGGCATTCGTCAATCGACGAGCCGCCTCGCGCGCCGGCGCGACGCTCGAGCCAAATGTCAGGATGGCGGTATCTCCCTGCCCGTAGACCTCGCCCCAAAGTTCGCCGGGGTCGAACTGCTCGAGTTTCTTTGCGCGCTTGTTGATCTGCGCGACATGTGCGCTGGCGCCGCTCACCGGCAGGCCGGCCTCGTTATGCGTGAGGCCTTCGGCAACCCACTCGTAGCCTTCGGTCCCGGGCAGCGGCATCGGCGTGATTGGATCGGCGGTTAACGCATAGCGCTTGAACTGCGCGCCGGAAGCGCCGCCATTGGTCCGCCGTTTCATCGGCTCGGGCCGCTTGGACGGCGGCAGAATGATGGCCTTGGCTTGCCCGATCATTTGATCGGACAGGACAATGACGGGGGTCTGCAAGGCTTCCGCGACGTAGACCGCCCATTCGCCGGTCGCGAGGCAATCGCCAACCGACAAAGGTGCAATCACGATGCGGGGCGCGTCGCCGTGTCCGCCGAAAATCGCAATATTGAGATCGCTCTGCTCGGTCTTCGACGCGATGCCGGTCGAAGGGCCGGCGCGCATGACGTCGACGATAACCGCCGGAATTTCCGCCGCGACGCCAAGCCCGATCGCCTCCGTCATCAGCGAGAGACCCGGCCCGGCGGTAACCGTCATTGCCGGCTGGCCGCCATACGAGGCACCCAACACCATATTGATCGAAGCGAGTTCGTCTTCGGCGAGAATGAGGCGTCCGCCCATGCTGTGCAGTTGCGGCGACAGCCATTCGACAAGATCGGTGGCGGGCGTGATCGGATAGCAGCCGACGAACTTGATGCCGCCGCGCAACGCGCCAAGCCCGATCGCCTCGTTGCCGGTAATCAGCCAACGCGATTCATGCTTGGGCTCCGTCACGCGCAAATCGAGATCGATGGCGGCGGCGGCCTTTATTCCATTCTCAAGCGCTGCGGCGTTGGCGGCCATCACCTCCTCGCTCTTGTGGCCGAGCACCGTCTCAAGCGCCGCGCGCAATTCGGCGGCAACGATGCCCGCGAGCGTGCCCGCCAATCCGGCGACAAAAATATTCGAACGCTTGCCGCGCATCGCCCGCGCCAGGCGGGTCATGGTCGGATCGCTCATCACGACCGACAGCGCGCGCGGTTTTGACTTGGCGATACTGGCCGGAATGGCGCCGGCGGACGGATCCGAGATAACCACGCTGTTTTTGTCGAGCGGAATCTCGGCGGCAAACTGGTCGACCTTGTCCCAGTCGATCGCAAAGAAGACATCGAAACGATCCGGCTGGCACTCGATCGGCTCGTTCGAAATCTGCACCAGCGCGGCGGATTCACCGCCGCGGACCTGGGCTCCGAACAACTGAGTCATGACGCCGAAATAGCCCGCTCCTGCCGCCGCCCGCAGAAAAAGCGTGCCGGCAGTCATGGCGCCTGAGCCACCACTGCCGGCAAACACGAGGGAGAGGGATGAGCGGGCCACGAATGCTCCTAGACGTAGCCGAGCCAACGCCAGTACGTGGCGCCGAACACCATCGTCAGCAGATAGGCCATAACGGTGATGGCGATGCCGGTGCGAACGAAGTCACGCACCACAAAGGTTTCGGTGCCATAGCCGACCATGCCCTGCGGCGAATTGACCGGCAGAATAAAGCCGAAGCTGACAACGAACTGCAGCACCAAGGTCATGCCGAGCACGCTAATGCCGGGCGTCTGCACCTTCTGCATCACCGCAATGACAATCGGAATAAGCGATGACGCCAAAGCCGTGGCGCTGGCAAACCCGAGATGGATGACAATCAAGAACGCCGCCATCACCGCGAGAATGGAAAGAGCAGGCAATTGATTAAGGCCGAACCACGTGACGATAAGATTGGCCAGCCACTGCGCGGCCTGCGTTTGCAGAAGAACCGTACCAAGGCTGATGCCAACGCCGAACAGGACGATCGTGCCCCACGGCATCAGCGCATTCGCATTTTTCCAGTCCATCACGCCGATGCCCGGCAGGAACAACAAGGCGACAGCGACCGTCGTGGTGGTCGAACTGTCAAATGGATGCAGCACGCCTTCGGTCGCCCAGAAGCACAGCAGGATCAGCGAAACGGCCAGCAGGCGGGCCTCTTTGCCGGTCATCGAGCCGAGCTGACTCAAGGACTTTTGCACGGTGACCTGGCCGCCGGGAATTTCTTTCGCTTCCGGCGGCATCATCGCCATCATGATGAAATACAGCCCGATCGACATAAGAATCGAGAACGGCGCGGCCGCGATGAGCCAGTTCAGCCACGTGATGTCGTGCCCAAGCGCTTTCTGGATAAAGCCCACGGCAACCATGTTTTGCGCCGCCGCCGTCTTGATGCCGACGTTCCAAATGCTGACCGCCTGAACGGTCGTGATCATCAACAGGCCGGCAAAGCGGCTCTTCTTGTCGACGCCGAAGGCCAGAATGACGCCCATCATGATCGGAATAACGGCTGCCGCTCGCGCGGTCGCGCTCGGCACCAAAAAGGCCAGCACGGTCGCGACGACAATGCTGCCGATCACAATGCGATTGGTGCGGGTGCCGACGCGGGACAGAATCACCAGCGCGATGCGGCGATCAAGACCGGTGATCGTCATGGCGGCGGCAAGGAACAAAGCGGCAGCGACTAGCGTCAACGCCGTATTGCCGAACCCGCTCATGGCGAATGTCAGTCCCTGTACCGTTCCGTACAACACCTTCGGGTTCGCAACATTGGGCGACATGCCGAGGAGGAAGGCCATAAGCGCCGAGATGACCACGGCGCTAACGGCATAATCGAGTGCTTCAGACACCCAGACGATCACGGCGAAGGCAAAAACCGCCAGCATACGATGGCCGGCGATCGGAAGCCCTTCCGGCGTCGGCAGCAGCAGAACGACGACCAGCGTGGCGATCGCCGTGATTAGCCCCCAGTTCATCCGCAGCCAGGACTGTGCTTTCAACGGTGGAGCAGAAACGGTCTGAGCGACATTTGCCATTGACATCCTCCTGCGAGCGGCACAGCGGCTAGCGTGGGCTAGGCGCACGTCCGTAAGAGTGACAGTGCCGCTCACCCAGCGGCCGGGTCTTGGCATTCATCAAAGCGAAAGACAGTTCGCCGGCTTGAATACGGCCCCGCAATTCATCGAGCGCCAGCGCAGCGATGACGATGACGATGAGTGTCGGCAGAAGGAGCGGCGTCATGCCACGGCCTTCTGACCTGCCGGGGCTTGCTTGTCCGCCGGTCCTTCGAGCACGAAGCCGGACATCGGCTCGATCCAGACCGTGTGATCGTTCACAGCTTTCACGCCGCTCACATTCTCGGCTATCACCTGGAGCGCTTTGCGATCGCGTTCATCCAGGATCGTGCCCCAGAGATCGACGATGCCTTTGTTGACAGTCGCTTGGACCAGCGCCACCGGCGCCCATTTCTGGCCGTCCAGCTCCCTCTTGATTTGATTTTGGATGTCGAGATCGCTTTGAGCCACCGGCTGCGCGGCTTTTGCGGCCGGCAACATGGCGCGAACCAGATTTGCGCGGCTCACGATGCCGACCAAGCGCGCATCGCGCGTAACGGGAACGCGCTTGATCCTGTGGCGCTCCATCAGGCTGACGATCTCTTCCACAGAACTGTCTTCCGACACCGAAAGCGGATTGTCCGACATCACCTCATCGACCTTGCGACCGTGCGAATGGGTAAAGTCGGCGGCGGCGCGGCCTGGGCCCAATATGAACTCAATCCAGCGCGGCCGGTGTTTCTCAGTGCCGGTTTCGGCGCGCCGCAGGAAGTCGCCTTCGGTGACCATGCCGACCAGCGCGCCCTTGGCATCCACCACCGGCAGCCCGCTGATCCGGTTTTGCAGCATCAGGTGGGCGGCTTCAAAAATACTGGCGTCCGGCGCAATCGAGATCACGCGGCGCGTCATGATATTTTTAGCTTTCATCGCACTCTCCTGTCGATCGTGATTTTGCGGATATTCGAGATCAGCCGTTCATGCGCGTGAGCGCGGACCGGTTGCGCAGAACGATGCGCCGGGATGTCGGCAAGGCGATCGCCGCCGTGTTTTCGAGTTGCGTCAGCGTTCGCGATACCGTCTCGATGGTGAGGCCGAGATAGTCAGCGATATCCTGACGGCACATCGGCAGATCGATTTCGCTGGCGCTCTTCACGCGGCTTGCCATTTCGAGCAGAAAGCCGGCGACGCGTTCCTGGGCGCTCTTGATCAGCAGCAGGACGCGGATTTGGGTGCGTTGCAACTCCGCGACCGTCAATGTGAGCAACTGGCTCGCCATCGCCGAATCGCCGGCGGCGCGCGAGGTGAGCGCGGCGCGCTTGACAATGCGGACCGTGGTCGGGGCCAACGCTTCGGCCGAGAAGCTGTGCTCGACACCCGCTTCCAATCCGAAAATGTCGCCCGGCAGATAAAAGGCACCGATCTGGCGGCGGCCGTCATTGAGAATCTTGGAGGTGCGCACGCAGCCGGAGATGACGGTATAGAGATACTCGGCCGGCTCGCCTTCGCCATAGACCTCTTCATTGCGACCGAACGCCAAGGGGGCGCCCATCAAATCGAACAGCCCCGTCACTGGCGCGGGCGGCACAACGCGGAGCGAGCCTTTGCCATTGCGAGAGAACGATTCACGGACTGCGAGGGCCTGCATCGACATGACCTATCTCCTTGTTTCGGCGAAGCGTGCCGCACCATGGCGAACAGGTTTCATTGGGAAAATTCAGATATTGCCCCTAAGGGGTTTTCCTTAGCTTTGACCGCTGAAAAAGTCGTTGTATTTGAAAAACTTAAGCGGAGTCGACCGAGTCAGATACCGTGCATCAGGCCGCCGACTGCGCTAGAAATAGCGGCATGCGCAACGTCAATGTCGCTGTTCCCGTGACCGATGCGGAGCCGCAACGCCCTTTAGGCGTCAAGCACGTGATGTTGCCGCATGCCTTAGGCTATGCGCTCGCCGCTGCGCTGGTCGCGGTGGCTTTTCTGGCGCGGTTACTGCTTGAGCCTTTTCACGGCGACGAAATCACTTACCTGCTGTTTGTCCCGGCCATTCTGATTGCGAGTGGCGCCGGCGGCTTGGGGCCAGGGCTGCTGGCAACCGCCCTCAGCGACCTGCTCGCGCTTTATTTCTTCCGAGCCCCTTTACCGCTCACGACGTCACATATTTTCAGCCTGAGCGCCTTTACGGCCATCGGAATCGGCATGGCGGTGCTCGGCGCGCGCCTGTTGCGGGCCCGCTCGTCAGTGGTCGCGAGCACGCAAGATCTGGTTGCCCGCGAAGCACATCTGAAATCGATTCTGGACACAATTCCCGACGCAATGATCGTCATCGATCCGCAGGGCATTGTACAGTCTTTCAGCTCAGCGGCGGAACGGTTGTTCAAATATTCGCCAGACGAAGTCATCGGCAAGAACATCAAGATGCTGATGCCGCAACCCTACCGCGACGGCCACGACGGCTATCTCCAGCACTATCAGAAAACCGGCGAGCGCCGCATTATCGGCATCGGCCGCATCGTGGTCGGCGAACGCAAAGGCGGATCGACCTTCCCAATGGAGCTCTCGGTCGGCGAAATGCGCTCGTCCAACAAGACATTTTACACCGGCTTCATCCGCGACCTAACCGAGCGCCAAAGCACGGAAGCGCGCTTGCAGGAACTGCAATCCGAATTGGTTCACATCTCCCGATTGACCGCGATGGGTGAGATGGCGTCCACGCTCGCTCATGAACTCAACCAGCCGCTGTCGTCGATCGCCAATTATCTCAAGGGCGGCATGCGCCTGCTTCAGGACCGGACGGACGAAGAATCGCGCATGACGCGAGATGCGCTCGACAAAGCCACCGAGCAGGCGATGCGCGCCGGTCAGATCATTCGCCGCCTGCGCGATTTCGTGTCGCGCGGCGAAAGCGAGCGCCGCGCGGAAAACATGAGCAAGCTCGTGGAAGAAGCGAGCGCCCTCGCCTTGGTCGGCGTCAGGGACGTTCACATTCGCTTCGATCTCGATCCGGCCGCTGAGGTCTTGGCCGACAAGGTCCAGATCCAGCAGGTCCTGATCAATTTGATGCGCAACGCCATGGAGGCGATGGCCGCATCTGAACGGCGAGACTTGACCGTAAAGTCCACGCTCATCGCCGACGACATGGTCGAGGTGCGCGTTGCCGACACCGGGCCCGGCATCGCGCCGGAAATTGCCGGCCATCTTTTTCAACCGTTCTTCACGACCAAGATTCACGGCATGGGCGTCGGCCTTTCGATCTGCCGCACCATCATCGAGGCGCACGAGGGCCGCATATCGGTCGAACCCAACCCGGACGGGGGTACGGTTTTCTGTTTCACTCTGCGGGCGATGACCAAACAGGATGCAGACAGCGATGCCTGACACCCAGACTGTTTATATCGTCGATGATGACGACGCGGCGCGGCAGTCGCTGGAGTTCCTGCTGAAGAGCCACAAGCTCACGGTACAGGCTTACGAATCCGCTATCGCATTTCTCGAGGCCCTGCCGAACATCAGTACCGGTTGCGTGATTACCGACGTTCGCATGCCGGGAATGAGCGGCATCGAATTGCTCAAGCGCCTTAAGAGCGCGACCCACCCAGTTCCGGTCATCATCATAACCGGGCATGGCGACGTCCCGCTTGCGGTTGAAGCCATGAAGTACGGCGCGGCGGATTTTCTGGAAAAGCCGTTCGACGACGAACTGCTGCTCGGCGCCGTTCGTTCGGCCTTGAACCGCCTGGGAAAGGACGGCAAGCGCGAAGCCGAGCGCGCGGAAGTCCTCGACAAGCTCGCCACGCTTTCGACCCGCGAGCGGCAGGTGCTTGAAGGCCTGGTGGCGGGCAATCCCAACAAAGTGATCGCCTTCGATCTGTCGATCAGCCCGCGAACCGTCGAAATTTACCGTGCCAATGTCATGAGCAAGATGGCGGCGGCCAGCCTGTCCGACCTTGTGCGAAAAGCCCTGATCGCGGGCATTTTGGACAACACGCCCGCATAGTCACAATATGGTACCCCCCGGCGCCGACAGCCTGGGCGATTTTCATTTAACGCCAACGATGAAAGCAAGAGCGTGGAGAAGCAACGCCAGCCAGGCTTCATATCCATCCTTGCTCGTTTATGGCGCCGGGCGCCGGCCACGCCCGAAGGCTCGGCCGCGAGCGGCGTGAGCCTCGGTGAGATTGCCGGCCTCGCGCCGGAGGAAGCGCTGCGCCGCCTGCAGGGGAGCGCGGAGGGTCTCTCGCCCGACGAAGCCGAGGCTCGGCTGCGCACGATGGGTCCCAACCAGATCGCCCATCAGGCGCGCCACACCATCGTCGGCGAAATCTTCAGCCGCTCGATCAACCCGCTGAATCTGCTCCTGCTGACGCTCGCGGTTGCCTCGTTTCTGTCGGGCGACCAGCGGGTCGCGACCGTGATCGCGGTCATGGTGGCGCTGAGCATCTCGCTGGGCTTCGTTCAGGAGCATCGTTCGAACAAGGCCGCCGACGCGTTGCGCCGGATGGTGCTGACGACCGCGAGCGTGCGCCGAAAACAATCCGCTCCGGCGACAGATCATGTCGAACTGCCAATCGAACAGCTCGTGCCGGGCGACATTGTTCTGTTGTCGGCCGGCGACATGATCCCGGCCGACGTGAGGCTGATCTCGGCGAAAGATCTCTTCGTCAACCAATCGACCCTGACCGGCGAAGCCATGCCGATCGAAAAAAACGCGCAACCGCTTGCCGGCGCCGCCGAGACGCCGTTCGATCTGCCGAATATCTGCTTCATGGGCAGCGCCGTCGTCAGCGGAGTCGGCTGTGGCCTTGTCGCGCTCACTGGCGCGCGGACGGCTTTCGGTCGGGTGGCGGTCACGATCGCCGAACAGCGCGTTCTGACGGACTTCGACAAGGGAGTCACCCGCATCACCTGGATGATGATCGGCCTGATCTCGATTATGGCGCCGGCCGTGTTCCTGATCAACGGCCTGAGCAAAGGCAACTGGTTCGAGGCGCTGCTGTTTGCGGTCGCTGTGGCGGTGGGCCTTACGCCGGAAATGCTTCCGATGATCGTGACAGTCAACCTGGCCAAGGGCGCCATGGCGATGTCGAAGAAGAAGGTCATCGTCAAACGCCTCAACGCCATCCAGAACTTCGGGGCGATGGACGTGTTGTGCACCGACAAGACCGGCACGCTGACGCAGGACCGCGTCGTGCTCAAGCGTCACCTCGACCTTCAAGGCAACGATTCAGATCGCGTGCTCGAATACGCCTACTTAAACAGCCTCTATCAATCCGGTCTCAAGAATCTGCTCGACGTCGCAGTCCTTAAACATGTCGAACTCGATGAGAAACTGAAGGTCGACGAGCGGTTCAGCAAGATCGACGAAATTCCCTTCGACTTCGAGCGGCGGCGCATGTCGGTCGTTCTCAAGCGCGGCGACGACGCTCACATTCTGATCTGCAAGGGCGCCGTCGAAGAAATATTCGCCGTCTGTACGCGCTACGCCAACAACGGCGAGACCGGTGCTCTCGACGAGAGCCATTTTGCGCAAGCCAAGGAGATCACCGCCAAGCTTAACGCGGACGGCTTTCGGGTGATCGCCGTCGCCTTCAAGGGGATGCCGCCGGCGCAGGAGACCTATTCCATCGCTGATGAAGCCGGCCTCACTTTGCTTGGCTATATCGCGTTCCTCGATCCCGCCAAGGAAACCGCTGCCGCAGCGATTGCCGCCCTGAAAGCCCGTGGCGTGCGGGTCAAGATCCTGACCGGTGATAACGACATCGTCACGCGAAAAATCTGTCACGACGTCAGCCTGCCGGTGGAGCGCATCGTTCTCGGCGAGGAGATGGCGAAACTCGCGCCCCAACAATTGGCGGACCTGGCCGAGACCGCTGCCGTGTTCGCGAAGGTCTCGCCGGCGCAGAAGGCGGCGATTATCGATGCCCTGCATCGCAAGGGCCACGTCGTCGGTTACCTGGGTGACGGCATCAACGACGGACCGGCGCTTAAGGCCGCCGACGTCGGCATATCGGTGGAAAGCGCTGTCGATATCGCCAAGGAAACCGCCGACATCATCCTGCTGGAAAAAAGCCTGGCAGCGCTCGGCGACGGCGTGCTCGAGGGCCGCAAGGTCTTCGGCAACATCACCAAGTACATCAAAATGGGCGCGAGCTCCGGCTTCGGCAATATGTTCAGCGTCATCGGCGCCAGCATATTCCTGCCGTTCTTGCCGATGGCGCCGATTCAAGTGCTCACCAACAATCTGCTGTACGACTTTTCGCAGACTACGATCCCGACCGACAACGTCGACGCCGAATACCTGGCCGTGCCGCGGCGGTGGGACATCGGCAACATGTCCAAATTCGTGCTATTGATAGGCCCGATCAGCTCGATTTTCGACTACGCCACGTTCTTCGTGATGCTGTCGGTCTTTCATGCATGGGACAAGCCGGCGCTGTTCCAGACCGGCTGGTTTGTGGAAAGCCTGCTCACCCAGACGCTGATCATTCACATCATCCGCACGGCCAAGATACCTTTCTTCGAGAGCCGGGCCAGCGCGCCGGTGATCGCGACCAGTCTCATTATTGCTGCGGTTGGAATTGCACTTCCGTTTTCGTGGTTCGGCGGCGCCTTGGGCTTCGTGCCGCTGCCGCCGCCCTACTGGATCTACCTGGGAATCATTCTGCTGAGCTACGCCGTCTTGACGCAGCTCGTGAAGACGTGGTGCACGCGCAGGTTCGGACTGAGCTGATAGTTGCGATAGGTCAAAGCGCGGCCTGTTTGTTTTCGAAAGAATTATATCGTTTGGATATGCCGGATTGTGGTGCTGACAAATGACGGCGATGACGCAATCACCAATACTCATATGTGCGTTGTTGCAGATCGCTTTATTGCTGCCGGCAAGCGCGAGCGGCACAAAACCAGACGAGTGCGGCCTCGCATCGGTCTATTCGAACGTGAGCGAAGAGACGGCGAGCGGCGAAGACACGCAAGCCGAAACATTCACCGCAGCGCATCGCACACTGCCATTCGGAACGCTGGTCCACATCGCCAATCGAAAAAACGGGCGGTGGACCGTCGTGCGGATCACCGATCGCGGCCCATTCATTAAGGGCAGAATCGTCGACGTATCGCAGATTGCCGCCCGCGACCTCGGCGTCACCGGTTTGACGCAAGTCTGTCTGGTTGTTCTTTGGATTCCCCAAACTTTATCGCTCCCGCACAATCGGCCCCATCGCGGAAACTGACTATTGGGCTGGGGATAGGGCCGCGGCCCACACGCGCCGTGCGCAGGTGGTTCCAAAAACCCAAGCTAAGGCCAGTTTCAAGGCCCGGCCTCAATGCCTATGTCTGCCACCGGGCACAGTTGACCTGGATCAATGTCGCCTGGCGGACATAAGCGCAAACGTATTCATGCGCATCGGATTTCAGCGGAAAGCCAATTTTCATGTTCATCCAGATTGGGCCGCCTACCTTGCCACCCCGGGGGCGCTCGAAACCTAAGAGCAAATTTCAACAGCCGGTGGATTGCCCAATCGCGGCCTGCTCGGCCATTTCGATTTACGCGAGTGAGCTGGAAAAGCACAGGGTGACGGAAGCCAAACTGAGAAAATCGGCACTCCGCGAAAATCTTCTGCTGCGTGAAAAGGACAATTTGATCCGACAGAAAAATATTTTGAGCAAGGAATCGGAACACCGGCTGTTGAACGGCCTCCAATTAATCACAAGCCTGCTGACAATACAGAGCCGGGCAGCCAACAACGCCGAGGCGGCTGCGCAGCTCACGATCGCGGCCAATCGCGTTGCCGCAATCGGACGCATTCATCGGCACTTACACGCGTTGGACCACGTCAAAAGCGTGGAGTTCAAGCAATACCTTGAAAATCTTTGCCGCGACCTTTCCGGCATAGCCTCGAGCGAGAGTCCGGAAAACGTCATCGTCGTCGACGGAGTTGATCTCCAGATCCCGGCCGTCAAGGGCATCCCGCTCGGATTCATCGCCAGCGAACTCATCACCAACGCAATCAAGTACGCGCGCGGAAAGATCATGGTCAGCCTGCAAGCCTCCGCCAACGGCTATGCACTTTCTATTTCCGACGATGGTCCTGGATTGCCCGAAGGATTCGAAACGACAGCGTCTCGCGGACTCGGGATGAAGCTCATTTCTTCGCTGGTCCGGCAAATTGACGGCCAGCTGCAGATCGATCGAGGCGGCAACGGCAAAGGCGCGAGATTCTCCGTGCTGTTTTTAAATTCGCAACCGTAAACACAAATGAAGTGAAACAACGAGGACGTGTCATGAAATATAAAATTGGTTTGACGTCCATCCGCTATATCGGCGCCGGCTTGCTCGCCACGGCGCTCATGTTTGCATCTTTTGCGCCGACTGCCGCGGAGGAGAAAAAGCAAGAAGCGCCCAGGGCCGCGCCGGCTCAACGCGCAGCCCCGGTTCAGCATGCCGCTCCACAGCGCGCGGCTCCTCAGCGTTCGGCGGTGCCGCAGCGCGCGGCCCCCCAGCGCGCGATAACGCAACACGCCGCTCCGCAAAGATCGACTCCGCGTGTTGTCACCCCGAACCGCACACCATCACGCGTGGTCACGCCGAGAAACACTGAGCGCGCGGTTACGACGCGCCGGGCGACGACACATACGGTTGCTCAGCCAAAGGTCAATTCGCCGGTGGTCGGACAGCCAAAGGCCCGCACCAACGTCGCCGCTCCGCGGGTCGTGACGCCGCGTGGTACGAGAACCGTGACCGCGTCAGCGTTACGCAGGACGCCGGCGCGTGGCGCAGGCCGCACTGTCATTCACGGCCAAAACTACTCGGTCTGGCGCAGCGGATACCGCGTGCGTCATGGCGGCGGCTGGCGGACCTTTGTGGCACTCAGCACCTTAAGCGCAATCATGATTGGCTCAAACGAGTATTACCCCTACGCCTACATCACGGCGCCCGAGAATTACTGCGAAGGCTTGACCGAAGATGGCTGCGAGTTGAACTGGGAACAGGTGCAAACGGAAGAAGGCGACATCATCGATCAATGCGTGGCATACTGCCCGTGGCAGCAGTAATTTTCACGGAGTAAATCCCGCATGGCACGATCCTCGTTCTTTGCTCTCGTGCTTGCCTGGGCGATCGTTGGCCTTTGGATACCTTCGGCCAGCGCGCAGTCCGGTACCGGATTGGCGCTGGTGCGGGAGCACTGCGCGATCTGTCACGCGATCGGCAAGACCGGCGACAGCCCGCATCCCGGCGCGCCGCCGCTGCGGAACATCGGCGACAGCTACGATATGGATAAGTTCGCGGAACTGCTTCAGCGCGGCATCGGGATCGCGCCCCACCCCGACATGCCGACCTTCAAGGTCGACCGACGCGCCGCGACGGCCATGACCAATTACCTGCGCTCGATCCAGAAGTAGCAGGAAACATCGCGGGCAAATTCAATTGCGCGGCTTGGGGTTGGCCAATGAAACCCGAGCAAAACGACCTATTGATGTTTTCGGTAGCGGGGGACGGATTTGAACCGCCGACCTCCGGATTATGATTCCGCTGCTCTAACCAACTGAGCTACCCCGCCATTCCGAAACGCTATCTGCCGGAATGGCCGCGATATAGGAAGGGCCCAGAAAGCCTGTCAAGCAAACAAGCCCGAAACGCGTGCCGGAACCGTCACTTCGGCTGCATTTTAGGGTTGCCGCCCAGGCGGCCGGGCGGCGGGATGACCGGCATCGAGCCGTCCTGAGGGGTCGGCACCTTGATCGCGGGATCGACCTGCGATGGCGGGCAGATGACGCCGCCGGAGCGCGCAAGCCGGTCGCTCAAATCGCGGCCATCCGCCTTTTTGGTGTCGAGCTCGCCACCCTGCCCGATGGTCGCGCGATCGGAACCGCAGGCATTGGGATCTAGTTGCTCGGTCTTGGGCGCGACCGGCGGGTTGTTATCCTTGGGCGGCGCCTGCGCCAAAGCCAGCGCCGGCGCCAACATCGCAGCCACCGGCACCGCAAAACTCAGAACGCGGATCGTCATCGCAAGCTCCCTGCGCCGCGCATAGGCGGCGCGAGGAGATAACGTGCGAGTGGAAGCCGGAGTTCCGCCTAGGTCATACGCTCAAAACGGATCAGCGAAAAATGCCCGAGCGGCGGCATCGGCCGGCGTTCGATCACGCGCACGCCGCCGTGGCGCGCGGCCCAGGCGGCAAGGCGGCCGAAGCGGAATTCCGGCCGCCAGCCGAGCCGGCGCGCCAGCGGCGCGAAGCCTTGCTCGAACCAGGCGCGCGGGCCGGATTCAGCGCCAATATGATTGACCAGCACGATCTCGCCACCGGGCCTGATGACGCGCGCGAATTCGTCGAGCGTCGCCTCCGGATCCGGCACCGCGGTAATGACATATTGCGCCACCACCACGTCGAATGACCGGTCCGCCAGCGCCAGCCGCATGGCGTCCATCACCGCCAATGCCTCGACATTGCTCAGGCCATGCTCGGCGACGCGCGCCTGCGCCTTGCGCAGCATCGGCTCCGATAAGTCAACACCAACAAGCCGGTTCGAGCGCGCGTAGTCGGGCAGCGAGATGCCGGTGCCGACGCCGACTTCCAAAATGCGGCCGCCGATGCGCTCGGCCGCTGCGATCGCGGCGCGCCGGCCGCGCTCGAATACAGCGCCGAACACCAGATCGTATATTGGCGCCCAGCGCGCATAAGCGCGCGCGACGTTTGCTTGGTCGAAGTCGGCCCCCATGCGCGGATTTAGGTGGGAGCTGCGATCGCGGCCTTGTGCTGGTCGCCGGCGCGCGCGCTGTCTGCCGCCGCCACCGCGCTCTTGATGAAGCCGCCGCCGAGCACGCGCGCCTGGCCCTCACCGGCGTCATAGAACACACAGGCCTGGCCGGGCGAAACGCCGTCCTCGCCGTCAACAAGCTCGACCTCGTAGCCGCCATTGGCGGGCCGCAGCCAGCCGGCCTGCGGAGGGCGGGTTGAGCGCACCTTCACGAATACCTCGCGCCGCTCGTCGGCAAGCGCCTCGCCGATGCTGCCCTCGCCGATCCAATTGACGTCGCGCAGCACGATGCGGCTGGTACGCAGCGCGTCGCGCGGACCGACCACGACGCGGCGTCGCTCGGCATCGAGTCGCACCACGTAAAGCGGCGCGCCCGACGCGACGCCAAGGCCGCGCCGCTGACCAATGGTGAAATGGATGATACCGGAATGCGCGCCCAATACGCGGCCGTCGAGATCGACGATGTCGCCAGCTTCTGCGGCGCCCGGCTTGAGCCGCTCGATCACATCGGCGTAGTGACCCGTCGGCACGAAGCAGATGTCCTGGCTGTCGTACTTGTCGGCGATCGCCAGCCCAAATTTACGCGCCAATTCGCGCGTCTCGGACTTGGCGCGGTCGCCGAGTGGGAACCGCAGCACGTCGAGCTGCTCGCGCGTTGTGCCGAACAGGAAATAACTCTGGTCGCGCTCTTCCTCGCGCGCCCGATAAAGCCCGCGGCCGCCGGTCACCAAGGCTCGCGAGGCGACGTAATGGCCGGTGGCCAGGACCTGCGCGCCGAGTTCGCGCGCGGTGATCAGCAGATCGTGAAATTTGATCGACATATTGCACTCGACGCAGGGCACCGGCGTCTCGCCGTGGATGTAGCTTTGGGCGAAACGGTCGATTACTGCTTCCTTGAAGCGGCTTTCATAGTCGAGCACGTAATGCGGGATGCCGATGCGTTCGGCGACGGCGCGGGCGTCGTAAATATCCTGCCCGGCGCAGCAGGCGCCCTTGCGATGGGTCGCGGCGCCGTGGTCGTAGAGCTGCAGCGTGACGCCGACGACGTCATAGCCTTCGGTCTTGAGCAGCGCCGCGGTCACCGAGGAATCGACGCCGCCGGACATGGCGACGACGACACGGGTGTCCTGCGGGCGACTGTCGAGATCGAGGCTGTTGCGCATGGTGCTTCTTACTACAGGTGGCGATGGGTGGCGCGCAATTCGAGACAACCGGCAAATATTGCCGCTCCACCAGCAGTCAATGCCGGGGTAGCGCCGTCATGCTCCGGCTGAACATCCAACAAGTGATTGATTTCAAGCATGTTTACGGTTTTTCGGCGATGGCCTGACGATTGCAGACCAAACAGCGGATATATGGAGAATTGCCGTGCAGTCCGTTGCGTCCGAAGCCCCTGCGCCTGCCTTCAAGCCGTCGCTGCCGAACCCGGCCCCGGTAGCGCCGAGTTCCGACCGTGGGCAACCCTCGCCGTTCGACGCCTTGCTCGACGCCGGCACCGAGGCCGCCGCGCAACCTCCGCAATCTCCGCCGCCCGCAGCCGCACCGACCGCGCCATCGGACTCGACCGAGCCGCCGTTAAAAAAACAGGCGCAGGACTGCGACGTGCCGAAAACTGCCAACATCGATTCCACGCCCAACGTCGCCGACCCAGGCAATTCGGATGTGGCGGCGACCGGCGGCAAAGCCGTCAGTAGCGTCAAGGCAAAAACCGACGCCAAAATCTGCGAACAGGACGCCACTGTCGACGACACCAAGTTGACGGACGACAAAACGGCAAACGACGGCAAACCGGCCGACAGCCTGGCACCGGCCGTTCACACGGCTCTGCTTGCTAACAACGCCGCTCAAGCGGTCGTCCCCGCCGCGGCCGCGCTCGTTGCGGTCGTCCCACAAACGATCGCCGCCACGACTCTTAAGACAACGGTGGCGGCTACGGAAGACTCCAAGGGCGAACCGGCCATTGATTTAAACGCATCCGCCGCAAAGATTTCTGCGCAGAAGAGTGACGGCAAGCCGCAGCCGGCAACCGGCGATCCCGACAAATTTGTCGCCGCGCCCTCGCACGACGAGACCCCGGCCACCGGCCATCACGCCGCAACCGTCGAAGTGCCGCCCACGATCGCCGATGCCCAGGCCGCGGCGCCGAAAACCTTTGCCGACGCTGTGCAACAGGCCGCCCTCACCGCGCCGTTGCAGGACGTTACGCAAACCGCCGCAAATCCGGCCGCTCCCGCTCCGCCCGCGACGGAGGCCCTGGCGGTCCCTCTCGCCGGGGTCGCCGTCGAAATCGCCGGCAAGGCGTTCGAGGGCAAGAACCGCTTCGAAATCAGGCTCGACCCGCCCGAGCTCGGCCGCATCGAGGTCCGTCTCGACGTCGACCGCGACGGCAATGCGGTGACCCGGCTGATCGCGGACCGCTCCGATACGCTCGATCTGTTGCGGCGCGACGCCAATAATCTGCAGCAAGCCTTGCAGGACGCCGGCCTCAAGACCTCCGACAACGGTCTGCAATTCTCGCTGCGCGACCAGTCCATGGGCCGCGACCAGAGCAACACCCCTATGCCTGCCGCAGCGCAGATCGTCATCAAGGACGATGGATTGCCCGTGGCCGACATCAGCCCGCGCAATTATCCCCGCCTCGCCGGTCTCGGCGGTGGCATCGACATCAGAGTCTGAGGAACGATCATGACCACAATCCTTCCCAACCCCACCTCGACGACCACCATCCCGCCTATCACGACGACAACGAGCCCGGCCGCCGCCACTGCGGCCTCTACCGCGGCGAACAACACCGAGATCGCCAGCAATTTCACAACATTCTTGCAACTGTTGACGACGCAATTACAGAATCAAGATCCGCTCAGCCCGATGGACACCAATCAATTTACTCAGCAACTCGTCGAGTTCGCCGGTGTCGAGCAGCAGATGCAGACCAACAGCACTTTGAGCACGCTGGTGTCGTTGCAGCAGAGCACGCAAACCACGCAGGCGCTCTCGCTGGTCGGCGCCAATGTGGTGGTGAACGGCACCACCGCACAGTTGGCCAACAGCCAAGCGACCTGGATGCTCAATTCCACGCAACCCGCGACCGCCACCGTCACGATCACCGCGCCGAACGGCCAGACTGCCTTCAGCACCACCAGCGCGATCAACTCGGGCGCCCAGCCCTTCACATGGAATGGCGTCGGCAATGACGGCACCACGTGGCCGGCCGGCAATTACACCCTCACTGCCACCGCAGTTTCGGCCAGCGGCCAGACAGTTCCGATCACCACCCAGGTCGAGGGCAAGGTCAATTCGGTCGACCTCACCCAGACACCGCCGGTTCTCGTCATTGGCGGCCAGAACTACACGATTAACGATATCCAGCAGATTATCGCGCCAAGCCAGTAGCCTGCGCTCAAGGCGCCGGCGCGGCCGGCCGGCGGCCGTGCCCATTCTTCATCACGACTTCGATCGCGTGTTCCAGCGCCGATAGTTCGAACGGCTTGCGCAGGATGTCGAAGTGGCCGTCGGCGGCCTGCGCCGCATCGCTGAATCCGCTGGTGAGCAAGACCGGAATCTCTGGAAACCGCTCCTGACAGATTTGCGCGAGGGCAAGGCCGTTGATCGCGCCCGGCATCACGATATCGGAAAATAACAGATCGACCCCGATACCCTGTTGCAGATGGCGTAGCGCCTCGGCCGCATTTTCGGCGCGCACCACGCGGTAGCCGAGTTGCTCGAGAAGCGCCGAGGTGACCTCGGCCACGTCGCGGCTATCTTCCACCACCAATACGGTGCCATGCGCCGCGTCGCCGGCCGCCACGGCGCCCTCCTTGGCATTCGCCGCCGCATTGGTGCTGCGCGGCAGATAGATCGTCACCGCGGTGCCGCCGCCCGGCTCGCTGCTCAGCGTCACCGCGCCGCCCGACTGGTTTGCGAAGCCGTGCACCTGCGACAGGCCGAGCCCGGTGCCCTTGCCGACCGGCTTGGTAGTGAAGAACGGCTCAAACACGCGCGCCAGGACGTCCGGCGGCATGCCGCTGCCGGTATCGATGATGGCCAGCGCGACGAATTCGCCTTCCAGCGCGCCCGCGGCCGATCCTGGCTTGAGCACCACATTGCGCGCCGACAACGTTATGGAGCCGCCGTCGGGCATGGCGTCACGCGCATTGACCGCGATGTTGACGAGCGCCAGTTCCAGCTCGCCGAGATCGACTTCGACCGGCCAGATATTGTCCTCGATGTCGCAATTGAATTTGATATTGCCGCGCAGCGAAGGCGCCAGCATATCGCGCACCGCATCGACGCGCTGGCGCAGATCGACCACGACCGGCATTAACTGCTGACGGCGCGAGAACGTCAGCAGTTGCCTGGTCAGCCGTTCTCCGCGGTTGGCGGCGGCGCGGATTGCTTCGATGGCGTGCGTGTCCTTCTGTTCGCTCAGCCTGCTTTGCAGGATTTGCGCGTGGCCGGAAACGATCATCAGCAGATTGTTGAAGTCGTGGGCGATGCCGCCGGTCAGCTGGCCGAGCGCTTCCATCTTCTGCGCCTGCGTGACCTGTTCGTGCGCCTGCGCCAGGGCAAGTTGGGCCTCATGCTGGGTGGTGATATCGCGCGTAAGCTTGGCGAAACCGATGAGCTCGCCGGCATCGTTGCGGATAGCGTCCATGACCACGCTGGCATAAAACCGGCTGCCATCTTTGCGCACCAGCCAGGTCTCGGCCTCGAATTGATCCTCACGTGCGGCCGTCACCAGCGCGTCATTCGCCATTTCGCCGGCGCGCACTTCCTGGGGCAAAAAAATGCGGAAATGCCGGCCGATAATTTCATCCGCCTTGTAGCCTTTGAGGCGTTGGGCGCCGTCGTTCCAGCTGCGAACCCGGCCTTGCGTATCAAGCATGTAGATCGCGTAATCGCGCGCGCCCCTGAGCAACAGGCGGTAGTTTTGCTCCGAGTCCTGAAGCGCGCGTTCCGCCTGCTTGCGCTCCGTCACATCCTGGCAGATACCGAGCGTGCGCACCGCGGTGCCGCCCTCGTCGCGGATCACCTCGCCGACACTGTGCAGATAGCGGATGCCGCCATCGGGACGGACGATGCGCTCCTCGTGGCTGAAGTCCTTGCCTGATTGAAGGGCGGCGGCGATGGCCGTGCGGACTTGCGCACGGTCGTCGGGATGGATGAAGCCGACGAAATCCTGCAGCGTGCCTTTGAACTCGCCGGGCCGAAGACCGTAGATTTTTTGCAGTTGCTCGGACCAGGAAACCGTGTTTTCCGCCACGTCCCACCGCCAGCTGCCAAGATTGGCGAGACGTTGCGCCTCGGTCAGATGGATATTGGCGTCGGCAAGCGCAGCGGTGCGCTCCCTGACGCGCTGATCGAGATCGATCTGGGTGCGGCGCAGCTTGTCCTCGGTCTTGCCGCGCATCGCCACGTCGGCGCTGAGCGCCAGGCTCGGCACCGAGACGCTGATCATGAAGGTGAGCAGAAGCACGAACGAAGCATTGAGGCCGATGTCACCGAACGGCCCGGCATGTTCGATCGTCGCCCAGATTGCAAAGCCGGTCAGGATCAGCCCCACCGTCGCGGTCTCGCGCGGCCCGCGCCGCAGCGCGGCCCAGACCAGCGGCAGGATCACCAGGAAGCCAAGCGGGCTGGTGTATTGGGTCCGCGGCAGCAGCGGGCTGAAGGCGATCAGGCCCACGGCGATGGCAAAGATCAGCGCCGCCGCCGCCGCTACAAGTTCACGGCGAGCAAAGGAGCGCCAGCCGGTCAACGCCCACAGCACGATGACCGGCGTCACCACCAGCGCGCCGGCTGCATCGCCCAGCCACCAGGTCACCCAGATCTGCGTAAACTTCGACCAGTCGGCAAAACCGGCGACGCTGAGCGTCACGACCCCGATGGTAGCACTGATGACGGTCGCGGGCCCGGCCGCGACGAGGGCGAATTTTGCCACCCGCCACGGCGATGCGAAGGTGTCGCGGCCGCCCGACCAGCGTTCGATCAGAAAACCGCCGACCACGCCTTCCAGGGTGTTTCCGAGCGCAATGAAGGCGGACGTTTCCAGCGTCCCGGCCGTTGTGGCATTGGCGGCAAAGGCGCCGACCAAGATCGCCGGCCAGATCCGCAAGCCCCCCAGCATGACGGCGGCCAGAGCGAGGCCGGTCGGTGGCCAGATCGGGCTCGCGCTCGGATTAATAGAAGCTAACTGCAGGCCGAGTTTGGCGAGCACGAAATAAGCTCCTGCCACCACCACCAGTGCGGTGAGGTATCGGAGCCTGCCGCGCCAGCCCGAAACGGACTCCCTCTCGGGGAACTCTTTCAATGGCGCACCCTAAATTGCCGGTCTGGCGCTATATTGGCCATGGATGGGCATCAAGGTACCTTATCGGAAGGAGGTTACATCTGCCCCATCCGTAACCAAAAGGTTAGCAGAAACAGGGCAAACATTTCCCGTTCTGCGACCTTAAGCTTAGGCAAATTTTAAGCCGCGGACTGTAGCTTCCGCCCAGTAACTGTCAGTCAAGTAGAGTCCTGTGAGTACACAAATGACCGAACCCCACCGCCCGAGGGTCAAATACGTCATCGGGCCCGATGGCAGTCCCCTTACGATCGCGGATCTGCCGCCGCCGTCAACGAAACGTTGGGTCATCCGCCGCAAGGCTGAGGTGGTCGCTGCCGTACGCGGCGGCCTCTTGTCGCTGGAAGAAGCCTGCGCGCGCTATACGCTCACGGTCGAGGAATTCCTCTCCTGGCAGTACTCCATCGATCAGCACGGCCTTGCTGGCCTGCGCACCACCCGCATTCAGCAGTACCGCCAGTAGTTCTTAAGCGCGTCTAAATTTGGCCCAGCGCCGGCGGTCACCGCCGGCGTTTTCGTTTGTGCGCGCGCCTGAGAAGATTCTCCTTGCCGCCCCGTGCATTGTGCCGGTTTTCTGTTTGCCGGAATTAACCGGACGCTAACTATAAACTGGGCAAATCTTGCCGGGTAACGGCGCACGAGCAAGCGCCTCAAGATTGGGACGGAACCCGGTGCAAGCTTTCTTCCAATTCGTCAGATCGCTCGGTGCTGCGCGTATGGCGGCCATGGCCGCGGTGACGCTGGCGCTGATTGGCTTCTTCTCGTTCCTGATGATCCAAATGACGACGCCGCAATTGGTGCCGTTGTTCACCGATCTGTCGGCCGAGGACTCCGGCTCGATCGTCAAGGATCTGGAACGGCAAGGCATTGCCTACCAGATCAAGAACGACGGCGCGATCGTGATGGTGGCCAAGGACAATGTCGCGCGGCTGCGCATGAAGCTCGCCGAAAGTGGCCTGCCGAAAGGCGGCGGCGTGGGCTACGAGATTTTCGACAAAACGGACGCGCTCGGCTCCACCACCTTCGTCCAGAACATCAATCATCTGCGCGCGCTTGAAGGCGAGCTCGCCCGCACCATCCGCGGTATTGATCGCGTGCAGGCCGCGCGCGTGCATCTGGTGCTGCCAGACCGACCGTTGTTCTCGCGCGACAAGGCCGATCCGACGGCTTCGATCGTGCTCAAAGTGAGGGGCACGCTGGAGCCACAACAGGTGCGCGCCATCCGCCATCTGGTGGCGACCGCGGTCAATGGATTAAAGCCCGAGCGAGTTTCGGTGATCGACGAAACCGGCAAGCTGCTCGCCGACGGCGCCACGGCGGACAATCCGCTCGAAGGCGTTGGCGCCGACGACCGCAAGGCGGCCTATGAAAAGCGCCTGCGCAGTCAGGTCGAGGCTATCGTCTCTTCGGTGGTCGGCTCCGGCCGCGCGCAGGTGGAAATCACCGCCGATTTCGACCTCAATCGCATCACCCAGACGTCCGACAAATTCGACCCCGACGGCCGCGTGGTGCGCTCGAGCCAGACCCGCGAGGAGAGCTCCGCCACCGCCGGCGATGCAAAGGGTCCGGTTTCGGTCGGCAACGAATTGCCCGGCGCCGGTAAGCCAAATGAAGGCGGCACCGGCAGCGGCGATCAGAACCACAAGACCGAGGAAATCGTAAATTACGAGATATCGCGCATTACCAAGACCGAGGTGACGGAAGCCGGCCGGGTCAACCGCGTTTCCGCGGCCGTGCTGGTCGACGGCAACTACAACAAGAATGACAAAGGCGAGGTCGCCTATCAGCCGCGCTCGAAGGAAGAAATCGACCGCATCGCGGCACTGGTGCGCTCGGCCATCGGCTTCGATGCCAAGCGCGGCGACCAGGTCGAAGTGGTCAATCTGCGCTTTGCGGAAACGCCGGCGATGCCGATCACGGAGCCGGCTGGCTGGATGAGCTACCTGCAATTCACCAAAGACGACATCATGCGTTTCGCCGAGCAGGGCGTGATGGCGTTACTCGGCCTGATCGTCCTGCTGCTGGTGGTACGCCCGCTGGTGCGCCGGATCGTGACACCCGAGGGCGCCGTATACGGCGGCGCAGCAGTCGCTAGTGCTGCCGGCGCGGCCGGGGTCGCCGGTGCCATTGGTGCCGCGCGCACCTCCGCTAATCCTGTTCCGGCTCCGGGCAACGCGGCACTTGCCGCCGTCTCCGCCGCCAGCAACGCCGCCGCCGAACAGACCGCCGTGTCTTCGCGCACCGCCTCGATGATCGACGTCGCCAAAGTGCAAGGACAGGTCCACGCCCAATCGGTGCAGAAAGTCGGCGAACTCGCCGAGCAGAACCCGCCCGAAGCGGTTTCCATCATCCGCACTTGGCTCCACGAAGAGGCTGCCTAAGCAATGCCCTCCGCTTACGCACAAGAAAAGCCCGAGGCTCAGCAACGAGCCGACATCACCGGGCTGATGACTGATCTCGCCAGCCGCCCACAGGTCAACAAGGGACGGCGCAAGCTGAAGGGCCCCGAAAAGGCGGCCGTGCTGATGATGGCACTCGGCGAGCAATATGGCGGCAAGATCTTCACCCTACTCGACGACGACGAGCTGCGCGAAATCTCCACCGTGATATCGGCGCTCGGAACTATCGAGTCGGAGTCGGTCGAGGAATTGCTGCTGGAGTTCGTGTCGCGCATGTCGGCTTCGGGCGCCCTGCTCGGCAGCTACGAAGTCGCGGAACGCCTGCTCAAGCAATATCTGCCGCAGGAACGCGTCGGCGGCATCATGGACGAGCTGCGCGGCCCCGCCGGTCGCAACATGTGGGAAAAGCTCGCCCACGTTCATGAAGAAGTGCTAGCGAACTACCTCAAGAATGAATACCCGCAGACCGTGGCGGTGGTGCTAACCAAGCTGCGCGCCGAAAACGCCGCGCGGGTGCTGGCGATTCTGCCCGAGGATTTCGCACTCGACGTCGTCGGCCGCATGCTGAAGATGGAAGCGATCCAGAAAGACGTGATCGAGGGCGTCGAGGAAACGCTGCGCACCGAATTCATGTCCAACCTGTCGCAGACCCGCCGCCGCGACGCCCACGAAGCGATGGCGGAAGTCTTCAACAATTTCGACCGCACCACTGAAACGCGCTTCATGACGGCGCTCGAAGATGAGAACGGCGACGCTGCCGAGCGCATCAAGGCGCTGATGTTCACCTTCGACGATCTGATCAAGCTCGACGCCGGCTCGGCACAGACGCTGATGCGCAAATTCGAAAAGGACAAGCTGGCGATCGCGCTTAAGGGCGCATCCGAACCCGTGCGCCAGTTCTTCTTCAGCAACATGTCGACGCGCGGCGCCAAGATGCTGGTCGACGACATGCAGGCGCTCGGTCCGGTGCGGCTGCGCGACGTCGATGAGGCGCAGGCGCTTCTGGTCAATATCGCCAAGGATCTAGCCACCAAGGGTGAAATCCTGATCACCAAGAGCCGCGGCGACGACGAGCTGGTGTACTGATGAAAGCGAACGCCAAATATCTGTTTGATGAGGATTTCTCCGCCGGCGGCAAGCCGACCATCACGCTGGTCGAGGCCGACCGCCGGCGCGCTGATGCCGAATCGCAGGCCTATCGCCAGGGCTTTACCGCTGGCGAGCAACAGGCACAGGCCGACGCCGCCCAGCATACTGCCACTGCCCTCGGACTTATCGCCGACGCGATGGGGCGGCTCGAACAGGCATTCGGCGGCATTGCGGCAAAAATGGAAGTCGAAGCGGTGGACGTAGCGATCGCGGTCGCGGCCAAGCTCGCGCCCGAGTTGATCGCGCGAGAACCGTTCGCCGAGATTTCCGCGCTCGCCGCCGAATCCTTCAATCACCTGGTGAAGGCGCCGCACGTGGTCGTGCATATCGGCGCCGATATCTACGAGACCGCCAAGGCCAAACTCGATGAAATCGCCCACGCGCGCGGCTTCGAGGGCCGGCTGGTGGTGCTCAGCGAAGCCGCCATGGCGCCCGGCGACTGCCGGATCGAATGGGCCGATGGCGGCGTTGCCCGCAACCGTGCCGCTACCCTCGCCGTCATCGATGACGTGGTCGGCCGCTATGTCGCGGCCCGCACCAGCGCCGTCAATTAGGAATTCTGGAGAGCCACCCGATGAGTGACACCGACAGCAAAGTCCCGCTCCCCGATCTGGAAGCCGGCAGCCAGATGCAGACTGTCGAGGACGCAGGAACGCTTGCGCCGAGCGACAGCGACACGGTCAACCGCGGCGCCTCCGACCTGGAGGCACTGTTCGACGTGCCGGTGCAGGTATCGGCCGTGCTCGGCCGCGCCCGCATGCCGGTGGGCGACCTGCTCAAGCTCGGACCCGGCGCCGTGCTCGAACTCGACCGCAAGGTCGGCGAAGCCATCGATATCTATGTCAATAACCGCCTGGTCGCACGCGGCGAGGTGGTGCTGGTCGAAGACAAACTGGGCGTGACCATGACCGAAATCATTAAGACCGACCAGAACTAGCGCATGATCCAAGATCACGCGCATGAACGTTGAAGGGACAATGCCATGCGACTCCTGATCGTCGGCACACTCGGAGGCCAACTCACCATTGCGAGCAAGATCGCGATGGACAAAGGCGCATCCGTCACCCACGCCGATAGCAACGAGCAGGCGCTTGCCGTGCTGCGCTCCGGCCGCGGTGCCGATCTGCTGCTGGTGGACGTGAGCCTCGACGTCCGCGATCTGGTCAACCGGCTCGATGCCGAGCGCATCCACGTGCCGATCGTGGCCTGCGGCATCACCAACGATGCGCGCGCCGCCGTTAACGCCATCCACGCCGGCGCCAAGGAATACATCCCGCTGCCGCCCGACCCCGACCTGATTGCGGCCGTGCTCGCAGCGGTCGCCGACGACCGGCGCGAGATGATCTATCGCGATGACGCCATGGCGGGCGTCGTCAAGCTCGCCCAGCAGATCGCGGGCTCCGACGCCTCGGTCCTGATCACCGGCGAAAGCGGAACCGGCAAGGAAGTGCTGGCGCGTTACGTCCATGCCCGCTCGCAGCGCGCCAAGAAGCCCTTCATCACCGTCAATTGCGCGGCGATCCCGGAAAATCTGCTCGAATCCGAGCTGTTCGGCCACGAAAAGGGCGCCTTCACCGGCGCGCTCGGCCGCCGCATCGGCAAGTTCGAGGAAGCCAATGGCGGCACGCTGCTGCTCGACGAAATTTCCGAGATGGATGTGCGCTTGCAGGCGAAGCTGCTACGCGCGATCCAGGAACGGGTGATCGACCGCGTCGGCGGCGGCCGCCCGGTGCCGGTCGATATCCGCATCATCGCCACCTCGAACCGCAACCTCACCGACGCCGTGCGCGAAGGCAAATTCCGCGAAGATCTCTGGTTCCGCCTCAACGTGGTGAACCTGAAAATCCCGCCGCTGCGCGAGCGCCCGTCCGACATTTCCGAGCTGGCTCAATATTTCGCCAAGAAATATTCCGAGGCCAATGGGCTGCCGGCGCGGCCGTTGTCGACGGACGCGCGCCGCATGCTGGCCGTCCACCGCTGGCCGGGCAATGTACGCGAACTGGAAAACACGCTGCATCGCGCGGTGCTGCTCTCGAGCGGTCCGGAAATCGGCGTCGATGGCATCCTGTCGCCCGATGGCGGACGGCTTGACCAAGCGCGCGGCGCGGGCGTCGCCGGCCTCGCTGCGATGGCCGCCGAGCAGGTCACGCGCAATCTGGTCGGCCGAACGGTGGCCGAGGTCGAGCGCGACCTGATCCTGGAGACGCTCAAGCACTGCCTCGGCAACCGGACCCATGCGGCCAATATCCTCGGCATCTCGATCCGGACGCTGCGCAACAAGCTCAACGAATACGCCCATAACGGCGTGCCGGTGCCGCCGCCCGGCGGCGGCGAGCTCAAGGGCGCGGCGTAAGCTCCGGCGCATCGCAAAAACATAAAAAAGCCCGGCTCAACCGCCGGGCTTTTTAGTTTCAAGGAACCATTGCGGTTAGGGCGTGGACGTCCCCTCGGTGGCGGTGCGGTTTTGTTTCCTGTCGCGCTTGGTGTCGAGTTCGACCGCCTTAGCCATCAGTTCGTGACTGATGGCTTCCAGCCGCTCGATCAGGCCGCGCCCTTCGCGCGCCAACTTGGTACAACGGTCGGCAGCCTCGACGAGGTATTCTTCAGTTTTCAGCATGATATCTCCGTGGCGATTTGGCCGGGATATGCATACAAATGCATGTGTATTCAAGGTTGAATTGCGCATGGCGTCATGCGCAACCGGAATAATCATAATAATTGTTGGGACCCCAACTACTTAGCCAATCCACAACGATGCCCACACTGTATAAAATCTGTCCCGCTTCGCTTTGGCGCGAGGCCGAACGCAATGGAGCCTTCCGCGGCTCGGAGGTCGATCTGCGCGACGGCTTCATCCATTTCTCCAACGCCGCACAAGTCGCGGAAACTGCCGCCAAACATTTCGCCGGCCAGAGCGACCTTGTTTTGGTGCGTGTTAATGCCGCCAGGCTCGGCACGGCGCTGAAATGGGAGCCCTCGCGTGGCGGCGCGCTGTTTCCGCATCTCTATGGCGACCTCGACCCGAAAGCCGTGACCCGTGTCGATCCCCTGCCGCTCGGCGCTCGCGGAACGCACGCGTTTCCGCCACTAGATGATTGAGCGGCCTGCCGGCAATCCGGCGGCAATTGTCGCCAAGCCGGCAACCCCCTAAACTTATTGGGTACAGCATGGCGCGGCCGGCGGAAATTGGTCGGGGTCTGGACCTTTGCCAATGGCCGCCAGATCAGCACCGAAGTCTGGGACCGCGAATAACGAACCGCTCGAGACCCGATGGACCTCGACGCCAACCGCAAGCTGATTGCCGCCGCCTTGGGCCGCATCCCCACAGGCGACCGCGCGGCGCTGCAGACCGTCTATCGCCTGACCTCGGCGAAGCTATTTGGCGTCGCCTTGCGTATCTTGGGTGAACGAAGCGAGGCCGAGGACGTTTTGCAGGAGGTTTTTGTGACGGTCTGGCGGAAAGCCGCCGATTTCGACCCCGACCGGGCGAGCCCGATGACCTGGCTGATCGCGATTGCGCGCAATCGCGCCATTGACCGCCTGCGCGCTACGCGCCAAAGCCGGCGCATGGAGCCGATCGACCAGGCGGCCGAAGTGGCAGACAGCGCCATTGCCGCCGACAACGTGCTGGAATGCGCGCAGGATCACGCGCGGTTGCATGGCTGTCTCGACGGCCTCGAGGCGCGCGAACGCAACGCGCTGCGCGGGGCGTTCTTCGACGGCAATACCTACGAGGACCTGGCGTCGCGCATGAGCGTGCCGCTCGGCACCATGAAAAGCTGGATCCGGCGGGCGATGATCAAACTCAAGAGCTGCCTTGAACAATGAGCGACACCAGCGACCATAACGCCCTCCCCGAGGACGAACTGCTCGCCGCCGAATACGCCCTTGGCGTGCTGGCAGGCACCGATCGCGCCGCGGCCCAACGGCTGCTGGAGCGCGACCGCAACTTTGCCCGCATGGTCGCGGAATGGGAGCAGCGGCTGGCGCCCTGGGCCGGTGAGATCGCAGAAGTGCCGCCACCGCCGCAAGTGTGGGAGGCGATCGCCGCCGCCCTGCCCGCCGCAGGGCCGCCAAGCGCGGGGATTTGGCAGAGCCTGGTGTTCTGGCGCGGCTTTGCGCTGGCGAGCGCATTGGCCGCCGCCTGCCTCGGCGGACTGATTTATCTCGGCGCGGTCAACCGTTCAGCGCCCTTGATCGCCACCATCGAAGGCGGCGGCAACCGCGTCTTCGTCGCCACCGTCGACGCCAGGCGCGGCGCCGTCTCCGTGGTGCCGGCGGCCTATAGCGCCGACGCCACGCGCGTGCCCGAGCTTTGGCTGATCCCGGCCGACGGCAAGCCGCGCGCGCTCGGCCTGCTGCGCGCCGACCGCACCGTAACCATCGCGATCCCGCCGGAGTTTGTCTCGCAAACCGTGAGCAACGCCACGCTGGCGGTATCTCTGGAACCGCCGGGCGGCTCGCCAACCGGGCAGCCGACCGGCCCGGTGATCGGCGCCGGCAGGCTCACGAGCCTGTGACCGCCGCCCTGCATCCTTGGGCCGACCGCCTCCGTAGCTCTCAACGTCTCCACCATTGGGGACGTTCAAACAGAGCAAACGGAGAGAACAATGAACCGCATCCTCAACGCCGCCATGGCCGGACTAGCCGCCGCGGCGCTTTCCATCAGCATGGGCGCAATGGGCCCGGCTTTCGCACAAGAAAAGACCGTTACCGTCGGCGGCGCGCCGATGTATCCGTCGAAAAACATCGTGCAGAACGCGGTGAACTCGAAGGACCACACCACGCTGGTGGCCGCCGTGAAGGCCGCGGGCCTCGTCGACACCCTGCAGTCACCCGGACCCTTCACCGTGTTCGCGCCGACTAACGAAGCCTTCGCCAAACTGCCGGCCGGCACCGTCGACACGCTGCTCAAGCCGGAAAACAAGATGACTCTCACCAACGTGCTGACCTATCACGTCGTGCCCGGCCGCCTCTCCGCCAAGGACTTGATGGAGAAGATCAAGGACGGCAACGGCAAGGCCATGCTCAAGACCGTCGAAGGCGCCGATCTCACCTTCGAGCAGAAAGACGGCAAGCTGTGGATCAAGGACGCCAAGGGCGACACCGCCATGGTCACCATCCGCAACGTCATGCAGTCGAACGGCGTCATCCACGTGATCGACACCGTGCTGTTGCCGGGCTGAGCTGTCCTCACGGCCGGTAGCGGGCGCTAAAAGCGCCTCAAGGTCCTCTCCCCGTCCCCGGGGGAGAGGACTTTCGGCGTTTTGGGGCCTTCCTAGGCCCGGAATTAACCCGCCGCTAACCATAAAATGGGCAAATATTGCCGGGGTATAGGGGTAATCGCCCGTCGCGGCTCATTACTCCGGCACCGGCAACGGTGCCCGTCGTTTGTTTGATGACCTTTGTATTGTCTTTCGAGTCCGGGCCGCCGGGGGCATGGCGGCAATTGGGTTGAATGAGCGACATCACGGCCGCATCGTCCGCGACCAGCGGCATCAAATTACCAGGCCTCGGCGACATCGGCGCGTTCATGAAACGCGGCGACATCGCGCTTGCCGTCGGCGTGCTCACCATCCTGGTCGTACTGATCCTGCCGCTGCCGCCGATCCTGCTCGATCTTGCGCTGGCGATCTCGATCATCATCTCGGTGCTGATCCTGATGACGGCGCTGTTCATCCACACGCCGCTCGAATTCTCCTCGTTCCCGACCGTGTTGCTGATCGCCACCATGCTGCGGCTGGCGCTCAACCTGGCCTCGACCCGCCTGATCCTGGCGCACGGTCATGAAGGCACCGACGCCGCCGGCCACGTCATCGAGGCCTTCGGCAATTTCGTGATGAGCGGTAACTTCGTGATCGGCATCATCGTGTTCACGATCCTGGTGATCGTGAATTTCGTGGTCATCACCAAAGGCTCCGGCCGCATCGCCGAAGTGGCCGCGCGCTTTCACCTCGACGCCATGCCGGGCAAGCAGATGGCGATCGACGCGGAACTGTCGACCGGCGCCATCGACGAAAAAGAAGCGCGCCGGCGCCGCCAGAAGCTCGAGGACGAAGGCGGCTTCTTCGGCGCCATGGACGGCGCCTCCAAATTCGTGCGCGGCGACGCCATCGCCGGCCTGCTGGTGGTGTTCATCAACGTCATCGGCGGCATGATCATCGGCATCGCGCAACAGGGCCTGAGCTTCGCCGACGCGGCGCATTCCTACACCATTCTCACGGTCGGCGACGGGCTGGTCACGCAGATCCCGGCGCTGATCGTTTCGACCTCGGCCGGCTTGCTGGTGTCGAAGGCCGGCGTTGCCGGCGCCGCCGACAAGGCGCTGCTCAAGCAGCTTTCCGGCTATCCGCAGGCGCTCGGCATGTCGGGCGCGGTAATGGTGGTGATGGCGCTGCTGCCCGGCATTCCACTGCTGCCGTTTCTTTTCCTCGGCGGCGGCGCCGGCGCGCTGGCCTATATCATCGACAGGCGCACCAAGCTCACGGCCGCGACCGAAGCCCGCAAGACCGCAGCCGCCGCCAAGACCGGGACCGCCGACGAGCCGATTTCCTCGGCACTCAAGATCGACGACCTCAAGGTCGAGCTTGGCTACGCGCTGCTGCCATTGGTCAATTCGCCGGACGGCACCGACCGCCTGACCGAGCAGATCAAGGCGCTGCGCCGCTCGCTCGCCACCGAGATGGGCTTCGTGATGCCAGCCGTGCGCATCCTCGACAACGTCCAGCTCGACGCCAACGCCTATGTCATCAAGATCAAGGAAGTCGAAGCCGGCAGCGGCAAGGTCTGGGCCGGCCAATACATGGTCATGGACCCGGCCGGCGGGCAGGTGAAGCTGCCCGGCACCCATACCACCGAGCCGACCTTTGGCCTGCCGGCGACCTGGATCGACGCCGCGATCAAGGAAGAAGCCAATATGAAGGGCTACACGGTGGTCGACGCCGCCACCGTGCTGTCGACGCATTTGACCGAATTGCTCAAGAACAACATGGCGGAGCTCTTGTCCTACGGCGAAGTACAAAAGCTGCTCAAGGAAATGCCGAAGGATCAGTCCGAATTGCTCAAGGACCTGGTGCCCTCGCTCATCAGTACGTCCGGCATCCAGCGCGTGCTGCAGCTCCTGCTGGGCGAGCGCGTGTCGATCCGCGACCTCGCAACCATCCTGGAAGGCATCGCCGACGGCATCGGCGGCTCGCGCAATCCGCAGACTCTGGCCGAGCACGTACGGGCCCGCCTGTCGCGCCAGATTTGCGCCCAGCACACCAGCACGACCGGCTATCTGCCGCTGATCGCGCTGTCGGCCCGATGGGAGCAAGCTTTCGCCGAATCCCTTGTCGGCGAGGGCGACAACCGGCAACTCGCCATGCAGCCGTCAAAACTGTCGGAATTCATCACGCTTGTACGCGAGAAGTTCGAGGCGGCGGCGCGCGAAGGCGAGGCGCCGGTGCTGGTGACCTCGGCCAATATCAGGCCGTTCGTGCGCGGCATCGTCGAGCGTTTCCGCGTCCAGACGCCGGTGATATCACAGTCGGAAATTCACCCGCGCGCGCGGCTCAAGACCATCGCCAGTATTTAGCGGCTGCTATTCCGCCGCCATCGATACCGCCTCGTCGTGCGCGTGGCCGGTCGCGCGGATGGCATCGTCGCGGTATTTGCGTTTTAAGGCCGCCTCGCCGCCGGTGGTCTGGTGGTAGAGGTCGAGCGCATCGAACTCGTCGGCCTTGGGCGGCGCAATGGCCAAATCCGAATAGCTCCAGCGGTCGGGCGCGTTGAACGCCTTCTTCAACAGCGCCTTGCAGCGCAGATAGACCCGCGCGTAGTTGACGGCCTTCACCACCATGCCGCCCCAGTAGCGCGGGTAAAACACCAGCGGATTCTCGCGCTTCATGCTGGCGCGGCGGTCGCGCCGGTATTTGAGGCGGAACGCGCCGCTCTCGAGCGGGTGCACGCCCTCATAAAGAATCGTCAGATAGAACCACAGGATGGTCGACAGCGTCGTGCCCGGCCGGCCGATCGGGCAGGCGCAGGTGCGCCGCAGTATCGTGTAGATGTGCTCCGGCGTGTAGAACGTCTTCCAGGCGGCGCGATAGGCCTCTTCCCAATCGGCATCCGGCATCTTTCCGTGATGCGCGACGCGGTGATTGAGATCGTATTTGTTCATGTCCGGGTCCATCCAGATGCCTTTGCTGGAGAGGACCTTGTGGTCCTCTGATCCGGGCAACGGCGTCAGGAAGAAGAACTCGAGAATATCGATCGGCAGCTCGCGCTTGATGATCTCGATATCGCGCAGAATCGATTCCTTGGTGTCGGCGGGGAAGCCGAGAATGTAGCCGGCATAGGTGATGGCACCGTGGTTGCGCCACATCTGCAGCATTTCACGATATTCGGTAATTTTGTTCTGCCGCTTCTTGGCGGCGATCAGATTGTCCGGGTTGATGTTCTCCAACCCGATGAAGGCGCGCCGAACTCCGGCCTTGGTCGCCTTCTCGATAAAGCCCGGAATTTTGTGGCAGAGCGTATCGACCTGGATGGTGAAGCCGATATTCATGCCCTCGCCCTGCCGCATCTCGATCAGGCGGTCGAACAGCGGCTCCCAATCCTTGTTGCGGGCGAAATTGTCGTCGGTGATGAAGAACCGCTTGATGCCTTCGGCGTAGTTCTCGCGCACGATCTTTTCCAGATCGTCGACCGAGCGGATGCGGCTCTTGCGTCCCTGCACGTTGATGATGGTGCAGAACGAACACTGGTAGGGACAGCCGCGGCCGAGATCGATGCTCGACAGGTTGCCGACGGTGCGCTGGACGTGCTTGCGCGGCAGGAACGGCGGCGGTTCGCCGACCAGATTCGGCAGCGCGTTCATGTAATTGTAGAGTGGCCTGAGCGTGCCGCTGAAGGCGTCACGTAGCACCTCGTCGAGCCGGCGCTCTTCGGCCTCGCCGGCAAAGAACGAGATGCCCATCTGCTGCGCGGCTTTGATGTCGGTCGGCAACTCGGGCAGCATGGAAATGCAGCCGGAGATATGAAAGCCACCGACACAGACCGGCAGGCCGGCCTCGAGAAAGGGCTTGGCCAGATCGACCGCGCGCGGAAACTGGTTCGACTGCACGCCAACCAGACCGATCAGACAGCGCCCGCCTTCGCGCTTGATCAAGCGGATGATCTCACCCGACTTAACCCGCCGGTTGGTCTCATCATATGTGTGGAGCCGCATTTCGACGCCGGTGCCCAGTACCTCGCGCCGCCGCGCGTCCTCCGCGAGCGCATTCAGGCAAGCCAGCGTATTTGACGGGATCGCCGACCGCAGCCACTGGATCGGATAGCCGTCGTCATCGTAGTGCGACGGCTTGATCATCACGAAGTGGAAGAGCGCTGGTCTCCCATCAACGGTCGAATTCGCCATTGCTACTCCTGCCTCGCAACCGTTTACCGTCTCCGGCGAGCGACAAAATGCTCTATTTGCCTCAATAAGTCGAGTTTTCCGTCGGTTGCCGGCGGCAGCGGCCGTTAACCGCAATTTTCACCCTGTTTCGAATGAGACGCGGCGAACCTCTGGCTAATAGCGGCTCGCAGCCCCATATAGAGGACAATGTTTCAATCATTTCGGCATCGCCGACCCAGCTTGGAGTTGACCTTGGATAAATTCAATTACAACGCACCGGCGGAGCTGTTTCCCTCGCGCAATCGCAAGATCGCGAAGAAGGTGAAGTATCGCCGCTTCGAGCGCGCTGCCGACGCCATCCGCTTCGCGGTCGAAGAACTGCCGGAGCCGCTGTTGCTCGGCGCCTTCATCGAAATCGACGAAGAGCGTCTCGGCCATAAAGACATTCGCGCGCTTTATGACAGCGTCGATTATCCGCTGAGCAAGCCGGTCAACTAAGCGCCGCGTTTGACGGTACTTGGCATTTAGCGTACCTAATCTTTGCAGCCAGGTTTTCGGTTCTGCCTTGCAATGCTGCCCGGTTTTGGGCGCTCACCAAGTCACCCCAAAAAACTCGGATGTCGAAGCGCGCGGACGGAAATCGTTCGTGCGTATCTCACGTAGCAAATGACGCAAGGAGCCCGCAATGGCCACAGGTACAGTCAAGTTCTTCAATACGCAAAAAGGTTTCGGGTTCATCACGCCGAGCGACGGCTCGAAGGACGTGTTCGTCCATATCAGCGCGGTCGAACGCGCTGGCATGAGCACGCTCAACGAAGGTCAGCGCATCTCCTATGAGATCGTGACCGAGCGCGGCAAGCAGGCGGCGTCCAATCTGCAGAACGCCTGATCGAATTCAGTTCGATAGCGAAACGCCCGGCCGTGGGCCGGGCGTTTTCACTCAAGCGACGGCCGGAGAGCGCCATGACGCACAAATATTCAACCGGCCAGGACGTCTACTACGAGCCGACTTACGGTAACGCCGCCTCGCGCGGCAAATACACCATCGTCCGTCCGTTGCCGGTCGAAAACGACAACCGGCTGGCCTACCGGATCAAGAGCATTGCCGAGACCTTCGAGCGCATCGCCGAAGAACATCAGCTGAGCCGGCCCTAGATAGCCGCCGGTCAGGCGCCAAACGCGGCCTTTCGCGTCCAAAACACTGTTTTCAGGCCGTTTCAACGTTACGTGATGCGGCCTTTGGAACCCTCCCTCCGTACCTACGTTAGCCCAGCGAGACCTTGAACCTTTCTCAAGGCCGGGCCGACGTAAGGCTATGACCTTGGAGGCTTCCATGAACTGGTCGATGTACACCGCCGATCGCACCACCCACCTAAAGATTGTGGTGGTTGGCCTTGCCGCTGCCCTGCTGATCTCCGTGATCGGCATTGCCGCACAACAGCTCAATCTCGGCACCGATATAATGACCGCGCAGTCTCCGACCGTGATCAAGGCCGGCGGCCCGGTGGTCTTCACCGACCGCGCCGGCGCCACCATCCGCTAGCACCGCTTATCTTCCCCTCCCCCTCACGCGCCGCATTTGCGGCGCGTTCTTTTGTGACATAGCCGAATCGCGGAAAATCACCGACAAGCGGCGTATATGCGGCACCCTTCCCTGCGCATTGTTTTGATCGGCCTGGCGGCCGGCCTGTTGCTGGCGGCGCAGCCGGCATGCGCGCAAAGCGCGCCGCCCAGTGATGCGGCCTTGGCCGATTACCAAGCCAGGCTCGCGCAATATCAGGCCGCGCACGATGCCTATGACGAGGAGGCCAACCGGTATTGGACCTCGGTCAGCGAGAAACGCAAACTGCGTAACGCCAAGCGTCGCAGCCACGAAGTCATGGCGCTTGCCGATTACGTGCTCACCCAGCCGCCGGTCTATTCCGGCCCGCCGCGGCCGGTCAGTCCATTGCCGCCTCCGCCACCGGTACCGCCGCGCCCCGAAATCCCTGTTGCCGCCGACTTCCTGCAAGCCGCGCGCGAGCATTGGAATTTCGTGCCGGATCAGGCGAGCGACGCCGAATTCAAGCGCGCGTATGCGGAAGCCGCGCACGCGGCTGGCCTGACGCGCGACCAGGTCGTCGGCGTTTATGCCTTCGAAACCGGCGGCAAAGGCTCCTATGACACGCAAGCCGGCCTTGAGCCGCCGCGTCCCGGCGCGCACGCCATCTCGCCGGCGATCGGTTACAACCAGTTGCTGAGCACCAATACCGTCTCGCTGTTTGCCGAGAATGGCCAGCGGTTTCTCGCCGCGCTCGAGCGCAAAGCCAAGACTCTGAGCGGCGGCGAGCGGCAGCGGCTGGAAAACAAGATCACCGTGCTTCGCGGCATGATCGTCTATTGCCGCAGCCTGCCGCACAACTGGAGCGGATACGACGAGATCGCCAAGAACACGCCGAAGGGCTGGGGCATCCATGCCGCCATCTTTGACATCGACGTCGGCCCGCTGTTGCAGGTGCAGAAGCTTCTGGACTCGGTCTTGTTCGCCCGCGCCAAGGGCTACATGGCGCCGCTCTCCGCCGCCGAACTCGAACTCATGAATCTGACCGGCGACGGCAACGGCATCGACATGGTGATGATGTCGCAGGCCTTCCGAGATAAGGTGCCGACGGCGAATTTCTTCCAGCCGCAGGGTTATGCGCGCAATCCGGTGGCGCGGCGCACCGTAGTGGTAGCCGGGCTCATTGCCGAGATCCAGGATCACATGAACCGTAACGCGCAAACCCCTGGCGCGCGCGAACTCGCAGCGGCGTTTTAGTGGATCACGACTGAGGGCAGCCATAGCGACAGCCACGGCACGTAAGTGACCAGCATCAGCACGACGAACATCACACCGTAAAACGGCCAGATCGTGCGCATGACTTGCTCGATCGTCACTTTTCCGACCGCGCACCCCACGAACAAAATCGCGCCAACCGGCGGGTGGCACAATCCGATGCCAAGGTTGAGCATCATGATCATGCCGAAATGCACCGGATCGACTCCGAAATTGATCATCACCGGCAGCAGGATCGGCGTGCAGATCAGGATCGAGGGCGCCATGTCGACCAGGCAGCCGAGAACCAGCAACAGCATATTGATGAGGAACAATATGACGTACTTGTTGTCGGAGATGGTCAGGAAGAACGCCGTGATCTTTGCCGGCATCTGCGTCAGCGCCATCACATAACCGACGCTCGAGGCGCAGGCGATCAGCGTCATGACCATGGCGACGGTGCGCAGCGTACGGTGAACCAGCCGCGGCAAGTCGCGCCATTTGTAGTCGCGGTAGATGAACATGGTCACGAAAAATGCCCACATGCACGCCACCGCGCCAGCCTCGATCGCGGTGAAGATGCCGCCGAGAATGCCGCCGAGGATGATGACCAACGTGATCAGGCCCCAGCCGGCTTCAATCGATATCTTGACCGCGTCGCGCATCGGCATCGAGGTCCCGCGCGGATGGCCGTCGCGGTAGGCGATCACCAGGCACAGCACGATGATCGAGAAGCCGAGCAGCAGGCCCGGCAACACGCCGGCGATAAACAGGCTGATGATCGAAATACTGCCACCGGTCGCCAGCGAATAGATGATGGCGTTATGGCTGGGCGGCACCAGCAGCGCCTGCACCGAGCCGGTGATCGTCACATTGGTGGCGTAGACGCGCGGATATCCGCTTTTTTCCATTTGCGGGATCATCACCGACCCGATCGCCGAGACGTCGGCGACCGAGGATCCGGATATTCCGCTCAGCAGCGTCGTGGCCAGCACGTTGACGACCGAAAGCCCGCCGCGCACCCGGGTAAAGCCGACCAGCACGTCGGCGAACGCGACCATGCGCCGCGCCATGCCGCCTTCCGCCATGATAGCGCCGGCGAGCACGAAAAACGGGATGGTCAGCATCGCGACTTTGCTGACGCCGTTGGAAATCTGCAGCATCACCGCTTCGAGCGGAATGCCAATCCAGAGCGACGCGGCGATGGCCGCGAGGCCGAGCGAATACGCAATCGGCACGCCGATCAGAAAGCAGAAGAACATCGTTACAAGTAGAACGGCGATGTCCATCAGTTCATTTCCTGGCCCGGGGCGATACCTGAGTGCTCAATCGGCGCAAGCGTGGATTCATCAGGCTCGATAAAACTTTCGACCGGCGGGCCGATGAGAATGCGCTCAATGACAAACAAAAACAGCGCGGCGCCGCCGAGCGGAATCGGCAGATAGGTCAGGCCAACCGACAGTTCGGGAAACTCGTCGATCGAGTTGGCCCAGGTGGCGTGCACCAATTTGGCGCCGTAGATCAGCATGAACAGCGCCATCGCGCCGACCAGGATCTCGACCAGCAGGTCGACCCAGCGCCGAAAGCCGGGCGGCAGCATGGCGGCGAAGAAAGACACGTTCATATGGAGCTGCGCCCGGTAGCACACCGCCGTGCCGATGAAGGTGAGCACAATCGTCAGCAGAACCGCGGTCCGCTCCGGCCAGGATGCCGAGTCATTGAGCACGTAGCGGGTAAAGACCGCCCACGGGATCACCGCGGAGATCAGCACCAGCGCCGCACCTGCGATCCACACGCAGACGAGATACAGCGCATCCATCGCTTTTCGGAATTGGCCCGCCATGCGGAGATCTCGTCATTCCGGGCGCGCGAGGCTGGCTCGCGTCCCGGAATGACAAAGTCCGTTACTTCACGTCCTGGATGCGCTTGACCATGTCGGCGTATTTGGGACCGTATTTGTCCCACACCGGTTTCACCGCGTCCTGGAATACCTTCTTGTCGGCGGCCGAGACCTGGGTGATCGTGATGCCCGCGGCCTTGGCCTTGTCCAACGCCTGCTTCTCATAGACGTCCCAGAGCTTGCGCTCTTCCTGCTGCGCTTCCTTGGCGAATTTTACCACCAGCGCCTGGTCGTCCTTCGACATCGAGTCGAAAATCTTCTTCGACATCACCAGCATTTCGGGCACGATCAGGTGCTCGTCGACAGTGTAGAACTTGGCCACCTGAAAGTGGTTGTCGAACACAAAGCTCGGCGGGTTGTTTTCCGCGCCATCGATCACACCGGTCTGCAGCGAGGTGAACACCTGGTCGTAGCCCATCGGCACGCCGTTGGCGCCCATCGAGTTGGCCATGTCGACGAACATCGGATTGCCCATGACGCGGACCTTCATGCCCTTGAGATCGGCCATGGTCTTGATTGGCTTCTTGGTGTCGTAGAAATTACGCGCGCCGGCATCCATCCAGCACAGGCCGATCAGGCCCTTGCCGGAATTCGTCACCTTGTCGAGCAGTTCCTGGCCGATCGGACCGTCGATGACGTGCTGCATATGCGTTGTGTTGCGGAACACGTAAGGCAGATTGAACACGTTGAGATCGTCGACCACCGGGCCGAGTGCACCGACCGAGACGCGTGCCAGAGCGATGGCGCCGACCTGCGCCTGTTCGATCGCCTCCTTCTCGCCGCCGAGCTGCATTGAGGGATACATCGCGACGGAGACGCGGCCTTTGGTGGCGTCCGACAGTTTTTTGCCCATGCTTTCGACCGCAGCAACCGTCGGATAGCCGGCCGGATGCACGTCGGAGGCTTTGAGAACCAGTTTGTCTTGCGCGACGGCTGAGCTGGGCGCAAAGGCGGCCGCGGCGGCGAGCAGGCCGGCGGCGATCATGGCGTTATAGGATTTCATGGCGAATTATTCCTCCCCGATTTCGTTTTTCAGTTTCTACAATTGAGCTTTCCGGCACGGCTCATTTGCCCGTCCGGCCGTGCCTTGGTACTCATCAGGTCATATGATGACCTTAGCTTGCAGTCCGGTGTCAAGCCTTGGAGCGGGCCTGGATCAAGAAATCGAGGCGAATGGCCGCATCCATTGCTAGTGCGCAGCCTCCCGCTTGGCGCGGGTGACGATCTGCGTCGGGTCGACAAAGCGCAGCGCGATCAGGAGCCAAACCAGCGTCGTCAGCATATAGACGACAGCCATGGCGTCGATCGATTGGCCGGCACGCACGCCCGCCGCATAGACCGCATAATAGAGAGCGACGACCAGCGTCTGACTGCCGGGACCGGCGGTGAAGAAGGTCAATTCGAACATCGCGATGGTGCGTACCAAGACGAGCAGCAAGGCCGCGAGAATGCCGGGCGCCAATAGTGGGATCAGAATACGGAAGAACAACTGCACAGTTCCCGCGCCGAATACGCGCGCCGCGGCCTCGACGCGGGGATCGATCTGCTCGATGAACGGGATCATCACTAGCACAACGAACGGCACGGTCGGCACCAGATTGGCGAGGATGACGCCGGACATGTTGCCACCCAGATGCGACTGATAAAGCACGGTGGCGAGCGGAATACCGAATGTGATCGGTGGGATCAGCATCGGCAGCAAAAACAGCAGAATGACGAACTGCTTGCCGGGGAAATTACGGCGCGCCAGGGCATAGGCTGCCGGGACGCCGAGCAAGCCCGACAATAAAACGACGGCGCCGACCACCTCGAAGGTGACGATCAGCACGTCGTGCAGCTGAAATTCCTGCCACGCCGACACGTACCAGCGCGTCGTGAACGCCGCCGGCAGCCAGGCAGCGAACCAGCGCGTGCCGAACGAATTGACGACCACGGCCGCGATCATCGCCACGACATTGACGATGAAAAAAATTACCAGCGCCCAGATCACGATGGCCCATAGCCGCTCCGAAGCCGACTTCTGCGCAGACATGCCGCTCAGCCCTTCCCGGCGCCGACCGCGCCGCGATAAAAGAAGCTGCGCGCGGACAGAATTAAGGCCACGACAATCAACTGGCAGAATCCCATGATCATCGCGATCGCCGATGCCATTGAGCTGTCATACTGCTCATAGGCGGCTTGATAGGCCGCAATCGAAATTACGCGGGTAGCGCCGGCTGGTGCGCCGAGCAAGACCGCGGAGGGAAAAACCGAAAACGTCTGCACGAAAGACAGACACAGATTGATCGCCAGTCCCTGTGCCAGAAGCGGCATGAGAATATGCCCGAACCGGGCGCGCGGCTTGGCGCCGAGCGTCGCGGCGGCATGTTCGAGCGAGGGATCGATGCCGGTGATGTAGGACAGCGTCAGCAGGAACGCGAACGGGAACCCCGACAGGATCAGCGACAGCATCACGCCGGTGTAATTGTGAACCAGACGGACCGGCCCGCCGAAGCCGAACAGCATCAGGCTGCGGTTGAACCAGCCCTGCGGACCCAGATAATTGAGCAATCCTTCGGCGATCAATACGGTGCCGAGCGTTATCGGGATGACCAGAATCGTCGTCAGGATTCGCCGCCGCCGCATCAAGCGCACGCGCAGCGCGATCGGAATCGAAATCAGCACGTTGATCAGGGTGGCCGGAACCGCCAGCCATAGGGTCGCGGCGATCGTGTCATACAAAAACGGATCGGAGAAAAACTTCCGATAATTCGCAAGCCAATCGCCTGCTTTCGGATGGAACGACAGAAGAAAGCCATAGATGAAAGGATAAACGAACAGCACCGCGACGAACAGAACCGCCGGCAGAACGAGCAGCGTCACACCATCGAGTTCATACAGCGCCAGACGCACGCGCAGCGGCATGCTCTCGGGCGCGGTAGATTCGCTGACGGCTTGATCCGTCACGACGGCACCCGCGGATAGACCAGCACACGGCTCGGATCGGCGGCGAGAGCGACGGTGTCGCCTTTCTCAATCCTTTGCGCCGAACGAAAATAGAGTTCGGTGCCCTCGGCGGCGCGCCCGGAGCAATAGAAGTCGGAGCCGTGATATTGCGCGGATTCCACGGTGGCCGAAATCGGCCCGCCGGCCGAGACTTTCAGATCATCCGGCCGGATCGCTGCCACGGCGTCGCCATCCGCCATTGGCTCGACCGGCGTACCCTGCAGACTGACGCCGCCCACGCTGACGTCCATGAGATTGCCGGCTTTTGCGGCGCGCGAGCAAATCTGGTTGCGATAGCCCATGAACTCCGCGACGTCGGAATGCGCCGGCCGGCTATAGAGTTCTTCCGGAGTTCCGACCTGGCGCACCATGCCGTCACGCATGACGACGATGCGGTCGGCAAGCGACAGCGCCTCTTCCTGGTCGTGGGTGACGTAGATCGTGGCCGAGCCGATCAGTTCATGGATACGCCGGATTTCAGCGCGCATTTCAAGCCGGAGCTTGGCGTCGAGATTCGACAACGGCTCATCCATCAAAACCAGCGGCGGCTCGATCACGATGGCGCGCGCGATTGCGACGCGCTGCTGCTGGCCGCCGGACAATTGGCCCGGCAATTTCTCGCTCTGATCGCCAAGGCGCACGATCGCCAGAGCTTCATCGACCTTGCGCTCAAGCTCGGGCTTGGGGCGGCCCTGCATCGTCAGCCCGAAGCCGATGTTTTTCCGCACGCTCATATGCGGAAACAGCGCGTAATTCTGGAACACCATGCCGAAGCCGCGCTCCTCCGGCTTGAGCCGGTCGATGCGCGTGTTGTCGAGCCAGATGCTGCCGCCCGATAGCGTCAGCAGGCCGGCCAGGCAGTTGAGTGCGGTCGATTTTCCGCATCCCGACGGGCCAAGCAAGGCAATAAATTCGCCGCGCCGCACGCTCAGCGTGACACCCTGGAGCGCGTTGAGGCTGCCGAAGGTGCGGCTCATTGCGTCGAGGCGCAGCTCGCGGAAGTCGCGTGCAGCAATAGCCATGGTCGACCGGTCCCCATCAAACTCGCCGGCGGCGAATAGTGAAGACTGGCGACAATGATCGCCAGCCTTCCGGTATTTTCGGCAGTCGTTACTTTTTCTTCTGCGCGCCGATCTGCTCGTCCCAGCGGCTGAACGCATAGACCAGTTTATCCGGCAGCAGCGGCAGTTCTTGTTTGTTGCCGGTAATCGCCGCCTCGTATTCGGGACGCCCGAATTCCTTGATGATCTTCTGGCTCTCTTCGGGCGCGATCGAGATCGGCACATCTTTGACCGCCGGGCCGGGATAGAAATAGCCGGCATCATAGGTCGTGGCCTGCGCTTCCTTGGAGAGCATGTAGTTGAGCAGGTCGAGCAGAACGGCGAGCTTGTCGTTTGAGACGCCCTTCGGGATGCAGAGATAGTGCGCGTCGAGAACCCAGTGGAAGCCTTTCATGAAGAACACTTTGGCTTCCTTCGGCACGATACCGAGTGCGCGCGGGTTGATGTCCCAGCCCATCTGCGACGGGGTCATGTCGCGCGAGCCTTCGCCGAGCTCCTTCATCACCGGGCCGGTGCCGGCTGGATAATATTCGATGTACTGGCCGAGTTCCTTGAGATAGGCCCAGGTCTTGTCCCAGCCGTCCTTTGGATCTTTCGGGTCCTTGTCGCCGAGAATGTAGGGCAGCCCCATCATGAACACGCGGCCGGGGCCCGAGTTGGCCGGGCGGCCATAGATGAAGCGGTTGGGGTTGGCTTTTGCCCAAGCGAGCACTTCTTCCGCCGTCGTCGGCACCTGCTTCACTTTATCCGGGATGTATTCCATCACCGGGCCGGCCGGACAGAACACGATGCAGACCCCCTGGTTCGAGGCGAGGCCCTGCATCTGCTTTGCGCCAGGCAGATAAATGTCGTCGAGCTTCGGCAGCTTCGGAGCGTATTCGGACGCGATCGGAATCCAGAGCTTCTGGTCGACACCGGCCGACAGCGCGTCGATACCGGTGAGCACGCCGTCGATGTCGACGCGGTTGGCGTCCTGCTGTGCCTTGATCTTGCCCGGCAGCTCCGGTGCTGGCGCCTTGGTGAAGTTGATCTTGGAGACCAGCTTCGGATTCTTGTCGCGATAGGCTTCGATCGCTTTTTGGGTCAGCGCAAGATTGCCCGCGACATCGACGAAATTGAGCGTGACCGGCGATGTCGGCATCGGCAGCGACTGCGCAAGCGCGCTAAAATCAACGGCCATTGAGCTCGCAAGGCCTCCGACGACGGCGCGGCGACTAAGTTTAAATGTCATTGAGTACTCCTCCCTAAAGTGTTGACGCCCTTTGGCGCGCAGCTTGCCGTGATGCCGTCATTCGGTGAAAAGCGGAAAGGCGCATGGCCAAGTTTTCTTAGCCGTGACGCCAGCGGTTGGTTAGCTTGCGTCGGCATTCTGGCATTTCCAGCGCGGCGCATTGATCCACGCGGCCGCGCGTGCTATTCATCATGTCATATGATGACCTTATCGGATCCCTCGGTGTCAAGCCATTGAATAAGCGCGCACCAAAAAATCTCGCTTTGCTCCAGCCGCTGCAGGCGCCGCGCAATCTGACCGCGGAGCTGGTGTCGCGGCTGACCGCCGATATCGTCAGCGGCAAATTGCCGCCCGGCTCGCAATTGCCGACCGAGCAGGAAATGATCGCGGCCACGGGGGTTAGCCGCACCGTCATTCGCGAGGCCGTGGCGGCGCTGCGGGCCGACCGCCTGGTGGTGACCCGGCAAGGCGTCGGCGCCTTCGTCGCCGATCATGTGCGGCGGCCGTTCCGGGTCGATTTCGACGAGAACTCGCCGCTGCAAACCGTCCTCAACGTGATGGAGCTGCGCTCCGGGGTCGAAATCGAGGCTGCCGGACTTGCCGCCGAACGCGCCTCGGCCGCCCACATCAAGAAGATCGCCGACCGCTTTGCCGCGATCCGCACGGCCATCGACCGCGGCGAAAACGCCGTTGATCAGGATTTCGCCTTCCACTGCGCCATCGCCGACGCCACCGGCAATCCGCAATTCAAGCGCTTTCTGGAATATCTCGGGCGCTTCATCATCCCGCGGCGCACGGTGTGGGGCTCCTCGGCGCCGCCAACCAACCGCGCGCATCTCGAGATCTTCCAGCGCGAGCACGAGCAGATCCTGCATGCGATCCGCGCGCGCGAAGTGACGCAGGCGCGCGACGCCATGCAACGGCACTTGCTCAACAGCCGCAACCGCTATGAAAAACTCGCAGCCGAGACCAGGATCAAGTAGCGTTTCGGTCCGACGCCACGACGACATTCACGAGAGGCACGATGGAGAAAATCCTTGTTACCGGAGCGGCCGGCGGCATCGGCACGCGCCTGCGCAAGCTTTTGCCCGCGGTCTATAAGGACATCCGCTGGAGCGATATCCGCAAGCCGGACGATCTCTCCGCCCATGAGGACTTCATGGCCGCCGATCTCGCCGATATAGGCGCGGTCGAAAAAATCGTCGCCGGCGTCGAGGGCATCGTGCATCTCGGCGGCTTCTCGGTCGAAGGCCCGTGGGACGCCATCCACCAGGCCAATATCGTCGGCTGCTACAACCTGTTCGAGGCCGCATACCGCGCCGGCGTCAAGCGCGTGGTGTTCGCCTCCTCCAATCATGCCGTCGGTTTCTATCCGCGCGACAAGCGCATCGGCGTCGACGTCACGCCACACCCGGATTCGCGCTACGGCGTGAGCAAAGTGTTCGGCGAAGCGCTCGGCGCGCTTTACGCCGACAAGCACGGATTGCGTGTGACGTGCTTGCGCATCGGCAATTTCGGCGATGCCCCGCTCGACAAGCGCCGGCTAGCGATCTGGCTCAAGCCGGAAGACATGGTGCAGCTCGTCCGCATCGGACTTGAGCACCGCGACATTCATTTTGAAATCTTCTACGGCGCTTCGGACAATGCCGACAGCTGGTGGGACAACAGCAATGCGCGGCGGTTTGGATACAAACCGTTAGGCCAGGCCGATGAATTCCGCGACCAGGCGATGGCGGCGCAGGCGAAATTGCCGCCCGATCCCGTCGGCGACCGCTACCAGGGCGGGCCCTATTGCAGCGACGAATACGACGCCGACCGCAAGCGCTAATTCACGCCTTCCAGAACGGCCTGAACTGCGTTGCCACGATCTTTTCATAGGCCACTGGTCCGGACAGCAGCCCGAGGTCGCGGGCAAATTGGTTCATGCCGGCCACAAAGGATTGCGAGATCGACGCGTCGTAATAAGGCAGGTCGCGCCGGATCAGTTCGACGATCAGCTCGGCCTCCGAGGGCAGAAACAGCTTGCGGCCGACTTCGCCAGCTTGCGCGACATTTTTCTTCAACGCGTTTTGCGTCTTAACGATGGCGCGCACGGCTGCTGCCGCGACCTCCGGCGATTTTTCGATCAGCCGATCGGTCGTCGCGATCGAGGCCATGGTGTAGTCGAAGCAACCTTTCGGTCCGTCGCCGCGGCGCACGTCGAGCACCACCGTGCCGACGCCACGGCGCACCGCCACTTCGGCGCCCATGCCGTTGGCCCAGAAGCCGTCGATCTTGCGCTCCTCCAGCGCCCTGGCCGCCGTCAGGCCGAAATTGACTCCGGCGCCAACCGCGCCCGGCACCGGCGCGATCGTCACGCGGTCGCGTTGCAGATCGATGCCGGACGCGATCAACAGCCGCCGCAGCCCCATCTCGACCCAGGGCGCGGCGCCGATATTGCGGCCCTTGACCGCGCCGATGTCGCCGCGCTCGGCGGCAAAATCCTTGTGCATGACCAGAAACCAGTACATGCCCTGCGCCTGTGCGCAGATCAGCTTGACGCCGTTCCATTGCGGGAAGGCGGCCAGCGCCGAATGGGCCGAGCCGCCGACGAAATCGACCGCGCCGTCGCGCAAGGCCATGTAGGCCTTGTCGACCGGAAAGATCATCTCCAGCGTGACGTCCAAGCCTTCATCGCGAAAGAATCCGAGCTCGACCGCGGCTTCCGCCGGGAAGTAGGAATTCGAGATCATGTCGGGCACAGCGATTTTCATGTCGTGCTCTCAAGCGTCATCCCCGCGGCGCGCCGCTGGCTCGTGAGCATCGAGGTGCGCAGCAGAAATTGCCGGGCGCGGACCGGATCGGCGGCGGTGTCGCGCAAGTCGGCGAGATTGCGCCGGCGCGCTTCCGGATCGCTTGCCTCCAGGCGCTTCTTGTTGGCAATCGATTGCTCCTGCACGAACTCGACCGCGACGGCGCGGCGCTGCCGGCTGTAGAGATCGAGCAAGTCGTCCGGCGCGCGTTCGAGAATAACCCGCGCTAGTTTTTCCGCGAGATTCGCCGCATCCTGGATGCCGCCATTGAGACCCATGCCGCCGATCGGATTGTTGACGTGGGCGGCATCGCCGGCCAACAGAACCCGCCCTTTACGAAAAGTCTCCGCCACCCGCTGGTGCGTCACGTAAAGATTGCGATGCACGATGTCGTAAGGCCGCGCCGCCGAAAAGAACGACTGGATGCGCGCCTGCACGCCGGCATCGCTCATGAGGTCGGCTTCGGGTTGCTCGCCGCTCGCCGGGAAGACCGTGCGCCACAGGCCGGGCGGGCCGTCGGCCGACACCTTGAAGCAATTACACCAGGCCCCTAGGTCGGCGAAATAGCTGCGATAGCAAAGCCCTCGCTCGGCCTCGAAATCATAGGGCGTGGTGAGCACGATGAACCGCTCCGGCCAGGTGAAGCCCTCGAACGGAATATCGTTCTGCTTACGCACCACGCTGCGGCCGCCGTCGGCGCCGATCAGATAGTCGCCGGCGTGCGTCTTGGTGGCGCCGGCGGCGCGCACATCGATCGCGACCGCGCCATCGCTCTGCCGGACGTCGACAACTTCATGCCCGAACAGCACCTCGACATTCGGCAATTTCCGCACTCGGTCGAGCAGCAACTTGGCGGTCTTGAACTGTTCGCATTGCACGACAAACGGATAACGCGTGTCGTCCTTAAGCAGCGCGTGATCGAACTGCGCGACCAGCTCCCCGCTCGGCCGGTCCCAGAACTGGAAGATCGGCGCGACCAGTCCGACCCGCGCCATGTCCTCGGCGAGACCGTCTTCGGCGAGCAATTCCAGCGTCGCCGGATGGGTGGTGGCGGCGCGCGGATCGGCTTGCGGCCCGTCATTGTTGTCGAACAGCCGCACGCGGATGCCGCGCCGGCCGAGCAGCCAGGCGCACAGCAGTCCGACCGGTCCGCCGCCCGCAATCAGCACCAGATCGCCGTCGCCTGCCATCGCGCTGCTCTTGTTACTCTTTAATCTCGTCTTGCCTGTGCTGCGAAACTGGATCAACCTTATTCGAAATTCGACGGGTTTTCACAACGAGGCCTCATGCGCCACTGCGCGGCACTGATTTTCACGCTTGCTCTCGCCGCGCTCGCCGCGGCCGGCATGGCCCGCGCCGACGAATGGCCGGTAAAGCCCATCCGGGTGATCGTGCCGCTAAGCTCGGGCAGCGCCGCCGACATCATTCCGCGCATCGTGTTCGAGCAAGTGTCGGCGCAGCTCGGGCAACCGGTTGTTATCGAAAACAAGCCGGGCGCCAGCGGCACGATCGGCGCCCGCGCCGTCCAGATGGCGGATCCCGACGGTTACATGCTGCTGGCCCATTCGTCGGCCCATATCATCGCCCCATCCTCGGTCGCCAACCTGTCTTACGATCCGATCAAGGATTTTGTCGCGGTCGCGCCCTTGGGCAATTTGCCCAACGTGTTGGTGATCGCGCCGTCGGCCAATATCAAGACGCTGAAGGAACTGGTCGCCATCGGCAAGCAGCGACCGATCACGTTCGGCTCGATCGGACCCGGCAGCCCGATCACGCTGGCGATGCAGCGCCTGCGCCTGAGCGCCGGATTCAAGGTGCAGGAAATCCCGTTCAAGGGCGCGCCCGAGGCGCTAGTCGAGGTGATGACCGGCCGCGTCGACGTCTACTATTCGCCTATTTCGGCGGCGCTGCCCTACATCACCAGCGGCAAGCTGCTGGCCCTGGCGGTCAGCAGCCCCGCCCGCGCGCCCACGCTGCCCGACGTGCCGACGACGCAGGAAGCCGGCTACGCCAATTCCGCCTACCGGTTCTGGATCGGCGTATTTGCTCCGGCCAAGACCCCGCCCGCCATCGTCGAGAAGCTGAACGCCGAAATACAAAAGGCGATGCAGGAGCCCGCGGTCGGCGCCAGGCTTGCCAAATTCGGCGTCCAGCCGATGGCGATGAAAACGGCGGAGTTCGACAAATTCGTCAAAGAAGAACTGCAAATCAATTCGGAACTGGTCAAAGCCGCCGGAATTATCCCGCAATAGGCGGCCTTCCGGCCTCGCCGGAAAATTGATATCCTCGACTCTCGCCGTCGCGGCCTCGGCAAACAAAGGACACCTCTCGATGAACAAGCCCGTCATCAGGATTGCGCCCAACAACCCGGTATTCGACCTGCCGGTTATCGTCGGCATCGAAGAGAAGCTGTTTGACAAAGCCGGGCTCGACGTCCGCTTCACGGCGACCTACGCCGACCGCGAGAAGGACAGCATCGAGCGCCCGGTCATGACGCGCATGAAAGAGCAGATGTTCGATTGCGGTAACGCCGACAGCTACAATGTCTGCGAATGGGCCAGCATCGACCGGCTGGAAAAAGGCAAGCGCGGCGGCAACATTGCCGCGCTGCGCGCTTCGGTGGCGGCGCAGGCGATCCTGACCTTCGATGAGACGCTGCAAGTGCCGCGCGATCTGGCCGACGTTCCGGTCGTGGTGCAGGAGTTGACCGGCTCGCATTACACCACGCTGCAAATGCTCGAGAGCGCCATCGACGCCAAGCACGTCAACATCGCGCGCGGCGGCCTGCCGCAGAAGCGCTATGCCGGTTTGAAAGACGGCAGCTATCGCGTCGTCACCGTGATGGAGCCGTTCATCAGCCTCGGCCTGAAAGACGGCGCGCATATCATCGCGGCGGCGTTCTATCGCGGCGGCGAAGTGATTTCAGCGGACCTCAGCGACGAGCAGCGCAAGGACTATTACGACGCCGAGAACCAGGCGGTTGATCTGATCAATGGCGATTTCTACAAATACGCCCACCATGTCGCGGCGGCCACCAAGGGCGCCCTTAAGCCGAACGAATTGCTGCAGGCCTTCGTGCGCTACAAGCACGTCGACTATTACGACTCGACGCTGTTCGGCCGGACCTACGATTGGATGAAGGCGCGCGGCCTGACCGAAGGTCAGAGCGAGCATTCGAGGTTCGTCGTCGGTTGAATTTGGGCCGCGCGGCCGCCGTCGCAACGCTGCTGCTCGCCGCGATTTCCCGGGCCGCCGCCGCGCAAGACATTCGCGGGCTGGAGCTCTGCACCGCCGAAATGCAGATGGAGCGCCGCACCGATTGCCTGCAGGCCAATACCGAATTTCTGCAACACGCGCTGGGCCAGTTAAAGCGCGAGACGCAAGAGAGGATCGCCGCCGCCGGACGAGATTTGGCGGCGGCCCGCGCCGAAATCGCCGCGCTCAAATCGGCCTTGGCCAGGCTCAATGACGAACTGGCGCAGCTCAAGAACAAGCCCGAGCCCGCCGCCAAAAAACAGTGAACCGGGCCGAAGCCAAAACGAAAACGGCGCCCGCAGGGGCGCCGTTTGCAAATCAGAATTCAAATTCAGGCGTGCGCGCCGCCGGTCGAGAAGCGCATGGCGGCGATGCGGTCGAGTTCGGCCTGCTCGCGCGCGTTGTTCTCGGCCTTTTCGCGCGCATGGTCGCGCTCGTCCAGCATCTCGACCTTCTTGAGCTCCTCGAAGGCCTCGCCCAGCATGGCCTGGGCGTCATCGAGCTGGGTTTTCAGCTCGCCGGCCGAGCGCTTGAGGTTTTCGCGCCGGCCGATCGCGGCCTTGGCATAGGTCGGATAGGCGAAATGGGCGGGATCGTGGATACCGGCGCGTTCCTGCTCGGTCTTGATCTCGCGATCGAGCTCGGCCGCGATGCGGTCGAACTCGGCGATCATCGCCTCGATCTGAGCAACCTTGCGCCGCTTCTCGTCGACCTGGAATTTTTTCAGGCGGATGAGGGTTTCACGTGACTTCATCGACTCAATACTCCCCCGAAGCCCCTAATTCACGTGCGCCAAGGCCAATACAAGCGGCCATGCGGACGTCCCGGACGTCCCGGACGTTCAGCGGGCCTACACTGGGGCAATATCGTTAGTTTTCGGTTTCTTTGGCCTGGAGGATTTGCTCAAGCCGCTGATAGCCCTCCGCCATACTAGTTGATTCTTCCTTAAGCTGGGAAAGGAAGGCCTCCAGGGGCTTGTGGAGTGCAATCGCCTCGTCGACCTCGGCGCTGGAGCCGGTGCGGTAGGCGCCGAGCCGGATCAGCTCCTCCATGTCGGCATAGGTCGCCATGACCTGGCGGGCCCGGTTGATGGCTGGCAGGTAGGCCGGATCGGCCGCCCGCGGCATGGTGCGCGAGATCGACTTCAGGATGTTGATGGCCGGGTAGCGCCCCCGCTCGGCAATCGCCCGCTCCATGACGATGTGGCCGTCGAGGATACCGCGCACCGCGTCGGCCACCGGCTCGTTATGGTCGTCGCCATCGACCAGCACGCTAAAGATGCCGGTGATGGTGCCCTTCTCGGTGCCCGGCCCGGCGCGCTCCAAAAGGCGTGGCAATTCGGTGAAAACCGTCGGCGTATAGCCCTTGGCGGTCGGGGGCTCGCCGGCCGACAGCCCGATCTCGCGCTGCGCCATGGCAAAGCGGGTGACCGAGTCCATCAGCACCAGCACGTCCTTGTTGAGGTCGCGGAAATACTCGGCGATCGCCAGCGTCAGATAGGCGGCCTGGCGGCGCATCAGCGCGGGCTCATCGGACGTCGAGACCACCACCACCGAACGGGCGAGGCCGGCCGGGCCCAAATCGTCCTGCAAGAACTCCTGCACCTCGCGGCCGCGTTCGCCGACCAGCCCGATCACGGATATGTCGGCCGACACGTTGCGGGCCAGCATCGACAGCAGCACCGATTTGCCGACGCCCGAGCCCGAAAAGATGCCCATGCGCTGGCCGCGGCAGACCGTGAGGAAGGTATTGAGCGCGCGCACGCCGAGATCGAGCGGTTCGCCGACCCGCATGCGGGCATGCGCCGGCGGCGGCGAATTGCGGAACGGATAGGGCGCAGGCCCCGGCGGCAGAGGGCCCAGCCCATCGATCGGCTCGCCGATTGCATTGATGACGCGGCCGAGCCAGCGCTCAGACGGCCGCACGGTGCCGGCCGCGGTGGCCACCACCGCCCGGCAGCCGCGCCGCACGCCATCGAGCGCGGCAAAGGGCATGGCCAAGGCATGGCCGCCGGAAAAGCCCACCACCTCGCAGGGGATCGCAGGCCCGGCGCCGGTCTCGATCGACAGCCGGGAGCCTACCGACATGGCGTGGATTGGCCCCGCTACCTCCACCATCAGCCCGCGCACGCCGACCACGCGGCCGTAGATCTCCACGCTGTCGAGGTCGACGATTTGCTCGGCCAGCGCCTTCATGAGGCCGCCCCGCGCGTCCCAGGCCGGTTAATGGCCCGACGGACAAATTCACATGCCCTTAGGCTTACCGGCCGAAGCTCGACTTTAACGGAGTGTTTACCCGGGTCGTTAATCATTGGGTTATCGTCCATGGGACTTCGGCTGCGTTTCGCCCAGCCAGGACGGAAGGGGCGAGTCGTTGGAGTCGGTTAGGCCCGACTCTTGAACCAGGGCATGAGACAGTACGTGGCGAAAAAACCACTCTGTTGCAACATCTTACGCCGATTCGGGCAAATATGCCTACGGCACGCTTGCATGAGAGAATCAGGTTTTGTTAACCATACCGTCATAGTGTCGAATCGGTTTGTCCCACCGCGTTTTTTCACACTCGCCGCCTTTGCGGCGCTGACCTTAAGCCCGGCTGCGGCGAGATAGGGGACTGGCATGCGCGTTCTACTCATTGAAGACGACAGCGCCACCGCTCAATCGATTGAGCTGATGCTGAAATCCGAGAGCTTCAACGTCTACACCACCGATTTGGGTGAAGAAGGCGTCGACCTAGGCAAGCTCTACGACTACGACATCATCCTGCTGGACCTGAACCTGCCCGACATGTCGGGCTTCGAGGTTCTGCGCTCCCTGCGGGTTTCGAAGGTCAAGACCCCGATCCTGATCCTTTCCGGCCTCGCCGGCATCGAGGACAAGGTCAAAGGCTTGGGCTTCGGCGCCGACGACTACATGACCAAGCCGTTCCACAAGGACGAGCTGATCGCGCGCATCCACGCCATCGTGCGCCGCTCCAAGGGCCATGCCCAGTCGGTCATCAATACCGGCGATCTCGTCGTCAACCTCGACACCAAGACGGTCGAAGTTGGCGGCCAGCGCGTGCACCTGACGGGTAAGGAATACCAGATGCTCGAGCTGCTCTCGCTGCGCAAGGGCACCACGCTTACCAAAGAGATGTTCCTCAACCATCTTTACGGCGGCATGGACGAGCCGGAGCTCAAGATCATCGACGTGTTCATCTGCAAGCTGCGCAAGAAGCTCGCCAACGCCTCCTCGGGCAAGAACTACATCGAGACGGTGTGGGGCCGCGGCTACGTGCTGCGCGAGCCGAGCGACGTCGAAGAGAGAATTCCAGCTTAAGGGCGCCCTGCCCGACCAGCCTGCACTCAATCAAAAACCCCGCCGGAAACGGCGGGGTTTTTCGTTGCGGCCGGATTATTCGCTCAGCGGCCGTGGCCGCCCTCGATGCCGTTCATGGCCGCGGCCAGAAACAGCAGCGCGAAAATGCCGCCGATAATTTCAAATGCCAGCATCGGATAATCCTCCAGCCCGGTTCGTACCAACCAAGCTTTGCCGGACGACTTCGTTCCATCGCCGCCGGCACTACCTTAGTACGCCGGCAAAGCGCCGATTCCATTGACAATCGAATGATCTGGCGCCCCCGCCGTGGAACCAAACACCGCAGCGCGCATTGACCTTGCATATCGGTCCAGCCCCAGGCGGTTGGATTTTCCCCAAATGGAGCGACCATGAAAACCAAGCTTTTGGCATCGATGCTGTTTGCCGCGACGCTGGCGCTGCCGGTTGTCGCGCAGGCGCAAGGCACTGTGCGCGGCGCGCAAGAAGGCGCCATTGACGGCGACCGGGCGGCCGGCCCGATCGGCGCGGTTGTCGGCGGTACCGTTGGCGCGGTTGCCGGCACGATCGGCGGCATTCTCGGCGTCGAGGATCGCCCGCGCTTTCGCGAATACGTCGTGCAGCAGAACATGCCGTCCTATCGCTATGACAGCGATTTCCGCGTCGGCGTCGTGCTGCCGGAAAGCGGCGTCACTTATTACGACGTGCCCGCCGAATATCACGTGGCCGGCCCCTATCGCTACGCCTACGTGAATAACCACGCCGTGTTGGTCGATCCGCGCACCCGGCAGATCGTACAGATCATCGACTAAACACTTGTCCGTTTGAAAAGGACTACACCATGATGAAAGCCATTATTACTGCTGCGGCCATCGCCGGACTTGCCTTGGCCGTCACTGCCGCGCCGCAGCCCGCGCAGGCGCGCGGCGGCGCTCTTGCGGCCGGCATCATCGGCGGCCTCGCGGTCGGCGCGATCGTCGGCTCGCAGGTCAACGGCGGCTATTACGGCGGCCCGGGCTATTACGGGCCAGGCTATTATGGCCGGCCCTATCAGCCCGTCTATGGCGCCTGCCACACCGAGCGGCAGCAGGTCGAAGACGGCTACGGACGCCTGCGCGTCGTGCGCGTTCGCGTTTGCGATTGATCGCCCCAGCGCAATTCGAATGATGCCGCTAAGCTAAATCTTGAATGAGCCTTTGGGCTCTGACTTCCAAACTTAACCCCGCCGGAAACGGCGGGGTTTTTGTGCCCTCGCTCAGCGCCAATCGAGGCGGCGGCTTTCAGGCGTATTTAAACCTCACAAGATGCCAGTCTGCCCGCTTTCGATTGCAGATCGATCACAGCCACTGACTGAATCGGCGAATATAAATTCGCTTCACAATTTGCGTCAGGACGCAGTAGCTGAGCAGGATTGCGGCGAGCCATGGGAAATAGGACACCGGCAACGGCACCAATCCCAAATGGGCGCCCAACGACGAATACGGCAGATAAATGCCGAAAGCCATGATCGAGGCTGTCAACAGAATGACCGGCGCGGCGGCCCGACTCTGGATGAAGGGAATATGTTGAGTGCGGATCATGTGCACAATGATTGTCTGCGTCAGCAATCCGACAACAAACCAGCCCGATTGAAACAGCGATTGCTTTTCGACCACGTTTGCGCCGAACACATTCCACATAACGAGAAAGGTTACGATATCGAAGATAGAACTGATGGGGCCGATAAACACCATGAACCGCGCGATGCCGCCGGCATCCCATTTGCGCGGTACTTTAAGGAAATCCTTGTCCACGTCGTCCCAAGGGATCGACACTTGTGAAACGTCATAAAGCAGATTTTGCACCAGCAATTGGATCGGCAGCATCGGCAGAAACGGCAGGAAGATGCTGGCGATCAGCACGCTGAATACGTTGCCGAAATTCGAGCTCGCCGTCATCTTGATGTATTTGATGATGTTGGCGAAGGTCTTGCGCCCTTCGATCACGGCCTCCTCGAGCACCAGCAGACTTTTTTCCAACAGGATGATGTCCGCCGATTCCTTGGCGATATCGACCGCGGTATCGACGGAGATGCCGACGTCCGCGTCCTTGAGCGCCGCCGCATCGTTGATGCCGTCGCCGAGATAGCCGACGGTGTGACCGTTCCTTTGCAAAGCGCGGATCACCCGCGATTTCTGCATCGGCGACATCTTCGCGAAGATGGTGGTTATTTCGGCCGTTTCCTGAAGCTGGGCGTCCGACAGTTTTTCGACGTCCTTGCCCAGAATCGCGTGCTCGATCGGAAGTCCGACCTCCTTGCATATCTTGCGGGTGACAACATCGTTGTCGCCGGTGATGATCTTGACGGCAACGCCGTAGTCCCGCAGCGCGGCGATGGCGTGGCGCGCGCTTTCCTTGGGCGGATCGAGGAACGCGACGTAGCCGGCCAGCACAAATTCTTTTTCGTCCTCGACCGTGTAGGTGCGGTCTTCCGCCGGCAGCCATTTATACCCGACAGCCAAAGCGCGCAGGCCTTCCTGGTTCAGTTTGCGCGTGACGCGGCGCACTTCCTTGCGCATTTCGGCCGTGAACGGCAGCACGCCGCCGGCTTCGCCGCCGTTATTGTCGGCGGAGGCACAAAGCGGCAGCATCTCCTCGATGGCGCCCTTGCAGACCATGAGATTCCTGCCGTCGCCGTCGCGCACGACCACCGACATGCGGCGGCGCATGAAGTCGAACGGAATTTCGTCGATTTTTTTGTAGTGCTGCAGTTTGTAGACGATGTCGTGCTGCACCGCGTAGTCGAGCACGGCGACGTCCAGCAAGTTTTTCAGGCCGGTCTGGTAAAAACTGTTGAGCCAGGCAAATTCCAGAACCTGAAGATCCTCTTTTCCGTGCACATCGAGGTGGCGTTCGAGGATGATCTTGTTTTGCGTCAGCGTGCCGGTCTTGTCGGTACAAAGGATATCCATCGCACCGAAGTTCTGGATGGCATTGAGCCGCTTAACGATCGCCTTCCGGCGCGCCATCACAACCGCGCCCTTGGCAAGGTTTGTGGTGACGATCATCGGCAGCATTTCAGGCGTCAGTCCCACTGCCACCGACACCGCGAATAGCAGCGATTGCAGCCAGTCGCCTTTTGAGAGGCCATTGATGAGGAAGACCAGCGGAGTCATCACCATCAGGAAACGGACCAGCATCCAGCTCACTTTGCTGATGCCCTTGTCGAAGCTCGTGAGTGGCCGCGCACCGATAATGTCCCGCGCTACCGCGCCGAAGAATGTCGCATCGCCGGTCGCGGCAACTACTGCGGTCGCCGTACCGCTCACCACGTTGGTGCCCATGAAACAGGCCGTCTCGCGCTCCAGCAACGTTCCCGGCGCGGCCGCCGCGCTGATGCGCTTGGGCGGCGCGACCGGATATTTTTCCAGCGGAATGGATTCGCCGGTCAGCATCGCCTGACTGACGAACAGATCTTTCGCCGTGAGCAGGCGCACGTCAGCCGGAACCATGTCGCCCGCCGACAAATAGACGATGTCGCCGGGAACGAGCGTCGAAATCGGAATCTCCTGCGGACGCTCCATGCCGGCACGCAGCACGGCCGCTGTCGAACTCACCATCGCCTTGAGCTCTTCCGCCGCCTTGTTGGAGCGGAATTCCTGCCAGAACCGCAACAGCGTGCTGAGCAGGATCATGGAGATCAGCACTATAATCGTGCGGAAGGTGCGGTCTTCCGGTTCGGCAAAAATCACATCCGAGAAAAGCGACACGACGCTGACGGCGAACAGCACGCCGTTGAACGGCGTCAAAAAGGCATGAAAAAGCTGAACGAACCAGGCCGGTGGCTTTTCGTGTGTTACTTCGTTGGGTCCGTATTTCTCAAGCCGTTCCTCGACCTGTTCCGGTGTCAGCCCGCTGCGCGATGTGTCGAGCCGGACGATCGCGTCGTCTGGCGCGCATTCGCAGAGGCCGAGCAGCGGCGACGGCCGCTTGATTGCGCTCGCGCCGTTGCGATTGGTCGGGGGCTTGTGTTGTTCGTTCATGACTCACCTTAAGGCGCCGGCCTTGGCCGGCCTGAAGGCGAGTGGGCAACAGACCCTCAGGTCCGAGCCTTATTCTCGCGGCGGGCTCCGCCAAAATCGATCCGATTATGTCGTATGAGCGCACGGCGAACTGACACGATGACCGCCGTGGCGCATCTAGGGTAGCTGTCCATATCGTCCCAATGATTTTCTATTCGAAGTTTCCCCCGAATGGTTTTGCGAATACGCCCCCGATTTTGGGCTGTCAAATAAAAAGGGACTAAAGAGCAAATTGTCCGTCACGCGCGCTCCCCGCAAGGGAGTGCGGCAAGACGGAAAGACTGGTGCGCCGCTTGGCGCTCCACCCCCTCGGCATGGCCGGGGGGCAAGGAAATGGACTTTGGCGTACCCCGCGCCATCAAAGAACAGGGGTGATGACGCTTATCTTTTAAGCCTTCGCGGCAAACTTGAGCACGTTGCTCGCGGGCGCGGGCTTGGCAGCGGGCGTGTTCGGCAAATAAAGCCCGCGTTTGTCGCTCATCGGCTTGAACGCCTCGGTCAGGCCCACCACGGTTTCGGCCGCGCCCAAAACCAGGAAGCCGTCGGAAGGCATCTGGCGTGCGATGCGGTTGAGCACGGCAATCTTAGTGTCCTGGTCGAAATAGATCAGCACGTTGCGGCAGAACACTAGATCGAAGGTGCCGAGCGCCGAAAAATCGTTGAGCAGATTGAGCGGACGGAATTGCACCATGGCGCGGATCTCTGGCGCGATCTGCCAGGCGTCGCCGACCTGGGCAAAGAATTTCACCAGCAGCTGAATGGGCAAGCCGCGCTGCACTTCGAACTGGCTGTAGATGCCGGCCTTGGCCTTTTCCAGGCATTCGCCGGACAGGTCGGTGGCGACGATCTCGGTGCGCCAGCGGGCAAGCGCCGGACCGATGCTCTTGAGGCTCATCGCCAACGAATAAGGTTCCTGGCCGGTGGCGCAGGCGGCGCACCAGATGCGCAGGCGCTTTTCGCGCGCGCGCGCCGCCATCAGCGCCGGCATTATCGTTGCGCGGAAATGCTCGAACGGCACCTTGTCGCGGAAGAAAAAGCTCTCATTGGTGGTCATGGCCTCGACCACGTCGACGCTGAGCGGCGCGGTATTGGCGGCCTTGAGCTTGGTCACCAGCTCGGTGAGGCCGGCGAAGCCGTGCTTGCGCGCCACCGGCAGCAGGCGGCTTTCGGCGAGATATTGCTTCTCGGCTGACAGCACCAGGCCGGAGCGCTGGCGCAAAAGCTGGCGCAGATAGTTGAAATCCTGCGGGGTCACGCCTTCTCCCCCGTGAAAAGCCGCGTCAGCCGGCCGGCGATGTCGTTGAGCGGCAGCAGCGCAGAAGCTAGTCCCGCATGCGCGACCTGGCCGGGCATGCCCCAGACCACGCTGGTCGCCTCATCCTGCGCCAAAATCGCGCCGCCGGCGGCGGCGATCGCCTGCGAACCGCGCAGGCCGTCCGAGCCCATGCCGGTCAGCACCACGGCCAGCACTCTCGAACCCCACACCTCGGCCGCCGAGGTAAACAGCGGGTCGACCGCCGGCTTGCAGAAATTGATCAGCGGGCCGTCGTCGAGCGCGATCACGGCGATGCCGTCGCGGCGCGCCACGCTCATATGCTTGCCGCCGGGGGCGAGATAGACACTGCCGGCATTGACCTCCTCGCCCGCCACCGCCTCGCGCACCGGGCGGTTCGACACGCGGGCCAGATGCTCGGCCAGAATGGTCGTGAAAGTCGGCGGCATGTGCTGGGTGATCAGCACCGGGGCGCGATCGAGCACGCTGTTGATCTGGGTGATGATGACGTTGAGCGCCTGCGGGCCGCCGGTCGAGGAGCCGATCAGGAGCACCCTGGGGGGCGTTGCCGGCATGGCGCGCAGTGTGATTTCCTGACTCGCAGACGCGCGCAGCTTGGGCGGCAGGACCGTGGCGGCCTCCGCCCCCGGAGGGCGAGTGGCGGCCTTGCCCAGCCGCATCCTCTTCGACCGCAGTCCGAGCTGGCGAACTTTCTCGATCAGGTCGCGGCGGAAGCTGACCGAGCCGGTGACTTCGCGATTGTTGTCGGGCTTTGGAATATAATCGGCGGCGCCGAGCGCCAGCGCCTTCAAGCTGATCTCGGCGTTACGCCGGGTCAGCGTCGAGGCCATGATCACGACCAGATCGGGCTTTTTCGCGAGCAGCAGCGGCAGCGCGGCGATGCCATCGAGTTCCGGCATATCGACATCGAGCACGACCACGTCGGGATCGGCGCGTTCGACTTGCGAGACGGCGTCGCGGCCGGTGCGCAGGGAGGCGACGACCTCAAGATCGGGCTCGGCTTCGACCCAGCGCGAGAATAGGCCGCGCACGACCACCGCGTCGTCGACGATCATGACTCGGATGCGCCGGCCGATGGCGGTACTGGAAGTTTGTGTTGGCACGATTACGTTCATTGCACCTTACGGGGACGACTGACGATTACGCGCGCGAGAGCACCGGTCAGATCAACCCGACTTCCTGAAACTTCGCCTCGACGATTTCCTTGTCGAACGGCTTCATGATGTATTCGTTGGCGCCGGCATGCAGCGCGCGCGCGATGTGCGCGACGTCGTTTTCGGTGGTGCAGAACACCACTTTGGGCGAGTCGCCGCCCGGCAGCTTGCGCAGCGAGCGCAGAAACTCGTAGCCGTCCATCTTCGGCATATTCCAGTCGAGCAGGATCGCCTCGGGCAACTGGTGCCGACAGGCTTCCAGCGCCTGTTCGCCGTCCTCGGCTTCCACGATCCGGAATTCGAGCCCTTCGAGAATTCGCCGCGCCACCTTGCGAATGACGCTGGAGTCGTCAACGACCAAACACGTTTTCATCGCACACCCTCGTTATCTTTGTTCAGTTCCAACAAACGTTCATGCCGCGAGTTCTTTGATGCCGATGTCTAGAACGCGGTCGACATCGACGACCATAAGCAATTGTCCGTCCAGGCGATGGATACCGGCCGATACGCGCGCCAGCCGGGGATCCAGATTGACCGGATTCGGTTCGCGCCCGGCATCGTCGAGCTTGAGCACTTCGCCCACGCTGTCGATCAAAAGCCCGTAGGATTCGCCGCGCGACTCGACGCCGATCGCCATCGGCGCATCGCCGTCGTTGCGCTCGCCGAGGCCGAAACGGCGGCGCATGTCGATCAGCGTCACGATGCGGCCGCGCAGATTGAGGATGCCGGCGATTTCCGGCGGCGCCAGCGGCACGCGCGTCAACCGCTCTGGAATGAACACGTCCTGCACGCGCACGATCGGCAAGCCAAACAACTGGCCGCCGATCATGGCGGTGACGTATTCGGTCAGATTCTGCTGGGCGTTTTCAGTGCTCATGGTTTGTCTCTCACGCCGCGCGACCGACGTCGGTCTGCTCCTTGAGCGCCGCGATCAGCCCCTGCCGGTCGAACTTGGCGACATAATCGTGGAATCCGACCTGGCGGCCGCGCTCGACCGCTTCGGCCGACACGACCGAGGATAGTGCGATCAGCGGCAGATCGGCGGTGCGCGGGTCGCTGCGCAGAATGCTTGCGAATTCAAAACCGTCCATCTCGGGCATCTCGATATCGGTGATGACGACATCGAACGCGCGGCCATCCTTGAACATCGCCAGCGCTTCCGGCGCGGACGCCGCGGCGCTGACCTGGTAACCGGCGGCCTGCAGCACGGGCGTGAGCATGTTGCGAAAGAACGGCGAATCGTCGATCAGCAAAACGCTGCGCTGCTGGCGCTTTGTGGGCTGCTCCTTGCGGCGGAACCAGTCCTCGAAGGCGAGCGGCAGGAAATGGCCGACGTCGATGATTTCGGTGGCCTGCCCCTTGATGATGGCAGAGCCAAGCACGCCGGGATTGTCGCTGCCGACTTGAATGTCTAGGCGGTCCTCGACGATGTCGACGATCTCATCGACCACCAGCGCCATTGACCGCGCGCCGTCCGAGAACACCAGCAACGGCTGGGCGCCCTCGCCTTTGACGCGCACGCTTTCGTTCATGCTGACCAGCGGCATCAACTGGCCGCGGTACTGCACCATATGACGTCCGTTCGACAGCTCGATGGTATGGGCGTCGACTTCCTCGAGCCGGGTGATGAGCGCCAGCGGCACCGCTTTGGCCTTGCTCGAGCCGGCGCGAAACACCAGCAGCGACGTCTTTTCTTCGTCGGCCACCGCGTGCCGGGTGTCGGCGGCTTCATCGGTATCGAATTGCGAAGTGGCGGCGTGGCCGAATGATTGCGCGATGCCGTTGGGGTCGATGATCATGATCACCGAGCCGTCGCCGAGAATGGTGTTGCCGGAGAACAGAGCGATATGGCGCAGCTTGCTCGACAGCGGCTTCACCACGATTTCCTCGGTGTGAAACACGCCATCGACGACGATGCCGAAGCTTTGGCTGCCGACCTGGGTGACCACGATAAAGCCGTTCTCGATATCGCCGGCCTCGGTTTGGGTACCGAGCAATTTGCTCAGGCGCGTCAGCGGCAGCAACTTATCACGCAACCGCAGCACCGAGGTATCCTTGATGCGCTCCACCCGGTGTTCGCTACCGGCGCGCACGCGCACCAGCTCGATCACAGCAATCTGCGGGATGGCAAAGCGGTCGCCGCCGGCCTCCACTATCAAGGCCGCGACGATCGCCAGCGTGAGCGGGATCTTGATCGAGAAGCTCACCCCGACGCCCGCCACCGATTTGACGTCGATGGTGCCGCCGATCTGGTCGATATTGTTGCGCACCACGTCCATGCCGACGCCGCGGCCTGACACGCTGGTGACTTTCGCGGCGGTCGAAAAGCCCGGCGCGAAAATGAATTTGTGAATTTGCGCCTCCGACATCTTTTCGATGTCGGCTTCGGACGCCATGCCGCGGGCCACCACCTTGGATTTGATGAGCGCGGTATCGAGGCCGCGGCCGTCGTCGGCGAGTTGGATGATGATGTGGCCGCCTTCGTGGTAGGCCGACAGGCGGATGCGGCCGTGCTCGGGCTTGCCGGCGGCGCGCCGCTGTTCCGGCGTTTCTAGTCCGTGGTCGGCGGAATTGCGCACCATGTGGGTGAGCGGATCCTTGATCAGATCGAGCACCTGGCGGTCGAGCTCGGTCTCGGCGCCCTGCATTTCCAGATCGATTTGCTTGCCGAGCTCTTGCGAGAGATCGCGCACGATGCGCGGCAGCTTCTGCCAGGCACTGCCGATCGGCTGCATGCGCGTCTTCATGACGCCTTCCTGCAACTCGGCGGTGACATTAGACAGCCGCTGCAGCGGCGCCTTGAATTCCGAATCTTCGTGGCGCCGCACGATCTCGAGCAGTTGATTGCGCGTCAGCACCAGTTCCGAGACCATCGTCATCAAGTGCTCGAGCGTATCGACGGTGACGCGGATCGACTGGCCGCCGGCCTTGGCCGGATCATCGTCTCTGGCCGCCGCTTCCGCCGGCGCGGGCTTGGCGAGCTTTACGGCCGGCGCATCGACCGGGGTGTCGCGGAAGGCCCGCTCAAGTTCGTCGAGCGAAACCTCGCCCGGCCGCAACGGCCGTTCCAGCACCTGTGGGGTCAGCGTTCCGACCGTGTTCTGCGCGGCCGCCGGCGCGGCGGACGGCGCGACGCGCTCGACCATGCGCTCGAGATCATAGATCAGATCGTCGTCGGCGCCGTCGGGCTCGCGCTGCTCGCGGTCGAGCGATTCCAGAATTTTCTTGATGCGGTCGATGGTGGACAGGATGAGAGTGACGGCTTCACTGGTCGCCGGCACGCCGTCGCGAAATTTGCCCATAAGGGTCTCAGCGGCGTGTGCCAGCGCTTCCAGACGCGGCAGCCCGATGAAGCCGCAAGTGCCCTTGATGGTGTGCACCAGCCGGAAAACATTATCGAGAATCTTGGCGTTGTTCGGATCCTGCTCGAAACGCACGAGCTCGACGTCGACCACGTCGAGACTCTCGTTGGTCTCGGTCACGAATTCCCGCAGCAGATCGTCCATGGAAAAGGCCTTCATCGACGGGGGCTGGCTCGTCCCGCCGTTCTCAAGCGCGAGCGCGGGTCAGTGTGTCGGTGAAGCGTTTAATTTTGGTTGCGGATTGGCCTGACAATGGCGCGCTTTAACGAGTCGTTAACCGCCGAAAGCGGGCTCTATTGAGCCGCCACCACGACTGTCTCGCCGTCCATGGCCATTGAGGCCTTAACGCCCGCGGCCTGGGCCAGCAGGTGGGCGTAGAACGGCTGGATACGATGGGCATCGAGCGCCGTGCCGCCGGTGCCGCCGGTGTCGCCGGCCAGCAAAGCGGCCACGGCGGGCGGAACCTTGGCGTTGACCCCGGCAGCGCTGACCTTGAATCCCATGGTCTCGCCCGCCCCGATCGGGTCGACGGTCAGCTGGCCGCCGCGCGGGATCGTCTGCCCGGCGATCAGCAGCAAATTGAGCAGCAATTTGACCCGGTTCTTGGCCAGCAATGCCCGCGGCAGGTTCCAGGCGAGCTTGGTCTTGTCATCCTCGAAGAAGCCGCGGCTGATGGTCTCGGCGTCGCCGAGGTCGATCTGTGCGCCCGCGGAACCGGCTGCGCCAAAGGCTATCCGGCAAAATTGCAGCTTGGCGGAGCCGGTGCGGGCGCTCTTCTTGATCAACTCGAAGGCGAAGCTTTTGGTCTCTTCGTCCTTGGCCTCGTCCAGAACTTCCAACCCGTTGACGATGGCGCCGACCGGGCTGATCAGGTCATGGCAGACGCGCGAGCACAACAAGGCGGCAAGATCGAGCGCTTCGATGGGCGTTCCGGACATAGACGGGTCTCCGCTGGGCGTGCAGGCTGCCAAAAAGCGGCGAATCGCTCGACGCGCCTGCCTGCGGGCGTGATACACCGCACCCGGGCGAGCGCCAAGGACAGGCGCAAGTATAGGCAACAGGGAATCGGCAAGCCGTGACGGGCGGAATCACCCCGCAACTGGCGGAACAGCATCTCGATGCGCTGACGGAAATCGTCGCGCGCGCGGCAGCGGCGACGCTCGCGACGCCGTTTTCATCGGTGGAGCGGCGAATAAAAGATGACAAGTCGCCGGTCACGGCCGCCGACGAGCTGTCGGAGGCGGTGATTTTGGCAGGGCTGGCCGGCCTGCTGCCCGGCATACCGGCCATCGCCGAGGAGAGCGTTGGGCGCACGCTGCCGGGACGGCTCGATCCGAGTTTCATCATTGTCGATCCGCTCGACGGAACCCGCGAGTTCCTCGCCGGCCGCGACGAATTCACCGTCAATGTCGGTATCGTGACGCATGGCGTGCCGATTGCAGGCATCATCGCAGCGCCGGCAAAAGGAATGCTGTGGCGCGGCGTTGTCGGGGGCAAAGCGGAACGCATGAAATTGCGGCTCGGCGCCAACCCGCCCGAGGTTTTCGACCGCACGGCCATCCACACGCGGCCGGCGCCGGAACGCGTGATCGCGGCGATCTCGCGCAGCCATCTCGACGAACAGACAGAAAATTTCCTGTCGCGGCTGCCGCTCGCCAAACGTTTTGCTTGCGGCTCGTCGGTGAAGTTTTGCTACATCGCGCAGGGCGAGGCCGACGTCTATCCGCGGCTGGCGCCCACGCATGAATGGGATATCGCGGCCGGCTGCGCGATTTTGACCGCGGCCGGCGGCGCGGTGGTCGACCCGCAAAGCGCTGCGCTTCGGTTTGGGCGTCAGGCGGAGAAGTTTCTGGTCCCGGGATTCATTGCCTGGGGTGATCCGGCCAGAGCCTAAGATCTAGCGCCCAATGGTGCGGGCAACCTCGGGCCATTTACGCTCCGCGGCTTCGAGAACATTGCCCGGCTGGGCCATGAACGCCGCGCGTGTTTCTGCGCTGTAGAACAGATAAAGCCGCTCGCTCGTCACCGACCAGAACAGTGGATGCCCCGGCACCGAGGCGCCGCGCGCGATCGCGACCGGATCGTAGCCGCCAAAGCGCGGCGTATAGACTTCCGGGTGCGCGGCAAAGGCCGCCCGATTGCCCTCGTTCTGGAATCGCCAGACCGTGTCGTCGCGCCGGAATTCCAGATTGGGGCGGCCGATTTTAGGTTTGTGGTCTGCGAAATAGGCCACCGGGTCGAAGCCGCTCAGAGCGAGCCCGCTATCGGCGTCGACCACAATCCGGTCGCGCGGGGCGGCCAAAATCGCCGGGGCTGCTAAAACAACCGCCAAACTGACGATCCCAAGTGCCAATCCGAGGGCAAAGGCGGGTGACGACTTCCGTTGCTGCCGTGCTGCAGTCATAGTTCTCGGCGACCTTAAGCGATTCGGGACCAGCGCCTGCGCCGCCACATTACGGCCACCGGCGTGAGCAACCGGTTAAACGGGGTTGGAACCTCGATAATCCAATGGAGCATCCGATGCGCGCTACCTTGCGCCTTGCGGCCCTTGCCCTTTGCCTCATCGGCTTTGGCGCCGACTTTGCCGCCGCCCAGAACCAGCCGCCGCCACCCCCGCCGCAAAGCAGGGATACTTTCAAGCCTGACGAAATCATCGGCGCTGGACATAAATTCTTCGGAACAGTGTCGCGCGGATTGGCAGAGGTCGTGCAGACCGCCTTCAGCCGCTGGGGCGAGCCCAATGGTTACGTGCTCGGCCAGGAAGGCAGTGGCGCTTTCGTCGTCGGCCTGCGTTACGGCGACGGCAAGCTCTACACCAAGAATGCCGGCGACAGGCGCGTGTTCTGGGAAGGCCCGTCTGTCGGGTTCGACACCGGCGGCGAAGGCGCCCGCACCATGATGTTGATCTACAACTTGCCCGCCACCGACGCTATCTACCAACGCTTCGCCGGCATCGACGGCTCGGCCTATTTCATCGGCGGCTTCGGCATGACCGCGCTCGCTTCGGGCAATATCATCGTGGTGCCGATCCGCTCCGGCGTGGGCTTAAGGCTGGGCGCCAATATCGGCTATCTGAAATTTACGCCGACGGCGACCTGGAACCCGTTCTGAGGCGCCGCCGCGCTTCATTAATATGACCGCAGGCCGCCTGCCGGCCGGGACGCCGCCCCCGGGTTTAGGTTAATCTTGGGTAGCGCTGGCCGCCCCCGGACCCCCATGTCATGGGTAATGTGGGTTTTCAGCGGACAAGCGTGAGTTGGAGGCGTTGGTTATGATCGAACCGATCATGTATTTCGGGATCGGATTTCTCGTCGCAGCCCTGATCGGGCTCGTCGTCATTCCCCTCGTCCATGGCCGCGCAGTGCGGCTGACGATGCGCCGGCTCGAGGCCGCGACCCCGCTGTCGATGGCCGAAATCCAGGCCGACAAGGACCAGTTGCGCGCCGAATTCGCCATGTCGACGCGCCGCCTCGAAATGAGCGTCGAAACCCTCAAGACCAAGACCACCAGCCAGCTTGCCGAGCTTGGCAAAAAGGGCGACGCCATCAACCGACTCAAGATGGAGCTAGGCGAAAAGACCGCCACCATTTTCGCGCTCGAGGGGCGTGACAAGGCGCTGCGCGATCAGTTGCGCGCGACCGAAGAAGAAGTCACAGCCAAGACCAGCGTCATGCACGACGCCGAGCGCTCGCTCTCCGACAAGCAATCCGAACTTGCCAAGCTGGTCGGTGAACTGGACGAGCGCTCGACCCTGGCCGATTCGCAGAAAATCGAGATCATCGCGCTCAAGACCCAGGTCGAGGCGTTGAAAGAGCGGCTCACCGACGCCGGCAACGAGGTCAAGGTGGTGGAAGACCGCCGCGACGCGGAGCGGGTCGAGCTCAAGCACGCAACCCAGGAATTGGCGGAAGAGCGCGGCCGCGTCGAGAATCTCGGCCGCCGCGTTTCCGAACTCGAACAGCATCTGGTGGCGCAGACAACCGAGGCGGAAATCCTCGGCCGCCGCGCCCATGATCTGGAAAGTCGCCTCGGCGAGCAGTCGCGCCTGCTCAATCAGAGCGACTTCGAACTCAGCCAGCTGCGCGGCGAGATGGAAGTCGCGCGTAAGACCGAAGCCGACCTGCGCGTCGCCATTATCGAGCTCGACGGCCGCACCAATTCGGCGACCGAAAAACTCAAATCGGAAAAACTCCAGCTGCAGGCGGAACTCGATCGCGCGACCGAAGAGCGTGACCGGCTGGCCCGCGATCTGAGCAAGATGAAGCGCGAGACCGAAGAGGATTGGGCCTCCGAGCGGGTCGAGAATGCCTTGCTGCGCGAACGCATAAACGACGTCGCGGCCGAAGTGGCGCGGCTGGCCTCGGCGCTGGAAGGTCCGAACTCGCCGATCGACGCCATTCTGGCGGCCGAAACGGTGCGCGACCGCACCACGGCAGCGAACAGCAATACCGAAGCTGCATTCAGCGAGGCTGCGCCGACCCAAGGTGACCTCGCCGACCGCATCCGCGCACTTCAGACGCACGCCTCGCGGCTGCCGCACAGCGACAAGCCGACTCGCAACTAAACGCGGTCGCTGTCGCGCCTCGCTTGACACGTCTTCGACGCACTCTTTATATCGCGCGGCCATCACGGGCGCTTAGCTCAGCGGGAGAGCGTTCCCTTCACACGGGAGAGGTCATAGGTTCAATCCCTATAGCGCCCACCATTTAACTTTCTGATTTATATAGAAGACTAAATTTTTCTCTTGCTACCTAAGTTTCCGCGCCCATGATACGGCCCATGAAATAGTCGCCTCTAAGCGGCTCGCCAGCGAGTCGGGCGCGCCACATGTGATGCTCCTTCCGCGATTGCGCGACATCGGCCTAATGGAGTTCAACCGAGCCAAGGAGGCGATCGCCGAAGGCCGGTATTGCGTCGAACAAGCGCCGCCGATGCTGCGGCGCTACCTGTAACTAATGAGAATGTCCGTTGTTGGTCATTAGCGGACAAACCTTTGCATCCCAAAAACCGGCATTGTCTGCTTTGGCCCAATAGTGGACAAACGAGGGCACGGATGTCCGCCAAATGTAAAGCTGCGGGAAGAACATCGTGTATAAGGATGAGGGTCGCATGCAATTCCATCTGAATGGCTTTCAGCCCGGCGATCCAGAGATTTCTGATCCGGCAGAGCGGCGTGCGGCGCCGGGCGCAGCCGGACCGCTACCTGAGGAAGTCGACGTACTTATCGTCGGCTGCGGGCCAGCCGGGCTCACCCTAGCCGCTCAGCTCGCTGCCTTCCCCGACATCAAGACCTGCATCGTCGAGCAGAGGTCGGGCCCCTTGCTACGCGGTCAAGCTGACGGCGTCGCGTGTCGGACGATGGAGATGTTCGAGGCTTTTGGCTTCAGTGAGCGCGCGATGAAGGAAGCCTGCTGGATCAATGAGAGCCGGTTCTGGAAACCCGATGTCAAGAAGCCGGAAAACATCGTCCGCAGCGGCTGGGTGCAGGATGTCGAAGATGGCCTGTCGGAGTTTCCGCACGTCGTTTTGAATCAAGCGCGCCTGCATGATTTTTATTTGGACCTCATGCGCCGATCACCCGCCAAGCTCGCGCCGCACTACGCGCGACGCTTCATCGATCTTGAGGTCGTCAATGAGCCCCGCGACCTCAATACCGATCCTTATTGCGTGACCGCTCGACTCGAGCGTGTCGACCCCGAACACGAGGGACAGATCGAAACGGTAAAGGCCCGCTACGTGGTTGGCTGCGATGGCGCACGCAGCACCGTGCGCAAATCGCTCGGCTACGTGCTGCGCGGTGACTCAGCAAACCATGCCTGGGGCGTGATGGATGTACTCGCGGTGACCGACTTTCCCGATATCCGCTGCAAGACGCTGATCCAGTCCACGAGGGACGGCAGCATCGTCATTATCCCACGCGAAGGCGGCTATCTTTTCCGTCTATACATCGAGCTCGATAAGCTTGACGTCGGCGAGCGAGTGGCGAACGTGAACATCACGGCTGACGACCTAGTCGCGGCGGCACGGCGCATTTTCAATCCGTATTCGCTCGAAGTAAAGGAAATCGCTTGGTGGTCGGTTTACGAGATCGGTCAGCGGCTTTGCGACAAGTTCGACAACATTGCCGACAACGACTCTGATCGGCTGCCCTGCGTGTTCATTGCCGGCGATGCTTGCCACACCCACAGCCCGAAGGCGGGACAGGGAATGAATGTATCTATGCAGGACGGATTTAATCTCGGTTGGAAACTCGCTGCCGTGCTTCGCAAGCGCTGCGCTCCGTATCTCCTCAAGTCATACTCGGCGGAGCGCCAAGTCGTCGCCAAAGAGCTCATCGACTTCGATCGTGAGTGGGCTCAGGTGATCAGCTCTTCGACGGCTGCGAACGGAAATGAAAAGGCGCTCGACCCCGAGATGATGCAGCGCTACTTCGTACAGCATCTGCGTTACACGGCGGGCACCGAAACGCGCTATGAGCCATCGCTCCTCACTGGCGAGGCAACGCATCAGCATCTCGCTTCCGGCTTTAAGATTGGCGCACGTTTCCATTCGGCACCGGTTGTCCGCGCCGCCGATGCAAAGCCTATGCAGCTCGGTCACACTGTCAAAGCAGACGGGCGGTGGCGCATCTTCGCTTTTGCGCCGCCGGAAGATCCCGCCAAGCCAAACTCTTGCATCCGCGTGCTGTGCGCCTTCCTCTCAGAAGCGGCGCAGTCGCCAGTTCGAAAGTACACGCCGGCGGGTGATGATATCGATGCGGTGATCGACGTCCGGGCGGTCTTTCAGCAGGGCCATCATGAGCTCGAAATCGGCTCCATGCCATCTTTGCTCATCCCTCGGAAGGGCCGGTTCGGGCTGCGTGACTATGAAAAAGTGTTCAGCCCGGACCTCAAAAGCGGCAACGATATCTTTGACATGCGCGAGATCGACCGGCAGCATGGATGCTTGGTCATCGTGCGGCCGGACCAGTTCGTCTCGCACATCCTGCCGTTTGACGGCTATAGCGATCTTACCGAGTTCTTCGAAGAATTCATGCTGCAAAAATAATCGCCGGCGAATTCAGCGGCTTAATGTCCGCTTTGGTCGGCGGCGGCTCCTCCGATTAACGTTACTGACTAAGGATTTTCTTGGTCTGTATATGACGGCCGGCTTTGACCGATATATCTGTGGCACGGGGAACATTTATGCAGACTCTATTGCAGGAGCTGACAATAGCACAACGCAGCCTAGTTGATGCACTTGCACAACTCCGCGATCAGCAAGCGCTAGTTTCATTAACTAGGGATGCTCACGATCACCGTGACATCGTCGTGCTGTTATCGAACGCCCTGCGCCACTTTTATAAGATCGAAGAGCACCGGAATGCAATTCTAGAGGGCATAGGAGAATTTCTGCCAATGCGGCGCAGCAACCGAATTACCGAACTCCGGCGCTCGGTAACGCCGAAAGGCAAACGCAGATCAAGCGGCCCTTCGGATTATAAGCACGTATTGCGCGGGACGCTCCCATGCGAAACGTTCTGAACGTCCTGACCCTAATCTGCGGAATTACGCTTTGGGTCTTAGGCTTAGGAATTTATCTGCTCACTCTCTATTTCGCCTATGTCACCAGTCCATTTGCACTGGTGCTTTCGCTATTTCTCCCAATTCTAAGCCAGCTTTTTTGGATATGGACGATATTGAACATTACCGGCGTCTTCTTGAATTTAATCACGATTGCAGGCATTACGTGGCTCACGCTTGCCGTCTTGATGACCATACTTTCAAAACGGCTGAAGCTTAGAGATGCCACCCGAATTGGGTAACAACGACAACTCTAAACATTCGACAGATTATTAGAAGTCGCCATTTCCACTATTTGCTTTTTTGCGGCCTCAATGCCTTGCATAAGGCCATGAATATAGTCCGACCCGATTTTTGAAACGGGGGGTGTGGAAATTTTAGGGATGATTACTCGGGGTCCCATCACTGAAAAGAATCCAGCGAGAAAGCCGTCTGCGAAGGTTTGCTTATCGCCCATTTTTGACGCTCTCCGACGCTCTTGCAGTAGTACCACCTGCGCCACCTTCACGAGCGGCTAATATAGCACGACAAAAAACTGGCGCTCCTCGTTTTCCTCGATCGAAGAGGACCACGCAGAAGTCTGGTGCGCAGAATTGGTGAAACTGTCCGTCATCCTCGGGAGCGACAGAATTTAATACCCGACGTGGACCACATCAATAAAAACCCCGGCTCCGGGAGATCGTGCGCGGAGCCGGGGCCGGACAATGTACGCATGGGCCGCACCAGTCAAAGGGGCCGTGAATCGGTGCAACCACACCAATATAGAACAACAAAAGTTTTCCTGAGTCGCAATCCCGATCTCGAAAATACGTTTTCTAAAGTACGCAAGACGTTATCGCAGTCGGGGTCAAACGCTGTGCTTCTATGCCTTGGTTAACCTGTCCGCCCCGGGTCACTAGGGGACATAACGATAGTCCGGAAGATTTCCGCTGTTACCAGAATAGCGGACAATCGCGTGGCCTTGGCAAGCAATGCCATTCGGCGAATTCAGTCCGTCCCATCATCAATGGGTCGCTATGCGGTCTGCCTTCATTGGGCTTGCTCCAACTCCGCAAGCACGGCATCGCCCATGGCCTTGGTCGAGATACTTTTTTCTCCGGGCTGCACAATGTCCGCTGTACGTGCGCCATGGGAGATCGCGGCATCGACAGCACGCTCCAAGCGATTTGCTTCCTGTGCCAATCCCAGCGAAAACCGAAGGCACAAGGCAAAGCTCATAATCGCACCCAGCGGATTGGCAATCCCTTTGCCGGCGATGTCGGGGGCGCTACCGTGGATCGGCTCATAGAGAGCGTGACGGCCGCCGTCGGGGCGTACTGGGCCCAGTGACGCCGACGGCAACATCCCCAGCGACCCGGCGACCATGGCGGCGCAATCCGATAAGATGTCACCGAAAAGGTTTTCGGTCACCAACACGTCGAATTGCTTCGGTGCGCGTACCAGCTGCATCGCGCAGTTGTCGACATACATGTGATTGAGCTCGATGTCGGGATAATGCCGATCATGCAGCGCCCGCACAGTATCGCGCCAAAGACCGCCAGTCTCGGTCAGCACGTTGGATTTATCGACCGAGCATACGCGGCCTGATCGGACACGCGCGAGATCGAAGGCGGCGCGGGCGATCCTTTCTATTTCATCTGTCGTGTACATACAGGTGTTCACGGCGCGCTCTCCGCCGGAGTTGAGCTTTTCGCGGCCGCGCGGCTCGCCGAAATAGATGCCGCCGCACAGCTCGCGCACGATCATCATATCGCAATCTGCAATGACCTCGGGACGCAAGCTTGAAGAGGCCCCGAGCGCCGGCAGCGTGCGCACCGGACGTAAATTGCAGAACAGGTCGAGTTCCTTGCGCATCCGCAGAAGCTGATCGACTTTGCGCGCGGCGGTAGGGATTTTCTCGTATTCCGGCGATCCGATAGCGCCGAACAAGATGGCGTCGGCGGCGGCGATCTCGTCCCAGGTCTGCTGGCGCATCAAATCGCCATACGCTTTCCACGCGGAAATGCCGAACAGCTCTTCGTGCAGCTCGACGCTAAGTTGCCGCTTGGCAATGAACCATTCGGCGATTTTCCGCACCTCGGCAAGAACTTCGGGACCGATGCCGTCACCGGCCAGGACCAATAAACGTGCCACGCGCGCAGTCTCCTCTCGTCGGTAAATCCAGGGCCTGCTCTCGCGGTCCCGGCCTTGATGCGCGCGGATCTGCGCATCGAGCTTGAGTGTCATACCGATCTCGTCGAGGCCCTCCAACAAAGCAGCGCGGCGCTCGGGATCCGTCGTGAATGCGACTTGGCGGCCGGACGACATCGTGATGGATAGCGCTTCTAGGTCGACTGACACCAGCGGCTGTTCTGCCGCTTCGATCTCGGCCGCGAGCTCCCTAACCTGGTCATCAGGCAAGCGTATCGGCAGCACGCCGTTCTGAAAACAATTCCAATAGAAAATATCGCCAAAACTTGGTGCGATAATGCAGCGGATTCCGAAATCTACCAGCGACCAAACGGCATGCTCACGAGAGGAGCCACAGCCGAAATTATCCCCGGCTAAAAGAATCTTGGTCTCGCGATAGCGCGGTTGGTTGAGCACGAATTCAGTGTCTTCGCGGCCGTCCAGCGCATAACGCCAGGCTTCAAAGCAATAGGGACCAAGCTCGCCGCGCTTATGTCCGATCAGCCGATTGACGGGAATGACGACTTCGGTGTCGATATTGATCCGCATCAGCGGAGCGGCGACTCCTGTCACCCGTGTAAATTTGTTCATCGTCAATGGCCGAGCTTGCGTATATCTGCGATACACCCGGCGACCGCAGCGGCAACGGCCATGGCCGGGCTCGCCAGATGGGTGCGGGCGCCCGCTCCCTGCCGCCCGACGAAGTTGCGGTTGGTGGTGGAAACCGACCGTTCGCCTGGCGCGATGATATCGCCGTTGGCGCCGAGACACATGGAACAGCCGGGTTCACGCCATTCGAAGCCCGCGTCAAGAAATTGGCGATGCAGGCCTTCGCGTTCCGCGGCGCGCTGGACCGCTACAGAACCGGGCACGACCCAGGCGCGAATGTTCGCCGCCACCTTGCGGCCGGCGAGCGCCTTGGCTGCCTCACGCAGATCCGACAAGCGCCCATTGGTGCATGAGCCGATGAAGACCCAATCAATCGGCGTGCCTTCAATCGCATCGCCTGGCCGCAGCGCCATATATTTAAGCGCTGCCTCCATGCTTTTGCGGCGCTCGGCATTGGCTTCGTTCGATGGATCGGGAATGCGTCCGCTGACGTCGATCACATCTTGCGGGCTGGTGCCCCAGGTGATCTGCGGCGCGACGTCCGGCACATGAATGGTGTGTTCGGAATCGAATTCGGCGTCCTCATCGCTCGGCAGAGTCCGCCAATGCATGACGGCTTGATCAAACAAGGCATCCTTCGGCGCATAGGGTAGCCCGGCGAGATATTGGTAAGTCGTGTCGTCCGGCGCCATAATTCCCGTCTTGGAACCCAATTCAATCGACAGATTGCAGACCGTGAGTCGTTCTTCGATTGTCAGCTCGCCGACCAGCGAACCCGCATATTCAACCGCATAGCCACGCCCGACAGCGGTGCCGAGTCGTCCGATCGTCGCCAAAATAACATCTTTTGCCGTGACGCCCCGAGCACGAGAGCCATTGAAGTGAACTCGCATCGTCTTCGGCCTTTTCTGCCGAAGCGTCTGCGTTGCCAGAACGTGGGCGACTTCGCTGGAACCAATGGCGATGGCGAGCGCACCGAAAGCACCGTGCGTACAGGTATGGCTGTCGGGGCAGACCACAGTAGCACCCGGCAAGGTCAGTCCCATTTCCGGTGCCGCAACATGCACGATGCCCTGGCCCTCCTCGCCGATATCGAACAGCCTAACGCCAGCGGCAAATGCGCCACGGCGCATTTCGCGCAGCAGCCGTCCGCCGGTGGGATTGGTGTCGGTGGTGCGCCCCGGCGAACTCGCGATCGCATGGTCGGGCATCGCGTAGGTCAAGTCGGGCGCGTGCACGCGGTAGCCGAGCTTCGCCAAGCGTATGAAATTGGGACCGCCTTCGAGGTCGTGAAGAAAATGCCGGTCGATCGATAGCAGGCTCAGATCGTTCGACAGTTGCACAACGACATGTTGCACCCAGATTTTTTCAAACAATGTGAGGTTCGGCATGAATGGTTCCTGGACTGGCAATGGCAGAGTGTGACGCCACCGCATGGTCGCTTAGTCGGCGGCAAGCGCCTTGTCGACAAAGCGATTCGTGTAGGTGGCGTTGATGTCGATCTTGGTTGCGGCAACAGCTTTATCGAATGCGCTTAATACATGGTAAGCGTTCTCAGCGCCCGCTTTATTGATGCGGCCATCGGCTGGCCACATCGCCTTTGATTTCTTGACGATTTCGATATACAGCGCGGGATCATTGCCCTGGTATTCCGGCGGCATCGCCTTGGCGATTTCTTCCGGTGTCGATTTGGCGATCCAGCGCAAGGTACGCACGGTGGCCGTGACGATGGCCTGCACTGTATTTGGATTCTGCCCCGCGAATGCCGGGCTGACGTAAATGACGCTGGAAGGATATTCACCGCCGAACACGGCCTGGGTGCCGGTGGTCGTCCGCGTGTCGAAGATAGCCTTCAACTCACCCGACATTTCAACCAGTGTGATCGCCGGATCGGCGTGGGACAATGCGTCAATCTCGCCCTTCTTGACTGCGGCCACGGCTGTTATTGGGCCGCCAACGCTAATAAACGAAACATCCTCCGGCTGCATGCCGTTCTGTGTCAGAATATAGTTGACCATGAAGTTGGTTTGCGACCCGGCTGCGGTGACCCCGATCTTGAGCCCCTTTAAGTCTTTCGGGCTGCGGTAATCGAGCTTTTTCGATGTCACCAAACCGAGCACGATGCCGGGATAACGACCGGTTTCGACCACTGCCACAATCGGCTGCCCTTTGGCCTGCATCTGGATGGTGTGATCGAACGAACCAGTGGTGGCATCGACATTGCCGCCAACCAGCGCCTGCAGGCTTTTGGTGCCACTGCCAAAGTCAATGATCTCGACGTTAAGGCCGGCATCCTTGAAGTAGCCGAGATGCTCCGTGAGCGTAAGCGGCAGATAGATCATGAAAGACTTGCCGCCGACGGCAATTTTAACGTCGATCTTTTCTGGCTTGGCGTCAGCACCAAAAGCGGCTTGCGATGCAACGAGCAGGGCGCCAACCGTGGCCGCAACAATAATTCGAACGACATCTCGCATCGCATCTATCCTCTGTTAAGGACATTTAGTTTTCGGCTAACTCCGTACTTAAATGACACTCAATGACCGAATGCTAGTCATTAGTCGTTGCAGATTTTCGCCGGTTGGATCACGACGAGCGCCGCCGAACGAAATCTGAATGAGCGCATTTTGGTCGTGCGCCTCTCGCGCAAACCTTTCGGTCGCTAGTCAATTTCACACACTGCCAACTCCTCGGCCCATGACTTCGGTACATTGACGATTATTTCGAGCGCCATCTGGCCATAGGCCTTGCCCTGTGGATCGATACGGCTTGATGCCATACCGCCACCGCCGAGCGCGTCACTGATTAAGAAATTCAGTGCATTGAGACCGGGAGCCTCAAACCGCACTGCCGGCCCTCCAACTAAGTGACCAAGGTGTTCTAGTATGCGCTCCGGCGTAAGCTCTCGACGCAGCAAGGGCACGTATTTGGGCTTGCGCGCGATGATTGCGATATTTGCCGAATTTCCTTTGTCACCGGATCGCGCATATGCAAGCCGGGCCAGCGGCAGGGCGATTGTCGTTTCGTTTGGCACTATATCCGCTGTCGCGATGGTTGACGGTTTGGCGGGTGCATATCCACCTTGAAATGGCACATTGACATCCATCATCGGTCCATCGCCGATCTGAATCCGTGGGCGTCCAAGCAAACACTTGTCCAAAAAAAAGGTGAAAAGTCGCACAACGGGCGTTGGCTTAGGACGCCCGGTATAGATGCCAGTCGTTCCGGGCGCGCAACTCAACCCAACCGAGCCAAGTTCGCGAGCGAAAATCTCGAGCGCTTCGCGATCTGCATGTTCAACGACCAATCTCAGCAAGACCTCCCGCGAGGCGCGGGCTGCCGACTTTGCGCCATAAGAGGCTTCGGCGCCGAGCGCCTCGATGTGAGTCGCCGTGAAATCTGACAAGCCCTTCTGCTTGAATATCATCCGCGCGCGGTCAATTAGGGTCTTTCCGGTTCGCTCGGCCTTCATTGCTGCATTCGGCCCGACGATGGACACAGTTGCGACCGCGCGGTAGCCATCCTGATATGTTGCGGACACTTTATATTGGTTCGTCGGCGGACGGCCGTGTGCATTTTCCACGAGCACCTTGTCGGGGCCAACCTGCGTCAGACGAACATTCGAAAAATCGGCTGTCACATCTGGCAATAGATAAGCGGCGGGATCACCGATCTCATAGAGCGCCTGTTCGGCAATCACCCCTGGGACGATCAGGCCTCCGGTGCCGGCTGGCTTTGACACGACAAATCTGCCGTCGCTTTGGCATTCCGCGATTGGATACCCGATATTGTGCCAATCAGGCACCGTCTCCCAGTCGCTGAACGTTCCGCCTGTCGCCTGCGGACCGCACTCCAGGATATGGCCAACAAGACTACCGGCTCCGAGGCGATCGTAGTCATCGGCAGCCCAGTCGAATTCGTGCATCAGTATGCCGAGTGCAAGCGCACTGTCAGCGCATCGCCCCGTAACTACGATGTCCGCACCGCCGTCGAATGCTGCCTTTATTGGGATCGCACCGAGATAGGCGTTCGCTGTCAACAGCCGATCTGGCAAACGATCGCCGGACACCACCTCCCGCAGACCGCCGGCTCGAAGCCGATCGGTCAGCGGCATGACGTTGTCACCTTCCACCACTGCCACCCGCAGTGAAAGTCCAAGTTCGGCGATGACAGCTTCCAGAGCCTTCTTGCAGCCGGATGGATTGACGCCGCCTGCATTCGTCGAAACCTTCACGCCCTGCTTTGCGATCTGCGGCAGCACAATTTTCAGGTAGGCGATGAAATCGGGTGGATAGCCAGCGCGCGGATCTTTTATGCGGGCGCGAGCCAGAAGCGACATCGTCACTTCTGCCAGGTAATCCATCATCAGGTAGTCGACGCCGCCGCCGACGAGTTGTCCAAGCGCCCCGGGACTATCGCCCCAGGCTCCGGATGCCCCGCCGATTCGCACGAGTTTCTCAGGCATCGTTGACCTTCTGCGTCCAATTTGGCGAGCGCCGCTCGTTGAAGGCCGCAATTCCTTCGGCTGCATCCTTGGTAAGCGAGGTGACGGAAATCAGTGTTTCCGCGAATGCCATAGCCTCGGCAAAGGCCATGCTCTCCATGGCGGCGATGGCATATTTGCCGCGACGTAGAGCCACCGGCGACATTTCCCTGATCTTGCCCATGAGTGCATCGACACGTGTGTCCAGCTCCTCAAACGGCACCACATAGTTTGCAATGCCAATGTCCCTCGCGCGGTTGGCACTGATCAGCTCGCCGGTCAGGCACAATTCATTGATGTGTCGCGTACCGATCATGCCGCGCAGAAAGACCAGCACTTGCATCGGAAATACACCGACTTTCGCCTCTGGCAGGCCGAACCGCGCATGATCGGCAACAACGACGAGGTCGCAGAGCGACATCAGCCCCATTCCGCCAGCGACGCAGTCGCCATTGATACGGCCAATGATCGGGACGCCAATATTATGGACAATGCGTGCAAGCTTTCCAAAATCCGTCATTGGCTCATCGAGGCCGAGCGTGAAAGTCTCGGTGCCGCCGCCGAGGTCAGCACCCGCGCAAAACGCCTTCCGGCCTGCGCCAGTAAGCACGATTCCCCGCAATTCTGAGTCTTGCTGCGCCTCCGTAACCGCTTTCTCAATGCCAGAAATAACGCGGTTGTTGATCGCGTTACGCCGCTCCTCCCGATCAATCCAAATCCACAGAGACTGTCCACGCCTCTCGGTTCGGATGTCGGGCTTGTCGTCGTTTTCCGTCATGAATGATCTCTCGCTTTTCTTAGTAGGATTTAGGTAGCCCAAGCTCGCGCTCTGCGATGAAACATAGGATCATCTCGCGTGATACCGGCGCTAACTGCATTGCGACCATTTCGCGGAAGTATCGTTCAACGTGGTAGTCTGCGGCGTAGCCCATGCCACCGTGAGTACGGACAGCCCGATCACAAGCGCGAAATCCAGCGTCGGCGGCGAGAAGTTTCGCGGCATTTGCTTCGGCGCCACAAGGCTTGCCCGCATCATATAATTCGGCCGCACGCAAGGTCATAAGTTCGGCGGCGTACAATTCCGCCCAGCACTCCGCGAGCGGATGTTGAATCGACTGGTTCTGACCGATCTTTCGCTTAAATACGATTCGCTCGCCTGCGTAGGCGGCCGCCTTTTCCAGTGCGCGCCGACCGATCCCAACGACCTCGGCTGCGGTAAGAATTCGCTCTGGATTCAAGCTATCGAGAACATAGCGGAACCCATTGCCTTCGTCCCCTATACGACAATCGACGGGTACTTTGAGATCGTTGAAGAATACCTGGTTCGAATTAACCGCGTGCCGCCCCATTTTTTGGATCTCGTGGATTTCAACGGCGGAGCGGTCCAGGTCGGTATAAAATAGCGAAAGACCGTCAGTCGGCCGCGCGCACTCATCGATTGGTTTCGTGCGCGCAAGCAAGACGATCTTGTCTGACTGCTGAGCGGTGCTGGTCCAGATCTTCTGACCGTTGACAAGATAATGATCGTCCGTTCGCACAGCACGAGTTTTAATCTGTGACGTGTCAAGACCGGCATCGGGTTCCGTCACGCCGAAACATGCGCGCGATGTCCCGTTGATGATAGACGGCAGCCACGCAGCACGCTGCTTATCGGTGCCGTGCCTCACGATTGAGTGCAGGCCAAATATGTTGATGTGGACCGTTGAGCAGGCGGCAAAAACGCCAGCCGAGCGCCCGATCTCCTGCATCATAATGGCGGCTTCGGTAACGCCTAGTCCGGCCCCGCCGAATTCCGTTGGCATCGCGATGCCCAGCCACCCGCCATCGGCAACAGCCTTGGCAAATTCAAATGGGAATTGGTGGTTCCGATCCTTCTCAGCCCAATATATGTCGTCGAATTTATCGCAGAGCGCCCGGATAGCATTGCATATTTCTTGCCGTTCCGGCGTGGTCGCTAAGGGTTCGAAACGTTTCACACCTGTGCTCCTTCAGCTTGCCCGTCCCGATATTCCTATGCCCTATTTGTTTGGATATCCGGGGCTTCGCTGCGTTACGGCGGCGCAATGTTCGCCGCGCGTAGCCCATTGTATGGGCGGCATATGACACCGTCTGCCATCTCAGGTTTGAACCCACGACTTGCCATGCGATCAAAAATGATATCGCAATAGCGAACTATGCTTCGCTACAGCGAATTTGTAAGCTTACGTAGTCGCCCCGTCAAGGCAACGACTCTTTTTGGAGGCTGGCCGCGTTTAGGCGGCAAGGATCAGTCCTCGGAAGCATGAATTGCTACCGCTGGGCCAAGATTATAGTTTGATATCTCATGCACTGAGAAGGTGGAGAAATGTTGGATGTCGAAGATTGTTGAGCGCACGTTGGATCTTTTAGAGCTATTCGCGAAAGAAAAGCGACCGCTGACACTTTCAGACATCGCGCATCTGCTGAAGATCCCGCTCTCCAGCTGCCATGATGTCGTGCAGGCCATGCAAGCCCGCGGCTATATTTATGAACTCGCACCACGCGCTGGCTATTACCCGACATCGCGCCTTCACTTGCTCGGTAAGGAGATTGGAAACAACGATCCTGTCTTGATGCGAGCAGAGTTATTGCTTCGGTCATTGCGCGACACTTTGGATGAATCTGTTTTGTTAGCCAAGGTTGGTGGATTAACTGCCACCTACCTTTTGGCGTTTGAACCAACCCATCCATTACGAATGCTTGTTAAGGTTGGCGACACTATACGCAGCCTGCACGCGACCTCCGCAGGAAAGGCGCTTTTGAGCGGTTTGGACGAGCGCACCCTCACCGCATTTCTTAAGTCAGAAAAACTTCTACCGCTAACAAAGCAAACCATTACGTCTAAAACTGCACTTCGTAAGGATATAGGTCTCGGCAGGAAAAGGCGTTGGTTTCTTAATCGTGGCGAAAGCTTGAACGGCGTTACCACCGTTTCTTCACCATTTAAGTGGAACTCCTCGATTTATATTGTGACAATTGCAGGCCCATCGTCTCGGCTTGATCAAAAATTAGAAAAAGCAGTCGCTCTACTGACCGAAACCTGCCAACTCCTCGAAATGCAGCAAGCCGCCGCCTGAGCCAGGGCGCGACATAAGGGTAACTGCGTCAGCGCGACCTGCCGAGTTGAACCGCTGGCTAACGGCCATTTAATTCTTTGAGGTTTAACGGCATCACGCCTCAAAGGTCTACGTCTTGTTACCCAATACCTCTGCGGTGTGTTCACCGAGGTTCGGCGCCAGTCGCCGGACGGAGGCAGGCGTGCGACTAAACTGGACCGGATGGCGGCAGACCATGACAGTCTCCTCGGTCGGGTGGTTCATCTCTTCAAATAAATGAACAGCCTTTAGATGAGGATCATCGAACAGATCGCCAATCGAGTTTACCTGGCACGCCGGAATATCGACTTCGTGCAGAACCTTAAGCCATTCCTCGTTGTTGCGCGCCTGGAGGTGATTGGAAAGAAACCGGCCTATATCTTCCGCGTAACGTGTCCGGCTCTCCTGCGAGCGAAAGCGGTCGTCTGTATCCATGAGGGCGGAACAGTCGACAAGATGGGTAAAATCGCGCCAGTGCCGATCGGTGTAAACCACCAGTGAAATATGGCCGTCGCGTGTCGCATACGGCCCGCGCGTGCGGGACAACAGGCGTTTGTAGCCCATCTCGCCCATTGGCGGCTTGAATGCTCCGCCGCCCATGTGATCGGCTAAAACGAATTGCGCCATGGTTTCGAACATCGGAACCTCAATCGCCTGGCCCTCGCCCGTCATTGCCCGATGATACAAAGCACTGCTGATTGCATTGGCAACATAGAGTCCTACTACGCGGTCGCAAATATTGATGGGAGCGTAACGCGGCGCTCCATCCACAGCACCGAACAAGCCTGCGATGCCGGAAGCGGCTTGCATCAGGTCATCGTAAACCGCCTTTCCTGCATCAGGTCCGCCGCTTCCGTAGCCGACCGCCGCGCAATAAATGATTCGTTTGTTGCCGGTACGGATGGTCTCATAGTCCAGACCGAGACGCTGAAGAGCTTGTGGCCGGACGTTGGACACGAGCACGTCTGCCCGGTTCGCCAATTTGATGAGGGCCTGCTTGCCTTCTGCAGTCTTGAGATCAAGCACGACGCTCCGCTTGTTGCGGTTGGCCTGCAAAAACAATGGGCCCATGCCCTCATGTCGCCACGGGCCGATCCAGCGCATTGAATCGCCAGTCTGCGATTCGATCTTCACCACGTCGGCGCCGAGATCGCCAAGCATCTGTGTGGCGAATGGCCCCATCACAACAGTCGTCAGATCCAGAATGCGCACTCCGCGCAATGGACCGCTCGCCGGCTCAGCGTCAATTGGCCAAACATCTGATTGGCTCTTCATAGAGAAACCCTTCTTTTATTGGCCGGTGGATGACTATCGCAAAGCGTTGAGCAACCTCGCGGCGGCTAGATCACTTCCAGAGAGCGACCTCTTCCGCAGCCCAAGCCGTTACGGCGAAGCCCCCTTGACACCACCATGGTATCGTAGATCATTCGCTGTGTCGAAATATTCTTCGCTATTGCGAATATTATTTTTGCATCCAACGGCGCGGTCAGACGCCGGGCGAAGATGTCAGGAGAGCGCCTAAATGAGCTCAAATAGCGGACCCATATCCCTGGTTATTTCGGCGCGTCGAGGGAGATATTTTGCTGCAGTTGCCCTCTTCCTCGTGGCATTCAGTTGCGACACGCAAGCTTTCGAGCTCACCAGCCCCGACGTCAAGCCTGAGCAGCCTCTACCGGAAAAATTCACCTTCATTGGTCTCGGCTGCCAAGGGCAGAATATTTCGCCTGCCCTGAGTTGGACGAATCCCCCCGAGGGAACCAAGAGCTTTGCCTTGATGGTGCATGATCCAGATGCTGCGACTGGAGGCGCCGGGATTTGGCACTGGGTCGTCATCAATATTCCTGCCACTGCACATTCCATCGAACAGGGCGCTGGAACAAGCGACGGCGCCAAGCTGCCGGAAGGTAGCCGGCAAATCGCCAACGACTATATGGGACTATTGCACTCGCCGGGCTGGGGTGGACCTTGCCCGCCCAAGGGGCACCCGCCGCACAAATACAATTTCACTCTTTATGCGCTCAAGACTGAAAAACTGAACTTGCCCCCGGATGCAACGAGTTCACAAGCCGGCTTCTTTGTGAACCTCAACGCGATCGGTAGGGCCAAGCTGACAATAACTTATGGGCGCTAGAAATGGCGGCACCTGCACACCCTTTAGGCGGGAACCTGGATTCAGCGAGTGCCATTGTTTCCACCAAATTGAGGTCCTTGCGGAATGGCGCAGTCACGACGATACGAAACTGGGAGACGCAAATGAAAGCACACATCGTGGCACTCGCACTGATCGGACTGTGCGCGGCGCCCGCCAACGCCCAGACGAATTATCCAAATCGGCCGATCACAATTATCGTGCCCTTTGCAGCCGGCAGCGGCACCGACACCCTCGCTCGCGTGTTGACGGCCAACATCGCGGACGGCGAGCTCAAGGGTGCCTCATTCATCATCGATAACAAGCCTGGCGCCGATGGGATCATTGGCGCAACGGCCGCGGCGAAGGCCGCTCCGGATGGATATACGCTTTTCATGACGACTAATACGACTCACTCGGTCAACCCCTACATTCATAAGACGCTGCCCTACGATCCCAATGCAGACTTTGTCCCCATCAGTTTGCTTGGAGAAACGGCACCAGCCCTACTAACAACGATCACCGATCCGGCGACTTCGGTCAAAGATGTGGCTGATCGGGTCAAGAAGAAGCCGGGTGATCTAAATTTTGCTGCGACAAACACGTCCAGCCTCGCCTCGACCCAAATGTTCGAAAAGCGCATTGGCGAAAAGGTCGTGATCGTAAAATACAAAGCCGCGCCGCAAGCGCTGACTGATACTATGACTGGCACGATCAGTTACTTCTTCGGCGATCTTGCGTCGGGCGGATCGCTGGTGCGAGGAGAAAAGTTGAAAGCGCTTGCCGTGCTCAGCGAGCGGCGACTGCCGGGGTTCCCGAATGTACCGACGATGGCGGAAGCCGGTTTTCCCGGCTTAGAAATTCCAATCTGGATTGGCATGTTCGCACCGAAGGGGACGTCGACTGAAATTGTCGAGCGCCTCAACCGCGCGATTGCCGCGGCCCAGGGCAAGCAGGAGTTTATTGATGCTCTGGCCAGGGGCGCGGTCAACGTCCGCACCTCAAAACCGGATGTTTTCGCCAAATATGTCGCTGACCAATATCAGATGTGGGGACGCCTCGCGAAAGAGATCAATCTTCAACCAGAATAATACTCGCCATTTCCCGGCCAACCCGTTCACCCGGAATGCTAACTATGAAATACGTCCTACGGCCTGAAGACGTCTCCTCATACAGCCCCGCCAACCATAGTGGGACCAAAAACTATCGTTTGGTCGCTCCAGGCGTAAACGGCGCGCGGTACATGGAAATAATCTATGGCGATATCGAACGCCATGCCGGGGCGGTAGCGCACGCTCATCCCGCCATGGAACAGGCGACTTATGTTATCGATGGCGAGGCAACCGTCGAAGTCGACGGCGTCAAACATAAAGTTTCCAAAGGTGATCTGTTATTTTTTCCTGCAAAAGTATTTCACGACATTCAGGTCATTACCGAGCGAATAAAATTGCTCGTGATTTATGCGCCACCTTATGAAGAAGCGCCTGAAAAGGTAATGAAGCGCCCAGAGCCCAAGAAGAAACACGTTCGGGCTTCTTGAACATGGTCTGGTTCCAGGTTCGAGTCCCGTCTGCCATTCGAGCATAGTGACCGCTCTTATTCTTCGGCTCTGGCGCATAGACGAACCCAATCGTAATCAAGAAAATAAGGCGGCATCGTCAAATGCCGCCCCCGTTATGATGTTGAATTAAGCCGAACGGCGAGACAAATTCTTACGCCGCTTTTAGTAAGCCTTCTGACTGCATTGCTTCCTTCACCTTCGGGCGTGCGCCAACGCGGTCGAGATAGGCTGAAAGATTTTTGTATGCGGAAATGTCGATGTTGTTCATGTGCCGCCAGTTCAGGATTGTGAACAGATAGGCGTCCGCAACCGTAAAGTTCTTGCCGGTCAGATAATCCTTGCCTGCAAGACTTTTATCCAAATACGCGAACTGCTTGGCCAGATTGGTTTTCACGATGGCTTTGTAGGCGTCCGGTGTCGCCGGGTTGAATAGCGGCGAGAAACCTTTGTGCAGTTCGCTAGCGATATAGTTTAGCCACTCTTGCACTTTCAGGCGCTCTTTGGTTCCGGCGGCAGGAGCAAGCGTCTTGTTGCCTGCTTGGTCGGCGATGTACTGCACAATGACCGCGCCTTCCGTCAGCACGTCGCCATCATCAAGCCCCAGCGTCGGCACTGCGCCCTTGGGATTGATTGCTAGAAAGTCCTGACCATCGCTGGTCTTTTTGGACGGAAATTCAACCTTGACGAGATCGAATTTGGCGCCGGCTTCGAGCAGGACGATGTGGGGTGATAGCGAGCAGGCACCGGGTGCGTAATAGAGTTTCATGGATGCTCCTCAGGTTTAAAGATGCGGGGGATACTCAAATCATCATCTAATTATGATTTTCCAAATCTCCACCCCAATGCGGTCGAGATGGAACTATAGATTGCGTAGCGCATTGGCTGCGCTTTCTTAGAGGCTATGACCCACCTACATCCCGGAGCTGAAGAGGT
>Ga0181522_10000004_pt1 | contig 212274 bp, 182 predicted proteins | sample PEATcosm2014_Bin_27_FD_121103 | JGI IMG/M metagenome (GOLD analysis project Ga0181522, IMG submission 121103) | Peatland microbial communities from MTU Mesocosm Facility, Houghton, MI, USA - PEATcosm2014_Bin05_10_metaG | ecosystem: Environmental > Terrestrial > Soil > Wetlands > Peat | place...
CGGGTTTCCCCATTCGGAGATCCTCGGATCAAAGCCTGCTTGCGGCTCCCCGAGGCTTATCGCAGCTTGCCACGTCCTTCATCGCCTTCTGGCGCCAAGGCATCCACCGTACGCTCTTAGTAGCTTAATCATAAAACTCACCCAATCCGTCTTGGCTGTTCGGCGAAGTTTGGATGGACACGTCCATCCACGCTTCGTTTTGCAATTTCGACGTCCTGACTGTCTGCGGCTCCATATACCTTGTGTTTCGGCGCTCCTGGAACTGGGTAGGTCCCGGAGAACCGGACATTGGCTTTCGTATCCACATTTCATCAGACAATTGTTTGAGCTGCCTTTGTTTTCCACAGTTTTGCTCAACTCGAGCAAACTTGTAATAAATCCACACCCTGACGTTCCGGCGGACCGTAATCCGGTCGGAATTATCGGCGTGGACTTGCCAGCCTTTCTGTTGTCAAAGAGCGTTTGCCCTGATCCCGTCAGAGCGCCCCAGCATTCCGCTGCGGCATCGCCCGGCATCACTGCCGAACAATAAAAAAACCCGGCGTCGAGCGCCGGGCTAAACCACCAAACTGGTGGCTCTGCGCGTAGCTCGACAAGTTTCTATCCAGTGCTCGTAAAGAACCTCACTATAGGGTGTACTACCGGCCTTCGCTTGATGCTGCGCTGGGAAGACGCTTCTTCTACCCGACTGTGATGCCCTGCAGGCTCAACTACCCCCGAGCCATTTGCAAGTATACTAAGTTTTCTGGATTCGTCAAGCCCCCGCCGGGATTATTTTTTGCTTCCTGTGGTTTGCTGTGCAAAAGTCTCCAGAATGCGATTTTCGAGTTCGCCAGGGCTCCTCTTTCGCTTTGTTCCGGCGTGCTCTTCAGAATCATGTCTCGGAACCATTTTCTAAACCCCGAAAGAAGGCAACTCGAAGGAGTCGCGAGGCCGCAGCATGGCGCAAGTGGCGCCGGCGTGGCTGCGCTATCGCCCGGTGGCGGTCATTCCCATCATCGGCGCCCACAGGCTGACTCAAGTGCAGGACAACCTGGCGAGCCTGGACCTGCAGTTTTCTCCGGACCAGCTTACGATCCTCGACCAAGCGAGCCAAATCGAGCTCGGATTCCCTTACGCCATGTATGAGAAGGAATTTGTCCGAGCCATCGCCTATGGCGGACTTCGCGACCAGATCCTGGCCTAGCCAGCTTGGCGCCGGCCGAATCACTTCCGCCGCTATCACCCCTAATCCGCGCGCCTAACAAATAGCGCGGGCCGTTTAACTTAGCAGCGCGTGAAACCGTGGATCGGACCGCAGCGAATCCAAATCCGAATCTTTCGCCGCCCAATTCTTAAAAAAGGTGCCGTGTTCTTTCGTCACCTTCGCCAGGCACTCGAGCGCGTCTTCGGTCTTGCCGAGCAGCGCGTATACGCAGGCGACGTTGTACAGAATAGAGGGTTCTTCCGAATCGATCGAAAGAGCGCGGCGGGCCCAGTCGTATCCTTTTTCCGGGTTTCCTTTGCGCGCCAGAAGTCCCGCGCCGAAATAAAGAGCGCGGGCATCGTCGGGGTGATTCTCGACGTGCTTTTCGATGAGCTGCAACGCGCGTTGTTCGGCGGCGGCAGCTTCCACAGGCCTGCCAAGTCCGTGGTATACGCCGACAATCAGGCTAAACGCCTCGTAGCTATCAGGGTTCAGCCGGGACGCTTGTTCGTAAAGTTCCGCGGCCTTGGCCAGATCGCCGCTCTGAAACGAAGTGCGCGCGTAGAAGTAATACGCTTCGTAGAGCTTGGGATTGAGCCGGATGGCCGCTTCGAATTCTTTGCGGGCCTCGGCAAAATTATTCTTCAACGCGAAAGCCAATCCGGCGGTGGCATGCGCTTCAGCTAATTGGGGATCGAGATCGAGAGCCTTTCGGCTCGCAGCCTCCGCCTCGTTCAGGTTGTCCTCGCTGCTGTCCCAGTACATATAAAGAAAAGAACAGCAGTCCGCCACACCGGCGTACGCGCGGGCGTAATTCTGGTCGATAACGATGGCGCGGGCGAACATCTGCCGCGCGTAATCAAAGCCTTTGCGGCGAAATTGATAGAAAAACTGGCGCCCGCGCAGGTAGTAATCGTAAGCCTGGGGATTATCGGTCTGCTTGCGCGCGATGGCTTCTTCTTCCTGCGGAGAAAGCTTGATGCGTAAGGCCTGGCTGATGCTGCGCGCGATTTCGTCCTGCACCTCGAAGACGTCCTTGAGTTCGCGATCGTAGCGTTCCGCCCAGATGGAGTGGCCGGTTTGCGCGCGGATCAGCTGCGCGGTAATGCGCAAGCGGTTCCCGGCGCGCCGCAAGCTGCCGCTCAGCACGCAAGCGGCGTTGAGTTCGCGCCCGACCTGGGGACCGGTGACCGGCTTGTCGCGATATGCCACGACCGCGGCCCGGGGAAACACCTGCAGCTCCTTGACCTTGGAAAGTTCGGTGATGATGTCTTCGGTCATGCCATCGCGGAAATATTCGTCGTCCTTGCTGTTACTGAGATTTTCGAAGTACAGGACGGCAACGGATTTTTCCGAGGCCGCTGCCGCGGGTTGGGCGGCGGTAGCCGACGGCCTTTTCGTGTCGCTGACGCGGCCCGAGGAATCGCGATCGCGCTTGAGCCGCTTGAGGTCCGTGCGGATTTCCGAAGCGGTCTGGTAGCGCAGGTCGCGATCTTTCTCCAGCGCCTTGTTCACGATGCGATCCAGCTCGGCGGGCACGGCAGGATTCAGGCTGGCCGCCGGCTTCGGGGTTGCATTCAGAATGGAATCGAAAATCGATGTCGAAGTATCGCCGCCAAACGCCAGACGGCCGGTGGCCATTTCGTAGAGCACGCTGCCGAAGGAGAACAGGTCAGTGCGGGGATCCAGGTCTCTGCCCAGTGTCTGCTCGGGCGACATGTAGGCCATTGTGCCGAGGGCCGTGCCGGGGCTGGTCAAAAATTCGCGACCCGCATCGACCGTGGCTAGTCCCGAGACATCCCCGGCAGAAACCGACCGCCGCGCTTCCATCTTCGCGAGCCCGAAATCCAAGATCTTGGTCTGACCCCGCTGCGTGAGAAAAAGATTCGCCGGCTTGATGTCTCGGTGGACGATGCCTCTGCTGTGCGCGGCCGCCAGTGCGTCGGCGATCTCGATCCCGGCATCCAGAATCAAATCGATGTCGAGCGGCCTGCCGTTGATACGGTGTTTCAGCGTTTGACCTTCGAGCAGCTCCATCACAATAAACGGCCGGTGATCGTATTCACCGACGTCGTGAATCGTGCAAATGTTCGGATGGTTCAACGCCGATGCCGCACGCGCTTCCCGCTGGAATCGCTCGAGGGTTTGCGCGTCGGTCGGGGTGTCCTCGGGAAGAAACTTCAGCGCCACGCTACGGTCCAGGCGGGTATCCTCGGCGCGGTAAACCACGCCCATTCCGCCACCGCCTAGTTTTTCCTGAATTCGATAGTGCGAGACCGTTTGTCCGCTGAGAGACCGGGGCTCCGTCATGGCCCGGCAATCTTAGGGTGCGGCCACACTCAAGTCAATCCGGGGGATATCCGGGCACATCCGGGCGAATCGCGCGATCATCCGATCCATGCATTCCAGCCACGGCCGGTTTATGAAAGCAACGCGAACGCCGTCAGGCCAGATCTTCCGAGCGGATCGGCAGACGGCGAAATGTGCTTGCCGGTGCCGGCAAAGATGGCGTTGCAAACCGCTGGCGCAATCACCGGTAGACCAGGTTCGCCCGATGCCGGTGGGTTCTTCGGCGCTGTCGACGACGTGAACTTCGATCCTCGGGGTCTCGTTAATCCGCGGCATCTGGTAATCGTGGAAATTGGATTGCTCGGTGGAAGCCGATCACGAGAGCAACGCCAGCGGATGCGCCGGTCTTCAAAAAGTCGCGACAATTCAATACGGAAGCGGCGCTCATGACACACCTCGAAGGCCTGAAGAAAAACAGCGGCTAGGCAGCGGAAGTCGCTTTGCCGGTTTGCATGGTGGCGGCGCGATGGATGGCCTTGCGGATGCGTTGATAGGTGCCGCATCGGCAGATGTTGCCGCTCATTGCGTCATCGATGTCGGCGTCGGTCGGGCTGGATTTTTTTGCCAGCAGCGCCACCGCGGACATGATTTGTCCCGACTGGCAGTAGCCGCATTGCGGCACATCTTCCGTCATCCAGGCGACCTGGACGGGATGCGTGCCGTCGGCGGAGAGACCTTCGATGGTGGTGACACTGTTGCCTGCCACCTTGGCAATGGGCGTGATGCAGGAACGCGTGGCTTCGCCGTTGATGTGTACGGTGCAGGCGCCGCACAGCGCCATGCCGCAGCCAAATTTGGTTCCGGTCATGTTGAGGGTGTCGCGGAGCACCCAGAGCAGGGGCATCTCCGAGCTGACGTCGACGGTTTCCGCCTTGCCGTTCAGGGTGAAGTTGATGGCCATGCAGCCCTCCTTCGAGAGAGCGACATCGTACAACAAATCGCGTTCGGGATGAAAATCACCGAATTATCGTAGCGAGGGGGCCTGGCCTCGAAGTGGCGAGCAGGCACTCCGCCCTTCACCGGTCCTCCAAACGTTTTAAAGACGCGGCGCGAAGCAGAGCGAGCACCGCCGGAATCAAGCGGTAACCACGGTTGTGGGGGCTTCGGTCTCGACGCCGCGCCAGCCGACCGGGCGGCCGCTGACGGCTTCCTTTACGGAGCGGAACAGCACGACGTACATCAGCTGCCGATAGTAGAAGCGCTGGAGCAGCACCGGGAAAAGCAGCGTCCAATCTTCCTTGCGCTCCAGCGTGAAGGCCACCACGCAAGTCAGGAGGTCGATGATCAAGAAGCCGAGGAAAAAAAGCACGGAGCGCTCGACGTCCGCGGTGGTCCAAATCTGTGGAAGGTGCGCAACCTTTTGCCCCAGCGCCCACAGCACGAGCGATCCGAAGAACATCAAGTCAATGACCGGCGATATGAGCGGCAGCACCAGTTGAAAGACAAAGATGTTCGGGAGCGCAATCCAACCGAGGGTCCCGTACTTGGGGCGGAACAACGTGCTGCTGTGCTTCCAGAAAGCTTGCAGGGTTCCAAACGTCCAGCGGAATCGCTGCCGAATCAGCTGGCCGGCGGTTTCGGGAGCTTCGGTCCAGGCGATGGCTTCTTCGTCGTAGCCGATGCGCCAGCCGAGGCGCCGGATGGCGATGGTGAGATCGGCATCCTCGGCGACGGTGTCGGCGGTAATGCCGCCGGCGGCTTCGATGGCTTCTTTGCGCCAGGCACCCAGCGCGCCGGGAACAACGGTGATGCAGTTGAGCAGGTCGAAGGCGCGCTTTTCCATGTTCTGGCTGGTGATGTACTCGAGAGCCTGCCAGCGTGTGAGCCAGCGCGACCGGTTTCCGACTTTAACGTTGCCCGCCATGGCGCCAAGCTTCGGATCGGAGAAATGCCGTACGAGTTTGCTGATGGCGTCGGGCTCGATCTCCGTGTCGGCATCGATGGTGACAACGATCTCGGTGTGTGCTTCGGTCATCGCGCGGCTGAGGGCCGCGGATTTCCCTCGGTTGACCTGATGGATGATGTGCACGCGGGGATCCTGCCCGAAATTCGTGTCGAGTAGTTCACCCGTGCGGTCAATCGAGCCGTCGTTCACGACGATGACGCGCAAATCGGGCAAGTCGGAAGCCAGGACCGAGGTCACCGTCTGGACGATGACGGATTCTTCATTGTGCGCCGGAATCAGCACGGTAACGCCGGGAGGAGGAACAGGCATCACCGCGTGGTCGGGGCGAAGTTTTTCGATCAACGCGAGAATGCCGATTATGAGTGCCCGGCCGCTGACCAGGACGATCCCGACAATAAAGATGGTGGCGATTCCGGCCCGCAGCCAGCGATAAATTCCGAAAATGAAACCATCCGCGCGCGCTTGCAGCCGCTCACCGGCGGACAGGGGCATCATCACTTCGGCGCGGGTCTTGCCGATCAGGTCCGAAACGGAGACGAATTCGTAGCCTTGGGCGCGCAGCGCGTCGATGATTCTGGGTAGAGCGAGGACAGTGTGGCTGCGGTCCCCGCCGCCGTCGTGAAATAAAATGATGTTGCCGTCTTCAGCCTGGCGCATCACGTTGTTGACGATTTCTTGCTCCGGGATTTGGGCCCCGGCGACCTGCTGCCAGTCGTGCGCATCGATCTTCTGGCCCACGATCAAATAACCCATGTCCTGGGCGATTGGAAGCTGCGCGACTTCTTCGGCGTATTCGGGCTGATGGTCGATACCGTACGGCGGACGGAAGAGAATCGATTTTACGCCGATCGTGCTTTCGATCAGGCGCTGCGTAAGGTTCAGTTCCCAGCGGATTTGCGTCTTGGTGATTTCGTCAAAGTTCGGGTGCGTGTAGGTGTGATTGCCGATTTCGTGGCCTTCCGCGAATTCACGCTTCAGAATTTCCGGAAATTCGCTGGCCTCCACGCCAATCACGAAAAAAGCGCCGGGGACGTGCTTTTCCTTGAGGACGTTCAGGATTGGGGGCGTCCAGCGAGGATCGGGGCCATCGTCGAAGGTGATGGCAAGTTTCTTCTTAGCCGCGCCGATCTGATCGATATCGTAAGAGAGTGGATACGCCTCGTAGGTTTCGTCGGTAAAAAGATCGGTGGCGGCCTCGTAGATGAAAGAGCGTTTGCCGCGCTTGGGAGTATCGACGAAGCGCCACACGTCGCCGTTCCCTTCAAGGATTAGGTCCGGGCCGGGCGCGATGTCGGTGAGCGACTGACGGATGGCGTCGTCGGGGCGCGTGGCGTCCCAGATGCGCCAGATGGAAGTGTCCGAGTGTCCCAGACGAAACATCATGGTGCCCTGCACACCCATGCGCTCGCTGGCGCGCAACTGGTTGTACCCGGTCACGGCGTCAAGCATCCAGACCTGGTGGACGCGATTATTCTCGTCCACGTAGGAATAACGCGGATTCAAGGCGGTCTCGTCAAAGTCAATGTCGGTTTCCGATTCGTAGGCGTGCAGCAGAGCTTCCTGCACGCTGAACTCCGTCGCGGAGGACCACTTTTTGTCGGCTGCCTGAGGCCAGTCGTAGGCGAAGTTGGCAACGCCGACCACAATTTTCTGTGCGGGCACCAGCTGCAGGATCTCGCGCAGGTTTTCGACGAACCAATCCTGCGCAGCGATGGGACCCGGCGGGGAAGAGACCCAGTGCTGGTCGAAGTTCAACAGAACGATGGCGTCGCATTGCTTGCCGAGGAATTTGTAATCGTAAGAGTCGTCGCGCGCGGGCAGCTCGACCATCAGCTTCAGTCCCACGGAGTGAAGGGCGGGGGCGAGTTCCGCAACGAATTGGCGGAAATCAGGCTGGGTTTTGTCTGGAATCGACTCAAAATCGACGACGATGCCGACCTGGTGGGATTCGACGGCATATTCCACAACTTCGCGGACCAGACTGTGGCGGGCGTTCTGGTTGCCCAGCAGCTGAACCATTTCGCTGACGCGCCAGACCTGGCCGTCGTAATTGTTCAGCAAGCCCATGATGGGGAGTTCGACGTTTGCTGATTTCATCCAGCGGTGCAGCTTGTCGTCTTTCAGCAGCGAGATGGCTTCGGCGGGGCTGGCTTTCACAGTCTGGTAGCGTTCGTAATCGACGATGGTGAGCGCGCCGTCGGACGTGACGGCGTGCAGTTGCTCGGGAATCAAGACGTCGAGATCTTTGTAATGGCGCTTCAAAGACGCCAGGCTGTTGGAATCCCAGCTGACGTAATACGCAGCGCGCAACGGGTCGTAGCTTGCGGGAACATTCCCCAGGTTGGCCACGCGCCGTCGCCGGCCTTCGCGTACCGGAACCGCTTTGGTCGCGGACTTGAGTTTTAGCGCGCGATAAATCGGACGCGTGTCCGGTAGCAGGCCCGCGGGAAGTTCGACGCTGGCCGCGATGTTGACGAAAAAATAGGCCAGCAGCAGCGTCAGCAAAGCCCCGGAAATTTCCATGACTCGGCGCGTGCGTCGCCAACGGACGCGTTCCGCGTCATAGAAAATCGGTCCACGTTCCTTCATGAAAACCTTTCAACCTGTCGACATGGCAGGGGCCTGATCGTCGGGCTGGGCTGAGTCCGTCTGCCTGAATCCGTCTGCTCTATTGTAAGATGCGTTCTGTCGATGAAGCGAATTTTCTCGCATCCCCTTGCCGCACTCGCTGCTGGTCTGGGCCTGCGGCTGTTTTTCGTCTGGAAGTATCCCGCGAATTCTGGGGATACCGTCTTGTACGAGCAGATGGCGACCAACTGGTTGAAACACCGTGTTTACGCCATGGAGGTGTTCGGCCAGATTACGCCGGTGGACCTGCGCATGCCGGGATACCCGGTATTTCTGGCATTCGCGTATGCCATCACGGGCAGGACCGGGCCGGACGCGCGTCTCTGGGTAATGATCGCGCAGGCCGTGGTGGATTTATTTTCCTGCGTGTTGATCGCGATACTGGCGGCGACATTGCATTTGATGGTGAACGAGCGCAATCCGCCAGGGCGGGTATGGGCGGCGGCGCTCTGGCTTGCGGCGCTGTGCCCGTTTACCGCCAATTACGCAGCGGTCATACTCACGGAAGTTTTCGCCATTTTCTTCACCGCCGCCGCGCTTCTGCCGCTTTGTCTGCTGGTGGGGCGCACTCGCAACAATGGTTGGATGTTCATCAAGAAGGATTGGCGCTTGGCGAACAACTACGGATATCTGGCGGCTTTGGCGGCGCTTTTGGTTGGCCTTGGCACACTGTTTCGACCTGAAACCCCTCTGCTGCTTGTCGCTGCCTGGGTCGTTTTGGGATTCGTGTTGGTCTCGCAACACGAGGCGAAGCGGTGGCTTCGAACCGTTGCCGGTATGGGATTGCTATGCGCGCTTCCACTCGCGCCGTGGGCCATACGCAACGCCGTGACGCTGCACGAGTTGCAGTTCCTGGCGCCGAAGAACTCGAATTTGCCGGGTGAGCTTGTGCCGTACGGATTCATGAACTGGGAAAAAACCTGGCTGTATCGTTTTCGCGACGTTTACCTGGTGGCGTGGAAGCTCAACGACGAAGCGATCCGCGTGGAAGACATTCCCGCGCGGGCGTTCGATACGCCGGAGGAACGCGAGCGGGTCGCGGCGATTCTTGAGCCCTACAACAACGATCTGACGCTGACGCCCGAGGAAGATCAGGCGTTTGGCGAACTGGCGCGGCAACGCACTGCTCGCCATCCACTACGCACCTACGCGTGGCTGCCGCTGGCGCGTGCAATGACCATGTGGTTTACGCCGCGCATCGAGCTGATTCCGGTGTCCGGCACGGTCTTTCCGCTGGTCCAATCGTGGGAGGATGACAAAATCGATCAGTCGGTGACGGTCGGATTGTTCCTGCTTAACATCGTTTACGTCGGGCTCGCGTTCCGGGGAGCGGCACGGTTGTGGAGGCAGAGCACCGCGGTGCGTCCCGCCGTAGCAGTACTGATCGTCTTTATTCTGCTGCGCACCGCATTTCTTACCACCGTCGAGACGCCGGAGCCCCGCTACGTGCTGGTCTGTTTCCCCGCGCTCATCGCACTCGGCGCGCAGGTCTTCTCGCGCTCCGCAGAATCCTAGGAATTTTCTCAACCTTCGACCGGTTCGGGATGGATCGTCACGCGATGCACTTGCGGAAAGCGTTCCTTCACGCGGTCTTCAAGGGCGGCGGTGACATCGTGGATCTGCGTGATCGGCAGGTTGCCCTTCATCGTGCAGTGGCATGACGCGAGGATGCGGTGCTCAACCTGGCGAACATGAACGTCGTGGCAATTCACCAGCTCGTCGTATTCGGCAGGCAAGGTGTTGAGGAACTCCTCGATGGACCGGGACAACTGTTTCATCTCGCCGCCACCCACGTCGGGCGTCGCGATGTGGCGGCCGAGCGGCTCGATGTGAATGTTCACCTCGATGGGTCCGTCTCGCAGCTCGCGGATGCCGTCCTCCAGCTCGGAAGCCTGGCGATGCGCGTCCCGGAGGCTGAGATTTTCGTCCACCTCGAGATGCAGCTCCACAAAAAGCTGGTTCTGCTGCTGCAGCGCGCTCAGGTCATGAATGGCCAGGCCCATGCGCTGCGCCACCGCGCGGATCGCTTCAAACAGGTGTTCGCCCTGGGGAGCACGCGGCTCTGCGTGCACCATCACGTCCGACGGCACGATTTCACCGATGCGCTTCTCGATGGCGTCGCTGAGGGCGTGCACCTGTTCGAGGCTGGCGGTGCGCGCCACGCTCACGGTCGCGTCGACGAAATGGCGGTTCCCCGCGCGGCGGACGCGCACGCGATCCACATCCAACACACCGTCCATGCGCGCAACGGCGCGGGCGATTTCTTTCTGCAGCCCCTCCGGCGCCACATCCAGCAGCGCATCCACGGTGCGTTTGCCGAGCCTCGAGCCCACCCACAGAATGACGCCGGCGACCGCTAGAGCGGCGAGTGCGTCGGCGTAGACCAACCACGGCATGTTCCAGGTCTCGCCGGCCCACACCAATCCGATTCCGGCAATCACCACCAGGGTGCTCCACACGTCGGTCGAGAAATGCAAAGCGTCCGCTTCCAGCGCTTCGCTGGCGTATTTCTTGACTACATTTGAAAGCGCGCGAGCGCGGGTAAGATCGATGGCCAGCGCCGCCAGCAGCACCACGATCGCCGTGATGCTAGGCGCAATGTGCACGCTGCGGAAAAACAAACGCTCGAAGGCCTCATAAATAATGTAAAGAGCGGTGAGCACCAGCAGCCCGGTCTCGACGAAGGCCGAGAAGTTTTCGAACTTGCCGTGACCATAAGGGTGTCGCTCGTCCGCGGGCTCATCGGAAACCCGCACCGATAAAAATGTAATCACTGCGGCGACTAAATCGAGCCCGGAATGTAGCGCTTCGGACAGCACGCCCAAGCTGCCGGTCCGCAGCACCAGGAACGTTTTCAGACACACCAAAACCACGGCGGAGCCGACGCTCAACAACGCGGCCCGCTTCTTTTCTCGCACTTCGCCGGCGAGCGGATTCACCATAAAGGCCTGCCTAGACTACCTCAACTGCGGCTCATCGACCCGCCGATTGCAGGCACGACGAACGCCAGTCGACCGGTAGCATTTCGATCCCCCGTGGCCCGGTTGCAAAAGGAAGCAGGCGATCAGAGGAGGTGGTCGGTAACAGTCGGCAGGATCCACGGGGAAAGGAAGGTGGAATGGACCGCGTTGAGAACGTACAGCTGGCGCCGGCGCGTGATTGGCCAGGCCTATAATTCGCCAACCGCGCGCCGCAACGCGCCAACTGATCCTATAGTGGAGGGCTGTGACGGGAACTCGCAACTCCCGGCAGGAGCTTTAGTCCTGGCCCGCGTGCTTGTGCTTGCTTGGCTCGAACTCGTACAGCTTGCCTCGGGACCGCGAAATCGTGTCCAGACGCTCGCGCTTCGCCTTGCAGTGGTTCAAAAGTTCCTCATTCAAGACTCCATGTGCAGTGCGGACGGTGGCCTTTCCAGTCTTCGCCCGCATGGTATTGTCCACCCATTCACGCAAGCTCAGCCCGGTCGCCGGCCCGAGGTTGAACAGCTTTGGAGAGGCCTCCAGATACTGAATCTGTTGCACCTCGTTGACCTCCTGATTCACCCAGGAGATATAACCGCCGGGCAGGACTTGCCGAGGCGCCTTGATCGCGCCCGTGAAGCTGTAGCGCGTTCCGTTGGTAACGATCGGGTCATAAAAATGCGGCGTCAGGAAGTCGGACACCGCCACTCCCTGGATTGCGTAGGCGAAGTTGTCCGCCTCGCACGGATCGCAGGCTTCCACCAGATACGCAAATTCACCCGTGCCGTCCTGGATTTTGTTGCCTTTGATCTCGATCGAGGTCGAATTCTGAAGCCGGTTTCCCGCCGGATCGACGAGCATTTCGATCGTCTCGTGGCTTGCATCGATGGTCCATTGGTCGCTGTTCGGTGCGGCGATGACTTTCGCGTACGGCTGGTTATTCTTGTCGAGATGAAACCCGCCTTCGCCGGGCGGAAGCGACTTCACCAGGAAAACGGGCCACACCCCTGCGGGTATCTTGTTCGCATTCGGCAAGAATGTGACGTTAGCCTGCACGTTCCAGAACTGCGGCAAGTCCCGCGTTACCTGAATGGTCAGGGCCGCGGCAACGCTCTGGATCAGTTCTGCGTCGATCGCTCCGGTCTTGTCTGCCAAACCAATCTGAATCAAGGACATGATTGGGCTCCTTTCTGCACTCATCTTTTGCGAACTTGTTCAAAACGAATCTGGATCTGAGCAAGCGCTCACTGGAAAAAAGAACTCCGCCCCGCAGCTGGACCGCGCAAAGTTCGAGGTGGGAATCGCTTTCGGAGCGCCGCAGGGTTTCGATCAAAGGCATTCGACCGCGGCCTCTTTGCCGCGAGCGCGCCTCATTTCCCGGCTTCCTTCCGGCTGGGGCGAAACAGGAGCCGGAAAAGTCGAACCGGAGCCTAGACTTCAGTATCTATACTGTCAATATATTTGCTATACATCTAACTGTTGATATCTGTGGAAAACTTCAACGGCGGCTAACCTTTGACGTTTGAGTCGTTTTGGAGGCGGCGACGTAAGCTAGCGCTTCGTCGGCAGGAAACGCAGCGCGGCTGAGTTCATGCAGTAGCGGAGGCCGGTGGGCGCGGGGCCATCCGGGAATACGTGGCCCAGGTGCGCGTCGCACAGCGTGCATTTCACTTCACGCCGGATCGTCCCGAACGAAATGTCTTTCTTTTCGTAGACGTTTTCCTCGGCGATGGGCTTCCAGAAGCTGGGCCAGCCGGTCCCGGAATCAAATTTCGTTGTGGAATCAAACAGCGCGTTGTCGCAGTCGATGCATCGGAACAGGCCCGCTCTATGTTCGTCGTTGAGCGCGCCGCTGAACGCCCACTCCGTGCCGGCACGCCGCGTCACGTCATAGCTGAGCGGGCTGAGCTGCTTCTTCCATTGTTCGGTTGTCTTCCGTACTCTCGGCAGGGATATTTTGGCCAGCCGGCTTCCGTCGTCCGCAAATTTTACGATCGCGACCGTCCCGGCATCTGGGTTCGCTTGGGAGGGCTGGTCGTCCGCGAACGCGCCCGACAAGGAGCGCTCGACCCCGATCAGCACACCGTACGCTCCCAGGGTTGCCGCTCCAAATATGAGACCCCGACGCGTTATTTCTTTCATGCGAGCAATTCCAAGCAATGCCTTCCGCAGGCGTTCCGCAGAAACCAAGCTCTGGGCCCACGTTCCCTGGCCAAGCCGTTCTCACCTTGCATTACGTTTTGCGGCGGCGATCGGATGCCCGGCCAATGCAGGCCTTCGCACCGAACCTTATTTCGCGGCGCTCATTGGCGGAGCTGGCAGCAGCGGCAGCCGCTTCGGCTCCCCGCGCGCCCCGCGGACCTCTAGTTCCTCAAACAGCAGCGAAGGCGCCACCACCGACGCCGGCAGTCCACCTTGCGCCGATCCGAACGCCCCCAGCGCCGTGCCGGAAAAACCGGCGATCTGGCTCTGCATGTAGTTGTAAACGAAGTTGTCGTTGCCAATCCCCGCGATGTTCCTCAGCGACCTGCTGTTTACGCCGACGATCCGAGCCCCGCGAATCACTTCCTCGCGACCATCCTCGGGATAAATCTTGTACACCAGCAGTGGCAAACGGTCGCCGGTACCCGCGCCGCCGCCATAGCTCGCCAGCAACTCTGAAAAATCCTCCTGGTGCAGCAGGCTCAGCGACGGGTTGTCCATCTCCCGCACGATCACGCAGTATGCGAGTTTCTCCGCCCGGCATTCATCTAGAAATTTCTTCTTCAATTCCGCCGGCGAAACCTCATCGGTCGAAGTAAAAAACAAATTGCTCATCGTCGGCTTGGCGTCGGTCAAGAATCCCGACCGCCCGTGTCCGTTCGATTGGTCCGAGTCATTGCCTGGCCGGCGCGACATCAGGAGTCCCTTGAGCGTGCCATTTTCCACCACGGTCACTTTCTCCGCGCGCACGCCCTCATCATCCACGGAATAGGATCCGATCAGCGGTGTGCCGTGAACGTCCTTGGCCGAGGGATCGTCGACAACGCTGACCGAGGTCGGCAAAACTCGCGCCCCGAGCCGGCCCGTCCAATCGCTCTTGCCCCCGAGGTTGCCGAGCATTTGCTCCACAATCGGCTGGAACGAGATGGGTGGCCGCGACCCGTTCATCGCCGGCCCCAAAATCTGCGCCAGTAAAGGAGCGGCCGCGCGCGCTTCGAACAGCACCGGACCGGTGTAGTCCTGGGCCGGCTGCGAGGCACGCAAAGCCATCAACTCGCTGCCCGCAACGTTCAGTCCCTTACGCACCGCATCCACGTTCGGCAATTCGCCCGGCTTCGGCGCGTACGCGGAATACAGATAATTCAGGGGCATGCCGTCCTGCGCCAGCGTGTTCATTCCCGCTTCCACCGCGGCGAACGTCCGATTCGTGCGAATCTCCGTGCCTTCGCTGGTCATCAGGTATTCCGTGGCGTACACCAGATAATAGGTGACGCGCGATTCATAAATCTCCGGAAAGGCACGCAGCGTTGCCGAGGAATCGCGGGCTTCCTGCTCCCAATTGCGGCTCGACCAATCCGGCGTGACCAGCGGATCGATCACGTGAACCGGCTCGGCTTTCGAGAAATCGTCGATGTCCGGCTGCCGCGCCAAGCTGCTCAGATATGCCTGCTTGCGCGAATACGTATCAATCGCTTCCTTGAAAGCCTGGTCGGTGGCAATCCACAAATCCTGGCGCAGCGAATCGTAATCGCGATCGATTCCCACCGATCCCGTCGATCCGATGAACCCGCGAAACCCCTCCTCGCCAATGAAGTTCGAGCTATCCAGCTTGTAGGTTCCCACGCGCGCTTCCACATCCATGAACCGGTTCCGTGTGTGGTTGCTGGTCATCAGCGCGCCGGATTCCGCCACGATCTCTTTCACGTCCAGATCGAGGAGCCGGTATTCCACGTAGTACGGCCTCACGGGCTCGTTCGTGCCGGGAATCTGCAACTCCAGCCGCGTTTTCGATCGCGCCATTTCGTCGCGCATGGCGCGCAGCGTTTGATCGTTGTCCTGGGGAGCCTGCGCGGCTGCCGCTTGCGTCCGGGCCGGCGCAAGCCAGCTGATCGCCGCCATTAAGGCGAACGCCGTGCGTGCGCGATTCACCGTGCACCTCCAGCCTTCACCACTTCCTGTGCGGGAGACGGCAAGATCGGAGGCCGGTCCGTGGAACTTTCCTTTTTCTGAACTTCCAGTTCGCTGGTTAGAATAGCCGGCGAGGCCGCCGAAACCGGCACTGAACCCGACTCCGCGCCGCAATACCCGTTGAAAACTTCCGTGGTGTCACCGGTAGCCACAATCTTGGTCAGCGACGCCAGGGGCGTTCCCACAATATCCACTCCGCGAACCAATTGATCCGGCCGTCCATCGGCAAATACCTTGTAAACGACCAGCGGCAACACTTGAAACGCCTGCGGCTGCCCGCGGCCGGTGAACGTAAATCCGCCGGCGATGTCATCGATCAACAAGCCGAACTCCTTGTGCTGCTGCTTGATCAACTCAATCAGCTTCACGCGCAGCTCCGCATTCGTCACTTGCTTGCTGCTTTCCACGATCAGGTTGCCCTGCCGCGAAACTGGAGAAGCGCCGAGCTGCCGCCGTCCGTGTCCGTTCGAGTGCGGGAAACCCACCAGCGGGGAGCGCGACATTTCGAAATCCTTCAGCACCCCGTGATCCACCAGCACCACGCGATGCGCCCTTACGCCTTCATCGTCGTATTCGTAATACCCCAACAAGTCGGTGGAACCCAGCTTGCGCATGGTGGTGTCGTCCACGATGCTCAGGAAGTCCGGCAAAATCTGCTGATCCACTTTTTTCGCGAAGGTTTGCCCTTCAGAAACGTCTTTCTGTCGGTGGCCTTCGTCGCGGTGTCCGAAAACTTCGTGGAAGAAAACTGCCGCCGCGCGCCCTGTCAACAATGCAGGTCCGACCGAAGGCTCGTTAATGGGAGCGGCAACCAGTCCTTCCAATTCCTTGCGCATCGTCGCGCCCGCGGCAAAAACCGCCTTGTCGTCCGGCGCATCCGCAATATTGACCCAGTCAAAATTGTAGTAGCGGTCCAGGTCCATCCCGTCCGGCGCTTTACCTTGGATGAACAACTCCAGCCGGTAGCGAATTTGCCCGAACTGCAGTTGCGTGCCCTCACTGGTAATCTGGTAGGCGTTCTGGGCTTGCGCCGTGAATGTCACGATCGAGTTGATGACCGCCGGGGAAGAACGAAACTCCTTGGTATAGGCGCGCACTTTCTCTTCCCAGGGTTTCCTCTCCAACTGGAAGGAAGTCTCCGGACCGATGTACGTGTGCGGCTGTTCGTGCGTGAAGTCCGGCGCCGCGCCTTCCGCGGTCTCCACTTTCACTTCCTTGCCGGTTTTGATCTTGATGAGCGCTTCGGCCGCCGATTTATATTGCTTGTCGGTCTCGAGCCAGATGGCGCGTCGCAAAACCTCGGTGTCGTTGTCGATCGGCACGGGCTCACCCGGTCCGCCGCGCTCTTCCTGACGCGCGCCCACCTTATGTGTGTTGTCCAGGTCGTAGCTGCCCGTGCGCACCGAAACTTCCAACCAGCGGTTGCGATTTTCACTGCTGTTCAGCAGCGCCCCGTTGGAGCCCGAGACTTCCGCGCGCTGGGTATCGGTGATGGTGTAGCCCATGTAGTACGCCGGCGGATCCTGCGCGCTCAATGTCTTAAACGAGCGGTCCAGCTCCGCCTGCATCGCTGCCAGCAGTGGCGACCGCTTGGCCGGCGTATCCGGCGGCGCAGCCTGCGCGACGCGTACGCTCACGGGAGCCAGCAGCGCCAGCAAACTGAGCGCCGCACCCATCAGAAACACTCTATTCCGAATCGATTTGGTCAAAGCAGTCCTCACTTACTGTTTAGACGGGTCCACGAATCATTCAGTGTACGACAACGGCTGGGAGCTACAAAGCACACAAGACACTGGAGGTCGCTGCGTAGGCGACATTAATTCGACGCAATCCGGCCAAATACCGTTGCACGGAGGCATGCCCCCCGGTCTAAACGGTTTCCAGGCGAAAAAGGGTCGCTGCCATGTCGTCGTGCTGCGCTCGCCCTTGCGCGAAAAGTCCGATCTCCGAAAATACCTGTCCCAGAATCTCTGGCGGCGAACTCTCGCGATACGCCTCGCACACCGCCTGCAATCGCTCGATCCCGAACGACTCGCCGTCCATACTGAACGCGTCGGATACTCCGTCGGTAAAAAAGAGCACCGAATCACCCGGCCCAATGGTTATTTTCTGCGTATCATATTCGGCCGCTGGATCGAAAAGACCAGGCGGCATCCCCTGAATTTCCATCATGCGGCACCCTTGCGGCGAGATGTGGCAGGGGCCCGGCATGCCGGCGCTGGAGATTTGCATCTGGTTCGTGAGTGGATCGAAAACGGCGTATTGCATCGCGGCGTGCCGCCGCGAGACCCCGCGGAGCAAAAGCCTCCGGTTCAATGTGGACAATACAGTCGCGGGCGATAGCCCTGTTTTATGCACCCCGCGCAAGGTTCCGACCGCCAACGCCGCAAACATGGCCGCCGGCAGGCCCTTGCCGGACACATCCCCCAGATACAAGCCAATGCACCCGTCGGTGAGTTCAAAATAATCCAGGTAATCGCCTCCAACTTCCGCGATCGGCTGAAATTCGTGGGAAATCCGGACCCTGCCGCGATTCAGCGGCTCGGTAGGCAGCATGCCGCTTTGAAGCGACCGCGCTTCCTCGAGTTCTTGCTCGCGCAATTTCTCGATCAAGCCGAGGTCCGCGGGCATGGCGATGGTGTTCATTTCATTTTCTAGACCGAGCGTGTCACCGGGAGGGGTTTCGGCGGTAAAGCCAGTCTACCACCCGGCTTGCAGCCCGGCTTCTAAACCTCGACCGTTGTTTCCTACCGCACAAGCGCCAACCGCAACGTTGCACTGCGCGACAAGCCGCAACACAATGCCGTCATGCGTATGTTGGCTCTATTGCTCGTCTTCGCTGGGTTGGCCTTCGGCATCTATCAGTATTCCCTGAAGAAGATGCCCGTCTCCGACCCCGGCACGGCCCCAACCCAGGCCATCAGCCTCACCGGCGTTCGCGGCGACCTGCTGCAAATCGCCCAAGCCGAGCGCAGCTTCATGGCCCTCAACGATCACTGCGCCTCGATCGACGAACTCATCTCTTCAAACTCCCTCACGATGCAGCGCCCCGAACGCGACGGCTACACCTACGCGGTGCAATGCTCCGGTGGCGATTTCACCGCGACTGCAAGCCACCCACCGGCTCCAGCGGGTTCCCCCATCCGCTACCCCATCCTGGCCGTCGACCAAACCATGCAAGTCCACGAACAGAACTAACCGGCCGCAATCCATACCGTGCAGGGGCGGGATTTGTTTATCCTGAGTCTTCGAGGGCTAGCGCCAACCCCGGCCCAAAGCCCGCCGCGCGGCAATGCATCTGCCCCCGAAAAACGATCTGGGCATCTATTCGCAGACTCAATCGGTGGGCATGCGTACGCGCGGGGAACTTTTCTCCCTCCCCCCGCGTACCTTCAGGTGACACGGGCCCAAGCATCCATTCCCGGCCGACTGGCGCACAAAACGAAGGAGCAATCATGGACGGTCAATTCATCGGTCTCGTCGCGGTAATCATGAGTCTAGGTATCCCTCTCGGCGCCATGTACACCTACTACCGTGTGCGCAAGCTGCGCACCGAAGAGCGCCTGGCCGCCATCGCCAAAGGCGCGGACATTTCCATGGCCGCCGAACCCTCCGAAACCGCCCGCTCCCGCCGCTCCGGCATCCTGCTGGTCAGCGGGGCCCTCGGGTACATCCTCACTTTCGCCCTGATCGCTCAAATCGAGCGCGAACCCGACACCTGGGTCGCCGCCGCCTTCGGCATCATCCCCCTGGCCATCGGCATCGGCTATTTCCTCGACGCCACGCTAATCCGCCGCGACGCCTCGGCCGCGCACTAACCGCGACGCACGCGAGCGCGACAGCATGGTCCCGAGGAATGACCCGAACGGGTCCTGCAACGCAACGATCGGGATCTTGTATGGGCAGGTGCACTGCCTGGCCCCCGCCGCCCGGCAAGGTCGCCTACAAGCGCATCGCTGATTTTTCGACGCCGTCGATCTTCGCCATCCCGCTTCGCCCCGCACGGGATGAGAACCCGGCCCATCGAACCTCCCTCCCGTATGCTAGAATTGCCGTTCATGCATCCCGCCATACCCCGTTTGCTGGACCTCCAAACCGTCGACCACCACATCGCCGCCCTGCGCTCCGAACTCGAGACCTTCCCGAAGCGCATCCGCGAGGCCGACCTCAAGCTCAATGGCGCCCGCGCCGCGGTGGCCGCCGCCAAGGAAGCCCACGTCAGCGGTCTGAAAGAGCGCAAAAAATTTGAGCTGGATGTCGATCAATGGAAGGAACGCGCCCGCAAATACCGCGACCAGAGCGGCGCGGTAAAAACCAACGAAGCCTACAAAGCGCTGCAACACGAAATCGCCAACGCCGAAGCCGAAATGGCTAAAGCCGAAGACCGCCAGCTGGAAATCATGATGGCTGGCGAAGACATCGAGCGCCGTGTCAAGAATTCCGAAGCCAACCTAAAGCAAGCCGAACAATCGGTAGCCATCGAGCGCAAAGACATCGAAACGCAGCAAGCCGCGAAGAAGAAAGAACTCGACGCCGCGCTAGCCGAGCGCGAACGAGCTCTGGTTCCGATCCCCGAAGATTTGCGCGTACTCTACGACCGCATCGCCAAGCGCCACAACGGCACCGCGTTGGCCTTGGCGCGCGAAGGCCAATGTCGCGGCTGCGGCATGCGGGTTCTGCCCCATATCCTGCAATTACTGGTGCAAGATGCCAATGACGAGGAAGTCTTTCGCTGCGAGAGCTGCGGCTTGATCCTTTATTCTCTCGAGCCGATCCTCCCGCACAATCTAGAAGCCGAATCCGGCAACGCGGCCTCCGCGTCAACCTCTTCCTGATGGCTAATCCTTGCTAATGGCTGAGTGCTCCTAATGGCTAAACGCGTGCACACTTCCCGCGCCGCGGAACTGTTCGCGGACGGGCCCGAGGCGAAAATCGTCACCGCCGCCTATCGCGCCAATATCGACGGCGGCTCTCGCGGCAATCCCGGCCCCGCTGCCTACGGCGTCGTGATACGCGACGCCAAAGGCGAAATCGTCGCCAAGCTCAAGAAATACATCGGCCGCATGACCAACAACGTCGCCGAATACTACGGCCTGATCGCCGCGCTCGACTACATGCAATCGCAAGGCATCAAAGCGCTGCGCATCGAATCCGATTCCGAGCTGCTGGTCAAGCAGATGCGCGGCCTGTACAAGGTGCGGAGCCCGGAGCTGCAACCGCTCTACGAGCGCGCCCGCAAAATGGCCGCTGCCCTCGAATCGTTCCGTATCGACCACGTCTACCGCGAACAGAATCGCGAAGCCGACGCTCTCGCCAACCAAGCCATGGACGAAGTCGAAAGCGCCGCGCCCAAATCCGCCAAACTCGCGGCGATCCCGACGCCAAAATCGGAACCGCGCGGGCCAGTGGGCGAAGTCCGCAAAATCCGCGCCCGCTTCCGCAGCGGCGTCCTCTACTTACTCGAAGACGTAGACCTGCCCGACGGCGTCGAAGTCGATGTGCTCCTCCGCCTCCTGCCCCCAAAATCTACCTGATTGCGTCGGCGGCATTCCTGACGCCAAGCAACTGCCGGATTTTCCTTCTATTCCATCCTTACTTCAACGCATACGACCGGTACAACGTGTCCCTTTGCGCGGGAATAAATCCGGCATCGGAAATAATCCGTCGCAGCTCGTTCTCGTTGGTGCGGTTTCTCACCCCGGCGGCGTATACGACATTTTCTTCGATCAGGATGCTGCCGACGTCGTCTGCGCCGAATTGCAGTCCCACCTGGCACACCTTGATTCCCGGCGTCAGCCAGCTCGATTGAATATGATCGACGTTGTCCAGATACAGCCGGCTCACCGCCAAAGTCTTCAGATAATCGACCGCGGTAGTCTCCTGCACTTTCTTCCCCAGCGCCGTATTCTCCGCCGCAAAAATCCACGGGATGAACGCAGTGAAACCGCCGGTGTCTTCCTGAATCCGCCGAATGCGTTGCAGATGATTCACGCGATGCTTCAATTCCTCGCCGCACCCAAACATCATCGTAGCGGTGGTGCGCAGCCCGAGAGAATGCGCGATGCGGTGCACCTGTTCCCAGTCGTCGCTGGTGCACTTCAACCGCGCGATCTTCGAGCGAATCTCGTCGTCGAGCAGTTCCGCGCCGCCGCCCGGAATCGATTGCAACCCCGCATCCATCAACCGCTGGATCACTTCGCGGACGCTCAATTCCGACACTTCCGCGATGCACAAAATTTCGGGCGCCGAAAAACAGTGCAAATGCACCTGCGGAAACCGCGCTTTCAACGACCGCAGCAAATTTTCGTAGTAGCCGATCTGCAAATCCGGATGCAACCCGCCCTGCAGCAAGACTCCGGTTCCGCCCAGCTCCAGCATCTCCTCGATTTTCGCGTAGATCGTTTCCAGTGAAAGAATGTACCCATCCTTGGCCCCCATCGGCCGGTAAAACGCACAGAACGAGCAATACTCAGTGCAAAAATTGGTGTAATTGATGTTCCGATCGATCTGATAGGTCACCACCCGCGGATCGTTCTTCTCGAGCCGCAGCCGGTGCGCCTCCATACCGACTCCCACCAGGTCATCGGACTCCAACATCTCCATCGCTTGTTGTTGCGTCAGTCCCACAAGGAAACCTCGTACCAGGCCTCTATTCTAGCCGCAATGTACCCCGAGACGCTAAGGCCTCGAGATTCGAAATGTTCGAACGGGACGAAAGGATGGAAAGGCTGCAAGCATGGTCCCGAGACCAAGCCGAGTTCGCTTCGGGCTGCGCACACCGACGTGGTTTCGGTAGATACTGTTCGGCAGTGTCCCGTTGTCCTTGTGGATTGCAGCAAAATGAACTAGCGAGCGTATCCGGCCCGGTTGGATTCAAAATTGCCGTGATGGGAGTTGCTATGAAATTCATGCGCCTTTTGGTGTTTGGGACGGTGATGTTGATAGCGAACGGCGCTGGTGCGCAGAATTCAGAAAAAACATTTCATCTCGATGAGGCCACGATCAGCGATGTGCACGCGGCGTACAGGTCTGGCGCTCTCACCTCGGTGAGGTTGGTGCAGGCTTATCTGGAGCGCATCCAGGCCTGTGACCAGGCGGGCCCGAAGCTCAATGTGGTGATCTTTCTCAATCCTCGGGCCTTGGAACAGGCGGCCGCGCTCGATGAACAGTTCCGCAGGACCGGGAAGTTCGTCGGTCCGCTCCATGGAATCCCGGTGCTGCTGAAAGATAATGTCAACACCCAAGACATGCCGACCACGGGCGGCTCGCTCAGCATGGCGGGATACACTCCGGTCACCGACGCGGCAGTTACGCAGAAATTGCGCAGCGCGGGCGCAATCATCCTCGCCAAGGTAAACCTGCACGAGTTCGCGATCTGGGGTGAAACGGTCAGCTCGATGCAGGGACAGACCCTCAATCCCTATGACCTAACCCGCACGCCTGGCGGGTCGAGTGGCGGTACTGGCGCGGGTGTGGCTGCCAATTTCGGGATTGCGGGCATTGGCACCGACACCGTCAACTCCATCCGATCACCAGCGTCGGCGAACAGCATCGTGGGTATTCGCCCGACGCTCGGTCTGGTCAGCCGAGCCGGCATAATCCCCTACTCATTCACCCAGGATGCCGCTGGTCCGCTCGCTCGTACCGTGACTGACGCGGCGAAGATGTTAAACGTGCTCGTCGGCTATGACCCGAACGATCCGGCGACGGCATGGAGCGTCGGGAATGCCGAGCAGGACTACACGAGATTCCTGAAGGCAGATGGTCTGCAAGGCAAGCGCATCGGCATATTACGCAGTTTCTTTGGCAGTGCACCGATCAACGACGAGGTCAATCGTATCGCGAGCCAAGCGGTCGAGGATCTGAACAGGTCTGGCGCGACGGTGGTCGAGCTGAACACCCCAAATCTCGATAGCGGAGAGATTCTCTCTGCTATCAGCGTTCATCTGTATGAATTTAAGCCGGCAATCAACGCTTATCTTGCCGCTGGCAATACGCCCGTTAAATCGCTCGGGGAGATCATCTCTTCCGGCAAGTTTCATCCGAACATCAGGGACAACATCACGAAAGCACAAGGCCTCGAACTGGACGACAGCTATCGTCTGCGTCTTCAGAAGCGCTCCGAGTTGCAGTTGCGTGTCGTCAAGATCATGGCTGACGAGCGACTCGATGCGATCATGTTCCCGCATCAGAAGCGGCTAGTGGTGCCCATTGGGGAGACCCAGGTGGAGCGCAACGGCGCTCTTGGATCCGTGACCGGCTTTCCGTCGATCGTCGTACCGGGCGGATTTTCTTCCCCGACGGTAACGGCCGCGCTCGGCGTACCGGTGGGCATCGAATTCCTCGGCAGACCATGGTCCGAGAAGCTACTGGTCGAGATTGGCTATGGTTACGAACAAGCGACCAGGCACCGCCGCCCTCCGCCAACCATACCGCCACTGTTCGCCGCCCGATATCCCACCAGGTGACCAGGGCTACCCGCGTTGCGCAGGGCAAGGGCTAGCGGGATTTGGCGTAGGCGGCCGTGTCGCGCTGGCGGTCGGAGCGGGGTGCGGCCAGGTCGATGGGCTTGGCTTCGGGGATCAGGTTTTGGTCGGCGGCGGCTTGGAAGAAGGCGGTCAGGCCGCGGAGGTTTTCTTCGTCGAGCGTGAAATTTATGTTCTCGCTCAGATAGCGCTGGAGTTTGTTGGCGGGAAGGTTGAGATCGGCGGCGGCCTGGGTGCTGATTTCGGTCAGGCGGCGCAGACCGTAATTGCGGGAGGACTGGAAATCGGCGATGACTTCGGGGCTGGCGACTTTGCGGCGGGCGGCCCAGACCGCCAGCACGGCGGGGAGACTGGTGAGGCGGCGCCATTGCTCGACGACGTCGTAGATGTGCAGGGTGGTGTCAGGGTCGAGGATGGCGGTCGCTTGGCTGCCGGGAAGGGCGGCCAGGTTGGCGCTGGCAGCGGAGCAGATTTGTTCGCCGGCTTCGCCGCGCCGGGTCCCGGACTCGGTGGCCAGGCTGAGGCGCAGGGCGGGGTCGCCGATCAGCAGGGCGGCGTCGGCGCGCAGGAGCATATTGGGGAGGTCGGGCGGCATCTCGACAAATTCGGGAGCGATCTTCCATTTCTGCTGGCAAAGGATTTTGGTCAGGGCTTGGGTGCTGCGGGAACTGCTGTCCAGCGCGATCCTGCGGGCTTTCTCGAGCGGGAGCTTCGAGACCAGCAGCAGGCTGCGCACGCGCGTTTTGCTGGCGATCGCCAGGTCGGGAAGGATGACCAGGTCATCGATGCGCTGGTACTCGATGGCGGGGATGATGGCAATGTCAGCGGCGTTGGTGCGCAGGGCCTCGGCGCAAACGGAGGGGACGGTGAAAGAAAGGTCGTACTTACCTTTAAGGGGACCATGGGTGAAGCTCCAGACCAACGGGGTGGTGTTCAGGTATTTGACGATCGAGATGCGAAGTTTTGGCAAGTTGGCGTTTTTTTCCCGACGCTGCCGAGAAAGACCCACACGCGACACCGGCGTGTTGGGCACCCGGCCCGCGCCTTACCTAGAACATCCAGTATAGCAGAGATGGACGGCGCGATTTTGTGCCGGCGCTGACCGGAATTGAGGTAAAACGTTTGCGCCGTTGTGAATGCGGCTGGAGCCGGCCCAAGGTGCCGGCGCTACCTGTCAGTTCCGGAGACTCTCTACATGTCAAAGGTTTTGCTCGGATGGATCGCGGTCGGTTTGCTTGCCGCGAGCAGCGTCAGCGCCGGGCTAGCGCCCGGCGCCTACATGCGGGCCACTACGGCGAAAGCCGACGACGCCCAGGCCCCCGCTACCATTGCTGAGAAAACGGCGGGGGCGCAGAAGCTGACCGGGTACTTCAATCTTTATTGGGACGCGAAGGCCGGGAAGCTTTGGCTGGAGATCGACAAGTGGGGGACAGAATTTTTGTACCAAAGCTCGCTGCCGGCGGGCGTCGGCTCGAACGATATTGGGCTGGATCGCGGGCAACTGGGGGCTACGCGGATTGTGCGCTTTGAGCGCAGCGGGCCGAAGGTGCTGCTGATTCAGTCAAACCTGGATTATCGCGCGGTCAGCAACGATGAGGACGAACGGCGGGCGGTGCGCGACTCATTTGCGGAGTCGGCACTTTGGGGCTTTGCCGTGGAGGCTGAGGATCGGGAGCGCGTGCTGGTCGACGCAACCAAATTCTTCCTGCGCGATGCGCATCACGTTCCTGACGTGCTGCGGCGGACCAAGCAAGGTTCCTACAAGTTGGACGATTCGCGGTGCGCGCTGTATTTGCCGCGGACGAAAAATTTTCCTCTAAACACCGAAGTCGAAGCGACGTTGACGTTCGCGGGCGAAGAGCCCGGGCAGTGGGTGAAAGACGTGACACCTTCGCCGGAATCGATCACCGTGCGCGAGCATCATTCGTTCGTGCAGTTGCCGCCGCCCGGGTTCAAGCCGCGCGTGTTCGATCCGCGGTCGAGTTTCTTCGGGATTTCGTACATGGATTACGCCACGCCGATCAGCGAACCGGTCGTTAAGTTGCTCGCGGTGCGGCATCGCCTGCAGAAGAGAGATCCGAAGGCGGCGGTGAGCGAGGCCGTACAACCCATCGTTTATTACCTGGACCGCGGGGCGCCGGAGCCGATTCGCTCAGCGCTGCTGGAGGGTGCGAACTGGTGGCAGCAGGCGTTCGAGGCGGCGGGTTACAAGAATGCCTTTCGCGTGGAGCTGATGCCGGAGGGTGCGGACCCGATGGATCTGCGCTACAACGTGATCCAGTGGATTCATCGCGCGACGCGCGGGTGGTCGTACGGCGAGGCCATCGTCGATCCGCGTACGGGCGAAATCATCAAGGGGCAGGTGTCGTTGGGGTCGCTGCGCGTGCGGCAGGATTATCTCATCGCCGAAGGGCTGTTCGCGCCGTACGAAAAGGGCAAAGCGCCCAAGCCGGACAAGATGCAGGAGATGGCCCTGGCGCGTTTGCGGCAGCTTGCGGCGCACGAGGTCGGCCACACGCTTGGGTTGGAGCACAACTTTGCGGCTAGCACGATCAATCGCTCGTCGGTGATGGATTATCCGCCGCCGGTCGTTGCGCTGGGGGCCGACGGAGTCCCCGATCTTTCGCAGGCGTATGCGACCGGGATCGGCGAGTGGGACAAAGTCTCGATCCGCTGGGGCTACCAGGATTTCGCGCCGGGCACGGACGAGCGCGCCGCGCTGAACGGAATTCTCGAGGTTGCTTTCCTCGACCGCCACCTGCGGTTTCTGACCGATCAGGACGCGCGGCCCGCGGGTTCATCAAGCAGCGTGGCGCACTTGTGGGATTCCGGCGCGAACGCCGTCGATGAGCTCAACCGGCTCATGAAAGTTCGCGCAGCCGCGTTGCGGCGCTTCGGCGAAAATAATATTCGCGAAGGCGCGCCACTCGCCACCATTGAAGATGCGCTGGTTCCCATCTACATGCTGCACCGCTATCAGGTGGAGGCGGCGAGCAAACTCGTCGGCGGCATGGACTACACCTTCGCGGTGCGCGGCGACGGCGAAACACCAACGCAAATTGTCGCTCCGGCCGAACAACGGCGAGCGCTCGCCGCAGTGCTGGCGACGCTCAAGCCGGAAGAACTCGCGCTGCCGGAGGGGCTGCTGAAAATCATTCCGCCGCGCCCGGTCTCATACCCTCGCGGGCGAGAAGACTTCAAGATTCACACCAGCCCGGCGTTCGACGCGCTGGCTCCCGCCGAAGCAGCCGCGCAGCAAACCTTGCAATTCTTATTTAACCGGGAACGCGCCGCGCGGCTGGTGGAATTCCACGCGCGCGATGCGGCAAACCCCGGCCTCGACGAGATTCTGGGTTCCATTTTGAAGACCACATGGAACGCGCCGCATGACGCCGGATATCAGGGAGAAATAGGTCGCGTTGTCGACGACGTGGCGCTCTATGATCTGATGGTTCTGGCGAGCGATACGAAAGCCTCCGATCAGGTGCGCGCGATCGCCTCTCTGCGCCTGCAGGAAATGAAAGAGTCGCTGTCCAATGGCGTGAATGGCGCTCAAGATCCAGCGCAGCGCGCTCATCTTTTCTTCGGCGCGGCGCAAATCGAGCAATTCCAGAAAGATCCCTCAAAGTTGAATCTGACGCCACCATCCGAGCCTCCCGACGGCCCGCCCATAGGGGCCGACGATGACTTCGAGATCCGCTAATTTTCGCGTCTGGGGGGAGAAAATCGGATTTTGCAAAAGTGGCGAGGGCCTGACAACGCTCGGATCGACTGGAGCAGCTTCCCGATCCATGTGACTGGGGGCACCTGTACGAAGTGACAGTACGGTTTGGGTCACAAATGTTCCGAACGGAGAGTTTCCCGCGCCGCCGTTCACTATGATGGTCAGCATCCACGTTGTCGATGGATCGTATCGAGGTCTGTGCCATGAAGTTCTTCGCCTTGCTGTTTCTGGGTGTTTGCGTCGCGACAGTGGGTGCAACAACTGTTGCCGCTCAGGATGAGGCGAAGCCGAGCCTCTCGGAGGCGACTACGGCGGAATCCTCGCCGCAGGCTTCGGCGCAGGCGCAACAATCTCCGCCGCAGGTCGCGCAGCCATCCACGCAAGCACCGGTTGCGACGCCAACTCCGGACAAATCCAAGATCGTGTATGTCAGCGATTTCGAGCTCGATGCGGTGAACGCGGAAGGCAAACTGGAAAAGAGCGTTCCCGCGATTCCGCCCTCAACCGCCGCGCAATTGGACCCCAAACGGGAGCAAGGCGCGGTTGAGCAAGCAGGACGACTGGTTGATTTCATGTCCACAACCTTGGTGAAAGAGCTCGAAACCGAAGGCTACTCCGCGCACCGGTTGCGACCAGGAGAAATGCGTCCCACCGACGGAATACGAATCAGTGGAATCTTCGGCGAGCCCGACGAACAAAACCGCTTGCGGCGCGCGGTCATGGGAACGTTCACCGCGGATGGCAAGATGTCGCTGTTTGTCGGAATCAGCAACCTCGCGCGGCCCGATCAGGCGCTGTACGCCGCGGCCGATCCCAGCGGCACCGATAGTAAAGCGGGCGCGGTGATCACGGTAAGTTCCTACGCGCCGGTAGCGAAATTCGAGATCGAGAAAAACACCACGGAAAAGGCGGTGAAGGATACCGCGACGGGCATCGTCGCTGATCTCGGCGCGCTACTCAGCGCGAACGTCGTTGCCTTGACGCAGTAACACCCGGGCGGCCACCACCTGCACGTTTCCTTGTGCTTTTCCCAACCACCTTCACTACACGCACAATTTTTTCTTGACTCCAGGCCTTCACGCACCAGGACCCGAGCCAGCCCGAACCATCTATCGGGTAACACCCCGGCGAGTGGAAACCCGCGCGGCCAGGCGGACTAAGCCCTGCGGAGAGGCTGGACGGCATTCTGTTATTTTGGTACATTGGTACCACGAGAAAAGACGTGCCGAACCAAGAGTCGTTTGTCGTGGAACGCGTGCAAACCGGGGTACGCATGGAGAAGCGTCTATTGAAGGTGCTGAAGGCGCTGGCGGAGTATCACGACTTGACCCTCGGTGATTTGCTGGAAGGCATCGTCCTGCATGCCTTTGACGGCAAGTGTCCGTTTCAGGGGGAAGGTTTGCGACGCATCAAGGATTTGAAGAAGTTTTATGGGCTGGACCTGGATTCCGGTGCGAGTCACCGGCTGATCGAAGCCTCTGCTGGTTCCGCAGCAAGAAGGAGACACCCTGCAGATGAATGAACGGCTGAGAAGCCTGGCGGTGCCAGGTTTGCGCTGGTGCGTGGGCCTGATCGTTCTCTGGCAGTCCTGGCGGTTCGCGCTGGGTACGGCAGCTATGCATGCTTTTGCTGAGACTGGATTGCCGGCCTGGATTCGACCGGCCCTTGGCGGCGTCGAAATGGTTGCCGCAGTTCTGTTCCTTCTGCCCGTTACAACCGTGGTTGGTAGCTATGCGCTGCTGGTGGTTTTCTTCTTCGCGGCGGTTCTCCACGTACTCCACGGCTGGTACGACATAAGCGGGTTGGTGTTGTACGCCATGGCGGTGCTGGTCGCTCTTGCTGACCAAGAGCGCGGGACACGTAAAAAACGCGCGGGTGAGCTGGCGTGAGCGACGACGAGTTGGTTGCGGCGTTCGAGGATTGTTCACTGCCCCTCGAATCGTTCCGCCACGCCGACCACGTCAGAATGGCTTTCCTGTACCTGGGTAGGTATCCGTTGCTCGAAGCGATCCGACAGTTTTCCGATTCCCTGGTGAAGTTCGCGACTGCGTACGGGAAGACGAACCTCTACAACGAGACCATCACCTGGGCTTATCTGCTCCTTATTCGGGAGCGATTGTCGCGCGCTGGACACCCGCAGACTTGGGCGGAATTTGCCGCTTGTAATGCGGATTTGCTGGATGGGAACCAGAGCGTCCTCAGGAAATATTACCGGGACGAGACGCTGAGGTCAGGCCTCGCAAAGAGCACCTTTGTGTTTCCTGACCGAATCGGCGCCTAGCAGCGCGGCTCCTGCACCGAACACCCCCGCCGGCGAAGCTAACCATCCGGTTCCTGCTGGCCGGCCCGATAAACCCATACATGTGCGTTGCGACCAGACCGGAACCCAGGTCGCATCGTCTTATAGGCGAGAGGGAGGCGATACCGATGCGATTGCGCGATTTTGTCTTTTCGACGTTGGCGGCCGGCGGACTGCTGTTGTCTGCGGCACCTGGAAGAACTCAATCCTCATTTCTGACCCCGCCGGTGGTGCCGATGCCGCCAGCGATGACGCTGACGATGCCGGGTGCGCCGCAATTTCCGGGCGAGGAGGCGGTTCCGGCCCCGCCCGCTCGTCCTGCGGCCCCGGCGGCTCCTGCTCCTCCGTCGATGGGAATGAACCTGCGAGGCGGTTCACGCTCCTGGCACGACGGGCCGGTTTCCGATTGTTCCGGGTTGCATGCGCAGTTTAACGATGAGGATGCGGCCGTCGAGTCCGAACCACGCGCGTTCTCCAAGCGCGAGGTTCAGGTCTTGCGCGTCGATGAGTTGGAGAATGGAGGCATACAACTTCAGGGATGGGATAAGGAGGTGTATTCGGTGACGGCCTGCAAGGCGGCGGACGCCACGCGAGGCGATGTCAAGCAGTTGTTATCGGAAATCAAGCTCTCCGTGCAGGGCGGCCGGGTCTCTGTCAGCGGACCGTCCCGGCACGATGACTGGAACGTGTTCCTGCTGATTCGCACGCCGCGGGCGGCGGAAGTGGAGTTGGTGGCGCACAACGGGCCGGTGTCGTTCTACAGCGTGGACGGCAAGATCACCGCGCGAGGCGTCAACGGGCCGATCTCGATGGAGGATTGCTCGGGCGAAGCCGATATTTCGGCTGTGAATGGGCCGATCCGCTTTTCGGGTACCGGCGGAAAGCTGCGGCTGCACACCCAGAACGGACCCATCAGCGTCGCTCTCCATGCGGCCAGCTGGAGCGGAGACGGTTTGGTTGCGGATGCGGTCAACGGGCCGCTGACGCTGCGCGTGCCGTCGGGATTTCAGTCCAGCTTCCTGGTGGAATCAAACGGCCATTCGCCGATCAGCTGCCAAGCAAGCATTTGCAACGACGCGCGGAAGACCTGGGATGACCAGCACCGGAGGATTGAGTATGGAAGCGGGGCGCCGCTCATACGGTTGTCGACCGAGAATGGACCGATATCGGTGAATACGCTGTAGGCCCGCTAGGAACAGGGTGGGTTAGCTCGCCGTTTGGTATTTCATGGGAGGCGGTGTCCTCTTGGTCGAAGCGCAGTATCCGGAGCTGACCACATCTGCGTTGAAGTTCACGCTGAGGTCCGGAGGCTATGCTCGTCAAATAGGCTGGACGCCAGCGTCCCCCAGAGTGTGGACGCGGTCCGGTGGTTGCGGATAAGATTTGCGCATGCTGCTCGAAGAGCGTGTAGGGCAGGCGACGACCGAAGCGGAAGCGGTACGATTCGCGCGCGATCTTTACGGACTTGACGTGAGTGCGAAGGCGCTGCCTGGCGAATACGACGACAATTTTCATCTGACTGCAACCAAGAAGGCGGTGTCGCAGTCTGCGCTCCATCGCTCGGCGACGGTGCTGACGAACGGAGCTGTATCGCCTTTGTCGGGCGGGTCTGCATTTGTGCTGAAGGTGATGCACCCGGCGCGGGAACAGTCGCTGATCGATATGCAATGCCGCGCGCTGCAGCATCTGGCGCGGCAGGCGCCCCAACTGGATCTTCCTCGCGTTTGCCTCGCTAAAAGTGGCGAGGCGTTTACCGCCATTACCGCGGCCGACGGATCGTCGCGTCTTGTGTGGCTGCTCACCTATGTTGGCGGCACCATGCTAGCCGACGCGAGGCCGCACTCGGCGGAACTGCTCGGCAGTTTGGGAACTTTGCTAGGCGAAATGGATGGCGGGTTGGCGGACTTCTCGCATCCTGCGGCGCAACGCGAACTCAAATGGGACTTCGCGCGGGCGGGATGGATTCGGGAGCACCTGGACTTGATCTCGGATACCGAGCGGCGTGCGCTGGTCGAAAAATTTCTTGCGCTGTACGACGCCGAAGTGGTGCCTGCGATAGGCCGCTTGCGACGCAGCGTGGTATACGGCGATGCGAATGACTACAACGTGCTGGTGAGCGAACCCTGGCCGGTGCCGCGACGCGCGGTCAGCGTCATCGATTTCGGCGACATGCACGAGACGTTCACGGTCTCCGAAGTGGCGATTGCGGCGGCCTATGCAATCCTCGGAAAGAAAGAACCGCTGCGGGCCGCGGCTGCGGTGGTGGCCGGCTATCACCGGGTATTTCCGCTTACGGAACTGGAAATCGGTCTGCTGTATGCGCTGATTGGAACGCGGCTGGCGGTAAGCGTGGTCAATTCGGCGCTGCGGGCTGCCGTCAAGCCGGACGATGCCTATGTAACCATCAGCGAAGGACCGGCTTGGGAGGGGCTTTCGCGGCTCGCGCAAATTCATCCGCGGTTCGCGCACTATACCTTCCGCGAGGCTTGCGGGTTGCCGCCGGTGCCGAAGGCGGGCGCGGTACGCAAGTGGCTCACCGCGCATGCGAGTTCGGCGGCTTCCCTGCTGGACGTGAATGTGCGCGGAGCGGCATGCCCGGTTTTCGATCTGGGCGTGGGGAGCACGTTCTTAGGCGCTGACCCGGCGGCGGCGAGTACCGAGGCGTTGACCGAAAAGATTTTTGCGGGGTTGAAGAAGGCTCGCGTCAGCTTCGGCGCGGGCCGATACAACGAGCCGAGGCTGCTGTACGATTCGCCACTTTTCGGCGCAAGCGGAAATCCCACCGACGAGCGCCGCACCATTCATCTGGGTATCGATCTATTTGTGGCGTCCGGCAGCGCGGTTTATGCGCCGCTGGAAGGCATGGTTCACGCGCTCGCGAACAACAGTGCGGACAAGGATTACGGGCCGGTGGTGATTTTGCGGCATGGTCCCGGCGAGGGGCAGGAATTTTTCACCCTGTACGGGCACTTAAGCAAGGAATCGCTGACAAAGCTGCGTGTTGGCCAGTCGATCGCAGGTGGTGAACGGTTTGCTCGCGTCGGCGCGGTGCAGGAAAACGGCGGGTGGCCGCCGCATCTACACTTTCAGGTGATCGTGGATTTGCTGGACCGCGGGACGGATTTCCCGGGGGTCGCGCTGGCGACCGAGCGCGGCGTGTGGACGAACCTTTCGCCGGATCCGAATTTGCTGCTGCGCCTAGCCGGCGAGCGACTGGTGGTGGAAGACCAAAATGCGGGGGAGACCTTGGCGGTGCGCGAGACGCTGCTGGGACCGAATCTCAGTGTGTCGTATCAACGGCCGCTCAAGATTGTTCGGGGGTGGAAGCAGTATCTTTACGACGAGACCGGGCGCGCGTACCTGGACGTGTACAACAACGTTCCACTGGTGGGACACAGCCATCCGCGGGTTGCGCGTGCGGCGCAGGAACAACTTGCGCTGCTGAATACCAACACGCGGTACCTGCACGACAATGTGATCCGGTACGCGGAGCGCCTCAGGGAGCTTTTGCCGGCGCCGCTGCGCGTTTGCTACTTCCTGAATTCGGGCAGCGAGGCGAACGAACTGGCGCTGCGACTCGCGCGCGCGCACACGGGTCGCGAAGATGTGATGGTGCTGGAGCATGCGTATCACGGACACACCAATACGCTGATCGATATCAGTCCGTATAAATTTGACGGGCCGGGCGGGCGAGGACGAAAACCTTGGGTACACGTTGCGCCGATTGCTGACGATTATCGCGGGGCTTACCGCCGCGGAGAAGCAGACGCCGGCGCGAAGTATGCGCGGCAGGTGGGAGACATCATCGGCAACTCGCGCAAAGACGGACGCGAGATCGCAGCGTTTATCGCGGAGACTCTGCCGAGTGTCGCGGGGCAGATTGTTTTTCCGCTGGGCTATTTGAAGGAAGCATATCTGCATGTGCGGGCGGCGGGCGGCGTGTGTATCGCGGACGAAGTGCAAGTTGGATTTGGCCGGTTGGGCACGCACTTCTGGGGATTCGAGACTCAAGACGTAGTGCCGGACATTGTAGTGCTGGGGAAACCGATCGGAAACGCGTTCCCGCTGGCGGCGGTGGTGACGACGCCCCAGATCGCGGCTTCGTTCGCGAACGGAATGGAATTTTTCAGCACGTTTGGCGGCAATCCGGTGGCGTGTGCGGCGGGTTTGGCGGTGCTGGATGTAATGCGGGAGGAAAAGCTGACCGAGAACGCTTTGCGCGTGGGCCATCATTTATTGAAACGGCTCAGATCGTCCCAGGAGCGACATGCGTTGATCGGCGACGTTCGTGGATCGGGGCTATTTCTGGGCGTCGATCTGGTGCGGGACCGGGAATCGCGGACGCCGGCGACCGAGCAAGCGGATTACGTGGTGAACCGGCTGCGGGAGCGCGGCATTCTGGCCGGTACGGATGGGCCCGGTCGCAATGTTATCAAGCTGCGGCCGCCGTTGATTTTCTCGGAGGCAGATGCGGATTTGTTTGTGGACACGCTCGAGTCGATTTTGTTGGAAGATGCTGCTCTGGCGCCGCCGCTGCGGCCGGCAGCTTTTCAGGTGGGTTCCCAGTGATGTTGAGATCCTTCATCAAGGGATGATTTCCCGGAGCAGTGGGGCTGGTGTAGGCCGCGCAGCCTGAAGCCGAACAGCACGATTTGCTGCTAGCCGCTTTGCGGATTCGCAGAAGAAGAGCTGCGAGTTGTTAAATTCTGATGAGGCAGTGCAAATTGATGACATGGTTGAACGATCTGGCTTGAACTTGTCGGAGGTTGTGGCTACCCTTTTTGATCTGGAGCGCAAAGGGATCGTCCGGCAGATGCCCGGCAGGCAGTTTGCTAAGGTGCTGCTGTCAGGTCCTGCGGGAGCCCCCGAAAGCCGCTGAGGCGATTGAAGTTATAGGACACCGCAAAACGGCGATGAATCCGCCGGCGGGTTTGCTGCATCTGGTTAAGGTAGCGAGAAGGACACAAGCCCTGCCGCTGGGCCTTCCTGCAGAAGAATCCGGAGTTACATAGATACGATGGGACGTTCGCTGGTAATCGTGGAATCGCCTGCAAAGGCGAAGACGATCAACAAATATTTGGGACGGGACTATACCGTCAAAGCGTCGATCGGGCACGTGATGGACTTGCCCAAGAAGACCATCGGTATCCGTCTGCCTGACGAGCCTAAGAAAAACAAGAAGGGTAAGGGGAAGAAGGGCAAGGCTGCGGCCGGGAAACCGCCGAAACCGATTACCCTCGACGACGCCAAGATTTTCGAGCCTACGTTGCAGATTATTTCGGGTAAGGGCAAGATCATCAATGATTTAAGGAAGTCGGCGAATACCGCTGACGCGGTGTATCTGGCGGGCGATCCGGACCGTGAGGGGGAGGCTATATCGGCGCACCTGGCGATGGTGCTGTCCAAGCCGACCAAATATGAGGAAGCCGAACCGTCGGGGAACGGGCGGTTCGGGAAGAATGGCAAGAACGGGGCCAACGGCAAGGACGAACAGGCCGAAGCGGCCAAGGGCAAGTCGGCAAAAGGCCAGAAGGGCAAGGATAAGGACGAGATCAGCGTTCCGGCGATCGATCCCAAAAAGATTTTCCGCGTAACCTTTAACGAGATCACCCCCAAGGCGATCCGGGCGGCTTTCGAGAAGCCGCGGCAGTTGGATTCGAACCTTGTGGATGCGCAGCAGGCGCGGCGGGTTCTGGATCGCATCGTGGGATACAAGATATCGCCTTTACTATGGGACAAGGTGCGGCGTGGCCTTTCCGCGGGACGCGTGCAAACGGTGGCGCTGCGGTTGATCGTCGAGCGCGAACTGGAGATTCGGGCGTTTGTGCCGGTCGAGTATTGGTCCATCCACGCGATGCTGGACGCCGGGCAGCCGCCGATCTTTGAAGCAAAACTCAGCAAGTACAAAGGCGAGGACGTCGAGGTTTCGAACCAGGAAGCGGCGGACAAAATCGTCGCGGTGGTGAGCAAGGCGAAGTGGCAGGTGGCATCGGTTGCGCAGCGGGAGAAGAAGCGGAACGCGCCGCCGCCGTTCACGACTTCGAAATTGCAGCAGGCGGCATACAACCGGCTGCGGTACACGGCGAAGCGCACCATGGGCATCGCGCAGCGCTTGTATGAAGGCGTGGAGCTGGGCGAAGAGGGGTCGGTGGCCCTGATCACGTATATGCGCACGGATTCGGTCCATGTATCGAACGACGCGCTGGCGCAGGTGCGGGAATTGATTCCGGAGCGGTTCGGGTCAAGTTATCTGCCGGAAAAGCCGAACTACTACAAGTCCAAGAAGGATGCGCAGGAAGCGCACGAGGCGGTACGACCGACCGATGTGTCGCGTACCCCGGAAGATGTGCGGAAGTACCTGGACGACGATCTGTTCAAGCTATACCAGTTAATCTGGCAGCGGTTTGTGGCTTCCCAGATGCTGCCGGCAATTTTCGATCAGACGACGATCGATATTTCGGCCGGCGACTACACGTTCCGGGCGACCGGTTCGGTACAGAAATTCGACGGGTACCTGCGCGTTTACCAGTTGCCGGTGGCCGCGGCCGATCGCGAAGAAGACGAGAAGGACGACGAAGGCGAGGGCAAGAGTTTGCCGCGGGTGGAGGAAGGACAAGTGTTGCGCCTCGATCAGATCCGGCCGGACCAGCATTTTACGGAGCCGCCGCCGCGATACACGGAAGCGACTTTGGTCAAGGATTTGGAAGAGAAAGGCATCGGGCGGCCTTCCACGTATGCTTCGATTATTTCGACCATCGTAGAGCGGGAGTACGTGCGGAAGGATCAGGGGCGGTTCACGCCGACGATGCTCGGCGAGCGCGTCAGTATTTTGTTGGTAAAGAGTTTTGATGATGTGTTCGACGTGACGTTTACCGCGCGGCTGGAAGAGGAACTCGACGAGATCGAGGAAGGCAAGCTGCCGTGGCGGGATGCGGTAAGAGAGTTCTGGGAGAAGTTTGTCGTCGATCTGGCGAAGGCCGGGGACGAGATGATTTCGTATAAGGCGGGAATTCCTACGGGCAAGACCTGCGAGAAGTGCGGCCAGGGTGAATTGCTCGAACGCATCAGCCGGCACGGGTTCTTCCTGGGCTGCTCGCGGTATCCGGATTGCGATTTCATTCAGGACATGGCGCCGGAGCTTTTGGATGACGGCGAGAACAAAACGGAGTACTGCGAAAATTGCGGCAAAGAGATGCTGCTGAAGCGCGGGCGGTTTGGCGCGTTTCTCGCGTGCAGCGGGTATCCGGATTGCAAGACAACGCGGCGCCTGGTGGAGGGCACGCGGATCGCGCACCAACCGGACGAGCCGATGGAAGAAAAGTGCACGCTGTGCGGCAATCACCTGATCAAGAAGCACGGGCGATTCGGGGAATTCATCGGATGCTCCGGCTATCCGAAGTGCAAGTACACGCGACCAATCACGATGGGAATCAAGTGCCCGAAGTGCAGCGAAGGCGAATTCGTGCGGCGTGGCAGCGCGGGCAAAGGCGGGCGGGGGCGTCCGCGCGTGTTTTACGGCTGTTCACGGTATCCTGATTGCGATTTCACTACACCGTACATGCCGATGCCGGAACCGTGTCCGAAGTGCGGCGCGCCGTTCATTGTGGAGAAGAAGTCGAAGATCGGCACCGTGCATACTTGCATCAAGGAAGGCTGCGATTGGGAGCAGCTTGCGCCGGAACCTCAAGCACCGACCGCTCCGCAGCCGGAAGAACCGACCCCCGTTGGCGCAAAGCCGTAAATTGAGAACTGGACGACGTGTGTCATCCACCGCGCGGAAGCTCCGATCCGAAGACTGCTCGAACCACTATCGTCGAAGCACCCAACGTAAGCCTTTTCCCTGCTGAAATCCGGCACAGCGGCCAAGCGGAATGCCTCTCGGATGGGCTCCGGATGACGATGTGGTGCGGTCCGTCGGGACGACAATCACGGACGGTTGGTAAACCGGGCAAGACCACGGGGAACCGCGGAGAAAAACGGACGCGGCTATACTAAGGTCAGGGGCGTCCGGGAACGCGATCGATGAAGCAGGCGGCCGAAAAATTTCTGCACTACATGAGCTCGGTGAGGAATTCTTCGCCGCATACGATACTGAATTACGGCAGGGATCTGAGCCAATTTCTGGAGTATCTTTCGCCGCCCGGTGCCCAACCGCCGGCACTGACGGAAATCTCCCACCCGATCATCCGTGAGTTCGTCGGACATCTGCACAATCAAGGGCTTGAAAAAAGCTCTATCGCGCGGAAGCTGGCGGCGTTGCGGTCCTTCTTTAAGTATTGCGTGCGCGAGGGGCTTTTGAAAGAAAATCCGGCTCGACTGGTTCCCACGCCGAAATTGCCGAAACGAATTCCGTCGGTGCCTTCCGCGGAGGAGATGAACGGCTTTTTGAACCAGCTCGCGGCCATGGGGCCGTCCGCCAGCGGGGGTCGGGAGCCTGCTCGGAAACGTGGCCGCGAATCTGCCGCGCCGCCGCCCGCGAAGCCATCGACGATCACGGAAGACGGATTGTTCCTCCCGCGAGATCGCGCCCTGCTGGAACTGCTGTATGCCGCCGGCCTCCGCGTCAGCGAACTCACCGGGCTGAATCTGGTTGATATCGATCAGAAGGAACGCGTGCTGCGCGTGCGGGGCAAGGGAAACAAGGAACGGATCGTGCCTTACGGTTCGAAAGCGCAAGAGGCACTGGATAAGTATTGGCCTCTGCGCGAACAGCTGCTGTTGCAGAAATCGGCGGCGCGGGGCGGGCGGCGCGGGCCACCGCACATGCAAGCGGTGTTCCTGAATTACGCGGGGCGGCGCTTGACCCAGCGTTCCGTGGGGCGGCTGGTGAAAAAATATGTGCGGCTGGTGAATATCAATTGGGATTTACACCCGCACTCGCTGCGGCACGCCTTCGCCACGCACCTGCTGGCGGACGGGGCGGACCTACGGGCCATTCAGGAGTTGCTGGGCCATCAGTCGCTTTCGACAACGCAGAAATACACGCACGCTTCGATCCGCCAACTGATGGAGATTTACGATAAATCGCATCCTCACGCATGACGATTCCATCCCGATAGTTTAGCCACGACCGGCGCGCGTTGGGTATCCTGTATTTCTAAACGGATATGCGGGTAAGCTCCGCGAAACTGCTTGCGCTGACGATGTTTCTTTCCTGCGCCGTGCTCGTCGCGGCGCCGCTGCCCGCCTGCGCGCAGGACAATTACGAGATTCAGGTGTACGGCTACGATACCGTCGATCCCGGCCGTACCATGGTGGAATTGCACAGCAACTTCACCATCGATGGATCGAAGACGGTGGTGGATGGCATGCTGCCCACCAATCATGCCGAGCACGAGACGATCGAGATTACCCACGGCGTCACCGACTGGTTCGAGGTGGGATTTTATATTTTCACGTCGGAGAAGAGCGGCCAGGGAGTGCAGTGGGTCGGCGACCACCTCCGCCCGCGGGTCAGGATTCCCCCGAAATGGAATTGGCCGGTCGGGCTGAGCCTGTCGAACGAGATCGGATACCAACGGCGGCAATTCTCCGTCGATACCTGGACGTGGGAGATCCGGCCGATCGCCGACAAGCAGATCGGACGCTGGTACTTCGCGCTGAATCCGACGCTCGACCGTTCGTTTCACGGCGAAAGCGTGAACCAGGGTGTGGAGTTTTCGCCGAACTTCAAGTTCAGCTATGACTTCACAAGGCAAATCACGGCTGGGCTGGAGTATTACGGCTCGGTCGGGCCAGTTACAGGCTTCTTGCCGGCTTACGAGCAACAGCACCAGATTTTTCCGGCTGTCGATCTCAACCTGTCGCCGAAGTGGGAGGTCAACTTTGGCCTGGGGGTCGGATTGACGCGTTCGACGGATCACTTGATTGCGAAAATGATCCTCGGGTATCGTTTCGATTTTTGATTGGAGTTACGGTGGGAACGTAGGAATTACCATCGGGCGAAATCCATATCGGGCGGCTGGTTGCGCTGGTCGACGATCCTCAGGTGCGGAGTTGTTGCCGCCTCAGAGCCTATGAACACGCTCGGCGATGAAGACCTTTGCGCTTCGCTATCACTTCACCTCCATCTGGTTGTGAAGAGGACTTGCAGCTCCAAGCTGTCGATCATGCCGGGCACACACAACAAAAACGGCTAGCAGCGAGTGGCTGCCAGCCGTTCCGTTTTCCGCTCGTTTACTTTGAAATGCCGTGTTGCTTACCGGTGGCCACCGCCGCCGCCGTGGAAACCGCCGCCACCATGGGCTGCGAATCCGCCGCGAACCCCGGCGCCGACAGAACCGCGGCCAACGGCGCCGCGAACTCCGCCGACAGAACCGCGGCCAATGGCACCGCGATTATAGGCACCGCCCGCATAAACGCCGCGTCCGTAGAAGCCGCCGCGTCCGCCGTAGTACCCACGGCCGCCGTAAAAGCCACGACCGTAATAGCCACCGCGAAACCACGGGCCGGCGCCGATAAAGACGCCTCCAGTGAACCAGTCAGGGCCATAGTAGCCGTAGGGCGCGCAAGCATACGGGGCATAGCCGTAGTAGCCATAGGCGCAAACCGGAGCGACACCGTAGCCGTAGCCGGCATAAACCGGCCCTCCCACTCCGATGCCTACCGCGACCCGCTGCGCATTGGCGAACGATGCGCAGAACATGCAAACCGCCAGCAAACCTGCAATCCTTAGATATCGCATAACGGGACCCCCTTTCGAGATCCGCAATTTCCGCTGCAAAATCACTGAGTTACCGGGCTTCGGAGCTTCTTTATCTTCCGTTCCCTCACATAGTTTAACTCCAAACCGGGAAAAAAGTTGCAGCGACGTTTTGTTCGCGTTGACGGTGCGGGCGTAAAGCCCGTATACTCATTGTTTGGTTTAGCGCTTGGAGGATCGATGTACGCCGTCATTAAGACCGGGGGGAAGCAGTATCGCGTCGCGCCCGGCGACACCATTCGGATTGAGCGAGTCAAGGGCGATGTGGGCGAAAAGGTGACTTTTGGCTCCGTTTTGGCGGTGCACAACGACGAGAAGAAGATCTTGTCGGGTGACGACGCCTCGAAAGCCACCGTGACCGGGAAGATTGTGAGCCACGGGCGGAACAAGAAGGTTACCGTTCTGAAGTTCAAGAAGACCAACCAGTATAAGATTTCGCGGGGGCACCGGCAGAACTATACGGCCGTGCAGGTTAGCGACATTCAACTGTAGGGACTCGGCGTTCGGATTGAACCGATCTAAGGATCGGCCACCACGTGGGGATCGAATCAAGTAAGGTCTCAAAAAGGAAAGCGTCATGGCACATAAAAAGGGCGGCGGCTCCTCTACAAACGGCCGCGATTCACACGGACAGCGGCTGGGCGTCAAGCGGTTTGGCGGGCAGCACGTCAACGCGGGTACGATTTTGGTGCGGCAGCGCGGGACAAAACACCAGGCCGGGGTGAATGTCGGCCAAGGCAAGGATGACACCCTGTTTGCACTGATTACCGGCATCGTGAAATTCGAGGACAAGGGCCGGCACGGCCGCTTCATCAGCGTGCATCCGGCCGAGCAGGCTGAACCGGCGGCTGCCGCCGCGAACTAAGCTGGCTTTCTACTGAGGCGGTTCGGCGCCTGCCGGACCGCCTTCGTGTTTTCAGCGGGTAGTCGGCTAAGGCCTGGTAGAAGCCGGAGACCTCCGACGATCTGTTGCATCCAATTTTCCTGGAGTGTCATCCCGTGTTTGTTGACGAAGCTAAAATATTGGTGAAGGCGGGTGACGGCGGCAACGGCTGCGTCGCGTTTCGGCGAGAGAAGTTCGTGCCCCGCGGAGGCCCTTCGGGTGGCGATGGCGGCCACGGAGGCAGTATTTATCTGGAAGCGAATCCGAACGACAACACGCTGTTGCGCTATCGCTACAATCGCGAATTCAAAGCGGACCGCGGACGGCACGGTGAAGGTTCGAATTGCACCGGACACTCCGGGGCGGACATGATTTTGCAGGTTCCGGTCGGCACCCTGGCCTTTGACGCGCATAGTGGCGAAACGATTGCCGACCTGGCCACGCCGGGGCAGCGCGTGCTGATAGCGCAAGGCGGACGTGGAGGGCGGGGGAATCAGAATTTCGCCAAGCCTTGGCATCAGGCGCCACGTGAGCGTGAAGATGGTTTCGCGGGCGAAGAACGCCATTTGCGGCTGGAACTGAAGTTACTGGCAGACGTCGGGTTGGTGGGATTTCCGAATGCCGGCAAGTCCACGTTGATTTCGGTCATTTCGGCGGCGAGGCCCAAAATTGCGAACTACCCTTTTACAACGCTGGAGCCCAATCTGGGGGTTGTAAATGCGGATGGCGGCACGGGAAAAGAAGGACGCGAATTGGGGCGCACGTTTGTCGTTGCGGACCTGCCGGGGTTGATCGAAGGAGCGCATGAAGGAGCGGGACTGGGCATTCGATTCCTGAGGCATGTGGAGCGCACGCGTTTGCTGGTGCACCTGATCGACACCAGCGATACCTCCGACGCCGATCCGATTCATTCGTTCGAAATCATTTCTGGTGAGTTGCGGGCCTTCAGCGGGGCGCTGTCGGAAAAGCCGGTGATTGTGGTCGCGACCAAGCTCGACGCCACGACCGATCGCGAACGGCTCGAGACACTGCGCGCATTCTGCAGCGAGCACAACCTGGAATTCCATGCCATTTCCGCTGCGACCGGCGAAGGGGTGCGTGAACTGGTGCGTTCCATCGCCGATGCTTTGGACAAGATTCCCAAGCCTGCGCCGGAGTCTGTGCTGGACTTGACCTCCGGCGAACACCGGAATGCCGGAGCCGGCGTTCGGAGCGATGGCACCACTGCGCATGCCGACACACCGCCTGTTCCCATCAAGGATTTATGAGAAAATGCAGTAAAGGCCGTTGGGAGGGGTATTGACCACCGCGCAAGCGCAGCGCACCGCCGCAAAACATCATCCTCGCCGTATCGCGCTCTTTGGCGGATCGTTCGATCCGATCCATAACGGCCACCTGGCTGTGGCCCGCGCCGCTGACCGGCGTTTCAATTTCGATCAGATTCATTTCGTGCCGGCCAGCCGGCCGCCGCACAAACTGAAGGCACACCTGGCTCCCTTTCCACACAGGTTCGCGATGGTGGCCCTGGCGTGCGCCGAGCATCCGCACTTTGTGCCGTCGGTCGCGGAGGCAGGAGACGATTTTAGCGGGGCGCAGCTGCACTACTCGGTGGATACCGTGCGTTATTTCCGGCATGCCTATCATGGGCAGGGCGACCGACTCTACTTCATCATTGGCGCCGACGCGTTTCTGGATATTCCCATGTGGAAGGAATACGAGGCGTTGCTCGGACTGTGCGATTTCATCGTTGCCAATCGGCCGGGAATCCGCGTCGAGGCGTTGCGGCTGGTGATTCCTCCGGACTTGATGGCCAGCGGGGGCGTGCGCAACGACGTCGAAGCGGTGCACGAGTCGAGTGTTGTCGCGCACCTGCACCGTACTTCGGTCTATCTTCTCGACAACGTTTCCAGCGATGTTTCGGCAACCGATATCCGCCGGCGCTGCCATCGCGCCCAGGACATTCACGGACTTGTCTCCGCTCGCGTCGAGGAATACATTCTCAAACAGGACCTATACCGTTGAACATAAGCTCGTTGCCAGAAACCGTACGCCTCGCAATTGAGGCTGCACAAAATAAAAAAGCGTCGGGCATTACGGTGATCGACCTTAGGGAGGTCGGTGCGTTCACCTCGTACTTCGTGATCTGCACGGGATTCAGCACGCCGCAGGTGCAAGCGATCTGTTCGGAAATCGAAGAGCAGCTTTACAAGCATGCCAAGCGCTCGCCAGAGCATCGTGAAGGGCGCGGCTCGGCAGAGTGGGCGCTCCTCGATTTTGGCGGATTTGTGGTACACGTGTTCGGCGAACAGGCACGCCGATATTACGATCTCGAGCGGCTATGGCGTTCCGCGCCCAAACTGGAAATTCCCGACCAGCCCGAAGGACCCTCGAGTAAGACCATCGCGATCAACGCGGCCAAGGGCGGCGCGCCACCTCACGGAGAAGCGGTTTCAAAATGACTGCGGAGCGGCTGCCGTGGATCTCGGCGGACCCCGCGTCGTCACGTCTCCTCGAACTGGCGCAGAAAGTTGCTGCCGCGCCGACCACACTTCTGATCACGGGTGAAAGCGGAACCGGCAAGGATTACCTTGCGCGCGCCATTCATGAGATGGGCCCGCGGCGCGATGCTCCCTACCTGAAAATTGATTGCGCCAGCCTGCCGCCGCAACTTGTCGAAAGCGAATTATTTGGTCACGAAAAGGGAGCGTTTACGGGCGCGGTGGAGCGGAAACTTGGGCGCTTCGAGCTGGGTGGCACCGGTACGATTGTGCTGGACGAAGTTGCGGCGCTTTCCCCCGTGGCGCAGAGCAAGATTCTGCGTGTGCTGCAGGAACGGGCGTTTGAACGCTTGGGTGGCACGGAAACGCTGCGGATCGAAGCGCGGCTGATTGCGCTCACCAACGTGGATCTGACCGCGGCGGTTGCGGCGGGCACATTCCGCGAAGATCTTTTTTTCCGCCTGAACGTGTTGACGCTCAGTGTTCCACCGCTTCGTGAACGGCGCACCGATATCCTGGTACTGGCTGATCATCTCCTGGAGGTGGTACGCGGTCTGCTTGGACGTCCCGCGGCGCAGTTGAGTGAACCGTCGCGCCGGCTGTTGACTGCCTACGACTGGCCAGGCAATGTGCGCGAACTGCGGAACGCGCTGGAGCGAGCGGTGGTCCTGTCTCGAAGTGACCTTCTTGAGCCCAAGGATTTTCCTGAAAACGTTCGCGCTGCCGAGCCCGGCTTGTTGGGTTCCACCGCGAGTCTCCGCTCGCTCGAAGAAATCGAGAAAGAAGCAATCGCTGCGACGCTGGAGGCCACGCACTGCAAGATTGGTCGCGCCGCCGAAATCCTGGGAATCAGCCGCAAGACCTTGCTGGAAAAGCGGAAGAAATACGGGTTGAAGTGAAGATTCGTCTGCTCATGCTCGGCAAGACGCGCCGGCCCGAGATGCGCGCCGTGCTTCACGATTATGTGAAGCGCATCGGCCACCGGTCGCCGATTGAGATCATGGAGATTCGCGACGCGGGCGCTGCCCTCAAGAAAATAGATGCGGACCGCGCGGCGGTCGTGGTTCTTGTGGACGCTGCGGGCAAAAGCTTCAGCTCGGAAGCTTTCGCAAAATGGCTTGCCGACCAGCGCGACCGCGGAACCCGCGAATTGACATTTCTCTGCGGCGATGCCGACGGCTTCCCCCAGACGCTTCGCGAGCGCGCGCAGCAGAAAATATCGCTGAGCGCGATGACCTTTTCCCACGAGCTTGCTCGCGTCATGCTCGCCGAGCAGCTCTACCGCGCTTTCGCCATCCTCTCCGGGAGTCCCTATCCGAAGTAGTCGTATCCGGGAACGCGGCGCCGAGCCGCAGGAAAGAAATGCAACGACGCCGGCAAATGATGTACAAACGTATCCACTATGACGATGCGCATTATTCACGATGAAGGCAAACCCTCCGCGGCAATCGAAATACCTCTTGAGAAACCCCTTCCCGATTACGATCTCGAACAAATCGATCAGCCCACGCCTCGCGACGTAGACGCTATTCTGGTCTCGCAAGGTTTCCGCGACCTCGTTGATGATGCCCGCGGGGTGTTGATGGAATTGTTGGCCCACGAACCGCCGCAACCGACCACTTCTTCGAGGACGAGGCTAGACCTGACCCACAATGCGGCGCGGTCTCTAGAGATTGCACAACTTACCGGCGCGATTTGTCCCGGAGACGATGAGGTCTACCGCCCCGGTTTGTGGATCGTTTTGATGGACCCGCACGCCAACGCGAAAGCGAGTCTCTCGTCGGCGGCGCAAGAACGCATCGATGCGATCGCGCATGAATTGGCCAAGCGCCTGCAGCTCGAATAGAAGGCCGTTGCCGTGTCGATGGATAGGGTGAAGCGAAACGCATGTGGGTTCTATGCGTGGCCGTTTTGTCTATTTCTCCGGCCCGCATGGGAAAAAGGCGTTCGACCTTAGCGCTTCGTCCGATCCCCGCGGCGGCGCTTGACGTTTCGCCTGTGAATCTCCACACTCTTAGACCTTTCGCCCCGGTGCGTCCTTATTGTGTAGTGTGCGACATCGGGGCCAGAACGCGATGCCGGAAGAAAAAGGACTCCTGATCGTTTACACCGGACCGGGCAAGGGCAAAACGACTTGCGCGCTTGGCACCGCGTTCCGCGCCGTTGGTCAGGGACTGCGCGTCCTGATGGTGCAGTTCATCAAGGGTTCGTGGCACTACGGCGAGCTCGATGCCGCCAAGATGCTGGGCGACGATAAGTTCGAAATTCGGCCGATGGGCCGCGGTTTCGTCAAAATCGGCGGCGCGGAGACCGACCCCGAAGACATCAAGATGTCCTACGATTGCTGGGTCGCCGGACGCGACGCGATTTACAGCGGGACCTACGATCTTGTCGTACTCGATGAAATCAACTACGTCATCAGCTACAAGATGCTGGACCCGGACGAAATCGTCGAAGCCCTGAAAGCGCGTCCCGAGCGAGTTCACGTGATCTGTACGGGGCGGAACGCGCATCCCAAGCTCGTCGAACTTGCCGACATGGTCACGGAGATGCGCGAGGTCAAACACCCCTACACCAAAGGCATTCTGGCCCAGCGTGGTATAGACTATTAGCATTGGGTTTACGGCCGCCTGGGGTAAAGAGCGGCCTTTTTTCTGGAGTAAAACGCAAGTCGGTACCGGCGGACAAGAACGTCTGACTATGGCTTGGTTCAAGCGCGACAAAAAATCGATTGAGCAGTCCACGCCCCCCGAGGAACGCAAGGTGCGCACCGAGGGGTTGTGGGTGAAGTGCGAATCCTGCCGCACCATCGTGTTCCGCAAGGACCTTGAAGCGAATCTGCTGATCTGCCCCAAGTGCGGCTTTCACTTCAAGATGAACGCCAAACAGCGCCTGGAGATGCTGCTCGACGGCCGCTGGACCGAGCACGACGCGCGCATGACTTCGACCGATCCGCTGAAGTTCGTGGACACCAAGCCGTACGCCGTTCGCCTGAAGGAAGCGCGCAAGAAACTCGGCATGAACGACGCCATCATCACCGCCGAAGGCCAGCTGGCCGGACGCCCGGTAGTCTGCTGCGCCATGGAGTTCAATTTCATCGGTGGCTCGATGGGCGCCGTGGTCGGCGAAAAAGTGACCCGCGGAATCGAGTTGTCGCTGGAGACGCGCCAGCCGTTGATCATCGTCTCCTGCTCCGCAGGCGCCCGCATGATGGAAGGCACCATCAGCTTGATGCAGCTCGCGAAAGTTTCCGCCGCGCTGGCAAGGCTGGACGATGCGAAAGTGCCCTACATCTCGGTCCTGACCGATCCCACCACCGGCGGCGTGTCGGCAAGTTTCGCCATGCTCGGCGATCTCAACATCGGCGAGCCCGGTGCGATGATCGGTTTCGCAGGCCCCCGCGTGATCGAGCAGACCATCCGCCAGACGCTGCCCGACGGCTTTCAGCGCTCCGAATTTCTGCTCGAGCATGGCTTTCTTGACGCCGTCGTCCCCCGCAAAGAGCTGAAGAGTTTCATCGCCACTTCGCTCGATCTCCTACTGGGCTAACATGAACTACGACGCCGCTGTGCGTTATTTGCTCTCGCTCGGCAGAGAATTGGCTGCGCCGACGCAAGCGGCTGCCGCCAAGTTTGATCTTGAGAATATCTTCGTGTTGGCGGAACGCCTGGGGAGGCCCGATCGCGCCTATCCATCGGCGCACATTGCAGGGACCAACGGTAAAGGCTCGACCGCGGCGTTCCTGGAATCGATTCTCCGCCATGCGGGGTTTCGGACCGGGCTAAACACCTCGCCGCATCTCGAAAAAATCAACGAACGCATTCGTGTCAGCGGCGAGGAGATCAACGATGCAGCCTTTGCTGATGTGTTCACCCGCATCCATTCGATCACAGAAGAACTGCTCGCCGCGGGCAAGCTCCGCGCGCACCCCACCTACTTCGAGTGCGTAACCGCGATGGCCTTCGAATATTTCGCGCAGCAGCGCGTCGAGTTTGCCATTTTTGAGGTAGGCCTTGGCGGCCGCCTGGACGCCACGAACATTGTCACGCCGGTGGTCTCCATCATCACGCGCATCGACTTCGATCACGAAAATTTCCTCGGCCATTCCCTGCGCGAGATTGCCGGCGAAAAAGCCGGAATTCTCAAGCCTGCCGTGCCTGTCGTCCTGGCGGGACAGCGAACCGAGGCGCGTGAGGTTGTCCTCGCGCGTGCCGCCGCGCTTCACTCCCCGGTGACGGATACGATTGCGGCGTACCAGATCGACCGCGAATCGATTGAGGACGGCTGCGTCCGCGCGCGCGTGACCGAGGTTTCATCGGGTGGGACGATCGACTTGGCTCCACGCCTGCCCGGCCGCTTCCAGTTGCAGAACGCGCTCAACGCCGTGGCCGCCGCTCGCCAGCTCCGCCAACGGGGCTTTCTCATTTCCGACGAAGACGTCCGGCAGGGCATCGCCAACACCTTCTGGCCAGGCCGCATCGAGAAACTGCAATCCCATCCCGATGTCTATCTCGATGGCGCGCACAACCCTTCCGCCGCTCGCGAACTCGCCACCTTCTGGGAGGAAAATTTCGCCCATCGCGAGATCTATCTTCTTTACGGCGCGCTCCGCGACAAAGCCGTGGACGAAGTCGCCGGCGTACTGTTTCCGCGCGCCGCGGAGGTCATTTTCACCGAGCCGCGCACATCGCGCGCGATATCCGCGGCCCAGCTTGCGGAGATCGCCTCCCACCATGCGACGCAAAGCTCGGTAATCGCCGATGCCGAGCAGGCGCTGGACTATGCTCTCGCGAAGGCTGGACCGAATGACGCCGTCTTCGTCACCGGCTCGCTTTACCTTGTCGGGCAACTTCGCCACTATTGGAAGCAGCGCACGCACATCGCGGCGCGCTGAAAAACACCGTAGAATGTGCCGTCGGCAAATCCCGGCAGATTGGAGCTGCGTTCACCCGTCGCATGGCAAAAAAAAGCCAAGGTCCGAATAGCGCCACTTCTGCGCCAGCCGCGGTCCCGGTTGCCATTCCGCCAGCGACCTCCCGGAGCGCGGCGCCTGATTCGCGGCCGCTCGTCGGCATCATCATGGGCTCCCATTCGGACTGGGAAACCATGGAGCACGTCGCCAAGACACTGGCGGACCTTGGTGTTCCACATGAAACGCGCGTCGTTTCCGCTCACCGCACCCCCGATCTGCTGTTCGAATACGCCTCGTCTGCCGAAAATCGCGGGATCGAAGTCATCGTTGCCGGCGCCGGAGGGGCTGCGCATCTTCCCGGAATGGCCGCCTCGAAGACCGTCCTGCCGGTCCTCGGCGTCCCCGTCGAATCGAAAGCTCTCAAGGGCCTCGACTCGCTGCTCTCCATCGCGCAAATGCCCGGCGGCATCCCCGTCGGCACGCTGGCCATCGGCAAGGCAGGAGCCGTCAACTCCGCGCTGCTAGCGGCGGCTATCCTCGGCGCGAAATATCCGGCGATTCGCGAAGCCTTGCGAAGATTCCGAGCGGAGCAGACCGAGCGAATTCTCGCCAACCCTGATCCCGCAGCCGGGCAAGGGGCATCTTTCCATCTCAGAGCCGCGCCGCCGCCCGCGAAAAGGAAACCCGCGTGACCATCGGCATTCTCGGCGGCGGGCAGCTCGGCTATATGCTCGCGCTCGCGGGCTATCCATTGGGACTCCATTTCCGATTCTTCGACCCTTCGCCGGAAGCCCCGGTGGGCCGCATCGCATCGCGCGTCACGGCGGAATTTTCGGACCACTCCGCGCTCGAAAAATTCTCTAGCGGCCTCGAACTGGTCACTTACGAATTCGAAAACGTGCCCGTCGCTGCGGTCCGCTTCCTGGCTGAGCGCGTGCCCGTGTATCCACCACCGGCCGCGTTGGAGGCCGCGCAGGACCGCCTTCGCGAGAAACACCTTTTCGAGCAGCTCGGTATTCCGACGACGGAATTTGTGCCGGTTGCCAACCGCGAGGCGCTCGAAACCGCGGTAAAAAATATCGGCCTGCCGGCCATGCTGAAAACCTGCCGCCTCGGCTATGACGGCAAAGGGCAGTGGCTGTTGCGCACCGTCGAAGATGTCGCGCGCGCCGGGAATGAACTTGCAGCAGCGAGCGCGAGCCACGCACCGAGCGGTCAGCAAACCAGCGCACAAGGTGAGGCCCCTTTCATCCTCGAACGCTACGTCCAGTTCACCCGCGAACTGAGTGTGCTGGCGGTTCGCGCTCGCACCGGTGAAACCGCGGTTTATCCTTTGGTTGAGAATCATCACCGCGGGGGCATCCTGCGTCTGTCTCTCGCTCCCGCTCCGCGACTCGATCCCGCCATCCAGCGGGCCGCGGAACAAGCGGCGCACAGCGTTTTCGACGAACTGCATTACGTCGGCGTTCTGGCCATCGAATTCTTCGAGCAGGATGGCGGCCTACTCGCCAACGAGATGGCGCCGCGCGTCCACAATTCCGGCCACTGGACGATTGAAGGCGCGCTCACCAGCCAGTTCGAGAATCACCTGCGCGCGGTGATGGGGTTGCCGTTGGGTTCTACCCACGCGATCGGTTCCTCGGCCATGCTCAATTTGATCGGCGAACTACCCGAGCCCGCCGACGTTCTTGCCATCCGCGACGCCCATCTCCACCTGTATGGCAAATCCGCCCGCGCCGGACGAAAACTCGGCCATGTCACGCTGCGCGCCTCCTCGACAGAACAACTCGCCTCCCGCCTGGCCGAACTCCCCGGTTTCTTTCACCGCCCCGAGTTCTGCCTCGATGCCGTCCTGGCCCGCCCACTAACCTCTCGCGCCTAAGTAGCATAGGCACGGTGGCGTCGATCTCGAGCCCCAATGACATCTCAGCCCGGCAGCGAGAAAGCACACAAAACCCGCCGCAGTTGCCGCCCTACGGCCCGAATGCTAGGATGCAGGGTCCGCATGACCTTTACGCCCACGTCCGATAGCGTCTCTCCCCGGTTGCGCATTGGCATCCCCTGGCGCACTACGAAGGAGCAGCGAGGGCGCGAGCGCAAGAAGCTGGATTACTACTTCGAGGCCGTCAAAAACGCCGGAGCAGAGCCGACCGATATCCGCTTGGACCAAACCCCGGCCGAGCTTAATGCCCAGTTGTCCGACCTCGACGGCTTCGTGCTGCCGGGCAGTCCCGCCGACGTTGAGCCAAGCCTTTATGGCGCTACTAAGCATCAAAAAACAAATGACTTAGACGAGAATCGCGACCGCACGGATATGGCCATTCTCGACCACGCCTTCAAGACGGGAAAGCCTGTGCTTGCGATTTGCTTCGGATGCCAGCTTTTAAACGTCTACCTAAAGGGCAGCCTCATCCAGGATCTTCGCAGCGAGAAACCGGAGTCGATCGCCCATGGGGACACCGATCTTCCCCCCGGCGCGGCAAGAGGCGATGTGGAGCATCCCGTCGAGTTTTCGCCCGGCAGCCTGCTTGCCCGGCTCAATGGAGCCACCGCAGGCAAGATCAATAGCAGCCACCACCAGGCGATCGACCGTCCAGGCGAGAACCTGCAGGTCACCGCACGTGCTTCGGACGGCACGATCGAAGGCGTGGAGTGGACGGGCGACTCGAACTGGGTTGTGGGCGTTCAATGGCATCCCGAACGCATGGTTGGCGATGCAATGTCGCGACAGCTGTTCGGCGAATTTGTGGCTGCTGTTCGCAGTGCCCGCGGTTCGGTTATGCAAAAGGCTTGAGGCTTCCGCTTTCAAGGCTTCGATCTTCAAGTTTCGCTGTTTACTCTGGTTGGGGGAATCATGATTTCATTGGCAGGCAAAGCGGCAGTCATCACCGGAGGTTCGCGCGGCATCGGAGCGGCAGCCGTCAAGTTGTTCGCACAGGCTGGCGCGGACGTCATCTTCAGCTACAACAAGGCGAAAGATGCCGCGCAAACGGTCGAACAAGAAGCCGGCAAGCATGGCACGCGCGTCGAAGGATTTAAAGCCGACGTCGGGCGCCACGCCGACAACAAGAAACTGGTCGATCACGCCATCGCGCGGCTCGGGCGTCTCGATATCGTCGTCGCCAACGCCGGTGTCTGGAACCAGGACGATCTCCCAATCGAAACGATGACCGAGAAGCACTGGGACGACATGATTCGCATCAATCTCAAGAGCGTCTACTCGCTGATTCACTTTTCCGTGCCGCACATGATCAAGCAAAAGTCCGGCAGAATAATTCCCGTGACATCCACCGCCGGGCAGCGTGGCGAGTCGTTTCATACCCATTATGGCGCGTCGAAAGGCGGTGTCATCAGCCTGGTGAAAGGGCTTTCGACCGAACTGGCGCGCCATAACATTTTGGTCAATTCCATAGCGCCAGGCTGGGTCGCCACCGACATGTCCAATCCGGTTTTGACCACGAAGAAAGGGAAGAAGATGGCTGCGCAAGCGATTCCTCTCGGTCGTCCGGCAACCGCGGAAGAAATCGCCGGCCCTGTCCTTTTCCTCGCCTCCGATCTAGCCAACTTCCTCACCGGCGAGATCATCAATGTAAACGGAGGATCGGTTTTGTGCGGCTGAAGTTTGCGAACAGGATGTCTGCGAAAAAATCGAAGAAAATCGCGATCGTAGTGGCCGTGCTCGCAGTGCTTGGCGCGGCTTCCGCCTCCGCGCAGAATCCGGACACCCTGACACCAGACGCCAGCGCCGCCAAAGCCCATCAGATCCTGCAACAACTGATCGATGCGTACGGCGGGCCCACCTATATGGATGTCCGCGACTCCGACTGCGAAGGCCGCCTCGCGCGTTTCGGCCACAACGGCGAGCTGACCGGCTACACCAATTTCAAGGATTACTGGCGCTATCCGGACGCCAACCGCACCGATTACTCGAAAAAAGGCGTGATCATCAATCTTTATGTGGGCGACCAGGGCTGGACCCTCGACAAAGGAGGCGTATCGGAGCTGAGTGCCGCGTCCGTTGCCGATTTTCAAGAGCAAGCCAAAAAAGACGTCAACAATCTGCTGCGCGTCCGCTTGAAGGAACCAGACATGACGGTGCGCTACGGTGGGCTCGACATCGTGGATCTCAAAACCGTCGACTGGGTGGACATTACCGACTCCGACCAGCGCAACTTCCGCCTCGCGGTGGACCGCTCCACGCACCTGCTCGATCGCTCCGTCGTCAGCACCCAGGACGAAGCCATGAACGTCCGCAACGTGGAGACCAACATCTTCACCAATTTTCAACTGATGGACGGCGTACGTACCGCCATGCAGATCACCACCGACCGCAACGGCCGTCGTTCGAGCCAGGTGTTCTTCTCGATTTGCAAATACAACTCCGGCCTTCCAGCCGACCTGTTCTCCAAGGAGTCTCTCGACAAGCGGTTCTCGGAAGTGGGCAGCAGGAAATCCAAAGACGAGAAGAAGAAGGAAAAGGAAGATAACTGAAGGCTGAAACCGTTCGCCTCTCCGATCTCGCCCCATCGCCGGGATGGCCCGACCGTGTCATCCTGAGCCCGTCCGATAAGGATGCGCGAAGGTTCTCCGCACACCCCGAAGCTGCTGGTGGTCGATGCTTTGGCCCAACGGAAACGCTTGTACAACTCCGGCGGAAGTTGTAGCGTCTTGACGCACTGGCATTTACCGGAATGGGAACGATGCGCTCGCCAGCCGCGTCTGGTCGCCTTTCAACCTCGTCCGCCGACCGCGCCCAGGGCCTGAGTGTCCTTGAGCTGGTCGTGTCCGCCGCCATCCTCCTGATCATTTCCGGCATGGCCATCAGTCCCGTCAGCAAGACTCTGAAGACCTATCAGTTGAATGACGCCGCCGGTCAACTGGCGGGCATCATCAAATTCACGCGCTTCGAGGCCATCCGTAGGAACAAGCCGATCAACTGCGTGAACTCGCAAGCCGGTGCGTACGCGCCAGCGAACCTCTGGTCGGACGATAATGGCGACGGCGTCGAAGGGCCCACGGAAAAACAACTCCTGCTTGGCCCCGCCGCAACTCTGGTGGCGGCCGGGGTTGTCCCGAACACGACGGCTCTGGCGACGGCGGCCCACATACCGGCGCTGACCGCGATCTCGCCGGCCAGCGACGCCATCAAGTTTGACCAGCGGGGGGCGATTGTGGCCTCCCCGCCCGCGGTCTACGTCTATTTTGTAGGCAACACCTCGGACGCCGGCGGCTTCCGCGCGGTGATCGTGTTGCCGTCGGGTTCGGTCGAGGTGTGGACCTATGCCGGAGGCACCGGCAACCTGTGGCAACAGATCAGCTAGCCGAGCCGACATGTCTTCGCAACACAAATCGCACCTGGCAGCCGACCCTGCACGGACGCAGGTTTATGCTGAGCCTCGAAGCAATGCCGCGCCTCAATTGAGAACGGCGTGTCCAAGCAGGTCCTATCGCGAGGAACAGCGCGGCTTCACGCTGATGGAGATCCTGGTCGCCACGGTGGTGCTGCTGGTTGGCATGGTCGCGGTGGCGCAGCTCGTGCCGATCTCGCTTACGATCAATAGCGGAAACCGGACCGGGTCTACAGCGTTGGTCATCGAACAGCGCTTGCTCGAACAGATGCTCGATCAACCGCTTACCGTCGCGACCTGTACGGCGCCTGCGTGCCCCGACGCGCAAGCCAACACTTGGAATCTTGGGAATGCCGCGACTCCGAAAACGATCGTAGGCAGCCCGGTAACCATGGTGAACAACAGCCCGGCAATTGACTTCTCCGCCGGGCAAATACCGAATTATTTCGCCACAATCGCGGATCCCGAAGATCCCTATGGCGCAACGTACGATGTTCGTTGGGCCGTCGTCACCTACGTCAACGGTGCGCAGGTCACGGGCAGGCGCTTCCTGGTTGGTGCGCGACAAATCGGCGGCCAGGGTTATTTTCTTCCTCTCACGCTGGATGCAACGATCGAACAATGAAAAACGCTCGCGCCATTATGCGACAAGCGGGCTTCTCAGTTCTGGAGTTGCTGGTCGCCGCCACGATTTTCCTGGTTGTCGCGGGAACCGCCTTCACCTTGCTGGGAGCGGCGCAGAAGCGCTACCAGACCGACTCACAAATACTGGCCAGCTTCCAGGAAGCGCGTCTCGGCCTTGACCAAATCGTTCGCGACGTCGACGACTCCGGCTACCCGCCGCCGAATCATTTCGCGGTACTGCCCGCAACGAATTTGTACGCGGCGACGCCTTTTGCTGGCAGTCCCAGTTCGGCGTGCACGATCGGAACAACCTGCTCCAGTCCCCAGGATTTCGATCTCATCCTTGAGACCAACGTCGATCCAGCGACCAGTCCCTACGTCCAGTGGGTGCGCTATCAATTGGCCGCGGGCTCGACTACCCTGATGCGCGGCGTAACCAACAAAGTAGCCATGGACCCCGTAGCCGCGACTTCCGCCGCCGGCGTGATGGTTCCCTACATCCAAAACGTGATGAACAACGCCACCGCCGGACAGATTAGTACGATTCGAGCGGTCTATCCCACCATGTTCCCTGCCGGAGCTCCGGTTCCCATCTTCAGCTACACGTGCGAAACCAACGGAACCACGCCGCTAAGCTGTGCAACCGCTGGCGCCTTTAATACTCCCCAAAATATTCTCGATGTCGAAATCACTCTGATCGTTCAGGCGACCGCGGTGGACGCGCAGACGGGCCTACCGCGGCTGGTCGAGCTGCATGGGCGCGGCCACCGCCTCAATCCAAATCACTAGCCGAACAAGACAATGAGCGCCACCCGCCATCGACGATGCACCAATTCCGAACAAGGAGTCGCGCTGCTCATCGCCATTTCCGCCCTGCTTTTGATCAGCGTCGTCGCCATCTCTCTGGTTATCGCCGCCGGAATGGAGACTTCGCTTTCTGGGAACTACCGGTCGTCAACCAGCGCCTACTACGCGGCAAGAGCCGGCCTCGAAGAAGGCCGCGGGCGGCTGCTCCCGAGAAATCCCGACTATTTCAACGCCACCTCGCCTGCATTCATTCCCCCAGCGCTCGCGCTGCACGACGTGCGATACGTCACGAATCCGACCGGCGCGGAAAATGTGCTGAGTGCTTATCCAGACACGGAATACGACACCGAATTTGGTGCTGGTTCGCTTGCCGGCGCAACGCTCAAGACCATCGCTTCGATTTCGCCGGTCGCAGGCATAACCGGGGCACTCTACAAGTGGGTGCGCATTAACCCCATCACCGAGAAATCCATCCATCTGGACGTGAACGGCGATCATGTCGAGGATCCCACGACGTTGCTCTTTTTCGACGGCCAACACCTCAATCTGACGGGCACCGGCCAGCAAGCCCTGGAAGTCACCTCCCTGGCAGTGCTGCCAAACGGCACCCAGAAGATCCTGCAGTACGTCGTCGCGCCCGTAATTCTCAGTCTGAATTTTCCCGCCGCGGTCACCGCGGTGGGCAGCTACGCCGGCGCCACAAGCTTTGGAAATCAGAGCGCGGGCTTTGGAATCAGCGGCACCGACTTCTGCAATCCCGCCAGCCAGCAATACGCCGTCGCAGGAACAAACCCCACGTCGGTTACGAACCTTTCGGCGAAGCTCACGCCTGCCGGCAACTACCCCGGCACCAGCGGAAGTGCCGGGCCACCTGCGACGGCGTCGGTCGGCAGTAACAGTGCCGCCATGCAAAGCTTTCCCGATCCGCTTCATCCAGGACAGACGCTCGATCTCACCACCATCTCCGGCCTCAACCAGTTGGTCAGCGAAATCCAATCGTCGGCGGACTACACCATGACCGATTGCAGCAACACCAGCAATCTTGGCTCGGCTTCCAGTCCGACTGTGGTGGTGGTTACCGGCAACTGCAGCCTCAGCGGCAATCCTTCTCCACCGGGTTCAGGAATTCTCCTGGTGCAGGGCGACGTCCAATATGTCGATCATCCCTACGATGGCCTGATTCTCGCGATCGGAACGGGAGTTTTCCAGCAGTCGGCTTCGCGGCTTACGCACTTTTACGGATCACTGGTGTTGGCACAGACGGTGAACCCCGCATCGCATGCACCTCTTGGAACGCCAGGTACGCCGACTCTGATCTGGCTTGCCGGCACCGGCAATCCCAATCTGCAGTACGACAGTTGCCTGGTCGCGAACGCACAACCCGCGATCACCTACAAAACGCTTTCCTTCCGCGAAATTTCTCAATAGCGATATTCAACGGTGATATAAGGAGAAATGCACAAAGGGAGGTTCGTTAGCAGCGTCGTGCTATCTTCCGCGATACTGGCGGTACCCTTTCTGCCGATTTGTAAGGGCGCAGCGCGTCTCCGCGGGCAGGCAAACGCCCAGACGGCAACGATTCGCCACCCTACGCCGGCGCTCGTCGTACCCGCGCCCGGCATGCCGACCGGGCAAGAGCCAGCGCCGACGAACCCGTGGCCACAGGATCGGCCTGCCGCCACGCACAAGGTCAAAGTGTGGACCAATGAAGACCTGATCGCTACCCGAACGCCCGCCGACATCTATATATTCGCGAAGGAAGGTCAGGCCGCAGCTCAGCTGGAGGAAGGCTTTGCGGAGATTGCGTCGTGCTTTGCCTTTGGCCAGCCAGAAGGCAATGCCGAGGAAACGCAAAAGGCCATTGACAGCACGATGGAATCCATTCAGGACAGCGAACTAGCAGTGGCGCAGGCGCGAAGGGCCCTCATCGCCGCTCCCGAGAATCTCAAGCTGCGCAACCAGATGGAACTCGCTCAGCGCACGGCGGAGCTGAACCACGCGCGCGAGCAGCTTTGGAAACTGCAAGAACATTTGCAGGAAATTGAGAAATCGCAACCGCAGGTGAGCGGCGCAAGCCAGGCATCGCCGAACTGAACCGGTAATTCTGGCGCTTTCTTTGCGGGGAGGCGAAGAACCGTCGGCGCCGGCATTGCCTTCGAGAGGAGGGTGCGCCGACCGAAAATCGTGGTTCCCGAGCCGCGCGCCCGCGACGCACCTTTGGTGCGGGGTCGCGCGGCTGTATAATGATCGAATGCAAACTGGGCAGCAGAGTGCGCAAATGCACGGAACTACGGTGCTGTGCGTGCGCAAAGACAACAAAGTGGTGCTGATTGCCGACGGTCAGGTGACCATGGGCGATCACGTGATGAAACACAACGCACGCAAGACGCGACGGCTGTACAACGACAAAGTCATTGTGGGTTTCGCGGGGTCCACCGCGGACGCGATTTCGCTGTTCGAACGATTCGAGGGCAAACTTCAGGAGCATTCCGGCAACTTAGCCAAAGCTGCCGTAGAGCTTGCAAAGGAGTGGCGGAAGGATCGCGCCCTCCGGCACCTGGAGGCATTGCTGATCGTAGCCGACACGAAAGGTACCTTTCTGCTGTCTGGCACCGGCGACGTGATCGAGCCAGATGACGGGATCTGCGCCATCGGTTCGGGCGGGAGCTATGCGCTGTCGGCCGCTCGCGCTCTGATGAAGCACTCCAAGCTGGGCGCAAAAGACTTGGCGACGGAAGCCATGCGCATCGCGAGCGAGATTTGCATCTATACTAATGCTAACTTCACTGTCGAGGAGTTGTAGCGGGGAATGCCCAAGAACAATTCTCCGCGGCTTCGACGGTTGAGATTCTTTCCGGCCGGCTTGCAATCCCGGATCGGGTATCCTTGTTGGATGCCCGGAGAATGACGACATTCGCTTTCGCGGCGGGGTTTCGGCAATCCGATGAGAGACTTAAGCCGGGCGGTCGAGGGAACCAAGATCGAAGGATTGAATGACGAGCAAGACTGAAAAAGAAATTGTTTACATTCCTGGCGGGAACGGAGCACCGCCCGCGGCGGAGCCGGAACTTCTGCCCGCCCTGGACGACATGACGCCGCGCGAGATTGTCGCGGAGCTGGACAAATACATCGTGGGTCAGAACGCGGCGAAACGCGCCGTGGCGGTTGCGCTGCGCAACCGGGTTCGACGACAGAAGCTTCCGCCGGAGATCGCCGAGGATGTTCTGCCCAAGAACATTCTGATGATTGGTCCGACAGGCGTCGGTAAGACCGAAATTGCCCGGCGTCTCGCGCGCCTGGCAGGGTGCCCGTTCGTCAAAGTCGAAGCGTCCAAATACACGGAAGTCGGCTATGTCGGCCGCGACGTCGAATCCATGGTGCGCGATCTGGTGGAAACGTCGATCGACATGGTGCGTGAGGAAAAGCTCGATGAAGTTGCCGACCGCGCGGAACAGACCGCGGAAGAGCGCGTGCTCGATCTGTTGCTGCCGCCATCGCCGGCGTCGGCGCCGAACACCACGGAAGCCGATGCCGTGCAGCAGCGCGAGCAGACGCAGCGCACCCGCGAGAAGCTCCGCGCGCAGCTGCGCGAAGGCAAGCTCGATCAGCGCATGGTGGATATCGAAGTCCGCGAGCGGTCCATGCCATCCTTTGAGATCATCTCCAATCAGGGCGTCGAGGAGATGGACGTCAACATCAAGGACATGCTTTCCGGCATGTTCGGGCAGCAAAAGAAGAAGCGCAAGATGAGCGTCGCGGATGCCTTTGAATATCTGATCCAGGAAGAAGAGAACAAGCTGCTGGACATGGACCAGGTTACCCGCGTTGCGGTGGAGCGCGCCGAACAGATGGGGATCATTTTTATCGACGAAATCGATAAAGTTGCCGGCCGTGAATCCGGCCACGGCCCAGACGTTTCGCGCGAGGGCGTGCAGCGCGACATTTTACCGATCATCGAAGGAACCACGGTCAACACGCGTTATGGAATGATCCGCACCGACCACATCCTGTTCATCGCCGCGGGTGCGTTCCACGTCACCAAGCCGTCGGACTTGATTCCGGAATTGCAGGGCCGCCTGCCGATTCGCGTGGAACTGCAGTCGTTGAAGGAAGAGGATTTCGTCCGCATTCTTACCGAGCCCAAGAACGCGCTCATCAAGCAATACATCGCGCTGCTGGAGACCGAGGGCCTGAAACTGAACATTACGGAGGATGCCGTCGATACCATCGCGAAATTCGCCACCAGCGTCAACGAACAGACCGAAAACATCGGCGCGCGCCGCCTGCATACCATCCTCGAAAAAGTCCTTGAGGAGCTTTCTTTCGAAGCGTCCGACCTGAAGAAGAAGAACGTAAAGGTGGATGCGGCATACGTAAACAAGCAGCTCGCCGAAATCGTCAAGAACCAGGATTTGAGCCGCTACATTCTCTAGTACGAAATTCAAAAATGGAAAATCGGAACTCGCGGAGCGCGCCAACGCCATTCGCGCCCATCTTCGAGCCTGCTGTTTTGCCGACGGGTATTTCCAGCGCCACGGGCAGGTGCACGAGCAGAAAGCCAAGAGTTCAAGCGGGACCGAGTTTCGCTCTTCGAATTTCGCTCTTCGGCGTTGTTCTCCTGGGAGGGTGTGGCGCGCCTGGCGACCCCACCGCGCCCTCACCGCCGGTCCCGACCGCGATATCGGACCTTTCCGCGCGTCAGGCCGGCGACGGCGTCCAGCTCACTTTCAGCATGCCGACCAAAACAATTCGCGGCGACCGCCTCGCTTCGCCTCCCGCTGTTGAGGTCCTCCGAGGCGCGGCAAAGCCCGACGGCTCGCCGGATCCCAATTCTTTTCGCGTGGTTGACACCATTCCCGGCGCTCTGGTCAAGAAGTATCAAACCGACGAGCACACCCAAATCGTAAGTCCCGTCGCGCCGGAGCAGTCTCGGGCCCATCCAGGCGCCACGATCCTCTACCGCGTGCGCACCCGTGTTTCCAGAAAACGCAGCTCTGCGGATTCGAATCCGGTCACAGTTCACATTTTCCCCGTGCCGGAACAGATCGCGGCGGCCATCGCATACAAGGTGCATGAGACCTCGTTGGAGCTGAGCTGGCCCGCGGTCACGCGAACCTCCGGCGGTGACCCCATTGTCGTTTCCGAATACCATATTTTCCGGGGCGAGCTAGACGCGCGCGCTCACGATCCTGCGACCAAAGATGTGCTCCACGAAAAATGGATCGTGCCGCCGGCCTTACTGGCCAGTTCGAATGCTCCGAATTACCGGGACACGCAGTTTGATTTCGGCAAGACTTATGTCTACTTGGTTCGCTCGGTCACGACAGCTTCAGGGAATCCGCTGGAGTCCAGCGATTCCGATCCGCTCGTGCTCACCCCTGTGGACATCTTCCCGCCTGCGACGCCCGCGGAAGTAGCCGCGGCCATCCTGCTCAATCCGAGCACCGGGTCAACGGAAGTTGATCTCTCCTGGTCCATCAATGCGGAACCCGACCTCGCCGGTTATCGTGTCTATCGGAGCGAGCAGCAAGAGGACCAGGGGCAGCTGGTTACGCCGGACTTGTTGCTCTCGCCCGCGTATCGTGATACTTCTGTAGCTCCCGGCCACCAGTACTGGTATCGAGTGTCCGCCGTCGACCGCTCCGGCAACGAAAGCGCCCCCACTCCGCCCGCGGCAGCCGACATCGAGCAACATTCCCCGTAGCTCAGGGTTAGCGTTCCAAAAGGCGCCTTGGAGCCCAGCAGTTATGAGGGTTAACGAGCGGTTTGCGAGCGGTGAACTCGCTCTCGTTTTGCACGATTCGGGAGTGCGCACCGGCGCGTGCGCCGGCGTGGGCCTCGCCATCTCCTTCGCCGTGTGGCTCGTTGTTGCCAACCGCTTGCCCTCCCTGGAGCACGTCGCGCTGCAGCGCAATATCATCGCCGCCGCGGTGCTTGGCGTTATCTTTATCGTGCCGGTCGCGCGTTTCATGTGGCGGCCGGGCCGATTGCTTGTTTCGAGTTTGGTTTCCTGGAGCATTTTCGCGCTGGTGTACCGCGCGCTGTGCCTGTATTTCCACGATCTCACCGGCCGCTACAGCGCGGTTCAAGTTTTTACACTGGGCGCGATCGTGTATATGATACTGGCGACGCTCTCCTGGATCGGCACCTGCATTTGGAGAGTGCGTGAATCCTACATGTCCAACCACCGAATATCCCACTCCCATCATCGCCTATGAAATTTTGCCGGTTTGTTCCTCTGGACACTTCGATCGCGCGGCCAGCCACTCCCCTCTACGGTCTTCTGGAGGACGGCCAGGTCTGCGAGGTATCGGGCCCACCGTGGGGAAAATGGTCGCGCACCACTCACAGATGGCCGCTCGCGGAGGTGCGTCTGGCGGCACCTGTCGCGCCCGGGAAAATCGTGTGTGTCGGCCGCAACTATGCCGCGCACGCCGCGGAACTCGGCAACGATGTCCCCAAGGAGCCGATGATTTTCCTCAAGCCGTCTTCTTCGATCATCGGATCTGGCGAGCCGATTGTTCTTCCTGTCTACTCGCAACGCGTCGAGCACGAAGCGGAACTTGCCATGGTTATAGGCCGCCGGTGCTCGCATCTGCGCGACTCGGACGACGCTTTGGAAAATGTTCTCGGCTATACCTGCGCTAATGACGTTACTGCGCGAGACTTGCAGAAGACGGATGTGCAGTTCACGCGCGCGAAAGGCTTCGACACGTTTTGTCCGGTGGGCCCGCACATCGAAACCGATCTCGATCCGAGGGACGTACTGGTCGAAGCCCGCGTCAACGGCGCGCTGCGTCAGTCGGGCAGCACTTCACTGATGTCCTATACCTGCGAATTTCTGGTGCGATGGATTTCACGCATGATGACGCTGTATCCTGGCGACGTCATTTCGACCGGCACACCATCCGGCGTGGGGCCACTGGCACCCGGCGACACCGTGGACGTCTCCGTCGCCGGAATCGGCGTGTTGCGTAATCCGGTGCATGCCCCGCAAGCGTAGTGCGCGTCTCTGCTCACTTTTCGTTAGAATACGCATTCGTGGGGAAGCTCGGCCGGACCGAATCGTCTCCCCATGAGCGTGGACCAGATCCTCGCATCGGGTGTGGTCATCTCACGCTGCATTGCATTCATGCCCAGGGAGTTGGTTCGTTGAATACATTGCTCGCTGAATGGAAAGTCGCGCTGGGGATGGCCGCCGCGGCTATCGCCGCCATCGCCATGGTAGCCTACGCCTTCTTTCGTCCCGCGGAGCCGCCGCAGGAGACCGAGCGCAAGCGGCGGCTGCAGTTGAATCAAATTGGACGCATCGCGGAAGGTCAGGTTGTGGAACTGGTAGAGCATCCGCCGGAAGAACCCGCGGCCAAGCGGATGTTTGGCCCGCGTGCTCGGCCGATTCCGGATACGCGGCCTCGCCATCTGGTTTCGTACAGTTACGCGATTTCGGGTGTGACGTATCACACCGCGCAGGACATTACCGGTCTCGAAGGCCAAATACGTTTCGAGCGCCTGGTCACCGGCCAGCCCGCCAGCATCAAATACGACCCCGCAAATCCCAGCGACTCCATCATCGTCGCCGACGACTGGTCAGGCCTGCGCTGAGTTCCGCAGCGATGGCCGCCGTGTCTTGCCATTCTGATTTCGCCCGGCGTGCGGTATTCTTGTCTCGGCGGCCGTTGCGCGTCACACGCGTGCCCTCATGAAGATGATTCTCGCTTCCATCTTTACCACTGCACTGATCATCGCGATGACCCTCGGGGCCATGTTCACCCTTGTCAGCGCCACCGTTTACGTTACTTCCATTGCCGCGCCCGCGCAGCGCGCCGTCGCCATCGGAGCGGAACTGCTGCTGGGTGTTGTTCTGCTTCTGGGCACGACCTGGCTTGCCACGCATCTGGCCGTGCGCATCTTCGGCAACAAGCAAGCACCCGCATCGGGAGAGCCTCTTGTCTGAAGACAAATCGGCCGCGCCTGCCCGCGCTCCGGCAGCGCCCGCCAACGCCAAGCACCGCGATCGCATGGAAGACCTGCGGCGACTCAGCGCGGAAGCCGAAGCGGGTGGTGGTCCTGAGCGTCGCGAGCGCGAACATAAAGCCGGCAAGCTTACCGCGCGCGAGCGCGTCGACCTGCTTCTCGACCAAGGCAGCTTCGAAGAGCTCGACAAATTTGTGCGGCATCGCTGCGTCGATTTTGGCATGCAGGAACAGCGACCGGCGGGCGATGGCTTCGTCACCGGCTTCGGGCGCATCGACGGCCGTTTGGTTTATGTGTTCGCCCAGGATTTTACGGTGTTTGGCGGATCGCTGTCGGAATCGAACGCGCTGAAAATTTGCAAGATCATGGACCTGGCGATGCGGGCCGGCGCGCCGGTGATCGGGCTGAATGATTCGGGTGGCGCGCGGATTCAGGAAGGTGTCGCTTCGTTGGCAGGTTATGCCGACATTTTTCTGCGCAACACGCTGGCCAGCGGCGTCGTTCCTCAGATCAGCGCGATCATGGGACCGTGCGCGGGCGGCGCGGTCTATTCGCCCGCCATCACTGATTTCATTTTTATGACTCGCGACACGTCTTATATGTTCGTGACCGGGCCCGACGTCATAAAGACGGTCACGCACGAAGAGGTCACCAAACAGGAGCTTGGCGGCGCCATGACCCATAACGCCACCAGCGGCGTCGCGCATTTTGTCGCGCCGGATGATGCCGACTGCTTGGGCATGATTCGCGAGCTGATGAGTTTTCTTCCATCGAACAATCTGGAAGATCCGCCGCGGCGTTCCACTTCCGACCCGGCTGACCGGCGCGATGAGTCGCTGAACGCGCTGGTCCCGGAAGATCCGCAGAAGCCTTACGACATGAAGGACGCGATTCACTCCGTCGTTGATGATGGCTATTTCTTCGAAGTCCACGAGCATTTCGCGAAAAATCTGGCAGTGGGCTTCGCTCGCCTCGACGGCCGCCCTGTTGGCGTCGTCGCGAACCAGCCCGCATTTCTTGCCGGGGTGCTCGACATCAATGCCAGCGTTAAGGGCGCGCGCTTTGTCCGGTTCTGCGACGCCTTCAACATTCCGCTGATCACGTTTGAAGACGTTCCCGGCTTTCTCCCCGGCACGCAGCAGGAGTTCGGGGGCATCATCAAGCACGGCGCGAAATTGCTCTTTGCCTTCGCGGAAGCGACCGTTCCGAAAATCACGGTGATCACGCGCAAGGCTTACGGCGGGGCCTATTGCGTCATGGCCTCGAAGCACATTCGCACCGACGCCAACTTCGCTTGGCCGTGCGCGGAGATTGCGGTCATGGGGCCGGAAGGCGCGGTCAACATTGTAAACAAGCGTGAACTGGAACGGGCTCCCGAATCCGAGCGTGAAAGTCTTCGCCAGGAGAAAATCGCCGAGTTCCGGGACCGCTTCGCCAATCCTTTCGTTGCCGCGGAGCGCGGCTACATCGACGCTGTCATCGAGCCCGCGGAAACTCGCTGCAAAATCATCACGGCGCTCCGTTCCCTGGAAAACAAAAAGGACATTAACCCCAAGAAAAAGCACGGAAACATCCCGCTGTAGAGCTTGGTTCGCCTGGTGCTGGCCGGGCAGAAGCTCGGCGACCGCATCTCCCCGCCATCACGAACCTCCGGCCGAGGGTTGTCTTCCAAACGTCAATCCTGCCGAGCCGGCGCGCAGCAAGCTGCACCCATGAACCCGGGGCGCTCCCGCACGCACGTTACTTCAACAAATATTCCTGCAGGAACTCGACTGTCGCGTAAAACTGAAAGTCCTGGTTTGACTTTTTGCGATAGCCATGGCCCTCGTCTTTCGCGACCAGGAACCATACTGGCGTTCCCTGCTTTTTCAGGGCATCGGCAACCTGCTGCGATTCGCTGACGGGCACGCGGGGATCGTTTTTGCCCGCAATTACGAACATGGGCTTCTTGATTTTCTCAATGTTGTTCATCGGTGCGATTTTTTCGAGATACTCTCGCATCTTCGGGTCGCGTTCATCGCCGTACTCCACGCGGCGCAAATCCCGGCGATAGGCTTCTGTGTGCTCCAGGAAGGTGACCAGATTGGACATACCCACGATGTCCACTGAGCAGCGAATGCGGTCGCTGTAAAAGGTGGCTACCGCCAGGGTCATGTGCCCGCCGTAGCTTCCGCCGGTCACCGCGATGCGTTCGGCATCCAGGTCGGGGCGTGTGGCAATCCAGTCGAACAGCGCATTGATATCTTTGTAGGTGTCGTCGCGCTTGAAGCCGTTGTCCAGCAGCGTAAACGTTTTGCCGTACCCGGTAGATCCCCGCACGTTGGGCACGATCAGCGCAATTCCCATTTCGTTCAGATAATAGTTGGCCCGGCCGAGAAACGTGGGCTGCGACTGGCCTTCGGGGCCTCCGTGAATCGCCACCAAAACGGGCCGCTTGCCGGTGAATTTCGCCGGGGGCTTGTACAAGAATCCAGAAATCATTTTTCCGTCGAAGCTCTTCCAACGTACTAGTTCCGCTTCCGGGAAGTTGTCGGTCTTCACCGCGGTTTCGCTCTCCGTCCAACGCTCGACTTTCCCCGAAGGCACATCCACCGAGTAGCAATCACCCGGACTGCGCGCATTATTCATCGAAAATCCCAGGTCGCGCCCGTTCTTGTGCCATCGCAGAGCACCGATCACGCCCGTCGGCAATTTCGGGAGCGCCACCTCGTTTTGCGTCGCGGTGTCCATGACATGCAGAACGCTGACACCTTCTTCGTTGGTAGAAAACGCAATCTGTTTCCCGTCCCGCGTCAGATCAAAGCGCTCCACATCCCACGGGATCTTGCTGGTCAAGTATTTTGGCTGCTTTGTTGCCAGATCGAGATACGCGAGCCGCTGGAACTCCGAATCTCTGTCCGTCGCGACGTATATGCCTTTCCCGTTTTTACTGAATTGCGCGCCGCCGTAAAAAATCTTTTCCTTCGCATCTCGTGGCGTGAGCGCTGTTTTTTCTCCAGTAGTCGTGTCCACCAGCCAGAGATAGGTCTCGTTGATCGAAATGTCCTCGATCAACAGAATCTTCTTGTCATCCGGAGACCAATCCATCGGCTCCCACCCGCCTCCGGTCAGTTGTGTCAGCAGGCGGTCGCTGTTCGGATCGGCCGGATTCACGACCCACAGATCGGTGTCCTTTCCGGTCCGCCGCGTGGACATGTACGCGATCCGGTCTCCCGCGGACGACCACGGTCCCCGCAAATTCCGCGACTTGCCATCGGTCAGCAGCGTCTCGTCGCCGGTGTGGACGTCGTAGCGGTACAGCTGAAACCACTCGCCGCCGCCGATATCCTTCGAGAACACGATGTAGTCGCCGCCATTCGGATGAAAAGCGCCATTTCCCACCGCATCTGAAAAAAAGGTAAGCTGCTTGCGCTCGCCTCCCGGCATTTTTACAACATGAAGCTGAGTTGTGTCGCCAAATCGCGTCGCGATCAACATCTCCCGCCGCGTCGGGTTCCAATCCGCGAACGTCGCTCCACGATACGACCCATACCGCCCGGCCGTCTCCACTAACGAAGCAGGGATCGCCGGCACGCCGTCGACAACCAGATTCTCGCCCGGCGCAACCGTCGCCTCTTGCGCGAGGCCGTAGGCCGGCGACAGCCCGATCGCCGCCAGAATCAAAATCATTCTTTTGAACATCGCCAGGCCGCCTTCCAACTGAATTTGTCCTCGTTCTGTGCCGCAGGGCGGAATCCACCCAGCCCTTGTTTACTCTGGGTGCCCGAAGGGCGGCTTTTGCTGGAAGCCAACCCAACTGTCCGCGCGGCCGCACCTTACACCGCAAACGATTAGACACGCAACCCGCAGACTGGCCCGGACCACACGCAATCGCATGCTAGAATTTCTTCGCATCGCAAAGCCGGCATGTTCAAAAAAATCCTGATTGCCAACCGCGGCGAAATCGCCGTCCGCATCCTCCGGGCTTGTCGCGAACTCAGTATCCGTTCCGTCGCTGTTTTCAGCGAGGTAGACCGCAAATCCTTGCACGTCCGGCTGGCCGACGAAGCCTACTCCATAGGCCCAGCCGCAGCCCGCGAAAGCTATCTTAATATTGAAAAAATTATCGGTGTAGCGCGTCGCGCCGAATGCGATGCCATTCATCCCGGGTACGGTTTTCTCGCCGAAAATGCTGCGCTCCCGCGAGCCTGCACCGAGGCTGGCATCACCTTCATCGGCCCCAGCGCCGAAGCGATGGAAGCCCTCGGCTCAAAAACGGCCGGCCGCCAACTCGCGCGCCGCTCCGACGTTCCCATAGTTCCCGGCACCAACGATCCCATCGAGAAACCCGACGAAGCTCACGCCCTGGCGCAATCGATGGGGTTCCCGGTTCTGCTGAAAGCCGTGGCCGGCGGCGGCGGAAAAGGCATGCGCCTGGTCCTCGGTAGCTCCGACTTTGCTTCCGCCTATCGCGACGCTTCTTCCGAAGCCACGAATGCTTTCGGCGACCCACGCCTCTATCTTGAAAAATATCTCGAGAAGCCGCGCCATATCGAAATCCAGATTCTCGCCGACTCCCATGGGCGGGTCGTTTCGCTCGGCGAACGCGAATGCTCCGTGCAGCGCCGCCACCAGAAAGTGATCGAGGAAGCGCCGTCCCCGGTCGTCACGCCCGATCTGCGCAAAAAAATGGGGGACGCCGCCGTCCGCCTGGCCCGTGCCGGCCGATACACGAACGCCGGCACCGTAGAATTTCTCGTCGACGCAAATCTTAATTTTTATTTTCTCGAAGTCAACACGCGCCTTCAGGTTGAACACCCGGTCACCGAACAAGTCACCGGTCTCGATCTGGTCAAACTCCAGATCGCCATCGCCGCAGGTCATCGCCTGCCCTTTGCCTGGGAAACCATTACGCCGCGAGGCAACGCCATGGAAGTTCGCCTCTACGCCGAAGATCCCGACAACAATTTCTTCCCCTCGCCGGGAAAAATCCTTTCACGCTACGCTCCAAGCGGCCCGGGCATTCGCCTCGACGACGGCGTTTACGAAGGCTGGACCGTGCCCAACGACTACGATCCCTTGCTGTCCAAACTCATCGCCTGGGGCAACAGCCGCGAAGAAACCATCGCCCGCCTCCGCCGCGCCCTGGAAGAATCCACCGTGACCGGCATTAAAACCAACGTCGTCCTGTTTCGACGATTGCTGACCGAACCCGATTTCCTGCGCAACGAAATCCACACGCGATGGCTCGACGACCTCCTGGCTCGCAAAAATCCCAGCGTCCCCGCCGAAGACGGCCGTAGCGCCGAGGCCGCCGCAATTGCCGGGGCGTTGTACCACGCGGCTCAGGCCGACAAGCACTCCGCTGCATCGCCCGACGGCGCGAGCTCAGACAAACCGTCCCGCTGGAAAATGGAAGGCCGGCGCGGCCAACTGGACCGCACGCCATGAAATTTGACGTTCGCATCAACGACAAAACGCGAACCATCGAACTCCAGCGTAATTCCGGCCGCTGGCAGATCTCGCTGGATGGCACAGGGCTCGACGCCGATGCTGTCGAGATCGCACCCAATGTCTTCTCGATACTTCTTAACGGTGAATCCTTCGAAGTGCGCATCGCGCCCGCAAGCGATGGCAAGCTAACCCTGCAAACCCGGCACCACGAATTCATTGCCGAAGTTCTCGATCCGCGCGCCTGGCGCGGCCGGCGTCACGGCGCCCTGGAAGCCAAAGGACGCCAGCAAATCGTCGCTCCCATGCCAGGAAAAATAGTGCGGCTGCTTGTCAAGGCAGGAGACCGAGTAGAAGCAGGACAAGGTCTGTTCGTAGTGGAAGCCATGAAGATGCAAAACGAAGTCCGCTCCCCCAAAACCGGAACGGTGGAACGCTTGCTGGCCAAAGAAGGCCAACCCGTCAACGCCGGCGAAATCCTGGCCTGGATCGACTAGCATTTCTAAGGATCGCTCAGCGTCGCAGCATCAGCTCGGGCTTCGATCGGCAAGAAGCGGGCTTTCGCCTTTGAGAACAATGTTTTTCGAGCGGTTCACTCACTGCACGACGACGCGCACGAACTTCTTCTTTCCCGCCCGAAGCAAAAACTCTCCAGGCTTGCTCAGATCAACGTCCTTCCGCGCATCGTCAATGCGCGCCCCGTCAATCTCCACGCCACCCTGCTCAATCAACCGGATCGCCTCGTTCTTCGACGCCACAAGCTGAAGCTCAACAAGCAATGCCGTTAGTTTTTTCGCCGCACCCAACGCAAGTCTCTTGACCGGCGCTTCCTCCGGCGCCTGTCGATCCCGGAAAATCCTCTGAAAGTTATCCGCCGCTTTCCGGGCCGCATCCGCGCCGTGAAATCCGGCAATAACCTCCTGCGCCAACTTCATCTTTACGTCCATGGGATGCGCCGCTCCGCTCGCAACCTCTCGCTTCAGCGCAGCGATTTCAACCGGCGTGCGGTCAGTAACCAGCTCCCAGTAAGACCACATCAGCTCGTCCGGAATCGACATCATCTTCCCAAAGATTTCGGCCGGCGCCTCGGTAATCCCGACGTAATTCCCGAGGCTCTTCGACATCTTCCGCTGCCCATCGAGCCCCACCAGAATCGGCATGGTCATGCACACCTGCGATTCCTGCCCGTACTCTCGCTGAATTTCGCGCCCCATCAGCAAATTGAATTTCTGCTCGGTCGCTCCCAGCTCAACGTCGGACTCCAGCATCACGGAGTCGTAAGCCACTAGCAACGGATACAGCAGTTCGTGCATGGAGATGGGCTGCTGCTCGGTCAAACGCTTGTGAAAATCCTCGCGCTCGAGCATGCGCGCCACACGGTATTTTGCGCACAGGCCCACGATGTCGTAACTAGTGAGCGTATCGAGCCATTCACTGTTGTAGCGGACTTCGGTCTTCTCACGATCGAGAATTTTGAAAACTTGCTCGAGATACGTCTTCGCATTGGCAGCCACCTGTTCGCGCGAAAGTGGAGGTCGCGTCTCGGACTGCCCGGTCGGATCGCCAACCAGCGCCGTAAAATCGCCGATCAGGAAGACCGCGGTATGGCCCAGATCCTGAAAATGTTTCAGCTTGCGAATCACCACCGTGTGACCCAGGTGAATGTCGGGCGCGGTAGGATCAACGCCAAGCTTGGCGCGCAGCGGCTTGCCGGTTTTCAGCGACTGGGCGAGCTTCACCTTCAGCTGCTCCTCGCGAATGATCTCCGCCGTGCCCTTTTTCAGGTACGCGAGCTGCTCGTCCACAGAGAGTTCAGTCGGGTTCATGAGCCTCGCAAACATCTAGCGTTGCAGGACAATGCAGCCGGGTTACCAGCGAACGAAACGCCGTCCGGCAATCCTGTATTGCCCATCCAGCACGATTTTTACGGCTTCGGTGTAAATTCTGTGCTCTTCCGCCAGGATGCGCTCGGACAAGCTGGCTTCGGTGTCTTCATCGCGCACGGGAATCGCGGCTTGCAAGACGATCGGCCCTGCGTCGAGGTTTTCGTCCACGAAATGCACCGTGCACCCCGCGAATTTGACGCCGTACTCCAAAGCCTGCCGCTGCGATTCAAGCCCCGGAAACGATGGCAGCAGCGACGGGTGAATATTCAGAATGCGATTCGGAAACGATGAAACGAAATACGGCGACAACAGCCGCATGTATCCGGCCAAACAGATCAAGTCCACCGCGTGCCCGTTCAGGACCGCGACCACCTGCCGGTCATACGCCTCGCGCTCCAATCCCTTCGACGGAATGACCTGCGTCGCAATCCCGCGCTCCTTGGCTTTGTCGATCCCCGGAGCACCCTCGCGATTGCTGACCACGATAGCGATTTCCGCATTGCGAATCCGGCCCGCCGCGACACTGTCCGCCAGCGCCTCGAAATTCGACCCGCGGCCACTCAACAGCACGCCTATGCGCTTTTTCATAAACACAAAACGTTAGCATATCTACTCAAAAGCCCGAAGCGCGCGGATCCGTCGAGGTTACAGTCCTTGTAGGGCGCCCGGTCCTGCTCCCCATTCCGGCAAGGCGCAAGCCCACCTCCACGGTCGGCTGTTGTGTCATTCTTATATTGGCGGGCGTATACGTTGTATATGTGTCTTGTGCGAAATTGCCCCCGGAGGCCTCCATGCCCCTGATCGACAACTCCCAACTCTCCGATGCCCCCGAATGCTGGCCGTCTCTTCCGCTCGAATCTTGGGAAGATACCCGCGGCACCCTGCACATGTGGACCCAGATCGTCGGCAAGGTGCGGCTGGCGCTCACGCCCCTGGTCAATCATTGGTGGAACGTTCCGCTGTACGTCAGCGCGCGCGGCCTGACGACCTCGTCCATGGCTTACGAAAACATGGTTTTCGAGCTGGAGTTCGATTTCGTCGATCACCACCTGGTGCTGACAAAGAGCGATGGGTCGGTCAAAAAACTTGCCCTCGCCCCGCGCAGCGTGGCCGATTTCTACCAAGAGTTCATGAGCATGCTCCGCTCCCAGGGCATCAACGTGAAAATCTGGAAAACGCCCGTCGAGATCCCCAATCCCATTCCGTTCGATCAGGACCATATCCACGGGTCCTACGATTCCCAGGCCGTCCGGAAATTCTGGCGCATTCTCGCATCCAGCAATGCCGCCTTTCAGGATTTTCGTTCGCGCTTTATCGGCAAGAGCAGCCCGGTTCATTTTTTCTGGGGCAGCTTCGATCTCGCGGTCACGCGATTCTCCGGCCGCCGGGCCCCGGAACGTCCGGACGCCGACCGCATCACCAGGGAAGCATATTCGCACGAAGTCAGCAGCGTCGGGTTCTGGCCCGGCAGCGGCGACGTGACAGAACCGGCATTCTATTCCTACGCCAGTCCGGAGCCGGAAGGCTTCAAGAAATATCACGTGCGCCCTGACGCTGCGTCTTATCGCAAGGAACTCGGCGAATTCCTGCTGCCCTACGAAGCTGTTCGCCACTGGTCGTCCCCGACCGCCGCTGTGCTCGATTTTTGCCAGACCACCTACGAAGCCGCCGCCACGCTGGCGAAATGGGATCGCGCGGCCGTTGAGAAAGCCCCGGAATCCGCAGTCAGGGCAGGCTAGCCGTTGCGAACAGGATGCGGCTTTTATCGGCGTTTTCAACACCGGTCCAGGTCGCGGAACTTGGGCTAGAATATCCGCGCGTTCGACGACAAATGCCCTTCGGAGAATTTTCACCACATGACGAATCATCGAGCTGCATCGCTGAGGATTGCCCGGGACGTTGCCGTCGCGTCGTTGCTGTTCCTGACCGCAGCCACCACGTCGACATTCGGCCAAACCGCCGCCAGCCGCGATCCCGCGGAGCCGCCGCAGAAAGTCGCGAAACCGAAACTCCTGCCGCGACCCACAGGCGCGGTGACGCGCGCCAGCGTGAACGAAAAAGCCATGCGAGCGTTGATCGAAGAAATGGTGGCCTGCGGCACACGGCTCACTCTCTCGTCGTGGACCGATCCGAAGCGCGGCGTAGGCTGCGCTCGCGACCACACCGCAGCCCGGCTGAACGAAATTGCAAAAGACTCCGGAGGCAAGCTGCAGGTTTTCATCGACAGGTTTGAAGCAACGTCGGCGCGAACCGGGGACAAGCCCGTGCACCTGGAAAATGTTTACGGCATTCTGCCAGGCACGGACCCGACGCTCGCGAAAACGGTCTTTATCGTTTCCGGGCATCTCGATTCACGACCTTCGGATGTCATGGACCCGAACACGGACGCGCCGGGTGCCGATGACGATGCGTCTGGCGTGGCCGTCAGCGTGGAATCGGCGCGCCTTCTGAGCAAAGCCGGCCCGAACGGCAAGGGGCGATACCGCGCAACCCTGCTGTTCGTGGCCGTGTCCGGAGAAGAGCAAGGTCTGCTGGGCAGCACGCACCTGGTCGATTGGGTGAAGCAGCAAGGGTATACGGTCGGTGGGATGCTCGACGACGACATTGTCGGCGATGATCTTTCTCCCGGAGCGCCACACCGCGTACGCGTTTTTTCCGGCAATGGCGAAATCGATGATTGCGATTCCTCCTCCCGCGAACTGGCGCGCGCCATCGAAGAGATCGACGGCAGCTCGGCGATCCGCCTGGTGTTTCGCGTGGACCGCTACGGCCGCGGCGGCGATCACTATCCCTTTTACAAGGCGGGACTGCCGGCCGTGCGCTTCAGTGAGCCTCTGGAGGACTACAACCACCAGCACCAGACACCGCGCACCGAAAACGGCGTGGAATACGGCGATTCGCTTGGCTACCTAAACCTTGCGTTTCTGGGCAACGTCGCGCGGGACAACGCGGAGGCGCTGCGACAACTCGCGCTGGCTCCGGCGCCACCCAAGGAAGCGCGGCTGGGCGGAGCAGTGACGCCCGACGCAAAAGTCTCGTGGTCTGCGGAGGAAGATTCCGAGCGTGCCGGATTCGAAATCCTGTGGCGCGAGACCACCGAAGCCCGCTGGAGCGTCTACACGTTCGCAGAGTCCGCGGGCGAAACCGTGCTGAAAGGCGTCTCCACCGACAATCATTTCTTCGCCGTCCGCTCGGTCGGCAAGAACGGCGCCCGCTCCGTCGCCGTCCCGACCGAGATGGAGCGTCGCCCGATTCCAGGCCCACAAAGAAGTGAATCGTGACCGACGGGCGGCTAGTTCTTGGGCGCCGAGACCGGTTGCGCGAAGGTGACGAAGTGGCCGGCCGGGTCTTGGTAGCCGACTTCGCGCATACCGTAAAAGGCGGTGCGTTCGGGTTGCACGATCTTGGTATTTTTCAAAGCGGCCAGAACGGCATCTAGACTGTCTACTTCGATGTACAGGAATGTCGGCCCCTTTTTCGAAGCTTCGGCGATCGTCGGCAGTTCTTCCCCGAGGCTGGCGAAGCTCTGGTACATCACCTCGGCATTTCCCTTTTGCAGCGCTACAAAGCCCAGCCGGTCGCCGTGCGGGACTTCGATGGTTTTGGCGAAGCCGAGAGCGTCGATCCAAAACGGCAGCACAAGCTCGATTTCCTTCACGAACAGGACCGGGGTGATTCGTTTTACGTTCATAGATCGTCTCCAAGTGGGTTGCGTTCGCGGAAGCTGCGAAAATATTGGATTGACAGGCTCACTAGGCTTAATTAGACTAGAGAAGTCTAGAAAACATCCCGGTTCTTGTCAAGGAGGTTTTATGGCTGTGGAACACCGGCGGCTTGCGGATTTGATTTCAATTGGTCCCGCCATGGTGCGCGATTTTGAGTTGCTCGGGGTGCGCAGCGTGGCGCAATTGGCGCGGCGCAATCCGGAGCGGCTTTACCGCGAACTGGGCCGAGTGGCGCGCCGACATCAGGACATTTGCGTGCTGGACACGTTTCGGGCAGCGGTGGCGCAAGCGCGCGATCCCCGTCTGCCGGCAGAGCAATGCCAATGGTGGTGGTGGACGAGCCGGCGAAAGGCCGGGAAAACAAGGCGCGGCGAAAAGCGCAAGGGCTGACGCGAAGCTGCTGAGGCCGCGTGAGGAATCGCCGAGGCAGAACAACTCCAGCACACGCGGGCGCTCATTCCCTCCCGCTCTTTAGTGACAAAGAAAGGCGCAACGCATGCGGAACGGGAAACGATCGGTCCTGACGACGCCGGATCTGGTGCTCCTGAGCCTGCTGGCCGAGCGCGGAATGTACGGCTATCAGGTCAACCTGGAACTGGAGCGGCGGTGCGTGCGCGACTGGGCCGGAATTTCACGCCCGCAGATTTATTACTCGCTGGAGAAATTGGCGGCGGCAGGACTGATTCGCGCTGGAGACAGCGACGAGCCTTCCGCAGGGCCGGAACGGCGTGTGTTTGAGACCACCGCCAAGGGACGGCACGCCCTGAGTGACGCGTTGGAACGGGAACAGTGGACGACGCAACGCGATCGGCCGGCATTTCTGACCTGGGTGGCGTTGTCCTGGCAGGCTCGCGGCGGCGTAGTTCAGAAACAGATCGCGCGACGCAAGAAATTTCTAGAAAGCGAACTGGCGCGAGAACGAGAGACGCTGCGCAGCATCCTTGACGAAGTTGGCCATCCCTATCACGAAGCCGCCTGGATGGTGGGCTTGACGATCGAGCAGTTCAAGACGGAACTAAAGTGGCTGCACAAAGTGGCCCGCGAGCTGCCACTCCGCGCAGCGGCAAAGAATCCCGCATACGCAGGCACGGGATAGTAGACTCGGTTTTCGTGGCCGCCTTTATCGCCGTTGGTCAGCGCAACGCTAAAGGTGCAGCGATCCGGTGTAAGTGACGCGGGCTTTGCCAGAATCGCCGCGCTCAATGCGGCCGATGCGAAAGAATTTTTCGCGGCGGCGCTTAAGATCGGCTTCGAGGGACTGCACGTGGGCTTGCGGGACGACCAGAATCATGCCCACACCAAGATTAAACGATTGCAGCAGTTCGTCGGTTTCGATTTTGCCGATCTTGGCCAGGTACTTGAAAATGGACGGCACCGGCCACGCGCCCAGATCGACTTGGGCCTGAACGCCGGAAGGCAGCACGCGCGGCAAATTCCCAGGAATTCCCCCGCCCGTGATGTGCGCCAAGGCGGAAACCCAACCGCGCGCCAGAATATTTTTCAGCGCCGGGGCATAGCACAGATGTGGCTTCAGGAGTTCCGCGCCGATTTTGTTTCCCACCTCGGCAACATAAGTTTCCGGCTTGAGCCTGGCAACATCGAAAACCAGCTTCCGCGCCAGCGAATAGCCGTTGGTGTGAAGTCCGGCGGAAGGCAATGCCACCAGGACGTCTCCCGGCTTTACCGCTTTCCCGGTGAGCAGCTTTTTGCGTTCGACGGCGCCGACGATGAAGCCGGCCAAGTCGTATTCGCCAACCGGATAAAAGCCGGGCATCTCGGCAGTTTCCCCGCCGATGAGCGCGCAGCCTGCCTTCCGGCAGGCACGGCTCATGCCTTCCACCAGTTGCTCGACCACGTTGGGATCGAGCTTTCCCATCGCGAGATAGTCCAGGAAAAACAGAGGCTCCGCGCCCTGCACCAGGATGTCGTTGACGCAGTGATTCACAAGATCGCCGCCAACCGTGGAATGAACGCCGGTGGCCATCGCCACTTTGAGTTTGGTTCCGACGCCGTCGGCGCTGGAGACCAGCACCGGCTCTTTCCATTTCTTCTGATCGAGGACGAACAGCCCGCCGAACCCTCCGATTCCGCCCAGAACGCCGGGGGTGAACGTTCGGCTTGCGTGGTGGCGGATGCGCTGCTTGGCGGCGTCGGCCGCGGCGATGTCCACTCCTGCGTCGGCATATTTCATGGATTAGGTATCCAAGTCCGTTTCTAGTCCGGGCACACGAAATGCCGGGCGTTCTCTATTGGAGAATGACCGATCGCCGCGAGGTGGGTGCGGCATTTACTCTAAGCTCTACTAGCTTACTATAAATCAAAACAAGTGAAACAGTCGCTTCCAGCGCACCACGCCCGGGTGCACGATCGCGCTGGCATAGGCGAGGAAACGTTCGCGAGTTTGGCCCGGTTCCCAGGCATCGGACGGCACATCGAGCGACATATAAATCATCACCGGCGTGCCGATGATGTCATTGCGCGGAACGCAACCCCAGAAGCGGCTGTCGTACGAATTCGTGCGGTTGTCGCCCATCGCAAAATAACAGTTATCCGGCACGTGATAGGGAAACTTGATAACGCTAAAGCCCGTCGGAGCGCTTCCCGCGGGAGCCGGCTCCGTAGCTCCGACCGCGTAGCCTTCGTTCAGCTTCTGCCCGTTGATAAAAACCGCCCCGCCGCGCAGATCGATGGTGTCGCCGGGCAGGCCGATCGCGCGCTTGATCAAATCCGTGGAGTCCGGAGCGAAAGGCGGCTTGAAGATAATCACTTGCCGGCGCTGCGGATTACGCCACAGAGGCACATGCCAGTTCGTGAACGGCACGCCGGCGTCGTAGCCGATTCGGCTCATAATCAGGTGATCGCCGATCAGCAAAGTGTTTTCCATCGAGCCGGAAGGAATCACCCGAGCCTGGCCGATCGTGCCGTTGATCAGCATAAAGGCCAAAGCTACCCAGAACCATGCGATGACTTCGCGTCCGATGCGTTGTCGCATCAAAAGCTTCGACTTACTCTTGTCGTTATCGTTTTTCGTGGGGTCTACGTCCAAAGTCCACCGCCGGGGCGCCCTGGCGCTCGGTATTCAATTCCGCTGCCATTCATCGCACAACCGCGATCCGACCGAAGCCTAGAATGTGTGAAACAACCGCCGCCAGCGTATTTCGCCCGGATGCAGGATTGCGCTTGCGTAGGCGAAAAAGCGCTCGCGAATCTGCCCGGGCTCCCAGGCGTCCGGAGGCACGTCGAGCGACATGTAGATCATCACCGGCGTGCCGATGATGTCGTTGCGCGGGACACAGCCCCAGAAGCGGCTGTCATACGAATTCGTGCGATTGTCGCCCATCGCAAAATAACAATTGTCCGGCACGTGGTAGGGAAACTTGATGTCGGTGTAACCCGGTGGCGCGCTTCCCGGAGGCGCCGGCTCACTGGGGCCGATCGTGTAGGACTCGTTGAGTTTCTGGCCATTCACGTACACGGCCCCGCCGTGCAGATCGATCGTATCGCCGGGCAGGCCGATGGTGCGCTTTACGTAATCCGGCGTGTCTGGCGCAAAAGGAGGTTTGAAGATGATCACCTGTTGTCGGTGCGGATTGCGCCACAGCGGCACGTGCCAGCTGGTGAACGGCACGCCAGCGTCATAGCCGATTCGGCTCATGATCAGGTGATCGCCGATCAGCAAAGTGTTCTCCATTGAGCCGGAGGGAATCACCCGAGCCTGGCCAATCGTGCCGTTGATCAGCATGAACGCCAGGGCCACCCAAAACCAAGCGACGATTTCGCGTTCGACGCGCTGACGGACGGGCAGGCCCTTTCCGTTTTTGTCGTTTTCGTTTTTCGTAGCGTCAGCCTTCACGTTCCACCGCCACAGGGCGCTCCACCGCTGGGTCTTCTATCCGGCTTCCGTTCGTAGCATCCCGCAACACATCGTTGGAGGTAGCCTTGCCCACTTCGAGTTGCACGAGGTCGGTGGGGTACACCCCAGTGTAGCAAGATGTGCAGTAGCTGCCCTTGGTATCGTTCACCGCTTGTTTCAAACTGGCCAGCGATATATAGCCCAGCGAATCGGCGCCCAGAAACTTGCGGATTTCTTCCGGTGAATTGGTGGACGCGATCAACTCTTCGCGCGTGGGCGTGTCCACGCCGTAATAGCACGGCGAGATTGTCGGCGGGCAACTGATGCGCACGTGCACTTGTTTCGCGCCGGCTTCCTGAACCATGCGCACGATTTTGCGGCTGGTGGTGCCGCGGACAATGGAGTCGTCGACCAGAATCACGCGCTTCCCTTCGATCAAGCCGCGAATGGGATTGAGCTTGAGCTTTACGCCGAAATTGCGGATCGCCTGCGAAGGCTCGATAAACGTTCGGCCAATGTAATGATTGCGGATCAACCCCATGCGAAACGGAATTCCGGATTCGAGCGAGTAACCTACAGCCGCGGGCACACCGGAGTCCGGTACCGGAACAACGATGTCGGCCTCGACGGGATGCTCTTGCGCGAGCAAACGGCCGAGCGCTTCGCGGCTTTCGTTCACCGAGCGGCCGAAGATAATGCTGTCCGGGCGGGAAAAATAAACATGCTCGAAAATGCACTGCTGCAGGGGCTTTTGCGGTGCGAACCGAATGGACTCGATGCCCGAGCGCGAGATGCGCACCATTTCCCCGGGCTCGACTTCGCGAACATACTGCGCGTTGAGCAGATCGAAAGCGCAGGTTTCCGACGCCACCAGCCAGGCATCACCAAGCCTCCCCAGATTCAGCGGGCGGAATCCGCGCGGATCGCGCACGGCATACACCTCGTCAGGGGTGAGCACCAGCAGCGAGTACGCGCCCTCCACCTGGTTCAATGCGTCGCCAATCGCGCCGGAAAGATTACGGGCTTGCGAGCGCGCCAGCAGGTGCACGATGACTTCGGTGTCGCTGTTGGTCTGGAAAATCGAGCCGCGATGCTCCAGCTTCCGCCGCCACTCTGCCGCATTGGTGAGATTTCCGTTATGGCCGAGGGCAACTTTGCCCTTGTTGCAATCGATCAGGATCGGCTGGGCGTTCAGCAGCGCCTTGTCGCCGGCCGTGGAATACCGCGTGTGACCGATCGCCGAGTTCCCCGGAAGCGTGTTCAGGACGTCCGGCGTAAAAATCTCTTCGACTTCGCCCATCGCGCGGTGCAGATGCAGGTCTGCGCCATCGCTCGAAACAATTCCGGCGGATTCCTGCCCGCGATGCTGCAGCGCGTACAAGCCGAGATACGCGAGCTTCGACGCTTCCTCGTGCCCAAACACGCCGAACACACCACATTCGTCGTGGAAGCGGTCGTCAGCGAAAGCGAGCTTTTGCGTCATAGTTGCGATCGGATTGCCCACTTTTGAGCGAATTCGAAACTACCGTCGATTCCCCTGCCACAGCCTTGCGGTCAGCTAGCCTTCAGAGCACGTGCGAGCGAACAGGCCCAGACCTCGCGCAACGATTCGAGGGGGCTATCGATCGCGGCGCTGGCCTTATATTGGATGCGAAATGCTTTGTCACGGGTAACCTGGCCGACTTGTTGCGCCATCACACCATATTGTCGCGCACTCTCGAGAACGCGAGCAAGCAGAGAAGATTTCACCGAGACAACCGCGCGCGCCCCGCGCTCGTTGAACAGCACATGCTCGGCAGGCGGTTCCGATCCTTCCAGGACGACGCTCGCGCTGAGCCCGTTCGCCGCAAAGCAGCACTCCGCCAGCGTCACCGCAACTCCCCCATCGCTGATGTCGTGCGCCGATTGCACTACGTTTTCGCTGGCCAGCGCCACCAGCATTTGTTGCAGCCGCTTCTCGGCGGCCAGATCGATTTGCGGCGGCTCGCCGGTCACAATCTGTGCAATCGTCTTGGAATACTCCGACGAAGAAAACTCCTGCGCCAGGCTGGCCGGGGACGAAGCCGCGCTAGCGGATCCAGCCCCATCCAGCAGTACAATCAAGTCGCCTTTTTCGCGAAATCCGATCTTCACAAACTGCGACGCGTCGTCAAGGATGCCTAGAATTCCGACGACCGGCGTCGGATAGATCGACTTTCCCAACGTCTCGTTATAAAAGCTGACGTTTCCCCCGGTAATTGGTGTGCCCAACTCGTTGCAAGCCACTGTCAGACCGTCGATCGCCTCGCTGAATTGCCACATCACTTCCGGCTTTTCCGGACTGCCGAAATTGAGGCAGTTGGTCGCCGCAACCGGACGCGCACCACTGGTCGCCACGTTCCGCGCCGCTTCTGCAACCGCATGCATCGCGCCCAATCGCGGATTCAATTGGCACCATCGCCCGTTGCCGTCGGTCGACAGCGCCAGCGCCCGCTTCACCTCCAACGTTTTCGGATCCTTGATGCGAATCACGGCGGCATCGCTGGCACCAGGCCCGGCCAGTGTGTTCGTGCGCACCATCGTGTCGTATTGCTCGGTGATCCAGCGTTTTGAAGCGATCGCCGGCGAAGCCAGCAATTTCTTGAAATTCTCGGTGAAGTTTGTCGTCCCCGCCTTAAAAACAAACCAATCAGCCACCGTCTCTCTGCGCAAAGCAGGCTGCGCTATCGGCCGCTGGTAGACCGGCCCCTCCTCCGCCAGCGGGTGCGCAGGAATCTCAGCCGCAACCTCGCCGCGATTCAACACCCTCGCGATCCCGCCTTCGGTGACGGTCCCGACCACCACCGCATCGAGTCCCCACTTCTTGAAGACCTCGAGCACTTCGTGCTCGCGTCCTTTCTCCGCCACCAGCAGCATGCGCTCCTGCGATTCGCTCAGCATGATTTCGTACGGCGTCATCCCGGATTCGCGTTGCGGAACTTTCGCCAGGTCAATTTCAATCCCGGTACCGCCGCGCGAAGCCATTTCCATCGTGGAGCACGTTAACCCCGCCGCGCCCATGTCCTGAATGGCCACCACCGCGCCCGTATGCATCGCCTCAATGCACGCCTCCAGCAGCAATTTCTCCAGGAACGGGTCGCCAACTTGCACGTTCGGCCGCTTCTGCTGCGATTCCTCGGTGAACTCAGCCGAAGCCAGCAGCGAAGCGCCATGGATTCCGTCGCGACCGGTCTTCGCACCGACATAAATCACGGGATTGCCGATACCCTTGGCCTTGGCGAGAAAAATCTCTTCCTTGCGCGCGATGCCCAGCGCCAATGCGTTGACCAGCGGATTCTGCGAATAACAGGGCTCGAAGCAAACTTCACCGCCAACGGTAGGCACGCCAAAACAATTCCCGTAATTAGCCACGCCGCGAATCACGCCGTCGAGAATCCGGCGATTCTTCGCAGCGTCTTCTTCACTGGTGGTTTTACTTGCGGCGATTTCGCCGAAGCGCAGCGAGTCCAGCACCGCAACAGGCCGAGCGCCCATGGTGAAAATGTCGCGCAGGATGCCGCCCACTCCGGTAGTCGCGCCCTGAAATGGCTCCACGTAACTAGGATGATTGTGGGATTCAATCTTGAACGCGGCGACCAAGCCGTCGCCGATGTCCACAACTCCGGCATTTTCGCCGGGCCCCTGCACCACAAGTTTCCCGCGCGTGGGCAACCGCTTCAGATGCGCTTTGCTGGATTTATACGAGCAGTGCTCGCTCCACATCACGCTGAAAATGCCCAGCTCAGTGATGTTAGGATCGCGCCCCAGTATTTTCTTAACCCGAGCGTATTCTTCCGATGTTAATCCGTGCTCGGCAGCAATCTCCGGCGTAACTTTAATTTCCGTAGACGCCGTAGCCATCAGCCTAGTCCGCCGCGAACGACCCGCAACCCGAGTCCCGGTAGGGGCAGAGCACAGCCGTGCCCCATTTGATCACGATCGCAACCAGTGGATGGTTTTCGCCGTTGTTGTCCGCCCCACCCAAAACACCAACTCATGCCGTAGCCTTGGCCGCGCCCACCAGCACCTCAATCATCGAGCGAAAAATAGTCAGTCCATCGGCTGAGTCCAGCGCCGCTTCCACGGCCCGCTCCGGATGGGGCATCAATCCGGCAACATTCCGCTCGCGGTTGCAAATCCCAGCGATGTTCGCCATCGAGCCATTCGGATTTCCCGCGGCGTCATCTGCACCATCCGCCGTCGTATAGCGAAAAATAATTTGCCGATTCCTCTCGAGCTCGGCCAGAGTCGCTCCCTCCGCGTTGTAGTTCCCGTCGTTATGCGCGATGGGGATCCGCAGAATCTGGCCTTTCTTGGCATCATTCGTGAACGGCGTGTCGGTCTGTTCCACGCGAACATGCACGTGGCGGCATATGTAGCGCAGGCCGGAGTTCCGCATCATGGCCCCGGGCAGCAACCCCGCTTCCAGCAAAATCTGAAAACCATTGCAGATTCCCAGCACCATCCCGCCGCTGTTCGCAAACTTCTCCACCGACTTCATCACCGGTGAAAACCGTGCAATCGCTCCGGTCCGCAGATAATCACCGTAGGCAAATCCGCCCGGCAAAATAATCGCGTCGCTATTGGCTAGATCTTCCGACTGGTGCCAGATGAATTCAACCGGCTTGTGCAGGACGTTCCCGATGGCGTAAAACGCGTCGTGATCGCAATTCGATCCCGGAAAAACTACCACTCCAAATTTCATGCGAAAGCGGCTCCTCGGGGAGTTTGGGGAACCCCCATGTTAGCACACCGCGAAGTCCGGCCTTGCGTGCCGCTGTCATCCTTGTCATCCTGGCTTGTCATCCTGGCCAGGCGCCAGACCGAATCCGTACGGATTCTCGACCATTAATTCGTAGCAATTGTAAACGCGGGGTCGGTAACACCCCGGTCGTTTCTCTCCAATGACCAAGCTTCCAGGACTTACGGGCGAGTCTTTGTTGATTTGCGAGGTTTGGATTTGCCCGGGGATTTTTTAAGGCTCGGCGCAGCGGCAAGTTCACGGCGCTTTTTCGCGGCCCAGCCGGGCTTGTTGGCCTGCCGACCCCGCGCAATGGCCAACGCTTCTGCGGGAACATTGTCGGTAATCGTGGAGCCCGCGGCGACGTAGGCGCGGTCGCCAATTCGAACCGGCGCGACCAGCGCGGCATCGCTGCCGATAAAGACGCGATTGCCGATGGTTGTCGGGTGTTTGTGAAAACCATCGTAGTTGCAGGTGATCGTACCCGCTCCGATGTTGGTCTTGGAGCCGATCTTGGCGTCGCCAAGATAGCTCAAATGGCCGGCCTTGGTGCCTTCGCCGACCGTAGTTTTCTTCAGCTCGACGAAATTGCCGATGTGCGCCCCCGCCTTCAAGTGCGTGTCTCCGCGCAGCCGGGCAAAGGGCCCAACGGTGACGCGTTTCTCGAGACGACTGTTCGCGATCACGCAATGCGCCTCCACGATGACGTCGTCGCCGAGTGTCGCGTCGGTCAGAACGCTGCCGGTCCGAATCGTGCAGCGCGCGCCCATCTTTGTTTTGCCAAGCAAATGCACTGCCGGCTCGATGATCGTGTCTTCTCCGGCGACCACCTCGGGATCGACGAGGACGGTGTCCGGCAATTGGATCGTGACCCCGGCGTTCATCAGGGCGTTGCGCTTCCACTCGCGGAAGATGCGATCGACCTCGGCCAGATCGGCGCGCGTGTTGCATCCGAGGACTTCGCGCGGATCAGGAGCGATCTGCGCCAGAACCGTTTCGCCCTTCGAAGCGAGCGCGGCTATGGCATCGGTCAGATAAAGTTCGTGATGCTTATTGTTGGGTTTGACTTGTGCAAGCGCGGGCCATAGTTTTTCGAGCGTGAAGCAGTAAATGCTGGAGTTGATTTCGTTAATCTCGCGCTGCTCGTCGGTTAGCTGCGACTCCTCGACGATGGCGCCAACGTGCGTCTCGGATTTGCGCACGATGCGCCCGTAACCCGAAGGATCGCCGACCACAGCGCTGAGGATGGTTGCAGCGGCGTCCCCCGCGCGATGGACAGCGACCAGCGCCCGTAGCGTCTCGGTGCGCACCAGAGGCGCATCGCCGGGGAGTACGACTACCAGCTTGACGCTGCCCAAAGCTCTACGTGCGACCTGCATGGCATGACCGGTTCCATGCTGCGGCTGCTGAAGCACGGTTGTCGCCCCGGTTGGCTCGACCACAGCCGTGACCTGCTCGGCCTGATGTCCTACGACCACGACGGTCTTTTTCGCGCCGAGCGGCGCACAGGCCCGAAGGACTTGCTCAACCAGGGCTCGCCCGCCGGCGCGGTGCAACACTTTCGCCAGGCTCGACTTCAGCCGCGTGCCTTTTCCGGCAGCGAGAATAACGATGGCAAGGTCTTTGGCGGGCATGGTGTCAATTCATTTTGGGGGAGCAGACGGGGTTTAGCAAAGTGGTGATTTTGGTGCGCGAGTCGAAAGGCTTAATCGGCGGCCGGTGCGGGTACCGAGGCGAGTCTGGGAAGGTCCGCTTCCAGGCCGGCGTGGGAGGTTTCATCCGTGGCGATCGTCCAGAGGGATGGGTCGGCGAGGAGGCGGCTGACCAGTTGGGTATGCAGGGCGTGGCCCGCTTTGTGGGCCTCGACCCGGGCCAGCAGGGGCAGCCCCGCCAAGGCCAGATCGCCGATCAGGTCCAAGGCTTTGTGCCGGCCGAATTCATCGGGGAAGCGCAGGGGACCATTCATCACCCCGTCATTGGTCAAGACAATGGCGTTTTCCAGCGATCCGCCGCGAATCAAGCCCATCGAGCGCAGCGGCTCGATGTCTCGCTCGAAACAAAACGTTCGCGCGCGCGCCAGCAGGTGGCGGAACGTCTCCGGATTGACGACCATCTCCACTTCCTGTTGTCCGACCAGCGGATGCGGGAAATCAACATAACAGCGGACGTGAAACTCGTCGGCAGGATAGATGCCGATACGGCGATCGCCTTCAACAACTTCAAGCGGTTGCAATACCTTGAGATAACGGCGCTTTCGGCGCAGTTTGCGGATGCCCGAATGCTCCAGCATTTGCATGAAAGGCTCGGCCGAGCCATCCAAAATGGGAATCTCGATGGAATCAATGTCGATAAAAACGTTGTCGATCCCGCAGGAATAGATCGCCGCGAGCAGATGTTCGGTCGTCGAGAGCAACACGCCTTGTTTCATGAGGCTGGTGGCGTAGCTGACGCGTGCGACGTTGTGTCCTTGTGCTTCGATCGGAAAATTATCGAGGTCGATGCGGCGAAAAACGATGCCCGTGTCGGCGGGAGCAGGGGTCAGACAGATGTGGCCGAAGACGCCGGTGTGAAGTCCCACACCCTCGGCGGTCGACGAGCGCAGAATCGTGGTCTGAAGCATGGGCGTGAATATAATAGCACTTTGTCGTCCAGTGTTTGAAGCGTTTGTTCCTTAGTATCAATAACTTATGGACATAGAAGGGAGCATCGCGCAATTTGCTGTGGTAAACGTACAACAATCTGGCCGTTTGTCGTGTCTTTCCGGCCTTCTGCTCGATTTCCCGGCCCCGGGCACCTCTGCAGGCTTCCTTTCGCTTTCGCGGCGCGTCCCATAGCTTTGCGATGCTATACTGGGCCCTGAATTTTCGCCGCTAGGTGGGGAAATGAATCGAAAAGCACGCTTCGGCATTATCGCGGTATCCGTGGCGATTTTCTGTTACGCCGGTATCGGACATGTTCTCGGACGGACACCGGACGACAAAGCCTACAAGTCGCTTACGGTTTTCGGCGAAGTGCTGCAGAAGATTCAGTCGGACTACGTCGACGAGCCGAACATGCACCTGGTCACGGCGGGATCGCTGCACGGCTTGCTCGAATCGCTTGACCCGGAGTCCAGTTACCTGACGCCTCGCGAATACACCGAATACAAGCAGAAACAGCAGAGTGCCGGGACCGGCGAGACGGGCCTGAGCTTGAGCAAGCGTTTCGGTTATGTGATCGTGATTTCGGTTTTGCCGGACAGTGCGGCGGAGAAGGCCGGCATCCACAGCGGAGATATTTTTGAGTCGGTTGCGGGTTTCACCACGCGAGACATGTCCGTGGGGCAGGCGCTGAATTTGCTGAGCGGCCAAGTGGGAAGTGGGGTGAAGGTGGGAGTCATTCGCCGTGGCAAGGCGGACCCCGATGAAGTGGACATTGTTCGCGAAAAGCTTGTCACTCCCAAAACCATCGTGCAGAAGGCCGACCCCGATATTCTGGTGCTGCGGTTGCCTTCGCTCGATAATGGCCGCGCGGACGACGTGCGAAACAAGCTCCTCGATGCGGAAAAGCAGGGGATTCACAAGGTAGTGCTGGATCTACGCGAATGCGGGCGCGGCCCGGTGACCGAAGCGGTCGCCGTGGCGCGGTTGTTCGTCCCGTCCGGCACAATTGCGACGCTGCGCGGGCAGACGGTCTCGGCCCAGGTTCTGGCCGCGGAACCGAGCAGGGTGGTTTGGAAGGGTCCGGTTTCCATATTGATTGATGGCACGACGTCCGGAGCGGCCGAAGTGCTCGCGTCGGCGATGGTTGCGAATCATCGCGGCGATGTGGTCGGCGAACGGACGTTCGGTCTGGCGTCCGAACAGAAGCTGATCACCATGGACGATGGCTCGGCGTTGTTTCTGACGGTGGCGAACTACTACAACGCGGCGGGCAAGCCGATCCTGGAAGATGGCGTGGAACCTACCGAGGTTGTGCGGGCGGCAGCGGACGACGATTCCGACAGCGGTGACGATGATTCGACCTCGACGACCGCCACGCCCACCAAAGAACCTTCCGGGCCGCGTCCTCTTTCGCCGGAAGATCCAATCTATCGCAAAGCTCTTGAGATGTTGAAGACGCCCACGAAGAAAGCGGCCTAGCGGCAGGTGATTTGGCGGAACGGGTCGGCTCTAGGACGAATCGACGGCCTACTTTCCAGCAATATCCTTCATTCCTTGCCGGCGTTGCGGTTGCTCGCCATTGGGCTTGCGCTGTCCATAGCCTTTGGCGGCTGCAAAAAGGCCGAAAAGCCCCTGCGGGACACGGACATTCACGCCATCACGCGCGAGTTCGTCGCGGCGGCGGGTTCGGCGGCGCCATCCGGGTCGGACCCACGAAGCGAGCTGCGAGCATCCGATCAAGATCCCCAAAGCACCGATCGTGTGGACATCACGATGCGTGGCGATACCGGGGATTCGTCACAGCGCGCGGCGGTCACGCGAGTGTTGCAATCGCTGGGCGGCGTTGCCACGCGGCATGGACTGACGCAGGATGCGCCGTCCGAGAGCCACGACGGTATTGTTTTCCAGTATCGCCGGGCGGGATTCCCAACACACACGATTCGCATTCACTCCGCGCCTGCGGCCGCATCGCAGCAAGCGCCTCCCCCGGCAGGAGCGCCGACCAGCGGGCAGGCACGCTTGGCGATTATTCTGGATGATCTGGGCAACGACCGGAGCGCGGCGGAGGCCATTTTTTCGCTGCCGTATCCGCTGACGATTTCGGTGCTGCCGAACCACCCGCACTCGGTGGAGATTGCGGAGGAAGCGCATCGCCGGGGCTATCAAGTGATGCTGCACCTGCCGATGGAAGCTGTGGGACAGGGTCGGCCGGAGTCACAAGAGTTGCGGCCTGGCATGTCCGGCAAGGATGTGAGACTGCTCGTGAGTGGGTTTCTGCGCGCGGTTCCTGATGTGGCGGGAGTGAACAACCATCAGGGTTCGCAATCGACGACGGATGTGGCGCTGATGGACGAATTGATGCTGGTGCTGCGGGATCACAAGTTGTTCTACATCGACAGCCGGACTACGGCGGCGACGGTCGCGTTCGATGCGGCGCAGAGAGCCGGCGTGCAATCGGCGTTTCGCAACGTTCCCTTTCTGGATGACGTGGCGGAAGTATCGGCGGTGCGCAAGCAACTGTTGCTAGCCCTACAAGAGGCGGGTGAGAAGGCGAAAGCGATAGCGATCGGTCATCCGCACCCCGCGACGCTGAAAGCGTTGCAGGAAGTTCTTCCGGAGGCGAAGGCGCAGGGCGTGCGCTTGGTTTTCGCTTCGGAGCTGGTGCACTAGCGGCATTTTTTTAAACGTCATTTTGCGCCGGTCTCAAGTTTCAACTAAATGTGGGGCATCCTCGCGGAAGACCGCAAACAACCGCAAACGCGACCCGCTCGGTAAGGACTTTACGTTTGGTTGGTACCTCTATAAATTAATCCGTGCCTGCAATGCAGTTTTGGCTTTGGACTTTTAAGGAACAAGCCTTGAGTCTGTGTGCCAGGATCCCGCGCAAATGTCCCGATACGGCAGCAAGCTCGCGTATGAATGATGGAGTTACAAACCGACTGCCGCCGGCCGGTAATTGGCGCGATCGCACCCCCACCGGGCTAATGAAGAGCGCCATCGCAAGTACAGCTTTGATTGTATTTTTCATCGCTCAAGTCGGCTGGACAGCCGTGGAACAGAATAGTCCTGGCAAAGTTCGGTTCTTACTGCGCATTGACCCCAGTATTGACCCATTCGTTGGGAGCGGTAATCCTGCCGATGAAGAATGGATGCGTGAACATTGGTGGCGAATGATGGTGTATTCCACCTGGTTCGATAAGAAGACTCGTTGGTATCCCGGAGGCTTGCTCTACAAGGACTGTTGCGGGATATATCCAAAGCAGCGCGAGGTGCTGGCGCAGCATCCGGACTGGGTGTTGAAGGATGAAGCCGGTAATAGCTTGTTTGTCCAATACAACTGCAAGGCGGAGCAGAATATGTGCTCGCACTACGCCGCGGATGTGGGAAATCCCGCGTTTCGTCAGTGGTGGATCAACGAGGCCAGGGAGGTGATCGGCCGCGGATATAAGGGTCTCTGGATCGACGACGTCAACATGTCATGGCGCATTAGCGATGGACAAGGTAAATTCGTAGACCCGATTGATCCGCGGACGGGCCGACTGATGCCGGAAGAGGATTGGCGCCGGGATCTCGCCGAATTTATGGAGCAGGTCCGGGCGGAACTTCCTGCCATCGAGATCGTGCACAATGCTATCTGGTTCGCTGGGCAGAAGGGAACTCGTGATCTCGATCCGTACATCCAGCGCGAGTATCGCGCGGCGGACTACATCAACAATGAGCACGGAGTCTATGGGGATGCGGGCTTGCGCGGCGGAGCCGGAGAATGGTCTTACCAGATAAGGCTCGAATACTACGATCGCGTACACGCGCTGGGCAAGGGCGTCATCATCGATGAAGTCGCGCCCGAGAGTAACAGCCCGCAAGGGCGTGAGTTCACGTTAGCAACCTATTTCTTGGTATCTACCGGGCGCGATGCCGTCGGCAATCAGAGGATTCATAATTCATCGGAATGGTGGGCTGGGTATGATATCGATCTCGGCGACCCGCTCGGGCCGCGCGAGCAGTCGAACGGCCTCTATCGACGTAATTACTCTGCAGGCGTAGTCGTGGTCAATGCCCCGGAATCACCCCGCCGGACTATCCGCTTTCCGTCGCCGCTTCTGACTTTAGAGGGCGTCCAAGTGACATCGGTGACGTTGGACGCCAAGCAGGGTATCACTCTGCGTCGTCCCTGAGTTAGTCACACCCTTCGCCGTTTTCCTTCGAAGGCGCATGTTACGGCACCAGTGAAAGGCCGAGGACAACTACATTAGTGTTACTCGGCAGCGCAATCGAGGCCACCGTCTTGGCGGGATTTAGAGCCAGGGAGTAACCGTATACGGCAACTGACTTTGTTTTTTGGGTGCCGTTCCACATATCGGCGTACGGCATAGTCAGAACTGTGGTTTCGCCAACTTGATTTCCGGCGGGCACCCAGTTACTAAGGCTTTGGGTCAGCACCGAAGTTGAGCTGTCCGTGTAGGTTACGATAAATGATTGGTTTTTTTGGAATCCGTTAACAGCGGTGGCCAACATGTTTAGTTTCGAGAATTGTCCGTTCGGTAGCGGGATAACTGCGTTGCTGACCACGTCCGGTGCATTGGCGGGACCAAACGTAAACGTTGAGCCGTTGAATGCGAGCGAAGTCCCCAGCAGGTTGCTTGAATAGGAATCCCCATCCAGATCAACCCCCGTGTTTGTGAAATGCGTACCGTCGGTCACGATTCCATTCCTATTAAAGGAGGAGGCCAAAGATACTGGCACGATCATACCGGAAGGTACCAATGCCACGGCAACCACGACGACGTTAGGATTGTTTGGCAGCGTGAGGCTTGCGACGGTCTTGGTGGGGTAGAGTGTAAACGAATACGCAAACAGATCAAATGTTCCCACGTTCTCGGTACCGGACCACATATCCCGATACGGCATGCTAAGAACGATCGTTTCACCCGGTTTGCTCGGGCCGGGGCGCCAATTGTTGAGGCTCTGTGTAAATGTTTGCGTCGTGCCGTCGGCGTAGGTCACCGTGAAGACCTGGCTGTCCTGTGGTCCATTGACAGCGGTTCCCAAGAAGCTTAGCGCAGAGTAAACTCCCGCGGGAAGCGGAATGGTGGCGCCATTGGACACGACATTCGGAACATCCGGTGGACCGATTGCAAATGTCAAGTCGTTATAGGTTTGCGAAGATCCCAATAGGTTCGCGGAGTAAGCATTTCCATCCCCGTCTAATCCGCCCGAGAACGTCTTACCGTCGGTAACGATACCCGTACGGTTGTACACCGGAGAAAGAGAAACTTGCACTCCGGAAGATGAAGCCGTGCTCACGGTTAGACCACCACCCACGGAATGCGTTAAAGTTCCCGAGGTGCCGGTAATCGTGAAGGTGGTGGATCCCGGAGGCGTGGTTGTCGAAGTTGAAACGGTGAGTGTCGAAGCGCCAGTCGTATTGACAGACGCGGGGTTGAAGGTACCTGTAACGCCGGAGGGAAGCCCCTGAGAAGTCAGAGACACGGTGCCGTTAAAGCCGTTTAGAGGAGAAACCGTTACCGAATACGTTGTACTATTTCCAGCGACTACGGTCTCGGAACCGGGCGCAACATTCAGAGAAAAATCCGGCGTGCTCGCAGTTCCCAATAGACCGAATACCGCGATTCCACCTGCGTCGTTATTGTACCAGGGAAGATAAACGTGGCCCTGCGCCACGATCGGCTCGACCCAGTGTGTGAATTGAAAGCCGCCATCCCTCGCGGCATTTTGACTATTGTTCCAAAGTTGCGTGGCAACATTCGTGGCATCGAAGGCGTACAATGTAGTCTGAGCATTAACCCACAAGATACCGGACCCGGACTGCGTCTGATTTGACGAAACTGACAAAGCGGCGGAGCTTTTCCCGAGGGAAATGCTCGTGTTCTGAGAAGAAGGCGTAGGCGCCGACCCGCTAACGATCGGAAAAGACCCATTAACAAAGTGGAAGGCATTGAGGGGGTCTGTCGAACTCGAACCCCAAACATACAGATACCCTCCGGTCCCCCCGTCGGACCAGAAGGCGTCTCCGTGCATCTTGTGGCAGGTCGCGTCGCTGGTGATCGGAGTTGGACACGGGCTCGTCGCCTGAAAACTTTGTTGGAGTGTCAAATTTCCACCAGAGGAATTTAGGACAGCGACGATTCCCATTTTCCCTCCGGAGAGCAGATAGCTCGTATTCGGAACGCGGATTAAGCCAGCGGAAGATATATCAAGATCGTCCGTCGAGATCTGACTCCAGTTCGTGAACTGGTAGGCGGTGGGTACGCCCGCTGGAGTAAGCATGACAACACTGTCGGAGTAAGGATCCGCGTTCGAGGGATCTCCATTGGCGGTCACGAAGTAGATATTGCCGGCTGTATCGGCGACGGGACCGAAACCCGATTGCCAGATCCCACCACGCATATCGTTTGGCGTGGAATTGAAAACCCAGTTCTGACTCAGGTTCGAGGCGTTGTAACTGAACATCCATCCGTGCCAGGGATCAAAATCAGGCCCGCAGCTCGCGAAGCCCATGTAAACATTGCCGCCGGACAACAAAAGAGCGGTTCTCTGAGCGTGCGTGGTGTCCTGATTAAGGGTAACGAATCCGTTCACGCTATCGTAGCCGTTGCCCGGCACCTGACCCTGTATCTGCACCGGACTGCCAAATTTTGGTTTTCCCGTGGTGATATCCAGCGCGTTGAGGAAGTATTCATAGGCAGTTCCGGAGCTGGTCGGACTGGTCGACACTGCGTAGATCGTGTTGGTAGTGATATCTATGACCGGGGTACTGAGAATACCGAGTTCATTTCCAGCACTGAACGCCGGGCAGGCACCTCCGGCCGCCGATTGTGCGGGAACCGGTGCGCCCAGGTTGGTCTGCCACAGTGGCGTTGTGCTCAGCGTGTTTGCGTCAAATGCAAAAATCGTGTTCTTTTGAGTCGCTACATACAATACGTTTGTAGTGCGTGTACCGCCGCCGGCGAGCGGAACCGATACGTTGGGGATAAAAAGCGGATTTCCGTACTCTCGTCCATCCAGCGGCAGGCTGGCGATTTTGCCAAATTGCGTCACATTGACATTTGTTGTGTTCAGCAGCGTTTCATTAAGATTGGCCCCGGTTCGATTATTGTTGTACTGGCCGGTCGAGATCGTCTGAGCCGCTGATGATCCAGCGAGCGCGGCGACCAGTAGAGCCGCGACGACGAGACGAGGTCCCGCCTGCACCGACCTCGATCGCGCAATTTCGCGAACAAAGTCATCGACAGGAAGCAGTGAACCCAGCGTCGTCTTAAAATTCATGTTCGGATCGGATCCGCTACCCAATGATCTTCACGAGCGGCAGGAAACTAGCACCTGTGTTACGAACTGTCAATAAAATAAGATGGTTATAGCTGGTGTAGCCAGTTCAGTACTTCTAGAAAGTACTCCACACTCAGTACGTCCAGTGAATACCATCGCGCTTCTGAAAAACCTGTGAAGCAGACGTAGTACTACGATTAGTAGGTCTTGCTTTCCGCAGAGAAACCGCTACGATACCCGCAATTCAGCGGTCCGTCCCCCCCCGTTCTGAATGCCCTTCTACACCGAGGATCAACACGTGACGTTGAAGCCTGACGATCTTCTATTCGTGCCGACCGGCACGGGAAACAGCGATGGCATTCCAGACCACGACGGCGGTGCAAACCCTGACGGGAACCGTCATTCCTCGAACGCTGTCTTGAGAAACCCTTACGAGAAACAGGGGGTAGAGAAGGGACGGCTAGGATCGGCTTTTGCGTTGCGGCGCCGATCGGAAGGCCGATCAACAAGTGATAGCGAATCAATTATAAAACTTAAGGGTAACGAACCGCGAACCCAGAACCAGCTTGCGCACTATTGGGATGTCGTCCAGGAATATCGGGTACTGGTGACCACGATTTTTCTGGCATGCGTTGTGATTGCCACTGCGACCGCTGCCCTGCAACCTAAGGGTTATCGCGCCACCGTTTCCATGGAGATCCTCGGCATTAACGAGGTAGATCCGACGGTGTCCTCCGCGGGCGACACCTATGCCCAAACTCAGCTGGAGCTGCTTAAGCGAGATGCTCTCACTGCGCGCGTGGTGCGGCGCCTGGGCCTGGATCAGAACGATCGATTTTCCGGCCATCGAGGGTTCTTGTCGTGGTTTACCTCGAACACCGCTGACAATGACAAGGTTTTCGCGGCGGTTCGAGTGGCCCAGAAAAAACTCAGGGTCCAACAACTGCGGCAATCGAACCTTATTGAGATCTCTTTTGAGGATTCTGATCCGCATTTGGCCGTGGATTTCGTCAATACGCTCGCCCAGGAGGCAGTGGATGAAAACCTGCGTTCGCGGCTGGGGCTCAGCCAAAGCGTGGGAACGTGGCTTGGGCAGCACCTGACCGATCTACGGATGAAAATGGCGGCTGCCGAACGCGAATTGGAAACCTATAGCGCCAATGCAGGCCTGGTCACAACTACAGGCAACAGTTCACCGGTGGACAACACACGTCTTCAACGGCTGCAGGATCAATTGGCGCGCGCTCAGACCAGCCGCATACAGAAAGAGGCACGCTATCGAATCGCTCAGGCGGCCGCTCCCGATTCGTTGCCGGAGGTTCTCGATGACGCCGCGCTGAAAGAATATCGAATCCGCTTGGCGGACCTGCGCAGGCAGGAAGCCGACTTGAGCACAATGCTAACGCCTGACCACCCCAAACTTCAACGCGTGCACGCCCAGATTGAGAACCTGCTGGCGACCATCGCACAAGAACACACCAACATTCTCAATCGTGTCAGCAACGAGTACGCAGCGGACCGCCGCGAAGAGGACCAAGTTACGGAGGCCGTGGCGGTGGAAGCCTCGAAAGTCAGTGAAATCACCCAGAAAGAGATTCACTACAACACTCTTAAGCGCGAACTCGAGACCACCCGAAACATGTATGAAGATGTCTTGAAACGGGTGAACGACACAGAACTGGCTTCGGTTACCCGCGCCAGCGGATTACGCATTGTTGATTCCGCGACCATTCCTGAAAAGGTGGACGTTCTAAGGAGCAGGATATTTTTCAGCGGCATCGGCGCTTTCGCAGGACTTCTCCTGGCTGTAGTCGCGGTGTTTCTGTTGGAGCAGACAAACAATACGGTAAATTCGGCGGGTTACACGCCGGTGCTTCTAAACGTGCCGGAGCTTGGCATCATTCCTCCTATTGGGAAGCCCAATTGGACCCGCCTGAAGTTAACCTACGGCACTCACGCATTAACCTACGGGGAACCAGGCGGATCGTTTTGCGCTTCGTCGCCTGCCATCTGGAGATTACGCAAGCCGCGACCTTCGGCAGCCATGCAGGAACTGTCCTCTATCTTGGACGCTTCCTTTCAGTCGGTAACCAGCTCCATTTTGTTCGCCTTGGCTGAAGATACCCATCGTCGCGTGATTGCCGTGAGCAGCCCGGGACCTGCGGAAGGCAAGACTACGATTACCGCCAATCTAGGCTTGGTGCTCTCTGAAATCGGCCACCGCGTTTTGCTGATCGATGCCGACCTACGACGGCCGTCGCTTCATAAAGTTTTCGGTCTCGGAAATACAGCCGGACTTGCCGCTATTCTATCGGAGTCGACACGCATATCCAGTAAACGGGTCAAAGAATCTGTCCAACAGGTATCCGCGTATCATTTGGATGTACTCACGGCTGGACAACCGGTTATCAATCCGTTTTCTTTGTTTCATTCTGGAAGGATCAGTGAAACCGTTGAGTCGGTTCGAAACGACTACGACCTCATCCTTATCGACACTCCACCTCGCCTTTTTGTCCCTGAGAGCCGCTTACTCGGGCGGGTGACCGACTGGTCCATTCTGGTGTTGCGAGCTGGAAAAACGACTGCGGATGCTGCACTCGGCGCCCGGCGGCAAATGGAGGAGGACGGCATAGCGCTGCTCGGCACCATCCTAAATGACTGTCGTCCGCGGCACTCCTCGTACGGGTATTCCGGTTACTCGGCGAGGTGGGCGAATGGCTAGGGTCGCCTATCTGCATGAATCCTGGAGTACAGCTGCCTACCCTTCGGCGACCGTAAGGTTTTTTCCGGCGCTTATCGGGATGGCCTTTTGCATCAGCTGCATCGTGTTGGTCGAGCCGGCACCGATAGACGCTCTGGTTCTTGCTCTGTTTGCCTTCGGGGTGGTGTCCGGAATCGTGCGTCTTGGTGAAATGCCCGTTCTTCCGGTTTTGTTTCTGGCGGGACTGGCTTTAGCCAATGTCATCTCCATCTCCGTGTCCGCGGAACCGGTACGGGCCATTTGGTACTGTTTTGTAACTCTGTACATGATGATTTCGTGGGCGCTTTTTGTCGGAGTAATGAACTTCTACGGAATCTCTATTCTTACGCCGATTTTCCGGGGCTATTCGCTCGGAGCGTGCCTGTCGGTAATTCTGGCAGTTGCTTCCTACTTTCACCTGATTGGCTTTCAGTACCGCCTGCTCCTGAATGGAAGACCGAAAGGATTGTTCAAGGACCCCAACGTATTCGGCCCCTTTCTGATCCTTATCGCTGTATTGGCCATCAGCGGCTGCCTACCGTTTGCTAACCGCGCAGCTCAATGGGCAACGGCGGTCATTGCATCCTTAGGGATTGCGCTTAGTTATTCGCGGGCGTGCTGGATCAACTTTGCGGTTTCGCTTGTGCTGTTTGTGCTGTTAGATCAGCTGCTCCCTCCCCGGATTGGCGTAAACCGTTCGTCTACACTGTTGCGGCTCTTCGGTCTGGCAACACTAGCCATGTTAGTGATTGCTGCGGTCATTCAAATCCCGTCTGTGAGAGCGATGCTGGCCATAAGGCTCGGGCAAGGCGGGATGCACGACTACGATCGGCTCCGATTCGAAACACAGCGGCTGGCAGTCCAAGCGGCAATCGATCATCCCTTGGGGATTGGACCCGGCCAATCCGAGGAAACGTTTCAATACGCCACGCACAGTTCCTACCTGCGTGTTCTCAGTGAAAACGGACTATTCGGACTATTTTGCTTGGCCGGTTTTCTTCTTTCCACCCTGGCGCAGGCGATTGCCGGAGCGTGCTCGACGCCTTCGCCACATTGGAGAGGCGTCTATATCGCCGCAGCAGCATGCTTGTGCGGCCACCTCATCAACAGCGGCGTCGTGGATACCTTGCACTGGCGACATTTGTGGTTCTTGTGCGCGCTTCCATGGGCTCAAAACTCGGTGGCTATATTCGGTGGGGAGGGCGGGAAATGAGCGCCATCACTAGGGCACGATTGGTGGTCAAGCGACAGACCGCACCCAAACCAATGCTGATGGTTGCCTCTTTGGTGTTGAGCGATCTGATCGCCCTGGTGGTATCGGTGGTGACGAGCATCGCCGTAAAGATGATCGTGAGCCCTCCCTTTGAGCTGGTGGGCTATGTCCGGCTGTTCCCGCTTTTGTTCTTGTTCTTGGGCGTGTACGCTGCGGTAGGTTTGTACTCCGGCTTGGCGATGGGTCCGCCGGAAGAGATCCGCCGGACAACGTTTTCCTCCGCCGTGTTGTTCCTGACCCTGGCTGCAGTCACCGTTTCCTGGCGAAGCGCTACTCACCCTTTCACCTGGACCCTATTCCTGGCCATGTTACTGACCATCCTGCTGGTGCCTCTCACGCGAGGCATCTGTCGCGCGTGGCTCGGCAACGAAGATTGGTGGGGCTATCCGACGGTCATCCTGGGAGGGCCTGAGAATGCGAAAATAGTCTTACGGATCATTCGACAACAGCCCGGGCTGGGATTGAAGCCGATCGCTGTGATCAGCCCGACTTCACCGGATCGCGAGATACTGGGCGTCCCGGTGATCCGGGAACTGGACTGCGACGAGCGGCTGGTGAGCCGCGACATGTTCGCTTACGCGATCATTGCCATGCCGGACAGAATGTCCGATGACCTCATTCGCTTTATTGAGCGGAGCGTGGTTCCCCAAGTCGCGCAAGTTCTGGTGATTCCCACAGCCTATGAGTGGTCCCGCACCTGGGCGCGCACCAAGGTCTTCGGAAGTATGCTGGGACTCGAGATCCCGCAGGTCATGCATTCCAATCATGAGATTTCCAAGCGTGTCCTGGATGTGACCGTCAGTTGCTCGCTGTTGCTCTTGCTGCTTCCTTTGTTTGCGGCCATCGCCGTGGCCATCAAACTGACCAGCCGAGGCCCGATCTTATTTGGACACCGCAGGATCGGCTTGTCAGGAACCTCTTTTAGAGCTTGGAAGTTTCGCACCATGGTGGAAAACGCTGACGTCGTTCTGGATCGATATTTAGCGGAAAACCCAGCAGCTCGAACGGAATGGGAGCGCGACCGAAAACTGCGGAACGACCCCCGCGTGAACGCAGTCGGTCGGGTTTTGCGCCGGACGAGCCTGGATGAACTTCCGCAGCTTTGGAATGTTCTCTGCAATGAGATGAGTTTGGTCGGTCCTCGGCCTATTGTGCAGGACGAAGTCGACCGGTACGGAACGTCCTTCGATTTGTACACTCGCGTTAAAGGCGGGCTCACGGGTTTGTGGCAGGTTTCCGGAAGAAACGACACTTCGTACGAAGAGCGAATACGCCTGGATTCTCTCTATGTGCGGAACTGGTCGGTGTGGCTTGACCTATTTATTTTGTATCGGACGATCGGTGCTTTGCTGTTTCGAGACGGAGCCTACTAGCGTTGCCTTGGAACCAGCTTGGATGGTTTGCGGATCGGCGGACGGTGACATCAGAGATGCGAGAAAAGTTCAAAGCTCGGTTCTTCGAGCTGTTGCAGAACGATCTTGTGCACAATTCGACGGCGCTGTACGGGGTGCAATTGTGCCGTAAAATCTTTCCGCTTGTAACCATGCCATATTTGCTGCGTGTGCTTGGGCCATCGGTCTGGGGATCGGTCGCTTTTGTCAGTTCACTGGGTGAGTTCATCGTTCTGGTGATTGAGTTTGGGTTCAATCTGTCAGCAACGCGTGAAATCGCACATTCTCGCCATGTGCCTCAAAAATGCAGCAGGATTATGGCCGGAGTTCTCGGGGCGCAAACCTTGCTGGCTGCTGCTAGCGTAACCGCGGCCTGGCTTGCGTCCCGATACATCCCTTTGTTGCGCAACAATCCGTATCTTTTGTGGGCGGGCGTACTGTATGGCGTTTTCCAGGGCTTAAACCCGCTGTGGTTTTTCCAAGGTCTGGAGCGCCTACGTCTTGCAGCGTCCTTAGAAATAGCAGGAAAAATTCTTGGAGTGTTCGGTATTTTCCTGTTCGTCCGGTCATCCTCGGATGCCTGGAAAACTTTGGTTTTCCAGGGCGTTCCTCCCATGCTGTCCAGTCTAGTCGGGCTGATCCTGGCGTACCGGCTATTTCCATTTACTGCGCCGACCTTCTCGTTGGTGAAGGCCGCGATGATCTCGGGCTGGAGACTATTTGTATTTCGCGGCGGAGAAAGCCTATACGGGGCTGGAAACGCTTTCATACTCGGTTTGTTTGCTCCCATTAGCTCCGTGGGTTACTTCGCTATTGCTGAAAAAATCAGTAAAGCAATTTTTGGTTTGCTAAATCCGATACGCGAGGCGTTGTATCCGCGAATCAGCCGTTTGGCTGTGACCGCAGCCGCGGACGCCGCCCGGCTGGTCCGGATAGGCGCTGCGGTCATGATTTCCGGCGGGGTTCTGCTGGGCATCATGCTGTATATCGCCGCTCCACGATTGATCCATATCACGACCGGTTCTGATTTGCGGCCCGCCGTTACCGTGCTGCGCATCTTTGCGCTTCTTCCGCCGTTGCTGTCGGTGACCTACTCGATTGGGCTGCAGTGGCTTCTTCCTCTGGGAGAGGACGCTAAGGTAAATCGCATCTTCCTCACGGCTGGAGCGCTGAATCTCGTAACAGCATTGTTAGTGGCGCCGGTCTATCAGCACATCGGCATGGCCGTAAGTGTTCTCTTTTCCGAAACCTATGCCTGCATCGCTATGGTCCTGGCGGTGGTGAATCGTGCGCCGCTATGGAAGAATTGGACGTTCCGAACAAACAGAGTGGCCGCGCTCGCCAAGGAGTCCTGCGATGGCTGATTCTTCGCCAGTCACGGTGAATGCGCGCTTTCAGGTACAACAGAAAACCGGCATGCAGCGGTATGCCTACGAAATCGCCTCCAGGCTCAATGGAAAGATTCGCGAAATCCGTCCGGAACGCGCCTTGAAAGGTGCCGCCGGGCACTTGTGGGAACAATGCTACTTGCCAAGTCTCTCTGCCGGCTCGCTCCTCTGGAGTCCAAACAATACTGGACCGGTCATCACCCGTCATCAAGTTTGCACCATTCATGACATCATTCCAATCGATCATCCGGAATGGTTCAGCAAATCGTTTGCTGCCTGGTACAAGTGGCTGCTGCCCGCTCTGGCGCACTCTGCCCAGCATCTCATCGCGGTTTCCGAATTCACCCGATCCAGGGTTATCGAAGCGTTTGGCTTGAAACCTGAAAAAGTCAGCGTGGTTTTAAATGGCGTGGGCACCGAGTTTACCCCCAGACCGGATGAGGAAATCGATCGAGTGAAAACCCGCCTGGGGTTGCCGGCAAAATCCTATGCGCTCTACGTTGGGTCACTCGAACCGCGCAAGAATTTGCCTCGCCTACTGAGTGCTTGGGCCCTCGTGCAGCGGAAATGCCCGGACATTCAGTTAGTTATTACCGGCTTGAATAAAGGAGGTTCCAAAGTTTTTAGCGCAGTCCCAATCGCCAAAATTCCCTCCGGAGTCTTTTTTACGGGTTACGTGGAAGATGCAGACCTGCCGGCACTCTATTCCGGAGCAGCTATTTTCGTATACCCGTCCTTATATGAAGGTTTCGGTCTGCCACCGGCCGAGGCCATGGCCTGCGGTACGCCGGTCATAACCTCCAAAGGCACATCTCTGTCCGAAGTTGTGGGGACGGCAGCACTCCTGGTCGATCCGCAGAACACCGAGTCCATTGCCGATGCCATCATCCGCGTGGCAAGCAGCGAGTCCCTAAGAGCGGAGATGCGTCGAGCGGGCCTCGCGCAGGCGCAGCGCTTCAATTGGAACGATGCGGCGGCGCAAACGTGGCTAATTCTTTCCCGGGAAGCGGAACACTCATGAGCAACATCGCGGTTGAGCGCAACTTTGAGCAGGATGGCGTCGAACTTCACCGACCAAAGGGCCCGCGCGTTCTCCAGATCGTTACAAGAGCGAACCTGGGAGGTACGCAAGTTCACATCCTTGATCTACTACGAGGCTTCCGGAACGATTTTGAGATGGTTCTGGCGACCGGTGAAGAAGGGTATTGCACAGAACAAGCCAAAGCGCTGGGAATCGAATGCCATTTGCTCCCCGGTCTGATTCAAGCGATTGACCCGCTCAGCGATTTAAGAGCACTCAACTCAACGCTACGAGCCATACGCAAAATTCGGCCCGACCTGGTGCATTGCCACACCACAAAGGCTGGATTGATTGGAAGATTGGCCGCACGCCTCTTGAATGTTCCCGCCATCTATACGGTTCATACTTGGTGTTTCACAGAAGGGACCGCCCGATCGTGGCGGGCCTTGGGTCTGCCCAGTGAAACCGTTGCGGCGCGATGGGCGAGACGCATCATTACCGTATCTGATGCCAACCGCATGACTGCTATCTCGAAGCGCATAGCGAATGCGGACAAATTCGTGACCGTCCACAACGGTATTGAAGACTGTTCTGCCCGTGCCAAGCCAGCAACAGGGAGTACTCCTCGAATCGTGATGATCGCCAGATTTGTGCCGCAAAAAAATCAAGCCTTACTCATCAAGGCAGTTGCACGCATCCAAAGCCCCGTTATTCTCACGCTCGTGGGGGATGGACCGCTACATGAACAGGCGGTGCAAGCGTCTGCATCGTGCCCCGCCCATGTCAAAGTGGAGTTTCTAGGGGAACGCCACGACATCGCAGAAATCCTCGCGGCGTCCAATCTGTTTGTGCTTTCGACGAACTGGGAGGGCTTCCCCATAAGCATTCTGGAGGCGATGCGGGCGGGACTTCCGATTATCGCTACGGACGTGGACGGAGTCAGCGAAGCGGTCATCGACGGTGACAACGGACTGTTGGTTGGACCGCGAGACTTGGATGGTCTTACTAAGGCAATCCAAGTACTGATCACCGATCCCGCCCTTCGCGAGCGCATGGGCGCACGCGGCCGGACCAGATTTGAAGAACAGTTTAGCGCAGATGCAATGTTAACCAAGGTTATCGCTGTTTATGAAGGTGCGCTTGGACGCACGCTAAGACCATGCAGAAACCAATCTTCCGATGAGCTGCTTGGCTCCCAACAACTGGCGACGGACAAATATGCTAAAACCAACTGAAGAAGGTCTTTTGTGGCTGAAACATCGACCGTGACGCTTGGAAACGTTCCCGCTGCGTGGAACGAGGTAATCGCCGAGTACCCTAAACATAAGTGTATCCATACGCTCTTCGAAGAGCAGGCGGCACTTACTCCGAACGCGATCGCACTGGAATTCGGGAATCGTACAGTTGCTTATTCCGAGCTCAATCGAATGGCAACCCGCATCGCCGGCGTTTTGAAAAGGCGTCAGTTCGCACCGCGAGCTCGAGTGGCCCTCTCTCAGGAACGCTCACCTGAATTGGTAGCGGCATTGCTGGGGATTTTAAAGGCCGGGGGTATCTGCGTCCCCATCAATCTTAGCTATCCGGACGAGCGGGTGCGATTCTTGCTAGCCGATGCATCTGTTCAATACGCAATTGGCAGTGGCGATCAACGGTCCGCGTTCACGCGGCTCGGCTCCGAAATCGAATTTATTGATGTGCACGCGCTGCCGCGCACGCAATGCCATGATTCCGCTGTAGCGATCTCCTCCGACAGCCCAGCTTACATACTCTATACCTCTGGTTCGACGGGAGTACCCAAGGGGGTCATTCTCTGCCACCGCTCGGTTGTTCGGCTGGTCTGCAACACGAACTACGTTACGATTTCGCCGAATGACGTTTTCCTCCAATTGGCGCCCTTTTCGTTCGATGGATCGATATTCGAAATCTGGGGCCCCTTGCTTAACGGCGCTCGCCTGGCCATCGCTCCAGCCGGCGACCCCAGCCTTGCTGACATTGCCGACCTCATTGACCATCATCAAGTGACCGTAATGTTTCTTGTGACTGGACTTTTTCACGCCATGGTCGACGAACGGCCCAGGACGATGGCGAAAGTGCGCCAGCTCTTGGCTGGAGGTGACGTAATGTCGGCTCGCCATGCCAAGGCCGCTCTAGCCGCAATGGAGGATGGCTGCGTCATCAATGGGTACGGTCCGACGGAGAGTACGACGTTTGCGTCCTATTTTCGAGTTACGCGAGACACATCGATTGAGGACAGTGTTCCTATCGGAAAACCAATCGCGAACACCAGTATCTACATTCTCGATTCAGAGCTCCGGCCGCTGCCGATCGGTCAGATTGGGGAGATTTTCATTGGCGGGGATGGACTTGCTCTCGGCTATCTGAACCGGCCAGATCTGGAAGGCGAAAGATTTATTGCCAATCCATTTTCGAGTGAAAGTGACTCCCGTTTGTATCGGAGTGGTGATCTCGGTCGCTTTACTTCGTCCGGCGATATTGAATTTTGCGGAAGAATCGACAATCAGATCAAAGTTCGCGGGTTTCGCATCGAGCCGGGGGAAATTGAAGCCGCCGCGATGCGGCTTGAGCAAATCCGTCAAGCCCTTGTGGTGGCCGTCCGGAATCATTTCGGCGAAAACATTCTCGTATGCCATTACGTCCTGGTGCCGGGTTGCCACGTCGCTCAGGAACAATTGCGCGCTCATCTCAGCGCCACGTTGCCTGCGTACATGGTCCCTACACAATATCGGAAGTGGAATGAATTCCCGCTAACAGTCAATGGCAAAGTCGACCGGCGCAAGTTGGTGGACACCGGAATCGGCAGTCAACCTTCGGTAGCCCCCGGGCCCGAAGAACTCGGGGAGATCGAGCGCTCGCTGCTGCAAATGTTTTGTCATTTACTCGGCAGGGATGATATCTCCGTCGACGACGATTTTTTCACCAGCGGAGGTGACTCGCTCGCAGCTGCTCGATTGTTCGCGCAAATTGAAGAACACTTTGACAAACGATTGCCCTTGGTGACCATGTTCGACGCTTCAACGGTCCGCCAACTCGCAGTAATTCTATGGGACGAGAAATGGTCTCCTAATTGGTCGCCGTTGGTCCCGATCCGCGCCTATGGCACCGAACCTCCGCTCTTTTTGGTGCACGCGATCGGCGGCAATGTTCTGAACTACAAAAGTTTGGCCGACCACTTAGCCACCAATCAGCCAATCTATGCATTCCAATCAGGCGCTCTTAAGGACCGGCGGATGGACACCACCACAATCGAACAGGTTGCTCGGACCTATCTCGCGGCCATGCAATCCGTGCAGCCCCAGGGACCTTACTGCCTTGGTGGGTTTTCTTCTGGTGGCCTGGTCGCTTACGAGATGGCGCAGCAACTCGTACGTGGCGGGCAACACGTGGCGATCCTTCTCTTATTTGACTCTTTCGCCGAACCTTCAGTTAAAGCCTTATTTCGTTCACATCGTTTTTACAGGGCTGCGTTGCGCGTCGCTCATGCCTTCTGGTGGAACCTTGGTTATTTGATGCGGACAAATCCACGGGCATTTGCGCAGCGAAAGGCCCACAACATTGCCATGAATCTTAGAATCATGCTGTATCAGATTCAGAGCGCTTGTGCGTATCTTCTGAGGGCGCCTGCGCCGACATCTTTTCTAACCATTGAGGAAGTCTTTGTTCGCGCATTGGAGAAGTACGTTCCGCAGCCTTACGCGGGACACGCCGTTCTTTTTCGGACGAAGGACTCCGGCTCCTACGATCCAGACAATGTACACGCGTGGGACAGGATAGTTCGTCATGGTCTCGATGTCGTCGATGTCCTTGGCGATCATGAGAGCATGTTCAAAGAGCCTTACGCGAAATCTCTGGCAGACGCGATCAGCCACTATCTGCACGGTGGTACTAGCGAGCTTGACGTGCTTGGGTTGCGCTCTACACGTTGAGCTTCCTGGATGCCTACCTGAAACGCGATGCCTCGGCAAAGGCGTTTCTTGAGAGAACCCTTCGCACCGTCATAGAGCAACATAATCTTGACGCACTTGCACTTTTGCCAGGCGCTTTCTTTGTGTGTTCATTCCAAAGCAGTTGCAATCTCGCCTTTGCAAGGGCCGTTCTCTGTCAAAGACCCGTTCTGGCGGGTCTTGCCGGGAACAAGCGGTGAATGATGTAGAAGAACCAGAGCAGGATGAGGAAATCGAGGATGCTAGCTTCGGGTCCGGCGGTGCCACCCACGAGCCAGGCCGGTCCGGCCAAGGTCGCGCTCGAAAGATGGCCCGGGAAGATCATGCCGCTGTCCGGGACCGAGTAGAGAAAGGTTTCGCCGAAATCGAAGGCCGCGTGCATGCCGACGGCGAACCAGAGGCTGCCCGTGCGCCGCAGGGTGAAGCACCAGAGAAGTCCGGTGAGAACGACGCCGGCGATGCCGACCCAGCTTTCGCCAGGATTGGTAAGGTGCACGGCGCCAAAGGTGACGGAGGTGGCAATGGAAGCGGGCCAGAAGCCGATTCCTTGCGCCAACGCAAACTGGGCGTATCCGCGAAAGGCGAATTCCTCAAACAGGCCCACTACAAGAAAGAAAGCCAGCCAGAAGGCCAGCCATTTTAAGAATGTGACGCCATGAATTTCGACGGAACCGAGGTGGTAATACCCGAATGCCGAAAGAGTTCCGAGCACGGCACTGATTTCCGCCAAGCCGAATGCCGCGCCTTGCCAGAAGCGTTTTCCGAGAGCGCCACGCAAAGCAAGCCCATATTCACCCAGGCGTCGGCGCTCCAGCCGCGACATCACCCAGGCTCCCGCGCAAACTCCCGCGAAGCGGAGGAACTCGGAGGTCATGAGAATTTCTGGCGCTAAGGCGAATCGACCGCTTGGCCCGAAAAAGTTGCTGATCCAAAAAAACTCGTAGGTGAACGCTTCCGCGAGAATGAGGTAGAGGAAGACGCGCAGAAGCACGAAAGGAAGATCGGGGCGGCGAAAGAAATTGGGTGCTGGCGACGGCTCAGCGGGAACAGTGAGAGGGGAGTCGGATATGTCCATTGGGAGAGGGAGCGTCCGGCGCACGCGAAAAACTGGCTCGCGGCCTTGCGCTTTGAAAATGAAGATAGCATAAGGACGGCGCGGATGCGGTGTTTGCCGGCATGGGGACGAGTTACTGCCCGATACGTGTGGCGGCGGCACCCAGGATTTGGCGGCTTTTTTGTTCCTGCACGAAAACGACGATGCGAACGTTTTGCAGCTTCCAGGACGAATCGAGGTGCACGGGCGTGGTTCCGGAGAACGACGTTTCTTTGTTGAGATTGATGGACGCTAGTTTGTGAAACCTACGCACCACCGAGGCGTGATGAAGTTCCGAGCCAGCGTTTTCCCCCGCAGAGACGGCGGAATGCAGGCCTGATTCGGTAACCGCCAGCCACACCTCGGGCGTGTCCTTGTGATTGGTCGCGTTGAGTTGATCCACAGAAACGGTGGCTTGTACAATATCGGGCCTGGAAGAGGGAGCCACCGACAAGGTCACCTGAGCCTTGGGTCCGGCGGCAGCTTTTTCGATCGCCTGCACGGCGGCCCGATCGTTACCGCCGACGAATTCGTTGCGACCGTCGACGATCATTTGAGGCGTGTAGGGGTTCCGGTTTTTCAGCGTGCCGGCGTAGTCTTGCTGGCGCAGGGTCCACTCCCGACTGGAAAACGGGTCCATCCACCCGTCGTCGTTCCAGTAGTCGACGTGCTCTTCGAGCGCGATAATCTGCGTTTTGGGGACCGGTTGCTGGGCTTCGAGCTGAGCCAGCAGGGCATCTGCCGGCGGGCAGCTGGAGCATCCTTCCGAGGTGAACAGTTCGACGACGACAGGGACAACCGCGCCCGAAGCGTTCTGCGCTGCTGGCCTCCGGTCGAGTGCCATGGTCGGATAGGCCGTACGGATTGCAGACCACCCGACGATGATGATAAGGAGTGCCAGAGAAACTGCCGCCCATCCGGAGATCGACGTTCCGGGGATTTTTCGAATGTTCCACGACATGGAATCCGCAGGTTCCTTTCTGAACCTCAACGTATCGTACGTCGGGGAGTGCAAGAATGGATGCAATGGGGGAGGCTTACGTTGCAGAGAAGGGCTATCTGGGGAATAACCGCTATGATACTTTTAACCGGTTATTTGCCCGAAACTGAATTCGCTGGAGTTGGGCGCTCTCGGAGGCTCTGATGTCGCAAACCTCGGCCATCGTGGTTCTGCTGGGAGGGCGGCTTGCCGTCGATTTCGCGAACGCCCCGTCCTATCCCGGCGCGCCTTATCAGGACCTATCCTGGGAGGAATTCGTGGCCTTCTTGGAGGCTTCGCGTATCGTCTCGGCCGAACGTGGCGCGCAACTGCTGACGCTAGCCGAGAGCGATCCCAAGGCAGCCTTCGCCGTGCTGTCTCGAGCGGTACGTCTTCGCGATGCGCTGCGTAAAGCCTTTGGGACATTGGTAAGGAACGAGCGGGTCGCGCGTGACTGCGCTGAACCGATCAACGAAGTGTTGCGCATTACCGAAGGGCACGACGAGCTGGTACAGCAGGAGGACGCGCGCTGGAAGCTGGAGTTTATTGCCCGGGAAGGCGGCCTGGATTGGCTTTTGGCGGCGGTGGCACGGTCGGCGGCAGAAATCCTGGTGGAGGGCGCGGAGGCGCGCATTCGCCGGTGCGCCAACCCGGGGTGCGAGCTTTTCTTCTGCGACAAATCGCGGACGCGCAGGCGGCGGTGGTGTTCGATGGCGATTTGCGGGAACCGGCAGAAGGTAGCGAGTTTTGCGCGGCGGCGAGGATGAGGGGCGAAGGAGGTTCGCGGCGTGGGAGGCTTCTGGCCCTACGGCGGATGGGGCTTGACGTACCTGGGGGATTGGTCCTTTGACCATGGGTCGTAGCTATAGGCGAAAACCAGGCGTTCGGCGAGCGGCGGATGGGAATAGAGCCAGAAGGCTATGATCGGCGGAGGATTGGGATCAGCCAGACCAACTTCGCCTAAGACCTGGAAGGCGTGGGCAGCCACTTCCGCTGCGTTGGGAACGATTCCGTGAATTACTTCGAGGCCGTAGACATCGGCGGCGTGTTCTTGCGCGCGGCTGAAACCATTCGCGATGGGCATGGCGAAAAACGCGATCACCTTAAGGAGTAAAAAAAGGACGGCGAGCGTGGCCCAATCCCGGGGCCCGTAAATTCTCCACTCCTGCGCCCAGCGGCCCAACGTCCAGTGCAGGCCGCGATAGCCGACATAGAAGGCCATGAGCAGCATGGCGGCGAAAAACAGAAAACCGTTGCGGACATGATTGAGCACGTAGTGGCCTGCTTCGTGGCCGAAAATAAACAGCGTCTCGTCGGTGGTCAGTTTCTGAATGGTGGTATCCCAGACGACGACGCGCTTGGATGCGCCGACGCCGGTTACGTAGGCGTTGAGGTCATTGGTCTTCTTGCTGGCTTGCATCAGGAACATGCGATCCGGCGGGATGTGGAGACCGGTTCGCTCGATCACTTTTTCCATTTCCGCCGTTAGCTGGGGATATTTGGTTTCGAGCGGCTCGAACGTGTTGAACATCGGATCAATGAACCAGGGGCTGATGAAAACCACAAAGAGCAGGATGGGCAGCGTCGCGAGCCAAAACAAGAACCACCATCGACCGGGGCTCCAACGCATGGCCGCGAAAAGAATCAGCACCAGCACATAGGCGAAGACAATGCCGAGCAGTTCGCCTTTTGACCAGTCCCAAAACCACGAACCCCAGCCTTGTATCGATTGTTCGTAGTGTAGCGAGAGCGAGTGTCCATAGAGGTGGACGGGGAGATCGCAGAGGTCCAGGATTCCGATCAACATGGGGACAAACACAAGTCCCTGCAGCCAGCGGTTGCCGCTCGCGTTTTCCGCAAAGTCGCGGAGTTTCGCGGCGACACCCAGGCGCAACAGCAACAGCAGGATGATGACACTCAGGACGTAGGAGACAAAATACAGAAGGTATTCGGCGCGCGAATAGGCCACCGCTTTTTCGTAGCGGTCGTGAGACAGCGTGTACTGTTCGGTTCTCGGAGGCTCGGGTGCGGGCCGTTGTTTCGAAGGCGCTCCGGGAACGGCGGGCTGCGAGGGGGTGGGGCGCTCCGGGTAGGATTGCAATGGGGTGGTTTGCGGCGAAGGTTCGGCGGCATTAGACGGCGAGACGCGAGCGAGTGTGAACAGGAGAGCAAGGGAGAGCAGGACCATCCAATGACCCGGCAGAAAACCAGGCTCCACCGAGTGGCATCGTGTTTGCAACGGCGAATCTGGCGTCCGGCATGAAAACATTGGCTCTCGAGCGGGAGTATGAGGCGCGGCGGTCCGGACTGCAAGTCGAGCCCGAGCGTCAAGCCGCACGCATCATGAGGCCGCCGGCTTGCAAGTGAAATTATGGGCTGGTTGTGGCCGGCAGGCGATGGAAGGTTTTGAGACAGTAATTGCGTATGTCGCCGGTTGAAGCGAGGCCGATGTGAACGATGGAGGTCCAACGCTCGAGCTTGTGGTGACCGTAGCGGTGAAACAGATAGGAGACTCCGATGGAGGTCGCGGTGCCGGCGGCTTCGATGGTTGCGAAAGCCGCGTGATTGTCGACGACGTCGTTGGTGAGGAGGATTTCCTGGCGGCCGCGACGACGCATGTTCAGAGTGGAAAAATAGTCCAGCGTGCGGGAAGCGGCTACGCCGGCGAAAAGCCAATCGTTGGTTTTGTCCCAAAACCGGTGCTCGTCGCTCTGTGCAGCGGGCTTCCTGGCGGACCGAACTGCGGGCGCAGTGACGGCGGGTTTGGCATCTTCAGGAGGGGAAGTTTCCTGAGCGCAGAGCGATGGCGCGCAGATCGCGCAGGCGGCTGACCATAGCAGCGCCGTTCGAATTGTCCGGAGATAGCTCACTGTTTTGTCGGGGCCTACTATTTTCGCATTATGGCGGAGCGCAGTATACTCACAGGGTTCGCATCGTTTTCCACCTCGTCGACCAGGAGTTCTCGCGTGATCCGCTTCCCGATCATTCTGTCATCGTTATTGATTGCTGTACTTGGTGTTGCGCTCGCGGTACACGGCAGCCACGCGGTTGCGGCCTCGTCGATGCCCGGTTCGCGAACCTTCGAATTCAACTACCAAGCGCACTTTCCGGCGACTCCCGACGCCAAGGGCGCTGTACACCTTTGGATTCCGTATCCAACCACGCTCGACGTGTACCAAACGCCGGCGACGGGCGTGACGATCACTGAAAATGTTCGGCACGCAACGGGTCGAGACCCGGAATACGGCAACGAATTCATCGTCTTCAGCCCTACAGCGGAACAAGTTGCCTCGGGTTTTGATGCGGGCATTCGTTTCAGGGTCACCCGGAAGGAATATGTGGCGCTGCGCGATAGCGTCGCGGTGTCGAGGGCGGCGTTCGTGCTTCCGAGCGCCGGGATGCTGCAACGCTATTTGCAGCCGGACAGACTGGTGCCGCTTAACGGCGCGATCGCCGATCTTGCTAGAGAACAGACCGCGGGGGCGAGCACGCAGCTCGAAAAGGCCCGAAAGATTTACGACTACGTGACGTCGACGATGCGCTATGACAAGGCGGGCGAGGGCTGGGGGCGCGGAGATGAAATGTGGGCGTGCGATTCGAAGCGCGGCAACTGTACGGACTTTCATTCCGTATTGATTGGCATGATGCGTTCTTCCGGCATCCCGGCGCGATTTGAGATCGGATTTCCCCTGCCGGAAGGAAAAAGCGAGGGCGAAATTCCCGGCTACCACTGTTGGGCGGAATTTTATATTGAGGGGATCGGCTGGATTCCGGTGGATGCTTCCGAGGCGTCGAAGAATCCAGCGAAGAAGGATTATTTTTTCGGCGCCGTGGACGCCGATCGGGTGTTGTTTACGTACGGACGCGATATTCGATTGTCCGCGCAGCAGCAGGGTGAGGCGCTCAACTATTTCATTTATCCTTATTCGGAAGTGAATGGACAGCCGGTCAAGGATTTGAAGAAGACGTTTTCGTTCCGCGATATTACCTCGTCCGAGCGAGCGGCAGCGGGGCGTTAAACGAGCCAGCGCGAGACCGAGGGAGAAAGATGCTTGGCTCAGGAAAAACGGTTTGAAAGCAGCTTCTACGGCACGCTCAAACCGCGAACCATCGCCGCCGCCACACTTGGCGTTGCTTGATTCGCGGCGGGAGACTACGACGGGTTTGCCCCGATGTGCAGCGCGGGCGTATTCTACCATTTGACGAGCATTTGGATGCGGTCGAGGTTCGTTTGAGGAGTCGTACGATGCGTTGCGACAGGACAATGCGCTACGCGGTCTCGCCGCTCGCGCTTTGGAGCGCAGCGCTTATTTATTCCGGCGTCGCGTGCGCGCAGGACGCGCAGCCTCCGCAGAACCAATCCGTTGCTGACGCCGCGCGGCAAGCGCGCGAGGCGAAGAAGAATGCCGCAAAGCCTTCCAAAGTCATCAGCGACGACGATATCGACACGAAATTGAAGCCCGGCGCCGAAGGTCTGAATGTGGGCTCGCAACCCACGTCCGACGCCCAGCCACCGAGTGCTGCGGCGGTTTCGGCTGTGGAAGCCAAGGACGCGGCAGCGACTGCAGCTGAAAAGAATCCACCGGTAAAGCCCGGCGAAGATCCGGAGATCGCAAGAGCCAAGGAACAAGTTGTGGAGGCGGCGAAGGAGCTGGACCTGCTGCAGCGAGGCTTCGCGCTCGATCAGGATTCATACTATTCCAAACCGGACTTCGCGGACGACAAAGACGGGAAGGCCAAGCTGGACGCGGAGCAGGAACTAATCGGCGGCAAACAGCAGGAAGTCGATCGGCTTAAAGCACAGGTCGCCGAGTTGGAACAGGCTTGGAACCGGAAAAAGGCTGCGTCCGGGGAAGCCACGGGCTCCAGTTCGTCCGAGGCGGAGAAACCGGCGGAGCCGCCTGCTTCCTCCCCGCCACCCACGCCGCCGCAGTCGTAACGTCCTCCTTTTGCAGGGGTACTTGCTGGGCTCAGGCTTTGAAAGATCCTTTCACGTTTTTACGTAAACTTTTCCTTCCCCTGCTCCGTATTCTATCTAGTCGATCCGAAAACGCTTCTTTCCTGAGTGGGGATCCATGCAACTCCACGTTCAGAAGTTGAGTAAAACGTACGGCCGGGACGTGCACGCCCTGCGCGGTGTGGATTTGAGCCTTGGACCCGGGGTGCTCGGCCTGTTGGGACCAAATGGCGCGGGCAAGTCCACCCTGATGCGCATCCTGGCCACGATCAGCCGGCCTTCTTCGGGCAGAGTTTTCTGGAACGGCGCCGACATCGCGAGTAATCCTGATGGGCTCCAAAACGTGCTGGGATATCTGCCGCAGGATTTCGGGGTGTATCCCAATTTGAATGCGCTGGAATTTCTGGAGTATCTCGCCGCGGTGAAGGGCATCGCCGCGGGCGCGGCGCGTCGCCGGATCAGCGAACTACTGGAGCTCGTGAATCTTACCGACGCGGCAAAGCGTCCACTGGGTGGCTATTCCGGCGGCATGCGCCAGCGCGTGGGCATCGCGCAGGCGTTGCTGAATGATCCCCAATTGCTGATCGTCGATGAACCGACGGCGGGGCTCGACCCCGAAGAGCGGGTGCGATTCCGCAATCTTCTCTCAGAGCTGTCCGGCGAGCGCATCGTGATTCTCTCGACGCACATCGTCTCCGACGTCGAAGCCGTGGCGACCAGCATCGCCATTCTGGCTCACGGACGGCTTCTCGCGCATGGGGCGCCGGAAACGCTGCTCGCTTCGGTTTCTGGAAAAGTCTGGGAGGTCGTGGTTGCCAGTGCCTATCTGCCTGCTTTGCGGCAAAAGCACCTGATCAGCAGCACGGCGCACCGCAGCGACGGGGTGCATGCGCGCGTGGTCGCCGATGCTGCGCCGGGCCGGGAAGCGCGGCAGCTCGAGCCTTCGCTGGAAGACGCCTACCTAGCTGCGCTAGCCAAACAGCGATACGCCGCGAACGGGATCGCTGCGTGAGGAATCCGATCCGCGCTATTTCCGCGATCGCGCGCGCGGACTTCCTGGAACGCGTGCGCCGTTACAGTTTTCTGCTCACGCTGCTTTTCGCGACGCTTCTCGGCTATGCCGCGGCTACCGGGAGGATCACCATCCAGCTTGGTGGATATCGCGGCGTCTACACCTCGGCGTGGATTGGCGAGCTGGTGGCCATTACCACCACGTGTTTTGTCTCGTTGGTTGGATTTTACATCGTAAAAAATGCAATCGACCGCGACCGCCGGACGCGCGTCGGGCAAGTCCTCGCGGCGACACCACTCAGCAAAAGCGCATACGCGCTGGGTAAGTTCGCGAGCAACTTTGCTGTCCTGGCTTCCATGGTCGTGGTGCTCGCAATGGCCGCGGTGTTGATGCAACTGTATGTCGGGGAAGATCCGCATCTTGATCTCGTGGCGCTACTGAGTCCTTTTCTTATCGTGGCGCTTCCGGCCATGATTTTGACGGCAGCCTTGGCAGTCTTGTTCGAGACGCTGCCGATCCTTCGCGGCGGCGCCGGCAATGTTGCCTGGTTCTTCCTGTGGGTCATGAGCATTGCTCTGCCGGAGACTACCGCCAGGCACTGGCTCGATCCGATGGGCGTGGTGACCGTCGCCGACAGCATGATGGCGGGTGCGCGCGCACACATTCCCGGTTACAAAGGCGACTTCGCTTTCAATGTTGTGGACAAGGCCGACAAGCCGGCGCAGATCGTACCGTCGTTTCACTGGCAGGGAGTTCCATGGAACGCTTGGCAGGTTTTGCTGCGCCTGGCATGGCTGGGTGTCGCGATTCTACTTGTATTGCTGGCGGCGGGCCTGTTCGATCGATTTGACTCCTCACGCAGGTTCGTGGCGGCGTTGCGCCGGCCGAAACAACCGGCGGTGCCTTCGGAGGCGGATGTAAGCATTTCCGCGGTTGCACCGCTGGGTGGGGTTGTTGTCGGGCGCAGCGCAGTGCGCCTGACGCCTTTGTCGAATTCGGCGCCCACGAATGCCTTCGGCCGACTTTTCCTCGCCGAGCTGCGCCTGGCGGTGAAAGGATTGCGCTGGTGGTGGTATGCCGTCGTCGTGGGACTTTTGGCGGCGCAATTCGCGGCGCCGCTGGAGGCGGCACGCGGACCGATTCTGGGTACCGCGTGGATGTGGCTCGTGCTGGTGTGGTCGGCGATGGGCGCGCGAGAATCGCGGTTCGGCACGGGAGCACTCTTGTTTTCGTCGGCGCACAATGTTCTGCGGCAGCTGCCGGCCTGCTGGCTGGCAGGCGTTGCGATTGCGGCCATCGTGGGCATTGGGGCAGGTTCGCGGCTGCTTCTGGCACAGGGCTGGCCCGGGCTGGTGCCGTGGCTTTCGGGCGCGATCTTTCTTCCTTCGCTGGCCCTGGCGCTTGGAGTGTGGAGCGGCACGGGCAAACCGTTTGAAGGACTGCTCAGCGCATTGTGGTATGTCGGGCCGATGAACCATTCGCGCGGGGTCGACTTCACGGGAACGGGCAGCGGCGCTCAAGCCGACCACTACGCTCTCATTTATTTCGCGCTCAGCGCTGTGTTGGTGGCCGCCGCCGTGTTTGGACGGACGCGGCAGCTTCGCGCGAATTGATCCGAACCATCCGGGAACGCTTCGGCGTATTTCCACAGAGGCACAGCATTTCCACAGGTGCGGTAACCTCACCCCTACATATTGTGGCGTTTTTTCTTGACACCACAGATGGCCCGCAGCACAATCCGCGTCAACGCTGGGTTTTTTCGGTCGTTAAGGCGTCTGCCGGTTGTTTTTCGCGCCGCGCAATGCCGCTGGGGGGAAGAAAAAACAATGCAGTATTTGCCCGGTTTCACCGTCCAATGCATCAACGCTCAATGCGATCTGCGCGGCCACTGGTTGCGCGCCGACGCCACCGGCCCGATCAGCGATGATGGCCGCTGTCCCTGCTGTGGCGACATGTTGCGCAACGTACCTCCGCCACTCGGCCCCCGATTTCGTATGCGCCCGCGCCCCCTGACCGGCCGACCTCCGCTTCGTCCGCGTCCACGCTAGAACCGCACGTCCACTCACGAATCCTTTCGACGCTGGCTGTTTCGCGAAGGCTCGACAAGACCGTAGCGGCCCGCGCGAAGCGCGTCAGGAGATTTAACTGTCGACCGGGCCTTTGCTGGCGATCTGTTTTTCGCTGAACCACAGGTCCGGGATGTTGGCGGAGCCGAAGCGCAGCACGTCCTCGAGCGCGCCACGCACTTCGCCGAGCCGGAAGTCCACGCCAAGCTGTTCCAGCAATTCGATCAGGGGTTGCGCGCCTTCGGCCAGCATGGGATGCGGGTGCGTGTCGATAGGATCCGGGGCATGGTCCAGGCGGTGATAGGTGACCACGTACATGGTGCCGGGTCCTGCGCCATGGCGGACGATGTGTAAGAAGCCGCGGGTTTTGGGCTTGTCCTCGACAAGCCCTGCATCCGTCGCCTGACGGGCTGGGGTCGCGCTCATTTCGTCGTGGGTCCTCGACGGTGAGCGTGTGTCAGCTGCAGCCCGAGGTGCTGCCGCAGTTTTCGCACTTGTAGCAGGCGCCGTTGGGCACCATGAGCATGCCGCACTCCGAGCAGGCCGGAGCGCCTTCGTGAGCGTCACGTTGCTTTGTTGCCATCGCCGGATTGCCTGCGGAAATGGCAGCCAGCATCGATTCCACCATCGCAGAGTTTGCCGAGGTGGGAGCGGCGGCAGCGGCGATTTGTTCGCCGGTCAATTTCAGATAGTCGGAGGAGATGAAACGCCCGCCGAGCCAACGCGCGATGTAGTCCAGCACCGAAGAGACGAACCGGATGTTGGGGTTCGCGCTGATGCCGGACGGTTCGAACCGCGTGTTCACCAGCTTGTCGACGAACACCTTCAGGGGCACGCCGTACTGCAAGCCGAGGGAGACGGTGAGGGCCAAACCGTCCATCACGCCCGAAAGCGTGGAGCCTTCTTTAGACATCTTGATGAAAATTTCCCCGGGGCGACCGTCTTCGTACATGCCGACGGTGAGGTAGCCTTCGTGTCCCCCGACACTGAATTTGTGGGTGACCGAGGCGCGTTCGGTGGGCATTTTCTCGCGCTGGCGGCGGCCGAACAGTTCCTGTTGCACGGGAACGGCGGCACCGGGCGCGACGGTGACTTCGACTTTCTTTTCATCCTTCTTTTGTCCCGCGGCGGAAAGCGGCTGCGAGCGTTTCGAATTGTCGCGATAGATGGCCACCGCCTTCAGTCCGAGCTTCCAGGACTCGATGTAGGCGTCCATGATGTCTTCGACAGTGGATTCCTCGGGCATGTTGATGGTCTTCGAGATGGCGCCGGACAGGAACGGCTGTGCGGCGGCCATCATCTTGACGTGGCCGGTCCAGGTGATCGAGCGTCCACCGCCAGCAGGGGTCAGCGAGCAATCGAAAATCGGCAGATGCTCCGGCTTCAGATAAGGAGCGCCTTCGATGGTGCCTTTCTTGTCGATGTAGGAAACGATTTCGCTGGTTTGCTCCGGAGTGCAGCCCAGCTTCATCAGCGCTTGCGGCACGGTATTGTTCACGATCTTGATCAAGCCGCCGCCCACAAGCTTTTTGTGCTTCACGAGCGCCAGGTCGGGCTCGATGCCGGTAGTGTCGCAATCCATCATAAAGCCGATGGTGCCGGTGGGCGCGAGCACGGTGACCTGCGAGTTCTTGAAGCCGAACTTTTCGCCGTGGCTCAACGCGGTGTCCCATGACTCCTGCGCGGTCATGTAGAGTTCCGGCTGCACGCGCTCCGGGCGGATGCCGCGCATGGCGTCGCGGTGCATACGAATCACGTCGAGCATAGGCTGACGATTGACTTCGTAGCCGGGGAACGCACCCATGCGCTCGGCAATGCGCGAAGACTGCGCGTAGGCTTCGCCGCACATTAGCGCCGTGATCGACCCGGCGACGTCGCGGCCTTCGTCGGAGTCGTACGGCAACGCCATGGACATCAGCAGCGCGCCAAGATTGGCATAGCCCAGGCCCAGCGGGCGGAAAGCGTGGGAGTTATCGGCGATCTTTGGTGTCGGGTAGCTGGCGTTGTCGACCAGTATCTCTTGCGCCGTGATGGTCACATCGACGGCATGCTTGAAGGCTTGGACATCGAACTGTCCGTTCGGCTCGAGAAACTTCATCAGGTTCAGCGATGCGAGATTGCAGGCCGTGTCATCGAGGAACATGTACTCGGAGCAGGGATTCGACGCGTTGATGCGCGCGGTGTTCTTGGAAGTGTGCCAGCGATTGATGGTGGTGTCGTACTGCATGCCCGGGTCGCCGCAGCGCCACGTGGAATCGGCGATCTTGAACAGCAGATCGCGCGCGCGAAGCTTCTCGTTCGGCTGGCCGTCGGTGATGTTGCGGGTCCACCAATCGCGGTCTTCTTCGGCGGCGTTCATGAAATCGTCGGTCACGCGCACGGAGTGATTGGCATTCTGGAAGAAGATGGAGCTGTAGGCGTCGCCGTCGATCGCGGAATCGTAGCCCTGCTCGATCAGGATGTGCGCCTTGCGCTCTTCCTTCATTTTGCATTCGATGAATTCAACGATGTCCGGATGGTCGATGTTCAGGATCACCATCTTGGCGGCGCGGCGGGTCTTGCCGCCGCTCTTGATCACGCCCGCGAAGGCGTCGAAGCCCTTCATGAAGCTGACCGGCCCGGAAGCAATACCGCCACCTGAAAGGGTTTCCTTGCTTCCGCGCAAAGTCGAAAAGTTCGTGCCCGTTCCGGAGCCCCACTTGAACAGCATGCCCTCGGTGCGGGTCAGGCCCATGATGGATTCCATGCTGTCGGCCACGGAATTGATGAAGCACGCCGAGCATTGGGGCTTGGACTGCACGCCGACGTTGAACCACACCGGCGAGTTAAAGCTCATTTTTTGTTGGATAAGCAGGTGAGTCAGCTCGTCCCGGAAAGCGTCGCGGGACGTCTCGTCGGCGAAATAGCCGCCTTCTTCACCCCAACGCACAATGGTGCCGGCTACGCGGCCGATCAACTGGCGCACGGAGTTTTCGCGCTCGCGGGAGCCAGGTTTGCCGTGGAAGTACTTGCTGGTGACGATGTTGGTGGCGGTCTGCGACCAATTCTTGGGGACTTCGACGCCCTCCTGGCGGAAGATGGTCACGCCCTTTTCATTGCCGATCAGCGCGGTGCGCTTTTCCCATTCGACGGCGTCCAATGGCGCAACTCCCCCGCCCGTAAAATACCGCTCGAACACCAGCCCGGTGTTCTCGCCCGACGTCTTGTCGGGGCTCACTCCCGTTTGTAGCGATTTGCCGTTCAACACCGTCTTCACCGTAGCCATCGATTCCTCCGCGCTCCAAGGGCTCCCCCGAAAGGTGGAGGTAACCCTACTATTATACTCCTCTGATTTTTCAGAGGCGCTGCTCGCAGTCGCAACGGCGGCGGCAACTCGATTCGCTGGCACGTGGTTACAAAGCAAAAAATTCGGCCGCGTCCGGCGGTCGAAAGGAGTCGAAAACCGATGCAACGCGCAACGCCCCGCCCCGGCCGGTGTTGGTGTCACCACGCAGCCTTCACAGCAGCTCTTCGCGCATCGCATGCGGGCGCGGAGCTGGAACTTCGCGCTCGATTGTTTTGCTTAAAACCCGGCTGGCGTCGTGGCCCGTGCGGACTCGCGTTAACATCCTCGACCCGGTCCGCCTGGCGCTTCCACGTCCCCCGAATCTGGAATCGCAGTATCGTCGGGTGGGAAAATCCTGTCAAGAAAAAAAAGCAGGTACATCGCAAAATGTGGTTGGCGTTTTGAAAACTCGGTCTATTTGTAGTGGTATCATTTCGCACACAAAAGGTATTTTCCTTTCCCAGTTTGGCATTCGACCGCAAAAATTCCATGAGCAAGCGCTCCCGAAGGCGCGTAAACTTGTGATGGCCTTGCAGATGTCTAATTTTTCCTCGCGAACGGAATGATTTGGTTCCTTCTGGCGTCACGTTTTCGTTTTGCCCGCGCAGCGTCGCGATCCTGGCCCTCGCTTTGCTGCTCGCTAGTCTTGCTCCGCAACATTGCAATGCGCAGGAAGTCTCTATTCCCGCGCCCGACCCGCGATCCGTTCTGACGTTCGGCGAAAAACTAAAACTGCAGGGCGTTTCCAACGCGGGCAAGGTCAGCGATACGCTGTATCGCGGCGCTCAGCCTCGCGACCTCGGGTATCTGCAACTGAAAAATCTCGGAGTCAACATCGTTGTCGATCTGCGGAACACGGAGCCTGAGTCTCCCGAGCGGATTACCGTCGAGAGTTTCGGAATGCGCTACGTCCGTCTCGCCACCAGCGCTTTGTTTGGCCCGAGCGACAACCAGGTGGCCACGTTTCTGAAGTTGCTCCGCGACAATCCGAAACAGAAAACATTCGTACACTGCTATTTCGGTGACGATCGCACGGGTGTCATGATCGCCGCATACCGCATGGCGGAGCAGCACTGGACCGCCGACCAGGCATATAACGAGATGCGATTCTTTCACTTCCATACCTACCTGATTCTGATGGGCCACTACGTCAAGGAGTTCCCCGCCAACTTCGCGATCAACCCGGCATTCGTGGCGATCCGGGAGCCAGGCCCGGCAAGCTAGCCCTCTCAACCCCCGTTAACACTTTCTAATGGAAGTACTTCCGTACTGTTTTCATCTACGGCTTTTCTCGCTATGGTTCGTTGAAGCCCGATGGATCGGGAGAAGGTTGTCACCGTGCAAGTTGGCCGTTACCAGATTCTAGACACCATTGGCACAGGCGCGAACAGCCGCGTTGTGCGTGCATTCGATCCGATGATCGCTCGCACCGTCGCCATTAAGCTGTTTTCGCCAGCACTCGCTGCGGGCGAGGGCCGCGAACGGTTTATCAAGGAAGCGCGCGTCGTCGGCCAGATTTCTCATCCAGCGATCATCGGGCTGCACGACATGGGCATCGAGGAATCGTCTTCAACGCCCTATTTGGTGATGGAATACGTGGAAGGCCAGCCGCTCGAGCGCTTACTGGACAAGGGAAGTATTCCTTTTCCTCGAGCTTGCGCGTGGATTGCCGACGTGGCCGTAGCCCTGGGCGTGGCGCATCGCAAAGGCATCATCCATGGGGACGTAAAACCCGCAAACATTCTGGTCAGCGACGAAGGGCGCATCAAGCTGACCGACTTTGGGATGGCTCGACTTTCCAGCCGCGATTCCAAGGACACGCCACTGCTGGGTACGCCCGGGTATTGGTGCCCCGAGCAGATTCTTGGCAAGCCGCAGGATGGGCGCTCCGATATTTTTTCGCTGGGTGTCGTACTCTATCAAATGATTACCGGTTACCGGCCGTTCGATGCCGATTCGTTGCAAGGAATTTGCGCGCGCATCATGTCCTCGACGCCGCTGCCGCCTTCTCAGACAAATCCGTCGTTGCCGGCAGGCTTGAACGCATTGGTGTTGTCTTGCCTCGAGAAGGATCCGGCGCTGCGCCGCAACTCCGCAGAGGATCTTGCCGACGATCTGTATCCGTTCGCGCGCCAAAAGGTGGCGCCGCAAGTCGTGGCGCCGCAGTTGTCATTACGCAACCGCGCCGGTCGGCTTTTGCGCTCAGCCTAGTAGGCTCTGCCGCGTCCGGGTGCGTCGCTTGGCGCTCGGCGCAACTCTACAGGGATTACTGTAGTACGCGGGTTTGGACACACCTGTACGAACGGGCCATTTGCTTTCGCCGGCGCGAGCCGGAATATAGTCGTGAAGCTAAACAAGTGCGGATGTCTCTGTCCCGACGATGCCAAAGAATCGCTACGAAGTCACCGGAACGCTAGGCTGCGGCGCCACCAGCCGGGTCGATAAGGCTCGCGACACGGTGCTAGGACGCACGGTTGCGCTGAAGACCCTGGTTCATGCATTTGGAGCGCCTACCGAACAGAAGCAATTCCTGCGCGAAGCGCAAATCGTCAGCCAGCTGTCGCATCCTTCGATCGTCAACCTGTACGACGTCGGCATCGAAGAAGGAAGCGTCGCCTACCTGGTGATGGAGTACGTCGCGGGAAAGACTTTGCAGCAAGTACTCTCGGAAGCTCCGATTCCTTTTCCGCGTGCCTGCGCTTGGGCGGCGGATCTGGCCGGAGCTCTTCACCGCGCGCACCGCGCCGGCATCATCCACGGCGACGTAAAACCCGCGAACATTCTGATTACCGAAGACGGCAACGTGAAGCTGGGCGATTTCGGGATCGCTCGTTTGTCAACGCAGGTATCCGGGTCGGGGCGCCTGATGGGCACTCCCGCTTATTTGTCGCCGGAACAAATTCACGGCGAGGCGCAAAACACCAGATCGGATTTATTTTCCCTGGGGATCGTTCTCTATCAAATGGTTACCGGCGTTCCCCCGTTCGAAGGGAGTTCGGTCAGTGCAGTTTGCGCTCAGATTCTTTCTGCCGATCCGATCCCTCCATCGCAACGAAATCCCGCTCTTCCCGCGGGCATCGATCACGTAATCATGCGCTGTTTGGCGAAGATTCCCGCGGACAGGTATCCGTCGGCCGAGGCACTGGCCGCTTCCCTCTATCCATTCGCGCGCCAGGCGCCCGCACCAGAACCGAAAGCGCCGGTGCGCCCCAAGCCGAACGCGCCGTGGTTAGCACGACCGTTGCAGCCGAGCGACGTCTGGGTCGTGGCGGTCATCACCCTGCTTGCCATCTGCAGCGTGCCCGTATCGCGCGCCGTGGCTGTTCGTTTCCGGTTGCCGGCAGCTCCGGTGACTGCAAAAGTTTCGCCGGCGCCGCCACTGGACCTGCTGGGCTACTCTCAAGAAACAACCGTGCCAGATGGTGAGACTGCAGACCAATCACGGAAGGTCGCGCCCAAGTCGCGCTCTCGTCGTCCTGGAGCTGCGATGGTGCTGAACGCCGCGAACCACGGCATCGTGCCCGCACCGAATGCTGCGAATGCAAGTTCCTCTGCGGCGGCGCCGGTGCTTACCGCGCTGCCACTACCAGTCCCCGTCGCCCATGTGGATCACGCCACGCTGAAAATCGAAATCGATTCGACCGTGGGGGAAGGCGCTTTAGGGATCTTTGCCGATCAGACCCTGCTGTTCACCACCGATCTGCATGCCACCACCGCGGGAGCACCCATTTTGCTGGAGCACGCGCTGCCCGTCGGGCCGCATCAGCTTCGGGTGGCCTTGTATCGACTGGACAAAAGCATGCAGGTGGCCAAGGAAGGGCTCGGCGATATTCGCACCGACGGCGCGAACACGCTGCACATCCATGTGACCAAGAAAGCGAAGATGCTGGTGCGTCGCGAAACCGCTCTGGATGTATTGTGGCCCAGCGCGGTGGCGGCCACCGGCAGCACATCCGCCAAGTTGTCCGCATCCACGAAATAATAAGGGCCTGGAAGGTCCGCGGCTCCATACGCCGGTCGAGCTGTAGTGCGGGCGCCCGAAAAAAAAAAGAACGTCAGCGGAGGAAGCAATATTGGTCGGCAGCATTAAGGCGCGGCTTGGCGCCGTCAAATCAGGTCTGGATGCTCAGTCCCCGTAATCGAGCTCTCCTAGGGATCTAAGGCACCATGTCGGTCGCAGTCGCCAACGCGGCGGTTCAAACGGTACGCCATCTCGAGCCCATTTTCATCCTTCGTTGTGGCTCTCAAAGAGCCATGCCCTACTCATAGCGCAGCGCTTCCACCGGATCGAGCTTCGCTGCCTTCATCGCCGGCCATACACCGAAAATCAGGCCGATTCCTACGCTCACGATGAGTCCCGCCGCAGCGGCCCAGAGGGGAACGCTGCCCTGCCATTCGAGCGTCAAGCGAATCAGCAGCACCAAGCCATTCACAAGAATCAGAGCGATCAGGCCGCCCGCGCCGGTCAGGGTCATGGCCTCCAGCAGGAATTGCCAGGTGATGTCGCTGCGCTTTGCGCCGATGGCTTTGCGCAAACCAATTTCGCGGGTTCGCTCGGTTACGCTCACCAGCATGATGTTCATTACGCCGACGCCGCCGATCAGCAGGCCGATGGAACTGAGCACCACGGTGGCTACCGCGACCATGCCCACAATATTGTGAAACTCCTGGACCTGCATCTCAGCGGTTTCAATCGAGAAGTTATTTTTGGCGTTGTACGGTACGTTCCGCCTGCGCCGCAGAACCTCTGTGGCCTGATCGACGGCCGCATCCAGCATTTTGGGATAGGCTTGAATGCGAATGTTATTTTCGTATGCGGCCGGGTAGATTTTGCGGAAGGTGTTATAAGGAATCAGGACGCGGCGGTCCTCGTCGTCGGTCCCGAAACCTCCTTTGGGCTTTTCCACCACTCCGATGACCTGGAAATCCTCGCCATCGATCATCACGTCCTTGCCGATGGGCGACGTGTCAGGAAACAATACCGGCCCGACATTTTCCCCAAGCATGACGACTTTCTCGCGATGCAGATCGTCGCCTTCGCTCAGGAAACGCCCGGAAAGCGTGGTGGCGTTGGCGTAGACCTCGCCGAAATTCGGCTGCACACCACGAAAATCGATGGCCGTGACTTCCCCGGCTTTGGTGCGGATGACGTGCGGCTTCTCCCACCAGTTGACGTACACGGTTACGTTTTTCACCGCCGGGCAGCTGGCTTTCAGTGCTTCGGCGTCTTCCAGCGTCAAGGGTTTGCGGATCCGCTCTTCGAGCGGACGGTTCTGGTTGTGCGGCCCCTGGTCCCAGCGGGAGATAAAGGCGGTGTCCGCGCCATATTGCTTAATGTCTTCCTGAATGGCCTGGTCGAAGCCGGTGATCAGCGCCGCGACGAGCATGATCACGCTAACCCCCAGCACGACTCCAAAGACGGTCAGCGCGCTGCGCAGCTTGTGGGCGCGGAGGGTGTCCATTGCTTGTTTCAGATTTTCGCCGTGAGCCTGAGCCATAAGATCCTCAGTCGGACCGCAAAGCTTCAATAGGATCGAGCCTGGCCGCACGCATCGCCGGATAGATACCGAAGAACAATCCCACCCCGGTGGAAACGCTGAGCGACAGGATCACCGCGCTGAGAGGCATTTTCATGGGAATGGAAGTAGCCGCGCGGCCCAAAGATACGACGCCCCACGCCAGTAGGATGCCGATAACCCCGCCCACGGCGGCGAGCACCGCCGATTCCGTCATGAACTGGAGGATAATGTGATTCCGTCGCGCGCCGAGCGACCGGCGGAGGCCGATCTCACGGGTTCGCTCGGTCACGCTGGCCAGCATGATGTTCATGATCACGATGCCGCCAACCACCAGAAACACCGCCGTCAACGCCACGGCTACTCCGAACAAGTTGCCGGTCAGCTGTTTCCACAACGCCATGATGGAGTCCGAACCGAGGATGGCGAAGTTGTCTTTGGCGTCGTAGTCCAGGTGCCGGTAGGCCCGCATCAGCATGCGCGCTTCGTCCTGCGATGCCGACATCATTTCGGTGTCCTGAGACTGGATGAATATGGCGAGCCAGTCCTGTTGGGTGTGCCATTCCTTGTAGTAGGTCACCAGCGGAATGAGCATGTAATTGTCTTGCGACTGCCCGAAAGCACTGCCGATGGGCTCCGCCACTCCGACGACTTCGTATGTATGCGTGCCGGCGCGAATGGTTTTTCCGACCGGATCGATATTGGGGAAAAACTTCTTCGCGACGTCGGTGCCGATAAAGCAGATAGGGGAGTGGTGCAGGTCATCGGCTTCGGTGATGTAGCGGCCGGAGGCGAGTCCGATGTTGCGGAGCTCGGCATAGTCGGCTGTGGCACCCATCACGCGGGTGTTTTCCAGCAAGACGTTGCCGGCCCGGATATCGATCGTGACCCAACCGGCGGCGGCGACCCGGCTGGCCAGCTTCATGTTGTCGCGGATCCACTCAAATTCTTCGAGCGTCACTAAAGGGCGCTTTTGCGCTTTCACCCATGCGTCTTCGCTGGTAATGATCCCGAAACGGTCTATCAGGTAGACATTCGCGCCGAGGTTGGCAACGCGGTCGGCAACGTAGAAGTTCAGCCCGGCGACGACACTCATTACCGTCACGAGGGTAAGGACCGCCAGGATCACGCCCAGTAAGGTGAGGAAGCTCCTCAGTTTGTGCGCGTGCAACGCGTCCAGTGCCAGCTTGAAGGTCTCGATGAAGGTGACAAAGTGGCCGCGAATGCCGGTGAGCGCAAGGCGTTTCCGTCCCTCCGCGCCGGTGGCGACCGCAGGAACTCTCGTCAGACCTTCAAGGGGGGTTGCGTCCAACCTAATCTCCGTTCCGTGTGGGAGCACAAGACCTGTGTTCACATGTAAGTACGCGCGGGGGTGCCCATTCGTTTCGTGAATTATCCAGGTTCTACCCATTTGGACGCGGGGAATCGCTTTTGTTTTGCCCGAGGCAGCACGTTGTGGCGGTGTTTGGTCGGTTAGGGCAAGGTGCGGCCTTTCACGCGCCATTGTTTCCTCGATTTCGTACTGATTCTAAAGGCGGTTAATTAACCTCATCTATCCGGCCAAAAGTTTTTCAAGTGCTGATTTTGAGGGACTTACGGGCGTGTTTTTGCTTACCTTTCCCCGGGCCCTTTGGTCCATCAAGACGGCCGCCGCCGTAGAGCGAGGTCCTAGCGGAGCGATGAGCCATAACCGCGAGTTGGCGACGGCCCAATCCGTCCCCTCGTTGGTCGCGCCGTAATCCAATGGTTGTTTGGACACGATTGCTTTCGATCCAGGCTGCACGGTGCAACAATCGATGCGGCAAGGGAATCTAAGTTCCCTACTCCATTGGTGGAGATTCCATCGGTCGCGTCCACTATGCGGGCACCCAGGCTGGTTCTTCCTGCACTTTTCTTGTTTGTGGCGACGGGGCGCCTATTCGTGGCAGTCGCGCAAACTCCTCAGAGTTCTGCCTCTGAGCCCCAGAGCGAAGTCGAAAAGCACGCCCTGTTGGACCGCGTCATCGCCAACCAGAAGCGAAATGACGAAGCTCTCGATATCTACGAACGCATCGAACGTCGTGAAAGCCGCAAGGCAGGAACTCCCCCAGAAATCAAAATCACGCGGGTGGTGCCCGCGGGAACCGGCGTCGATCACATTCCGGTTGGGCCTGACGGCAAGCCGACCGACCCGACCGCGTACCGCACCGAACTCGAAAAGCTGGAGCGTTCGCTGACCTGGGCTGCCGAGGACGGCCACGCGCAACGCGAGGCCTATGACAAAATCGCCCGGAAGCAAAAAGACCGGGCGGAGCTGATCGACGCCACGCGGTCCGCGTTCCTATACACGTTTGTGGACTGCGAATCCCGTGGTGACCGCATACTCTCGAAGTACCGCATGGAGCCAAATCCGGCGTACAAACCCACATCGCGGGCCACGGCCATTTTTGCCAAAGTCCGCGGTTACGCGTGGATTGATGAAGCCGCCAGCCAGCTCGCTCGCGTCGACGTGGAAGTGACCGACGACATTTCGATAGGCGGCTTCCTGGCCAAAGTCTACAAGGGAAGCCATTTCATGCAAGAGCGGTACGAAATGGCTCCCGGGCTGTGGCTACCCTCGTATTCTCAGTACGATTTCGATGGCCGCAGATTGTTCGTCGCCTTCTCTATCCACGAGCGCACGCTTTATACCCGTTACCACCGCATTGGCCCGCCCAAGGAAGCGCTGGCCGCCATCCGTTCGGAATTGGGCAAGGCGGGCGCCGCAGACGCAGATCCTTAGGCTTCCTCCTCTCATGCCCTTATGCTCGGTGTGCTCGCTCTCGCGGCCCTCCCCTTCGTTTCTCGGTGCTGCTCTGGGCGACGAGTCACCAGCAGATGGAGGCTGCGTCCCCGACGCGAAATCCCGGGCTGCTCGGATCGAACCAGGGCCGCTTCGCTGAGCCTGCCCAAGCGCGGTATTGTCACTCGAGCGTCAGCTACTGCCTACTTCGCAACGCACGAATTCGCGTGCGTTGAACCTTCCGGAATTGCCGTGCAAGATTGTGGAATCCTGGGGACCATTGCCAATGCGATTGCTGTTCGCCAAAAAAGTGAAGGCGTGCCCGCAATGCGAGAGCTCGCAGGTGCGGCGATCTTGTCGAAGAGGCTTTCTGGAGCGCTTTTTGTACCGCATCCTGTTTGTCTGGCCGTATCGCTGTGACGCGTGTGATGAGAGGTTCCTGGGCTTCCGGCGCCAGTATGCACCGGTCCGGGTAGCCGCACGTGAACGCCGGTGAGGAGCCCGCGACTTGGCTACCATGGCGCCACCGCGCTGAAATAGACAAGCGCTCGTGCAGGCAGTAAGATTTTCGAAGCCCGAACGGTGCGGGCGCGCATGGGCCGCGGCACTCATACCCTTCCAATCGCCATCCGGATTCTGGTTCTCGCTACGTGCCTCGGTCTTGGCTTTGTGACGCTGCGTGCAAACCCGCATCCTCGTCAGGGCGCCGCAGTGGATTTGTCTGGAAGTCCGGTTGATCCGTGGAACGCGTCGTCCGGCAAGGTCCTGGTTCTAATCTTCGTGCGAACGGATTGTCCCATTTCGAACCGCTACGCGCCGACGATCCAGCATCTCAGCGCACTACACGAAGGCAAGGTCGCGTTTTGGCTGGTCTATCCCGCCAAAAAGGAATCGGCGGACATGATCCGCAAGCACCAACGGGATTTCGGCTACCAACTCCCGGCTCTTCGCGATCCGCAACACACTCTGGTCAAGCGGAGTCTAGTCCAAATCACGCCGGAGGCGGCCGTCTTCGACGCCAATCACCGGCTCATGTACCACGGCCGCATCGACAATCTCTACGAGGATTTCGGGCGCGCGCGCACGATGGCGACGACTCACGAGCTTGGCGACGCGATACAGGCCGCGCTCAACGGCAAATCGTTGGCGGCGGAAAATGTTCCGGCCGTTGGGTGCTACATTTCGGACCTCGAATGACGCGCGGGTGGCAGGGCATTGCTGCAATCTTTGTGCTGCTGATCGGCGTTACTGCTGCAGCGCGCCACTCGGCAACAAGCGGGGGTCAGGGTGCGACGTCTGGTTCTCGTTCGGCTTCCTTTGACAAGCCAGGCGGTGCAGCTCCGCCACAAGTAACGTTCGCTCGTGACATCGCTCCCATCGTGTTTCACTCGTGTGCGCCGTGCCACCGGCCCGGCGAGGCTGCACCGTTCTCTCTGCTCTCCTATGCCGACCTGAAAAGCCACGCTCATCAAATCACGGCCGTGACCGAGAGACGGATTATGCCTCCCTGGCTGCCTGAGCCGGACAGTCCGAGATTTGCCGATGATCTCCGGCTGACCGCCGAACAGATCGGTCTGCTGAAGGCCTGGGTGGAGCAGGGCGCGGTGGAAGGCGATCGGTCCGATTTGCCCGCCAAGCCGCAATTTGTCGAAGGGTGGCAGCTTGGCACGCCGGATGTCATCGTCAAAGCCACCAAGCCGTTCGAACTGCCGGCGGGCGGATCCGATACCTATTGGAACTTCGTCTTCCGGACTCCCGTTCATCGTTCGCACTGGCTGAAGGCCATCGAAATCCGCCCCGGCGACAAACGGCTCGTGCATCATGCCAACGTGCTCGTCGATCGCGGGCAAACGGCGCGGCTTTTGGAGAAACAACCCGGGTCCGGTTTCGGCGGCATGGAGCTGACAATCGAATCCGAAGTTTTCGATCCGGACAGCCACTTCCTGTTCTGGAAGCCGGGTTCCGCTCCTTACGTTGAACCCGACGGCATGGCTATTCGCCTCGACAAAAACACCGACCTCGTCCTCAACACGCACCTTCAGCCGTCGGGCAAGCCGGAAGTGCTGCAGCCGAGCCTCGGCCTTTATTTCACGGACAAGCCAGCTACGCTTCATCCCATTCTTCTTCAAATGGAAAATGACCGGCAGCTGGATATTCCCCCTGGCGAAACAAACTTCCTGGTCAGCGACGATTTAACTTTGCCGGTCGATGTCGAACTCCTGGCCATTTACCCGCACGCACACTATCTCGGCAAAGATCTCCAAGGAATCGCGACGCTGCCGGACGGGACAAAACGAACCCTCATTCACATTGCGCGATGGGATTTGAACTGGCAGGCCGTCTACCGCTACGCCTCGCCGATGCCGTTGCCGAAAGGCACGACCATTTCAATGCGCTTCACGTATGACAATTCGGCGGACAATATTCGCAACCCAAACCATCCGCCGCAGCGCGTCGTGGCCGGTAATCGCGCCAGCGACGAAATGGCCCACCTGTGGCTGCAAGTCCTGCCCCAGGGTCCGACCAATCATTCAAGCGGCCAAGCCCCAAGCGCGATGCGAGAGAATGGCATTTCCGAGTCGGGAGGCTCCGTCGATCCGCGCGCGCTACTTCAGGAAGCGATGGCTCGCCACAATCTAGAAAAGAACCCCAACGACTTCGAGGCGCATTACAATCTCGCCGCACTCCTGCAGGGTCGCGGTGAACTCGCCGAATCCACGGCACACTTTGCGCAGGCGGTCCGTATTCGTCCCGAAGACGCCACCGCCAACAACGCTCTGGGCGCAGCCCTGCTGGCTGCCGGTCGCCCGGACCAATCCATTCCTTACTTAGCGGCCGCCCTTACGGCGCGCCCAAACTACTTCGACGCCCACTACAACCTGGGCAACGCGCTTGCCTCGCAAGGCGACTTCACGGGTGCGCTCGTCCACTTCCGCGCTGCCGTGCGCCTGAATCCCGAGGACGCCAATGCGGAGGCGAATCTCGGCAGCGCGTTTGCCGAAACAGGAAACCTCAAACAGGCGCGCCTCCATTACGAACGCGCCCTCCAATTGAATCCGAATCACCAACTTGCCCGCGAAAATCTCCAGCAGCTCGATCAAGGCAAGACCAGCGACGCCCCAAACTGAGCGCGCGTCCCGCAGACATCCTAGAAATCACAAGTAACCTTCCAGCTGGAATGATTCCTGGTCGCTGTTCACTCGTTGTCCCCTTTTCGGTCTCAGACTGCGACGTCGCACGGGAACTTTTGTCGATGCGAGCCGTATCTGAATCTTGTCTTGCCGTCTTTCCGTAAGGAGCTTCGAAGGAATCGCAAAAAGTCGCATCGAGCCTCCAAACCGTCTGGCGGGCTGTAGCGTCCTTGATGTAGCAGGGATATTGGAGAAGAGGGGTTAAACAGATCGAGCCGCTTCTGGTTTGGCCGCCGGAGCGACGCCGATCTCCAGTAGAGACGCGTACCCTTGCGGGCGCACGTTTCTCATTTAACCCCGCCTCATTCTAGAGGGCTCCGATTTCGAATTGCAACCGTGAACGTGGGCCAAGGCGTTCACCCAAAGGAGATCGGAGCCATGAGACCAAAGACCAGAGAAATCACGCGACTCACGATGTGCCTCGCGCTCGGTGGCATCGTGCTCTGTCCAGGTTCCAGCGTGCACGCCCAAGGCATGTCGTCCCGGGAGGTGGCAGGCTTCCGCCACGCGAACGATTTATCCGGACGCGATCGGTTCGATGTCCTGGACTCACTCGGACGCTCCTCGTCGCCGCCGGCGATTGTTCCCCCTGCAACACTGCGGGCGGAAACCGTCTCCGTTCAGGAACTCCACATTCCTGCCCCCGCCGTCAGGGAATTTCAGCGTTCGCTCGGGGCCATTCGCTCCGGCGACTTCCAGTCTGCAGCTGTACACCTGCAGAAGGCCATTCAGATCGATCCCGATTTCGTGCAAGCCCACAACAACCTGGGCTCGAGCTACATTCAGCTGAGTCAATATGAAAGCGCGGTGTTGCAGTTCCAGCAAGCTGTCGCTTTGGACCCGACGATTCAGGAAACCCGTTGCAACCTGGGTCTTGGCCTCTTCCTCCTGCGGCGGTACCCGGAAGCAGAGATTGCCGCGCGCCAGGCGCTGGGACTCGATCCGCGGCGCAGCTCCGCGCAGTACACGCTCGGCCGGATTCTGGCTGCCGAGGGGAGCGGTTCCGCCGAAGCCGAACAACTGCTGCGCCAGTCCATCGTGGATTTCCCGGATGCCAGACTCCCTCTCGCTCAGGTGCTGCTGAATAAAGGCGCGAACCAGGAAGCCGCGGCCGAACTTCGGACCTATCTGAGGTCTCCCGACACGAACCCGGCCAGAAAGCAGGTTCTCCAGTGCCGGTTGGCGCAAATCACTGGGAGCGATGTAAACGCTGCATGCGGGGCACGCTAAACCCAACGGCTGCAGCGGTTAGGGAATCCATCCATCCGCATGCCTTTCCAATACGATGCTAAGTTATTTACTTACAGTATCTTAAGCGACTGCTGACCAACATTCGCCAGGGGGCTTGTGGAAAACCCCGCAAAATGCCGGACCCCTCTAGACACGCACCATTCGCCCCATTAGACTAAGCCCTCCGAAATCAAACTCCCAATGAATGAGAAGGCAGGCCAATGAAACACTTAGTTCCGATTCCGCGCGAGCTGACGGCGAACCTGAGACGCCAAAACGAAACGGGCATGGGCTACCACGTCGTCTCGGTGACCCTCAAGAGCGGCAAGTGTTTTGACCAGGTCGTCACCAGCGAAGGCTGCGTCATCCACGTCCGCGGGCACAAGGAGGTGCCTTTTGCTCCCGACGATGTGGCTGCGGTGGCCGTGAATCACAAGCTTTGGAATTTCCGGGAAGAGATCTAGATCGCCTCGCCCGACCGAGGGATGCGGCCGGAACCCGCCCGGCTTCACCGTTGGTTTCCCTGTGGTTCTCCATTCCGTCCGTGTCCGTCCTCCCTCCTGCTGAACCGCCGGACCTCGGTGATGACGTTCGCACCTCTCGGAGCGCTCCCTAGACACCGATTTCTCTTACCATTCACGCTCTGCTCACAACTTGCTGACATCTCGTTAACGAACCCGGGCACACCATACGTCCTCTCAGCCCGGGCCATGAGCCTAGATTGACCTTAAGTCGACGAGGAGGACTTATGTCCAAGCAAGCGGCAGAACATCATCACAAAGCAGCAGAGCATCACGATCACGCGGCTCGGCACCACCGCGAAGCGGCAGCGCACCATGAAGCCGGCGACCATCATCAGGCGGCTCACCACGCGCACACGGCGCAGGGCCACCTGCACCATGCCACGCACCACTCCGAGGAAGCAGCCAAGCTGCACGTGGAGCATCACGGGCACAAAACCAAAGCCGCCGGCCAGTAGTTGTCGGCGGTCAGGCGAATTCCGAAGCACTGGTCAGAGCGATGCGAGGGGAAAGCTGTTTCGGGAGCCTCCGCGGATTCCGGCAGGAAATAGAATCGAGGCAGCCGGGAACGAGTGTATCCGGAAGTTGTCGCTGATTTCCGGCCGCTCGTTCCTGGTTCACTTTGTTGCTGTCGGTGCGTCCCCTGGGCCTGCCTCAGTTCCCCGCGGCGATCACCGTCCACGGGTAAGCCTTCATGTCCCGGAGTTCGGGCTTCTCCCACTCCAGCTCCGGATGCTGCTGCAAATGCTTGGCCGCGATAAAGTCCATTCCGCAGGCGTGCCCTGCAGCGGCCACGAATTCCATCTTCGCGGCCATCGAAGAATCGGTTGCCTTGTTTTGCACCGCTCCGGCGGTTCCATAGGCCGGCTGCCATCCTCCTGCTCCCGATCCGCGCGACGACAGCTCGAAATGTCCGCAGAGGGTCCGCTCGCTGGGTTCCGTTTTCCTTGTGATGCTGTCGACATGGTCGGCCAAAAACGTCTCCGCCATGGGCACGTCGATCTTTCCCTTGTTCTCGGCCATCAATTGTTCCCAGCGACGATGCCGCGCGTTGGGGCTGTTTCCCTGCTCGGCCACCGCGAAGTCGGTCTCTTCCGCCGCCAATTTCGCATTGATAGGAAAGTTCGAGCCCGCGAAATAACCGTCGGTCTTGCGGTCCAGCGTCACATTCTTCAATCCCAGTTCAAGGCTGGCGATTTCGTTCTTCTTGGTGTCCGCGATCAGCCAGTCGTTCGCGTATCCACCGTTGTTCCCTTGTTCGAAAATTCCGGCCACGTCGTCAATCGACGCGGAATACTGCATGGCCTTACGGGCGCGCACGAATTCCGGAATGCCGCTGGTATCGAAGCCGTGGAAGCCCGCGATCGTGGTTTCCGTGATCACGATGCCCGCCGCATTCAATCCGAAATCGTCGCCGCTGTGAATCAAGCCCGGCAGCCCGTCCATCAGGAAGTGGTAGCCGTGCGCGGGCGCAACATCGAAGGCAATCGTCCAGCGCGACCCGTCCAGATAATTCGTCCAATTGTTGTGCGCGATCACGACGCGTCCATCCCTGGTGTAACTCCCCACGGCGACAAACGCGCTGCAATGTTCAGGAGCCGTCACGGTCTGCAGGGAGGCGATCTTATGCGCTTTGTCATACTCGCCTACGTAGTAGCTCCACTCTTGTGACGCATTTATGGTCACCACGTCCCAGACATCCAGCTTCACGCCACGCGCGTTCAATCCATCCGCGATTCCTTGCATCTCTTCGCGATATTCCTGTTCCACGCGGGGCCACAATACATTTTTCGCGGCGTCGCGAAAGAAATTCCAGTCTTTGCCGTTGTCGTGCGTCAGCTCCAACGCCAGCACCTTTTGGGTGTCTTGGATCTCCGGCGCCAGCAAGTATCCGTGCTGGTACCCAATTTCTGATGGTGTCCCTTCCAGGTGCACAAAGGTCCAGCCATTCACGGCCGCCCTCCGAACCGAGCCCTTCAGGCGCCCGTCGGCCTTCGGGGTTTTTGAGGCGGCCACCGTCGCCGCCAAAATTGCCCCGCAGATCAAAAATATCGCCGCCGTTCGCCGCATCGTTCCTCCCGAGGGTGTCTTTGAGGGTCGCCAAACGTCCGCCCACCGTTGGACACCGAGACTGTGAACCTATCTCGCCGCGAATTCTCTGTCAAACGGCGGAATTTGGATGGGCTTGGGACTTGGCCGGGGTAGATTATCCGGGGGAAAGTTGCTCGACGGGCGGGAAGGACTCGGGCGTCATTAGAGATCGATCCGGGGGCTTCACGCCGGTCAGCAACGCCTGATGCATGATGGCGACGGCGCGTCCGGCGGTGGGCGGAATAACCACCGTCGCAGTCAGAGTGCCGGTGCGCACCCAGGTTTGACCGGTCTTGGGCACGCCGTCACAACCGACGTAGGGAAGCCGCAACCAGCGGTCTCGCTCCGTGAGATTGGCCAATCCCGCGAATGCTTTCCTCGCGCCCATGGCCATGGCATCATTTTGCGCGCCAACCGCGCTGATGGTCGTCTTGTGTGACGTATTCAACCGCAACCACGACTCCACGCTCCGCTGCGCGCTTTCCTCCGTCCACTGGCCCCTCAGCGTGATCACCGCAATGCTGGGAGGGAGAGTCATCTGCATTCCGGTGGTGCGATCCTTGGCGGCGACGTTTTCCGACGGTCCCTGAATGTGCAAGATTCCTCCGCCATTGCGCACCAGCGTCGCTAGTTGCAGTCCCTGCATGCGGCCTACTTCTTTCTGATCGGCGCTAATCGAGAAAATCGCCAGCTTGTGAGCGGATTTTCGAAGTTCCGGCAAATAGTCCGCCTCGCGATTGAGCAGCGCCCAGGGAATCCCGGCTTGCACCGCCGCGCGGGCGACCTGCGGCAGACATGGGCCCCCCACGGGCTCGCAAATAATGGCATCCGGGCGCATGACCGGGTCCGCTTGAATGATCTTGAGCAGTTGCGTGCCTTGCGTGATGGCGTCGTTGTCGGCAAAAATGACCTGCACATCGCAGCCAAGACTCGACCCCGCTTGCTGGGCGGAGGCCGCCTGTTCCAGCTGGTAATCGTTTTCCCGGGTCATCAGGGAAACCAGCAAACGCAGCTTCTTCATCTCGGAAGTGCCTCTAAACCGGTGTTTGTGGACCTTTCCGCTGACCATACGCCCGCAAGGTTGACGCAGTCGTGAAACGTTTACCCCGTGTGTCATGTTGCAAAACAGCGGTGTGCTTACGTCACACAATCGCCAAATATGTTCCGCCATCGGCCGCCACGTGGTGCGAGACGCGGCCGCTGGCCGCGCCGAACACTTTGGTAGATTGCCTACTAGGCGTATGGTAGAGTGCCTACCCATGCATCGCACACGGAGAACCCCACGCCTGGAAATCATGCAAGGCACTCTGGACCTGATCATTCTCCGAACCCTCCGTTGGGGTCCGATGCACGGCCACGGAATCGCGACATTCATCCAGCAAACTTCCGGCGATACCCTCAAGATCGAACATGGCTCCCTCTACCCCGCCCTCCAGCGGCTTCTGCAGGAAGGTTGGGTAACCGCGGAGTGGGGCATTTCCACCAAGAACCGCAAAGCCCGCTTCTACCGCCTCACGTCTGCGGGCCGCAAACAACTTTCTGCCGAACACTCAAAATGGGAACGTTTTAGCCAGGCTCTTGCGCGCATTCTGGTGTCGGTTCGTGGAGCGGAAGACGCTTAGAGCAACTGGAGCAAGAAATGAGCAAGTTTCTAGATGGAGTTATCGCCGGAATTGCCCTGGCACGCCGCTGATGTTCTGGGTCGTGAAAGCACGGCGTTCGCTCCACGGCCATGGCGGCGTGGGACCGATTACGGAGCGGCGACGAAATCCGAAAGGTGGTTACGTTTCTGAGCCCCTCCGGAGCAATTGCCTGCTCGAATTTCCGTTGAATTTCGCCGCAGACCCGGATGACCGGGGAAAATTGGAGATGTCATCGATTTGGCAACGAGGGCCGGCATGAGCTTCACGCGCACGCTCGCAAGAGTCGGCGGCATCTTTCGCCGGAAAGAAATCGTCCAGGAGCTGGACGATGAAATCCGCGCGCACATCGCCATGGAAGTAGACGAAAACGTTGAGGACGGCATGGAACCCGAACAAGCTCGCCACGCAGCGCATCGGAGTTTTGGCAACGTCACACTCGCCCAGGAAGACAGTCGCGGCGTCTGGCTCTATCGCTGGCTGGACGATTTTGGCAAGGACCTTCGCTTTGCCGTTCGCATGCTGCTGAACAATCGCGGCTTCAGCGCGGTCGCCATCCTTTCCCTGGCGCTCGGCTTCGGACTCAATACCACGATTTTTACTGTCGTCAACGCGGTGCTGTTGAATCCGCTGCCGGTGCGCGACGTTTCGCGACTCGTCGAAGTTGATACCGTCGATACCAAGACGCGGGTCACGCAGTCCAACTTCGCCAAACTCGGAATGTCCTTCCCGAATTTCGAAGACTATCGCCGGCAAAACGAGGTCTTGACCGATCTGGTCGCCTGGCTGGCGATTCCTGTCACTTGGAGTGGCGGAACCGAGCCCCGGCAAGTGCAGGCGTATCTGGTCAGCGCGAATTACTTTGACGTTCTCGGATTGACTCCTGCCGCTGGCCGCTTTTTTCTTCCCGATGAAGACACCAAGCCGAACAGCAACACCGTTGCGGTGATCAGTTACGCACTTTGGACCAACAAGTTTGGCTCCGATCCTTCCGTTGTCGGCCGCACCGTCATCCTCAACGCCACGCCGTACAACGTCATCGGCGTCGCCCCGCGCGGGTTCAAGGGCACGGTTTCGCTGGGAAGCGCCGAGCAGGTGTGGATCCCGGCCAGCATGGAAGCACAAGTCCTCGCGGGTTTCTTCGTGGAAAACTTTCACGATCGCCGCTTGCTCTCCATGACTACGTTCGGGCGTCTCAAGCCGGGAATCGACATCCGGCAAGCCGAGGCTTCACTGAAGACGATCGCGTCCCGGCTCCAGAGCGAATACCCGAAGGACAACGCCGGCCGCAGCGTGGTATTGACGCCCTTGGCCGATACTGCGGTCGGAGCGAACAATCACGACCAGTTCGCGCTGGCTGGCGCCACGATGCTCATCGCCGTCGGACTGGTTTTGCTTATCGCCTGCGCCAATCTCGCCAATCTCCTTCTGGCTCAAGCCGCTCGCCGCGAAAAGGAAATGACCGTGCGCGCGGCGTTGGGAGCGGGCCGCGGGCGCCTCCTTCGCCAGTTGTTGACCGAGAGCACGCTACTCTCGCTCGCCGGCGCCCTGGTTGGCCTGGTCCTCGCCTACTGGGGTCGCGGCTTGCTTTGGTCCTATCGTCCTTCGTTCATCCAGCAAAACGACGTTGATCTGGCGCTGGACTCCCATGTGCTTCTGTTCACCCTGGGCATTGCGCTGCTCACTGGCGCTGTTTTCGGTGCCGCGCCGGCTTTCAAAGCGTCCGCTCCTGATCTGGCCGACGCACTGAAGGCCGGCGGCCGAGGGAACTCCGCAGGCTGGAGTAGCAATCCGGTGCGCAGCCTGCTCGTCGTCGTCGAAACCGCGCTGGCTCTGGTTGCCCTGATCGGCGCGGGCCTTTTTATTCGCAGCCAGCAAAATGCGCAAAAGATCGATCCGGGATTCGAGTCCGAGAAACTTTTCATGATGGCCGTCGATTTGGGAGCTTTGCACTACACCGAAGGGCAGGCGCAACAGTTCTATCGAAGTGTTGTCGAGCGCGCGAGCTCCGCTCCCGGAGTCCAATCCGCCACGATTGCCGGCAACTTTCCGCTTGGCGGAGGATTCTCTCGCACCGTTTTCCCGGAGGGACAGGACGAAGCGTCCGGCTATCGCGGCACCCTGACCCTGACCAATTCCGTGGCGCCAAATTATTTCGACACTCTTCGAATCCCCATCCTCGAAGGCCACGGCTTCACCGACACCGACCGAAAGGATACGCGTCTTGTGGCCGTCGTCAGTCAGGCCATGGCGAAACACTTCTGGCCCGATGAAAGTGCAGTCGGCAAGCGGTTCCATTTTTTCGGTGACACCGCGTTGCGCGAAATAGTGGGTGTGTCCGCCAACACGGTCGTGAACCTGATCGGAGAGCCCCCGCAGCCGGTCGCCTATTTGCCGATCACGCAGGAATATTCGCCTTTCGCGACGGTGCAAGTGCGCACCCAGGGCGAACCGGAGTCCGCCATCGGCACCGCGCGAAGCATCGTTCAGTCGCTCGACACCAACCTTGCCATCACCAACGTACAGACCATTCACGAAATCATGAACCAGGCCCTTTGGGCGCCGCGCATGGGCGCCGCTCTGCTCACTCTGTTCGGCGGCTTGGCACTTGTCCTGGCGGCCGTCGGCGTTTACGGCGTGCTGTCCTATTCGGTGAATCAGCAGCGTCACGAAATCGGGATTCGCCGCGCTCTCGGGGCACAGGAACGAGACGTAATGCGACTGGTGGCCGGCCAGGGGATGCGATTGGCAGTCGGCGGACTCGTTCTCGGCTTGTTGCTTTCCGGGATCTTCGCGCGCCTGCTCGCCAGCTTGTTGTTTGGCGTCAGCGCCATGGATCCGTGGACTTTTCTGGGTGTCACAATGATTCTGCTGGTCGTCGCGCTGGTAGCCTGCTATATACCGGCCCGCCGTGCCCTGCACGTCGACCCGCTCGTGGCGCTGCGCTACGACTGAAATCTACGGTGCTCCCAGAGCTGCCCGAGCCTTGCGGGATTGCTTTCATGCGCAGCGCCGGCTAGACCCATCATTCGGCGATGTGCAGCCTGTAATCCCGCCCGCGAGTCTCCCACTCGATGCGCACCAGCCAATCAAAGTGCATGCCCTCGGTCTTGAGCCAGGCCTCCAGCACTTCACGCGATTCGGCTTGAAACTCGACAAACATTTTGCCTTCCAGCATGTTGACCTGCACGCGCTCGGCATGCGCGGTGCCGCCGCACATCATGCGCTCCGCAAGGTTTTCCGCTCCCTGGCGCGTAAGGCAAGCCAGGGTGTGCTGCGTTAGATAGCGAGGCATTGAGGCACCCAACTGAGAATTGCGATTGCATTATCCCACACGTCGCGGAGGCTGGCGTTATCCGGCGCGTTCGCTGGCGCCGGGGACAGCTCAATTCGGGAAGGCGATTACCTGGTAGGCCTTTGCGATGTTCGCGGTGACGCTTTGCGGGAAGGCCGGATCGAACTTCGCGGCGTATCTCGCGACTAGAATCTTTGCCACTTCCTTCTGGGCTTCCTGCAGACTCGCACCGCTAGCGTAGGCTTGACCGGTTTCGGCCAGCAAGTCGCGAAAATATTGCTTCCACAATTCGAATTTTTCCTTGCCGTGCATGACGTCGCCGTGTCCACCCAGCACCTGGTCAAAATCGAGCTTCTCGGCATTGTCGAGAGTCGTGATCCACTCGAATGGATAGCTATCGCCCATGAACGGCGTCCAGCCGTGAAGCGCGTCGCCGGTCACCAGGATTTTTTCTTTGGGAAGGTACACAAAGACATCCCCGTTGGTGTGCGCGTTGCCCAGCCAGAACATTTCGACGGCGCGTGATTTCCGGCGGAGGATCAGGCTGTGGTCGAAGGTCAGCGTGGGCAAGACCACCTGCATGCTCTTGAGCTCGGCGAGGTAGTCTTCGGCCTGCGAGAGATTGCTCTGTAGTTCTTCTTTTTGTTTCGGGTCGGACGCTTTGGCCAAGTCCGCTTTCAGCTTTTCGATTTCCCCGGGCATGGTCGTGATTTCATGTTTCACCCGCGGGATGCCGCGCTGCTCGATGTTCAATCGCGTCGCTTCAGACGAGATAATTTCCACGCCGGCAGGCCAGGAACTCGGATACGCTTGATTACCCTGGTAGTGATCCCAATGAAAGTGCGTGTTCACGACGTAACGGACCGGTTTGTCGGTGAGTTTCTTGATTTGCTCGATGAGGGCGCGCGCAGCCGATGGCTTGGAGTGCGTGTCCACGACCAGCACGCTGTCGTCGAACAAAATAATCGCCGCGTTGCAGTTCACCTTGTACTGAGGCTTTGCGATCGCAGCGTATACGCCGTCGGCCATCGGCTTGATGTCGAACAGGTCTTCGGCAGCAGGCGTGCAGATCGCCGAGAGAAATAAGAAGGCGGCCAGGTAGAACGCGCGCTTCATAAAGTTCCCCTTTGCGGAAGGGTCGGGACGTTTGCCGGCGCAGGCTACTACACAGGATGCGGGGACGTAAAGGGCGGAAGCGGCGCGGGGGACCCGGCGGCAAACACAAGGCCCTCACGTTCTTCGACCGGGGTCACAACAGATTCTTGCGTCGATACAAAGCCAGGCCCGCCGTAGTCAACTTCGCCAGTTCGCGAAACGAAGCCGGATCCGGACCGCTGAAGTTGAAGCACGACAATCCCTGCATGCGCTTTTTGAGTTCCGGCGACACTCTCTTGCGCAGTGACTCATCCCAATACAGCGGCATGAGATGGAAGCTCACATACGCTTTGCCGGAGATCACCGCGCCAAAGAAAAGCGGTTTGCCCTTGTAGGTGGGCGATTTCGTCTCCAGATAAAAGCGGCTGCGCGTGTCCGTGTTGACTTTCAGGTGCTTTACGTGAGGCGCGAAAACTCTTTTCAAACCAAAAAATGCCGCGGCAAAACTGTCGGCGCGGTCCAATGCTTCCGCGGCCCCGGCGCGCGAGCTATTTTTCTGTTTCAAGACCACTCTCCTTCGGCGACTCCACAAAACTGACTTCCTTTTCAAAGACAGCAACTCTTGCGTGTGAGTATACGGCTAGCGGCGCGCGTGGGGAAACAATGATGCCGGGAAAGCTCGTTTTGCGTTACGCGGCAGAATTTGCCCACTGCGTGTTCGATTCTCACGCACGGCGAATGGTTTCCAGCGCCCGCCGCCAGAACCTGACGGGTTCCCAGGTTCGATTCCAAGGCAAATCGACCCCGGCGGCAAGGCCACAAACGTGGTCACGTGGACGTGCGGGATTGAGGAACAGATTGGTGACGCGATGTTGGCACCTTTGCGAAGTCTAATGGAGATGACCGCTTTTGCGACAAAGCGTCCCATAAACGGTCGATCGTGCCGCCCCTATCCCCCCGGTCAATTTCACTTATCTTCTTCTTTTTGTTGCACATAAATAGAATGGCGGCGTGGCGATTGGCCTGCCATTTATCTGCTCGCCATGAGCGCTGCGCCCATCACATTTTGTTCAGAATTCGGGGGGCTGGAAGGTTGCGGCCGGCGGGGCCTGTTGCTACGAGCACGCGCAGGTGATCGCGAAGCCTTCGTCGAAATGGTATCTCCCCATGTGGAAACCATGACTCGGCGGGCGCGGCGTCTGACCGGCAACGCCGCAGACGCGGAGGACGTGAGCCAGGAAGCGTTACTCAAGGCGTGGTCGCGGCTCGAGCAATTCTCCGGCAACCAGGACGAGAACGCCGATGATTTTCGCGCATGGCTAGCGCGCATCGCGGGAAACACGTCGATCGATGTGTTGCGCCAGCGGCGCGACGGCAAGATGCTGTCCTTACAGCAACCCCACGGGTCGTCGGAGGAGAGTCTGGGCAGCGGGATCGCCACGCCCGATGAAAATCCCGAACAGCGCTTCGCCCGCCGCGAAATGGGACGTATTTTGGCGGACGCGATCCTGCAGTTGCCGGCAGACTTGCGGCAAGCCTGCTTGTTGCGCGACGTCATGCATTTTTCGTCGCAGGAAGTCGCCGACCGGCTCGGAATTTCGGTGGTTGCCGTGCGACTGCGCTTGTTCCGCGCGCGGCGCAGCCTTCGCGAAAAACTGGAAGAGGCGCTGCGGCCGAAGGTCCGGCGCGCTGACCATCTTCCGCCGGCTCAAAAGCGGGGTCGCGCCATCGAGAAAGGGCGCGCAGGATTTCTTCCCCTTAGCGCCGGCTACGCCTCGGGCGATTGAAACCGGCTCCCTCCACCAAGCACTCAACCTGAGCTTCCTGATTGGCCGGAACGCGCGGAGTCCTAGTTCTCGAGGCCGACGGGGCTTCAATCATCGCGAGATTTTTCTGCGACTTACAGCCGCATCGTAGCCTGCGCCCCGTCCGTCCCATCCGGTAATAGAGTGAGGCTAAAGGCAAAACTCTGGCGCAGGCGGATTTTATGGCGGCGGCTTCCGCTGCGGGGGCGGACTTCACCGCTAAAGTGAAATGCAAAGTTAGCGGCCAAGACAAGGCTGGATAAAAATATGATGTCCGGCCTTTTTTCGCGCCAAAGATGGTCGATCCCCGCTCCTTATTTCATCGGGTGTGTCTCATCCTTCCCGGCAACCACTTGGGCGTGGCCCAGGAAGGCGACCAGGGAAACGCCGCCAACTATGTTGCCCATTAGGGTGGGCAGGAAGAAATGAATGAGAAATCCGCCCCAGGTGTCCGCCCCGGTGACTAGCTGAAAGAACATTTTATTGGAACCCGCGACGATGTGGTTAAAATCGCCCAGGCCGATCAGATACGTCACCATCACGATGATGCTCACGCGCGCGGACTCCGCTCCGGGCAGCATCCAAACCATCAGCGCTAGCAACCATCCTGCGAAAAGCGCGCGTAGCAGCGCGATCCAGAAGCCCGCAGGAGGTTCCTTGCTCACGTTGGCAATCGCCTGCTGCACGTGCGGATTGAAAATGGCCACGCGAGCAATACACAACGCGAAAATGTAGGTGCCGACCAGATTGCTCGCTAGAACCACAGACCAAAGCCGCAACACATGAAGCGCCGTCGCCACATTCCGGCGCAGCAAAAGCGGAAGGATGACGGTCAGCGTATTCTCGGTGAACAGTTGCTGGCGCCCCAGGATCACAATCAGGAATCCAACGCTGTAGCCGAGCTTGGAGATGAGCGGCCGCCAGGGCTGGTCTGGAAGATATGCCACCAATAGCGCTTCGGCGACCAGCGAGAAACCCATGGAGAGACCCGCCGCTAGCCCCGACCATGCCAATGCCGATGACGAGCGTTTGAGTTCTTCCTCGCCTTCGCGCCGGATCGTTTCGTGGACGACGTGCGCGCCGATCGCGACCCGGTCGTCCACCTGCTTTTGCTCAATGCGCTTGGTAATTGTGGGAGACGGCTCGAGGAACTGAGCTTCCTTGTGTTTTTTGGGTGCGCTCATTTTCGTGAAGTTCGCGGCGTCGCACTTCGGCAAGCAAAAAAATGGAAGCGATCATGCTCCCAGCCGGAATGCCCGTCCATCCCGGATACGCTGTAACGCGGGGAGTTTCGGCTGGTATGGCTGTCGCGGGAAAAGGGCAAGAGTGCGTGCTCGATGCCGTCCGGGCCCAATTCTGCACAGAAGCGGCCGCCAACTGGAGTTTCGCGTTGACAGTGGCAGTACGAGGTGCTAAAAACCGCGAGACATGCCCTCTGGTGGTGAGTCTCTTACCACGTTTCGGCGCGCATCACGCGAGTGAGCAGCAAGCCTGCCTGGCAGGGCAGGCTGCAAGCCGTCGAGGGTTTTTTGCCTTACCCTACCACCCCGGGAGGCGAGAACTTCGTTTTCGCCTCCTTTATTGATTCCACGACGCTTGGCGTAACATCCGGTCTGCGAAACGTAATTCCTTAAGTACCTGCGCGTCGGTCGGCTTATGATAAGAGCCTGCTCATTTTCCCTTGGAGGCTCTCCTCTCATGCTACCCGCCAAACCGGCGCTGCTGTCACTGAATCATGTCACGGTCATGCGCGGCGAGCGGGCTGCCCTCGAAGATGTGTCCCTGCAAATCGGGGCGGGCGAGCATATCTGCATCCTGGGCCCCAACGGCTGCGGGAAATCGACCTTGATCAAGACCATCACGCGCGAGTGTTATCCCTTGGCGACCGATGGCTCGTCGATCTCCATTCTCGGCCGTGAACGCTGGAACATCTTTGAATTGAGGTCCCTGCTGGGCATTGTTTCGCCGGATCTTCTGACCTCCTGCACCACCGACGCCACCGGGCGGGACGTGGTGTTGTCGGGATTTTTCAGCAGCACGCGCATCTTTCCCCATCATGCGCCGGAGCCGGAGCTGTTGTCGCGCAGCGTCGCCGCTCTCGAACGGCTGGGAATCGCGCATCTGGCGCAGCGCTCCGTAGCGCACATGTCCTCAGGGGAAGCCAAGCGCACGCTGATCGCTCGCGCTCTGGTTCACGATCCGCAGGCGCTGCTGTTCGACGAACCCAGCAACGCCCTGGACATCGCCGCGCAGGTGCAGCTTCGCGAAACGATGCGAGTACTTGCGCAATCGGGTCTCGGAATCCTGCTGGTGACTCATCACGTGGCGGAGATCATTCCCGAGATCGAGCGAGTCGTACTCTTGCGCGAAGGCCATATCGTCGGCGACGGCCCGAAAGAAGAAATCCTCACGGCTGCGCGCCTGAGCGACCTGTTCGGCGTGCGGGTGCAGATCGGCCGCCAGGGCGGCTACTTCCACCTGTATTGATCAGGATCCAGCGCTTCTCCGCGCGTGCAGCGTCTACGCGTTATCTTTACTTTTCTCTTTTTTCGAGTATGGCAAGCCAGTCGGTAACTGTGGGCGCCCAGGCGGACCGGAAAACGGGAATGGACCGTCTGGGAAAGAACGAGCAAGCGGCCAGAACCAAACCTACGGTCTACTTATCTGTGCCCTTGTTATTCGCCGTGCGGGCTTCCGGGTGCCTCGGTGTCCAGTCCTCGGGCGGAAACGCCACCCGCCAGAACGTCGGGTGCGGAGTAGAGAACTCCAGTCCGATTTCCGCTTTGCCCGAGCGCACCGGGCCCAGAAACGCCACGTGACACTCGTGCTCTTCTTGCGTTTTCTTGTGCTGCAATTGAACCTTGCTGCCGCTGGTGAGCCGCGACTCCAACAAAACCAGCGCCCCGTGGGCATTAATGGCCAACGTTTCGGTCTCTTCCTCGATTGCTTTCCCCTGGACATCGGTGCCGCGAATGCGCACGGCGACCTGCATCAGTACTCGCTGACTGCGGCGTCGCGCCCCCGTACTTATGCTCGTGTTCGTGCTTTGAGCCATGCCGACCTCGCTAGCTCAACTATACCCCGCCGGGCAGCAATGTCGAGCGACTCGGGTACAAGCGTATCCAAATATGATAACGGTGGTGTCGGGTGGCCCTGGGCTCAGCCGCGCTGGTCCATGGGCACGTAGTGCCGCGTGTCGTGGCCGAGGTAGATTTGCCGTGGCCGGGCGATCTTTTGCTCCGGGTCGAGCAGCATTTCCTCCCACTGCGCGATCCAGCCCGACGTGCGCGGGATGGCGAACAAGACCGGGAACATAGTCGCGGGGAATCCCATCGACTGGTAGATCAGTCCGGTGTAGAAATCCACATTGGGGTACAGCTTGCGCTTCACGAAGTAATCATCTTCGAGGGCGATGCGCTCGCATTCCAGCGCAATCTCCAGCAAAGGATTTTTCCCCATCAGATCGAAGACTTCGTAGGCCACCTTTTTGATAATCCGCGCGCGGGGATCGTAATTCTTGTACACCCGGTGCCCGAAACCCATAAGCTTGGTTTCGCCTGCCTTTACACGCTTGATAAACTCCGGCACCTTCTGCACCGATCCGATTTCCATCAGCATCCGCACCACTTCTTCGTTGGCGCCGCCATGCAGCGGTCCGTACAACGCCGCAATCGCCGCAGCGGTCGCCGAGTAGGGATCCACATGCGAGCTGCCGACTCCCCGAATGGTGTTCGCCGAACAGTTCTGCTCGTGGTCCGCGTGCAGGATGAACAAGACATCCAAAGCGTGCTCCAGCGTCGGATTCGCGCGGTACCGCGCCTCCGTCGTCCGAAACAACATATTCAGGAAATTACCCGGGTAGCTCAGCTCGTTGTCCGGGTAAACAAACGGCATACCGAGTGAATGACGGTACGAAAACGCCGCGATCGTCGGCATCTTCCCGATCAACCGGTAGGTCTGCTTCTTGCGCGACTCCGGGCTGAAAATGTCTTTCGCGTCGTGATAGTACGTCGACAGCGCCGCGATTGTCGAAATCATCATCCCCATCGGATGGGCGTCGTAATGAAATCCGTCCAGAAATTTCTTGATGCTCTCGTGAATGAAGGTGTGGTGCGTGACGTGGTAGGTCCAATCCTTCAATTGGTCGGCGGTGGGCAACTCGCCGTGCAATAGCAAGTACGCAGTTTCAAGGTAGGTGCTTTTCTCCGCGAGATCCTCGATCGGGTAACCGCGGTAGCGCAGGATCCCGGCGTCGCCATCGATATAGGTTACCTTGCTGATGCAAGAGGCGGTGTTGTTGAACGCCGGATCGTAGCTCATCATTCCGAAATCGGTGCCGTCCACCTTGATCTGCCGCAGGTCCATGGCTCGAATGGTTCCGTGCGTGATCGGAACTTCGTAGCTTTTCCCGGTACGATTGTCGGTGACCGTGAGCGTTTGGCGACCGACGGAGGGCGCTTCGGCCTTTCTGGTTTGCGTCGCGGTAGTCGGGGAGTCCATAAGCCGATCCTTGGGGGCAAGGGAGGCGAAAGCCTCACTGCGTAGCTACTCTACACCAAAGGGGATTGCCACGGGAATGGCCCAGTGACGAGCTGACGAGGGCCAACAAGTACTTGAATCTAAAGGAATAGCAAGCCGGCCGTACGCCGTAAAGTGTATCCACAATATACCTCTTGACAATAGTCGTTATAACGAGTAATATCCTGGCGTTCGATCTGAAGCACCCGGGAGGTAGCTGATGATTACGATTCGCAAGAGCGGCGAGCGCGGGCGGGCCAACCACGGCTGGCTGGACACCCAGTTCACTTTCTCGTTCGCCGATTATTTCGATCCCGAGCACGTACAATTTCGCACCCTGCGCGTCATGAACGACGACCGCGTCGCCGGCGGCGCTGGCTTTCCGATGCACCCTCACCGCGACATGGAAATCGTGACCTACGTCCTCGAAGGTGCCTTGGAGCACCGCGATAGCATGGGCAACGGCTCGGTGATCAAACCCGGCGACATCCAGTACATGAGCGCAGGCACCGGCGTCACGCACAGCGAGTTCAACGCCTCGAAGTCCGAACCCGTGCACCTGTACCAAATCTGGATGATGCCCGACAAACGCGGTCACAAGCCCGCGTACGACCAGAAAAACTTTACCGAAGCCGAAAAGCGCGGCAAACTCCGCCTGCTGGCTTCCCCAGACGGACGCGAAGGCTCAATCAAAATCCGCCAGGACAACGAGCTTTACGCGACAGTTCTAGGCTCGGGCGAATCGGTCAAGCACGCGCTGAAGCCCGACCGCCACGCCTACGTCCAGGTAGCCCGCGGCGCCGTGAATCTAAACGGCAAGCCGCTCAGCACCGGTGACGGCGCCGCAATCTCCGCTGAAAAGTCGGTCGAGTTGACGGGAGTACAACCAGCCGAAGTCCTCCTGTTCGACCTCGCCTAAGACGCGGTTGGGCCTGCACTCGAAGCGGGCTGGTTCGCTAGTCGGAGCGAGCCAGTTCGCTTTTCTCCCAGGAAAAATCCGGGAGAAGCCGTTTCAATTTGTCGGTTTGCGGATGCGGCACGCGACGCCATGCCGGCAAGGCCATCGCCAGTCCAAGTGCCGCAGGCGACGATGAGTTGCAACGCTATTGGTCATCGGGGCAGTCGGCGCGATTTCTACCGCTCACCAGTTACGACATCCATCGGAGATTGGTTGTGGAGCGCAAATGGAGCGCCGACCAATACAAGCAGTGGCTGGGTGACACGTTGGTTGCGACGCTGCTGGACCCGCGTGCCGGACGTGCGCGCAACAGTGCCGGACCCTAGCCGTTCGTGCGCTGAAATTCGCGCATGAAACCGGTCAGCGCCTGCAACGCCTCGGGCGTCACCGCGTTGTACAACGACACGCGCATCCCGCCCACAGACCGATGCCCGGGCGTGCCCACAATTCCGGCAGCCTCGGCATCCTTGCCAAATTTCTTTTCCTTCGCCTCATCGCCGCCAGCCACCCGAAACACGACGTTCATCCGCGACCGGGACGCTTTTTCGACCGGGCAAACATAGTACCCGCCGCTCGAGTCGATCGCGTCATACAGCGCTTTGGCCTTCGCCTCATTGCGCTTCTCGATCGCCGTGATGCCACCCTCAGCCTCGATCCACTCCATCACCAACCCGATGATGTAAATCGCAAACGTCGGTGGCGTGTGATACAGCGACTTCTCTTTAATGTGCGTGCGGTACTGCAGGAGCGTAGGCAGGTTTTTGTCCGCGCGCTCGGCAAGGTCTTTGCGCACGATCACCACCGTAGCCCCGCTTGGTCCAAGGTTTTTCTGCGCGCCGGCGAAGATCAACCCGAACTTTTTCACATCGAGTTGACGCGATGCAATGTCCGAAGACATGTCGGCGACCAGCGGAGCGGCCCCAGTTTCCGGCATCGTGTGCCACTGCGTCCCTTCAATCGTGTTGTTGGTGCACATGTGCACGTAACTAGGGTCGGGGGAAAGCTTGATTTCCTCCTGCCGCGGGACGCGCACGAATTTCTCCGCCTCGGTGGACGCCGCAACGGTATGCGGAATGCCCTTCTTCAACTCCCCGAGCGCCTTCGCGGTCCAGGTCCCGGTATGCAGCAAATCCACCGGCTTGCCGGGAAGACAAAGGTTCATCGGTGCCATCGTGAATTGCATGCTTCCGCCGCCCTGCAAAAACAAAACCGCGTAGTCGGCAGGGACCGACAGATGCTTGCGCAAACCCTCCTCTGCCCGGGCCGCGATGCCCTCAAACTCCGCAGATCGGTGACTCATTTCCATCACCGACATGCCGCTGCCGCGCCAATCCAGCAACTCCTCCCGAATACGCTCTAGCACCGAAAGCGGCAAAGCCGCCGGCCCGGCATTAAAATTGTAGGCGCGCTTGACGCCTCGTTCCGCAACTGTGGTCGAACTCACGATGGATGTTCCTCTCTCGGTGATTATCAAGCGGAGAGCAATCACCTCCTCCGCCGTGCTGGTATCAGCCCTCCAGAATAACAGAACTGCGGTTTCCACAGCGTGGTCTTAGCTTCCATCCGCCAGCGCAAATTCCACCCGCCGCCGCATCGGATCGATCCGCTCCGCCCTCACCCGCACCCGATCGCCATGCTGCCACATCAACTGTTTCGGCTTCGCGCCGCGTCCGCGTGGTTTTCCGCTCCCGCCACGCCGCCCATCCCCGCCCGGCATCGCCACAATCGCATGGTCCTTCTCGCGATAGATGCATCGAGCCCCCGCAGCCTCCTCGATGGCATTGATCGGCAACAGCCCTTCCACAAAAACCTCAAACAATTCCACAAAGCACCCATACTTCTGCACCGAAATAATCAGCCCTTCGTATTCCTCGCCAAGGTGCTCCTCCATGAATTGCGCCGTCTTCCAGTCCATCAACTCGCGTTCCGCCCCGGCCGCGCGGCGTTCCGCTTCTGAAGATTCCGCGGCGATTTCCTCCAGTTCGCCGTGGGAATACACCACCGCTTCAGCCCCGGTAACGCGCCGCGGTGCCGTAGGCGCAGCCTCTTGCGGATGCTCTAGCGCCCACTTCAGCGTCCGGTGCACGATCAAATCCGGATACCTCCGAATCGGCGACGTAAAGTGGGTGTACTCGTCAAATCCCAAAGCAAAATGCCCCAAAGGATCGGGCGCATAACGAGCTTGCTTCAGCGATCGCAGCATCAGGTACGAAATAATCCGCTCTTCCGGCTTTCCCGCAATCTTCTTCACCAGCCGCTGATAGTGCTGCGGCGTAATCCGCAGGTCCGCTGACGCCCCTGGCAAGGCCACGCGCATACCGCGCTCGCGGCCATGTCCATACGAATCGGGCCGACCGGCCTTTGCCGGAGCGGGCACGCGCCCATGCCGTACCGCCAGTTCCCGCTGGTGCAAATTCTCAACGCCCAGCGAATACCCGAATGCCCGCGCCAGCTCCTCGAACTCCAGGACTTTCTTCGCATCCGGCTTTTCGTGCACGCGATGCAGCGACGCAATCCCCCGCTTCAGCAAATACCCATCCACCGCCCAATTCGCCGCCAGCATGAACTCCTCGATCAGCCGATGCGCGATGTTCCGCTCGCTCCGCCCGATGCTGATCATGCGTTGCTGCTCATCAAACTCGATAACGCGCTCCGGCAAATCGAAATCGATGGACCCGTGCTGGTTCCGCCGCGCATTCAGCAGCAGCGCCAACTCCTTCATGTTGCGGAAGTGCGGCGCCAGCGAAGCGTAGCGGACGGTAGCCTCGGCATCCCCTTCAATCACCTTGTTTACATCGGTGTACGTCATGCGCTCGACCGACCGGATCACCCCGGCCGTCATCCGCGACCCGCGCGAGTTCCCCGCCGCGTCGAAATCCATCAAGGCGCTCATTACCAGCCGGTCTTCCCGCGGCTTCAGCGAGCACATCCCATTCGAAAGCGCCTCCGGCAGCATCGGCACCGCGCGATCGGGAAAATAAACCGACGTTCCGCGCAGCCGCGCCTCGCCGTCCAACGGCATCGCTGTCCGCACGTAGTGCGCTACGTCGGCGATGTGCACTTGCAGGTGCCAACCGCCGTCCGCCTGCCGTTCCACGTAAACGGCATCGTCAAAGTCACGCGCTGTCTCGCCATCGATTGTAACGATCGGCAGATGGCGGAAATCATGCCGCACCGCAAGATCGGTGTCCTGCACCGGCAAAGCCCGCTGTTCCGCTTCCACCAGAACATCCCGAGCAAAGACATGCGGCAGATGATGCTTGCGGATAATGATCTCGATATCGACCCCAAGATCCCCAGGTCGCCCCAGCACCTCGATCACCCGCCCGGTCGGAGCGGCCCCGCCCCGCGGAAACCGAATCACCTCCACGTTCACCACCGCTCCGTCCAGCACCTCCAGATGAGCCGTACGTTTTCCCCGGCCGCCACCCTGGTCGCCCGCGCCCAATCCAAGCTTGTTCGCCAGCTCGGGCGACAGTTCGTGTCCGGGAGGAATCTCGATCGAGTGTTGCATCCGCGCGTCGTAAGGAACCACGCTGTTTCCTCGCGGTCCGGAACGAAATTGCCCGACAACCGTCGGATGCGCCCGCCCGGCCACCCGCACGATCCGCCCCTCTGCCCGCTGCGGCCCCGCTCCAGAGCCGATCCGCAAGATCTTGGCGACGACGCGGTCGCCATGCATCGCGTCTTCGACCGAATCTCGCGGGATAAAGATGTCCCCAGCAAACTGCGGCATAGGCGTATCCGGCACCACAAACCCATACCCGTCGTGGTGTAAAACCAGCCGGCCGCTGATTTCGTCCCGTCGCGCGCCGCCATCCGAGCTCGGCCCCGCCAACATACCGGAACGTTCGCCGGCCTGGCCCGCGTCCGCTTTCGCCTGCAGGCGGTAGCGCCCGCCCGGCAACTCCGCAATCGCGCCCCTTTTTTGGAGGCTCGTCAGCATTTTGAACAAAGGCCGCCGATCGTTTTTAGACACCCGCAGTCCCCGAGCAATATCCTCGGCCGAAGCCGGATCTCTGCTAACCTGCATAAAACGCAATATGTTATCCGGGCTCAAATGGGAGGGACGAGGCATGAGAAGGCGAGTGGAACGCGCGGCCTAGCCGCTGACGCAGATTTTACCTACTTTTTTTGAACTAACGCGAAACTTTTTTCAAGCTACCGGTGTTTCATACCCAGGCCAACACACGACCGGCTGGCCGCCCTCCGTCAGGCTAGCCGGACTTTCCCCGAAAGGGGAAACAGGGAGGCGGGACGACCTGGCCCGCCTCTCACTTATATCTCACGTACTATTTCAGCCCGGATTATTTCTATTCCTGATCCACATTCCTAATACGATGAGCAAAATCGCGACGGCCATAATATAAGCGGTTTTGTACACAACCCCTCCGTGCAAACTGGACAAACCCTATCCTAAAATCGCCGAAATTTTAAAGGCCCTCGCCTTCTTAATTGAGGCCGAACATTCGGTGGATAACGGGCTTGAACTCGCCAGAGAAAATCTGTCGGTTCGTAAAACGCCTCTCACTTTTAACCCGGGACCGTGCTCAAGAACGGGTAGTGGCTGGAAGCACCCATAAAAAATAGCATCGGGAACGATAGCCAGAACGAGGTCCGCGCCGTCAGAAACCCCCACCGCATCCAGTGGGCCGCCTCGGGTGGCAGCGGAATTCCCTGTTCGCCGCTGGTGCGGGTCGCGGCAATCAGTCGTTTCTGCACCCGCCACACGACGCCCCAGGTGTTGAGGAGCATGACCAGCCCCAGCCCGCCCCCAACGCTGATCGCCAAATGCTGGTTCGACGAACTCGGCCCGCCGTTGAGCGCCAGTACCAGCCACGAGGCCGCGATCACCACCACAGCAACCCCGATGGTGCGGACCCAGGGGCTGTCGAGAAATCCTTCCGCCGGAAGCTGCAGCGCGTAAATCAGCGCGTAAGCCACCAGCCAGACCAGCAGCCACCAGCCGAACCATTGCAGGGTCAACGAAGAATCGCCGGCATTGCGCGCGTCGCCGGCCAGCACAGTAAAAAAATAACGTAGCCCCACCAAAACGGTTATGAGCGCAGACCAGCGGAACCACAACATCGCGTGCGACATCAGCACCGGATGGACCTTGACACGCACCGAAGGATCGAGCTTCTGCATGGTGGGCGCAAGGACAAGGTTGAAGAAATAGAGCAACCCAATCCAGATGACGCCGAAAATAAAGTGCAGCAACCGCAGCACGATCAATTCATTGCTGAAAGGATCGCTCAGAAAAGTAAAGTGAGGCTTCCACGCAGGAAACCAGAAAAGTAGTGAAACGTAATGCATGCGCAGGCCTCCAGATCACTGACTTGCCGCGAGCCCACGGTAACGGATTCCCGAACAGCGCGTCAATTCTCGATCCGCTTGCTCCAAGCCTTGGCGGGCGCATATCATTCTGGCGGCCGCGGCCCAAACCAGTGTGCCGGCGATCCGTACTATCGAGAAAGTATTGCTGCGGAGGACATCATGAAAGCAGTCGTTCTGAGTTTACTTTTCGCCGCGTCGCTGGCCGCGTTGCCGGCCTCCGCGCAGGACTGGGCCAAGGCGCAGCTGGCCAAATCGCCTCGCCATAGCGAATGGGTCACCGTGAAGCATGACGGCCGCTCGGTCGAGACCTTGGTGGTGTACCCGGAGTCGAAAGACAAACGGCCAGTGGTCCTTCTGATCCACGAAATCTTCGGAATGACCGACTGGGTGCAGGACCTCGCGGATCAAGTAGCCGCTGCCGGATACATCGCCGTCGCGCCCGATTTGCTCTCCGGCATGGGAGCGAACGGCGGCCGCAGCTCGTCCTTCGCGGAAGGCAAAACCATGGAAGCGGTGAGCCACCTCAGTCCCGATCAAGTCACCGCCGATCTCAACGCCGCCGCGGATTACAGGCTGAAGATTCCCGCCGCCAACGGCAAGCTCTTCGTTGCCGGATACTGCTGGGGCGGCGGACAATCGTTCCGTTTCGCGACCAACCGCAGCGACCTGTCGGCGGCATTCGTGTTTTACGGCCCGCCACCCGATAAGGATGCGATGGTGCGTATCAATGCTCCCATCTACGGATTTTACGCGGGCGAAGATGCGCGTATTGGCGCCACCGTTCCCGGCACAATCGAAGCGATGAAGGCCGCGGGCAAGACCTACGAACCGGTCACCTACGACGGCGCTGGTCACGGCTTCATGCGCGCCGGCGAAGCGCCCGATGCAAGTGCGGCAAACGCCAAAGCGCGCGCGGACGCTTGGACGCGCTGGAAGGCGTTGCTCGCCAAGAGCAGGTAGCCGGCGGGCTTTTAGCGCGCCGCCAGTCGCGCAGCCAAATTCTAACGCCTCGGTTAGACCGGCGGCGCCAGATTCAGGTATGTTGCTTAACGGTTCACACCGACTTCGTTCGGCGGCTGGAAGGTCACGCACCGATTGACGAGGGTAGACTGAGTTTGGTTCGGGAGACTTGTGGGAAAAGTTTATGCAGGCACGTCGGGCTGGGCGTATGCAACATGGAAACCCGATTTCTATCCGGCAAAGCTCGCTTCGGCGAAGTTTCTCGGTCATTACTCTTCGCGGCTGAACACGGTCGAGGTGAACTACACCTTCCGCCATTTTCCAACGGAGAAATTGTTGCGCGGCTGGATGGCCGCGACCCCGCCGGAGTTCAAATTCGCCGTGAAGGCCAACCAAAAAATTACCCACATCAAGCGGCTCAAAGACGTTGCCGACTTTGCCGGTGAATTTGTTGCGTCGTTGCAGCCTTTGGATGCGGAGAAAAAGCTCGGCCCGGTGCTGTTCCAATTGCCGCCGTATTTGAAATGTGACGCAGCGCTGCTGAAAGATTTTATGGCCGCGCTGCCACGCACTTTGCGAAGTGCGTTCGAGTTTCGGCACGTGTCCTGGTTCACCGACGAAGTCTATCAGGCCATGCGCGCCGCCAACGTCGCGCTGTGCCAGGCAGAAAGCGACAAGCTCGAAACGCCCGACGTGCAGACAGCGGACTTTGCCTACCTGCGACTGCGAAAGCAGGACTATGCAGCGAAGGAACGCAAGGCCCTGACGGCGAAAGTTGCGGACCTGGCGAAGAAGGGCGATGCTTTCGTCTATTTCAAGCACGAAGACACGCCCGAAGGCGCGTTGCATGCCGAAGCCTTACTGGCATCGATCAGCAGCGGTTGGTAGGCAACCGTTGTGCCGCAAAATCGCCCGGAACATAACTGACTTTAGCGCCTTGGCTACACATTTCCGTGTATTGCCGCTGGGCGCCAAATGTCATTTATAGATGAGAAGCAAATGCGCCCTCGGGCGTCTTGAAACTCAGCCACCGTGGTCCGTGCCATCTTGGTCCGTGAAGGAGAGCGACTATGCGATTTGGACCGTTTCTTATCTTAGCGATACTTCTCGTGGTTCTTTGGGCTGGCGGATTTGTGTTTTTCCACGTCGCCGGATTTCTCATTCACTTGTTGCTCATTTTTGCCGTGATTTCGTTGATCGTTCACTTGTTTACCGGCGGAACAAGGACGGCCTGAGTCGAACGTTCTACGCGCGATCCGAGGGTGCTCGCCCCGAGTGCTTGCGTGGCCGTGGAGGTCCTGCGCTTTTCCTCACCGGGACAGGCTCGGGATGACACCGTGAAATGGCGAAGTCCGATGCGCCACGGTCTGTGTCTTGCGACCTCGCGTGGCGAGTCGGGACGTGAGGGCGCGCATTTATTTTCCGCCGCCGATCGATTGCCAGATTTCCTGTGCGGCTGTAACGCCGCGGTATTGAGCTTCCTCGAAGATCGAAATTCCGCTCAGATCCGAATTCGCGAACAACAGTCTGCCGCCCTGACGGGATAATCGCTGGCGTTCCGCTGAGAAAATCGCGCCGGGAACGGGACGAATCATCGCATGGCCCATGCGCATGATGTCGATTCGCGACACGCACTGGCGAATATCGGAGTGGACGCGCTCGAGATCGTGGAGAATTGCTTCTTTCCAATAGGCCCAATCGCGCTCCAGGAGAAGGCGCCGGTTCTGCGTTGGACCGCCATCGGCTAGCGCCCAATAAAACGTCCAGACCGTCTTGTCGACCTGCGAGCGAATGCTTTGATGAGTCGCGTCGACGTACCCGAGTGCCGGCGAATCCAGAAAAACCGTGTCCCAAGTCGGCTCCGCGCCACGAGAGTCCGGCAATCGCTCGAGAGTCAGATTTGCGGTGAGCCACGGCGAATAGACGAAATCATGCAGCGGAGGGAACCCTTCGACAATGTAGGGAGCGAGGAAGGTGGGTGCGGCGAAGATCACGAACTCGGACTGGAACCGTATGTCGCCGGCTTCGACGATTACGCTGCGCGGCGTGGCCGCGATGCGATGCACCATTTGATTCGTGCGGACGTTTTGACCGACGCGTTCGAGCAAGCGGCGGGTAATCCAGCCGTTGCCTTCAGGCCAGGTGAGCGGGCCTTTGTCTTCGGCTTCGCGGGAGGAGAAATAATGAATGCCCGCCCACGCGGAAGTGTCTTTGGCCAGCGCGCCGTAATCGTCGCGGGAGGCGTAGTTCATGTACCAGTTTACCAGCGGCGAATCAAACCCCTGCTGGCTGAGCCAGTCAGTGAATGTGATGCGATCCAGATCCGCGGAACGACTGGAACGGCCCACCTCGAGCGGGATGGTGAATTCCCCGCTGTTTCGGTATTTGGTGAAGTGTTCTTCCAGGCGTTGGAATTGTTCGCGGTCTCTGGGTTTTAGTCCGACGGCGGGCTCGATGCCTTCTTGCCACCGGCCGTAGAGAAACAAGCGTTCTTGCGGCGAGAAGCACAAGTAGCGCTCGTTCCATTTCCCGTTTTGCAGGACGCCGAGATCTTCGAATAGTTCGCGAACGTAGACGGCTTTTGGCCCTGGGACCGGCACGTAGTGGGCGGCCCATGGATACGCGGTGATTTCGTTTTCTCCCCAACGCGCGTTTCCGCCCGCGGCGCCGTTCATTTCGAGCAGGACGAAATCGGTGAAGCCGCGCTTGCGCAGTCGCCAGCCAGCGCTTAAACCTGCGATCCCTCCGCCGACGATGACGACCGGAACTTTTTCGATGCGCTTGGGGGCGGGGAAGCCGGCGTGGTCGCGGAGCAGGTGGCCGGCCTGGAAGGCTTCGTTGACGAACGAGCCTGCGATCGGGCGTTCGCTTTTCACCGAAAGACCAAGGAGTGCGGCGCTGCCGAGACCCAGGAATTTGCGGCGATCCATCTTGGACGAGTTCGACTTCAGCGGGCGATTCCAGTTCATCGAGAACCCAGCTTCAATGACTGATGTCCTTCCAATCCTGGTCGTAGAGGCGGACCAGAACCTGGTCGTTCAATTGATTCGGCGGCATGTTTAGCGGGGCCATGTCGGGAGGGAATTGGAATAACGCGGGAAGGCCTTCAACATTCAGGAAACGCAGACCGGGTGGAAGCGACCTTGGCGTTGTGTAGTCATGGGACGACGCTATGACGAATCCCCATTCGCCGAACGAGGGGACATAGACGTGATAAGGGTAAGTTTTCAGGCCGGCTTGTTTCAGGGTGTTGGCGATGCACCAGAAAGAGTCGCGGGCGAACATCGGCGAGGTGCTCTGCACCACGATTTCGCCTTGGGCGCTTAGATGTCTTGCTACGGCCCGGTAGAAGGCCGTGGTGTAAAGCTTGCCTAGGGAATAATTTGTGGGATCGGGGAAATCGATGACGATGAAATCGAAACTGTCGGTGTTCGAGTCCACCCAGGGGAACGCGTCGGCGTTGATGATGTGAAGTTTTGGAGATAGCAGCGATTTTTGATTCAGCCGCGTCAGCATGGGATTGGTCGAGAAGATCCTGGTCACCTCCGGATCGAGATCGACCAACGTGATGTTTTCGATCTGTGGATATCTGAGGATTTCGCGGACCGCCAGGCCGTCTCCACCGCCAAGCACGAGGACGCGGCGGGGGGCGGGGATGCTCGAGAGGCCCGGATGAATCAGGGCTTCGTGATAGCGGTATTCGTCGCGGGAGCTGAACTGCAAGTGGCTGTTCAGAAACAGGCGGAGATCGTCCTTGAAACGCGTTAGAACCAGATGCTGATAGCGGCTGTCGCGCGCAAAGATGATTTCGTCGGCGTAGATGTTGTCTTCGGCGGCGGCGGTGATTTTCTTGGCTTGAGCCATGCCGATACCCAGCCCGCAGAGCACGATGACGCAGGCTGCACGGAGGGCACGGGCAGCGGGGAGCTGCTTGGCGAACAGGAACGTGCTCCACAGCGCGACCGCGGCATTGATGAGGCCGAACAGCATTGCGGAGCGAACCAGGCCCAGGCGCGGCACCAGAAGAATGGGAAAGACCAGAGAGGCTCCCAGCGCGCCTAGGTAATCGAACGTCAGGACGTGGGCGATGACGTCGCGGAAATCGTAGCGATCTTTTACGATGCGCATCAACAGCGGGACTTCCAGGCCTACCAGGACACCCATCACGATGACCAGGGCGTAAAGGATCAGCTCGAAACCCTGGGTGAAGGCGAAGGCCAGCATGAGTAACGCCGAACAGAAGCCGCCGATAACCCCCAGCAGGAGTTCGATCCAGATGAATCGATAGACGAGGCCGCGATTCAGATAGCGCGAGAGGGCGCTGCCAATGCCCATGGCGAACAGGTAGGCGCCGATAACCGTGGAGAATTGCAGGACGCTATCGCCCAGCAGGTAGCTGGCTAACGTGCTGGCTACGAGTTCGTAGATGAGGCCGCAGGCGGCTATGAGCAGGACGGAGATGAACAGGAGGAGGCCCATGACGTCGCGTCAGGTGGAGCGGTCGTAGCCGAGAGGAAGTTCACTGCGCTCAGGACGACGATGTTTTCGGGGCCGGAGGAATTCGTGTTGTCGGCTTTGGTGTTGTCGGCGTTTCACGATCCCCTCCTGTATCGGAGAAGTGGGCGAATCGGGCTAACCGTGCTGGATCTTCGCGGCTGGCGGTGTGCCTCGGTTGACGTCCGGGAGGAGCAAACCCCTCCCTGGGGACCGCCAGGAGTGGCTGTGCTTCCTTAATGTATGGCGGCGGCTATGATTATGCAGATGCCTATGGACATGGCGCCGATGAGGATGGCCAAAGCCATGTTGTGTTCCTGCACGATCTCTTTCCAGAGATGATACGGCGTGGCTTTGTCGATCACTACGAACGCCACGACGAAAATCAGGATGCCTATGAATGCGTAGGCCAGGGCGCTGATTACGTTGCCGAGCGGGACCAGGTTCATGTTATTTGCCTCCTGTGTAGTGGTGATAGCTGCTGTAGATCCCGCGATAGGCACCCGGATTGTCGCGTATCGAGCGGGGAACATTTTTGACTTCGTTCATCGCGTCCATGCTCCAGCCGCGGTATTCAGCCATGCCGACGCAGCCGAGCACGAAGAATCCATAAAGCAAATACAGCGGGCTGAACATTAGTCACTCTCCGTTTGCAGAATCGGGTGGTCGCTTTCCGACCAACGCGCCCGCTCAAAACTGATGGATTTGAAGGTTACATACAGGACCGGTAGAAACAAGGCCAGCAAAGCATAGCCGTAAAATTTGAAGACCGGAACATCCCTGCGAATCAGTACGCTGTAACTGATTTGCGGATGGCGTGCGTCGGCTTCCGGTTCGATGCGCAGATAGTAGTGGCCGGGCGGGACGCTGGGCACGATGACCGTGTCGCTGCGGCTGCCTTCGGTCCAGGAGCCGTCGCTGTCGCGACCCGAGTAGTAGCTGACTTCGCGGCCGAAGTCCCAGGCCTTGCCGGTGTCTTGATTGATCAACGCGTAGTTGAGATAGATCCAGCTGTTGGAGACGTTCGCGGCCGTCTTGATTTCCACGTTGGACGTGCGTCCCTTTAACTCGAAGACGTCGGTGACAAAGGAGGCTTCGCCCTTCGGCGCTCCCGGGGCCAATTGATAGTTCGCGCTGAAGACCGGTTCTTTGCTGGCCACCATGTCGTTGAAGGCCATCAAACCGAGCAGGAAAACGGTAAGAAGAAGGAAGGCCAGCCACGCTTGCCGCAGGCTTACGGTCGCAGGCGCCGGCTGATTTTCGAAGACGCCGATGGGCTCCGGCGGCTGGCCGGGAAGATTGAAAGCTTTCCAGATCTCCTGAGGGTAGGTGTACTCGCCGACCGACCAAGTGGTTTCGCCGGAACCTTGCTCGCAGGAGAGGACGCGAGGGGGGTGAACATAATCGGTGACCGTGGCGCGCTCGCCGACGCGGACTTGCCAGGGAAATTCTCCGATCACGTATCCGGTCGTGGCCTCGGCGGTTTGAAAGTGGCGATAAACTTCGCCGAGATAATTTGCGCTGGGGACGAGCCCGGTTCGGAGAATGGGCAGATCTTTGCAGACCGTAATGTCGTTCCAGTGGCCCTGATATTCGCTCAGGTAGCGGAAACCCTTGTAGGGATTAAAGAGCAGATACTCGTGCCAGTCGTAGCGGACGCCGTCGGATTCGATGCTGCGGCGCTGGAAGCCGATGACTTCGTAGTCGGTGCCGCGAAGTTTGCCGCGAGTGCCAAGCGGGACGATCGGAGCAAGTTCGCCGGTAGCGGCCTGGAATTGCTGGAGAATTTTTAGCGTGGGATCCCTGGCGTCGAGGACGGAATGGCAGCTTTCGCACACTACCGTCACGGCCTGCTGGAACGAACGCAGCGTTATGGCCGCGCCGCACTGCGGACAATGCAACGATTTTACTTGCGGCTTGGCCGGCGGGTTGGGAAGCGGGGGAGTGCCGGTGCTCATGACCAGCCCTCGAATTGACGGAGATTCTTGAGTTTCAGGTCATCGAACTCGACGAATTCGCCGAGGTAGAGCGCGGGTTGCTCGTCGCTGTAATCGAGGGTGGCGAACTTACCGGTTTGTGAACGGAGATCGACGAAGGTGACGTCGGTTTTGTCCCAATACTGGAAGGGGAGTTCGCCTTCGACGCCTTTGTAATGGGCTTGGGTGATTACGGTGACGGTGAAGGTTTGATTGTTCCAGGTGCATTGCTGGCCGACCTCGATTTGGGTGGCGGCAGGCAGAATCTGGTCGGGGAACGCGAAAGAGATTGCGTATTCATCCTGCGCGTCGGAGAGCCACGCGCTGGCGCCATCGTTCATTACGATGTGCCATTCGTTCCAGCCGCCTTGTTCGTATTCGTAGAGGATGCGTCCGGCGACCGCGAAGGCCTTGTTGCGGTAGATGCCTTCGGTGTTTAGCTGGATCGGGGAGCTGTCGGGCGGGAGGTCGGCGACCTGGCCGACTTTTTTGAGATCAATGTCGGTGCGCACGAGGATGCTTTTGCAGTAGGTGCAGACGGTTTGTACGCTGCTGGACCACTGGAAGACGATTTTGGCGCCGCAGTTGGGGCAATTCGCGATGGGCTGGGTCATGGGCGAATGCCCGCCGGGAGATCGCGCGATGTTTTCACGTTAGTTGCCCGCCGCTAGTTCCCGCGGCATTTCGTAGCAACGTTCCAGGCGGCGGATCGTTACGGTCTGCGACGAGAACAGTTGTTGCAGCACGGCTTCGAAATTCCATTCCGGGCGCGGCACGCAACAGAATAAATTCAGGCAGAGCGAGCCATGCTCGGGAAAAGTGTGGCAGGCGAGGTGAGATTCGGCGAGCAGGCACAATCCGGTTATGCCGCCGGGGCGCGGGAACTGGTGCCATTGCGGGGCGCCGACCGGGCGGAGTTTCATCTCATGAATGATTTCATCGAAGAGGGAGCGGAGTACGCTCGCATCTTGCAGCGATTCCGGCGAGCATCCGAACGCTTCGATGACCCATTCGACTCCGCTCATAGCTCTCCGCGGATCAAGCCTGAGGCTTGCCGCATTCCGGGCAGAATTTGCTAGCGCGGGGAATTTGCTTGCCGCATTCGGAGCAGAATTTTGTCGCTGCAGCGCCTGCTGCAGGCGGTGCCGAGCTGCCGCCGCCGGGCGCCTGCGCGGTAGCCGCCGAGTTCTTCACGGCCTCCGCCATCGTTTGGCCGATGGCCATGCCCGCGCCGAGACCTGCGCCGATGCCGACAGCGCCGCCGCCCTCGTTTGCGGCGGCGATCGGAATCGATTGAGCGACCTCGTATTGCGTGAATTTGCCCATGTCGCCGATGACGTTCATGCTGATGCGCTGGTCCAGGACTTTCTGGAGTTCGTCGGGCAGCGAAAGATTTTCAACGTTGAAGGTGTCCAGCGAAATACCGTATTCAGCGAATGCCGGCTTGAGCTGCTCGGTGACTTTGTCGGCGAGCACGCCCTGGTTGGCGGCCATGTCGAGGAACGGGACCTGGCTGGTGGCGAAGGCGTCGGTCATTTTCGCGACGATGGTGTTGCGGAGCTGGCCCTCGAGGTCGGCGACGCGGTACAGGTCGCGGGTGCCGCTGATCTTGCTGTAAAAGGTTTTTGCGTCGGCGAGGTGATAGGAATAAATGCCGAAGCCCCGGAGGCGGATGGCGCCGAATTCCTTATCGCGGATGGTGATGGGATTCGGCGTGCCCCAGTGCTGGTCAGTTTGCGTGCGCGCGGAGAAGAAGTAGACGTCGGATTTGAACGGCGACTGAAACGCTTTGTCCCAGTTTTTGAGGTAGGTAAGAATCGGCAGCGTTTGCGTGTTCAGCGTGTACAGTCCCGGACCGAAGGCGTCGGCGACCTTTCCTTCGTTGACGAACACCGCGTATTGGGAGTCGCGCACGGTGAGCTTGCCCCCGTTCTGGATTTCGCGGTCCTGCATGGGGTAGCGGTATGCGAGGATGCCGTCCTCGGGCTCGACCCAGTCGATGACGTCGATAAATTGCTTGGAGAGAAAATCGCGAAGGCTCATGACACGCTCTTTCTACAGGGCGGTTCGTTGCACGAGGACAGGACGAATGTAGGGCGTGACTTGAAAAGTGTCAATGGCCCGCGAAATTTTCCCGGATCGAAATCATTGCGATTTGCAATGCTGGCCGCGAGGGTCGAACCTTCGGGGGCCGCAGCGTGGAACCCCGCAAGGACCGGAAATTGAGTTGTACAATTGAATTTTTCGGGAGCGAATCATGGGCGACGTAAATTCAGGCGGAACACCCGACTGGAAAACGCACGGTTTGCGTATTATTCGCAGCGGGCAGCTGGATACGAACACACCACAGACTCCGGGAATGTCGCGCGCGGAAGCGATTTCTCACGCCAAAGTGGGCGCGCAAAAACTCTGGGCTGGGACCGTGGTGGTGCAGCCGAACGCTAAAACTGGTCCACATCATCATGGGGAAGTGGAGACGGTGATTTACGTGGTGCGCGGGCGCGCTCGCTTTCGATGGGGAGATCGTCTGGAGTTTGTCGACGAGGCCGGACCCGGGGATTTCGTCTACGTGCCGCCGTACGTGCCGCACCAGGAGCTCAACGCCAGGAAGGATGAGCCCGTGGAAGCGGTGATTGTGCGCAGCGGGCAGGAGCCGGTGGTGATCAACCTGAATATTCCGAGCCCGGAAGATGCGCCGGACGGCCCGCAGGATGACCCTTTTCATTCCGCATCAGGGAAAACGTAAGCGTCAGGATCTTGGGGATAGTGCGGAACTGGCTAACGCACGTCGGGGGCAGACCATTCAGTTTCCACTACCAAGCGGTCTGCTTCTTCGAATGCTACAAGGCAAGTCGCCACGGGCGAAAGTGCTGAGATTGCCGGAGGAGCCGACAAACGCGAACCGCGGTTCGGAACCAGCGTCGAACTTCAGCGCGGCTTTCAGAACTGCCCGACCCTTTGAAATAAGTGGTGCCCGAAAGAGGACTCGAACCTCCAAGGCCGTGAGGCCACTAGAACCTGAATCTAGCGCGTCTGCCAGTTCCGCCATTCGGGCACATGCAGAATGAACGACTTACAGATTGCTGGATTGCGACCGCGTTCTCTGTAGCTATTTTGCGACTAATTTCCGGGCTTTCGAGTTTCGTTGCCGCGTCTCTCAAATCGCTCTCGTTCATCGTAACGGTCGAAAACCGAGCGCATTTTGTGACCACTAATTTTCATCGCAACATTCTCGGAAACACCTGCACGAACCATTTTTCTAACAGCGGTTCGCCGGAAATCGTGCAAGAGAATCTGCATACCAGCAGCGGTACACATGTTATCCCACGCAGCCCTGAAATCCAACACGGGGTCGCCGTTTTCCCATGGGAAGATCAAATCATCCGGGATTTTCCCCTAAAACATCCCGAGTGTTCACGATAGACTTCGGCGGTTATTACAACGCAGCGCCTTTATCATTCTTCTTCTGGCTTCTTCTGGCTTCTTCTGGTCGGGTGGAAGGCGGATCGTTCCAGCCTTGAGATCAACTTGGCGGGCCTTCAAGGCGAATCCAGACTGCACGTTTACGAGAGCCGCTTCGATCAACGAAAACTCGGACTTCCTCACAGACTTCTCTCGTACGGTTTCGCTTCCGCTACTGCGGCTCGTACTTAAACTGGATTTTGGTGAAATTCAAACTAATTGACTCTGTGGGCGGCGGGTCTGTAGTTCCACCAGCCACTTGTTCCAGCGCCGCTTCCGGCAGTTCCGACAAAGTCGGTGCCGCTGACTCCACGGTTTCTTTCGGCTGCTTTTTGGTTTCGTCCATACAGTCTCCTTTACGTTGCAATCGTTACCGAGGTGCGCCGAACTGCTGGGGGACACTTACGCAACGGAGCATAGTCCCAATCAGCGCGGGAATCAACATCGCAGGCGGTCTTGACTCACTCATCGTGCTTTGTGAACTGGAACTGCTCGCCAGTGTCCGGTAGACATATTTGAAGCCGGTAGCTTTAGGCATCTTGGCTTGAATTTAACGGCAACGCCGGGTCCGGGATTAGGGTCGTTAAGATAATTGCATCGTAAATTGCATTCATCAACGATGCCTCGTCCTTACTAGAGTGCGGCACCCAACAACGCAAAATCAGCGGTGGCGGAGGCGCAGGGATTCCCAGCTGCCGTCGGCGGTCCAGCCTCCGTCGACTGCGAGTGCGTGGCCGTTAACGAAAGCACTTTCCTGCGGATCGGCGAGGAAGGCGATGGCTTTGGCGATGTCGTCCGGGCTGGCGAACCGGCCCATGGGTACGCGGTTTGTGATGTCGGCGTCGGTGTAGCTGCCGCCGGCTTGGTCGGCGAGGTCCATTTCGGTCTTGACCCAGCCGGGGCAGACGGCGTTGACGCGCAGGCCTCGGCCTCCCCATTCAGCCGCCAGGGTGCGCGTCAGACCGATCAGGCCGTGCTTCGAGGCGTTGTAGGCGGCGCGGTCGGCGACTCCCACCAATCCGGCGACAGAAGACACATTGATGATGCTGCCGGAGCCCTGAGACAGCATGATCGCGCCGAAGGCCTTTGCGAGCAGAAACGGGGCGACCAGATTCACCTCGAGGACACGGCGATAATCCGCCGCAGAGAGGCCTTCGGCGGGCGCGATCATGCTGATGCCGGCATTGTTCACCAGGACATCCGCGCGGCCCCAGCGATCGCGAACCGCCGCGGCGAAGCGGGATACCACCGCTTCGTCGGCAATATCGCCGAGAAATTCAATCGCTTCGGCGCCATGGGCGGCCACCGCACGCACGGTATCTGAAGGCGAGCGCAGATCGTTGAGCGCCAGGCTGTACCCGCGCTCCGCCAGCAACTCCGCGGTGCGCTTGCCAATGCCCTGCGCCGCCCCGGTTACAATCGCGACACGATTTTTGGTCACCATAGAATCCTCATCCCGGCCAATTTCAACGAATCGGCCGCCTTCCGGTAGCTATCCAGAACTTGTTTGTTCGATGCAAAGCAGTGGAAATACAAATACATGGTGCTATACTCCCGGAAGATTCGCGAAATACCCCTTGTTTGCCATTTTCCGCCCTCATGGCAAACACCGCGGTTGGGATCCAACGGGAGGTCACGATGGAATCGCCGGCGCTTACGGGGCCAATCCTTTATCTGCTGTTCGCCTGGGGAGCACTCACCGCCGTCTTTATCGGTTTGCTGATTTGGCGGAGCCTGCTCGTCAGCCACGAGGACGATCAGATCTTCCTCGATGCAGCTCAGGAACACATGGCAAGAGAGCAGCGCGAGCTGATCGCCAGGATCGGATCGTTGTCGAAACCGATCAAAACCAGCGGCATTGCTGCAGGAGCACTGCTTCTGCTGATTGTCGGCATGTGGCTGTGGGAAGGTCTGAAGAGCTTCTAGCCGATCCCACTGCGGAACGCGCCGGGCCATGCCCGGCCGCGCTTCAGGGCGCTGAACGTTTGTCCTAGTGTGGCTGCGCGGGCGCGCCGGAATTTCCCGGACGTGTTTCGGTCGCCGAGGTGTGGTTCAAGACGATGAGCCACTTTCCACTCCTCTTCTCCATCACCAGAGTTGTGTGCCCTTGTGAGCCAACCTGCTGCCCATCCACGATCCCCGAGAAATCCCACTGATAGGTGGCCCATGCGGAGGTTCCGTTCACCTTGATCAGGGTATTGGACCTGTCCATGCGGACTTGCTGCATGCGCGCTCGCTGCTGCTGATAGAGAGGAAGGTAGGCGTTCCAGCCGATCGCCGGAGGATTGTATGCCGCGCTGACGATGGCCACATCGTCGGCGTAGCACGAACGCAATTTCTCGATGTCCCCCACCTGCCAGGCTCCCAACATGGTCGAAATCGTGTAGTCGATCTGCTGTTCGTCGTTCATGGGGACTACCGGGCCGTTGTCCGGTGCCGGCGTGTCCTTCTTGTTTTTTTTCTGCTGCGCTGCGGCCTGACCCGCGGTTCCAAATAGAACCGCGACACAGAGCACCAACCCCAGACCTCGGCGAAACGCGTGCGCGGCATTCGGCCGCATTCCTTCCTTCATGTACGTCTCCTTTTCAACCAGAGTGAGTTTCGCTTGCGAAAGGATAGCACGCGACCCGCGAGGCAAGATTTTGCTTCGTCAACGATTTCGCATCCTGCAACGATGCGCGCGGAGTGGAAACTGTGCGGACGGCCACGCACACGGAAATACGCGCAGACTAGCGAGCGTTCTGCGAAGGGCTCAGCAGATTCACGAACAAGCGATACGCCCCCGGCACGCCTTCGGGAAGTTGGCGGAAGAACGCCATACCCGTGTAGATGTAGGTCCCCTTGCCGTAATGCGTGTAGACCAGCGCGCCGTTTTGATCCGGCTCGCCAGGATCGTTCATCGCCAGCAATGGCGTATACTTCGGGTCAAACTGCGTCCACATGTACAGCGAACGCTCCTGCACCCAGCCTTTGAAATCATCCTGGGTAATTTTGTTCGGCGTGTTCAGCAGCGGATCATCCGGCTTTAGAAACTTCACGGGCGAATTTTCGTCGGTGATGCGCGGCAGCGGGCTGCCGGCAGGTGGAGTGATTTTCGCGGGATAGGGGGCGTATTGCGTGCGGTCCCATGCAAAATCGCGCTCGTATTGCACGACGAGCGTCCCGCCACTCGAAACGTAATCCAGCAGGCGCTGGTTGGCGCCGGGCAGATCGTGCCGCAGTTCGTAGGCGCGCACGCCCACGACAATCGCGTTGAAGCCGGACAAATTGCTAAACGCAAGAGCCGCCGGGTCCAGCATCTCCACTTGAATGCCCAGCCGCTCCAACGCCTCAGGCACCGGTTCGCTCTCCGCCGTAATATAACCCACGCGCAAGTTCGCCGGAACATTGATCGCGAACGCGTGCACCACGCACGTCGCCGGCTCGCTCCACAGCTGCGTTGGCAAAGTCGGCAGCGGCTCCAGCGAAGTTGTGAACTTCTCGTCTCCGAACTTTGCATAGGAGGCGATTGTGAAATTGCCCGCTGAGATCTTTTCAGGCGGCGTCACTGTCAGCTTTGCGTATTTGTCGCCCGCGCCGTCGAACTGCACGTCCACCGGTTTGCTGGCGGTCCAACCTGCCGGCAAATCCAATCCCACCTCGATCGCGTGCCCCTGCGTGGCGTAAGAATGGACCCGCAGCAAAATATCAAAAGGCGCGCCTTTCTTGTCCAAGACCTCGACGGCCTGTTTGGGTTCCACCATCAACGTGTACGCCGGGACCATTCGCAGTGGCACGCGATCGACTCTGGTCGAAGTTGCCTCGATGTGTGCCACGGGCTGATCCGCATCGAATTTGTATCCGGCGATCGTCATGGTCTGCTCCGCTTGGACCAGCGGCGATCGCTCCGGCAAATCCCCGTCGAAAAACTCACTGTTCGACTGTTTGGCGGTGAGCGTGACCGTAAATTCGGCATCCCCCGAGTTGGCGTCGGGGTGCGCAGTTTGCGTTTGCTTCGGACTAGTCCGCAGCAGCAGTTGGGGATCCTCGAACGCGCAAGAGACATCGGGTCGGCACCGCCTCGTGGTCCTGATTTTGAAAGGTTCGCCGGCGACCACGTAGGCGCGATCCGCTTCCGCCGTTTGTTCGAAACCTGCGGCCAGCGCGAGGGCCCGGTCAATGTGCTTCTTGACGACAACAAGCTCGTCATGAAATGCGTCGGCGCTGTGCTCGGTCGCGAAAATCGATTCAAGACTGCTTCCCGCGCCGGCAATCAACGCCGCGGATTGCTTCCAGTTCAGCTGGAGGGCGGCCCCATGCGCGACGGCCAAGGCGTCGTCCACTTTCTTTAGCGTTTCGCAGTAAGGCGCTTTCCCGCCGCACCCCAGTCCGCCATCGTCGCCCGACAGTGCGATCAAATTCGTATTTAACATGCCGGGAGTAAATTTTGATGCGGCCTCGGCAATCAAACCGATCGGGCGCCGTAAGAACGGCGAGCCTAGGAACCCTGAGATTCCTTGTGTCCGATGATTGGCGAAGGCATCGAGACCAATCTCGCGATAACTTTTGCCGTACAGCGGCGAAACTTCGCCGACTGGAACCGCGTAGCCTTGAGGCGAATCCGACCCACGGTCCAGATCCATAACCTGGACTCCGGCCGTCCCGGCCGACCACGGCTTGAGCCCTTCTTTTTCGAGTTCCGGATAGGCGCTCGCCTCGGCAGCAGCCTTTACCGCCTTAGGCGTCAGCAACCCCGAGGCCTGGTGATGCCCATGTCCGGAGTGCACGTTGCCGAAATTATTGATCACCACGTTGGGACGAAAGGTGCGGATCACGCGGACCATATCCTCGAGAACCTGATCGCCCCAGACTCTCTCGGTTTCTTCCGGCGTCTTCGAAAATCCAAAGTCCCGCGCGCGCGTGAAGAATAGCTTCACACCGTATCCGCGCGTCGCCGCCAGCAACTCTTGCGTGCGAATCAAACCAAGCTGCGGCGCCTGCTCCGGCCCGAGATCGTTCTGGCCACCTTCGCCGCGCGTCAACGAAAGCAGCGCCACATCGGCATGCAGCCCGCGTGCGAGATAGGTCAGCACGGCTGCGGACTCGTCGTCGGGGTGCGCATCAATGTAAAGGATCCGCGTGGTGACGCGCGCGCTGTCAATGGCTTCGATTGTCTCCGGCAGGCCTGGGCCTGTTCCGGCTGGCGGCGAAAACTGCGCCTTGACGTGCAACACGCGGCCACCAAAAAAACCTGCGCAAAGCGAGCCGATTACAGCTGTGCCATATACCGCGATCGTGTGTAACCTCATCGAGCTGCCTCGGCACCGACACCAAGAAAAGGCCACTCTCGCCGCAACCGCGATCGCACCAGGAACACCGCCAGACCCAAAATAATCACAAATAGCCCCCACCAAACCGCCCTCCCCGTTCGCAGGAAGAGCCAAATCCAACCAGCAATTGTCAGCAGTGCAGGCAGCGGATAGAGCCACATCTTAAACGGCAGCCGGTCCGCAGACCAGCGTCGCCGCAGCAGCATCACCCCCACGGCTTGTCCAATGAACTGAATAATCAGCCGCATGGCCAGCACCGCGGCGATCACCGTCCGCAACTTGAACAGCAAGGCAAAAACAAACGTCAGCGCGCCCAGAAACAGCAGCGACACATACGGAAATCGCTTCTTCGGATGCACACGGGCAAACACGCTGAAGAAATTCCCATCGAGCGCCGCCGAATACGGAACGCGCGAGTATCCCAGCAGCGACGAAAACACCGACGCGAAGGCGATCCACAGCACCATCATGGTCGCGAAACGCGCCGCGCCGCTGCCGTACAGTTTCTCGATGAATGCGCTCACGATGAACGGCGAATCCTGAGCCTGCTGCCACGGCAACACTCCGAGAATGCTGGTTTGCATCGCGAGGTACAGCACCGCAATGCCGATAATCGAAAGAAAAATCCCCCGTGGGATATTGCGTTCGGGGTTGCGAATCTCGCCACCCAAATGACAGATGTTGTAGTAACCCCAATAGGTATAAATGGTGTTCACCGTCGCGGACCCCAGCATCGCGAAAAACAGCCACGAAAGGTCCCACGCCCCGGGCGCATAGGTAAAGACGAGTTTCGGCTGGAAATGCGTTACACCGCCCCAGATCAGCCACAAAATCGTTCCGACAACGCCGGCCCATAGAAAAAGCGAAATCCGCCCGATGGAGCCGATGCGCCGGTAGAGCAGGACCACCAGCGCGATCACCAGCAATCCCGACAGCGCCTTCTCCCCGTATTTTCCCAGCGGGTATATGTACGAAGCATATTGCGAAAATCCAATCGCCCCAGACGCAAGACTGAGCGGCGCCTGAATCAGCGTCTGCCACACAAACAGAAACGACATCATGCGGCCCATGCGCCCCGGCCCGTACGCTTCGCGCAAAAACACGTAACTGCCGCCGGCCAGCGGCATCGCCGCCCCCAACTCGGACCACACAAACCCGTCCAGCAGCGCCAGCACCGCGCCGGCAGCCCAGGCCAGCAGACACTGCGGCCCACCCATGGCCTTAATGACTAGCGGAATCACGACGAATGGTCCGACGCCGACCATCTCGATCATGTTCAGCGCCACGGCTTCCTTCAAGCCAAGCCCGCGCTCCAGCTCCCCGCGCCTTTCCAGCGGAGCCGCAGGGCCCCCGCCAGAGTCAGCATTTTGTGGCGATGTCATCGCGCCGCCGAGGATAACAAATGCGCGCCGACGTACCTAATCCACGCTGGCGCGCACCCCATCGGACCTGATTCACTATAACTTCGCGAAGCAGTTTCGCGAACGATGGCCATCTCACTTATTTTGCGCTTCTGTGTCCGCGGCTTCTTGGTTCTGCTCGCTGCCATACTGGGCACAGCCGTGCCCCTGCGCGGCGCCAAGCTCGAGCTGCCCCCACCCGCCGTTCGCGTCATCGACGAAATCTATTCCGGCGATCTCGCGGCGGCTATCGAAGACGCCCACCGGCTGCAGCAGGATCAACCCAACCATCCTCTCGGCTATCTGCTCGAAGCCGAAGCGATGTGGTGGAAGATCTGGTGCACCTCGGCCGAATTCCGCTACGGCATGACCTATCCGCGCCATCGCGCCAAGCTCCCCCCCGATCAGCACTATCTCGATCTCGCCGTGAAAGCCACCTCTGTCGCCGAGGCGCAGCTCGCGTTTCGCGACACCGCCGAGATGCAGTTCTACGCCGGCATGGGCGAAGCGCTGCAGGCGCGCTTGTACGGTTTGCGCGCCGAAACCCGCAACGCCGCACGCGCCGGTGTTCACGCGCGAGAGCGCCTCCTGCGCGCCGTCGTTCTCGACCCCGAGATGGGCGACGCCTACCTGGGCCTGGGTCTGTACAACTATTACGCTGACACGCTCTCTGCCGCGGCTCGAGCCCTCCGCTTCTTCATGGGTATTCCCGGCGGCTCCAAGCAGGAAGGCATCCAGCAGTTGCAGCGCGCCATCTCCGAAGGCATTCTCACCTCTCCTGAAGCTCGCTTTTACCTAGCCATCCTTCTCCACAACTACGATCAAAAGTACGAGCAGGCGTTCCAGATTGCCGGCCCGCTGGCGGACAAATATCCTTCCAATCCGCTCTTCCAGCTCATCCGCGGCGACCTATACGCCAAGCTCGGAAGGCGTGAACTGGCTGCGGAATCCTATCGCGCCGCCGCCGAGCTTCGCGTAAACGATCCGGAGTGCAACGCTCACATCCGAAGCCTCGTCCAGGCCTCCCTGGCCGCAATCGGTGCCCATCCCGCAGCGAGTCACTGACGCCTTTCCGGATCGCTCCTCCGAGGCTCGTCACCCGCACCCGTCATTGCCGACCTGACCCGCATTGCCAATTGACCTTATCCGGGCGGCAATGGTAATGATGTAGGGTTGCGCGACGCCCACTTTCAGGGCCAACAGAGGTGGCGGCGCGATTTCCGGAGGCCGGGGCAAGTTGGACGGTACCCGGCGGAGCCGTGGTCAACGCGCGGCAACGATTCCGCATCTCACTCCAACAGAACTTTGGCGTCACGGGCTCCCCGCCGTGCGCCTCGGCAGGACGGGCCGCCGGCGGCCGCCTGGTAACGAAATCGACGTGGCGAAATCGACCGCAACGCGGTCACAAGCATGAAGGAGTATCGATGAAGTGGTTTGGGGCCGTCTTCGGTGTGATCGGGTTACGCGTCAACCTGCAGAGCGATTCAGGCGCTAAGGATGGTTTGGTGGCACGCGATTTTCGCGACAGGGTGGATTTTGCGCACCGTCCAGCGTTTGGTCTCGCGCTCTTCGCACTGATACTGGCGGTCGCGGGTTGCAACGACTACGGCAATACCTTCCAAAGGCCCACCGGCGCAGCGATTGGTTTCCTGGCCCCCTCGACGATCAGTGCGGGCGCCTCGGGTTTCACTCTCACAGTCCAGAGTCCGAGCGGCGGATTTGTCACCCAGACCGTCGTCCAGTGGAACGGCAAGACCATCCCGACCACCTATGTCAGCGTCTCCATCGTGACCGCCACGGTTACCGCGGCACAGATCGCCACCGCCGGTACGGTCTACGTGAACACCCTCAATCCTTTCTCTGGAGCCGGGAATAACGGTCTATCCAACACGCTGACGTTTATCATCAATCCGCCAGCCAACCCGGTTCCGACCATCACTTCGATTTCGCCGACTACCGCGGCCGCCGGCAGCGCATCGTTTACTCTCACCGTCAACGGAACCAATTTTATTCTTACCTCGGATCCCTCCGGCGGTTCGCAGGTTCGCTGGAATCTGGGGGCTACGCAAACCAGTCTGCCTATCGTCAGCGTCACCACCAGCCAGATTCAGGCCACCGTAGACAGCAGCCTGTTGGTCAACGCCACCAGCCAGCCGGTCTCGGCGATCGTAACGGTGTACAATCCGCCCTCCGCGCAGCCGAGTACATCGGGCGGAGTTCCTACCCCTTCCAGCGGCGGCGGTGGTGGCACAAGTCCCGGAGGATTGCCCTTTTCGATTACGCCCGCAGGATCAGGCGCAGTCGTCCCGCACGCCAACGTTGCGGAGGAGACACCCTCCGTGAGCCTTGACGGCCGCTACGTTGCCTACACCGCAACACAAGGCGAGTACGCGCAGGTTTTCGTTCGCGATACGTGCGAAGGCGCTGCTTCGGGTTGTCAGGCGCGCACCTTGCTTCTTTCCGCTGCGCCCGACGGCACCGCCGGCAACGACGACAGCCGCACTCCCTCCATGAGTTCCGACGGCCGCTACATTGCCTTTAGTTCCTCGGCCACCAACCTCGCATCCGGTGCGCCCCCAGGCCGCCAGGTTTATTTGCGTGACACCTGTTTCGGGGCGGCTTCGACTTCGTGCACTCCTTCAACGCAACTCATCTCCGCCGATCCGGAGGGTTCGCTGGTCGGCGCGGAAGGCATTTTGCCCTCGGTCAGCTCTTCGGGCCGCTTCGTCGCTTTCCTGGCGGTAACGCCGAGCCCCGCATCAGGCAAGTCGGCTGCGCAGGCAAAATCGGCAGCCGGCAATGCAAGCAACAGCGGGTTTCGGCAGGTCTTCGTGCGCGACACCTGTATTGGCGCCACGAGTTGCACGCCAAAACTAACGCGCATATCGCTGCAGCCCGGCGACGCTGCCGCCACCGATGTCAAACCGGCCGGACCGGCGCTCAGCGGGAGCTCCACGCACGTCGCGGTTCCGGATGCGGACGCCGCCACGCTGTTTACTCGCTCCGTGGCCGTGGACGACCGTGTTTTTCTCGCTCTCACCGACCTTCATCCGTGAGAACGCCGTGACCTGGTGAACTCACTCGACCGAACCAACCCGGATAGGATTATTTTGGTCACCGGCGCCGGCGGCGGCATCGGCTCCGCTCTGGCCCAGAACCTCATTCAATCTGGCGCGAAGCTTGTCCTGCTCCTCGATCACTCCGAGCAAAATCTTTACCAGATCCACAACGAGCTGAGCGCCGGCGCTGGTCCATTGGTCCACGTTCCCATTCTCGGCGACATTTCTGACAAAGCTCTGCTCGACGAACTTCTGGAAAAATACCGCCCCGGCGCGATTTTCCATGCCGCTGCGTTCAAGCATGTGCCGCTGATGGAGGCCAACCCCGTCGCCGTAATTCGCAACAACGTTCTCGGCACCTGGACTCTGGCGAACGCCGCACTGCGCCACGGGGTCGGCCAACTCGTCATGGTCTCGACGGATAAAGCGGTAAACCCGCGAAGCGTCATGGGCGCGGCAAAACGTGTCGCCGAGTTGATTTTGCTGCGCCTCAGCAATTCGCGCACGCGCATGAGCACCCTGCGCCTGGGCAACGTTCTGGGTTCGAACGGCAGCGTGGTGCCGCTGTTTCGACAGCAGATCGCGCGCGGCGGCCCGGTCACGGTCACGCATCCCGACTCCCGCCGCTATTTTGTCTCTCTGCCAGACACCATCGATCTGATTGTCGCCTCCGCAAAGTTGAACGAAGATGCCGCGATCTTGATTCCAGAGCTAGGCGCGCCCGTAAAGATCGTCGACCTCGCGGACACCCTGATCCGTGAAGCCGGTTCCCAAGCCGCGGAAACCGAAATCGTCTTTACTGGCCTGCGCCCCGGCGACAAACTAACCGAAGACCTCGTCTGCGCGAGCGAGAGGCTTGAACCGAGCGCTGATCCGAAGCTCAAAAAAATAAACGGACCACAACCACCGCCAACGCGATTGGATTCCGCGATGGAAGCTATCTCGGAAGGAGTCCGCGCGCGTAATCTACCGGCGCTATTGGAAACAATCTGTGATGTCGTTCCGGAATACGAACCGAGCGAGGCGGTTCTGTCGCTTCGGAACGAGCAATTGGTTGGAGGGGCGCAGCCCGCCTGCGCGGGCAGGCACCGCTGCGCCCCAAACGCCCAGCTCTGAACCGTCGTGCTCCGGCAGACCGGGCTATCCCAAAAATCCCAAATTCGTAGTCTGGAAATTCGCAAGGTTCGGGAAAATTGTCGGCAGGTCCGTGCTCGCCACGCCAAACCACGACGCCAGCGTAGCGGCGTATTGATCGACCGACGTCGAAGGAATCCACCGTCCGTTGCTGCCGGTGTCATCCGGTCCGCCCAGCGCCAGCGTCGGAAACGTTCCGTACAAGGCGTTCCCTTTCACGGCGCCGCCCATCATCAATTGATGACCGCCCCAGGCATGGTCTGTTCCTCCGTTCGAACCCGGCTGGAACGTTCGACTGAACTCTGACAAAGTAAATGTAGTCACCTGGTTCGAGACCCCCAATTCTTGCGTGGCTGCGTAGAACGCCGCCATTGCCGGGCTTAGTTGCGAATAGAGGCCTACCTGCGTCGGAAGCTGGTCGCTGTGCGTATCGAATCCACCGACCGAGCAGAAGAAAATCTGGCGGCTGATTCCCAGCGCGCTCCTCGCCGCGATCACTTGCGCCACCTGCTTCAATTGCGACGCCAGTCCATTGTTTGCTGGAAACGCCGTCTGAATCGCCGGTATGTTTTTCAGCGCGGTCGCCAGTACCTGGCTCTCTTGGAGAGCCTGGCTGGTCACCGCGCTGGTTGCCTGCACCAGCGAAATGCCGGTATCGAACGTCAGCAACTGCTGGACACCCAAGAATCGCGCCTGCGCCGCCGCCGAACTGTCGATTCCGCTCAAGCCCGGTGTGTTTCCCGGACTCATCGTGAAGGGCCGCGTAGTGATTCCCGTCGAGAAAATCGTGCTTCCCGCCACGGACAGAATCGGAGGAAACAGCGCGCTGCTATTGAACGTCGGCGCAATCTTGTCGGCCACCTTCCCGGCCCATCCGGCGTCCGGCAGTCCGCTGAGCTGTGTGGTCTGCCACTGATTTTGCTGGTCGGAGTGCGAAAATAAATTCTCCGGCAGGCTACTCTGGCTCTGATACTGCTGCCGCGTCGTCGGCTGCACCAACGTCCCCACGTTGGTCAATACCGCGAGCGCCTTCTGATTGTTAAACAAGCCCTGCAAGTCCGGCAGATTCGGATGCAATCCAAAACTCGCGGCGCTTCCGACCTGCAGGGGCAGCAGGGAAGCCTGCGAGAGCGCCAGGTTCGCGCGAATGGTTTGGTAGTTCGCATACCCGGCAGTGTCGATGGGTATGACCATATTGTTCGAATCGTTGCCACCGAACATAAAGATGCACACCAGCGCTTTGTAATCGGTCGTCCCCTGCGCCAAGGCACTCACCAATCCAAATTTGCTCAGCCCTCCGACCAGCGATGCCGTAGCCGCAGAACAGCAAGCCAGCCGTACGAAGTCTCGTCGTGTATGATGCGTCATGGTTCGTTCCCCCAAATCGTTTTGCCGCTGCCCTCATTCCACAAGCTCGAAACTCCCATGAAAATGTAAGGGTGCGTTCCAACTCACCTCTGTACCTGATATTGCGACGACGCAGTCACCAGATAAATTGCCGCCTTAGCCTGATCCTTGGTGTCGGTAGCGTTCAAAGCCCCCAGTGCCGTGACAATGCTCGTCTTCATCTGGCTCGACATCGTCCCGTGCAAGAACAACGTATTCAGCCAGTCCGCCATCTGGTCCGGGGTCCCCGCATTGATTACCGGAGTCAAATTCACGGTCGTGCCGCTGCTGATCGTTCCGTACACGATCGAATTGATAAAATTCGTTCTGCCCAGCGCGGTATTCGTGTTGAAGATGGCGAATTCCGGCCCATTCAGCGTCGTTCCCGCGATCGGATTGGTCGGCGGAAAGAAATTGAAAACGCTGCCGGAATTGAACAGGTCTTGCGACAAATTGCCGCTCCAATACGTAAAGCCGCTGCCGTCGGTCGTGCCGTGAAACGCCCGCGCGATGCTTATCATCATCACGACTGGCTCGCGCAATTTCCCGTCCGTTGCCACAGCGGTGGTCGATGAATCACCCCGCCGGGCTTCCGGGTCCAACAGAATTGCCGCGACCGTCGCCTGCATGTCTCCGCGCTTCCCCGTTCCGTACGACTGGAATTTTCCGCTCGCGAAAGCTGCCGCCACCCGGCTCACATAGGCCGGGCTAGGATTGCTTGTCACCAGCTTCTCAATCAGTTGCTGCGCCACGAACGGCGGCAGGTTCGCGTGATTGAAAATAATCGTCAGCGCCGCATCCAGTTCCTGCTCTGCGGTCTGCCCCGCCGCCAGGGGCTGTCCCAGGAACGTCTTCGCCCCGGTGTCGTGATTTGATTCGAACGCCACCATCGGTCCGCCGTAATAGGAAGGATTGTGTTTCTGCAGCGTCTGCCCCGGTTCGGTCGGATAGGTCCACCCGGTGAGCGCGCGCCCCAGCGCCATCACATCGTTCTGCGTATAGGTCGGAATAGGATTCCCGCCGCTGTCGAGCTGTGAGGTCCCGTCGGGATTGAGCAGATTCAATCCGAGGGTGAACAGCTGCATCGATTCACGCGCGAAATTTTCGTTCGCGTGCTGGCCCGTTGCGGGCTTGTCGTTGTTGACCATGTCCAGGAAGTGCCCCATCGCTGGCGTGAGAGTCACGTCCTTCATCAGGTCGAAGTAATTTCCGAGCGCGTCGTTGGTCAACGCCAGCATGTAATTCGTGTAACCGGTCGGATCGCTCACTTTGTTTTCCGACACCACCCAAATTTCGTTCAGCGCAAACGCGACGCGCTGCCGAAGCTGGTCACTGTCGTTCACCGCGTTGATCCAGAACTGGTTTTGTACTTTGGTTAGGTCCGTGTCGGTGGACAGTGGAGTCGGATACGTAGAAGCCGGCGCCGCCAGCTGCGTCTCCAGGAATGGCGCGAACCCAATCTGCTGCACCTGGCTTACCAGTTCCGGCGTCGGCCCGAATGTCGACTGCTCCAAAAACCGCACCGCCGCCGTCGCGGACACCGGCGACTCGCCGCCAACAACGGTGGCCACCAGTGAAGAGGATGCAGCCGCCCCGGGGTCAGGATTCTGCACCACCACCGGCACGCTGCCGACTTGCGCCGCCGTCGCGGTCCCCACTGCCTGCAATTCCGTTGCGGAAACAAACGTTGCTGTGAGCGTCTGCCCGCCGAACGTTACCGCCGAAGTCTTGATAAAGCCGCTTCCATTCAACGTCAGCGAAAACGAACCCGGAGCAATGGTACTCGGGCTGACCGATGTGAGCACAGGTACGGGATTTTCCAGCGTGACCCCGCTGTTCCCCAGCTTCGTGTTCTCCGCCACGCTTGTCGCCGTCACCGTGATGGTGTTTGGTGTCGGCAGATTGACCGGCGCCGTGTACAACCCGGTCGCATCAATCGTCCCGGTCGTCGCGTTCCCGCCAGGCACCGCGTTGATCGACCACACCACGCTCTGGTTCGCATTCCCGGTCACCGCAGCAGCAAATGTCTGCGTCGCGCCCGCGCGCACCGCCGCGGTTGCAGGAGTCACCGTTACCAGCACGCTTGCATTTGCCGGCGGTATCGTGGGCGACGAGCCTCCACCCTTGCTTCCAACCCCGGCGCAACCCGTCACCAGCAAGGCCAGCATTGCAGTTGCAGCGATCCACACGCGTCTCACGGATTTGTCCCCCATCGTTGACTCACTCTTTGTAAGCGCGGGCAAGCAAAACACGACAATGTCGCGCGCCGACCCCCGTCGATGGCCAAAAGTTACAGCCGAATGGCATTGAAACTGGGTAGGCCGAGAGTAGTCCGCCTGTGTGGGGCTGGCTACTGGCCTGGCGGCCAGATTGAGTTCATGTGCCCTTGCGGCGCATCACTTCGCTTTTTATTCCCCGATGGCGCCGCGCGACATTTCCGCCAAACAGCTTCTAATAAAATCGCACGCGCACGTCCGGCCGCTTCTCCAAATGCACGGAATCAATAAATCGCACCTGGCGATCATCCAGCGTCAGAATCATCGACATGGTGCGAACCCCTTCGCCGAAAAATCGTACGCCCTTCAACAAATTGCCGTCGGTCACACCGCAGCACGCAAAAATTATTTTCTTCCCCGGCGCCAAATCTTCCGTATCGTAAATCCGGTGCGGATCTTTCACACCCATCCGCGCCAGCCGCTCCGTATCTTGCGGCTTGGTCAGCACCAATCGCGCCAAAATCTGCCCGTTCAAGCAGCGCAGCGCCGCCGCCGTAATCACGCCCTCCGGAGCACCGCCGATTCCCATCACGGCGTGCACGCTGGTCCCTACCACTGCCGCGGAAATTCCGGCGGACAAATCGCCATCTCCAATCAATCGTATGCGCGCTCCGGCCTTGCGAATATCGCCGATCAATTTTTCGTGCCGCGGCCGGTCGAGAACAATGATCGTCAAATCCTCCACGTCGCGATCCAATCTCTTCGCAATCGACTTCAAGTTGTCGGCCACCGGCGCGTCCAGCTCCACCGCGCCCTTGCAGGAAGGCCCCACGACGATCTTCTCCATGTAAATGTCCGGGGCGTGTAGCAACCCACCCTTTTCGCTGGCCGCCAGCACCGCAATCGCTCCGCCCGCCCCCGTCGCGCAAAGATTCGTCCCCTCCAGCGGATCCACCGCAATATCGACTTCCGGAAACAAAGCCTTCGGTGCGTGCGTGGCTAACCCGACTTTTTCCCCGATGTACAACATCGGTGCTTCGTCGCGCTCGCCTTCGCCGATGACGATGGTGCCATCCATCTGCACCGCATCCATCGTATTCCGCATGGCCTCGACGGCAACCTCGTCGGCCTTATGCCGGTCCCCAAAACCCATCGTGCGCGCGGCTGCGATCGCACCATTCTCCACCACGCGGAGAAATTCCAGGCTAAGCTGCTCTTCCATTTACCCTGCCTCCAAGAAATCTCAGCGTCCGGTCAGACCGGTTCCGTCCAGATCGGTTGCGTCTGGTTCGATTGAAAGTGCGCAAACATGTTCCGAAAAATTCCGCGATGTTGGAAGGAATTTCGTACGTGCAGACGGCTTCAAATCGCTTCCACAAATCCAGCACCACCGGATTCGCGTGCGCCGCGGCAATCGCTTCCTGCCGAACCCACTCAAATAGCTCGATGATTGTCCCGTCCGCCGCCCGCATCACGATGGGCACGCGATCGGTTGCCAGACCTTCGGCGCGCAACGGCGGCAGATGCCCGAACACCAACCCCGTCAGCGCGGCCTCGCGACCCGCCTTGGGCTGGTAGCAAGCCACCGAAATCGAACCCATCACACCGTCTCCAAGCAACGATTCCAATTCGGCTGGCACGAAAACCCGCCCAGGGAACCCCCGTCTCCCGATGGGTTTGGTCATATCTAATGATCTTGAGCAGCCGGCCCGCGCACCCGTGCGGCACGCTATGCTAGACCAAACACGCCATGCGCGTCGATACAGCAGCGTCTTCCTGTTGCTTCTTGCCCACCCGCACCGCAGCCCTTAGAATTCCCGGATGTTCGACGCTCATCGATTCCTGCTTTTCTTTGCCGCCGCACTCCTGCTTGCCATCACGCCCGGTCCGGGAATTTTCTACGTATTGGCGCGCAGCCTCGCCGGCGGTCGCCGCGAAGGAATTCTTTCTTCAATCGGCACATTTGTGGGCGGGCTCTTCCACGTTTTCGCCGCAGCTCTCGGCGTCTCCGCGATCCTCGCGGCGTCGGCGGTCGCTTTCCACACCGTGAAATATGCCGGTGCCGCCTATCTCGTCTATCTGGGCATGCGAATGATCGGTGCGCGAAATGCGGAACGGATCGCGGCGACCTCGGCTCCGACGCCAAACGCGTTCCGACAAGGCATCTTCACCGAAGCCCTGAATCCAAAAACCGCGCTGTTCTTCCTATCCTTCATCCCGCAATTTATTTCCGCTCCAGCCGGCCACATCTTCGCGCAATTCGTCATTCTCGGTGCGATATCGGTCATCCTGAACACGACAGCAGACCTGCTGGTGGTCCTCGCGGCCGCTTCCCTCGAACAAAAACTGAAGCACAACCTTCGCTTCCGCAGCCGCCAGCGCGTAGCCTCTGGCCTTGGCATGATCGGTCTGGGCGCCTACCTCGCCCTGGCGGACGCAAGGTAAGCGACGATTCGAGCGCACGGCGCCTAATTGCCCGCGGCTCGACCAGGCAATCCCTATTTTGCCGCCACGGCACTCCCGTGTTCGGCCAGAAACGACCGCGCATGCCCTAGCTGCGGCAATTCCGCATCCGCGTCCTTCCACACGGCCACAAACTCCGCATACTCCGCCGAAGCCGTCTTCGCATCTCCCGACCGTTCGCTGCACAACGCAATTCCGTATAACGCAAATCCCGACTTCGGCCGCTCCACCAGAGCCTTCTGATACGCCGCCTTCGCATCCGTCCAAGCCGATGCCGTCAGCATGGCTGCCGCCTCGGTCTCCGCAACCGGCCGGATGTACCCCGGAGGCTCGCGATAACCCAGATCCTTTTCTTCGCGCGCCGCCTGCACATACAGCTTCTTTGCGTCTTCTGTCTGCTTTTTCGCCACCAGCAACCCGGCCCGCAACTCCAGCGACATGATCGAAACGTTGCTCACCAAGGGTTTTCCCTGCGCATCCGGCATCACCTGCATCTTCGGCGCCCCGGCACCCCCCGGCGCTTTCTTATCTTTGTCCTTCGCATCCTGCGCGTCTTCCTCCGCCTTCAGCTCCTGTGTAATTCGCCACAACTCCGCATCCAATCGTTGCGACGCCTCCTCCGCCTTCGCAATTTCCCCCGCGTCCAGCGCTTGCATTCCGGCGGTAAAATCGGTCAACGCCCGCGCCAGAAATCCAAGGTTCGACAATGCTGCAGAGGGTCTCTCGCTGGCCTTCAACAATTCCGAAGCGCGGGCCCAATCCCCCGCGCGCAGCGCCACCGGCAACCGCGGATCGAGCCGGGTGATCGAATCCCGGGGCGACCACGGATACAAGGTCGCCTCCAATTGCCCGCGCGCATCCTTCAACTTCGCGGAAAGCACGTTCGCTTCAGTCAGCTGCCCCTCTTCCATCAAGTTCGCGATGGCATACATCATGTTGTGAACGTAGTTCCAATCGTCATCCACCTGCACGTGCTGCGCCTGCATGTATTGCTCATCGGCCTGCATCGACGCCGCAAACGCCTTTTCCGCCCGCGCGTAGTCCCCGGTCCGGTAATAGATATGTCCCGGCATGTGCACCATGTGCCCCGACGCCGGTGCCAGCCTTCCCAGGATGTCCGCGCTGTGCAAGGCCTGCTCCGGCCTGGGGCTGGCCTCGACCGCATGAATCCAATAATGGTTCGCCGCCGAATTTTCCGGCTCATCCCTGAGCACGCCCTGCAAAATCGTCAGCGTCTCCTTGGTCCCTTTCCGCGGATTTCCATCATCGTCATAGCCTTCCATCAACGTCCAAGCCAGAAAAAGGCGCGCGTGCGTGTCCTTCGGAGAATGCTTCACCAGCTTGCGTAAAATCTGCACTTCCTTGGAGTCGCCTTCCGCATCCGCGTCCTTCCTGCCTTTCTCCGCCTCCTGCGCTGCGCTCGCCTCGATGTAGAAACGCTCTGATTTGCTCGCATGCCCCTTCAGGCTCACCGCCTTGGCCAGCGCCTCATCCGCAAAATGTTTGCTGGAGCTGCGCCGGAACGTCTCCGCCAGATAAAGTCCCCAGTAGCACATCGCGCATTGCGGATCGACGCGCACACCCTGCTCGAACGCCCGCGCCGACTCGTAATCCCAAAAATCGTGGTAAAGGTTGAGACCCTGGTCGAACCACGCCTGGGCTTCGGGCGTTGCCGTAATCTTGATGTGCACGTTCCCGATCCCATTCATTTTTTGCGGCACCGGCAGTTTGTCCGGGGCCATCTCATCCTGCGTACCCATCGCATGGCACATCGTGCCGGCCTGACCCACAGCCCGCGGCGCAGCACTGAGGAGCAGTGCCATCCCCGCCGACGCAACTCCGACGCCCGCCCATTTCCACCCGTTCGCTGCAAAACTCAATCCCCACACGGCGAACCTCCCATGACCCACCATCAAATCTCATCACCGCCGCACCGCGTTTCACCAATTACGAGTCACCAGGTCACTTCTTCACGCCTTGGATCTCCCGCCCGCCCTGGTGCAAAACCAAATGCGTCACTTCGCCCTTCTCATTCTTGAAAAACTCGATCTCCGCATCCACCACCTTCAGAAAAAACATCGTCTCCGACTCTGCAAAAACGGGGAACTTCGGCTGCCCCGTCGCCTGCGTCATCAATTGATCGCCTTCCAGCGTCACCGCCAGACTAAAATTCGGCGATAGTTCGTAGTTCCCCACATAACCGGCAAGAATCTTCGCCGCCACGGTAATTTCCTTGCGCTCCGATGGCAGCACCACTTTTTCCCGATGCACGACCGCCGCCAGTTTCCCGGCAATCTCCGCCGGCGCTCCGCCATTCAAATTACCCAGCACCACCACAGTGAGCTTTTCGTCGGGGTAGTAAGACAGCTGCGTAGTAAAACCTTCGATTCCGCCGCCGTGATCGATCACCTTGTGTCCGTTCACCGTGCTCACTCCAAGCCCGCAGGCATAGTCGTGTTGAAACCGCGTGGTCATCTTCTGCAGCGACGCCGCCGACAACAGCTTGCCGCCAAACAACCCCTGCTCCCATCGCAGCAGATCTTCGGTCGTGGAATACAGCGCTCCCGCCGACAACGGAATGCTCATATCGATATAACCCGCGTTCTTCGGGCCATCCGCGCCGGGGGTGTAGCCCGAAGCGCGGTGTACGATAATCGCTGAATTCGAATCGTAGCCCGAATCCTTCATCCCCAGCGGCGTGAAAATGTTCTCCTGCACGAATTTCTCATAACTCTGGCCGCTGATCTTCTCGATCAGATACCCCAGCAGCACGTAGCCGGAATTGCTGTAGTTCCATTTTTCCCCAGGCTGGAATTCCAACGGCTTGTCGCGAAAACGCGCCACTAATTTTTCAGGCGTAGTGGGAATGGCTTCGGTCGAAGAATAATCGGGAAATCCCGTAAAACTCGGAATCCCAGAGGTGTGCGTCAGCAAGTGATAGATGGTCACCTTGTCCCAGGCCGCCGGCGCATCCGCCATATACTTGTTCACCGCATCATCAATCTTCAGCTTCCCGCGCTCCTGCAGCAAAAAAATAGCCGCGGCGGTAAACTGCTTGGTCACCGACCCCAACCGGAATTTTGTAGTCGGTGCATTCGGCACTCCCCATTCCAGATTCGCAAACCCGTAGCCCTTATCCAACAAAACATTCGCGCCCCGCGCAACCAGTACCGTTCCCATAAACTGCTTGCTCGAAACATAAGACTGCACCACCTCCTCCATCCGCCCGGTGTTCTCCTGCGCCGTGCAGACGCACTCCAGGCCTAGCCAGGAGCCCGCCACGAGAACCGCAACCGCAATTCGTCGCACCATCATGCCCTCCCCTGTTCCATGGCATGGCGATTTTTGAGGCGGTGCGGCACGCGAGGGCACGGCTTGTGCCGTGCCGCGAAGGCCTTGCTTTCCGTCCGGGTTTACCCGCAGGGCCCATTTTTTCCGCTTCGCAACACGGGTTCGGGCGCCGGCGCATATTCTCCATCGCCACATGGTCGCCGATGCGAGCTGCGACCTCACTGGTCAGGTATCGCCCATCACTTCCTGTCCAAGGGCTGGATGGTCGCGTTCACCAGGCTGGGGTCGTCGAATTCGGTCATATCCCCGGGGCCTTTGCCAGCTACTGGCAGCAGCCGAGCTGACAATGGCTTGTGCCACTTGAACGCCAGCGAGGCCATATCGCCGATGATCAGGTCTAGTCGCTCTTCGGTGATCTCGCCGGGCAGCGGCACCGTATCGAGCCCCGTGCCGCAAACAGCGCTGTAACTGAGCAGCGCGTCGATCGATACGTTGCCTTCGCTCCAGCGCTGCGCCAAGCGCGAATCTTCCAGAATCGGCAGCATCAGCCCGGAATAGCCGGTGCGCTTCACCGTAATATCTTTGATCGCTGCGGTGACCGTCGCCGCCGCCGTGAGCGTCCCGCTCGACCCGAAAGGCTGCGAACTCAGGCTTTCCAGCGCCGCGCCGATCGAAACATTCCTCGATGGCGCAGGCGAAAGATCGATACCCACATATGCCCAACCCGTATCGCGATCGATGCGCTGCGCCTGCGCTTCGACGTCGAAGGCCGCCGTTGCAAGCGCACTGGTCAATTTCTCTTTTGCCGTGCGAAGGTCGGACGCATTCGTGAACGCCGCCGCAACGGTATTCGCCGACTCCAGCGCAATCGCGAACTGGTGACCGAATCCCGTGTGGTACGAACCTGGAAAGAACGGCGTGAGCGGCCCGACCATGGCGATAGCGGAAAAACGGAAATTCGCCTGGCTATGCTCGGTATCTTCCAGCTTTTTAATCACCCGCGCCGCAGCCCCGACGGCGCGCCAGCGTACGCCATCCTCGCCAGCCACTACCAGGCTGCCGTTCAGGATCTTCGTGTTTTTCAAAATTTCAGCCAGAAGGTCGGCTTGTGCTTCGCCGTCGTCGCCATCGGGCATTGCCGGGCCAATCGACGCGTCGAATTTATCCTCTTGCGCGACCGCGTCGTAGTTCCGAAAGAACGCCAGGGTCTGCTCTTTGGTCAGCCCTTTCGTGTACTGCGAAAACGGCTGCGTCGAAATCCGGATTGTCTGCACCTCAAACCCGCGCGACTCGAACACCGTCCGCGCATACTTCAGCATTTTCACCGCATCCGCGATCTGCGGCTGATACTGCGTTCGATCCAGATTCACGAACGCCGTGATGGCGCGGATCTTAGGCTTGGCGGGGTCAGCCGACGCAGCTTTACGCTGCGCGCCGGCACGACCGCAAACAAGGAGGATCGCGGCGCAGGCGGTAATGAAGATACGTACAGACCAACGGGAAGGAAACGCGGGCGCGTTCATTAGGTCAGCTCCAGGTTGCAAGTTTGCTGCAGCCGGGGTCTCTTGCCCTGAACCTCGTAGGGTCAGACCGCGAGGTTAGAGCATACTCCAACCTCGCGCCATTGCGTTCGGGCGGCCGCGCTAGCTGAACGCGGAGATGCCGGTGATGCGCTCGCCGATCACCAGCTTGTGGATGTCGTTGGTGCCCTCATAGGTGGAGACGCTTTCGAGGTTGTTCATGTGGCGCATGATGCAGTAATCATCGACGATGCCGTTGGCGCCAAGGATATCGCGCGCCTTGCGCGCCGTTTCGAGCGCGATCGCGACATTGTTCATTTTCAACATCGAAATGTGCGCGTGATCGACTTTGCCCATATCTTTCAGCCGACCGACGTGCAGCGCAAGCAATTGTCCTTTCACAATTTCCGTGATCATCCACGCCAGCTTTTCCTGCACCAACTGATGGGACGCGATCGGCTTGTTCGCGAACTGCTTGCGCGTCTTCGCGTATTGCAGCGCCGTGTCGTAACAGGCCATCGCCGCGCCCAGCGCGCCCCAGCCGATTCCATAGCGCGCCTGGTTCAAGCAACCCAGCGGGCCTTTCAGCCCGACAACCTTCGGGAGCAGGTTCGCCTCGGGAATTTCGCAGTCGCTGAACGCCAAGCCCGAGGTCACCGACGCCCGCAACGACCACTTTCCGTGCACATCCCATGCTTTGAATCCCGGCGTGCCCTTTTCCACCAGAAAGCCGCGAATCTTTTCGTCCTCGCACTTCGCCCATACCACGGCCACGTCTGCGATCGAGCCGCTGGTGATCCACATCTTCTCGCCGTTCAAAACATACCTGGTGCCTTTTTTTTCCGCGCGCGTCAGCATCCCGCCAGGGTTTGACCCGAACTGTGGCTCCGTCAATCCAAAACACCCGATCGCTTTGCCTTGTGCAAGCAATGGCAGCCATTTATCTTTCTGCGCGTCGCTGCCATACGCGTAAATCGGATACATCACCAGGGCGCTTTGCACCGACACGAAACTGCGAAGTCCGGAATCACCACGTTCGAGTTCCTGCGTCACCAGACCGTATGCCACATTGGACATGCCCGCGCAGCCGTACCCCTGCAAATTCGCGCCAAAAAAACCCAGCTCGCCCAACTGCGGCACCAGGTGACGCGGGAACGTGCCTTCCCGGCTGTGCTTTTCGATGATGGGAACGACTTCGTATTCGACGAACTGTCGCGCCGTTTGCCGAACCAATTTTTCCTCGTCGTTAAGCTGCGAATCGAAATCGATGTAATCCACTCCGCCGTAAGCGGCCATCGTGCTCTCCTGAATTCCAGTCCTAGTAGCCTGGCTCGCGAAGCGACCCGTTTCGAGCGATCCATTTCCCGGCCGCCCGTCGATTCTGCGCGCCAGTGCCGCACCCGAGGCTGCTGCGCCGCCAAGCCTAGCTTGCCTGTGAAAAAATCGTGCGTAAGGGAATTTGTTGTCGCGGGCGCGGCTGCCGATCGTCGACCATCGCGGCGTCGCGCGAAGGGGCGCCCGGTTCAACCCTGGCTCGTGCAAAAGCATTGTAGCAACGCGTTGTAAGCAGGAGCAACCGCGCGAGGTTGACGTTGGGGACGTGAAGCGCTGGCCTGAAGGCCAGGGTGTATTTCATTCCGGGAAAGCAAGACAGAATGGCGAGTCAGTTCGGCACAAGACGGGTGGGGTCCCGCCTTCTCAGAAACTTCCAATCAGCGTCCTGCACGACAAACGGCTGAATACAAAGCAGATGCCCCGCCAATCCCGGATCCGGTTCGGCGTTGGGCATGCACAACCCCATCCCGGGGGAACTTGTGCCAACGAGAAAAGCGATAACCAGCCTGCAGGACGCGGGCAGCGCCGGGCGATGGTTCTTTCCAGCGTTCTGCGCTGGCACGTGAACGTCCTCTGCATGGCTGCTGGAATCATCAACGCGGAAAACGGCAACCTGCCGGGCGGAATCGAGACATTTGCAATCATATCTGTTTCCGAAAAGGCGGTGTTCACGCTTCAGGTTTCCTTTGACCGTTAGGAGCGCAACGTTTTCTTCACCGGCAACCGGGACACATTTTGACGAGGTCGGGGGGACGTGATGGGAAGTAAGGCGGCAGCCCGGGGCCCGAATGCAAGCCGGATCGAAGCGCGAAAAGGTGGGTCCCAAGGCCCTGAAGGCGTTGTGGCTGGCAATTTGTTCGTCTCCTGAAAGCGGCAGAACCAGCGCAGCTGAAGATCAGCGCCAACCTGCCGCTGTCGCTAGCCAAGACGGTGCCGGGGAATTCAAGAGGGGATTGAAATGTCTTTGTATCGAGACGCTTCGATCGAACAGAAGCTGACCTTGGTCATGCTGACGACCAGCCTGCTCGGGCTGAGCGTGGCGTGCTTCGGTTTCGAGATTTACGAGCGGGTGAGCTACCGGGAGTCGATCACCAGCGAGTTAACGTCGCTGGCGGACACGCTGGGCGCCAATACCACCGCTTCGCTGGCTTTTAACGACCATCAGTCCGCCGCGGATATTTTGAGCGCATTGCACGCGGAACGGCACGTGGTGGAAGCATGTTTGTACGATAAACATGGGGAATTTTTCGCAGACTACAGGCGGGAACCTGGAGTCGCTCCTTGTAGCGGATCCGCGACGAATGCGGAGGTAAAATTCGGAGCCGAGTCGGTGACCTTGGGCCAGCGCATTGCGTTGGGCGGCGAAATGGCGGGTTCGATCGTGCTCACCTCGGATCTCGACGCCCTGCACGCCAAGATTCGGCGATACACGGAAATCGCCGCACTGGTGATTCTGTTGTCCGTTCTGGCGACGATACTGGTGGCCTCGCGCTTGATTCGCCTGATCACCAGGCCGATCCTGCAATTGGCGAAAATCGCAGGTCGCGTATCCACCAAGGAAGACTACACGCTGCGGGCGGTCGCGGGCAGCGCCGATGAAGTTGGAATGCTGGTCACCGCGTTCAACCAGATGCTCGAACGTATTCAAGAACACGATGCTGCGCTGCAAAACTCGAACAATCAGCTGGAATCCCGCGTGGAGGAGCGCACCCGGCAATTGCAGGGTGAAGTCGACGATCGCATGCTGGCGGAAGAAATGCTCTCGAAGGAGCGGGGAATACTGCGCGCTTTGATCGATAACGTTCCGGACCTCATGTACGTGAAAGACGCCCAGAGCCGCTTCGTGGTGGCCAATGCGTCCCTGGCGCGATCCTTGGGCCTGGACAGCCCCGCGGATATGGTGCAGAAGACCGACTTCGATTTCTACCCCGAAAAGTTAGCCGCCCGCTTTTATGAGGATGAGCAGATGGTGATCCGCTCCCGCCAGACGATGTTCGATCGGGAAGAGGAAGCCACCGACAGCCTCGGAAATCGAATGTGGTTGCTGACCACCAAAGTGCCTCTGTTCGACAAAGACGGCCGGGTCACGGGAATCGCCGGAGTGGGGCGTGATATCACCGAACGGCAGCGGGTAGAACAAGCGATGCAACGAGCCAAGGAAGCTGCCGAAGCCGCAAGCCGGGCCAAGAGCGAGTTCCTGGCGAACATGAGTCACGAAATTCGCACGCCGCTAAACGGCGTCATGGGCATGACCGATCTGGCGCTGGGTACCCAGCTGACTCCGGAGCAGCGCGATTACCTGGAGACGGTGAAGACCTCATCGGATTCGTTGCTGACGGTGATCAACGACATTCTGGATTTCTCGAAGATCGAGGCCGGGAAGATCGACCTGGAGGAAGTCGATTTCAATTTGCGAGAGTCGCTGGAATCGACTCTCAAAACGGTGGCTCTCCGTGCCGACGAAAAAGGCCTGGAACTTCTGTGCGAGATCGCGCCGGAGGTGCCGGAAATTGTGTGCGGAGATTCGACGCGGCTGCGGCAAGTAGTCATCAACCTGGTGGGAAACGCAATCAAGTTCACCGACCAAGGTGAGGTGGCGCTGAAGGTGCAAATCGAAAGCCGGGACGCCACCGCTTGCGTGTTGCGTTTTACCGTGTCCGACAGCGGAATTGGAATTCCGGAAGACAAACGCGAGTCGATTTTTGCCGCGTTTTCGCAAGCGGACACGTCAACCACTAGAAAGTACGGCGGAACCGGGCTCGGTCTGACCATCTCGACGCGGCTGGTGGAAATGATGGGCGGGAAGATCTGGGTAGAAAGTGAAGAAGGGCGGGGCAGCCGGTTCCACTTTACCGCGCGCTTGGGACCAACGGACACCAGGGAGATGAAGGCAGGCACGGCTGCGCGGCCGGAAATTCTGCGCGGCGTGAAAGTCCTGATTGTGGACGACAACCGCACGAACCGGCGAATCCTGAACGGAATGCTGGAGCGTTGGGAGATGAAGACAACCTCGGTCGAAGACGGGCAAGAGGCGCTGGAACAATTGTCGGCTGCACGAGAGGCTGGGGAACCGTACGGTCTGATTCTCACCGATATGCACATGCCGAAAATGGATGGGTTCACGCTCGTCGAGCACATCCGGCACTATCCGGAATTGGCCACCTCCACGATCATGATGCTGACTTCGGCGGGCCACCGTGGAGATGCGGCGCGTTGCCTGGAGTTAGGAGTCGCGGCGTATTTGTTGAAACCCATCCGGCAGTCGGAACTACGCGAGGCGATTACGAGAATACTAGGGGCCCGCGAGCAGGAAGGCGCGATCCCGCTGATCACCAGATTCCTGCTGCACGACGCGCACGATCCGTCGGCATTTCTGCGTGTGCTGCTGGCCGAAGATAATGTCGTGAACCGGAGGCTCGCCGTCAGATTATTGGAAAAACGAGGTCATCGCGTGGTGGTGGCGGGCAACGGCCGGGAGGCCCTGGATGCTCTGGAGAAGGAAAAGTTCGACGTGGTTTTCATGGACGTGCAGATGCCCGAGATGGACGGACTCGAGGCCACGGCGGCCATTCGTGAAAAGGAGAAGAGCAGCGGGTTGCACCAGCCGATCATCGCCTTGACCGCGCACGCCATGAAAGGGGATCGTGAGAAATGCCTCGCTGCGGGAATGGACGGCTATCTGACCAAACCCATCCGGCCGCAAGATCTCGAAGCGATTCTCGACGAATACGCGGCGCGGCGCGCGGCAGCTCTGGTTCCCGCTGAAATCGCCGGACAACGCGAATGACAGGTTCCGGCCGCGGCTTGACGGTTCTCGCCATGTCCGGCGACACTGAATACTCCGATTTTCGGTTGTAACCAGAGCGCGCGCTTTTTGCGCGGTTCAGGAATCCAGGCCGCGTGCGATTCAACTCCGTGGAGATGATGAACCCAAAAAATCGACCTGATGCCAAAAAATATTTGCCGCCGAAAATCCTGATCTTTGACATCGACGGCGTGCTGATCGATGTGCGCGGCACGTATTGGCGCTCGGCCCTGGAAACCGTTCGCCATCTCAGCGGGAAGCGCGTCACCTACGCGGACCTCCATAAATGGAAGAGCAAGCCCGGGCACAACGATGACTGGCGCATGACCGCCAACTGGGTTACCTCGCTGGGCCGGCCAACCACCTACAACGAAGCGCGTGCGGCGTTCGAGAAATTCTATTGGGGAACGGATGGCAAGCTGGGAAACGTTCGCAACGAGAAATTTGTGATTACGCCGCGGCAGTTGCAGCGCTGGGCGGCGCGCTACGAGCTGAATATTTTCACGGGCAGGACCCGGCGGGAGTTTGCGTTCACTTTCGATCGCTGGCCGCACACCGCGCACTTTCGCATGGTGGTCACCATGGACGACGTCAAGCGTGGCAAGCCGCATCCCGAGGGATTGCTGAAGATACTGGGAAAGCGCGCTCCGGCGACGGCGATCTTTGTCGGTGACAACATCGACGATGCGTTGGCGGCGCGCGATGCGGGCGTGCCCTTCCTCGCTGTTTTGCCAGCCGGTGCGCACGGCTATCGCCAGCGCGCCGCAAGCTTCAAGAAGCTCGGCGCGCTCGCTCTGCTTTCGCGCGTCACCGACCTCCATCGCTGGTTGGCGCGCAATGAGGCAAACCCTGCGGGCAAAGCCTCCTCTAAGTGATGGTGGGGTAAGCGACGTCACGCGAGTTGGAGGTTGTTCCCGCTGGCGGAGTGCATCGGGAACTTCCCATCATCGAACAGGGAATCAACCGTGTGGAATAGGCTCGGACGGAATTTATGATCGACAATTCACGGAACTCGACGGCTTTTATGGCCATTGCTCTTTTAGGAGCTGCCGCCCTCACCGCACCCGGCTTGGCGCGCGCGCAAGCGCCTCCCGGGCCGTTGCCGCAGGCCGAGTCTCAAGACGCCCCGCCGCCTCCTCCCCGGCCGCCGGTTCAGAAAGCGCCGGTGCAGCCGCGAACGTCAATCTTTGGAGGGTGGAAGCTTGATCGGGACGACAGCGACGACGGGCAAAGAAAGATGCAGGAAGCCCGAGCCAACGACAACAACGGCGGCTATGGTGGCAACCGGCGCATGGGCGGCGGCTACCCCGGGGGCGGCTATCCAGGTGGAGGCTACCCGGGTGGTGGCGGCGGGCGCAGGATGGGACAGCAGAGCGAGAGCGATGAAGACCGTCAGAAAATGCAGGAATTGCTCAGCCCTGCGAATACTCTAACCGTCGCCGAAGCCAAGAAAGACGTCGAAGTCGATGTCTTCGACGATCTGCAGAACAAACGGGCTCTTTTCACCGACGGCCGCAAGGTGCAAAAGTCCAAAGACGTCAGCTACCAGGAGGTGGCCGCTCATTGGGACGGAAACCGGCTGACGACCGATGAAAAGAAACCGGGCGGCGGCAAGATGAGCCGGACCTATGAGCTATCCCCCGACGGCACACAGCTTTACGAGACTTTGCACCTGACTACGGGCAGAAGCAACACGCCGGTGACGATCCGCTACGTCTATGATCCATCGGGCGCTGCGCCGGCCGCTGCTTCCGCGGCGCCACCCGCTGCGGCGCGTGCGCCCGCACCCAAGCAATAGCCGTTCCCGTTCTCGGGATACCGGCGTTTCCTGCGGCGTACGCTACCGCGCACGCGTGCGAACCGTGTCGAGTAGCTCCCTCTATCGCTCCGCGCCGAATTGACGCCGCGCCGCGCCGGATGCTATAAAATTATTGTCAATGCGGGCGCTTCTCGGCCCACCGAGGCGCTCATTCCCAGGTCGGGCGCGCGGCGCGGCTGTCAATCCTGAGGTTCAGGCGACACAAGCTAAATGCAAGAGATTGTTCACCAACTTGGCGAACTGTTCCTTCAGGCTGTGCCTACAGTCCTGATCCTTCTCGTTTTTTATTTCCTTCTCCGTGCCATTTTCTTCAAGCCCCTGCTCGCGGTCATGGCCGAGCGCGAAGTGCGAACCGCCGGAGCGCGCAAAGCCGCCGAAGCCGCTCAGGCGAACGCCGCCGAGAAAGCAAAGCAGTATCAGGGGGCGCTCCAGCACGCGCGAGCCAAGATTTATGCCCAGCAGGAGGCCGCCCGCAAAACATTGCTCGACGAGCGCGCCGCCGTGCTAAAGGACGCGCGCAGCAAGGCAGCGGCCGAAGTCGCCGCCGCGAAACAGCGCGTGGCGGCCGAACAAGGCGCGGCCCGGCGCGAAATCGAAGCCGGCGTTGGGCAGCTGTCCGCGGAAATTGCCCGCCGCGTTTTGCAAATACCGCCGCAGCGGCCTCCCAGCAGCCCGGCAAGAGAGGCTCAGTGACGCACCCACGGATGCGAATTTTCACCGCGGTACTATTCGTTCTGCTGCTCGCTGTGCTCACCGTGCACGCCGCGGAACAAGGCGGCGGGGCCGCCCAAGAACGCACCAATGAAATTTTCAAGTGGATCAACTTTGCGCTGCTCGCCGCAGGACTATTCTGGCTTTTCGGCAAGGTCTTGCCTCCGAAATTCCACGCGAATGCGGACAACATCAGTTCCGCGATCACGAAAGCTACGGCCGCGAAAGCGGAAGCCGATCGTCAGTTACGCGAAGCCGAACAAAAGCTGGCGCACCTCGAGCAGGAAGTCGCGCAGTTGCGGGCGACCGCAGACCGCGAAGCCCAAGCGGAAGCCGAGCGCATCCGCAAGGTAACCCAAAGCGACGCCCAGAAAGTCGGCGTCGCGGCCAAGACCGAAATCGAAGCTGCCGAGCGCACCGCGCGTCTGGAACTGAAAGTCGTTGCCGCAAATCTCGCCGTGGACGGCGCCGAATCGCTGCTGGCAAAACAACTCACGCCGCAAGCGCAGGAAGCCCTGGTCAGCGCTTTCGTCAAGGGTCTCGCGGGGAGACCGAATTGAAGTCCGCAAGCCTTCAATATGCCAACGCGCTGGCGGATATTGCTTTGGCCCAGGGCGCGGCCGAGCCGGCGTTGAAGCAACTCTCCGACTTCGGCGCGGCTTACTCTGAATCCGCCGAATTGCGCAATTTCCTGTCCAGCCCGGCGGTCGATCGCGAAGCAAAGCACGGCGTGATCGAAAAGCTCGTGGCCCGGTTGGGGGCCAGCAAAATCATTCGCAATTTTCTTTTTGTGGTTGTCGATCACGGGCGCACGCACATGCTTCTGGAAATTTTCACCGCGTTTCAGGACGTGGTGCGGCAACGAGCGGGCATCGCCGAGGCGGAAATTTCCACGCCGGTTGCTCTGAGCGCCGCGCAAAAAGCGGAATTTTCGTTCACTCTGGAGCGCATGACCGGCAAGCGCGTCGAGGCGAGATACTCTCTTGATCCGGCGTTGCTTGGCGGCGCGGTGGTGCGCATCGGCGACTCCATCTACGATGGCTCGCTCCGGCAACGGCTGAATGCGATGCGCGCGCGGCTTACGGCGGAATAGCAAGCGGTAACCAGGCCTGTAGCGGCCGGTCCTGGACCGGCCAACGCAAAGCCCGAAGCAGCAAAATGGAGCATCGGAGCAAGAATGGCGAATATCAAGGCAGACGAAATCAGCAAAATTCTGCGCGAGCAGATTGCCAACTACGAACAGACCGTTGCGGTCGACGAAGTCGGCTCGATCATCAGCGTGGGCGACGGCATTGCGCGCATTCATGGCCTCGACAAGGTCATGGCCGGCGAAATGCTCGCTTTTCCCCATGACGTATACGGAATCGCCCTCAACCTCGAAGAGGAAGAAGTCGGCGCCGTGCTTCTCGGCGAATCGTTCGAGCTAAAAGAAGGGGACACTGTCAAGCGCACGAACACCATCATGTCCGTGCCGGTCGGCGAAGCGTTGATCGGCCGCGTGGTCAGCCCGCTCGGCGAACCACTCGACGGCAAAGGCCCCATCCAGTCCAAGCAGCGCAACCCTTTGGAAAAAATTGCTCCCGGCGTTCTCGATCGCCAACCGGTTCGCGAACCGGTGCAGACCGGCATCAAGGCCATCGACTCCATGATTCCGATCGGCCGCGGCCAGCGCGAGTTGATCATCGGCGACCGGCAAACGGGCAAAACCGCGGTCATCCTCGACACCATCATCAACCAAAAGGGCGGCGACCTGATCTGCATCTACTGCGCGATCGGCCAGAAGCGTTCGACGATCGCCCAGGTCGTCAAAGTTTTGACCGATGCCGGCGCGATGGACTACACGATCATCGTTGCCTCGTCCGCTTCCGAACCGGCCTCCGTGCAATACATCGCCCCCTACGCCGCGTGCGCCATGGGCGAATATTTTCGCGACACCAAGCGCCACGCCATCACGTTTTACGACGATCTTTCCAAACACGCACAAGCCTACCGCGAAATTTCCTTGTTGCTTCGCCGCCCTCCGGGCCGCGAAGCGTTTCCTGGCGACGTGTTCTATCTCCACTCGCGCCTGCTCGAACGCGCCGCCAAGCTGAATGACAAGCTCGGCGCCGGTTCGCTGACGTCCTTGCCGGTAATTGAAACGCAGGCCGGTGACGTCTCCGCCTACATCCCGACCAACGTGATTTCCATCACCGACGGCCAGATTTATCTGGAAGCCGACCTTTTCAACGCCGGCATCCGCCCCGCCATCAACGTCGGCATTTCCGTCAGCCGCGTCGGCGGCAACGCGCAGATTAAAGCCATGCGTCAGGTGGCTGGCTCGCTGCGTCTGGAAATGGCGCAGTATCGCGATCTCGCGGCCTTCGCGCAATTCGGTTCCGACCAGCTCGACAAAGCGACGCAAGCGCAGCTTGGCCGCGGCCAGCGCCTCACGGAAATCCTGAAACAGGACCAATACGCTCCGTTGCCAGTCGAAAAACAGGTGCTCAGCATCTTCGTCGCTACCAGCGGCTTGTTGGATTCTGTTCCCATCAACGAAGTACGACGCTTTGAAAAGGAAATGTTGCAATACGTCGAGACCAGCGCACCCTCCATTCTCAAGAACATCGCCGAGAAAAAGGCCCTCGATGACGGGATCCGCGCCGAAATCAAGAAATCCGTCGGCGAATTCAAGGAGCGCTTCTCCGCCTCGGTAGCGGAGACGGCCGCGAAGTAAGGTTCGCGTATAACGACACGACATGGCCACACTTCTCGATTTCCGGCGCCGCATTCGGTCGGTGAAGAGCAGCCAGCAGATCACCCGCGCGATGAAGTTCGTCGCCGCAGCGCGGCTGCGGCGCGCGCAGGAAGCCGCGATGGCGGCGCGGCCCTACGCGAAGGAACTGGCCAGGCTGCTGCGCTCCATCATGTCGCGCATCCAGGATGTCCATCATCCGCTGATGGCACAACGCGAAGAGAAAAATGTGCTGGCGATCGTGCTGACCGGCGAACGCGGCCTGGCTGGCGCCTTCAACGCCAACATTTTGCGCAAGGCGAATGAATTTTTCCGCGCGAATACGGGCAAGAAGGTCGTGACCATTCCGGTCGGGAAAAAAGGTCGCGACTCGCTGAAAAAGGCGGGCTTCGTTTTTGCCGGAGAATTTGTGAATGTCCTCGCACGCGTGGAGTTCAAAACGGCGAAAGAGATTGCCAACCTCGCGGCGGAACTTTATGCCAACGGGGAGGTTGACGCGGTTTATATCATTTTCAGCGAATTCAAGAGCGTGATGACGCCCCACCTTGTCGCGGAAAAGTTGCTGCCCATCGAAAAAATGCCCGAAGCGCCCGGCACCGCAGCCGATTCTCACGCCGGTAACGAAGCCAGTCACAAGAAACTGGGCGAGCAAGCCAGCGCCCAGATCGACTACATCTACGAACAACCGCCGGAGCATCTGCTCGGCAAGCTGCTGCCGAAATATGTCGAAACCCAGGTGCTGCGCGCCATGCTCGAGTCTTCGGCTTCGGAATACGCAGCCCGCATGACCGCTATGGAAGCCGCCACCAAAAACGCCGGCGAAGTCATCGAAGCTCTTACGCTGCACATGAACAAAGTGCGGCAGGCCGCCATCACCACCGAAATCATCGAAATTGTCAGCGGCGCGAATTACGGGAAATAGGAGAACGCATGGCAGAGAAAGTCGCAGCAGTAGGACACGTCGTCCAAGTCATCGGTCCAGTCCTGGACATTGAATTTGAGGCCGGGCACCTTCCGGCGATCTACAACGCCGTGCGCATCACCAGCGAAGGTTACAACATTCCCGAACCGCTCGACGTCATCGTCGAAGTTCAGCAGCACCTCGGCGAAGGCCGCGTTCGCGCCGTTGCCATGGAGCCCACCGAAGGAATGGTTCGCGGCATGAAAGCTTACGACACCGGCGCGGGCATCACCGTGCCGGTCGGACGCGCTACTCTGGGCCGGGTCATGAATGTGCTTGGCAAGCCGGTCGATCAACTGGGCCCTATCGTCAGCGACAAACACTATCCGATTCACCGCCCGGCTCCGAGCCTCGAAGATCAATCGACCACTCTTGAAATGTTCGAGACCGGAATCAAAGTCGTCGACCTGATCGAACCCTACCTCAAAGGCGGCAAAATCGGCCTCTTCGGCGGCGCCGGCGTTGGCAAAACCGTTCTCATCATGGAATTGATTCACAACGTCGCCATGAAACACGGCGGCGTCTCGGTCTTCGCCGGCGTCGGCGAGCGCACCCGCGAAGGCAACGACCTGTGGCTCGAAATGTCCGAAGGCGGCGTCATCGTTCCGGGCAATTCGGAAAAATCACGCGCCGCGTTAATCTACGGACAAATGACCGAGCCGCCCGGCTCGCGTCTCCGTGTCGGCCTCACCGGCCTGACCGTCGCCGAGTATTTCCGCGACGAAGAGCATCTCGACGTGCTCCTGTTCATCGACAACATTTTCCGCTTCGTGCAAGCCGGCTCGGAGGTTTCCGCGCTTCTCGGCCGCATGCCGAGCGCCGTCGGCTACCAGCCCAACCTAAATACCGAAATCGGCGAGTTGCAGGAGCGCATTACCTCCACGAAATCCGGCTCCATCACCTCGGTGCAAGCCATCTACGTTCCCGCCGACGATTACACCGACCCCGCTCCGGCCGCGACCTTCGCGCACCTGGACGCCACCACCAACCTCAGCCGTCAGATCGTCGAGCGCGGCATCTACCCCGCCGTCGATCCACTGGCCAGCTATTCGCGCATTCTCGATCCGCGCATCGTCGGTGCCGAACATTACGCCGTCGCACGCGGTGTGAAATCCATCCTGCAGCGTTACAAGGATCTGCAAGACATCATCGCCATCCTCGGCATCGAAGAACTTTCCGACGAAGACAAGCGCACCGTCGCCCGGGCCCGTAAAATCGAGCGGTTCCTGTCGCAGCCCATGTTCGTGGCCGCCCAGTTCACCGGCCTCGAAGGCAAATACGTTAAGATCGACGACACCGTGCGCAGCTTCAAGGAAATCGTGGAGGGCAAATACGATGATGTTCCCGAGCAGGCGTTCTACATGGTGGGTACGATTGAAGAGGCTTTGGAAAAAGCCGAAAAGATGAAGACCACTGCCTAGACGCCCCTAGACGACTATGCTTTCCGATTCCATCGAGCTGATCATCGTCACCCCGGAGCGCCAGCTGCTCTGCGAGGCTGTCGTGGAGGTCACCCTTCCCGGCGCCGACGGCCAGCTCGGCGTTCTGCCCGGCCACGCCCCGCTCATCACCGAACTCGGTATCGGCGAGCTGACGTATCGCGCGAAAAACTCGGGCGAAACGGGACCTATGGCGATCCTCAGCGGTTTCGCGGAAGTCCTGGGCGATCGCGTCACCGTGCTGGCCGAAACGGCCGAGCGTCCCGAAGAAATCGATGTCGCTCGCGCCGAAGCAGCCAAGAAGCGCGCTGAGGAACGTCTGGCAGTGGCCTCCGCAGATCCCAATATTGACTGGGGCCGCGCCGCCGTCGCGCTGCAACGCTCGTTGATTCGCATCCAGGTCGCTCGCAAACGCCGCGGCGTCACCGTCCCAGGCGAATAATAATCTCCACGATGCACATTCCCAGGGGCTAATGCAAACCGTCACGCTATACACCACAACCTGGTGCCCCGATTGCTATCGCGCAAAATCGTTTTTGAAGCAGCGCGGCGTAGCCTACAAAGAAATCAACATCGAAAACGATGAGACCGCGGAAGCCATCGTGATCAAGGCCAATAACGGCAAGCGCAGGGTGCCCACTCTAAAAGTCGGCGACCGTTATTTTGCCTGCAGTCCCTTCAGCGCCGCCAAGCTGGCCGCTGAACTCAACGTGCCCCTCAACCCTTGATTCGTTTTTCTTTGCTCCTCGACCGCTTCGATTCTTGGGCTTCTGAGTCCCAGACTATCAATTCAGTGCCATGCCGCGAGCCCAGACGTTCGTCACTTCGAGATCCCGATCCAGCAGAACGATGTCCGCATCGGCGCCCACGCGTAACACGCCTTTTTTGAATTCCAGTCCCAGTAACTTCGCTGGATTCGAGGTCAGCATGCGCACCGCGTCCGGCAGGGGGAAACCCATACCCACGACGTTGCGCAACGCCCGGTCCAAAGTAAGCGTGCTGCCCGCGAGCTTCCCCTCCGCGTTGCGGCACACGCCGCCGGACAATGTCACTTCAAACTTGCCCAGCATGTATTTTCCATCGGGCATGCCTGTCGCAGAGATGCCGTCGCTGACCAGAATCACGCAACCTGCGCCCTTGGCCTGCAAGAGGATCCGCATCGCCGCTTCTTCGACGTGCACTCCGTCAGCGATGAGTTCCGCGGTCACATCCGGGGATGTAAGCACCGCGCCGATCACGCCGCTGTCGCGGTGCGAGAATGGCCTCATCGCGTTATACACATGCACCGCGTGATGCACTCCTCGTGCGATCGCCGCGCGGGCCTGTTCATACGTGGCATCGGTGTGACCCATGGCCACGACCAACCCGGCCTTGCGCGCCGCTTCGATGCACGGCACCGCACCTAAAAGTTCAGGAGCAATGGTGAGGATGCGGGCGCTCCCGGACGCCGCTCGTAGGAACCTTTCCAGAAGTTCCGCCGAAGGCAGCTGCACCCATTCCTTCGGGTGTACGCCGCGGCGCGCCGAACTGATGAATGGTCCCTCGAAGTGAACCCCCAGAACCTCGGCGCGCGCTTGGTCGGTTTCGTACTGCACGCTCATATAGCGCGCAATACCTTCGACGCTGTGGCAGATATCGTCGGGGCTCGCGGTCACCGTCGTCGCCAGGAACGAGGTCGTACCGTGCCGGGCGAGGGTGCGCGCTACTCCCGCCAGCGCCTGGTCGGTGCCTTCCATCACGTCGTGGCCGCCGGCGCCGTGAATATGTACATCGACGAATCCGGGAATCGCGGTGTGCTGCGCGGCCTGAAGTTCCTCGGCTCCCAACGGGAGACTTATGCCCTCTCGCGGGCCGATCGCCTCAATCACCCCGTCGCGGATCAGAATTCCCGCATCCTGAATTTCGCTGGCGGGCATCAGTGCTCGAGCAGTATGTAGCAGAAGTGTCGTCATAGGCAGGCCAACATCGTAGCGGAATTTAGCTGCGGCGCAAAAGCAAAACAGGCGAGGACGAAACCCCGCCTGTCGGAAATCGATGGAATATGAAACTAGTTGCCCTTCGCCGGCGCCATATCAATGCTGCTCAGTCTCAAAGTATCGCCGTCGATCGTGCCTTTCACGGTCACATGGTGGCCGGCATGTTCGGCAACTTTATCCTGGTCTTGATCAGCCAGGGTGTACACCTTCTTGTCGCCATCATTCACGAACACATACTTCGCGCCTTGTTTTACGCACTTGACGGTGCACTGGCGCGCATTGTCGTTCGCAGCTTTGGCGCCGCACATGCTATCGGCGATGTAACCAGTCCAGCTGTTGTCGGCCGCCATGGCCATCACGGCGACCAAGAGTCCGAACGCCGTTGCCATCCAAAATCGCCTCTTCATGACTTGCATCTCCTTCGAGATCCTCGACGCTGCGGATCGGTGCTGGCTCCGCGCAAGCTTCGCCAACAGTTCTGCCAACCCGCCCAGGCTCTATCCTACCCTTTTTTGCTTCGGGCGAGATGGCATGCAAAGGAAAAGGGAGGGCTCTCTGGAACCCTCCCTAGATGCTGCTCTCTCAAGTGTTGGAAAAGGTTGTCGTTACTGTGCGGGCGTCGAAGCGCTGGCCGAAGTTGCACCCGCCGCCTTCGGAACGCTCAAATACCCGGAGGCCGCAGTCTTCGATACCTTGTTCACGACCAGTTCCAGCGCCGCATGGCTTCCGCCGGTGTAGAAAAAGATCGGCTCGTTCACCGAGCGATTCTTTTTTTCAAAGCTCTTGTCATCCGCCAGCACATTGATCGTGTACTGGTTCTTCTTGGTGTTGGTGTCCTTCAGCTCCACCATGATCGAGCCCACTCGTTCCGCGCCGCCTTTGCGCGAAACAGTGAACTCGAAATAATCGCGCTGTCCCATGCGGCGAAGTTGGTCGATTTCGTCGTGGTTACGCGCGATCAGTGTGCCCATTTCGCTGCGCGCCATCTGAATGCTGTTCTTGGTGGCGTCCAGGTCGCTCTTGACCCCCGTGACGTCGCCGTTCAGCTTGTTCACATCATCGGCATTGGCCTTCGTGGCCAGCTGCGTATTCACGGAGCTCTCAAGGCCGGTCAACTTTTTGTCCACCGCCACCGATGTGGCCTTGGTCTGTCTACGCGCTGCCACCAATTGGGTCTCGGTCAGATTCAGTTTGTCGGTAACCACCTTCAAGTCGCTCTGCAACTGCTGGTTGATTTCGTCGTCCTTGGCTAGGCGCTGCGCCAGGGCATCCGTGGACTGCTTCACCGAAGCCTGCGTGGCTTGCTCGATGCCGTTTGCGCGGTTGAGCGCGCTCACGCTAACCCCCAACCCGATCAGCGAAACTGCGCCCAATGCCGCAACCGCCAACCCTACCCAGCGCGGCGCCCCCGCGTTTGGGTGATAAACCGGTTCTTGGAATTCGCTCATGGACTCTATATCTCCTTTGCGTCAGCCGCTGTGCACATGGCAAGGAGCACCTCGTACACCAAACACCCTATGCCCTGTTGAAAAGCGCATAATTCCAATCCTTGAGCAAGGTTGCGGCGAAACGGAGCCGAAAAAGGAGCTACGCTTATACGTACTAGTACCAGTAAAGATTACCGCCCTCGGGGAGGTACGGTAATTTTTGCTGGAAAAAAGACCTTACGATCGATACGTCGCTTCCGGGGACGCTTAGAAAGGAAAAGAGGCTGCACATGTTCTGTGTACAGCCTCAAAGTACTGATTCAAGGTCGATTAAACCGCTCGAGGTTACGCCGCAGTTCGCGCAGTATCCGCTTCGGGAAATCGGGCAGGTCCGAAATAGCGGTCCAATGTGGTGTTGGCAGCCTCAAAAACAAGGTGACAATCGCGGCACTCGCCAAGGTGGCGTTCAATCTCGCTTTCAACCGATGGCGACAATTTTCGCTCTAAATACCAACAAATCAAATGGATGGTGTCTTTACAGCTCATAGCTCCCCGTCTCTGGACGTCCCTGGTTTTGCGGCTCTGACAACCGCTTATCGGTGCACTTGGTCTACCAAAGGGCTGCCCAAACGTACAGGTTCCTAATAGCTTTCGATTCAGAGACTTGAGCAAGGGATACAAAAATAAAGGCTAGCCGGCCCGAGAACGCATTGGAATCTTTACACATGGACCGGGCAAGATTTTGCAAAATCTTGAAGTCCAAATCGTTAACGCTGCGGGACGATATTCATCTGGCGGAGAGCCGCGATGCGGGCCTCGAGCGGGGGATGAGTGCTGAACAGCGAGGCCAGCCCCTCCCCGCTCAGCGACGGTTTAACGATGCACAGGGCCGCAGTCGTCGGGGCCAGGGCTGTCGTCGGGATGCGCTGGTTGTAGGCCCCCAGTTTTTGCAAGGCGCTGATCAGCCCGTATGGCTGTCCGACCATGCGAGCCCCGGTTTCGTCCGCGGAATACTCGCGCGTTCTTGAAAGAAACAATTGCAGCATCAGCGCGGCAAAAGGGGCCAGAATCATCATGGCAATCGCGGCGAAGGCGCCGCCTCCCTCGCGATCATCGTCGCGCTCGTAGCCGCCAAAGATCATTCCCCACTGAGCCATGTGAGCCAGATAGGTAATCGCTCCCGCGATCGTTGCGGCAATGGAGGTGGTCAGGATGTCGTAGTTGCGCACGTGGGAAAGCTCGTGCGCAATCACTCCTTCCAACTCGTCATCATTCATGATCTCGAGCAGGCCCTGCGTGACGGCCACCGAGGCGTGCCGAGGATTTCGGCCGGTCGCAAATGCATTGGGTGCCTCTTCGGGAATGACGTAGAGTTTTGGCACCGGCAAATTGGCCTTCGCCGCCAAGCGCTCCATCACCGCGTACAGGCGCGGCAGTTGCTCTCGCGTTACCGGCTGCGCTCCACTGGTCCTGAGCGCAATCCTGTCTGAGAAAAAATAGGATACCGCGTTCATTACCACCGCGAACGCCAGCGCAATCCTCATGCCCGTCGGGCCCGCCAGGGCGTCACCTGCGACCACCAGCAGCACGCTCAGCAAAATCAATAAAATACCTGTCCGCAGAATTTTCATGGATCACCGCATTTCCATTCGCGTACCGCCCGACTGTCGTTCTGTGCCTGGCCCGCTTACGGCGTTACCGCCGCCGCAGCTGGCTTTGCTTTCTTGACGCGCTCAAATCGCATCGCGTCTTTCTGTCCATCGCGATCCACGTGAACGTGATCGCCGGGCAGAACCTTTCCTTCGAGGATCTGCATTGCCAGCGGATCCTGAATCATTTTCTGGATGGTCCGCCGCAGCGGCCGCGCCCCAAAGGCCGGATCGTAACCTTCCCGAACCAGCAGTTCTTTCGCCGCGGCTGTGAGCTCCAGCGTGATCTGGCGCTCCGCGAGCAGGTTTTCCACGCCGCGCAGCAGCAACTCGACGATGCGCTCGAGATGCTCCTTGCCAAGCGGGTTGAAGATCACGATTTCGTCGATGCGATTGATGAACTCCGGCCGGAAAGCAGCGCGCAACGCGTTCAGCGCTTCCTTGCGAGCGCGCTCCGGATCGGTCTTCGACAGCTCAAAAATCGCGGTCGAACCAACGTTGCTGGTCATTACCAACACCGTATTGCGAAAATCCACGGTCCGGCCTTTGCCATCGGTCAGTCGTCCGTCTTCCAGGATCTGCAACAGCACGTTGAACACATCCGGGTTGGCCTTCTCGATTTCGTCGAACAGAACCACGGAGTACGGGTGCCGCCGCACCTGCTCGGTCAATTGGCCGCCCTCTTCGTAGCCAACATAGCCTGGTGGCGCGCCGATCAGCCGGGACACGCTGTGCTTCTCCATGTATTCCGACATGTCGATGCGAATCATCAGCTTCTCGTCGTCGAACAGAAACTCCGCAAGCGCCCGCGCCAGCTCGGTTTTACCCACGCCCGTGGGTCCCAGAAAAATGAACGACCCGATGGGGCGTTTGGTATCCGACAAGCCGGCACGACTTCGCCGCACGGCGTTCGCCACTCGTTCGAGCGCATCTTCCTGGCCGACCACGCGCTGCCGCAGCCGCTCTTCCATGTGCACGAGCTTCTGCGCTTCGCCTTCGAGCAGGCGCCCTACCGGAATGCCCGTCCACTTGCTGACCAGCTTTGCGATGTCTTCCTCGTCGACCTCTTCCTTCAGCATCGGCGCATTTTTCTGCACCGCGGCGAAACGCTCTTGCGCTTGTTTCAGATCACGCTCTGCGGCAGCGATGCGGCCGTAGCGAATCTCCGCGACCTTCGCGAGTTCGCCGGAGCGTTCGTATCTTTGCTCTTCGGCGCGCAGCTGCTCGATCTGCTCTTTCAATTTGCGAATTTTGCCGATGGCATCCTTCTCGGCTTGCCACCGCGCTTTGCGCCCGCTGGAATCTTCGCGGAGTTTCGCGAGTTCCTTTTCGATCTGTTGCCGCCGCTGTTTCGAGTGCGGGTCCTTCTCCTTCAGCAGCGCTTGGCGCTCGATCTCCAGCTGCATGATGCGCCGCTCGATTTCGTCGATCTCTTCCGGCAATGAATCGATCTGCATGCGAAGGCTCGCCGCAGCCTCGTCGATTAAGTCGATGGCCTTGTCCGGAAGAAACCGGTCGGAAATGTAGCGGTGCGAAAGCGTGGCCGCTGCCAGAATCGCCGCGTCCTTGATGCGCACGCCGTGGTGCACTTCGTAACGCTCTTTCAAGCCGCGCAAAATCGAGATGGTGTCTTCCACCGAAGGTTCGTTAACCAGAACCGGCTGAAACCTGCGTTCCAGGGCGGGATCCTTCTCGATGTATTTCTTGTATTCGTTCAGTGTTGTGGCGCCGATCGCGCGTAATTCGCCACGAGCCAGAGCGGGCTTCAGAATGTTCGAGGCGTCCATCGACCCTTCCGCGGCGCCCGCGCCCACCAGCGTGTGCAGTTCGTCGATGAACAGAATGATTTGCCCTTCTGCCTCGGTGATCTCCTTCAGCACCGCTTTCAGGCGCTCCTCAAATTCCCCGCGAAACTTTGCCCCGGCCACCAAGGCAGCCAAATCCAAGGCCACAAGCTTTTTCGTCTTCAACACGTCCGGAACATCGCCGGAAATAATTCTCTGCGCCAAGCCCTCGACAATCGCGGTTTTACCGACGCCGGGCTCACCAATCAATACCGGATTGTTCTTGGTGCGTCGCGCCAGAATTTGCATCACGCGGCGAATCTCTTCGTCGCGTCCGATCACTGGATCAAGTTTCGATCGACGCGCCAGTTCGGTAAGATCGCGCGCATACTTTTCCAGCGCGGCATAGGTCGCTTCGGGATTCTGCGTGGTGACCCGCTGGCTTCCGCGCAAGCCGGTCAGCGCCTGCAGAATGGCTTCGTGCGAAGCGCCCTGGCGCTTCAGCAATTGCCCGGCGGGATCGCGATCTTGTCCCGCAATCGCCAGGAACATATGCTCGGTCGAGACGTACTCGTCTTTGAAATTTTCTGCTTCCTTGAAGGCGCGCTCCAGAACATCGTTCAGCGCGCGGCTCATGTTTTGCTGCGCGAAGCCGGTGACTTTCGGCAACCGGCCCATCTCGCGCTCCAGGTCCTGCGACAGCGATTCACTGCGGATTCCCAACCGCGCCAGCAGCGGAGAAACCACGCCATCGGGCTGGGCCACGAGCGCAGCCAGTAAATGCACCGGCTGGATCTCCTGATTTTCGTGGCGCGCGGCCACTTCTTGCGCGCTTTGCACCGCTTCTTGCGCTTTGACCGTCATTTTTTCGAATCGCAACATGACTTCTTTCCCTAGAACTCCCTTTCCTGATGAAACGGGGCTGGCAACTCGCCAGCCCCGCTCGCTTCACAATAATCTAACCCTTGCTGGCTATCTCTACCAGCTTACTTCGCACCTGCCGCGGCAGCCGCGACCGCCGGTGTCCCGACGTTCACCTTGATCTGCTTTGGCTTGGCTTCCTCGCGCTTGGGGATGTTCAACGTCAACACGCCGTTTTGATAATCGGCCTTGATGCCATCCGCATTCACGGTGTTGGCCATCGAGAAGCTGCGGCTGAACGAGCCATACGCGCGCTCGACACGCAGATAATTGTCCTCGTTGACCTCCTTAACAAACTTGCGCTCCCCGCGAATGCTCAGAATGTTGTTCTCCACGCGAATGTCCAGATCCTTGGGATCGACATCGGGCAGATCGGCCTTCACGACCAGCTCATGCTCGTTCTCATAGATGTCCACGGCCGGCGCCCACGCTGTCAGGTTGGATTCCTGCCCGGCGCGCTCGAAGGTGTCGTTAAACAAGCGGTTGATCTGATCCTGCAGTGTGGATGTACCGCGAAAAGATGTAAGCGTTCTCATTGTCGTGCAACCTCGTCTCCTGTAAGATCTGACTGCTAAACGATAATAAAATCTTAGCATGGACTTGTCAAGTACAATCTTACACCCAGCCGGCCAACTCTAACTCATTGCTAATAAATAGGTTAACTGTTACTCCCGCTTGGTCATCGTGGCCAAAGCCAGAAAATCCCCTGTTACGGGCGGCGACTTCCTGCTGGTCATCGTGTTGGGGATTGCTGCTACACTGCGCGGGATGCGTCTTGATCTCGATTACCACCTTCCCCCGGAGCAAATTGCACAACGCCCTCTGGACCAGCGGGATGCGTCGCGGCTTCTGGCCTTGCGATGCGACACCGGCGAATCGGGAGACCATCTTTTTTCGGAACTTCCGGCCCTGCTGCGCGGCGACGAGCTGCTGGTTCTCAACAACACACGAGTGATTCCCGCGCGTCTGTTCGGCCGTCGCGCCGGATTGCACTCCGAGCCGCCATCGAAAGCGACCAGGTCCGAGCACCTCACCGGCAGAATTGAAGTGCTGCTCACCCGCCAGCTCGCGCCGGAAACCTGGGAGGCGCTGGTGCGCCCCGGGCGCAAATTGCCGAAAGGCGAGCGCATCGTATTCGGTCAAGGCGAATTGGAAGCGGAGATTATTGCGCGCGGCGAATTGGGTGTCAGGACACTGCAACTGGTTTCGAGCGATGCGCATTCGGTCGGCGAACATATCGATCGCCTGGGCCATGTGCCGCTGCCGCCGTACATCGATCGCGCCGACGAAACCACCGACCGCGATCGCTACCAGACGGTCTATGCGAAACGTCCCGGCGCGGTTGCCGCTCCCACCGCCGGCTTGCACTTCACGCCGGAAATCCTGGCACAGATACGCGGGCGCGGCGCGGAGATCTGCGAACTCACCCTGGACGTCGGCCTGGGTACGTTCCAACCGATTCATGCCGAAACCCTGGAAGCCCACGCCATGCACGCGGAATGGTATGAAATCCCGGACGAAACGGCGGAACGCATTCACAGCGCGCGAGCCGCGGGCCGGCCTGTTCTTGCCATTGGCACGACCGTTGTCCGCGCGTTGGAGGCTGCGGCGCTGCGGGCATCGGAATCTGGCTCGTCCCGGGCCCTGCCGGCGGGCAAGGCCGAAGCCCGCCTGTTTATTTTTCCTGGATTTCGTTTCCGGATAGTGAACGCGCTGCTGACAAATTTTCACCTGCCGCGTTCTACGCTGCTAGCGCTGGTTTGTGCATTTGCGGGGCGTGATCGGGTGCTTGCTGCGTACAAACATGCGGTCGGGGCGGGTTATCGCTTTTATAGTTACGGCGATTGTATGTTGATTCGTTGAAATCTCGGCTGGATGCCCGGCACAGTGCAAACGCCCGTTGTGCTTGAATGAGCAAGGAGGCTGCAGAACGGATGCAGCCTCCTGCTCGCGTGGCTGGAAAAAATCTTTGCTTACTCGCTGAGGACGAAAACGCGCTTTTGACCCGAGAAACGCACTTCCGTGACCTGGCCTTTGTCCCCGAGGAGGACCGCGTCGTACATGGACTTTGTCTCGCGATCTTCCCAGCGGCCTTCGGTTTCGGCGACGACCTGCTTGCCTTTTTGTACCGTGGCTTTGTTGCCGTCGATCAGCAAACGATACTCACCCGCTTGCAGATCGGCCTTGCCTACTTTTGCAGCCGATGGAATGCTGATTGTCTTGCTGATCGGCTTTGCGAAAACGGGTACCGCCAAAGAGATAACCGCAAGCAGTGTCATGCTCCGAACAAATGATTGGGATTTCATGCGTGTCAATTCCTTTCGCTCTAAATCGAGTCAGCCGCAGACCACCTGCAGCAGGACAGACAGAGTTGACACGCGGGCACCGGGACGAGTAAATTTCCCCGAACGACACTTTCTCTTCCTGGACTAACGGCCGGAAAGAATGCGTGTCACTGGCCCCGCGGCTGCCACCGCGGGGTTTTTCTTGAAGTTCTCTGACTGCCTACAGCAGCCCTGCTTCCGGCTGCACTGGTATAGACGAAGCGCACCGCGCATTTGTTTCGTGGCTCAGATGAAATTTTTTGCTGCAGGTTGTCGTTTATGCGCCACATTGCACTGTGCGTTTCCGGAACGCAGTGCCATTTTTTGCTCAATTTTTCATAGAAATTAGAACTTTGGGAGACAATTTGGCCGCGCGCTTCTCAGTATCTGGTCGTTTTTGTAACCGCGTGCAATGCCGCCGTGCATCCGCGCGTGTGTTCATCTATACTCAGTTGCTCTTTTTGGACATACCGGATGCGAATTCTCGTTCTTAGCGATATTCACGCTAATTCGACGGCACTCAACGCAGCCCTGGAATCCGCAAGGGACCGTTGGGATCATATTGCTTGTCTCGGCGATGTTGTCGGCTATGGTCCCGACCCGAACGAAGTCACCTCCAGGATTCGCGAACTCGGCGCGAAAACCATTCGCGGAAATCATGACAAGGCCGCCACCGATTTAATGGAGACAGACGATTTCAATCCGGTTGCTAAGGCCGCTGTCGATTGGACGCGTTCTCAACTTTCTCCCGAAAATCTGAAATGGATTTCCGAACTTCCTTCCGGCCCTTTGGAAACAGACGGCATTGTTCTGGTGCACGGCGCGTTTCAAGACGAAGACGAATACGTATTCACGCCCGCGCAAGCGCTCGAGGGACTCCTCGATTCCACCGCCGCGGTTACCTTTTTTGGCCACACCCATCACCAGGGCGGATTTTCGTACGAAAATCAAAACTCCCACCTGGAAGTGCTCAACATTCATCCCCGCGCTTCGGAGTCATTCGCTCCTCTGCGCATCGAACCGAAGCGGCGGTATTTGCTCAATCCCGGTTCGATTGGCCAGCCCCGCGATGGTGATCCGCGCGCCGGCTTCGCCATCGCCGATCTCGAGAATCAGGTCGTTGAATTCTGGCGCGTTCCGTACGATATTTCCGAGGTGCAAGCTCGCATGCGCGCCTCCCGGCTACCCGAACCTTTGGTCCAGCGGCTGGTGGTGGGTCGCTGAACTGGAACGCGTAGTCTCGACTACGTACCCTGCGCATTGCGAAACGTGCGAAACTTCCGTGGTGAGTTGATGCACGAGGCGCCTCAAATCGAGATTCCCGACCCTTCGCAGCCGGACCGCGGTCGATTTGACTTTGCGCTCATCCTGGCGGCCGTGGCCGTGCTCGTCATTGTCGGAGCGCTTTACTTTTTGCCCGGCCGGCAATCGCCACCCGGCTCCGCACCTCCCGGGACGCATTTAGTTTTTGGCGCTGCCGAGCAGGCTTACGCAGCGAGGATGCGCATCGAAAACATCGCTCTCAGCCGCGCTGAAAATTTCCTGCATCAAGAGATCACCACGCTAACCGGGGAACTCGTCAACGGGGGTGATCGCGCGCTGCGAGGCGTCGAGGTTACCATCGAGTTTTCAGACGATTTGAATCAGATCGCCCTGCGGGAATCCCACGCGGTATTGACACCGGTCGCTCCGGCGGCAGCTCCGGGCGAACATCGCGGCTTCGAGGTCTCCTTCGAGCACATCCCCGCGTCCTGGAACATGCAACTGCCCACCGTGCGCATCAGCGGGCTCCAGTTCTAGATCGAAATGGAAAATCGATGATTAAAGCTCGTCGGCGTCGACGTCGCGCGCTCCACGGGGATATCTCCCGCGAAGAATTCTTTGCGCGGCTGGAGCCGCATCCTCGCCGAGCGATTCCCTGAGAAATCCGTCGAGTCTCAATCGACCGCGTCCGATCCGCAGCATTCGCCCCCGCTTTCATCCACAACCGACGCGTTGCGCCCATCTCCCGCCAGACATGCAAGATACTTGCGTGAGTGTTGCTGAAACCTGGCGCCGCGGTTTGCGCGTTGTGACGCGGCAGTAACGATCCGCTGCCCGAGCGATTTCCGACATCGCTGTTCGGCACCCGCTCATGTTCTTTGGAGAATTGACAATTTTTATACTTTGCGAAACACCCGGGAGAGGTACAATGCCCTCGTCCCTACTGTCAGAGGGTAACGTGAACTTTTCGGCCATCATCCGCCGTACGGGCGAAGTCTCCATCGTGGACCTCACCGGGCAGTTAACTTCCTTCGCCAGCGGCGCCCTCCGCGACACTGTCGGTAGTCTCATGAAGCAAGGGCGGAAAAAAATCGTCCTCAACGTGGATGGGTTGCTGTACCTCGACAGCTCCGGCGTGGGCGAGCTCGTGAACTGCTACATGAGCGTGATCAAGCAGGGTGGCGAGATGAAAGTGGTGGGACTCACTCCCAAGGTCGAGGAAATTCTCAAGATCACGCAACTCTACCGGGTCTTTCAGGAATTTCACGACGAAGAGACCGCGCTGCAAAGCTTCCCCGAGAATCGCAAGAAGGAAAGCGCGTAGTCTTCGCTGGCGGCAGCGCGAACGCACGATTCCACAGCTGGTTTTCTTCAAAAAAAATTTTCAGAAGCGCTATCGCGGAAAAATCAGTCCTAAAAGGAGAGAAGCAGTTAAGGTTTTGGCCTTAACTGCTTCCCGGGGTGTGTCCTCGAAGTGGTTAGTTACTATCATAGATGCATTTCGCCGAAAAAGGTTTCCTTTTTCAACAATTTTTTCTCAGCTTCTTGCCATCGGCAAAATTGCTAATAAAACAGGTACTTACGCCACCGCTCATCGCGGTGGCCAATCAAACGCATCAGCTGCCGGGAGGTATGCAGGGTGAATGGGCGCGGCCGTCGCGCCAATTTAAAACCCGCCTCTTCCGGCGTGCGATCCCCCTTGCTGTTATTGCAGCTATAGCAGCAAGCCACCAGGTTTTCCCACGAGGAACGCCCTCCCCTCGAACGGGGGACCACATGGTCCAAGGTAAGCTCGGAGCCGGGGAAAACGCGCAGGCAGAACTGGCAGGTGTTCCGGTCGCGCAGCAGGATATTCTTCCGGGAAAGCGCCCGGCTCTGCTGGGGAATATGCCGGTAAGCCAATAAGCGAATCACGGAGGGAACCCGGTGAGCGTGCGCCGAAGAATGCACCTCGGCGTTGTGCAGCTCCTCCGCCTGGGCCACGCCCTTTAGCATCAACACCATAGCCCGCCGCACCGCCGTAACATTGATAGGCTCATACGTCGCGTTAAGCACCAGCACAGGTTCCTGCATCAACGACGCCCGTCGCAAGGGAAGTGAATTGTGGATTCTACTGCCTGCGGGACCATCGGAGCCGGGCACAGCCGCTCCGGATGCTTGGGGGGCAGGACGCCCCCGGGATTCGACCGGTTCTGGCCGTCGTGCGCTCATCGCGCTCCCTTAAGGGTACTACAACTCACTGCGACCGTCGGAACCTTTTACTTACGGCCACCGTGCGGGCTACTACCGACTTCGCTCCAGCCTGCCGTAGCGCGTCGCGTCGTGTCCAGGGTCGCTCCGGTCATCTTACATCATCTACCAATAAGAAGCGTAAATTGTCAACTTGGCTGCCCGGGCGTGTGGCAAAAGCGCCACGAATCGAATTCTCACATTCCAACAGGCGCAAAGTGTGCCTGCCGGGCGCGGGTTTGGTGCAACGGGCCCTGCTTTCAAGGTTTTTCGTCAGGGCACCGGCTTTCGTTTATCCTGAGGCACGATGGGGCGTGCGGTAACTCACGCAAACCAGCAAATGTAATTCCAAAGGCATCCGGCGAGGAAGCCCGCAACAATCTCATCCTCCAGAGTTTGGAAAAACAGCCTCCGGCGGCGTCCCAGCATTTTGAAAGGAAACCGCGAGGCAGGCCGCCCCGCGACCTTGCGCCTACAGCAATCCCTGTTCGATCTTTTCCTGGCAGCTGATGCAGTTCTTCGCCCAAGGCACCGCTTCGAGGCGCTTCTGCTGCATTTCTTCCTGGCAGTTCGCGCATAGCCCGTATTCGTTGGCCTTGATGCGCTTCAGCGCCTCGTCGATCATGTTCAGAATCGTGCGGTCGGTGTTCGTCATGCCAAACAGAAACTCCTTGGTGTACGAGTTGGCCGCCTTGTCCGCGAGATCCACCGTCGGATCGTCGTCCGCCTGCCGCCCTTCTTCTTCGGTGCGCGCGATGGTTTTCATCAGCTCTTCGCGCCGCGTCATCAACTTCTTCTTGTAGTATTCCAGCCGTTTCTTGTCCATATGGGAGTCCTGCCCCTCTGTGAGCTTTTTGGGGCTGCCTAAAAACTCCATAGTGTAGGCTGACACCTTTGCACTGTCAAGGTTGTCACCTTTACTTGGGAGCTTGGTCATAACGTATCCTCCGAGCGGAATTGGATGTAGCGGAAGCGGAATTCGATTCAGCAGCCGGCCGGCGATTTCCACACCAGCAGCGACAAC